>ERZ773169.4-NODE-4-length-389879-cov-52.500097_pt1 | contig 389879 bp, 311 predicted proteins | sample MGYA00580536_ERZ773169 | MGnify/ENA primary metagenome ERZ773169 (study PRJEB29015, sample SAMEA2737814) | human gut metagenome | biome: human gut; feature: human-associated habitat; material: faeces | place: China | collected 2012 ... | reverse complement strand
GACTGGGAGTGCGCCTGCGGCAAGTACAAGCGCGTGCGCTTCAAGGGCATCGTCTGCGAGCGATGCGGCGTCGAAGTGACCCGCAGCCGCGTGCGCCGTGAGCGCATGGGCCACATCGAGCTCGCCGCCCCGGTGACGCACATCTGGTTCTTCAAGGGTGTGCCTTCCCGCCTCGGCTACCTGCTGAACGTCACCCCGAAGGACCTGGAGCGCGTGATTTACTTCGCCTCCTACATGGTCACCGAGGTGAACGAAGACGAGCGTCACAACGATCTGCCCGGCCTGCAGGACGAGTTCGATTCCGAGATCAAGCGCCTTGAGCAGCGCCGTGACTCCGACATCGAAGCCCGCGCCAAGAAGGTCGAAGAGGATCTCGCCGCCCTTGAGGAGGCCGGCGAGGCCAAGGGCCCGGCCCGCACCAAGTTGCGTAACGGTGCCGAGCGTGATATGGCTGCCATCCGCACCCGCTACAACGACCAGATCGCCCGTGTGGACGCCGTCTTCGACAAGTTCAAGAAGCTCAAGCCCGGCGACATGGTCGACGACGTGGACCTGTGGCGCGAGATGCAGGACCGCTACGGCGATTACTTCGACGGCTGCATGGGCGCCGAAGCCATCAAGAAGCGCCTGCAGTCCCTCGACCTGGAGACCATCTCCAAGGAACTGCGCGAGGAGATCAAGGACGCTTCCGAACAGCGTAAGACCAAGGCCCTGAAGCGCCTCAAGGTCGTCAACGCCTTCCTGACCACCGGCAACAAGCCGGAGGCCATGGTGCTCGACGTGATCCCGGTCATCCCGCCGGACCTGCGCCCGATGGTCCAGCTCGACGGTGGCCGCTTCGCCACCTCCGACCTCAACGACCTGTACCGCCGTGTGATCAACCGTAACAACCGTCTGAAGCGACTGATCGAGCTCGGCGCCCCTGAAATCATGCTCAACAACGAGAAGCGCATGCTCCAGGAAGCCGTCGACTCCCTGTTCGACAACGGCCGTCGTGGTCGCCCGGTCACCGGTGCCTCCAACCGTCCGCTGAAGTCCCTGTCCGACATGCTCAAGGGTAAGCAGGGTCGTTTCCGTCAGAACCTGCTCGGTAAGCGAGTCGACTACTCCGGCCGTTCCGTGATCGTGGTCGGCCCGTCCCTGCGCATGCACCAGTGCGGTCTGCCGAAGCCGATGGCCCTCGAGCTGTTCAAGCCGTTCGTCATCAAGCGCCTCGTGGACCTGAACTATGCGCAGAACATGAAGTCCGCCAAGCGTCTTGTGGACCGCGGCGACGCCGAAGTGTGGGGCGTGCTCGAGGAGGTCATCTCCGAGCACCCCGTGCTGCTCAACCGTGCACCTACGCTGCACCGTCTGGGTATTCAGGCATTCGAGCCGATCCTGGTGGAAGGCAAGGCCATCCACCTGCCGCCGCTGGCCTGCGCCGCCTTCAACGCCGACTTCGATGGTGACCAGATGGCAGTCCACCTGCCGCTCTCCGCCGAAGCCCAGGCCGAGGCCCGCTCGCTGATGATGGCTTCCGACAACATCCTGAAGCCGGCCGACGGCCACACCGTGACCATGCCGAGCCAGGATATGATCCTCGGTTTGTACTACCTGTCCACCGTGCTGGAAGGCGTCAAGGGCCAGGGCCGCGTGTTCTCCTCGCTGGAAGAGGCCGAAATGGCCCTCGACCGCCACGAGATCGACATGCAGGCCAAGGTGCTCATCCGCCTGCCCGAGAGCTTCGTGCTGCCGAAGAACTGGGAGCCCGGCGAAGTCAAGGTGCTCGACCCGCGCGAAGGCGAGGACGAGGTCGTCAAGGAAGAACGCTTCCACGACGGCACCGTGCTGTTCGCCACCTCCTACGGCCGCATCCTGTTCAACGAGACCCTGCCGACCGACTACCCGTTCGTCAACGAGCAGGTGGCCAAGGGCCGTCTGTCCAAGATCGTCGATGACATCGCCATGCGTTACTCCACCCAGCAGGTGGCCGCCACGCTGGATGCCCTGAAGGATCTCGGCTTCACCCGCGCACCGTGGTCCGGCGTGTCCTTCGCGTTCTCCGACGTGAACGAGCCGCCCGAGCGCGACGAGAAGATCGCCGAGTACGAGGCCAAAGCCGACAAGGTCAACGCCAACTACGAGATGGGTCTGTTGACCGAGGAAGCTCGCCGTCAGGAACTCATCGACCTGTGGACCGAGTGCACCGCCGAAGTGTCCAAGGAAGTCGAGGAGAAGTTCGACCCGACCTCCAACCTGGCCATCATCGTGCAGTCTGGTGCACGAGGCAACATGATGCAGATCAACCAGATTGCAGGTATGCGAGGCCTCGTGGCTAACCCGAAGGGTGAGATCATTCCTCGTCCTGTGAAGTCCAACTACCGCGACGGCCTGTCCGTGCTGGAGTACTTCATCTCCCAGCACGGTGCACGTAAGGGTCTGGCCGATACCGCACTGCGTACCGCAGAATCCGGTTACCTGACCCGTCGTCTGGTCGACGTCTCCCAGGACGTCATCGTGCGCGAAGAGGACTGCGGCACCAAGGCCGGTCTGCCCATCCGCGTCGCCGAGCGCGACAACGACGGCAACCTGGTGCTCGTCAAGGCCGCCGACGGTGGCCCGTACTCCCGTCTGCTCGCCGCCGACGTCATCGACCCGGCCGACGGACAGACCGTGCTGTACAAGCGCGACGACGCCCTGTCCATGGACGTGCTCAACGACCTCGTGGCCCACGGCGTCGAGGAAGTCAAGTGCCGTTCCGTGCTGACCTGCGAGTCCAAGCGCGGCGTGTGCGCCAAGTGCTACGGCTGGTCCCTGGCCACCAACAAGCTGGTCGATGTCGGCGAGACCGTCGGTATCGTCGCCGCCCAGTCCATCGGTGAGCCTGGTACCCAGCTGACGCTGCGTTCCTTCCACTCCGGTGGTGTGGCCGCGGCCTCCGATATCACCCAGGGTCTTCCCCGTGTCACCGAGCTTTTCGAGGCCCGCACCCCGAAGGGTGAGGCCCCGATCACCGAGTTCGCCGGCAGCATCAAGATCGTGGAGAACGATCGCGGTCGCCAGATCATCCTGACCCCGGACGCCGATTCCGGCGCACCGAAGGAAGACGGCGTGATCAAGCCGATCACCTACCAGGTCTCCAAGCGCGTGCCGCTCAAGGTTGCCGACGGCGACCACATCAAGGTCGGCACCCAGCTGGTCGAAGGTTCTGTGGACCCCAAGAAGATCCTCACCATCCTCGGCAAGCGCGCCGCCCAGGTCAACATCGTGGAGGAAGTGCACACCGTGTACCGCTCCCAGGGTGTGGATATCCACGACAAGCACATCGAGGTCATCGTGCACCAGATGACCCGTCGCGTGACCATCATCGACTCCGGCGACACCGACCTGCTGCCGGGTGAGCTGGTGGACAACGCCCGCTTCCGCGAGATCAACCGCAACATCGTCAAGAACGGTGGCCGTCCGGCCGTCGGTCGTCCGGCGCTTATGGGTATCACCAAGGCGTCGCTGGCCACCGACTCCTGGCTGTCCGCCGCATCCTTCCAGGAGACCACCCGCGTGCTCACCGAAGCCGCCCTCTCCGAGAAGGTCGACGACCTCAAGGGCCTCAAGGAGAACGTCATCATCGGTAAGCTCATCCCGGCCGGTACGGGCCTCGCGCGCTACCGCAACGCCGTGGTCGAGCCTGACAAGGCCATCCGCGACACCATCTACCCGAACTTCGGTCTGGGCGGCGATGGCGATCTCGGCGACGCGAGCTTCTCCGACGCCGACCTGTCTGACCTGAACTTCTCGAACCTCGAGTTCGGCGATCTGAAGCTCGGCGACGACTTCAACCCGGATGATTTCTACTCCGATCAGGGCGGTCAGCCTGACATCGAGGAGTAAGTGAGAAGGTCCTAGAAAGGATGCCCCTTCTAGGACTCAGATCTTGCGTTAATCGCAATAAGATGGCCCGGAACTATATCAGTTCCGGGCCATCCGTATATTTGCCATTGTGATTTTCCTGTTGAACAAGAGCAGGCAGCCGCTCGTTGCTTGATTACTCAAGCCTGTTTTTCGGTGAACTGGAAGAACTGGTCTCCGATACGCACCGTGGCAGGCGCGCTGAGCTTGAGCGGTGTGCCCTTGGTGACTTGTGTCTCTTGGCCATTGGTGATGATGTAGGTGCCGTTCAACGAGCCGTAGTCCTCGATCCACAGCGCGCCATCGGTGTCGATGCTGATGGCGGCATGGTTGCGGGATGTGGTGCGGGTCGGGTCTACGATACGCACCGCCTTGGCACCCTGCGGCACATCCATGGAAGGCTTGCGGCCCAGCAACGTGCTCTTATCGATCACGATGGTCTGGCCGGTGACATCGTTATGCAGCAGGTACGTCTTCTTCGGTGCCTTGGACGTGAACGAGGAGGAGAGCACGGTGCTGTCCCAATCCTCGATGTCGTTTTCGGCGGCGTGCGGTGTGGTGTCTGCCGGAGCGGTGGCAGCGGGCTCAGCGGCGGCGGCCGTGGCGGCAGGCTCTGCGGTAAAAGCGGTATTGGTTGCCGCTTCCGCGGTACTGGGCTGCCCGTAGTCGTTCTGCGGTTCGGCTGTGCCAACTGCGGAATCCGGGGTGCCTTCCACCGGATCGTCAGAATACCAACCCAGTTCAGGTGCTGGAGGGTAGGGAAGTTTGGCCATGATGATGCCGTCCTTTCACTGACGGGAAGCCAGAGCGGCGTTGATTGCCGGGTCGCCGAGCTGGCCCAGCCATTCGATCAGTGCCGGATAGGTGTTGGGATTACGTGCGATGCAGGCGCGTAGTTCAGGCGCGCACTGGGCAATCTGGGCGATTTGCATCTGGTCGGTGGTGGTCAGGGCCTGTTCGGCGGTGAAACCGTAAGGATTGGTGGCCACAGGCTCCTCGAATGCCGCCTGAGCCGCGGGCTGCTGAGCCTGTTCGGCGGCGGGCTGCTGGGCCGCCTGTGCCGTGGCTTTCTGATCCTGAACCGGGCCGCCGAATGCCTCGGCAGTGAACCCGTATTGCGCCAGGGTCTCGCGGGCGCGATCGTCACCGAACTCGGCGATCCAACGCTTCAAGCCGGGATAACAGCGCGGATTCACGGCGACATTGGCACCGAATTCCGGATTCTCGTAGGCGATTTTTGCCAGCAGAATCGGATCCGCGTTCGGATCCTGAACGGCAGCGACCGCAGCATCATAATCAACCATGGGATTACCTCCTTATGTTCGCTCGGTTATGCCGAACGTATGGTCCGTAGTGTTTGTAGTGTTGCGTCTTCAATGGCGCCGATATCCTCACCTTCGTCCAGCCTGAATGCGCTGAACGCATGATGTTCGGGTTCGGTCAATGGCATATCGGCCACAATCACAGTGATATTGTCGGTTCCGCCCGCATCAAGAGCGGCCGCCACCAAGGCGTCCACGGCCTCCTGCGGACTGGAATGCGCCGCGGCGATGGCCGCGATCTGTTCGTCCGGCACCTCGCCATGCAATCCATCCGAACAGATGATGAAGCGGCCGGTCAGATCGGCGACATATACGTCGGGCATGATGCCATCCGGATCACCCAGACATTGGGTGATGATGTTGCGTGGAATGGTCGCCTCCGCCTCTTCCGGCAACATCTGCCCGGAATCGATGGCTTCTTGGCGCTGGGAATGGTCTCGCGTGATGCGGGTCAGCGAAGCGGCGTCCCACACGGGAATGATATCCGTGGCGGGAGCATCGGCATGCGCCAACGGACTGAGATGGTAGGTGCGGGAATCGCCGACATTGACCACATAGGTCTGGTCCGAGAAGTCCTGATCATCGGCGTCACTGAACAAAGCAGCGCTGCGGGCGCTGGCGGAATCCGCATGATCTTGGGGCAGTACCAAACCGGAGCAGGTTGTGCCGGCCACGCCGCCAAGGCGGTCTCCCAGATCGAGAATGTCGTGCTGGGCCCGTGCCAAGGTGTCGTCGATATCCTGACGGGTGCGTGAAGGCATGGCGGCCAATTGTGCGAAATGCTGGGCAGCCAACTGGCTTGCCTGCTCGCCGCCTTTGCCGCCGCCCATGCCGTCACAGACCATGAACACGCCTTGTTGCGCGAATCCGGTGTCTTGGTTGTTTTTGCGCCTAAGACCCACGTCACTGGTCATCGCGATACGGATGGAGCCTGTGGTCATGACGCCTTCCCCTTCTTACGCGTGCGCTTGACATGCGTCGTGTGCGGCTTTGCTGCGTGCCCATTTGACAGTATAGCCACGCTTTTCAGGGAAAGTCGTGTACGTATCCTCCTGAAACGCGGCAAAGAAGCGAGCATTGCCTTGCGTAATTGGTCGACTCCTGTCCAATATGTGGTGGCTTGGCCCGATTCAATGTCTTGCCCCGAGAACGTGGCGTAGTCGGCTTCCCGGCCAAGCTGGATCAAAGCCTGGTCATCTGTGCCGAGTTGACGGGCGATGGCACCGGCCTGATCTCGACGAGTGCCCTTGGCTGTGATGCCGCTTTGCTCGGCAAGCATGCGTATGGCATTCCAACCTGCTGCCACACGGGTTTTCGGACTGCCGTGTCGCCGCGCTCGTGCCAGCAGTATGGCCTTGAACATCAGAATCAGACCGCAGGCGATGAGTAGGGTCCACAATGGGCTGCCGTACAGGGCCACCTTGCGGGTCACTCGCCAGAACCGCGCCCAGAACAGGTTGGTCGGCGAATCATCGGCGTCGGCGCCGGCCAATGAGCTTTGGCCCTTGGCTTGCGTCTGATCGCGCAGCGGATCGGTCAACGGCACTGGTGGTTGCCGGACCAGCGTCTGCGGATTCGGCGGCGTCAGGTTCTGGTTTTCATCAGGCATCTTGGTCTCCTTGGGCGTCGGATAGAACGCCACCCATCCCAGGCCCTGCAATTTGATTTCCACCCAAGCGGTGACATCGTTGCCGGTGAATTCGATTTTGGTGCCATTGCCTGAGGTCTTCTCCGTGCGGGCATCGGTGATTTCGCCATCCTCGTTTTTCGGCAGGAAGCCCAGGACCACACGGGAGGGCAGTCCCAGATCACGAGCCATCAGTGCCATGGCGGAGGCATATTGCTCGGAGTCGCCCACCATGGCCGTGCCTGCCAGCAGCTTGTTGATGCGGTAGTTGCCATGGCCGGCATCGGAGGGATAGTCGCCTTCAAGTCCATGAGAGAACCATCCGGAGTCTTTCAATGTGTCGGCCAACGCCGTGGCTGCGGCACCGCCCGAGGACTGCCCGCCGGCAATGGACGTGGCCAGTTTGCTGGCCGAATCGGGAACATCCTGGGCTTCTGGTTGGGTGATGCGGGCCGCAGCCGCACTGCTGATCTGCTTATCGGTGGGATTACGGGCGATAATGCCGGATTCGGTATAGGTGAGGCCTTTACGCGTGCCGGCGGGAATAATGGCGGAATCGGTATCCGTGTTGTAGTAAAACGTGTCATTGCCGTTGTCGGCATCGTTGGCGAAGCTCACGCCAGTGGCCGCTCCCGCCAGCGGCAGCCAGGTGTCGGTCAGTCCCTGATCGACGGTGAAGGTCGCAGTGAAGGATTTACCCTGCTCATCCGCCTTGATCGTGGTGCCCACGCGATGATAATTCGAGGAGTCCGTGGCTTCGGAAGAATCGGACAGGTTCCATACTGTGCCATCGAATCGATCCATCACCGCAAGTTTGACCGGTGTTCCGGCCGGCAGATTATGAACGGTCAGCAACACGTCTTTTTTGTGGTCCTTGATATAGGATCGCATGCCGCTGAGCGGGCTGGTGTAATCGTAGGGGCTTAACGGCGGATCGTAGCGGTCACGCAGCACGAAACGGTCCTGTGGCACCAGCAACGTGCCCCCGAAAGCAAGGCCGGCAGCGAGCACGACGATGATCAGCGCGGATATCCAGCGCCCCCATTCCAGCAGTTCAAGACGCCAAGACAGCCAGATAATCAGCAGCAAGGCAAAGGCAATACCGCAGATGGCGCGTTGCCAGCCGCTGTCTGTGCCCAGCAGGGCACATACGGCCACGGCCGCCGCAAGGGGCAGCACTCCCACCAGAGACAACCATGCGTTGGCATTAATGGCAAACACGCCGGTGAAGAACGTAAGCCACAGGCCGATGGTCCATACCGCCATCAGCACGCCGTCTTGCGTGCCCAGAGGCGGATCGACGGAAATAATGTACTTGAACGAGCCAAACGTCATTTCCCAACCTGAACTCAAGGTCTTCAAGGTGGGAATCACGTAATGGGACGTAGTGGAACTCAGCGTTACCACCGGGCCGATGATGAATTGGGCAAACGCCAGAAACACGATTTGCCACCACAGTCGCAACGCCGGCAACATGCCCGCCAGAGCGATGATCGCGCCCAGCAAGGTGGCCGGTACAGCGGCAATCGCCCAAGTGGCCACGCCGCCGTACACGTCGATGAGATTGGCTTGCGCCAGCAACATCATCGCCGCTATGAGTACGAGGCTGGCGATTCGTTTGCCCCACGGCTGGCGACTGAGGCCCATGCCGCGAAGCACATTGCCTCTGGTCATCCAGATAACCGAATGTGTGGAGTCGGCCCAGGAGCCGGTGGTGGTGGAGGTCCCGGTGTACGTGCCGGAGGAAGTGCCGGTGTATGTGCCGCTCGATCCGGCGTACGCAGCGGTATTGGTATTGGTGATACTGGACTGGTCGAAGGTCATGCGAGCACCCCCATGATCAGCGGGAGATCATCGAGGTCGCCGATGGTGGCCAATGTGAAGTTGGCGAATCTTCTGATGCCGCGATTGGCGCCGGCGCTGGCCTGCAATACCACGCAGCTGGCCGATCGGGGCAAGGCCAAGGTCATGCGCTTGATTTGCTCGATGTCTTTCAGCGATCCAACAGTGAAAAAATAGAACGAAGCATCAGGACTGTGCTTCAGCGTGCCCTCGGCGAGATTCGGATTATCCTCACGATCAGGCTCTATGGCACTGGCGTTGTCGAGGAACTCCATGGCGTTGCGCGGCTGGCCGTGCGTGTTGCCCGCGTGGCAGAACAATGGACGATCCTGCAGCAGGCATTTGACGCCGATGGAGGAGTGGATGGACACCGCCATCTCGAATTCCTCGCCGTTGACGTATTCGTCCGGGTTCACGCTGATGGTCACCGAGGTGTCGGTGCGGCGCGTGGCCTCATATTGGCGAATCATCAACGTGCCGGTTTTCGCGGAGCTCAGCCAGTGGACGTTACGCACGTCGTCGCCCGGCTCGTATTCGCGCAATCCGTAGAAGTCGAGATCATCATCCACGATCTGGCCGGATGGTTGGCCTTCCAGGTCGCGGGGCACGCCGGCATTCAGAGTATCGAGACGCACGGTACGAGGGTGGATGAATACGGTGATGCGGTCGGCCAGCTCCTTTTCGTGACGCACCAGACCGAACGGGTCTCCCTTGCGGATGCGCAATGGGCCGATGGGCAGTACTGCGCGCGATACGGTACGGAACTCCACATCGGTTTGCTTGGATTGCCCGGGAGCCAGCATGGGGATGTTGAATCGTTCATGCGCATCGCCGATTGGCAGATATCCGCGTGCCGTGGTCGTCGGCGTTCTGCCGGTGTTGTCGATGCCGACGATAACGGATACGGTGTCTCCCACGGTCACGCGATGATTGGATACGACGATGGACGCGTGGAAGCGTGTGTTGCCGAGGGAAAGCACGATTGCCGCGAGCATCATCACCATCGCCACGATGCCGAATACGAGCAGCTCATACCAGCCCAGAAACGGGAACGCAATAAGGCATGCGATGCCTGCGCCCGTTACCGCCCAGCCCAAGGGCGAGACGTAGGATGCGAAGAACCGTCTGATGCGTCTTACCGCGCGCTTGAACATGCGTTCAGCGCGCCGGCGACGGCGTAATGCGGCGGATGTAGATGCCATGGTCGGATACCTTTCCGGGCCCTATCAGGAACCGATGGTGGGGGAGGGAACGTCTTCGAGCACCTGTGCGATCAGGCTTTCCGGAGTCGCGCCATCGAAGGTGGCTTCCGGAGTCAGCGTGATACGGTGTGCGAGCACGGCCACTGCAAGGTCCTTGACGTCATCCGGCACCACGTAGGCACGGCCATCGGCCGCGGCCCAGATACGGGCGCATCGGGTCAGTGCCAAAGCGCCACGCATGGAGGAGCCGACCGTGATCTTCTCGTTGTGGCGGGTCGCCTCGACGAGCCTGACGATGTATTCACGAATCGCATCATCCACATAGATTTCGGTGGCCACCTGACGCAGCCGCATGACATCGTCACCGCTCAGCACCGGGGAAATGGTCTGCGCACGGTCGGTGATATCGACCTGCTTGAGGATATCGACGGACACATCATGGCCCGGGTAGCCGATTGACGTCTTGATAAGGAATCGGTCCATCTGCGCCTCAGGCAGCTTATAGGTACCGAGCTGCTCGATGGGGTTCTGGGTTGCAATCACGATAAACGGCTGCGGCACATCATGTGTGACGCCGTCAACGGTGACTTTCTGCTCTTCCATAACCTCCAGAAGTGCGGACTGCGTCTTCGGCGATGCACGGTTGATCTCATCGGCCAGCACGATGGAGGCGAAAATCGGGCCTTCGCGGAACTCAAATTCTCCGCGCTTCTGATCGTAGAAAGTCACACCCACCACATCCGAAGGCAGCAGATCGGGCGTGAACTGAACACGCTTGAAACCGGTGGAAATGGAATTGGCCAAGCCTCGGGCCAACTGGGTCTTACCGGTGCCGGGGTTGTCTTCAAGCAGAATATGGCCACCGACCATCAGTGCGGTGACGCATTGCTTGATAGGGATGGTCTTGCCGATAACCACCTTGGAGACATTTTCGACCAGCGCATTGAAGGACTGCTGGAAATCCCGGACCTGAGCCGTGGGCTGGGGCAGTAGTCCGGAATTGATGCTGGCGGGCAGTGCCGATGCGGCTGCTTGCGCGGCTTTGCTCGACTGACGCTGCGGCTGGGATTGTGGCTGTGATTGCGCGGTGACCTGCTGCGGGATGGCTGGCGTCGATCCCTTGCGCGGCTTGAGCACGGTGCTGTCATCGCCCGCAGGAATGGAGGCGGCATCAGTAGTAGGAGACGGCTTTTCTGACGGCGCTTGTGACGGCCGCTGCGGCAGGTTAGGCAGCGCAACGGACTGCGGCGCCGACTCGGTGCTTGGGGTCGTGCCGGTGTGTGGTGCGGATGCCAGGTGCGTGGCGTCGGACAAGTGCGTGCTGTCGGATAGCTGCGTGCTGTCGGACAGGCGGGTCGTGTCAGACAACTGCGTCGCGTCATCGATGTTCTCGCTCATGGATGTTCTCCTACTGCTTGTGAATGGTGGTTGACGATATTGGGGTATTGCCGAAACCAAGAATCCAGGGGTTCTTGGCCAAAGTGGTGACATCGGTACCGGATTTGAGCGACTTGGTCCCCTCCGAGGAGTCAGAGGGACGTGTGCCCGCGACGCTGCCTCCGTCCGCAGTGTTGTCGAGACCGGAGTATCCCGGCCCGCCGGTGACTTTGACGCTCCACGCGTAGTTGCCATCGGCGGCCACGGTCAAGTCGGTGACATCCAATTGCTGGCCGGAGTTCCACGTGAACGGTTGGCCATTGATGATGATTTGTACAGTGGCCGACTTGCCATAGACATCAACCGAACCGCCGGTGACGTTAATGACGTGAGCGTTGTCTGACCAGCGCAGCTCCTGCGGTTTGTTGATTACAGCCTTCTTCTCATAGGTGTAAGGAGCGCCATTGTGCGGGCCTCCGGTGACGGCGTCGCTGGTAGCGCCGTTGAACACCTGTTGCACCGATGCGGTGTTGCATTTGGCCCAAGGACTCATTCGGAAGTCGAGTGAGTTCCGGTTAGTAGCTGTACCGGAATCGATGCCATCGGCAGTCACGCTGTAGGACTGCGCATGTCCCTGCTTGGTCCAATGCACGGTGCATGTACTGCCGGATCCGGTGGTGTAGACGTCAGTGGGCGGCTGGACCTTGTACTGCGGGACAAAGCTGCTCTTGCCCGTGCCGGAGGAAGCATCGCGCTGCGGCACCACGGTGGCCGTTACGGTGATTTCCCGGGTGTTCAAATCGTTCTCATTGATATCGAACGTAGCGCCACTGTCACTGCAATCGATGGTGTCCTTGACGTCTCCTCCCAAGGAAATTCGCCGGCAGCCGGCATTGCGGTTGTTGCCGAGAGTGACTTTCGCCGTTACCGTGGTGTCGTCGTTCGACAACGCAATGTTCGGCGCATCCGGGTCTCCCCAGATCTTTTCTGACGGCGATGCGGCGGACTCGGCACTCCAATTGATTTTGTTATGGGCTTTGACGGTCGCCGTAATGGCGGTGCCATCGGAAATGTCGTTGTTGTTGAACGTAAACGACAGCTCGGTGGCCGTATTGCCGGTTTCCTTGGTCTGCGGAGCACCTGCACCGGTGACGGTCACCGAATAGTTGTCGACGGCGCTGAAATCACCGCTCGGTGCCTTCCATATCACCTTGGCGGTTTTATTGCCACCTGTGACCGTAACATCGGTGGGAGCGGACGGCACCTTGTCCGGTGTGGCTTCGACGGCGGTGGACGGCTTGGACCAGCCGACGTCATTTCGCGCGGCGACGGTGAAGGAATAGGTTTTGCCGTTCTTCAGACCAGTGACCTGGCATGAGGTGACGGCACCGCAATCCTTCTCTCCGGTGGCGGCACCGGTCCAACTGACCTTGTAGTTGGTGATCGGGCTGCCATTGGCGGCACCGGGCGTCCATGTGAGGCTGACCGCGCTGTCCTGCGGTTCCCCGGCTACGGGGGAGAGCAGTGGCGGCTCGGGCTTGTCGATCACGGACACGGTAATCGATGCGGTGACTTCACGATCCTTGGACTTGGTGCCGTCTTGCACGGTGACGAGCACGGTGTTCGTGGAAGCACCCACATCGGATGCGACGGCGATGGTGATGTTTCCGGAGGCATCGCATCCGGCGATGGTGAGTTTGGCGGCGTCATCCGCCTTGCAGCTGATGACGGTCAGCGAGGAATCGGGGAACGGATTGTACGCGCCGGTAAGCACGTTCACGGCATCGCTGGCACCGGCCTTGATCTTCAACGTCTTGTCGCCGACGCGTGTCAGCGGACGGGTCGAAGACACTACGCGCACGGTCACACCGGCATTCACGGTGCCCGCGCCGTATGCGATTTGCACGGGAATGGACGCGGTGGTGCCAGGATCGGCATCCTTGGTGGCGGAAACCTGCAAGCTACCGGAACGGGACAGGTTTGCGGTGATTTGCCTGGATGATGAGCTTCCACCGGAATACGTGTATTGCTTTTCGTCGTCATACACGCCGGACGGTGCATGGGTGAGCGCCGTCAGATCAACGGTCTTGGGGTCCGCGCCCGCCTCGACATCAATAGTGGAGGACGAGAACGTGGGCGGCGGCACATCGCGGCCTATCACCGTGATCTGGAGAGTGATCACTGCGGAATTGATGATCTTGGTCTTATCCGATCCCTGCTTGCCATCCACAGCGGTAAAGGTAATGGAGGCGGGGCCTGCGTAGTCTTTTGCCGCAGTGAACTTCAGGGTCTTGTCGTTCACGTAGAAATCGGAGTTGGAAGCCTTGGTGGCGCTGACGGAATCAGCGCTTTCGATATACGGTTCCTTGCCGGCGCCGACGCGGACATAGTCATTGATGTTGATTTCAATGGTCTCGCGCGAGTTGACCTTCAATTCCGGTGCCTTGGGACGCAGCGTGGGCGGAAAGACACCATAGGCCGGTACCTGGATGAACGCGGTGGAGGTGATGTTGTATTTCGTATTGGTCACCGTGTAAGGCACGGCTCGCGCCTGTGACGTCAGGTCGACGGTGATGGTGGTCGAATGCTCGCCGCCCCTGACGTGAGCGTGAGCGCTGGCGGAGGGATGCACGCCGACCTTGAGCTCATTGGCTGTGCCGGAAGGATTGGCGATCCACTGGGAAACATCCACATCCACGGACTTCTTATCGATGGTGGCGGCGGACGGCACGCGATAGTCGTAGGCGGTAGGCGGCTCGATGGCGGCATTCGGATCCACGTTTACCGTGAGGGTGGCCGTATCGGACAAGCCGGCCTTGTCTTTGACCGTGTAGGCGATATAGTCGGTGGTGGCGCTGTCGGGCGTGGTGAAGGAGAGCATATTGTCTTTCACGCTCACCCCGTCGAGACCTTGGACCTCGACATGCTTGTCGACGGTCAGATTGGTGTTGTCGCCGGAGATGTCGTTCTGCGCGACCGGCACGGTTGCGGCCGTATTGGGCCTCAACGTGATTTCGTCATCCCTGGCGTATACGCCGGAGTCGGACGATCCTTGGAATACGCCCACGCGGATCTGCGCCTGTGCGCGCTGACCGGTCCAATCCTCCACGGCATAGGAGAAGGTGTCGGTGCCGGACGAATCCGGATACGCTTCATAGACCAAGTAGTCGGAACCGACTTCGGATATGCGGCCCAGCGTGGGTGCCTTGTTGCCCAGACCCAACAGCTGATCGTCGTCGCCATCCGTGTCTATGCCGGTCAGTGTGATGGGGATGCGGACCTTCTGCCCGGCGGCAACCTGCGCTTCGGCGTCATGCGGGGTTGGCGCGGCCTTGCTCGCTGCGTCGCTCTTATGCACGGTAATGGTGATATTGGCGGAAGCCACATTACCCAGATTGTCTTCAACCGTATAGGTGATGGGGAAGTTGCCGGTCTCGCTGGATGCTTGGTAGCGGACCGTGTCTCCAGAGACGAAGGCCAGACCCTTGAACGTCCCCTTGTCGTATTGCAGGTTGTTCTTGAGTTTGACCGTGGTGCCATCCGAGTAGGCCACATGGTCAAGCACATCCACGGACACGATGCCGTCGGTACGCACCTGGGCATTGATATTGCTGGCCTTGGGCACTGAATTCGAGGTGGCCAGAGCCGGCGGCTGCAACACGATGGTGCCCTTGGCGGTTCCGGAGGCGTTGGCCACGGTGTAGGTAAGGGCGACGGGCTTCGTGGGCACCTGACGCGCGGTGATATACACGCGCTTATGGCTGACGAGACCAACCTTGATGCCGGAGTCGGCCGGTGCGCTCACCGTGGTGACGGACAGCACACCGCCCATCGGATCGACGTCATTGGTGAGCGGCTCCACAATGGCGGTATTATCCGCGCCAAGCAGGGCGACATCGTTGGCGGCAACCGGTTTGGCGGCCTCGCCGGTGGCAGGCTGCACCTCGACTCGAGCCAATCCGGTGGCCGGAATCGAACCTTGAGTAATGATGTAGGGCACATAATAGGTGCCGGGATTGGTGGCCTTGAACGTCAACGACATATCCGCCGCATTGGTGGTCGTCGAAGCGCCGTTGGGCGTATCCACCTGAGTCAGTTGTGCCGGCTGCAAGGAAGTGCCATGCACATAAGAGGACAGCTTGACGACGGTATCCGTGTTGGGAACGGTGGTTTTCGCTACCGGGTCGATGACCGCGGCCAAGGTGTTCGCGGGCTTGACCGAGAAATACACCATGCCGGTGCCGGTTGCCGTGCCGTCGGAGACGGTGACCTCGACGCCCACACGTCCCGACGCCAGCGCACCGGTGTTGAACGTAAGCTGGCCGTCGGCTCGGGTGGACACCTGCACCTGGTCGGTGTTCTGGGCCACAGCGGAGACCAGAGTGAGCGGGTCTCCATCCGGATCGTTGAAGCTGCTCAGCGCATTGGCGGTATAACTGGCTCCCTGCTCCACATCGATCTCGGGAGGAGTGTCGAACTGTACGGGAGCGTGGTTGCCTCCATCATTCAGGGTTACGGTCACCGTGGCGGAAGAGGTCTGGCCGCGACCATCGGAAATATCGTAAGTAAAGGTAACGGTGCCTGCGGATGCGGCGGAGGCATCGAGTTGCAGATACCGGCCGTCGTAAATCGGCGAAATGGTGACGTCTTTGTTGTTTGGTGCGCCAACCTTGGTGATTTTCAGTACGGAACAATCGGTCTGCTCGTCATTGCGCAGCGCGTCGAGAATCTGTTCCGAACCGGCTCGTGCGCCGATTTCATCATCCTCGGCTTTGATTTGGCCGGATTGTGCGGAACAGGTCTTGGAGAAGTCGTGGTGGTTGTTGGCCGAGTCGTTGTTCTGCTGTTCTTTCTCGGTCTGCTCGGTCTGTATTTTGTTCCACTGTATTTTGATGACTTTGGTGGAATCCTCAGGGTTCCACACATTGCCGTTAACCGTGTCGTTGAGCACCACAAGGCGATGGTTGGTGCGGAACACCAATTCGGAAGTAGTATTGACGGATTCGAGGGTTTGCGGCTTGACGCTGGTATCCGTGGGGGAGCAGGCGCGAATGTAGTTGCTGGCCTTCTGGCTCCAAGCCGAGTACACGCAGCCCTTGGACGATACCGGTCGTGCTGGATTCGCCTTGCCCCCGTTGGCTATGAAATTCGCCTTGGCATTGGACTTCAACGGGATAAGCGCAAGGCCTCTCGGTGATGCCGCGGCCACCCAATCGGACTGTATGTCATCGGTGGGAGGCTCCTGAAGGGTGAGGGTGCCGGTCGTGTCGACATCGACGCGGCCGCCCTTGAATATGACGGTTTTGCCGGTTGCGATTACCGGCGTGCTCCCGATGACGGTAAAGCTTTCAACGGTCTGCTGCTTGCCGTCGGTCAGCGATTCGAGGGTTTTGGCCTTGGCGCTGCTGGGATTGTCAAGACGCAGCACCATACCGTCGGATGGACGGTATCCGTAGACCTTGCCATCGTGGGTTACTGCGATGCGCCCGCCCTCGCCCAGCTTTATTTTCGGATCGGAAGTGGTGGGGGTCACGGAATCAAGGTTTTCCGACAAGCCGGTCCACACATTGCCGGTCTTCTCGTTGATCAGGGCTGCGGTATCCCCGCCGACCACAGTGGTGGTGTTGGCTTTGATGTCGGTCTTGACACCGGTGCTGACCGTGGATGCCTTGATGGTGGAGGCTTTGGTCGTTTCGGTCAGGATGGTGTCGCCATTATGCTGTGCGATGTCGAATCGTGGGGCGGAGGAGGAGACGCCGGCGTCGGCCTCCTTGTTCTTTACGTTGAATCGTGCGGCCTTCTGGTTTTTCAGCGAAGTGACCCATACGGTGCCATCGTCCAGTTGCACATGGCGGCGCGTGACGGTGCTCATGATCACCGCGCCGGCAACAAGTCCCAGAAGCAGCAGGAGCGTGATTACGGGAACCGTCCACGTATGCCCTCCGGAGGGCATAAGGCGGCGCAAAGCCGCGCTGATGCGTCGGCGACGATCGTATGACTGGGACGATGTGGCCATCTGAACTCCCTGACCCCTGTTTTCTCTGGTTGCTGGTGTAATGACAACGCTTTACGGTTCCAATACCTGCCGTTCCTGTTGTCCATTTGGTGAATTCGCCGCTGCTGGGCGCACGTCTGATGCGATACGCAATGCCAGGGTGGCATGCCCGGCAGTGGCGAGCGGATCATTCTTGCGGCTTGGCCGCACAGGCGATGGCGGGGCTGACGGACATCTGGCGGTTCTTGCGCACAATGGACACCTGAATGCAGGTCTGCGAGCCTTCCTGCGCGTTGACGGTCACCGTGGGATCTGACGTTGTGACGGTTTGCGCGCTCTGGTCGGTATTGCTGCCCTGCACTATGGCCCACGCATAGGTATCACCGCTTTGCGGGTCTGGATTCGTCCAGGTGAACGTCACGGATGACCCATCCGCCGCATAGGTGCCGTTCAGATTCTCCGGGGAAGGAATCTGGGCGTTCGCGGTATCGGTGATCACGTCATCCTGATTATTGCGGTTGTTGTCATCATCCTTGGTGCCGGGCGTCGCCACCTGTTTGGTATCTGATCCGGTGGCGCTGTCCATGCGGGGAACGACCACGAAGGCGAATATCAGTGCCGCTGCGGTGATCGCCGCAAGTATACCGACGGTAATACCCACCGGTTTGACCCATCGCCGTGACGAACGGGTGATCTGATCTCGCTGGTCCGTGGCCCGGCGCCGACGCTCGATGTCTTTGGGATAGGCCGGCATCCCTTCCACGGTAACGGGAGTGGCATGCCCGAAATATGCGAATTGCACACGCTGCATGGCACGTGCGAACTCCAACGCGGAGTAGTACCGCTGGTCGGGGTCCTTGTTCAGGGCCCGGCGCAGCACCGCTTCCACATCGGCCGGCACGTCGGGGCGGTTGAGGCGAGGCAATGGCTGGTTGACGATCAGCGAAATCAGTTCCGATTGCGAACGCGGGTGATAATCGTGCTGGAATGGCGAGCAGCCGACGAACATGGCGTACAGGGTGGCCGCCAGTGAATAGATGTCGGCGGCTTCCGAACCATTGGTCAGATGCTGAAGCACCTCAGGCGGTGCCCACGGCGGCGAGAATCCGGTTTCGGTGCGGTCATACACATCGGTGGAGATACCGAAATCACCCAGAACAGGCAAGCCCTGCGAGGTGATGAGAATGTTGCTGGGCTTGATGTCGTGATGGATGATATTGCTGCGATGCGCGGTGAACAGCGCGCTTGACAGCTTGATGCCGAGGTCGAGTACCTGCTCGCAGGTCATGGACCGGGCCTTCATGATGCTGTTGTAGGTGCCGCCCGGCGCATATTCGATGACGATGTAGCCATGGCCATCGGAGGTGACGCCGGCACCATATACCGGCAGAATGTACGGGTGGGATGACAGCTTGGCCATGAAGTTGGCCTCGCGGTTGAACAGGGCAGCGGCCCGTGGGTCAAGGGTTTTGGCGCTGGCCTTTACCGCCACCGGGCGTGCGGGCATACGCTGGTTATATAGGTACACCGTGGCGGTGGCACCGCTTCCCAACATCTGGACGAAATCATATCCGGGCAGCTTCGGCGGTCTCATCGGAATGTTGTCCATCTGTTCCCTCCCTCCTTGGAAAATGCGCTCTCCCTGCATTCGTTCTACAGGATACCGTCAAGGGTACGATTCTTCGTCGGGTTCGGTAAAATTTTTCCCTCTGTGACGGTCGGGTTTAGGCTGGAGCCATGATGACGAGACTTGAACCTGGAACAGTGCTGGACGGCATCGACCGTGATGGAGCGGCGAGGCTGATTGTCGGCACGCCTGGAAGCGGCAAAACTGAATTCGCCTTATCGGTGTTGATGGCGGGGCTGCGCCGCTATGGTGGCACGCAGGCGGTGATGGCCGTATCCGGCCGTGTGGCCGCCGACGCATTGGGCAATCGGGTGATTCGTGAGCTCGGGTTTTCCGTGCAGGCCAGGCCGGTCACCACGCTGGGTGCCGTGGCATTCCGGGCCATATCGGCTTCGCGCGAGGGAACTGGATTGCCGTCGCCTCGATTGCTGAACGGTGCGGAACAGGATGCTTTGCTGCGTCAAGTCATGGCCGTGCATCTGCGCCATGCCGTAGCGGGAGATGATTGCGGCACCTGTGATTTGCTGCGCGTCTACTTTGCCCAGGATGACTGGGCGAGACTCATACGCGATGCCGGTGCCGGCGAGATGCCCGGCTCGGCCGCTTCCGCACAATCAAGCCTCTCGCAACAAGGGTCGGATTCGCCGTCTCCGACGTCGGCAGGCGGCTCGACCAGCGCGGATAGGTTCACGCGAGGTATTTCAGATGCGTTTATCAGCCAGTTGCGCGATATGCTGGCCCGATTGGATGAGCTCGGTGTAGGCGTTCACGAAGAGCCACGTCTCTTGGACGCCGTGACGGAGGACGCGCGATTGTCGGTGCAATGGCGTTTGGCTTTCGCGTTGCGCCGTGAATATATTGCAGCCCAAAGCGCGGTATATCCGGGGCAATACCGTTTGGATGCCTCGTATTTGCTGGTGGCAGGCGCTCGTGTGGTGCGTGAGGCATTCGCCGCCGATCACGCGGATGATTCCGACCGGCCTATGTGTGTGGAGGCGTTGGGCTTGCCCCGGCTGCTGGTTGTGGATGATGTTCAAGACACCACGCTGGCCGGCATGCGCTTCTTGGAGGAGTTGGGGAATGCCGGCGTCAAGTTGGTGCTGGTCGGCAACCCGGATGAATCGGTGCAGACCTTCCGCGGATCGTATCCGGAATATCTGATGCGCCGTGCCGTGGAAGGGCGGCTGAAGGCCAAGGAAGAACAGCTGGTTGGCGGTAGTGCCGTCGCTGATCAGTCGCACATGACGATGGCTGATGTGATCGCGTCTCGTATTTCGCTGTCGATTCCCTCGCCGGAAGACGAGCCGCTGCCTCCGGCCGAGCGTCCCGGCAAGCTGACCGCCATACTGGGCGGAGTCGATGCAGCGAATTATCAGGCGGACGGCACGGTGACCGCCGGCCTGTACCGATCCTCACGTGAGGAGCTGGATGATGTGGTCTGGCGCATCAAGCGGGCGCATCTTGACCGGCATATTCGGTGGAACGACATGGCGGTCATCACCCACGACAATGCCGCCGTGCGGCTGTTCGGCGAACGACTGCGCCGAGATGGTGTACCGGTGCGGTATTCGTCGGTCACCCGTCCTTTGAAGGACGAGACTTTCGTGCAGGGATTGTTCGCGCTTGTGGAGCTTGCCCGATTGCGTGCCGAGGGGATGGCGGAATGCCAGATGACGTTGGCTTCCTGCGCGGCATATATAAGGACTAGAGTGGCCACGTTGATGAACGGCCCGTTGGTGAGTGCCGGGGCCAAACCCGGTCAGGGGCGTCCCGCAAGGCTTGCGCCGATCGAATCGGCCATGGGGTCGTTGGAGTCGCTGGCGCATCTCGCCACGGATGATGCCATGCTGACCTCTCTGACGACGGCATGGGAAACATTGCGTGAAACATACCATGAAACACGGTGTGAAACAGGTCGTGAAACATCCTCGTCAGTGGTTTCGACGTCAGCGGTTTCGTCGTCAGTGACTTCGTTGCCAGTGTCTGTCGAAATACTCGGTGAACCGTCCGGCGATGACTTGGCCTTTGGCGTTGACGCGCTGTACGTGATGCTTGCCATTGATGATGCCGCCGCGCCGGCGCAGGCTGCGCTCGCATCCATCCACGCGGTGCTCGGCAACGACCCTCAGGCCCGCGCTTTTGCGAACCTGTGGCATCTGGTGGGCAGCGTTGCTTCCGGCTTGGAGCGGCTGCCGGCAAGCCAGCGCGTACAGCCGCGCTATGCGCTGTCTGTTGCGTGGAACGCCACCGGTCTGGCACCGGTCTGGCAGCGTGCGGCATTATTCAACACGGCAGAGGGGCGTACGGCCAATGACCGGCTGGACGCGGCAATGCGCCTGTTCCAGTTCGCCGATGATTCCACCGCCAGTCGAGACATCACGTCATTCATGGCACAGGTTCGGGGCATGGAAGTGCAGGCCGATTCCTTGGCCCGCATAGGACCGGTGGAAGACGCGGTGACATTGACTACGCCGGCAGGCGCGGCCGGACGCCACTGGGAATATGCGTGGATACCGGTGGTCCAGCAAGACGTGTGGCCGAACCTCGCCGGGCGCAACACCATGTTCGGTGGTGAAGACCTTGCCGAGCTCGTGCTGAGGGGAGCGCTTGAAGAAAGCGACAAAACCGGGCATGATCCGCGGTTCGCGGCTGTATTGTCGGGCGAGAAGAAGAGTTTCCTGGTCGCGCTGACCCGTGCACGGCGAATCATGATCAGCGCGGTATGGAACGACAGCATGAGCCCCTCGGACTTTCTCTTCGGGTATCTGCCGGAATACTATCCGCGCAACCGGCAACAGGCGCCTTTCACCACAGTGGGGGCACATGCGGGATTCGCCGAATATGATCTGGCCGGATTGGACGCCGACCCACGTGGGTTGGTCAGCGCCGCCCGCGCGGTTCTGGCCACTGCTCAACCGCAGCAGGCTGCCGCAAAGGACGCCGCGATTGCGTTGACACTCCTGTTAGAGCATGGTGTGCGCGCCGCAAATCCGCAGAGCTGGGCGTTTGTGGAATCGCCGGCCCAATCGGATAGCGCGTCATCTGGCGGTGCGTCATCTGGCGGTGCGTCATCTGGCGATACCTCATCTGACAGTGCCTCATCCGACAGCGCGTCATCTGGTGGTGTACAGCCTGACGGTATCCAAACAGGGAAAGGCAAGACGGATGCGCAGGCCGCGCCCATGGTCACCTTATCTCCATCGGCGGTCGACAGCCTATGGGCGTGCCCGGTGTGCTGGATGCTGGAGAACCGGTTCGCCGGTCCTCGCCCCAGCTCCGTGGCCACCAGTTTCGGAACCCTCATCCATGCGGTTGCGCAGCAAGGCAGCGAGGAAGGGCTGGACCATCTTTCCCACAATGCCCAGGCGTTGGCCGCACTGGGCTTGGACTCCACGGCCGGCACGGAACGTCGCATCGAGGCTGTCTCGGCACGGCTTAATGCCATCTATCAGAGCAAACGTCCTGATCCGAATGCCATAGCCGACACCCGGAACCGCTATGAGGCCACCCGTAAGGACGAGTCCGCGGCGGATACCCTGCGCAACATCGCCGATTACTTTGTGCGCAGCGACGCCGATCCGGAAACGTATCTTGGCAAGAACTCCAGCAACTTCAGCATTGGCGCATTGGCCGGTGCCGAATGCGAACGGGAGTTTGCCGCACGATTCGATGTGCGTGACATACTCGACGCATACAATGCCGTGCCCGGCCTGCACCCAATCGGTCGGAACACGCTGGTCCGTCTGATGGGAGCACTGGTCGGAGGGTGGCCGGAAGGCATGGACGAGCATCTGACCGTGAGACTGTCCGGGCGCATCGACCGTATGGAAACCCGCGTACTCGCAGACGGCGGCGAATGCATTCGCCTCATTGACTACAAAACAGGCAGAACGCCCACGGTCAAACAGATTTTCAATGATTTGCAGCTCGTGTGCTATCAGCTTGGCCTCGTGTTCCCCGAAGACGGGCCGCGCGGTGCCAAGGCACTTGCCGCAATGCCGCATATCAGCCAAAGCGTGCTATTCCATGTCGGGCAGAATGCGGCACCAGCCAGAAGCTACGCTCCGGAAGGTGCCTTCCAGCCGCCGCTGTTCACTGATGGCTCGTTGAATGCCGAACCGTTCACGCCCCGATACTGGTATAAAGACCCCAACCGTTTCTTCGACATACCCGCCATAGATCCGGCTACTCCTCCCGAAGGTGTGAGTGCCGAAGCGTGGGCGCAATTCGCCGCGCTCGCCGGTACGCAGACGTTATGGTCGCTGACCATGATCGCCCGCGTATTCTATGCCGCGGCGGCCAGCAGATCAGCCATCATCGAGGCCCATCCGCAAGACACCCATATCGGATTCTGCCGTATGAAGAACGTCTGCCCTGCCTGTGCAGGCCAGATCGACACGATTTTCGAAACGAGGCAAGCATGAGCACGTTCACTCCCAGTGCGGAACAGGCCGCCATCATCGATGCGCCAGTCGATGCTGACGTATTGGTGGTTGCCGGTGCCGGTTCCGGCAAAACCTTTACGATGACCCAACGCATCATCGCGCTTATCAATCGAGGTGTGGCACCTGAACGCATCCTGGGCCTGACCTTCACACGCAAGGCCGCAGGCGAACTGCTGGAACGCGTCTCCGCCGCAGTGGCCGGTGATATGGCGGGCTCTACGACCGCCACGGTGTCTGATCGGGCATTCCTCAAGCCGGCCATTTTCACGTATGACGCCTTCTTCCAGACCATCGTGCGCCAATATGGACTGCTTGTCGGATTCGATCAGAACACGCAACCATTGAGCGCAGCCGGAGCGCTTCAACTGGCCACCGAAGTCATCGACAGTCACATGGATCTGGCGTTCAGTGAGGATTTTGGCGCCTTCTCCAGTTTGGCGAACCGTGTTCTGGCGTTGTCGGATGCCATTGGCAGTGCCATGATCGGTGCCGGCTGCACCAGCTTCGATGATGCGATCAATCGAGTACGGCAATGGGATTCGGCATTCATCAATCGATTGCAACAAGCCGTTGCAGATGAACCCATGCCCGAGGACGAGCCGAAAATCCCCAAGATCAAACGACTGAAGAAAGATACCGACGCCAGCTGGCAAGCCAAGCTCGATGACCGTGCCGAACATTTGCACGCCCGCTGCACCTATCATTGCGGTGCGCTGCTGGAGACCACACGCAAACGCGATATTCTGCTCCAGCTGGTGGAGGCCTATGCCCAAGCCAAGCGGGAACGCAATATGGCCGAATTCTCCGACTTCACCATTGCCGCGTATCAGCTTATCGAGCGCTTCCCCTCCATCGGAGAGCGTACGCGCCGCAGGTACAGCCACGTGCTGCTCGACGAATATCAGGACACCTCCACCACGCAGGCCGCTCTGCTGGCAGCACTGTTCCACGTGGATGCGTCACAGAGGTCCGCCGTCAACGCGGTGGGTGATCCGTTCCAGTCGATTTACGCATGGCGTGGTGCCAGCCCTGGTGCATTCCGTATGTTCCAGCAAGATTTCCACCTGTCTGCCGGATACAAGCCATTCCCGCTGTCCGTCACCAGGCGAAACAGCCGTATAGTGCTCGAAGCCGCCAATAATCTCACGCTGCCGTTGCGCTCCAATCCGTCGCGTCCTTCCAGCTCATTGATGCGTGAGGTCGATGTCTCATCGCTCGACCCCATGCCTGATGCCCCCGAAGGAACATTGGGAGTACTGGGCTTCGCCACGGCCGGGCAGGAGATCGACGCCGTAGTGCGTTTCTGCAAGACGGCCATCGCACGGCACCGTTCCGCAGCCGAACAACAGGAACAGATGCCGGGCGAACAGAAAGCGCCGGTCGCCGTGCTGTTTCGGTCCAAATCACATATGCCCGAATATCAGGCGGCATTGGAACAGGCCGGATTGACCACATTCGTGGTCGGCTATTCCGCGCTGTTGGAACGTCCGGAAATCCGCGATCTGATGGCGTTGCTGCACGTGGCCGCCGACCACACCGATACGGGATCGCTGATGCGCTTGCTGGCCACGCCACGATTCACCATGTCCGCAGCGGATTTGACCATGTTGGCCCGTTTTGCTGAAGAACAGAACACGGAACAACGCTTCCAAGCATTGGTGCAGGCCGGCCTTGCCCAACCGGATACACCAGCGAATGAATGGGCGGCTGTGGTGCGTGAGTACCGCGATCAGGTGGCCAATGCGGTATTCCTGCCAGACGTATTGCTACGCGGCGACCTGGTAAAACTGCTTGAACGGTTGAGCGCACACGGGCGCAACGCCATAACCCGGGCCGCGGTGATGCTCCGTCAGGTGCATGATGCCGTCGGGCGGCCACTGGGCGACGTGATTCGCGCCGGCATAGAAGCGTTGGATCTTGACATCGACACCGTATTGGCCGGTGTGCTGCATAATCCGCAGCACCGCGCCAATCCCGCTTTGGCGCATATGCCTATGGATGCGATTGTGGATTTGGTGGATACGTACACGCAAGAGATTGCCGCTGAGCAAACTCCCTCGTTGCATGGGTTCATCACATGGGTGGATCATCTGGCTTCGGTGGAGGATGAAGCCGCCAGTCTCCCCGACGCTCCGGTGGATGTGGAACTGATGACCGTACACCAGTCCAAAGGGTTGGAATGGGATGCCGTTGCGGTAGTGGGGCTTACCGCCGGCGGATTCCCCAGCAATCAGGGCGACCATCTCAAGATCGTGCTGGACGAACACCATACGGGAGGCACCGAGCAAGGTCACTGGACCGCACCCGAATATCATGAGACCGCCGACTCCTGGCTCACCAACCCCACCGCCGTGCCCGTGCCTATGCGCGCCGATGCCGGCATTTTGCCGCGATTCCCCCATGATGCCGATGCGGAAGCCGACCCCATCGCATCGTTGGCGGCTTTGGATGATGTGGAGCTTATCGATGATGAAGTGTTCGGCTCCATGCGCGAATTCGGCGATGGCGTGGAAGAAGTGGATGCATCCGGCTGGTATTTGACGCAGGCGGAGGAATATGGGCGTCGGCTGCATGCCGACGAACGTCGATTGATGTATGTGGCGCTTACCCGTGCGCGGGAAGATGCCCTGATGACCTATTGCGCCTATACGGGCGAATCCGGGCGGGACCCGTCAGTGGTGCCCAAAGGCTCTCGCGCCGCTCAGCCATCCAATTTCTGGCTTGAAGTGCATGACGCGCTCCAAGCCCGTGAACATGCGATATCGGCTCAGGACTGTGTGGAACGGCTGCAAACCGCCAATGCCGGGAAGCCCATGCTGATCTCGGCGCAAGGCGAAGCGATTGCCCCTCCCGAAGGGTTCTTTATCGGAGAGCATGCCGCGGCATACAGTGACGCCGTGGTGGGGGAGGCGTGGCAAACGCCGATTACGCAGACGAATGCCGCCGTCGAATTGCCGTGGCCGGCTACCCTCAGCGACGCAGTGCATGAACAGCTGTCACGTGGCATCGATGTTATCGCCGCAGATTCCTCGTCACTTGAGCAGCACCAAGACGCCGGTCCACTGCTGCAACGGGCGCAATTGCTGGTGGACGACGCCGATTTGATGGCCGATGCCGCCAGCGGCCAGTCGCTTGATGAGGCAGTCAAAGCCAAAGCGCAACGCATTCTGGCCGTCGGACGTCAGAACGTGACAAGCCTGCAAGCCCGCGTAGGTGGCATGAGCGAACGGGAGGAGCGCCTCTACTGGCGTAGCATTATCCGTCCGATTCCACGAATATCGTCTCCGGCGGCCGAAGCCGGCACGCAGTTCCATGCGTGGGCTGAGCAATTCATCAATGCCGGTAAGCCGGATGAAGCGGTACTGGCATATGAAGCCGAATCAAGTATGCCGCATACAGGTCAGGATGCGGGATTCGTTTCCCGGGAAGCCATGTTGGCCGATTTGGCCGAACGGGAGCGGCAATGCCGCAAGCCATCCACACGGCAGCCCGCTGTCCCACAGCCCACGGCTCAACAATCCGCATCCGCCGTATCCGCCGCCTCCGCCACTTCCATAAGTAGCGACAATGCCACCGAGTCCAAGCTGGTGGCGTGGCAGCGCAGATTGGCCGAATCATCGTGGGCCAAGCGCATCCCGGCGTGGACGGAGCGTGCCATTGTCGTGGACGTGCCGGGCGTGGGCCTAGTCAATGGCAAACTCGATGCGGTATTCATCGGTGGACTTGACCCGTCCAGCACCACCGCACGCTTTACCGTGGTCGACTGGAAAACCGGTCGTCGGCCCACCAAGCCAGACGACATCACCCGCAAACTTGCCCAGCTCGACATGTACCGACTGCTGCTGGCAGCGGTCGAAGGTGTGGAATTGGACAGTATCGACGCCACTCTCTACTATGTCAGTGAGCCCGACGAGGGCTTGCGCGAGCTTCACGCCCGTGCGAAAACCAAACAGGAAATCCTTACCGAGTTGAGCTCCGGCATTCCCGAACAATCTGACAACGACTGAGCCCAAAGGCTCATGACCTGTACAGCATCGGACGGCCTTCACCGGTGGAGAGACCTTATGCATCGCAAGGCATCTCCGACGATGAGGACGACTGGCCACGTACCGGTCCGCGGTTGAAACGCACCGCGTGACGTTGCTGGGGAACCGCTACCCTCGGATGGCACGTGTGGGCGGGCGCACGTGCCGGACAACGCACCAGTAAGGAGTTATTGTGTCCACGACTCGCGCGGTTTCGAAGTCGTCCGCTGCCCACTCGCCCTATCAGCGCCTGTTCATGCTGCCCGGAGCCAAGGCGTTCTGCCTGTCCGGCGCGGTGGCACGATTGCCGATCTCCATGATGAGTCTCGGCATCGTTCTGGCGCTCAACCATCTCTACGACAATTGGACCATCGCCGGCACCATGAGCGCCGCCTATGTGCTGGCCATGAGCTGCGTCACCCCGTTCTACGCCCGCGCCTTCGACCGTTTCGGCCAAGCCCGCGTGGGCCGGCTTGCGCTCGCCGTGCAGATCGTGGCCATGCTCGCCTTCGCCTTCGCGGCGTTGGTGCGCGTGCCGATTCCGCTGCTGTTCGCTTTGGCCATCATCATGGGTCTGACGCAGTTCTCATTCGGCGCATTGGTCCGAACCCGTTGGTCCTATGCGTTGCGCGGTGTGGAAGATGGCGAACAGCTGCTCAACACGGCCTACGCCATGGAAGCCGCCATTGACGAGATCGTCTTTATTCTGGGGCCGATCCTGGCGGCTTGGCTGGCCACCTCCGTGCATCCGGTATCCCAACTGTTCGTGCCCACCGTGGCATGCGGCATCGGCGGCACCATATTCTTCTCGCTGAAATCCACCCAGCCGCCGGTCATCGTGGAACAGGTCAGCGTGGCCGCGCACGATGACGGCAGCCCCGCTGCAAGCGAAGATGCCGACCAGCTGACCCTGCGCCAACTCAAACGCAGCGGTGCCAAGCCCAAGAGTGTATTGCTCTATGCCGGCGTACTGCCGTTGCTCGCCGTGTTCATCGTGTTCAATATGAGCTTCACGTCCTTCGACGTGTCCATTACCGCCACCATGAAATCCATGGGACTTGAGCCCTTCCTCGGTCTGCAATTGGCGATGTTCGCGGTCGGCTCGTGCATCGGCGCGCTGGTGTTCGGCTCTTGCCAACTCAAAGGCTCCCATTGGGCGCATATGGTGATGTTCCTGTCGCTGCTGACCGTCGGCTACGTGTTCTTCCGGTTGTCAATGGACAATCTCATCCTGCTGGGCGTCTTCGAAATCCTCGCCGGCCTGACCGTCTCGCCGACGTTCGCCACCGGCAACCTCATCGTCAAGGATCTGGTGCCGGCGGAATCCCTGACCGAAGGACTGAGCTGGGTAACCACCGCAGGCACGGTCGGCACGTCGATCGGCTCGTCCGTGGCCGGCATTGTGCTTGACGCCTCCAACCCTCATGTGGGCATGATGCTGCCATTCATCTTCACGCTGGCGTCCGTGCCATTGGCGTTGGCCGGATGGGCCTTGGCCAAGCGGCGTGGGTGAAACGGGATCGGGCTACGCCCGATGGATGGTTGGCGGCTTCGCCGGGGTCTCTCCCTCAGTCCGCTTCGCGTCCAGCTCGAACGCAATTAATGATGGCTTTCAGCCAACTGAATTATTGCTCACTGTCGTTCGCCCTCACCTAAAAACGCCTCCGGCGTTTTCTTCACGGTTCGGCTCATCAGAGGGAGCTCGACTTCACGGTTCGGCTCGTCAGAGGGAGCTTGATTCTGTGGACGGGGTATTGGCGTGAGGGGCCTGCGGTGATAGGCTGATTGCCGATTGGAAAACGTCCCGGGTACATTGCCGGGCAGGTACGGGTAGACAGGGAAGAAGACATGATCAAGGTTTCGGTGGTCGGAGCAAAGGGCCGCATGGGCTCGCACGTGGTCGAAGCGGTGAACAACGCCGAGGATACGCAGCTGGCGCTCGCATTGGATGCCGGCGACGACCTGACCCAGATCACCACCGACAACACCGATGTGGTCATCGAATTCACCGTGCCGTCCGTCAGCCTGAACAACGTGCTGACCCTGATCGGCCAAGGCGTGGACGTGGTGGTCGGCACCACCGGCTGGACCGACGAGAAACTCGCCCAGATCAAATCCGCCATCGCCAACGGTCCGAAGCCCGAAACCCAGAAGGTCTTCATCGCACCTAACTTCGCGATCTCCGCCGTACTGGCCGACTACTTTGCCACCAAGGCCGCGAAATACTTCGAATCCGCCGAAGTCATCGAACTGCACCACCCCACCAAGGTGGACGCCCCCTCCGGCACCGCCATCCACACCGCCCACGGCATCGCCGAAGCGCGCAAGGCCGCAGGACTCGCCCCCGTGCCGGACGCCACCGAAACCGATGGCGGCTCACGCGGCCAGGTGGTCGACGGCATCCACGTGCACGCCGTGCGTCTGCGCGGCCTCAACGCCCACGAGGAAGTGCTCTTCGGCAATGCCGGCGAGCAGCTGACCATTCGGGCCGACAGCTTCGACCGCACCAGCTTCATGCCCGGCGTCCTGCTTGCCGTGCGCAAGCTCGCCGGCGACGCTCCGGCTGGCCTGACCATCGGCCTCGACCGCTTCCTCGACCTGTAATCGACCCGCAGTCGACCAGTAGTCGCCCCCGCATTTCAGGCAGGGAAGCGCGCCGGGACGCGCATCACGGCATTGCCACCGGCTCCGGCCATAATGCCACGCATTCAGCAACAATCAAGGTACGTAGTATAAGAGTCCACAATGGGAAGTACGGTGAACACTATGAGCGAGCATGACATGCACCTTCTTGATTCAGCACCTTTCGGCCGCATTCTGCCGGCTATGGTCACCCCGATGCAATCCGACGGCAGCGTCGATTTCGCCGCCGCGCAGAAGCTCGCCAAATACCTCGTCGCCGATGGCGCGGATGGTCTGGTGGTCAATGGCACCACCGGCGAATCGCCCGTCACCCATATGGATGAGAAGGTCGAGCTGGTCAGGGCCGTCAAGGAGGTCGTCGACGTTCCGGTGATTTCCGGCGCCGGCTCCAACGACACCGCACACACCGTGCGTATGGTCGAACAGACTCAGGAAGCGGGCGCCGACGCGGTGCTCGTCGTCATGCCTTACTATTCCCGCCCCTCGCAGGACGGTATCGTCGGCCACTACAAGGCCGTCGACGAATCCGCCGAAAAGCCGATCATCGTCTACGATGTTCCCGGCCGTACCGGCTTGAAGGTCAAGGTCGGAACCTACGACCGACTGGCCGAACTTGAACACGTCAAGGCTGTCAAGGACGCCACCGGCGATCTTGCAGCCGCAGTGGAGAAGCAGCAGCGCACCGGCCTCGCCTGGTATTCCGGCGATGACGGCCTGTTCCTGCCGTTCCTCTCCATCGGTGCCGTCGGCATCATTTCGGTGATTGCCCACGTCGCCTCCAACCCCATGCAGCAGCTTGTCCAGGCATTCGATCGCGGCGATATCACTACCGCCCGTCGCCTCGCCAACCAGCTCGCCCCCCTTGTCCACGCGTTGAATGGCGACGGCTATCAGGCCGTCATGGCCAAGGCTGCGCTCAAGGTCAAGGGCGTTATCCCCTCCACCACCATGCGTCTGCCGAACATCGGTCCCGACGCCACTCAGCTTGACAAGGCTGAAGAGGGCATGCGCGCTGCCGGACTGCTGTAAGCCCGAAACGCTGCATACGGGTTGCCAGCCCGCCGCCCCTGCATGACAGAGCAGAGGCACCACAACAGAAATCCCAAAAAGGTTATGGCACAAGAACAAAAGAAAACAAGCAAGAACACGAATTCTCGCCGTCGCGGTTCCGCGCGCGGCCGCAACGCCAACGGATCCAACAGCCGTACGCCGTCCCGTAAGATCAACGCCACCCGGCAGGCCACCGCACCCCAGCAGGATGCCGTGCTGATCGCCCCGCCGAAGTACCGCAAGGGCTCCATGCGCATCACGCCGCTCGGCGGCTTGGGTGAAATCGGCCGCAACATGAACGTGATCGAATACAACGGTCACCTGCTGCTCATCGACTGCGGCGTGCTCTTCCCCGAGGAGGAGCAGCCGGGCGTGGATCTCATCCTGCCCGATTTCAGCTACATCAAGAACCGTCTCGACAAGGTCGACGCCCTGGTGCTCACCCACGGCCACGAGGACCACATCGGCGGCGTGCCCTACCTGCTCAAGCTGCGCCCGGACATCCCGCTGATCGGCTCCAAGCTGACCCTCGCCTTCGTGGACGCCAAGTGCAAGGAACACCACCAGAACCCCACCAAGGTTGAGGTTGCCGGCCGTGAGAAGCTCAAGGTGGGTCCCTTCGACCTCGAATTCGTCAACGTCACCCACTCCATCCCGGACGCCCTGGCCGTCTATGTCAAGACCCCGGCCGGCTCCCTGATCGACACGGGCGATATCAAGCTCGACCAGCTGCCGCTCGACCACCGCATCACCGACCTCGTCGAATTCGGCAAGATCGGCGAAAAGGGCGTGGACCTGCTGATGATGGACTCCACCAACGCCGAGGTGCCCGGCTTCGTCAAGCCCGAGACCTCCATCGGCCCGGCCCTTGACCAAGCGTTCGCCCAGGCCACCCGCAAAATCATCGTCGCCAGCTTCTCCTCCCACGTGCACCGTGTGCAGCAGGTGGTGGACGCCGCCCACAAGTACGGCCGCAAGGTCGTGTTCGTCGGCCGTTCGATGGTGCGCAACATGTCCATCGCCGCCGACCTCGGCTACCTGCACATCCCCGAAGGCACCGTCGTGGACCTGAAGCAGGCCAACGACATTCAGGACGACAAGCTCGTCTTCATGTGCACCGGCTCCCAGGGCGAACCGATGGCCGCACTCGGCCGCATCGCCGACGGCAACCACCGCGATATCCACATCAACGAGTTCGACACCGTGATTCTCGCCAGCTCCCTGATTCCAGGCAATGAGCACGGCGTCTACAAGGTGATCAACAAGCTCGTGCAGCTCGGCGCCAAGGTCGTCAACCGCGACAACGCCGCCGTGCACGTGTCCGGCCACTGCAACGAGGGCGAGCTGCTGTACATGTACAACATCGTCAAGCCCAAGTGCGCCATGCCGATCCACGGCGAAAACCGCCATCTGGTGGCCAACGGCCTGATCGCCGTCAAGACCGGCGTGGACCCGCAGAACGTGGTTTTGGCCGAAGACGGCGATGTGGTCGACCTGTACCACGGCAGGGCCGCGGTCGTCGGCTCCGTGCCGTGTGGTTACGTGTACGTCGATGGCGATTCCGTCGGCGAGCTGACCGATGACGAGCTGGAAAAGCGCCGCATTCTCGGCACCGAGGGCTTCGTCTCCGCGTTCGTGGTGGTCGACACCGACAATCACGAGGTCGTCACCGGCCCGAAGATCTACCTGAATGCCGTGGCCGAGGACGAAAGCGAGTTCGACAAGGTTCGTCACCAGATCGTCGAACAGCTCAACGACCAGATGATGCAGGGCACGCGCGACACCTACAAGCTGCAGCAGACCATGCGCCGCACGCTCGGCAGCTGGGTTGCGCGCCAGCTGCACCGCAAGCCGATGATCGTGCCCGTCGTGGCCGACATCGCCCAGGACGTCGAAACCGTAGAAACCAAGTAGTCCGGATTATCCAGGGACGACCGTAAGGAGTAATTGAAGTCATGCCCGGTTCTAATCTCACTCGTATTGAAGCCGAAGAACGTAAGGCCGTTATCGAAGCGCCGATTCACTATCACGTCGACCTTGACCTGACGGTCGGCGCGAAGAACTTCGGTTCCAAGTCGTTCATCTGCTTCAACGCGAAGCCTGGTTCGTCGACCTTCCTCGACCTGATCGCCGACGAAGTGACCTCCATCGACCTCAACGGCAAGTCCCTGGACCCGGCCGTGGCCTTCCAAGACAACCGCATCGAACTGACCGACCTCAAGGAGAAGAACGAGGTCACCGTCGAAGCCAGGTGCCGTTACTCCAACACTGGCGAGGGCCTGCACCGCTCGGTCGACCCGTCCGATGGCAACATCTACCTGTACTCCCAGTTCGAGGTGCCGGACGCTCGCCGCGTCTACGCCGTGTTCGACCAGCCTGACCTGAAGGCCACCTTCGACTTCAAGGTGCTCGCTCCCGCCAGCTGGATCGTCACCTCCAACATGCCGGTTGCCACCATCGAGGACGATCCGCGCGAAACCCTCGACGGCACCCTCGGCGACAAGCCGAACGAAAGCACCCGTCTGTGGGACTTCGAGCCGACCCCGGTGATGAGCTCCTACCTGACCGCCATCTGCGCCGGCCCGTACGCCGAATGGCACACCGAATACCTGAACGAAGACGGCCGTACCGTGCCAATGGCCCAGTACTGCCGACAGTCGTTGGCCAAGGCCTTCGCGAAGGACGTCGACTACCTGTTCGACATCACCAAGAAGGGCTTCGCGTTCTACGCCAAGACCTGGGGCGTGCCCTACCCGTACGCCAAGTTCGACCAGATCTACGTGCCCGAATACAACGCGGGCGCCATGGAGAACATCGGCATGGTCACCATCCGCGACTCCTACGTGTTCGAATCCAAGGTGACCGACGCGCTGGCCGAGCGCCGCGTGGTGACCGTGCTGCACGAGCTTGCGCACATGTGGTTCGGCGACTATGTGACCATGAAGTGGTGGAACGACCTGTGGCTCAACGAGTCCTTCGCTGAATTCACCTCCACGCTGGCCACTGCCGAAGCCACCGAATGGCATGACGCTTGGGCCACTTTCTGCTCCGGCGAGAAGAGCTGGGCGCTGCGCCAGGATCAGCTGCCCACCACGCACCCGATCGTCGCGCCGATCAACGACCTCAACGACACTTACGTCAACTTTGACGGCATCACCTACGCCAAGGGCGCCTCCGTGCTGAAGCAGCTGGCATTCTACGTGGGCCGCACGCAGTTCTTCGAAGGTATCCACAACTACCTGAACCGTCACGCCTACTCCAACGCCACCCTGGCCGACCTGCTGAGCGAACTGGAAAAGACCTCCGGCCGCGATCTCAAGGCCTGGAGCGCCAAGTGGCTGGAGGAATCCGGCATCAACACGATCGCCACTGGCCTGACCGTAAACGCGGACGGCACCATCGCCGAACTGAAGCTCACCCAGAGCTCGCCGGCCGAACACCCGGTGCTGCGCCCGCATCGACTGGCCGTCGGCTTCTACAACGAAGACGCCGCAACCGGCAAGATCGTGCGCACCGAGCAGTTCGAACTCGATGTAGATGGCGAAACCACCATCGTCGAGGCCGCAGCCGGCAAGCCGCGCCCGGCATTCGTGCTGGTCAACGACGATGACCTGACCTACACCAAGATTCGTTTCGACGCCGAATCCCAGGCATTCGCCGAAGCCAACCTGCATCGTTTCGATGATGCCCTGGCCCGCGCCGTGACCTGGCTCGCCTTCTGGGATATGACCCGTGACGGCGAATTCCCGGCCGAACGCTTCGTGGACATGACCCTGCGTCTTCTGGCCACGGAAACCGAATCCACCACCTTCCGTTACGCGCTGGCCTGCATGAGCACCACCGCCCACCACTACGTGGCGCCCGCCCGCCGCGACGATGTGCTGCGCCACGTGGCCGCCGAACTGTGGACTCTGGCCAACGCCGCCGAAGCCGGCTCGGACACCCAGTTCCAGCTCGTCACCGCCTACTTGGGCTACGGTGAGGAGGGCGACGCCGCATTCGCCGCCAACGCACACGGTCTGCTGGACGGCACCGTGCGTCTTGAAGGCCTCGAAATCGACAACAACTTCACGTGGACCATCGTCCAAGCGCTCACCTCCGTCAACGAGATGACCAACGACGACGTGGACGCGCAGCTCGCCAAGAAGGAGACCACGGAAAACCGCGAGTTCGCCTACGGCGCCCGTGCCTCCATGGCCACCGCTGAGGCCAAGGAATGGGCTTGGGATCAGGCGCTCCACAACGACGAGCTGACCAACTCCCAGCTCGAGGCCGTGGCCCGTGGCTTCTCCGCCACCCCGCGCTCCGATCTGGCCGAGCCGTTCGCCGCCAAGTACTTCGAGACTGTGGACTGGGTCTGGGCCAACAAGACCTACCACATGGCCGACGCCCTGCTCAACGGCCTGTACCCGGGCTACGCCGATCCCGCCACGCTGGTCAAGCTCGGTGACGCCTGGCTGGACGAGCACATTGCCGCCGACAATGCCCTGAAGCGTCTGATCGTTGAAAACGTGGCATCCTCCCACCGCACCCTCAAGGTTCGCGAATACAACGAAGCGCTCTGATTTCCTTCTGGCTCCCCTCGGGCGCGAGGGGAGCTGTCGCCTCAGGCGACTGAGGGGAGTCGCTTCCGCGAGAAGCTACGTCCACATTCCAACATAAAACCCGCAACCAATCCTCAACAGCGTATTCTCGCTCAAGGCCGGCAATATGCCGGTCGATGAGCGACAAGGATACGGGGAATGATTGCGGGCTTTTCCATAACTTCATTACTGCTGATTCTGTTGGCCGGAATCGGCGCAGGATTCGTGGGCTATGCGGTAGGCGCATCGTCACTGGTCTCATACCCGGCCCTGCTCGCGTTCGGCATTCCGCCTGTATTGGCAAACGCTTCTAACACCGTTGGCGTGGTCGGCACGGGCATCGGTGGCGTGATGGGTGCGCGCAAAGAACTCAAAGGCCAAGCGGTACGCTCCATTACGTATGTGGTCATCGGCGCATTCGGCGGGGTGGCCGGTGCGTTTCTGTTGCTCAAACTCGACCCGAGTGTCTTTGAATTTGCCGCACCAGTGCTGATTTTGCTGAGCTCGCTGATCATCGCCATCAATCCGCGCGGCCGCATGCAGGCCAAGCAAGCCGCCGCGGATGCCACCGCGCAACTCAAGCACATCGAAGCCACTGAAGCCACTGAAGCCGCCAAGCGCGCAACCACCCCTACCGCACCTCACCGCCCGCCGGAACAACTCGTGCAGCCCATGAGTCAGGATTCCTGGTGGGTATGGCTGGGCGTAGCGGCGGTCGCCATCTACTCCGGCTACTTCGGCGCGGGCGCCGGTACCTTGGCTCTCGCCGTGCTTGATGCCGCCAAAATCGGCCCATTCCACAAGATCAATGCATTGAAAACCCTGATCGGCACAGGCGCGAACATCAGCGCCTCAGTGGTATTCATCATCCAAGGCGCGGTCGATTGGCCGGCCGCCATCATGCTGTGCATCGGATGCTTCATCGGCGGGTACATCGCCCCGTCCATCACCCGCAAGATTCCCGCAAACATCATGCGCGCCGCCGCCGTAATCGCCGGCATCATTCTTACCATCGATCTGGGGCTCAAAACCTATTGATTCGTGCCTTACACTGATGCAGTGAAGCATACAGCATGGCCGTCAACCGCAGCGTGGTCGCAGACCCCGATAAGGTGGCCAATGTCTGGCATTTGGCGACTGCGGAACCTGAGCGCCTAGAAACCAGCGCGGCAGGCGAAGCGGTGAACGACTTCCTCGATCCGCCAGACACGTCGCAGATTCACGGCATTGCGTGTCATGCTGATTGGCGGTTCGCGGCGCGAGCAGGTGCTGTTCGCCGGCGTTATGAAGGAGCTACTCGCGCCCATCAACAATCCGCGATATGTCATCATCGGTAAGGAATGGGGCGTGCGCGCTTACTGCGTGAGCTTCCCCTGCCCGTCCGTATTTGCCCGCCGCCAGCAGGACGCCGAGATACTGAGCCGGCAGTTGGACCGCTGCCTGACGCATTGCACCATGGTATACGCCCGCACTGAGGAAGGTCGGCATACGCTACTTCGCTGCCAAACGCGTTCTTTCCTCAACCGCGACGAGCAACTGCCGCACATACTGACCACAACATCGGAGTAATAGATCGTTGCATTCATGGCCGAGACCACCCCGGTAGAGGAGATGCCGTTGGGCATGTTCATCGCATGGCTCAGCGTGTTCCTCGCCGTCGTTCTGTTTGGTGTTGCTTTGCCGGTTATCGATGTACGCTGGGTAGTTCCGTTCGTCGTATTTGCCGCTGTATTGTTTACAGGCGCGTTTGCCGGCCCGTTCTTACTAGTGCGATGGCTTCGTTCCCGTGCCGGAGTGCATCGGTCCGCCCGGCATGCCCGCTAACGAATGTATCTCATCATTCATCCGCCGAACAAGATGAATATGCGGGTTTGTGGGTGATGCCATTGCGGCTGTTGAATGCTGATTTCCGGTTCTGGAGCAGATTCCGTGGCGGTTTTTTGCCGAGTCGGGTCCTAGGGTGGAGCACAACGACTACGATGGTGCGGGTAACGCGATACAAGGAGTGGAACTTCATATGCCGAAGATGTTTGGAACCGATGGTGTTCGAGGACTGGCCAATAGGGATTTGACCGCACGTCTGGCGTTGGATTTGGGCGATGCCGCCGTGCGTGTGCTCGGCGACGCCGGCACCCAAGACGATCAGCCTGAGGGACGCCGCCGCGCGCTCGTGGGCCGTGACACCCGTGTGTCCGGTGATTTTCTGGCTTCCGCCCTGTCCGCGGGCATGGCCGCCGGCGGCTTCGACGTGATCGATGCCGGCATCATCCCCACTCCTGGCGTGGCCTACCTGACCTCCGTGCTCAACGTCGAAATGGGTGCCGTGATCTCCGCCTCCCACAACCCGATGCCCGACAACGGCATCAAGTTCTTCGCACGCGGCGGCTTCAAGCTGCCCGACCAGAAGGAAGACGACATCGAGGCCGTGCTCGGCCAGGACTGGGACCGCCCGACCGGTGCCGGCGTGGGCCGCGTGAGCCACGACCAGACCACCGCCACCAACCTGTACATCGATCATCTGGTGGCCACCATCGCTCCGCTGAACGATGACAAAACCCAGCCCAAGCCGCTCAAGGGCCTGAAGATCGTGGCCGACTGCGCCAACGGCGCCACTTCCGTGGTGGCTCCCGAAGCCCTGCGCCGTGCCGGTGCGGATGTAATCGTGATCAACGCCTCGCCGGACGGCTACAACATCAACAAGAACGCCGGTTCCACCCACCCCGAGCAGCTGCAGGCCATGGTCAAGGCCACCGATGCCGTGATGGGCGTGGCCTTCGACGGCGACGCCGACCGTTGTCTCGCCGTGGACGAAGACGGCAACATGATCAACGGCGACCAGATCATGGGCATTCTGGCCCGCGCCAAGCAGCGCGAAGGCAAGCTCAACCACGACACCCTCGTGGTCACCGTGATGAGCAACCTCGGTCTGAAGCTCGCCCTGAAAGATATGGGCATCAAGACCGTGGAAACCGCCGTGGGCGATCGTTACGTGCTTGAGGAAATGCTCAAGGGCGATTACTCGCTCGGCGGCGAGCAGTCCGGCCACGTGATCAACCGCGAATTCGCCACCACCGGCGACGGCACCCTGACTGCACTGACCCTGTGCAACGAGGTCGTCAAGTCCGGCAAGAGCCTGAAGGAGCTCGCCGCCGACTTCCCGCAGCTGCCGCAGACCCTCATCAACGTGCCGAACGTGGACAAGAAGGCCGCCTCCACCAACAAGCGCATCCAGGATGCCGTGGCCCGTGAGGAGGAACTGCTGGGAGACACCGGCCGTGTGCTGCTGCGCCCCTCCGGCACCGAACCGCTCGTGCGCGTGATGGCCGAGGCCGCCACCCAAGCCTACGCCGACGAAGTCTGCACCCGCCTCGCCAAGATCGTCGCCGAAGAACTCGCGCTGTAGCACCCTTCCCTAAGGAAAAAAACAATGTTTGGAAAGAACGCCAAAGTCGACCTCGAACTCAACCGTGATGTCGAACAACTCATCAAAACCGGCGGCAAGGAGAAGCTCCTGCCCATCGTGCAGGCCGGCGAACCGGTGTTGCGCCAACGGACAGTGGCCTATAATGGCCAGCTTTCCAAGCGTACGCTCGCCAAACTCATCGATACGATGCACACCACCATGCTGGAGGCACCCGGCGTGGGGCTCGCCGCCACCCAGATCGGCTTGGGGCTCGCGCTCGCCGTGGTCGAAGACCACGTGCGCGACGACGAGGATGATCCGCGCGAAATCGCGGAATTCCCCTTCCACGTGATCATCAACCCGAGCTACAAACCCACCAGCGACAAAACCGCCTCGTTCTACGAGGGCTGCCTGAGCTTCGACGGATACCAAGCTGTGCGCAAGCGTTGGCTCGACATCACCGCCGAATGGGATGATGAAGACGGCAAACACCACAGCGAGCCGCTGCACGGCTGGCCCGCACGCATCTTCCAGCACGAAACCGATCATTTGAGCGGCGAGTTGTATATCGATCGCGCCGAAATCCGTTCGCTGACCACCAACGAGAACCTCGAGGACTACTGGTGCGAAGACCCGGTGCCCACCGAGGCCGCTGAAGAGCTCGGTTTCGCACTATGACCGACCGTGCATGGTTCGACGCCGCCAAGGGAGACATTCCCCAATGGGCGGCGTCCATGCCCAAGGACGCCGATGGCACCACCATCGACTGGGACTGGGTGCGTTCTCTGGACCTGGCGCATGGCGTCGGCACAATACCGGAATCCACCCCACAGTCCATCCACGACGCATTGAAGGCCGACTACGCCACACGCGAGCGTCTGGAATCGATCATCGCCCAATGCAACAGCGCATTCATGACCGATTTCGACCGGTTCATCGGCTCCTATCGTCTGCCTCGCGCGCTCGCCTACGCCAATCGTCGGCTCAACGACAACATCAACACGCTGTTGCATCTGGGCGAACAGCAACACCTATGGGCGGTCAGTCGCGAACGGCGGGGGAGGGCCACCATTGCCGTGCTCAAGCCGTACTCCGGCAGCGGCCCGTCGAACGATGACCAAGGCATGCTGGATCTGAGCGGCGAAGCCGGTGGCACATCTGCCGGAAACACTGCCGCCGAAAACAGCGATGTCAAGTTCCCCACAACAGTCGCCTTGGACGATGTCCAAGATCGTACGGCAGCGATTCTTGACGCACGCGCCGAACGGCGTAAGGCCCAGCGCTTCCAGAAGCGGGCGGGCGATGCGGCGATGGCCCGCGCCAATCTCTCCGGCGCGACTTCGCCGGGTGGTGCCGCTCTGCCGGGTGGTGCCGCCGCGTCTGGCAACGCTACCGGACACCATCCCAAGCCCGACTGGCGCGACGCCTACCTGCCCGGCCGCGACGTGGATGCGGTGATGGGCATCGACATCGAAACCACCGGCATCGATCCGGCACGTGACTACATCATCGACGTCGGCTTCGAGTTCATGAACATGGCCAGTCCGCGCCCGGCCGGCGAACCCGAGACATACGCCTATGAGCAGGGCTATTACGCCGCCGGCGACGCCTACGGCCAGTCCCGCCTCGCTTTTGGCGTGCCGCCGGAAAACGCGGCGCTCGGCAACGCCCTCATCGCCAAACTCACCGGCATCGATGTACGCGGCCGCAGCAGCGAGGCCGGGTACCGACTCTTCGACGAATGGCCCCAAGCCCAGGCCGGCCTGCTCGCGCGGCTTACCCAGCAGCCGTACGTGGCGCATAACGCCACCTTCGAACATAGCTGGTTCATGCTGAACGTCGCCGGATACGCGGAAAGCTACCGCGCCGGGCGCATCACCATCATCGATACCCTGCCGATGAGCCGGCAGTGGGACCCCGGCGCGGTACCCACCAACGAGCATCCTTACGGAGACAACACGCTCGACGCCTACGCCAAACGTCAGGGCGCGCTTGATTCCGCCCACAACGAACGCCACCTGGGCCTTGAGGATTCGCACATCATGCTGGTGGCCATGAAACACCATCTGGCGGCGCTGAAAGCGCAAGGGAAAGGGCCGTGGGGGTCCACCGGCAGGGCGGGCGTCGGCGGCAAGTCCTGCGGTCGTAAGCGGTGAGTACACTATTGGTCTCGTGAGTAACTATCAGGACAGCCGACAGCAGCGTGAGAACCGCCGCCGCACCATCGTGCGTGTGGTGTGCGTGGTCATAGCTGTGGCCATGCTCGGCTCCCTGGTCATCCCGGCGATTTACGCGGGGCTTTGACGTTGCCTTCGCATATTCGTGCCCGCAGTTGAACACGTCTGATGCGAGGGATTCGTGAGGTCGCCCGGCCGGTTATCGGCAAGGCAGGCCCGGAACCTTCTGACAGCATGGATTGCAGGCGGATGCGCGTGTGGCGCGGCAATGCCCGCCAACGCCAGAGGAATGTGCGAAGGCTGTCAACAAGGACGTGACTTCCCAAGGAATCTCAAAGAATCAACAGTAAGGTAAACCACGATGGCAGAATTTGACTTTACCCAGGCGATCGGCGAAGCCCGCGCCAAATACGAATCCATCGCCAAGGCGCTGGACGTCGACCGACTCAAGGCCGATATCAAGGATCTCGAAACGCAGGCCGCGGCCCCGGGCCTGTGGGATGACCCGGAAAACGCCCAGAAGATCACCAGCCGGCTGTCCGCCGCGGAATCGCAGCTGAAGCGTCTGAACTCCGCCTCCCAGCGCATCGACGATGTGGAAACGCTCGTCGAACTCGGCCACGAGGAGGGCGATCAGGACTCTCTGGACGAGGCGCAAAGCGAAATCGGCGAGATCCAGAAGGATCTCGACCAGATGGAGATTCAGACCCTGCTTGACGGCGAATATGACGAACGTTCCGCCGTGGTGACCATCCGCTCCGGTGCCGGCGGCGTCGACGCGGCCGACTTCGCGCAGATGCTGCTGCGCATGTACCTGCGCTACTGCGAGCGTAACGGCTTCAAGGCCAAGGTCATGGACACCTCCTACGCCGAAGAGGCGGGCATCAAGTCCGCCACCTTCCAGGTGGACGCCCCCTACGCTTACGGCCGACTGTCCGTGGAAGGCGGCACCCACCGTCTGGTACGTATCTCCCCGTTCGACAACCAGGGCCGCCGCCAGACCAGCTTCGCCGCCGTGGAAGTGGTGCCGCTGGTCGAGGCCACCGACCATATCGACATTCCGGATACGGACATCCGCGTGGACACCTACTGTTCCTCCGGCCCCGGCGGCCAGGGCGTGAACACCACGTACTCGGCCGTGCGCATCACCCACCTTCCCACCGGCATCGTGGTGACCATGCAGGATGAGCGTTCGCAGATTCAGAACCGTGCCTCCGCCATGGCCGTGCTCCAGTCCCGACTGCTCGTGCTGCGCCACGAGGAGGAGGCCAAGAAGAAGAAGGAGCTCGCCGGCGACATCAAGGCCAGCTGGGGCGATCAGATGCGCTCCTACGTGCTGCACCCCTACCAGATGGTCAAGGACCTGCGCACCGGCTACGAAACCAGCCAGACTCAGGCCGTGTTCGACGGCGACATCAACGCGTTCATCGAGGCCGGCATCCGCTGGCGCCATGAACAGCGCCGCGCCGCCGAAACCGAGGAGTAAACAGCATTATGGCACTGATCTCACTGGACAATGTGTCCAAGATCTATCCCAAAGGCACCCGACCGGCGCTTGACGACATCAACCTCGATATCGAACGCGGTGATTTCGTGTTCCTTGTGGGTGCGTCCGGCTCCGGCAAGACCACGCTCTTGAGCCTGCTGTTGCGCGAGGAAGAGGCCACCAACGGCGAGATTCGCGTGGCCGGCAACGATCTGCGGCGCATCACCAACCGTCAAGTGCCGCAGTACCGCCGTTCGCTGGGCTTCGTGTTCCAGGATTACAAGCTGCTCAATAACAAAACCGTGTGGGAGAACGTGGCGTTCGCCCTTGAGGTGATCGGCACACGGCGGTCCACCATCAAATCGTTGGTGCCCAAGGTGCTGGATACCGTGGGGCTCACCGGCAAGGAAAAGAACTACCCGCATGAGCTCTCCGGTGGCGAGCAGCAGCGTGTGGCCATCGCCCGCGCCTACGTGAACCACCCGCAGATTCTGCTGGCCGACGAGCCCACCGGCAACCTCGACCCGACCACTTCGCTGGGCATCATGGAAGTGCTGGACGCCATCAACCGCACCGGCACCACCATCGTCATGGCCACGCATAACGAAGAGATCGTCAACTCGATGCGCAAGCGCGTGGTCGAACTGCACAACGGCAAGATCGTGCGTGACGAGGCTCATGGCTCCTATGATTCCGCCCTGTTCTTCCCGGATGCCGAAGTCGAAGCCAAGTCCGACGCCGCCCATCATGTGCTGGCGGCGGCGACCAAGGCCATCGAGGGCAGTGACGAGCCGTCCGAAGGCATCGCCCGTCTGGCCAACTCCGTGCATTCCGGCCGCACCGGCCGCTATGGCGAGACGTTCGCGCCGCTGGAAGACACGCTGACCTGGGGCAAGGGCATCCCGTTGGACGAGCAGGCCGCCGCCCTGGAAAGCACCCAGGCGTTCGACCCGTTCAATGACGAGTCCGGCGAGACCGCCGCGGTTGCCGATACGTCCGTGTCATCCGCCGCCGAGCCGCCGGCCCCGCCGGAACCGCCCGAGCCGCCGGCCCCGCCGGAACCGCCCGTACCGCCTGTCGGCGAGCAGTCCGCCGCAGACCAAACATCCGACGATCAACCCGCTGAGGGCGCGAAGGAGTAAGGGGGATCATATGCGAGCACGATTCATTCTGTCCGAAACGTGGGCCAACCTCACCCGTAACCTGTCGATGCTGCTGTCGCTGACGCTGGTCACCTTCATCTCATTCCTGTTCATCGGCGCTTCGGTGCTTACTCAGGCGCAGATCACCAAAGCCAAGGGCGACTGGTACGACAAGGTCGAGGTCGTGGTGTGGCTATGCCCCGACGGCACCAGCCAATCCGCGAACTGCGCTTCCGGCAAATCGCCCTCAGCCAATGAGATCACGGCACTGCAGAAAACCATTCGCGACGAACTCAACGACGTGGTCTCCAACATTGACTACGTCAGCAAGCAGGACTTCTACGACAGCACATTCACCAAGCAGTACCCGAATGGCGAATTCCAAGGCCGTACGCTGACCGCGGACGATATGCAGGACTCTCTCTGGCTCAAGCTGAAGGATCCGACCAAATATCAGGTGGTCTCCGAAGTGCTCTCCGGCAAGGAGGGCGTGGAAGACGTCACCGACCAGCGCCAGATCTTCGACCCGGTGTTCGCCGTGCTCAACCGAGCCACGGCGGTTACGGCCGTGCTCGCCGGCGTGATGGTGGTGGTCGCCATCCTGCTGACCGGAACCACCATTCGCATGTCCGCCGCGTCCAGACGAACCGAAACCGAAATCATGAGATACGTGGGTGCCTCGAACTGGACGATTCGTCTGCCGTTCATTCTGGAGGGCGCCATCGCCTCACTGATCGGCTCGGTGCTCTCGTGCCTGATGCTTTCGACCATTGTGAACGTGTTCATCACCGGCTGGCTGGCGAAATCCATTACATGGATTCCTTATGTGAATCAGCTCACGGTACTGGTGATATCGCCGTTCCTGGTTGTGGGCGCGATACTGCTGTCCATCATCGCTTCAACCATTTCGTTGCGGCGTTATTTGAGGGCGTAACGCGACCGGCTTACCCGCGAGAAATGTGATGACATCGTGTGCAAGCCTCTCAGGTTCGCATGTTATGGTATTGGCTTAAGTGAGCGAAAGGACCATTCACATATGACGAACGTACGTGTGATCAAGCCCGCACTGGCGGCACTGGTGGCCGCCGCAGCCTGTGTGGGAGGTCTGGCGTTCAGCTCGGCACAGCCTGCCCAGGCAGACACCTATTCCGACCTGATCAATGCGCAGAACCAGCACGCCGCGTCGGTACAGCGCGAGGCCGAACTCAAGCAGCAGCTGGCCGGTGCCAGCCAGGATCTGGCGAATAAGGTACTTGAGCTGGACGATCTGACCAACAACAAGATTGTCGCCGCGCAGGCCAAGGTCACACAGGCCAACGAGGATGCCGCCACCGCTCAGGACGAGGCCGATGCCGCATCCGGACGTCTTTCCGCCGCGCAGAAAGACAAGGAGACGCTCGAGGAGCAGATCAAGCAGACCGGCAAGGACTACGATGACGCGCACGCCGCCGTGGCCCAGCTGGCCCGTGACGAGATGCACGGCTCGAATGCTTCCGACGTGATGAGCGTGGTGACGGGTGCCACCAGCACACAGGACTTCGTCAACTCCATGCAGTCCCGGGACGCGTTGTCCCGCAACGAGGCGAATGCGGCTTCCTCCGCCGCGACCTCACTGAGCACGTCGAAGAACCGTGGCGAGCGCTTGGCGGCCATCGAAAAGCAGATCGCTGTGCTCAAGGCCCAGGCCGATGAGAAGGCCGCTTCCGCACAGACCGCCGCCGAAACCGCGCAAAGCGAACGTGACGCTTTGGACAAGCTGCGCCAGGAAGGCGAAGCAAGGCGTGACGAACTGTCTTCCATGATCGACAGTCTGGATTCCCAATCCGCCAAGCAGGCGGCCCAGACCGTACTGATCGCCTCCCAGGTCGATTCCTACAATCGTCAGTTCCAGAAGGAGCAGCAGGACGCCGCCAACAGGGTGGATACCGGTAACCAGGGCGGTACGCCGTCTACTCCGGTGACTCCTACTCCCGCTCCCACACCGACGCCGACCCCCACTCCGACGGTTCCCGGCGGTGGCGGCAGTAGCAGCGGCGGCCAAGGCACGTCGAACGGTGATTACGGCAACGCCTATGCCGCCGGCCAGTGCACGTATTGGGCGTATGAACGCCGTAGGCAGATGGGCATTGGCACGCCGTCCTATCTCGGCAATGGCGGCGACTGGTGGCGCAACGCCCCCTCGTACGGCTTGCGCGTGGACCACAACCCTCAGGTCGGTGCGGCGCTCTCCTTCCTGCCTGGTCAGGATGGTGCCGACGGTACCTATGGCCATGTTGCCGTAGTCGAAGCCGTGTATGGCGACGGCACATTCCAGATCTCCGAAATGAACTGGGGTGGTCCGTGGAACATGCACTACCGCACCTTGACCAATTTGGGTCAGTACTGGTTCGTCCACTGATCGGTTGGTTCGGCCGATATATACGGTTGAAGGGTTCCTCTTGAAGAGGAACCCTTTTTCGTATTCGAGGCTGGTCCGTGATATCGTCGGATGTTGCGTTGCTACTGCTACCCACGAGTTGTTGCCCACGAAAGGAGGAGACATGCCCAAGGAGACTGGTGAGAAACTCATCGTCCAGAACAAGAAGGCCCGGCATGACTATGCCATCGAAGACAAGTATGAGGCAGGGCTGGCCCTGACCGGCACCGAGGTCAAATCGTTGCGCGAGGGGCGCGCGTCGCTGTCCGAGGCGTTCATCTCCATCGACCGCCGCGGCGAGATGTGGCTGGAGGGCGCGAACATCCCCGAATACCTGAACGGCACATGGAACAACCATGCGCCCAAGCGCAAGCGCAAGTTGCTGCTGCACCGACTGCAGATCACCAAGCTCGCCCGCGGCATCGAGGCCAAGGGATACACGATTGTGCCGCTGAGCCTGTACTTCAAGGACGGTCGCGTCAAGGCGGAGATCGCGCTGGCCCGAGGCAAGAAGGAATTCGACAAGCGCCAGGCCCTGCGCGAAGAGCAGGACAAGCGCGAAGCCCTACGCGCCATGCGCTACGCCAACATGCGCCACTAGTCCCGCCCCTTGGCTCCTCTCCGGAGGGGAAGCCAAGAGTAGAATATCCACGTTGTGGGCCATTTCGCCCACGATTAACGCTTCCGTAGCATTGCACTCCTACGCTCTGGAACCATCTGGGAAACATACCCGCCCAGCTGACTATCCGGAGAGAGGAAATCCAATGTCTCTAAGCAAGGGAATACAATCCGCTGCGGCCGCCGCCCTGAGCGCGGCCATGCTGATCGCCGTGGCGGCCTGTGGCACGACTGACGGTACCGACACCGCATCCAAGAGCGGCGATTCATCCAAGGACTCGTCCAGCACTTCGATTCAAGGCTTCGACACCAGCAACATCCAGAAGGACGACGAGATCGCCGCACTGCTGCCTGATTCCGTGGCCGGCGACGGCACGCTGACCGTCGGCACCGATACCTCTTACGCTCCGGCCGAATTCCTGGCCGAAGACGGCAAGACCCCGGTTGGCTTCGACGTCGACCTGTCCAAGGCCATCGCCGCCGTATTCGGCCTGAAGGGAGAAACCATCTCCTCCACCTTCGACTCCATCATTCCGTCCGTGGGCTCCAAGTACGACCTTGGCATCTCCTCTTTCACCGTGACCAAGGAGCGCATGCAGGCCGTCGACTTCGTCACCTACTTCAAGACCGGCTCCACCTACGTGGTGCAGAAGGGCAACCCGAACAAGGTCGACTCCTCGAACCTGTGCGGCGTGAAGGTGGCTGTGCAGACCGGTACCACCCAGGAAGAGGAAGTCAACAAGGCCAACGAGCAGTGCAAGGCGGACGGCAAGGATGCCATCGACATCCAGTCCTCCAAGCTGCAGACCGATGTGACCACCGCCGTGGCTTCCGGCAAGGCCTCCATCTTCTACGCCGATTCCACGGTGTCCGCCTACGCCATCAAGCAGACCGGCGACACCTTGGAGGTGCTCGGTGAAGACACCGGTGTGGTGCCCGAGGCCGTGGCCATCAAGAAGGGCGACACCAAGACCGCCGAAGCCGTGCAGAGGGCCATACAAAAGCTGATGGACGACGGCACCTACAAGAAGATCCTCGACACTTGGGGTGTTGGCTCCGGTGCCATCGACAAGGCTGAGATCAACCCGGCCGACGCCGCCTGATTGCCAGGTGTCCCTGTTCGCTCCCGCTGGCGGGAGCTGTCGCCGAAGGCGACTGAGGGTGGTCTGTAACATAGCAGCCACCAGCAGTTGTGTTCTTATGCGACGGCCTCCCAGCGGGAGCATTCGTATATGTATACGCTATAATGTATATTTATACCTGATCATTGATAGCCGCTATAGGGCGGCTCCACAGAGAAGAAGAGAGATCATGCAGTTCAACCAGCTGAAGACCATTGCGGCCGCCGCCTTGAGCGTGGCCATGCTGTTCTCCGCCGCGGCTTGCGGCACCTCCGACAAGGCGGGTGACTCCGGTTCCGATAAGGGCGGTTCCTCCAAGTCGGTCACCATCACCAGCTACGACGTGAGCTCCGTGAAGAAGGACGATGCAATCGCCGCACTGCTGCCTGAATCCGTGACCAAGGACGGCAAGCTCACCATCGGCACCAACCCCTCCTACGCCCCGGCCGAATTCCTCGACGCCGACGGCAAGACCCAGATCGGCTACGACATGGATCTTGCCCGCGCCATGGGCAACATCTTCGGTCTCGATACCGAAATCGTCTCCTCCAACTTCGATACGATCATTCCGGCCATCGGCTCCAAGTACGATCTGGGCATCGCCGCCTTCACCATCACCAAGGAGCGCATGGAATCCGTCGACTTCGTCTCCTACTTCACCGCAGGCATGGGCTATGCAGTGGCCGCAGGCAACCCCAAGAACGTCGATGAGAACGACCTGTGCGGTCTGAACGTTGCCGTCGAGACCGGCACCGTCGAGGAAGAGGCCATCAACAAGACCGCCAAGCAGTGCAAGGCGGACGGCAAGAAAGACATCACCATCCAGTCCTCCAAGCAGCAGACCGACGCCACCACCGCTGTGGTGACCGGCAAGGCCGACGTCTTCTTCGCCGATTCCCCGGTTGTCGGCTACGCCATTGCCCAGACCGATGGTCAGCTGGAACAGCTCGGCAAGGACTTCGATGAAGTGCCGAACGCCATCGCCATCAAAAAGGGCGATTCCCAGACCACCGAAGCCGTGCAGAAGGCCATGCAAAAGCTTATGGACGACGGCACCTACACCAAGATCCTCCAGCACTGGGGCGTCGAATCCGGCGCACTGGACAAGGCCGAAATCAACCCGGCCGTCGAATAGCCGACAAGCTGTCGCGAAAATTCGAATGGGGCGCACTGTTTGTAACACAGTCGCCCCATTCGTACACTAAGGTTCAACGCTAGTTGCAACTTGCAGTTCAGGCTGCCCAACACGTCCAAGGAACCAAATTATGGCGAAGAAAGAAGTCGACGGTGAGGGAGTGAACATCCCCAACCGCATCAAGGCGCTGCCGGTCAAGCGCCCCGGCCCGATTGTGGCCGCAGTGATCGTGGTGCTGCTCGCCGCGATGCTCATTCAAGGCTTGATTACCAATCCGCGACTGGATTGGCCCACCGTCTGGAAGTACCTGTTCAACGAGAACGTGCTTGAAGGCATTCGCTATACCTTGGAGCTCACCGTGATCTCCATGGTCGTGGCGATCATCCTGTCGGTGATTCTCGCCATCATGCGCAAATCCATCAATCCGGTGCTGCGCGGCGTCAGCTGGTTCTTCATCTGGTTCTTCCGCGGCACGCCTGTGTACACGCAGCTCATTTTCTGGGGTCTGTTCGCCGTGCTGATTCCCAAGATTAGCCTCGGCATTCCGTTCACCTCGGTGGAGTTCTGGAGCATCGACTCCAACGTGGTGGTCACCGCATTCAACGCCGCATGGATTGGTTTGGCTCTGAACGAGGCCGCCTACCTGTCCGAAATCGTGCGTGCCGGCCTTGAAGCCGTGGACCCCGGCCAGACCGAGGCGGCCAAGGCATTGGGCATGAACCGCACGCTCATCATGCGCCGCATCGTGCTGCCGCAGGCTATGCGCATCATCATCCCGCCCACCGGCAACGAGACCATCGGCATGCTGAAGACCACCTCGCTGGTCACCGCCGTGCCGTTCACCCTCGAACTGCAGTTCGCCACCAACGCCATCGCCAACCGTATCTACAAGCCGATTCCGCTGCTTCTCGTGGCCTGCTTCTGGTACCTGCTGATCACCTCCATTCTGATGGTTGTGCAGTCCCGCCTTGAGGCGCACTTCGGCAAGGGCTTCAACGCCCGCCCGGTGGGCACCAAGGGCAAGCAGCCGCCATACGATCCGCCGTACCCCGGCAAGTCTGACGGCGAGCCGAAGGACGATGTGAACAAAATCAATCAGACCACCTTCGCTGGGCTGAATGCGTAAGGCGGGAGCGAGAATTATGACTACGAACGACATCACCAACTCCGCTCCGGTCGTGCGCAAGGCGGTTGACGGTTCCGTGATTCCTGCTGTCAAGGCCGTGCAGGTGCACAAGGCGTTTGGGCCGCTGCATGTGCTCAAGGGCATCGATCTAACCGTTATGCCCGGCACTGTGACCGTGATTCTGGGGCCCTCCGGTTCCGGCAAGTCCACGTTCCTGCGTCTGATCAACCAGCTGGAAACCCTGACCGGCGGTTCCATCGAGGTGGACGGCGAACTCATCGGCTACAAGCACGTGACCAAAAACGGCCAGGACATGCTGCAGACCCTGGACGATAAGGAGATCGCCGCACAGCGTTCTCGCCTCGGCATGGTGTTCCAGCGCTTCAACCTGTTCCCGCACATGACCGCGCTGGAAAACGTGATGGAAGCCCCGATTCACGTGCAGCACCAGTCCAAGAAAGCCGCCCGTGACCTGGCCGTGGCCGAGCTTCAGCGCGTCGGTCTGGGCGATCGCATGGACTATTACCCCTCCCAGCTGTCAGGTGGTCAGCAGCAGCGTGTGGCCATTGCCCGTGCTCTGGCCATGAAGCCGGAGATCATGCTTTTCGATGAGCCGACCTCCGCCCTTGACCCCGAACTGGTGGGTGAAGTGCTCAACGTCATGCGTTCCTTGGCCAAGGAAGGCATGACCATGGTGTGCGTGACCCACGAAATCGGCTTCGCCCGCGAAGTCGCCGACCAGATCGTGTTCATGGACGGCGGCGTAGTCGTAGAAAAGGGCGGCCCCGACATCATCGACCACCCCACCGAGCCTAGGTTTAAGGACTTCTTGCAGCACGTGCTGTAGGAAGGCTCGTTGTTGCAGCTCCAAAAACGTACGCTGATGAACTCAGCGTACGTTTTTTTGCGACGCCTAATCGCACCCCCATCTCGTGAAGAACGTACGCTGAGTGGTAGTCAGCGTACGCTTTTCACGAAGGGGCATGTTCCAATCCTGCAAAGGCGGCGGGTTGGATTCGCTTTGCGCAATAATCGTCCGCTAGGCTGGTGAGCCATGTGTGGAATCGTTGGATACGCGGGAAATATTGAAACGGCATGCGGCAAGCCTTTGGAGGTCTGCCTGCAAGGCCTGGAACGTCTGGAATACCGAGGCTATGACTCGGCCGGTGTGGCGCTGACCGCGCCCGGCATGGATAAGGTGGTCGTGCGCAAGAAGGCCGGCCGTTTGAAGAACCTGGTCGAAGACATCGAGCGCAAGCCGATGCCGCTCGCCACGGTGGGCATCGGCCACACGCGCTGGGCCACCAATGGCGAGCCGAGCGACGTGAATGCCCACCCGCACACCAGCATGGACGGCAAGGTGGCCATCATCCATAACGGCATCATCGAAAACGCCTCTCAGCTGCGTCTCGACCTGCAAGCCGAAGGCTACCGATTCGCCTCTGCCACCGACACTGAGGTGGCCGCTAAGCTGCTCGGCAAGATCGTGGACAAGATTATCGCGGACGAAGGCAAGCCAGACCTGTTCAAGGCTGTGCGCCGCATGGCCCGCATGCTTGAAGGCGCGTTCACCATTCTGGCCACCGACTGCCGCCAGCCGGACATCGTGGTCGGAGCCCGCCATGATTCGCCGCTGGTCGTGGGCCTTGGCGAGGGGGAGAACTTCCTCGGTTCCGACGTCGCCGCATTCGTGGCCTACACCAAGCGCGCCATGGAAGTCGACCAGGATCAGGCCGTATGCGTGTCCGCCGACAAGGTCATCGTCACCGATTTCGACGGCAACGTGGTCGAAAACCCGAAGACCTACACCGTGGATTGGGATGCTTCGGCCGCCGAAAAGGGCGGCTGGGATTCCTTTATGGACAAGGAGATCCACGAAGACCCTGCCGCAGTGCAGCGCACCCTGCTTGGCCGCTTCGATGCGAATGGCGGCATCACCCTTGATGAAGTGCGTATCGACGAACACGACTTCAAGGCCATCGACAAAATCATCGTCGTGGCCTGCGGCACCGCCAGCTACGCCGGCCAGGTAGCCAAGTACGCCATCGAACACTGGGTGCGTATCCCCGTGGAAATCGAACTCGCGCACGAATTCCGTTACCGTGACCCGATTCTGACCCCGCGTACGCTCGTGGTGGCCATTTCTCAGTCCGGCGAAACCATGGATACTCTGATGGCCCTGCGCCACGCGCGCGAACAGGGGTCCAAGGTGCTGGCCATCTGCAACACGCAGGGTGCCTCCATTCCGCGCGAATCCGACGCCGTGCTCTACACACACGCCGGCCCGGAAGTTGCCGTGGCATCCACCAAGGCGTTTGTGGCGCAGATCACCGCCGCCTACCTGCTGGGCCTGTATCTGGCGCAGGTCAAGGGCGCGATGTTCCGCGATGAGATTCATCAGGTGCTTGACTCCCTGAAAGACATGCCGCGCAAGATTCAGTGGGTGCTCGACACCCAGCCCAAGACCATCCAGGCGGCCGCCGAGCGCATGGTGAACGCCAACTCCTTCTTGTTCCTCGGCCGTCACGTGGGCTACCCGGTGGCGCTTGAGGGTGCACTGAAGCTCAAGGAGATCGCCTACACGTTCACCGAGGGCTTCGCGGCCGGCGAGCTCAAGCATGGACCGATCGCGCTGGTGGACGAGGGTGAGCCCGTGGTGTTCATCGTGCCGCCGCAGCGCGGCCGCAATGTGTTGCACGCCAAGGTGATCTCTGGTATCGAGGAGGTCAAGGCTCGTGGCGCGTACATCATCGCCGTGGCCGAGCAGGGCGACCCGGATGTGGAACGGTACGCTGACGTGGTGTTCTGGCGCCCCGCCTGCCCAACGCTGATGAGCCCGCTGGTTGACGTGGTGCCGCTGCAGCTGTTCGCCATGGACATGGCAAAGCTCAAGGGCTACGACGTGGACAAGCCCCGCAACCTCGCCAAGTCCGTGACCGTTGAGTAAGCCACATCGGTATGTGATTGACGAGCCTCATATTCCGTTTGAGATGGACGTGCTGTATGAGGACGAGCGGATCATCGTGGTGGACAAGCCGCATTTTCTGGCCACCATGCCGCGCGGCATGTGGTATCGGCAGACCGCGCTGATCCGATTGCGTGAGCGGCTGGGGGAGCCGGACATCACGCCAGCGCACCGATTGGACCGCATGACCGCCGGCGTATTGGTGTTCGTGCGGGATCCGGCCTGCCGCGGCGCGTATCAGATGCTGTTCCAGAACCGGCAGACCGTCAAGGTCTATGAATGCCTGGCGCCCTGCCGGCCGATCAGCCGCCCGCGATTCGGCACGATCATGCAGGTCGAGCCGCCACGCCCGTTCCCATTGCTGCGCCGATCGCACATCACCAAGGAACACGGCACGATGGCCGCATTCGAGGAACCGGGTTTGGCCAACGCCGAAACCCTCATCGAGCGCGGCGACCTCTGTTTCCCTCCCGCTGGCGGGAGGTGGCGCGAAGCGCCGGAGGGTGGTCCCCATCCGGGGAATCACCCCATCTGCCGCTACACACTCCACCCGCGCACCGGCAAAACCCACCAATTGCGCGTCCACATGAATTCGCTCGGCCTGCCCATCGTGGGCGACGACTTCTACCCGCGCATCCAGACGCGCCCCTACGACGATTTCAGCCAACCATTGCAGTTGGTAGCACGCATGCTGCGATTCACCGATCCAATAACAGGCGAGAAGCGCGAATTCGTTTCCCGTGTGCCGCTTAAGATCTGATTTCTTATGCATTGAGAGTGTTTTCGCTCATGGTGTCACCATTCATAGAGTTCGGCGGGCTGCGGGGTTTTGCGGACATCCAGCGACAAGCCAAGCTCAGTCAGGGCGCTGAGAATGGTGGAGAATTCGGGATTGGGGACTCGGGCGTGTTCAAATTCGATCAGCCAGCGACGTGACACGCCCAGCCGTTGGGCCATGTCGGTCTGACTAATGCCCTGGCGTTGCCTATGAATCACTGGCAGGTGGATCACTGGCAGGTACCAGTGGATGCCAGCGCATGCCGCTCGTCAGCTGATGTCGAGCACGGAACCGCGTTCAATCAGTTCCGGCGGGATTACGGTTTTGACGCCGACCGGTATCTTCTCGCCTTCGCATTGACGGCGGACCATGGAGAAGGCGGTGGCGCCAATGTCGTCAAAGCGCAGCTTCATGGTCGTCAGGTTCAAGCGCGGGACCATATCGACCAGCGAATCATCGACGCCCACGATGCTGACATCCTCGGGCACACGCTTGCCCACTGACTGCAACCCGAGCATTGCGCCGTACGCCATCTGGTCGTTGGCGGCGTAGATGGCCGTGCAGTCGGGGTCGTGGGCCAACGCCACGCCGGCCTGGTAGCCTGAATCCGCGCACCAATCGCCGATATACATGCTCGGTACGCGTGCTCCCATTTGTTCCAACGCTTCTCGCCAACCGCGGGCGCGGCTTTCGGCGGCACGCGAGGTGGACGGTCCGGCAATGTGGTAGACGGTCTTGTGTCCCTTGCTCATCAGGTAATCGACGATAGCGGTCGAGCAGCCATACTGGTCGGCGTCAACAGTGGGGCAGTGGTCGGCGGCGGATTCGCAGATGAGCACGACTGGAAGTTCTCGCGGAGGCTTGTATCCGACGAAATCGGAGATGCGTTCCTCCAGCACTACGATGACACCATCCACCGGCTGACGCTGCATGTGATCGATGGCGGCGGAAAGCGTGCGTTCCGCACCGTGACGCATGGTCTGGATGGTGACTGAATAATCGTCATCGGCCGCGTTGGCCACAATAGAATCAAGGATGCGGGCGTTGCCGAACGTGGCGGTGTTGAACATCACCACGCCGATATCCTGGAAGCGGCCGTGCTTTAGGGCTCGGGCCGCATAATTCGGACGATATCCAAGGCGCTCCATTGCAGCTTCGACACGTTGGCGTGTTTCGGGTTTCACCGCATCGCTGCCATTCGCCACGCGGGACACTGTCTGTGGCGAAACGTCGGCGGCTTTCGCTACGTCTTGCATGGACACCTGTGTTGGCCTCGACATTTCACCCTCGCTTGACTCATTAATGTCGGTGTTTCGTTTGCAGCGCTTATCTTAGGCCGCTTACGTTAACGATAACATCGTTGTTTTCGTGACCATTGTAGCAGAGTGACTGAGGAACCCTTAATTCAACACGGTACTCAACACGATTGGACAATGTTACAGATAGTGTTATGATGATAACGCAAACATTTTGGTCAACCTTCGAAGGAGAGGGGTTGGAAATGGCTTCAGCCGATATCGCAGCTGCGCCCGTGCATTCGGGCAAGGCTCGTGTGAATAAGCACAAGGCCGATTGGCGTGGATGGAAGTTCATGTGGCCTTTTGCGGTGGTGTTCGTGTTCGTGTTCATCGTGCCGATCGTGTATGCCGTCTATATTTCGTTCTTCAAGAAGCAGATGATCGGCGGCACCAAGTTCGTGGGCTTCGAGAACTACGTGCGCCTGTTGGGCGATGGCCAGTTCTGGAGCAGTGTTGGTCGTGTGGCTTTGTTCACGTGCGTGCAGGTGCCGATCATGCTGTGCCTGTCGGCTTTGATGGCGTTGGCGCTGGATTCGATGAAGTTGCATGGCACGAAGTTCTTCCGCATCTCCACCTTCCTGCCCTACGCGGTGCCGGCTGTGGTGTCGACTTTGATCTGGGGTTTCGTGTACGGTGCGAAGTACGGCCTGGTGGGTTCGTTGAACGATTTCCTGGGCACGGACATCGACGTGCTCGCCCCTTCCGTGTTGTTGGCCAGCATCGGGAACATCGTGACGTGGGAGTTCACGGGCTACAACATGCTCATCTTCTACAGCTCGCTGTCGACCATCCCGCATTCCCTGTATGAGGCGGCGAGCATCGACGGCGCGTCGGAGTGGCAGATCGTGAAGAGCATCAAGCTTCCCGAATTGCGCGGCAGCCTGGCTATCACGGTGATCTTCAGCATCATCGGCTCGTTCCAGTTGTTCAACGAGCCGAGCATTTTGCAGAACATGGTTCCTGGTAATGCGATCACGACGTATTACACGCCGAACATGTACGCGTACAACCTGAGCTTCAGCGGCAACCAGTCGAATTATGCGGCCGCGTTGGCGATCGTGATGGCCGTGATCACCATGGCCATCGCCTACATCGTCCAGTTGAACAGCCTGAAGGAGCAGATGAAGTGACGATGACCGCTGTTCGTGTTGAGGAATCGATGATGATCGTGAAGGAGCGTATGTGATGAGTGCAGCAACGACTTCGGCCGCCGGTCGCCTGACCGACGCCGAGCTCAAGGCCCAGGAGAAGGCCGCCAGGAAGGCGGAGAAGGCCCGCCAGAAGAGGATCGCCGCCGACGAGGCCGCCGAACGCAAGCGCAGCGCGAAGGCCGGGTTCGCGAACGTGAACAACCCGAGGCGTTCCACGTTGTTGACCGTCCTGTGCGCGGTCTTCGCCGTGTACTGCCTGTTCCCGTTCGTGTACCTGCTGATCAACGCGACGAAGACACAGGCCGACTTCACGAGCACGTTCGGCCTGGGGTTCGGCAAGACGTTCGCTTTGTTCGACAACATCGCGACCGTGTTCTCCTATCAGGACGGGATCTTCGCGCGCTGGCTGTTCAACACGATCCTGTACGTGGTGGTCGGCGCCGGCGGCGCGACCCTCCTGGCGATCATGGGCGGCTACGCATTGGCGAAGTTCCGCTTCCCGGGCCGCAACGCGGTGTTCGTGGTCATCATCGGCGCGATCAGCGTGCCGGGCATCGCTTTGGCGGTCCCCCAGTTCCTCCTGTTCGCCAAATTGGGTTTGACGAACACCCCGTGGGCCATGATTATACCGAGTTTGATCAGCCCGTTCGGCCTGTACCTGATGTGGATCTTCAGCGAGCAGGCCGTGCCCCAGGAGCTGCTGGAGGCCGCCCGCGTGGACGGTGCCTCCGAGTTCCGCACGTTCTGGCAGATCAGCCTCCCGTTGTTGGCTCCGGGCATCGTGACGACGGCCCTGTTCACGATCGTGGCGACGTGGAACAACTACTTCCTGCCGTTGATCATGCTCAAGGACGCGGACTGGTACCCGCTGACCATCGGCCTGAACCAGTGGAAGGACCAGGCGAGCACGGCCGGCGGCCAGGCGATCCAGAACCTGGTGATCACGGGCTCCCTGATCACGATCATCCCCTTGGTCATCGCGTTCTTGTGCCTGCAGAAGTACTGGCAGTCCGGCCTGGCCGCAGGCGCCGTCAAGGAGTGAGCGTACTTTGGCTCCCTTCTGGTGGAGGGAGCCGAGATAAAGGCATAACCACTAACAGAAGGAGGCACCTATGCAGATATTCGCATTGTTGAGAATTGTGCAGGTGCCTCCTTGTGTGTCTGTGCAACGTGAGGAATTTATTCCCGTAGACGCAGATTATCGATAAAATTCAATAAAGGAACTGAATCATCATGGAACGTAAAGAGTTCAAGTGGCCGCAGCCTCTTGCGGGCAACGAGCCCCGCATCTGGTACGGCGGCGACTACAACCCCGACCAGTGGCCGGAGGAAGTCTGGGACGAAGACATCGAGCTTATGCAGCAGGCCGGCGTCAACCTCGTCTCCGTAGCCATCTTCTCCTGGGCCAAGCTTGAGCCCGAAGAAGGCGTGTACGACTTCGATTGGCTCGATCGCGTCATCGACAAGCTCGGCAAGGCCGGCATCGCCGTCGATCTCGCCTCCGGCACCGCATCCCCGCCGATGTGGATGACCCAGGCCCACCCGGAGATCCTCTGGGTCGACTACCGCGGCGACGTCTGCCAGCCCGGTGCCCGCCAGCACTGGCGCGCCACCAGCCCGGTCTTCCTTGACTACGCGCTCAACCTGTGCCGCAAGATGGCCGAGCACTACAAGGACAACCCCTATGTGGTCTCTTGGCATGTGAGCAACGAGTACGGCTGCCACAACCGCTTCGACTATTCCGAAGACGCCGAGCGCGCCTTCCAGAAGTGGTGCGAGAAGAAGTACGGCACCATCGACGCTGTCAACGACGCCTGGGGCACCGCCTTCTGGGCGCAGCGCATGAACAATTTCTCCGAGATCATCCCGCCGCGCTTCATCGGCGATGGCAACTTCATGAATCCGGGCAAACTGCTTGACTGGAAGCGCTTCAGCTCCGACGCCCTGCTCGACTTTTACAAGGCCGAGCGCGACGCCCTGCTCGAGATCGCCCCCAAGCCGCAGACCACCAACTTCATGGTCTCCGCCGGCGGTGCCGGCATCGATTACGACAAGTGGGGTTACGACGTGGACTTCGTGTCCAACGATCACTACTTCACGCCTGGCGAAGCTCACTTCGACGAGCTGGCTTACTCGGCCTCCCTATGTGACGGCATCGCCCGCAAGAATCCGTGGTTCCTCATGGAGCACTCCAGCTCCGCCGTCAATTGGCGCCCGATCAACTATCGCGTCGAGCCCGGCGAATTGGTGCGCGACTCCCTGGCCCACTTGGCCATGGGCTCCGACGCCATCTGCTACTTCCAGTGGCGCCAGTCCAAGGCCGGTGCCGAGAAGTGGCACTCTTCGATGGTTCCTCACGCGGGCCCCGACTCCCAGATCTTCCGCGATGTGTGCGAGCTGGGTGCCGACCTCAACAAGCTTGCTGACGAGGGCCTGCTGAGCACCAAGCTGGTCAAGTCCAAGGTCGCCGTCGTCTTCGATTACGAGTCCCAGTGGGCTACGGAACACACCGCCACGCCTACTCAGGAGGTACGCCATTGGACCGAGCCGCTCGCGTGGTTCCGCGCGCTGGCGGACAACGGTCTGACCGCAGACGTGGTGCCGGTTCGCGGCCCTTGGGACGAGTACGAAGCCGTCGTGCTGCCGAGCCTGACCATCCTGTCCGAAGAGACCACGCGCCGCGTGCGCGAGTATGTGGCGAACGGCGGCAAGCTGTTCGTGACCTACTACACCGGTCTGGTGGACGACAAGGATCACGTCTGGCTGGGTGGCTACCCCGGTTCCATCCGTGACGTGGTGGGTGTGCGCGTTGAGGAATTCGCCCCGATGGGCAACGACTTCCCCGGTGCCATGGACCACCTTGACTTGGACAACGGAACCGTGGCGCACGATTTCGCCGACGTGATCACCTCCGTGGCCGATACCGCTCACGTGGTCGCCTCCTTCAAGGCAGATAAGTGGACCGGTTTCGACGGCGCTCCCGCCATCACCGTCAACGACTTCGGCGACGGCAAGGCCGCATACGTCGGTGCCCGTCTCGGCCGTGAGGGTTTGGCCAAGAGCCTGCCCGTGCTGCTGGAGGAACTCGGCATCGAGACTTCGGCTGAGGACGATCGCGGTGAAGTGCTGCGCGTCGAGCGTGCGGACGAAACTGGCGAGAACCACTTCGTGTTCCTGTTCAACCGCACCCACGATGTTGCGGTCGTGGACGTGGAAGGCGAACCGTTGGTCGCCTCGCTGGCCCAGGTCAACGAGTCCGAGCACACGGCCGCCATCCAGCCCAACGGCGTACTCGTCGTCAAGCTGTAAAACCGCGCATAGCGCCTAATTACCCAACGGCTCTCTTGCTGCTCATCGCAGCAGGGGAGTCGTTTTCGTATCTCCAGCAAAGTCGGGTAGGGTGGTCACCGTGCGAGGCAAAAACAGAGTGACGATGGCGGACGTGGCCCATGAGGCCGGTGTTTCGGTAGCCTCGGTGTCTAATTTTCTGAACAAACAGCCATATATGAGCGAGGCGATGGCCGCGCGTATTGCGGAAGCCATCGACCGGCTCGGATACAAAGTCAACTCGTCGGCCAGAAACCTGCGTTCCGGGCGTACCCGGTTGCTCAAGCTGGTCATTCCCGATCTGCGGCAGGTGTACTTCTCCGAACTCGCCGAGGATATTCTGGCCGAGGCCCGGCAACATGGCTACGGCGTCATCGTGGAATCCACCACCAACAATCGTGCCCGCGAGCTGGAAAGCATCGCATCGATGGGCACGCACAGCGCGGACGGGCTCATCTTAAGCCCTCTGATGATGACGGTTGACGATATCGCGGCTTTGGATGGCGATTACCCGCTCGTGCTGTTGGGTGAACGTTTGTTCGGCGTCAACGCGCCGCACGTAGTGATTCGCAATCGCGAAGGGGCCGCCGCCGCGACTTATCACCTGCTTGATGCCGGTTGCCGCCGCATCGCCGTAGTCGGTGCCGTGCCCCACCCCGAGCACGATTTCTCGTCGGGCTCCATCCGCACCCACGGATATCGTGAGGCGCTGGCCGCGCGCGACATCCCCTGTGATGACAGTCTGCTTATCGAAACCCAAGGCTGGGGGAGCGCCGACGGTTTGGCCGCGGTGGACACCATGCTGGAGAGTGGCCTGCAATTCGATGCCGTGTTCGCTTTGAATGACTTGCTGGCGTGGGGCGTGCTGCGTGAACTGCGCGAACGCGGCGTTGCCGTGCCGGATGATGTTCGCGTCATCGGCTTCGATGACGTGGAGGAATCGGCCTACATGGTGCCGTCTCTTTCCACCGTTAACCCCGGCAGGGAAGCCATCGCCCGACTGGCCGTCGAATCCATCATCCAACAGGTCGAATCCGGCAGTCGCGCTCCTGCCCAAACCATCGAGGCCCCCTATAGCCTCTCCCTGCGCGAGTCCTCGCCGGCGTTGGCCTGCGCCTGATGAATCCATGGTTCGAAATATCCGAAGTGAATGACAAGGCCCGTCAATCGTATGGTGATTGACGGGCCCTGGTCGTATTGGACTTGACTGTACTTGGTACGGGCGTGACTCTCCGTCTTTTAGCCGTGGAATTCCACGCTGATCCAGGAGATGGCGGGAAGCGTTGCCGTGCAGGTGCCGGTGGCGTTCATCGCAATGTCGAGCGGTTGCGGCGTGACGGCTTCGGGCGCTTCGGCGGTGTTGGTGCGGTACGGATCGTCCTCATGCAACAGTTGCGCCTTGCCGAGCGCGAGCGTGCCGAGACCGGGCAGGCCGGGCAGCCCGGAAAGGTCGATGGTGAGCGTGTGCGGGGTGTTGGCGTCGCGGTTGACGGCAAGCAGCAGACCGGTGCGGGCCTGTTCATCCCACGTGACTACCGCGTCGATGGCCGGCACGTCGCCGTATGCCTCGGTATGGATGGTGGGGGAGCTGATGGCCGGAGCGTAGGCCTGGCCGCGCGCGTGAAGGGCGGCTTCGGCGAACGGGTAGAACGTGGTCTGCCGCCATGCCGGGCCGTGTTCCTCGGCCATGATGGGGGCGATGACGTTGACCAGCTGGGCGCGCGAGGCGGAACGCACGCGATCGCAGTGCTTGAGCAGGGTGATCATCAGGGAACCTTCGACCACCGCGTCGGCCGCGGTGTAGATGTCTTCCAGCAAATGTGGAGACTTGGGCCATGGCTCGTGGTGCAAACCCTGCGCGGCCTCCGCCTTCCACTGGTCTTCCTGCTCGTTCCACTTGTCCGAATACCATACGCCCCATTCGTCGAAGGACAGGGCGATGTCTTTGGTGCCGTTGTTGGCTTCGCGCGCCTGATCGGCCGCGTCCGAGACGGTGGCGATGAACTTGGTCATGTCTTCGGAAGAGGCCAGGAAGTCCTGCATGGAGGCGGCGGCCCGGGTTTTATGGCCGCGGTCGAAGTAGTAGGCATGGCAGGAGACGAAGTCGAGATTCTCGTAAGCCTTGGTGAGCACGGTCTTCTCCCACGTGCCGAAGGTCGGCATATAGGCACCCGAGGAACCGCAGGCCACGAGTTCGAGACCGGACTCGGCGAGCTTCATGGCGTGGGCCACCTTATCCACCGCGCCGGCATATTCTTCCGGGCTCATGTGGCCCACCTGCCACGGGCCGTCCATTTCGTTGCCGATGCACCACATCTTGATATCCATCGGCTCCTCGATGCCGTTGGCCACGCGCTGATCCGCCCAAGCGGTGCCGGGCGCGCCGTTGACATACTCGAGCTCGTCGAGCGCGGCTTTCAGCCCCCGGGTGCCCATGTTGACGGCAAGCATGATTTCGGTGCCGGCTTTCTGGCTCCAGCGGTAGAAGTCGTCGATGCCCATCTCGTTGGTTTCGGTGCAATGCCAGGCCAGGTCGCGGCGCATGGGGCGATTCTCGCGTGGACCGATGCCGTCTTCCCAGTTGTAGTTGGATACGAAATTGCCGCCGGGGTAGCGCACGCAGGTGACGCCCAGCTCCTTGACCAGGTCAAGCACGTCTTGGCGGAAGCCGTTTTCGTCGGCGGTGGGATGGCTGGGCTCGTAGATGCCGCCGTAGACGCAGCGGCCCAGATGTTCTACGAATGAGCCGAACAGACGCGGGGGAACGTCGGCTACCGGAGTGGCGTCGGCGTTGAGGGCGATGCTGGCGTCCGGCGTGGTTGCGTTGCCAGTTGTGGAGACGTTACTGGCCGTGGTGCCGGCGGCGGTCGGCGCCGGGCTGCTTTCCTGCTTGTCGGGATGGGCGGTTTCGGCGGAATACTGGCTGTTGTGAGTGGTCATGAGCGGGATGCATCTCCTTCGGTTTGCGGTTAGTCACCATGGTGCGACGTGTCGTGTTTGCGTAAACATAAAACATGTGGTACCGTTTCTTAAAACGATACAATGCTTGGAACAAAACGCCAAGTCCCGTCGTTTCCCATAACAAGGAAGGAAAGAACGATGAAGTTCGGCAAGAAGACGATTGCCCTGATTGGTGCTGTGGCCATGCTCTCCTCTGTAGCTGCCTGCGGTTCCACCTCTGCCGGGAATAGCGGAAGCACCGGCTCCTCTGATAAGAAGATCGAGCTGACCGTGTGGTCCTGGGATTCCACACTGCCTCGTACGGTCAAGGGATTCGAGGCCAAGAACCCGAACATTAAGGTGAAGGTGACCAATGCCGGCACCAACAAGGACGAGTACAACGCACTGTCCAACGCCATCGAGGCCGGCTCCGGTGCTCCGGACATCGCCCAGATCGAATACTACGCACTGCCCGAATACGTGATTCGCGGCCACCTCGAGAACCTCTCCGATCTCGGCGCCTCCGATTTCAAGGACTTCTACACCCCGGGCACGTGGTCCTCGGTGAGCATCAATGACGGCGTCTACGCCCTGCCGATGGATTCCGGCCCGATGGCCTGGTTCTACAACAAGGACGTCTTCGACAAGGCCGGCGTCGATCCGACCCAGGTGCGCACGTGGGACGACTTCTACGAGGCTGCCAAGAAGATTCGCGCCGTGGACTCCTACATCACCTCCGATTCCGGTGACGCCGGCTTCTTCGACTCCATGACCTGGCTGGCCGGCGCGACCCCGTTCGAGACCTCCAAGGACGGCGAGACCGTGACCATCAACCTGACCGGTGACAAGAACGTCAAGACCTTCACCGACTTCTGGCAGAAGATGATCGACGAAGACCTCATCGACACCAAGACCGTCGGCTGGACCGACGATTGGAACAAGGGTCTGGATGACGGCTCCATCGCATCCCTGCTGACCGGCGCTTGGATGCCGTACAACCTGCTTTCCGGCGCTCCGAACGGTGACGGCAAGTGGCGCATCGCCCAGATGCCGACCGCAGACGGCTCCGAGACCAACTCCGAGAACGGTGGTTCCTCGCTGGCCATCGTGAAGTCCGACGACAAGGCCAAGGTCGCCGCCGCCTACAAGTTCATGGAATACGCCTGCCACGACGCCGAGGGCATTAAGACCCGTGTTGACGGCGGTGCCTTCCCGGCCGACAACGACACCCTCAAGTCCAACGACTTCCTCAACATGACCTCCCTGACCGACTCCGACGGCAAGGCCCACGAGTACTTCGGCGGTCAGAAGTTCAACGAGGAGCTGGCCAAGGCCGCAGCCAATGTGTCCACCGGCTACAAGTTCCTGCCCTTCGAGGTCTACGCTCGCGGCAAGTTCGGCGACTACGCCGGCGATGCCTACACCGGCAAGACCACGCTCTCCGATGCCGTGGCTTCCTGGCAGAAGGACCTGCAGGATTACGCCAAGCAGCAGGGCTACCAGGTGAAGTAACGGCAATCACAGCAGACTTCCTCCTGTGGTTTCTGTAGCGGGAGGTTGCGATAACAGGGTCGGGCACTCTTCGGAGCGCCCGATTTTCTTATGCCATGGGAGCAGTGGCGCGCGGATTGCGATACCAAGATGGCGTGTTGCCGAAGAATGTGTATAATAAAAGATGTTATCGCAACCATAGCTACAAAGTGGCGAAACAAAGCCGTTTTGTGACTACTGAACCATAGAGTGATGGTTCACGATAGCATGACGACGAGGAGAGTTGCCATGCTGTTGTGGTGACAATCACTGCAGACCGCCGAAAGGCGATCCAAGGAAGGAGAACAGAACGATGAAGTTCACCGTTGCTAAGAAGGCCATTGCACTTACCGGTGCGGTTGCCATGCTGGGTTCCGTTGCCGCCTGCGGTTCCGACACCGCCAGTGGCAAGCCGGCTCAAGATAAGGACGTTACCGAAATCACCGTGTGGGCTTGGGAGCCCACGCTGACCCAGGTTGCCAAGGACTTCACCAAGAAGACCGGCATCAAGGTCGATCTCAAGAACGTCGGCACCAACACCAAGGAATACACCCAGCTTGATAACGCCATCGAGGCTGGCTCCGGTGCTCCGGACGTCGCTCAGGTTGAGTACTACGCCATCCCGCAGTACGCCATCAAGGGCAACCTGCTGGACATCACCGACAAGACCTCCGGCTACTCCGACTTCTACACCCCTGGCCCGTGGGCTTCCGTGCAGTTCGCCGGCAAGGTCTACGGCCTGCCGATGGATTCCGGCCCAATGGCCTTCTTCTACAACAAGGAGGTCTTCGACAAGGCCGGTGTTGACGCCGAGCAGATCAAGACCTGGGATCAGTACTACGACGCCGCCAAGAAGATTCACGCTCTGGGCGACAACTACTACATCACCTCCGACACCGGTGACGCCGGCTTCTTCGACTCCATGACCTGGCTGGCCGGTGCAAAGCCGTTCCAGACCTCTTCCGATGGTTCCGAAGTCACCGTCAACCTGACCGAGGACAAGGGCGTCAAGACCTTCACCGACTTCTGGCAGAAGCTGCTGGACGAGGGCCTGCTCGACACCAAGACCGCTGGCTGGTCTGAGGACTGGTTCAAGGGCATGGTCGACGGCTCCATCGCCTCCCTGTTCACTGGCGCTTGGATGCCTGCCAACCTGGCCAACTCCGCTGCTGACGGCGCTGGCAAGTGGCGTGTGACCCAGATGCCGACCGCTGACGGCTCCACCACCAACTCCGAGAATGGTGGTTCTTCGCTGGCTGTGCTCGCCTCCACCAAGAAGGCTGACGCTGCTTACCAGTTCATCGAGTACGCCAACCACGGCGACGGCGTGGCCACCCGTGTGGCCGGCGGTGCATTCCCGGCTGACAAGGCCTCCATGGAGTCCGACTCCTTCAAGAACACCACCACTGTGAAGAACGCCGATGGCGAGGACGTTGACTACTTCGGTGGTCAGAAGTACAACGAGGTTCTGGCTCAGGCTGCTGAGAACGTGTCCTCCGACTACCAGTTCCTGCCTTACGAGGTCAAGGCCCGTACCATCTTCGGCGACTACCTTGGCAAGTCCTACACCGGCGACCAGAAGCTGACTGACGGTATCGCCGCTTGGCAGAAGGCACTGCAGGATTACGGCAAGGATCAGGGCTTCACCGTGAAGTAAGCCTTGAACCCTCGCTGAGACTGCCTAGCTAATCTCACCTGATACACAAAGCCCCGTGACGAATCCCGTCACGGGGCTTTTACCGTTTTAAGCCCCGCCTAGTACACTCGTCACCATGCGAGTGATCGGACAGCGAATCAAAAGAATGGCAACCATAGCAGTGACTGCCATCCTTTCCGTATCCCTGGCCTCGTGCGGGCAGGCCACGGACGACAACCGTACGGAGATCAGCGTATGGAGCTGGGAACCGAGCATGGGGGAGGTCATCCGCCGTTTCGAAAAAGCCAATCCGGACATCCGCGTGAAATGGACCAATATCTCCGGCTACGGCAATCTTAATACCGCCATTCAAGACGGTTACGGCACGCCGGACGTGGCTCAAATCGAATACTATGCACTGTTGCAGTACGCGGTCTCCGGCCAATTGCTTGATCTGACCGACAAAATCGGCTCGGATTATTCCAACTTCTTTACCCTCGGCACATGGTCGTCCGTGCAGCTCGCCGGCCGTACCTATGGACTGCCCATGGATTCGGGCCCGATGGGCTTCTTCTACAACGAAGACGTGTTCCGCCAAGCCGGCGTGGACGCCACCAAGATCAAGACTTGGGATGACTATTACGAGGCCGCCGAAAAGCTCAAGGAGATCGGCGCGTATATCGCCGCCGACTCGGGCGACGGCAGTTTCTATGACGCGATGGTCTGGCTCGCCGGTGGTCAGCCGTTCCACACGTCGGCCGACGGCAAAACCGTGACCATCGATTTGGATGAGGATGCCGGCACCCAACGGTTCACCGAATTCTGGCAGAAAATGATCGATGAGGGGCTTGTTGACACCACCTCCGCCACATGGTCGGATCGGTGGAAAAGCAGAGTGGGCACCGGCACCATCGCCTCCGTGTTCTCTGGGGCTTGGATGCCGTCGCTGCTGCTGTCCAATGTGCCGGGCGCGGCCGGTCTGTGGCGCGTGGCTCCCATGCCCACCTATGGTGGGCAGCCTGCCAACGCCGAAAATGGCGGCTCGGCGCTGACCGTGTTGCAACTGACCCGTAAGCCGGATGCGGCCTATCGTTTCGTGGACTTTGTGGCGCATGACGCCCAAGGCATTAGCGCGCGTGTAGACGGCGGTGCCTTCCCGGCCGATTACGCCACCTTGAATTCCGCTGATTTTCTGGATAAAACCACGATTACCAATGACCGTGGCATTGAAATCCCGTATTTCGGCGGGCAGAAGTTCAACCGGGTACTGTCGGAGGCCGCCGAGGATGTGTCGGTCGGATACCAGTATCTGCCATTCGAAGTGTATGCGCGCAGTGACTTCAAATCGACGGTGGGCCAGGCATACGAGTGGTCCGGCAGTTTCCACGCCTATCAGCAGCGACAGGAAGCCATTGAGATGGGTATGAAGGACAAGGAAGGCAACCCGCTCGAACCATTGGAGAAGCCCGGCAAGAAAGTCAGTCTCTCCGAAGGCCTGGCCCAATGGCAGAAAGACCTCCGAGAATACGGCCTCAATCAGGGCTTTACGATTAAGTAGGGATTCGGGGTTGGGCCGGAATCGACCGCGCTATACGCGGCCGATTCCTGCATACTACGTCACTTCACATTGCGCGAGTAGATGTGCGCCATGCCCTTGAAAATCAAATCCGGGTCATACACGTCAATCAGCTCGGTGTCATTCTCAAACACTCGACCGAGGCCACCGGTGGTGATCACCTTGAAATCCTCGCCTCCGAGCTCTCTGCGGAACTGACGAATCGTGCGCTCCACACCGCCCAAGAACGTGTAATACAAACCGGCCTGCATGCAGGTCTTGGTGTTGGTGCCCAGAATCGTATCCGGTCGCGTAATTTCCACTTCCGGCAGCTGGGCCGTATCTCCCCACAGAGCGGCCGCACCGGCACGGATGCCGGTGGTGATGACGCCGGAATCGACCACGCCCTTGTCGCTCACGTGCGTGAACGTGGTGGCGGTGCCGAAATCAGCCACCAGCACTGGGCCGCCATACTCGTAATAGGCACCGGCGCAGTCGGCCAGAATATCCGCACCCAGCGATTTCGGATCGTCAACGCGCACGTTCATACCGGTCTTGATGCCCGGTCCCACCACCATCGGATCAATGTCGAGGAATTTGACGATGGACGAACGGAAGGAGTGCATCACTTTCGGCACCACCGAACAGATGATCACATCGTCCACATCGGATGGCTGAAAACCGCTCATTCTCAGGAATTCAGTCAGAAACAGCCCATACTCATCAGACGTATGGTTGGCTTTGGTGGTGATGCGGTAGGTGCCGGCGATGGCATCGCCATCCAAAAAGCCCAGCACGATGTTCGTATTGCCGATATCAACGGCGACCAGCATGATAACCCTCCAGATTCAAGATGGATTTCATGCGCAATTCTACAGTCCCATGGCTATGATGGCCTGCGGTGGTCGACCCAGCGTGGCGGCCAACCGTAGAACACAACATATACAGAGGAAGAACCATGTCTCAAGACAATGGTGCGCACGTCGAAGACGGCGCAACCACAGATGCGAGCCTTGCCTCGCGTGCAAAGAATCCGAAAAAAAACGGCCCGAAGTGGTGGCTGATCTCACTGATTGCCGTCATCGTGGCAGTGGCGGTCGTCATCGGCGTCACGCTCGCTTTCGGCGGTAAGAAAGATGACAAGTCGGCTTCGTCCAGCAACCAATATGCCGACACCGTGACCATCGGCCTCAAACTGGCCCCCACCAATCTGGACATCCGCAACACCGCCGGCTCCGCGCTTGACCAGATCCTGATCGGCAACGTATACGAAGGCATCGTGGCACGTGACTCCAAGAACCAGGTCGCTCCCGCCATCGCCTCCAGCTGGGAGACGTCCAAGGACGGCCTGACCTACACCTTCCACCTCAATAAGAACATGACCTTCTTCAATGGCGACAAACTTGACGCCGAGGACGTGGCCTGGTCCATCAACGAGCTGATCGCTAAGGGCTACCACGACGCCGACGCGCTCGCCGCCGTCAGCAAGGTGGAGGCCAAGGACGCCGACACCGCGGTGATCACGCTCAAGACGCCGAACTCCAACCTGTTGTGGACCCTGACCGGTCGCGCAGGGCTCGTGTTCGACAAGGACGCCAAGTATGACCTGAAGACGCAGGCCGTCGGCTCCGGCCCCTACACCGTTGCCAAGTTCGTGGAAAACAGCTCGATCACGCTGAAGGCCAATGAGAAGTACTGGGGCAAGAACAAGGCCAAGACGCCCACCGTGGTCGTCAAGTATCTGGCCGACGACAACGCCGCGGTCAATGCGCTGAAGTCCGGTGACGTGCAGGTGCTCGCCCCGATTACCGAGAACCTCGCCGAACCGTTCAAGTCCGATTCCGCCAAGTACACGGTCAAAGCCGGCAACGGCACCGACAAGTTCGTGCTCGGCTTCAACAACGCTTCCGGTTCCAAACTGGCTGACAAGCGCATTCGCCAGGCCATCCGTTACGCCATCAACCACAAGGAGCTCATCGCCTCTCGCGGCGGTGCGGACAAGGCGCTCGGCGGCCCGATCCCGTCTCTCGACCCCGGCTACGAGGATCTGACGAATCTGTACCCGTATGATCAGAACAAGGCCAAGTCGCTCATGGCTGAAGCCGGCTATTCCACCGACAAGCCGCTTCAACTTACGCTGACCTACGCCAACATCTACGGCACCGAGCTCGGAGACCAGCTGCGCTCCCAGCTCAAGCCCCTCGGCATCGACCTGAAGGTGAATGTGGTGGAGTTCTCCACGTGGCTGCAGGATGTGTACACCAACCACACCTTCGATATTTCGCTGGTGGACCACAACGAAAGCCACGACTTCGCATCGTGGACCGATCCGACATACTATTTCGGTTACGACAACAAGAATGTGACCAAGCTGTACAACGAGGGTGTTGCCGCCACCTCCGACAAGGAGCGTGATGCCAAGTTCGCCGCGGCCGCCAAGCTTGTCTCCGAGGATGCGCCGGCCGACTGGCTGTTCAACTACCGCATCACCACCGCCACGGCCAAGGGCGTTGAAGGATTCCCCTTCGACCTCAACCAGACCGTTCTGCCCCTCTACAACGTGACCTACACGAAGTAGTTCGTTACAGCAATGAGCTCCCTCAGTGAGGGGGCTCATTGTTAATCCAAGTAAAGTAGGCATTATGCGATTCGTGTTGAAACGGCTGGCGTTATTCGTGGTGGCGTTGTTCGGCCTGTCCGTGGTGGTTTTCGCAGCATTGCGCATTCTGCCTGGCGATGTGGCCTCCGTGATGGCCGGCGTCAACTCGCCGCCTGAGCGTGTGACCCAGCTACGCGAACAACTCGGTCTGAATCGGCCATTGATTGCACAATACTTCGATTGGATGAGTGCGCTGGCCCGTGGTGACTTCGGCACTTCAATCCTGACTGGTCGCTCCGTAACCTCCTTGGTAGGCGCACGTGCGTCCATCACCTTTCCCCTGATTATTCTTGGCCTGCTCATCGCCTTGGCCATCGGCTTGCCGCTGGGCTGTGCGGCGGTACTGGCCCGCAGCGCAACGGTGCGTGCGGTGTTTCATGTACTGGCTATTGTCGGCGGTGCCGTACCTGCGTTGTGGGGCGGTCTGCTGCTGATTCTGTTGTTCGGGCGCGGCGTAGGATTGCTTGACGTGTTTCCCTCGCAAGGGTTCCCGCTGGATGGCTGGGGCGCACCCGGTTCGGCGATATCAGCGTTGGTATTGCCGGCTGTATCGGTCGGCATCATCGTGGGAGCATCGCTTATGCGATACACGCGCGCGGCCTTAGGGGATTTAGCCAGTTCCGGCTACATCGATATGGCACGCTCGTGTGGCATGACGCGCACTCAGGCGGTGTTGCGTGTGGGATTGCGGTTGGCAACCCCGCAGCTGGTGTCTGTTATCGGGCTGACCTTCGCTTCGATGGTCACTGGCGTGATGGTCATCGAAAACCTGTTTGCGTTACCGGGCATCGGCAACGGTCTTGTGACCGACGTGGGCAACCGCGACCTGATTGCCGTGCAAAGCGAGCTGTTCCTGCTGGCCGCGTTCTTTTTGACTGTCGGCCTCGTGGTCGATTTGCTCCACCGCGTGCTCGACCCGCGTCTGAAAACCGCTACCGCCATTACGGAGGTGACCGCATGAGCAATGTTCGTCGTGCGACGACTGGTGGTCGACGGGCTGCCTTCGTCATCGTCCTGCACTCCATGTGGCGTCGTGCCGAGGGCAAATTCGCACTTATCGTGCTCGCTCTGTGGTTGCTCATTGCCATCGTTTCCCTGTTCTGGACCCCGCAATCGCTGTGGGCCACTGATGGCTACCATGTATGGGCCAAGCCGTCCGCCGAGCACTGGCTCGGCACTGACGGCACCGGCGCGGACGTGTTCAGCTGGCTGCTGGCCGGCTCACATACCAATCTTGTGATCGTGCTGCTGACCGTAGTGGCATCTATGGCTTGGGGGCTGCTGCTCATCGCGGCCATGGTGGCACGCAATGCGGCGCTCGCCAGTTCTTCGGTAGTGGTAGTTGATGCGTTGATTTCCGTTCCCACCGTGTTGATTGCGTTGATTCTGGCTGTGCCGTTGGGAGCGTCAATCGCGGTGATTGTGATCGCCTGCGGCTTCGGATATGGGTTGAATCTGGCTCGTGTGGCTCGCCCCGCAGCGTTGCTGGCGTCCCGCTCGTCATATGTGGAATCGGCCTTGGCCAATGGTGCCAGCGGGTGGCGTGTGCTCATAAGCCATGTTATGCCGAATATTCTGCCGGTATTGGCTGTGCAACTGTCATTGTCGGCGGGCACGGCGGTGTTGGCTGAGTCGGGGCTCACTTATCTCGGTATCGGTGTGCCGTCCGGTGTGCCGAGCTGGGGGCATTCTCTGGCCACTTCGGTCAAACTCATCAACGTGTTCCCATTAACCGTGGTGTGGCCCGGCCTGATCGTCACGGTTGTGGTTGTGGCGCTGAATATTTTTGGTGATGTGCTGCGCGATGCCATCGATCCGGTCACCAACCCCGCATTACGTGAAATAGGAGGCGAACGATGAGCGTCGATGTTCGCGGGCTGAAAATCACGATTGGCGGCAAACCAATCGTCTCTGATGCGGATATGACCATTGCCGACGGTGAACGAGTCGGCTTGATCGGTTCTTCAGGCTCCGGAAAATCTATGATTGCCAAGGCGATGCTGGGGTTGCTGCCCCTGACCGCTGTGACTAATGGGTCGATTGATATGGGCGGCACGGAAATTATCGGAGCTTCCGAACGTGCGCTTGCCGACCTGCGCGGCCGGTATGTGGGTGCGGTGTTCCAGAATCCGGCTGCCTCACTGAACCCGGTGATGACCGTGGCGCAGCAGATCGCCTTGCCATTGCGGTTGCACTATGATCTGACCAAGGCCGAACGAGCCGACCGAGTGAATGCCTTGTTGAGCAAGGTCGGGCTGGATCTCGATATGGCCGGCAAATACCCGCACGAACTGTCCGGCGGCCAACAGCAGCGCGTGGGCATCGCCACGGCGCTGATCACCTCACCGCGATTCATCATCGCGGACGAACCCACCACCGCACTCGACTCCATCACGCAACGCCAGATCGTGGACCTGCTGACCTCGCTGGTGGACGACGCCGGTGCCTCCATGCTGTTCATCACCCACGATTTCTCCGTACTCGCGCGTGCCACCACCCGCTGCTACGTGCTGGACGCCGGCCGCATCGTCGAATCCGGACCCACCGCCGACCTGCTCGCCGCGCCGACCACACCACAAGCCCAGCGCCTGGTCGCCGCCGCCCAAACCCTCACCCTCCACACCCCCAAGGAGGATTCGCATGAGTAACAGCAGTGTGCCGCTCCTCTCCGCCCACTCCATCACCAAATCCTTCGGCCCGCGCACCGCACGCCACCAAGTCCTCTTCGACGTCTCCGCCGACGTCCACGCCGGCGAATGTCTGGCCGTGATCGGCGGCTCCGGATCCGGCAAATCCACGCTGACCCGCATTATGCTGGGCTTGGAATCCGCGGACTCCGGCAGCGTGGAATACGAGAGCCAATCCATTGTCGGCGGCCGAAAATCGCCGGGATTCGCGGCCCTGCGCCGCGAATCGGGACTGGTGTTCCAGGACCCGTTCTCCTCGCTCGACCCACGTTGGCGAGTCGCCAAATCAGTGGCTGAACCGCTGAGTCTGCAACGGCGTGACCTGAACAACACCGATATCGACGAGCGAGTGGCCGCGGCTCTGACCATGGCAGGCCTTGAACCGGCAGACTTCCTGAACCGGTACCCAATCGACCTGTCCGGCGGCCAGGCGCAGCGCGTGGTCATCGCCCGCGCTATCATCAACGAGCCCAAAGTGATCCTCGCCGATGAGCCGATGAGCGCCATCGACGTGGCCGCGCGCATTCAGATCCTCGACACCTTCGCCGCCATCCGCGCGGCCCGGCCGAGCACCGCCATCATCATGGTCTCCCACGATCTCGGCGTGGTACAGCACATCGCCGACCGCATCCTCGTGCTCCATGACGGGCGTCTCGAAGAGACGGGTTCCACCGCTGAAGTGCTCGGCAACCCCCAATCCGATTACACCCGTCAGCTCATCGAGGCAGCCTCATTATAGACCTTTTTGGCTCCCCTCTCTGAGGGGAGCTGTCGAACGCAGTGAGGCTGAGGGGAGTTACGGGTGCCGTCGTATTCCCCTCAGTCCGCTTCGCGGCCAGCTCCCCTCAGGGAGGGGAGCCGAGGTCGCCGGCGACACGCGCTTGTCGCGGGTTGTGCTATGGTGTGAGACATGCAGATTATCTCATGTTGTTGTCGCTAACCGACGCCCCTGGGCGAGCGGTCAGTGACGCATAACTTGAGATAGAGCATTCGAATCGCGGCAAATCTGTCGCATGAATTTTCATGAAATCGATGGCACGAGCGTAACCGTGTAACGCGCGAGCCGTGGTTAACATGAAAAACCGATTCACTTTCCGGCTTCACCGTACAGTGAGCGGGAATACTCGATTTCAAACTAAAGCCACAGTCCATTCGTCTGGGAACGTCGGTTCACGAGCGCAACGCAGCAAAACCCCACAACCCCAGCAACGAAGGACTTCACATGACCATCCACAACAGCCTCGCAGAACTCATCGGCAACACCCCGCTTGTCAAGCTCAACCACATTCCGCAGGCGGCCGGCGTCAAAGCCACCATCGCCGTCAAAGTCGAATACTTCAACCCCGGCGGATCCTCCAAGGACCGCATCGCCGAACGCATCATCGACGCCGCCGAAAAGTCCGGCCAACTGAAGCCCGGCGGCGTGATCGTCGAACCCACCTCCGGCAACACCGGCGTCGGCCTGGCCCTGGTCGCCCAGCAGCGCGGCTACCGCACGATTTTCACCCTGCCGGACAAGGTCTCCGAATCCAAGCGCGCGGTGCTGCGCGCCTACGGTGCCGAAGTCATTGTCACGCCAACCGACGCCGGCCCGGACGACCCGCGCTCCTACTATCAGGTCGCCGAACGACTGGCCAATACGATTCCCGGCGGCTTCCGCCCGAACCAGTACGACAATCCGAACGGCCCGCTGAGCCACTACTACACCACCGGACCTGAGATCTGGGAGGCCACGGACCACAAGGTCACGCACTTCGTGGCCGGCATCGGCACCGGCGGCACCATCTCCGGCACCGGCAAGTACCTCAAGGAAGCCTCCAACGGCGCGGTCAAGGTCATCGGCTCCGACCCGGAAGGCTCCATCTACTCCGCTTCCTCACGCGACGAAGTCCACCAGTACGATATCGAGGGCGTAGGGGAGGACTTCTATCCCAAGGCCTTCGACCGGAACATCACCGACGACATCGTGCGCGTGTCCGACGCCGAAGCCTTTGAAATGACCCGCCGTCTGGCCGGCGAGGAGGCGCTGCTGGTCGGCGGCTCGTCCGGCATGGCCGTGGCCAGTGCCATCAAGTACGCGCTTGCCAATGATTTGGACGAGAACCAGGTCGTGGTGGTGCTCGCCCCTGATTCCGGCCGCAGCTACTTGGAGAAGATCTTCAACGACGACTGGATGCGTGCCAACGGCTACGGCGACATCGTGGAGCGCACCAGCAAGCCCTCCCTCGCCGAGCAGTACCTTAACGGAGCTCCCTCTGATGAGGGAGCTGGGGACGGACTCCATAACTAGCTATCAAAAGAATCAATACCAACATCCGCACTAACCAACCGCACCTGTTCTACCTTCGAATACGGAACGATCCCGAAAGGAACCCAATATCATGTCCGCTGAATACAACGCCAAGTTCGCCAATACCGACATCGCCACTCGCGCCATCCACGCCGGCCAGGAGCCCGACCCGACCACCGGTGCGGTCGTCACGCCGATCTTCGCCACCTCCACTTTCAAGCAGGATGGCGTGTTGGGCCTCAGGGGAGGCCACGACTACTCCCGCTCCATCAACCCCACTCGCACCAGCTTCGACGAGCAGCTCGCCGCCGTGGAAGGCGGCAAGTACGCGCTGAGCTTCTCCTCGGGCTTGGCCGCCATCGACGTGCTGCTGCGCTCCACCATCAAGCCCGGCGACAACATCCTGCTCGGCAACGATGTGTACGGCGGCACCTACCGCCTGCTCTCCAAGGTGTTCGTGCCGTGGGGTGTGGGCCTCGACGTGGTGAACATCACCGATCTGAAAGCCGTGGAAACCGCATTGGCCTCCAAGCACTACCAGTATGTGTGGGTCGAGACCCCGTCCAACCCGCTGCTCAACATCACCGACATCGCGGCCACCGCCGAAGTCGCCCACAAGTACGGCACCAAGGTCGCGGTCGACAACACCTTCGCCTCGCCCGCCCTTCAGCACCCGCTGGCCGATGGCGCCGATGTGGTGGTCTACTCCACCACCAAGTACATCGGCGGCCACTCCGACGTGGTCGGCGGTGCCGTGGTGGTCAACGACGAGGAGACCCGTGAGAAGGTCGCCTTCCTGCAGAACGCCGCCGGCGCAGTGCCCTCCCCGTTCGACTCCTGGCTGGACATCCGCGGCCTGAAGACCCTGGATCTGCGCGTCAAGCGCCACAGTGCCAACGCCCTGAAGGTGGCCGAATGGCTCGAATCCCAGCCCTCTGATGTGATTGAGCGCGTCTGGTACCCGGGCCTCGAGTCCCACCCGGGTCATGAAATCGCCGCCCGCCAGATGCACGGCGGCTTCGGCGGCATCGTCTCCGTGCAGCTCGCGGCCGGTGCCGAGGCGGCCAAGCACTTCGTGGACCACACGCAGATCTTCACACTGGCCGAATCGCTCGGCGGTGTGGAAAGCCTCATCGAGGTGCCCGCCGCCATGACCCACGCCTCCGTGGCCGGCACCACCCTGCAGGTGCCCGCCAATCTGGTGCGTATTTCGGTCGGTATCGAGAACGCCGACGACCTTATCGCCGATCTCAAGCAGGCGTTGGATCGTATCTGACCGTACTGACGGTACTGGTGGCACCGTATTGACGGTGCCACCACGCTTATCGGCGGACTCGCTATCGATTGGTACCTACAAAAAATCCCCGGCCCACAAGGGTCGGGGATTTTCCGTTATCGATTAAACATATTGAATCAGCTGGCGTTGCCGCCCTGCCATCCAGTGGCATCCGCACCAGCCGGGCGCAACGTCTGACCGGAAGTCGGTGTGGTGCCATCAACGACCACACGAGTGCCGATGGTGGCAAAGTCGTACATCCACTTGGCATCGGCCACCTGCATGTTGATGCAGCCGTGCGAGCCTGGGATACCCTGCTGCACATAGATGGGGTGCTCGCCCCACATGTATGCAGGAACACCGTGCAGGGCCTCGCCGCCGTTATAGTAGGAAACCCACGGCGTGCCTGGCTGGTTGTAGCCTTCGCCAACCATGGTCTGCGATTCGTACTTGAGATACACGTAGAACGTGCCGGTATCGGACAGCATGGAACCATCGGCGGTGGGCTTGCCAGAAGCGATGTTGAACTTCTTGACCACCGTGGTTCCCTGATATGCAGTGGCAGTCTGGTTCGTCAGATCAACATGAACCCACTTATCGCCATTTGCCGTATCGAAGTTATGAGGCACCTCGACCTGCTTGACATCATATGGGCTGTCTTTCACAGCCACAGTGGAATCAGTGGACTGGTTCTGCTCGATGGCGGTAGCCAGACGTTCGGGGGCGTCCCCGGCACCAGTCACTTCAATACCATCCACGCCGAGTGTCTTATCGGCACCAATTTCCACGCCGCCTTCGTCTTTCGGCGTGATGTAGACCTCGCGTGTCACCTTGGGAACAGTCAGTTCTTTGGTTACGCTGTCACTGGTGACGTACTTGGTGATGGCATCGCGGTCGACTACCAGACTCATGGTGCCACCCGCCTTATTCACCGTGGGCTTGAGGAATGAGGCAATGGTATCGGCCGGGATGGTGACGCTCTTGTTCACGCCGTTGTCCACGGTCAGTTTGAGGCCAAGCCTGGCATTGGCGTCAAACTGTGTTTGCTGTGCGCTCGCGTCATCAATCGGATTCTTTGCAGTCTGTAGCTTGACCGGCACCGTCGCATTTTCGCCCGGGGTCGCGACGGCCTCCTTGACTGCAGCATTGACAACATTGATATCCGGACCCTTGCCATCCTGACCCGCGGTGTAATCGAACTGCTTGGTGCTCTTGTTGTAGACAACGGTGGCAATCTGCGCTCGGTCGGCCTCATCGACCAGGCCGGCGGTGACGAATTGTTCGGCAGTCTCTTTGTCCCTGGTGGCGGTCAGAGCGATATGCGGCTGATCGAAAATATTGAGCTTGGCCACGTCGCCGGTCTTCGCGTTCAACAGCGCATCTACGGTTTTATCCGTGTCGACGGTGACGCCAAGGTCCTTCAGCGAGGCTTTGACGCTGTTGCCTTCGGCGGTGAACGTCACTGTGGTGTTATTCAGCTGCTGCTTCACAGTATTCGCAAGTTCTTCGCGGGTCTGGCCCATGACAGAGACATTGCCCAAATGAACACCGGGCGCAGCCTTGTCTTGGAAGTACCAACGTCCGACGAAGAAATAGGCTATTAATGCGGCAAGCAACACTGCAAATATGGTTATGATGGCAATCCGTGCGGCCTTGCCATGTGATTTAGCGGTGGTAGATGCCATAACATGTTCACCCACATAGGCTGTATTATCGGCATGGTTATTGGTGCCATTGTCACTTTGCTGTGGTGTGGCGGTACCTGAATCCGCGGCTGCGAACAGCCCATCGGTGGCCACAGGCTGCAGCACCGCCGTCTCCTGATCGTCAGGAGAGGAGAAGGAAAATGTATCGTTGGCCATCAAAATGCCCCGTCTTAGTTCTCTCAAAGCGGCATATCGTGCGATATGCCGGGAATAACGTTCCTTGACGCATAATAATACGGAAGGGCTACGTACATCGTTGCGAGGTATTCCGTTATACGCTGAAATCCAGCCGCGGTCGGCCTACACTGGTCGTTTATGACAGCACATCAGGCGGCGCTGGAGGCGCTCACACGATACTTCGGCTATGACTCGTTTAGGCCCGGACAGCAAGGAATTGTCGAGGCTTTGCTTGCCGGACGCGATGTCTTGGGCGTGATGCCCACCGGCGCAGGCAAGTCCGTGTGCTACCAGATTCCCGCCGCGCTCAGCCCGGGTGCGACTTTGGTCATATCTCCCTTGATTTCCCTGATGCGCGACCAGGTCGATGCGCTGAACGACCTCGGTATGCCGGCCGCGTTCATCAACACCACTCAAACTCCCGACGAGCAGGCGATGGTGTTCGCCCAAGCCGCCGCCGGACAGATCAAACTGCTGTACGTGGCCCCGGAACGCTTGGAAACCGGGCGATTCCGCGACTTTGCCGCCCGTACGCCGATCTCGCTGATCGCCGTGGACGAAGCCCACTGCGTCTCCCAGTGGGGTCAGGACTTCCGCTCGTCGTACTTAGGTATCGGCGATTTCATCGCCGGGCTGCCGCAGCGTCCACCGGTGGGTGCGTTCACCGCCACCGCCACCGAACGGGTGCGTCGGGACATCGTGGGACTGCTGGGATTGCGGAATCCGGCCGTCACCGTCACCGGATTCGACCGGCCGAACCTGTATTTTGATGTGGTCAAACTGGAGACCAAATACAAGGCCGCATGGGTGGCGCGGTATGTGGCCGACCATCCGGACGAATCCGGCATCGTCTACTGCGCCACCCGCAAGACCACCGAAGCGCTCGCCGACACGCTGAACCAGATGGGGCATCCGGCCGTCGCCTACCATGGCGGCATGTCGCCGGACGCGCGTGAGGTGGCCCAGCGCGACTTCATCACCGACAAGGTGCCGGTGGTCGTAGCCACCAACGCCTTCGGCATGGGCATCGATAAGTCCAACGTGCGTTACGTCATCCACCACAATCTACCCGAATCCATTGAAGCCTACTATCAGGAGGCCGGCCGCGCGGGCCGTGACGGCGAGCCCAGCCGATGCACGCTGCTGTGGAATGAGTCAGACATCGTCACCCGGCGTCGGTTGCTGGATAACGATTATGAGAACGAGCGATTGACTCCCGAAGAGCAGGAGATCGTTCGCCAGTCCAAGCGCCGGCTGCTGGACGGTATGGTCGGCTACTGCCGCACCACCGACTGCCTGCACCGGTATATGACCCGGTATTTCGGTCAGGAATTGTCGCCGAATGCTGGTTCCGCGGCGGGTGAAGACATTGCGGCGGACTCTTCGCAGTCCGGCAGATGCGGTGCCTGCTCGAACTGCGAAAGCACGTTCGAGACCATCGACGTGACCCGCGTGGCGCAGGCGATCAGCCGTTGCGTGCATGACGTGGGGCAGCGCGTCGGTTCCGGCAAAATCGTCAAGATTCTACGCGGCTCGCGGGCACAGGATCTGGCATGGCTGAACCCGGAGCGGATGCCCACCTTCGGCATGCTCAAGGACGTGAACGAGGCTCGCGTGCGCGACGTGTTGAGCCAGATGGCCACGGACGGGTACCTGTCAATCGCCGAAGGGCGTATGCCAATCGTCATGTTCGGTGCGCGGGCGGCCGAAACCGCCGCTCCCGACTTCCACTATGAGATCAAACGGGTGGAACGCAAGTCGGAGGCGGCCGGTTCCGGTCGGAGCGGGGGAGTGGCTGATACTGCCGATTCCGCCAATGTTCCCGGCGATGCGCTGGGCTCGTATATCCCGGACGATGACGAGGAATCGCTGTTCCAGAAGCTACGCGAACTGCGACGCACCATCGCCCAGGAAATCGGCAAGCCGCCGTACATCGTGTTCTCCGACAAGACCTTGCGCGACATGGCCCGCATCAAGCCGGTTACCAATGCGCAATTTCTGGCGGTCAACGGCGTCGGTCAACACAAGCTCGACCTCTACGGCCAGCGCTTCATGCAAGCCATCGCCTCGTTCAATGCCGGGAGTGCGTCATAACAATCTCCTATAGCGAACTGCGGAGTATTTGCGGGCGTTCTTGGGCTGGCTCGACTACGATGACTGTTCGATGCTTCATGACCGAACACTCGGCAAGTAGAAAGGCAACAGCATGGCAGAAGAAACGGCCGAAAAGCCCGTCGTCGAATCATTCCAGCTTGATCACACCAAGGTCAAGGCGCCGTACGTGCGTTACATCGACACCGAAACGGGCCCTCACGGCGACGTGATCTCCAACTATGATCTGCGCCTGACCCAGCCGAACGAGCAGGCCATCCCCACCGGCGGCCTGCACACCATCGAACACACCATCGCCGTGCTGCTGCGTGAACGCATTCCCGGCTACATCGACTGCTCGCCGTTCGGCTGCCGCACCGGCTTCCACCTGCTGACCTGGGGCACCCACTCCACCGAGGATGTGGCCAAGGCGTTGAAGGAATCGTTGGAGTTCATCGCATACAAGGCCACATGGGATGACGTGCCCGCCACCACCGAGAAGAGCTGCGGCAACTATCGCGACCACAGCCTGTTCACCGCCAAGGAATGGGCCAAGCTGATCCTTGAGGAAGGCATCAGCTCCGACCCGTTCGAGCGCAAGGTCGTCTGATTCGTCTGATTCGATTCAATTCTGATTCGGCTCCCGCTGGCGGGAGCCGGGGGCGAAGCCGACTGAGGGTGGCTGTCCTCAACTCGGCTGGACTGTCCGGCTCCTGCGGACGGGAGTCATTGTTTATTAGTGTCCGTCATGCAACGCGGACGGGATTTCTTGTGCCTACGGCATGGTAGGTTGGCCGTCAGTTAGTCGCCGGTCACCGTGCCGGCAACCCGGCATGTCGGAGAGGTGAGAAGTGACTCAGTCGAACGCTGCAAACAAGGCGACAGGCCGCCGTTTCCGCCACGCCACCATGCGCGATCTGCCGCAGATGCAGAAAATCTACGCACGCGCACGCGCGTTGATGGTCGCCAACGGCAACCCCACCCAGTGGGGCAACGAATTTCCGCGTGAATCGGTGATTGAGGACGACATCGCCAACCAGCGTACGATGCTGCTGGTCGACACCTGCAATGGCCACGAACGCATTCTGGCCCAGTTCGCCCTGTGCCCGGGCAAGGATCCGACCTACGCCAAAATCGACGGCGCCTGGCTGGACAACGACACCTATGTGACCATCCACCGCATCGCCGCATCCGGTCTGGTGCGCCACGCGGCCCGCGACTGCATCAGGTGGGCCCTGAAGCACTACGGCAACGTGCGCGCCGACACCCACCCCAATAACAAGGCCATGCAGCACGTGCTCGAAAGCTCCGGCTTCGCCCGTTGCGGCCTGATCCAGCTGCTCGACCGGCCGGTCGACACCACCAGAATCGCCTATCAGCGCCACGAGTGGTGAGTGTGGCTGTCGCCAGCGTGTTCGGTTCCGCGGTGGAGCTGGTCAGGTAAGGTCCACGTCGTCGCGCACGTACGGTCCGTCGGCCGCCCGTTCAAACTCGTGCATATCGCAAAAACCGTACGCTGAAAGTAACTCAGCGTACGGTTTTCACGAAAGCAGCCATCGACTATCGGTCAGCCGATAGACCTCAGTCCTCAGTCGCAGTGACCTTGGTGTCAGCCCCGGCCTTCTGCTCAAGGCCGAGCTTGGAGCGCTTGCGGCTGTAGCCGAAGTACACGATCAGGCCCAGACCGAACCAGACGGCGAAACGCACCCAGGTCTCCCAGTTGAGACCGGCGATGAGCACGAAGCAGAATACGATGGCCAGAATCGGGGTGACCGGCACGCCCGGCGCGCGGAAGCCGCGGGGCGCATTCGGCTGGGTCTTGCGCATCCATAGAATACCGGCCGACACGATGATGAACGCGGACAGCGTACCGATGTTCACCAGCTCGAACAGCACGTTGATGTTGATGAAGCCGCCGGCGAACGCGGTCAGCAGACCGAAGAACCAGGTGCCCTTGAACGGGGTACGGTACTTCTCGTGCACGTGGCCGAAGAACTTCGGGAACAGGCCGTCACGGCTCATGGCGTAGCAGATACGGGATTGGCCGTACAGCTGCACGAGCATCACCGTGGTCATGCCGATGAGGGCGCCCAGGTTCACGATCACCGCGAGCCAGTTCATGCCGGTCTCCAGAATCACGCCGGCCACCGGGGCGTCGATGTACTTGGCGAACTCCTTGTAGGGCACCACGCCGGTCATGATCAGGGTCATGATGACGTAGAGCACGGTGGAAACGGCCAGGGACAGCAGAATGCCGCGCGGCAGCGTCTTGTTCGGGTTGATGGTCTCCTCAGCGGAAGAGGACACGGCATCGAAGCCGATGAAGCTGAAGAACACGATGGAAGCGGCCGGCACGATGCCGTACGGCTGGGTGGAGCCGGGCTGGAAAGTGTAGATGCCGTACGGGGAGAACGGCTGCCAGTTGGACGGCTTGACATACCACACGGCGCACACGATGAACAGCACGATGATGGCGAGCTTGATGAGCACCATCACGTCATTGGTGCGCTTGGTCTGGTTGATGCCGATGGAGAGCACCCACGTGATGATGAGCACGATGACGAAACCGGGCAGGTTGAAGTAGGTGGTGACGTCCGGGTTGGTGCCGTAGGCGGCGGTCAGCTCGACCGGCAGGTGCAGGCCGAAGCCTTCCAGCAGTTTGTTGAAGTAGCCCGACCAGCCGGCGGACACTGTGGCCGCCTGCAGGGCGTACTCCAGAATCAGATCCCAGCCGATCACGAAGGCGATGAGCTCGCCGAACGCCAGATAGGCATAGGAGTAGGCCGAGCCGGACACCGGGGCCATGGCGGCGAACTCGGCGTAGCACAGACCGGCAAAACCGCAGCAGACGGCGGCCAGCAGGAACGATACGGACAGGGCCGGGCCGGCGGTCAGCGCGCCCTTGCCAGTGAGCACGAAGATACCGGTGCCGATGATCGCGCCGATGCCGAGCATCGTCAGATCGAAGGTGCGCATCGTGCGCTTGAGGGGAGTGGATTCGGCGACAAGCTGATCCACGCTTTTCTTACGAAACAGATCCATGTTCTTCTCTCATGAAATCTAGGATTATGGGGCTGAACCGGACGGATTTCCGGGATCCCGGCACGCCTCAACGCCGGGAATCAAAGGCGGCTTCCGAGAAACCGCATATCGGTCATTAGTGTACGACTGCCGGGCGAAAACAGACGATTGCGACTACACGTCACATTCTCGCGCAACAATAGGTGTCTATGAGCATGAACGCAGCACCTGAAATCGCATTCTCGTCCGAGCGGGGCAAGGCCAACTATGCGGCCGCCCGCCGCCAATACCCCGCACAGGCCATCGTGGACCTCAAAACCATGCGCGACAACATGGCCCACCTGGTCTCCGTGGTCGGCGGGCCCGCTTCCGGCACGGCGGTGATGGGTGTGGTCAAGGCCGACGCCTACGGCCACGGACTGCTGCCCGCCGCCCTGGCCGCGCTCGCCGGCGGCGCCACATGGCTCGGCACCGCGCAGTCGCACGAAGCGTTGCTGCTGCGCAAGCTCGGCATCGGCCCCGACCGCTGCCATATTTTGACTTGGGTATACAACGGCACCGAAGTCCCGTTCGACGAGCTGATCGCCGCCGACATCGACGTATCGGTCGGCTCCCTGCCCGGCATCGACGCGGTGGCCGCCGCCGCACGCAAGCTCGGCAAGCCCGCCCGCGTACACGTCAAGGTCGATTCCGGCTTCGGTCGCAACGGTTTCACACCGGCCGGATTCGACGCCGCGCTCGCCAAACTCGTGCCGCTCGCCAAAGAGGGCGTGTTGCATATTGTGGGTCAGTGGAGCCATCTCGCCGTGGCCGATTCGCCCGATGTGTCCGAATTCGTGTCCTCCACCGACCGCCAGATCGAAACATTCAAGGACTTCACGCGCCGCATGGAACAGGCCGGCATTCCGCCGGAGATCCGTCACCTGGCCAACACAGCGGCCACTTTGGACCGCCCGGAGATTCACTTCGAACTCACCCGCCCCGGCATCGGCCTGTACGGCTACGAGCCCGATCCCGCGATGGGCACCCCGCGCGACTGGCATCTGACCCCGGCCATGCGCCTGCAGGCGCAGCTCGGCACGGTCAAGGATGTGGAGGCCGGCCACGGCATCTCCTACGGCCGCACCTACCTGACCCCGGACAACACCTCGACCGCTATTGTGCCGCTGGGCTACGCCGATGGCATCCACCGCTCCGCTTCCGGTTTCGATATGGAAGGTGCCAAGCACGTGGAGAAGCCGGGCGGCCCGGTGCGCATCATGACCACCGAAGGCCCGAAGATCTACCGCGTGTGCGGCCGCGTGTGCATGGACCAGTTCATCGTGGACCTGCACGGATCCGCCGCCGAACTCGGCGTTCACGAGGGCGACACGGTCGAACTGTTCGGCCCGGGCCGCGGCGAGGATTACGTTGAGCCTACCGCCGACGATTGGGCCCGCGCCGCCGACACCATCAGCTACGAGATCTTCACCTGCCTGCGCAACCGCATCCCGCGCCTTTACGAGCATGCCGCCGAAGTGCTGCCCGCCGCCGACCTCGCCAAGCTCGACCCCGCCACGCTGCTATAAGGTGCATTACCGCCATACGGTGGCACCCCGTAATCCCTTCTTCCCGAATATGTGCCGTTGACATGTGCTGAGCGTCACATATTCGGGAAATCGGCCCCAATCTCCCGAATATGTGCTGTTGAGTTGACGTCAGTGGCACATATTCGGGAAGTCGGGATTACTGCGGCCGATATGTGTGCCTATGCTTGGAATATGGAAACGACTTTGGATGTGGAACAGGTGCTGAGCGATGAGGGCTACAGCGCCTTCGACGAGGAGCGATGGGCACCCGAGCCGCCCAAATCCAAGTCGCGCACGGCTTTCGAACGCGATCGCGCGCGACTGATTCATTCGTCCGCTTTGCGGCGTTTGGGCGCGAAAAGCCAGATTCTGATTGCCGGTACCGACGATTTCGCCCGCACTCGACTGACGCATACGCTGGAAGTCGCCCAGATCGGTCGCCAAATCGGCGCATTGCTCGGCTGTGATCCGGACGTGGTCGACTGCGCCTGTCTGGCCCACGACCTTGGTCACCCGCCGTTCGGGCACAACGGGGAGCGTGCGCTCGCCGACATCGCCAGCAATATCGGCGGCTTCGAGGGCAACGCACAGACCATGCGTATCCTGACCCGGCTCGAACCCAAGATCTTTCACCCGGACGGGCGTTCGGCCGGCGTGAACCTGACCCGTGCGGCCTTGGATGCGGCCGTCAAATACCCGTGGACCTTGGCCGAAGCCGACCGACACCCGAAGGGGGAGCGGTCGAAGAAATTCTGCGTCTACCCGGATGACGAACCGGTGTTCCGCTGGCTCAAAATCGGCGCGCCCCAGGCCGCCAAACCCATGGAATGCCAGATCATGGACCTTTCGGACGATATCGCCTACTCCGTGCATGACGTCGAGGATTCCATCGCCACCGGCGCGTTCGATCCGATTGTGCTCGCCGATCCGAAGATGCTGGACCACATCATCGAGCAGACGCGCGCATGGTATGGGGCGAAGTGGGATGCCGACAAGCTGCTGGCCGCGTTCATGCGATTGCGCCGAGAGCATTTGTTCCCTGCACATTTCAATGGTTCGCGCGAATCGTTGGCGCAGCTTAAGAACATTACGTCCGATTTGATCGGCCGCTTCTGCTGGTCGGTGGAGACCGCCACGCGCGACACGTATGGGCCCGGGCCGTTGACCCGGTATTCCTCGAACATCGTGATTCCCGAGAACACGAATTACGAGATCGTGGCACTGAAGGGCATCGCCGTGTACTTCGTCATGGCGCCTCGCGAGCGCGAGCCATTCCATCAGGAGGAGCTCAAGATCGTATCGGATTTGGTCGATGTGCTTATGGCCGATTCGCCGCTCCCATCCGACGCTTTGGAAAGCCAGTTCCTGGCCGATTGGAATGAATCCACCAACGACGACGAGCGCCTGCGCGTCGCCATCGATCAGGTCGCAAGCCTGACCGACAACTCCGCTCTGGCCCTGCACTCCATCTTGTGCTGAGGGCGTGTTGGGCGGGCGCTTCCCTCAGTCTCGCTGCGCGAGCCAGCTCCCCTCGGGTGAGGGGAGCTGTCGCTGTAGGCGACTGAAGGGAGTTTCGCGGAAGAAATGATAACCGACGGTAAAAATTTACCGTGTCTCAGGTGAGGCGGTACTCTAGAGACTTATGGTCGGAATGATTAAGAAAGAAGATGTCGAGAAGGTGCGCGCCGCCGCGGACCTGTATGACATTGTATCTGCGACCGTAACGCTTAAGCCCTCCGGCACCGGCACCTTCGTGGGCCTGTGCCCGTTCCACGACGAGAAAACCGGCAGCTTCAACGTGCGTCCCTCGCTCGGCGTGTGGCACTGCTTCGGCTGCGGCTTGGGTGGCGACGTATTCAAATACGTCGAACAATCCGAAAACATCGACTTCCGCGAAGCCGTGGAACTGCTCGCCGACAAGTACCATATCGAGCTGCACTACGAGAACAGCGGCAACGGCCCGGCGCGCGAGAACACCGGCTCCAAGCGCACGCGACTGCTGGAAGCCTGCGAGGAAGCCCAGCGCTTCTTCGTCTCCCAGATCTTGACCAAGGAAGCACTGCCCGCCCGCAAGCTGCTTGGCGGCCGCAACTTCTCCCAAGCTGATTGCGAACGTTTCGGCTGCGGCTACGCGCCGCAAGGCTGGGATAATCTCGTGCGCCACTTGGCCTCCAAGGGGTTTACGCAGAAGGAAATCCTCGACGCGGGCTTGGCCCGTCAAGGCCAGCGCGGCATCTATGACTATTTCCGCGGCCGAGTGACCTGGCCCATCCGCGATTCGACCGGCCGCACGCTCGGCTTCGGCGCGCGCAAGCTGTATGAGGACGACCAGATCGCCGCCAAATACATCAACACGCCGGATACGCAGCTCTACCGCAAAACCCAGGTGCTTTACGGCATCGATTTGGCGAAATCCGCCATCGTCAAGAAGCGACAGGTGGTGATCGTCGAAGGCTATACGGACGTGATGGCCATGCACTTGGCCGGCATCGACACCGCCATCGCCACGTGCGGCACGGCGTTCGGCGCCGAGCACGCCAAGATTGTGCGCCGCCTGATCGCCGACGATTCGCTGGGCGCGGTCCAGCTGGTCGGGCCGTTGAAGGTCAAGGACCAGCCGTTGAGCTCGCGCATCGTGTTCACGTTCGATGGTGACGCCGCCGGCCAGAAAGCCGCGCTGCATGCCTTCGGCCTTGATTCGGCCTTCCTCTCCCAAACCTTCGTGGCCGTGGCCGACGACAATCTCGACCCGTGCGACCTGCGCATCGAGCGAGGCAACGAAGCAGTGCGTTCGCTGATCGCCCGCGCCAAACCGTTGTATGACTTCGTGATCGACGCCGCCATCAGCCGGTTCGACCTGACCTACACGCCCGGCCAAGTGGGTGCGATGAAAGCCGTGGCCCCGCTGGTGGCGCAGATTCGCGACCGCTCCCTATGGGACGCTTACGCGCGCAAGTCCGCGGGCCGTATCGGCGTGGATCTTGAGGTGATGCGCCGCGAGGTGATGAACGCGCGCCGGCAGATGCATGTACGCGATGAGGACGCCTACGCGCCCAAACGTCGATTCGAGCGTGACGAGCCGCGTGTGGAACCCGGCACCAACCCATACGCCAATCCGGCCACGCGCAAGGCGTTGGAGCGCCGTGACGCCGCCGAACAGGCATATTTCAAGATCGACGACGCCGTATTCATCGCCGAACAGCAGTTCATGGCCGTGCTGATTCAGGTGCCGCGCGCCATCGACCGCACCATGTTCGGGCAGCTGACCATCGACCATTTCATGACTTCGGTGTTCCGCACCCTGTTCCAGGCGATCGCGGCCGCCGGCGGACTGCCATCCGACGATACCCCGCAGGGGCTGTGGATGCACAACCTCACTAAGGCCGGCGGACCGATGCTGAATCAGGTGATCAACGAGCTGGCCGTCATGCCGTTGCCACTGCCTGGCGACGACACCGGTAGCGGTGCGCAGCCGGTGCAGGCCAACGTGTCGGGAGGAGGTGTTGGCGTGAATGGCGGTGCCGCCGCAGTACAGCTGCGTCCTGCCACGCCGGAGGAGCAGCGCTACGCCACTGAGCTTCTCACCCGATTGTTGGACATGGGCTTCATGCGCCAGATCGGTTTGGCCAAACGCCGCATGGCCCAGCTGCCCGACGGCGAAGAGAAGATAACCCTCCTCGGCCAGATCACCCGCATGGAAACCGCCCGTAAAGACCTCCAAGCCCAAATCTACGGCAACACCGTTGGCTAGTAATCTCTCCCTCTGACGAGGGAGGTTACTGGCCGCAGTCGGGCGGGGCGAGAGAAGCGACGTCAGATATATCGCGCAGCATCGATGTCACATCAACTATTCGTTTGATATTAACTTTTTAATGACAAACGATAAATTATGGTATAATGCAAGTATGAGTTGCTTGGTTTGCGCAATGAAGCGGAGGCTCAATCATGGCAACGACAAAGAAACTATCCTTCGGTTTGGATAAGGCCGGTGGCGTGGCCTTGATCCTGGCCCGCATCGGTGCCGCGCTCCTATGGATCATCGCAGCGCTCGCGGCCGTGGTGTGGGTGGTATTCCTCATTTCCCCGCGCTCGTTCGCCGCGAACTTCGGCAGTGTCGACCTGAATGTCGGCGGCGCGTTCACCCTCAGCATCAAGGGCGACTTGTTGGACTACTCCTATAATCTGCAGAACTTCCACGACGGTCCCGTCAACATGGTAGCTACCATCTCCACCGGTCTGGCGAGAATGGTGGTCTACGCTCTACTGGCCTTGGCGTTCTCCGAAATGGCCGCACTGTGCAAGGATTTGACGGTGTGGCTTGCAGACGGCAGGGATGCCACGCCTTTCCAAGGCATGGTGTCCGACCGGTTGAACAGGGCTGGCTGGTATCTGATTGTCGCGCCGATTGTGGGTCTGGTGAACTTCATCGTATGTTTCCTGGCTGGCACGGGCGGCAACTGGGGCTTATGGATGAGCGGCATGATGGTGATGATTGGCATTATCCTGTTGCTGATTGCGCGCATCTTCGATTATGGCATGGGTCTGCAACGGGAAGTCGACGGTCTGCTGTGAGGGGGAAGAGCGCCGTAGGCCCGCGTGGCGCCGGTCCGAACAGGGCCGGTCCGAACACCGAGGGCCCGAATGAGGACAGCCTGAACATCGTTGATTCGAGCGAGACCGGCCTGAATACGGCTGACTCAAACTCCACCGGTCCGGCCGGCATAGGCCATATCGTCCTGCGCCTCGACCGCATCATGGTCGAGCGAGGCCGCTCACTCAACTGGCTGGCCGATCAGGTGGGCATCACCAACGTGAACCTTTCCAAAATCAAAAACAATCGCGTTTCCGCCATCCGCTTTTCCGCCCTCGCCGCCATCTGTGCGGCATTGGATTGCCAGCCCGGCGACATTCTTGAATATGTGGATGGCATTTCGGGCGATGCGGACGATGCGAATAGCAAGTAATCGCACGCATGCCAACTCTTCTCCTCCTGGCCTGTGATTGATTGACAATCAGGGATTACATGCCAAATGGGAGAGATAAACATGTGGAGGTTGGATTGGATGGGTGCAGAAGTTGCGAATTGGCCCCATCCAAATTGGACTGGTTTGGGTGGGGCCAATCCACTCCGTTCAATAATGAAGCGCGATACCAAGCAGCGTCGAACGAAGGGAAACTCATGACGCAGAATCGTGCGGAACTCAACCGTAATTTGGCCCAGATGCTCAAGGGCGGCGTGATCATGGACGTCACCACGCCCGAGCAGGCGAAGATCGCTCAGGACGCTGGTGCCTGCGCGGTGATGGCGCTCGAGCGCATCCCCGCCGACATCCGTGCCGCCGGCGGCGTTTCCCGCATGAGCGACCCGGCCATGATCAAGGGCATCCAGGAAGCCGTGTCCATTCCGGTTATGGCCAAGGTGCGTATCGGACACATCGCCGAGGCCCGCATTCTGCAGGCCATCGAAATCGATTACATCGACGAATCCGAGGTGCTTTCCCCGGCCGACGACGTGTACCACATCGACAAGAACCAGTTCGATGTGCCGTTTGTGTGCGGTGCGAAGAACCTGGGCGAGGCGCTGCGCCGCATCGCCGAGGGTGCAGCCATGATTCGCACCAAGGGCGAGCCCGGCACCGGCGACGTGATTCAGGCCGTGCGCCACATGCGCACCATGAACAAGCAGATCCGCGAACTTGTCGGCCTGCGCGACGACGAGGTCTACGAGGCCGCCAAGCAGCTGGCCGTGCCCTACGATCTGGCCAAGTACGTGCACGACAACGGCCGTCTGCCCGTCGTGAACTTCGCCGCCGGTGGTGTGGCCACCCCGGCCGACGCCGCCCTGATGATGGAACTCGGTGCCGAAGGCGTGTTCGTGGGCTCCGGTATCTTCAAGTCCGGCGATCCGGCCAAGCGCGCCGCCGCCATCGTCAAGGCCACCGCCAACTGGCAGGACGCCGATCTGCTCGCCAAGCTGTCCGAAAACCTAGGCGAAGCCATGGTCGGTATCAACGAGGACGAGATTCAGACCATCATGGCCGCTCGCGGCGAGTGAGTGCATTACCTTGGCTCCCCTCTTTGAGGGGAGCCAAGAAAGGGTGACGCTCCCGCCAGCGGGAGTCAAGGCCCAAGGAGACAACATGGTTGTAGCTGTTGAATATATTTCCAAAGAAGAGTCTGCGGACGTCGAAAACGTCAAGCACGGCGTGACCGGCATCCTGGCCGTACAAGGCGCATTCGCCGAACATGCGGCGGTGCTGGACAAGCTCGGTGCGCCGTGGAAACTGCTGCGCGCGGCCGAGGATTTCGATGAATCCATCGACCGCGTGATTCTGTCTGGCGGCGAATCCACTACACAGGGCAAGCTCCTGCATTCGACCGGACTGTTCGAGCCGATCGCCGCCCACATCAAGGCAGGCAAACCGGTATTCGGTACTTGCGCCGGCATGATTCTGCTGGCTAAAAAGCTCGACAATGACGACAACGTCTACTTTGGCGCGCTCGACGCCGTCGTACGCCGCAACGCCTATGGTCGTCAGCTCGGTAGTTTCCAGGCCACCGCCGATTTTGGTGCAGCGGATGATCCGCAGCGTATCACGGACTTCCCACTGGTATTCATCCGCGGACCGTACGTGGTGTCGGTCGGCCCCGAGGCTACGGTCGAAACCGAAGTCGATGGTCACGTGGTGGGCCTGCGCCAAGGCAACATCCTCGCCACCGCCTTCCATCCCGAACTCACGGACGACGTCCGCATCCACGAGCTCTTCCTGTCGCTGTAGCCGATTCGTCTGCCGTTAGACTGGTATTCGACCGACGAATCAAGGAGACGATCTGCCATGCAGTTCACGCTGAACCGGCGCAGCACGGTGCCGATGTACCGGCAGCTGGCTGCTGAGCTGCGTGAACAGATTGTCTCCGGCGCAATGGCTGAGGGCTATCGTCTGCCGCCTGAACGCGAGTTGGCCTCACGCCTCGAGGTCAATCGCACCACGGTATTACAGGCCTATCAGCAACTCAAAGATGAGGGACTCATCGCCTCCAAAGTAGGCAAAGGCACGTTCGTGCTGCCGTTGCAGCATATTGAGACTGCCCGGATTCCTGTAGTGAGACATGAGCCGATTGACGAGGAGCCGAAACCGAGCGTTGTGCGGCCGCCGTGGTCGGTGTTGTTCTCCGACTATTCCAACCGATTCACCTACCACGACATTGCCTCGGCCGAGCGGGCGCAACGCGGCGATACCATCATCGACTTTGCCACCGGCTCGCCTAATCCGGCGGATATTCCCGACGATTTGTTGCGTTCAGTGAGCATTGAAGCGTTTGAGTCGCGCGAATTCGACGGTCAGCCAGAATCGCCTATCGAAGGATTCGATGAACTCCGCGCATTACTTGCCGAGCATATGAGCACACGCGGCGTGCAGTGCGATGTACGAAACGTGATGGTGCTTTCCGGTTCCGAGCAAGGCATCGATCTTATCGTGCGTGCATTCGTCAATCCTGGCGACTGCGTGCTGGTCGAACAATCCACGTTCTTCCCGGCATTGCAGACCTTCCGCTCGGCGGATGCGCGCATCATCGGCGTTCCAGTGGACGAGCACGGTATGCGTACAGACCTGTTGGACGGCTATTGCGCGCGATTCCGGCCCAAGCTCATCTACACCGTCCCGACGTTCCAAAACCCCACCGGTACCACGCTGCCGCCCGAACGACGCAGCGAACTCATCGACGTGGCGCGGCGCTATCAGTGTCTGATCGTGGAAGACGATGCTTACGGCGATTTGTGGTACGGCGGGGAATCGTCCGACGCACATCGCCCCATACCGCTTAAGGGCATGGAGAATGCGGGATACGTGATGTATTTGTCGACGTTCTCGAAAACCGTCACTTCGGGCCTGCGCACGGGATGGGTTGTGGCCGACCCGCATGTGATTAACCGGCTGGCGGCTCTGCGGCGCATGGTCGACCAGCATACGAGCACGTCATCGCAGCGCATCTGCCTGGAACTGCTTAAAGAAGGCCGCGTCGCCGAACATTTGCGCGGTTTGATTAAGGCTTACCGCATTCGACGAGATGCAGCAATCGCAGCATTGGAGCGGTATGCGCCGGATGAAGTGTATTGGACCGTGCCTGCAGGCGGCTACTATATTTGGGTTTCCTTACCGGACGGCGTGCGCTCTCTGGATGTATTGGAATCCTGCCGTTCCCAAGGCGTCACGTTCATGCCGGGCAGCGTGTTCGACGTTGACGAAATGGATGATTCCCACATCCGTCTCAACTTTGTGCGCCCGGATGCTGCTGACATTGATACCGGCATTCGAATCATTGGCGAGACGATAGCACAGATGTAGCCAAGTGACTGGCTCATTGCGGTTGTCGAGTTTTTTTGATGGCTGCATACCCACATCGATGGGTGCATTCGACGAATGAATAAGCGAGGAAGCCATCATCAGTTCGCTGTGGCATGCGCATAGCGTTGTCGGGCGAACGGGGCAGACCACGTGGTCGTTGCGTGACCTGGCCGATCGAGCCGGCATCGCATTGCCCCTGGCGTAGTGGCGAGGTGGCGCAGTAACGAGTCACGCCATCGCGAGCCGATGATGCGAAATGCGGAACCGGTCGCGGCCATCAACGGCTATCATACATGCGGAAGCAACGATACGTTGGCGTCAGCACATCCATCTGACTCCAGAAAGGGACACGATATGACCACATCCTCCGTTTCGCCGGTGACCACTGAACTGGCGGGCAGCGAAACCGGCATCACGCTTGTCATTCACGCCGGAGCGGGCAGTCGTGGCAAGCACAGCACGCCTGAACGCATCGCCCAGGTCGAACTTGATCTGCAGCGCGCCCTCGATGCCGGATACCAGTTGTTGGAATCCGGAGCACCGGCGCATGAGGCTGTGGTCGCCGCCATCCACGTCATGGAAGACGCTCCCGAATTCAACGCCGGCCGTGGTGCCGCCCTGACCAGCGATGGCATCGCCCAGATGGACGCCTGCCTGATGACCGGCGATGGCGAGGTCGGTGCGGTCACCGGCGTAAGCACCGTGAAGAACCCGATCGATGCGGCGCGTGCCGTCAAAGAGCAGACCAAGCATGTGCTGTTCGCGGACCCGACCGATGCCGAGATCGCCGATTGGGGCGTCGCGACCGAAAGCAACGAGTACTTCATCACCGAACAGCGTCGTCAGTCCTTGGCCGAGGCTCAGTCCGGTGGCGATGAGTGGGAGAAGCATGGCACCATCGGTGCCGTGGCGCGCGATGCCGAGGGCAATATCGCCGCTGGCACGTCCACTGGCGGCATCACCAACCAGATGCACGGTCGTGTGGGTGATTCGCCGCTGCCTGGTTGCGGCACGTTCGCCAACCAGTCCACGGTGGCGGTGTCCTGCACCGGCATCGGCGAGGCGTTCATCAAGGTGGTCGCCGCCCATCAGGTGTCGGATCGTGTGCGTTTCTCCGGCGAGAACGTCGAGGATGCCGCGACGGCCACTTTGGACGAAGTCGCCGCGCATCATGGCGATGGCGGCATGATCGTTCTGCCGGCGGTCGGCCGTGGCGTGGTCGCCTACAACAGCGAGATGATGAACTTCGGATACCGTAGCGCGCAAGGAGGTAAGGTGCAGGGCTGATTGCCCCCTGTATTGCGGCATATATCATAATGGCCGGTGTGCTGCGGATTCTTGGTAAGGAATCCGCAGCACACCGGCCATTCATGTATGCGGCAAGTGCCGCCGATCAGTGCGGCAGTGCGCGCTACTTGGTGATCGTGTTGTACGTGGGCATGTTCGTGTAATCGAACTGCACGTTCTTCACGTTCTGTGCAGACACGGCGGCGAAACGTTTGACCGGGAATACTGGGGTAATACGCAACTTCATCGCTCCTCTTCCTCGAATGAAACTATGTTCCATTGGTATGAGCCAGCCACGTACGGTATTCGTGTCTGGCCTGCCACACAATGATGCAGCCGTATATACGGGCACAGCATTGCGCGGCAGTTCATTGTATGGAAGACATGCAAACTCAATGTTTCCTTGTCCAAATAAAAAAACGAGCGCGGCTGATGTGCGGCACCGGTCCAAAAACTCATGTCCGCCAGCGCAACGCGACTACGTACCTTATGCTGGTCTGCGCGTAAAATAGAATGGTTGCGATATTGGGTTATTCACGGAGGAATGGATGCGACGCTGGCTGATCAATGTAGCCAAAAATGAGACGATTCTCATCGTCGCCGCAATACTCGCCCTGATTTCGTGTTTCATTGTGCCGCCGGACGCCGATTACAAAAGCTACATTCACGCCAGCACCATCAGCCAGCTCATCTGCCTGATGATTGTGGTGTGCGGATTCCAGCGTATCGGCGTGTTCCGCATCATCGGTTCGCGATTGCTGGAGAAGGTCAGCACCATGCGCGGACTGGTCATTACGCTTGTCGCTTTGACGTTCTTTTCCGCGATGTTCATCACCAATGACGTTGCGCTGGTCACGTTTGTGCCGTTCGCGGTGGCCGTGCTCATCATGGCTGGGCAAGAGGATAAGACCATCCTCGTGGTCACGCTGATGACCATTGGCGCGAACGTGGGCAGTATGCTCACCCCGATCGGCAACGCGCACAACCTGTATCTCAAAGCCCTGACCGGCATGCCGACCATGGAATTCCTCGGCATCATGGCACCGTATTCCGGCACGGCGGCCGTGTTGCTGGTCATCGTGATTTCCGTGGTGTTTGGCGGCAAACCGGTCGGCGACCTGGGCGACCTCGAAACCGGCGTGCTGGCTCCCGAGCGCAACAAACACCAGCCCGACGAGATTCGTATCACCGGCTACGGCGCCGGTTATGGCGGCTGGCGCACCATCGTCTACTCGCTGCTGTTCATCGTCTGCCTACTGGCCGTCTCCGACGTGATTCCCCTGTGGGTGATGTGCGTGATCGTGGTCGTCGTGTTCCTGTTCACCGATCGGCGCGTATTCAAATACGTGGATTGGGGACTGCCGCTCACCTTCTGCATGTTCTTCATCTTCATCGGCAACATGAAGCGCGTGCCCGAATTCTACGAACTGGCGCGCTCGCTGGTCGGCGGCCATCCGCTGGAGGTGGCGGTCGGCTCCAGCCAGGTCATCAGCAATGTGCCCACCACGATTCTGCTTTCCGGCTTCTGCGACCAATGGCGCGATCTGATCATTGGCACCAATTTGGGCGGCATGGGTACGCTCATCGCCTCGATGGCCTCGCTTATTTCTTACAAGAACGTCGTGCGCCAATACCCGCACAAGAAAGGCCGGTATCTGGCCGTCTACTCCGCCGTCAACGTTCTGTTTTTGGCCGTATTGCTGACCTTGAGCTGGATTATCGAGCCGAGTCTCTGAGCCGCCGTTGTGGGTTGGGCCGGTCTACCGCGCGTATACGGTGGGGGAGCCGGTCAGTCGGCTCATGGCCGACTGCGGGATGTCGTGGATGCGGCCGATGGTGGCATCCAGCGTGGATACGCCGGCTGCGGTGGCTGTGTTGGATTCAGAGGTGATGCTGGATACGCCGACTGCGGACGATGATACGGACGCAACCATCGGCTGACGATAGGCGTTGGAGTTGCGGGCCAGCCGGGCGAGCGCAGGACGCTGCCTGCGGAACAGATTGATAAACATACCGCACACTCCTTCATCGTTGGCCGGCGGTCTTCTGGCCGCCGTGGATTCCATCCTGCCCTCCTGCGCTTGTATTCGCTATGGGGGATAGCCCCTATTATTCCCTGAATCTGCACGATTCCCCCTCATCCTTGAGGGTGATTCTAACGGCAAAGGCATCGGCCTAATGGCCGATGCCAATCAGCGCGAAACCACCAGCGTGACGCTGTACGGCTTGATCTTCATCGCCAGCAATGAAGACGGCGACGGCAATGTGTAAGCCCGACGTTCCGGCACAATCGCCCCCGAAGCCTCGCCGCGGTATCCGATAGTGGTCTTCGCCGTCGGATTGGCGCTTAACGTCGTCACCTCCAAACGCACCGGTCGCGATGGCGAGGCGCCCAGCCCGGCCAGTCCGCGCGCGATTTCCAACGTCACATCCACCGGGGAATCGGAGATATTGACGATTTTGATGTAACGGCAGGCGTCATCCCTGTCATGCCCGGTGGCGCTGACATACAGATGTTTGGCGGGGCGTGACGCGGTCTGCTCGATGGACACGGCATACGTCGTGTCGCCCAGATGCGTGGAAAACAGCCGCTCCACCTCATAATTCACCGTGGGGTTCACATGCGCCGGATTGAATTCGATAAGATTCTGCGCCCACCCCTTAGCCGGAATATGCGCGAGCAGCGGCGCATAGGAGGTCATGCGCACCACGTCGGAATTGCGCTCGCAGCCGGTCAGGAACGCGGCCTCGCCGAGTGCCGACTTCCACGTGTTCGCGCCTTGTTCGGTCTGTGGTTGGCCGGCAAAATAGCCGTTGGCTGAATATTCGCCGAAATAGACGCCGGCGCCACAACGCGGGTAAGCGTCGAATCGTGACGCCTGGGATGCAAACCATTCGGGGGAGTGGTAGGAATGCTCGTCGACGATAATCGCGTCACCGGTGGCGGAATCATGTGCCCCGGAATCGGTTGCGGCCAACGCTCGCGCATGGTCCCAGCTGCGCTTCATCGCCGGCTGGAAGGGGAACAGTCCGGCGCTCATCACACACAGCATATCCGGGTATCGTTCATGAATGGCCTCGCTGATCATGTCAAACTTGGCCACGTAGTCAGCCCCGAAGTTTTCGTTGCCCACGCCGATCATGTCCAAGCCGAACGGCTCAGGATGGCCCATATCACGCCGGACCGCGGCCCACGAGCTGGACTCCGGATCGCCATTCGCGAATTCGATGAGGTCCAGGTAGTCCTGAATCACATTGTTGCGGAAGGTGGCCGAATTGATATCCATGTGGCGCGGATCTCGGCCGGGCGACTGGCATGCGATGCCGGCGAACAGAGTAGGCAGCGGCTTGGCCTTGAGGTCCTCGCACAGGCAGAAATATTCGTAGAAACCGATCTGATAGCTCTGCGAATAGCTGGAACCATCCGGCATCTTGAACGACCACATCGAATACTGTTGGCGTCGCGCGGCCAGAGAGCCGACGGTATCCTTCCAGCGATACTCATTGCCGGGCGTCACACCTTCGACGATGCAGCCGCCGGGGAATCGCAGAAACGCTGGATGCAACGCCTGAATGGTCTCCACCAAATCGCGGCGCAGCTTGCCGTAACGCCATTTCGGGTCGCCCGCGCCCCAATAGTCCGCATCCATGAACTGCACCAGATCCAGATCGAACGTGGTGCGTTCGCCGGCGTCAATGGTGATACGCAGCTTGCCGTAATCGGTGTTCAGTCCGGTTACGTCGGCGTTGAACCGGTACCAGCCGTCACGGCCGATGACGATGGCACCATCCGACGAATCCGGACTGATCGAAACGCCGGAATCCTGCGCATCGGCCCCATCGTCCTGCCTCAGACCGGTCTCTTCCGTATCGTCAAGCGGATCGGAGTCCACGATATACGACAATCGAGTGATACTGGTGAGCGGCAGGCCGTACCTATCGACCACGCCGACGGACAGCTCGGCCCGCCCATGAACCGGACGTACCGCGAGACTGACGGAATAGGTGTGGTCGGCGACGATGGAGAACGCGGGCTCGCCCCCGTTGTCGCCGCCTCCGTTATAGCCGAGGTTTTCCAGATATGCAGGGCCGGTTTCGGAAGGAACATCGGACGTGATGCGAGCGTATCGGCTATGTGCGTGAATTGGCGGGGCGGGGCAGTCGGTGGTCACCCGCTGGCCGTGAATCCCGCGTATCTCACTGCCAAGGCTGGCGGCGGAACAGTTGATGAAATCCCAGAAACGCAGGGAATCAGCCTGCGTACGCCACCGTTCGGCACCGGCCATACGCCACGTGTGATGGTCGAGATAAACGCCGTCAAAACTGTAGTTGTTCACCATGTTGGCGTTCAGCCCGCCATCCGCACCATGGTTGATGTCCTCGAAGAACACGCCGTACAGTCGCCCGCTTGTGTGATGGGTGGGGCTTCCCACGCTAATCCGCACCATGGTTTCGATTGTAGAGGGAATGGAGCGGAAAGGTAAACGGAAGAGTTCGCTCACCGTTCATGTTGCGGTCAATCCAAGTCGACTGTTCGCCGGTATACAGCCGGTAACCTCGAAACAGGAATGGAAAATACGGACGACTAGGAGCGCGGCTGTGCAATCCTCGGTGGGAATACGTGAGCGCATCGACCACGTGTATCCGTCGCTGCGTCCGGCGGAGCGCGCCGTGGCCCAGTATATTCGGAATCATATCGAGGAGGCGGCCGACCTGACCGTCGGTCAGATGGCCGACATCGCCCACGTCAGCCAGCCGACGGTGATTCGGTTCGCCCGCAAGCTCGGCTTCGGCGGTTACCGTGAACTGCGGTACGTGTTGCGCAACCCGGCCGCCGAACACAAAGTGACCTTCAATCCGCTGGCCGGATTCGATCTGAATCCGTGGGATGGCGAAGATGAGATTCCCGGTAAAGCGGCCGATGGCGCGAAGGCGCTGATCGACGAGCTGCACAGTGCGTTGGACCCCAAGGCCTATCGCAAGGCGGTCGCCCTACTCGCCGAATCGGAGTTCATCGACATTTTCGGCGTGGAGAATTCGTTGACACCGGCGATGGATCTGTTCACCAAGCTCGGCTACCTGGGACTGACATGCCGTCTCAATACCGACGCTTACCTGCAGCAGATCGGTGCCGGGCACCTGCCCCACGGCGCTGTGGCCGTCGCCTTCTCCCATTCGGGCAGTTCGGCGGATACGGTCAAAGCGTTGCGATTGGCGAAATCGCATGGCGCGAAAACCATCGCCATAACCAATGCCATCGGCGCGCCGCTGACCAGCTGGGCCGACGTGACGTTGCTGACGGGTCGTGATTCGCACACGATCTATGGCAATGCGATTTTCTCGCGCGTGGCCGATACCGCGCTCGTGGACATGCTGTACATGGGCGTGATTCTGTCCGGCTACGGCCGGTTCTCCACCGCGCTCGACGAATCCGGTCGCATGATTCGCGACCGCGTATTCGAGAACTGAGCTGCTGTTTTATCGTGCCTTGGGCCGTATTGCTCTGGTCGTTGCTGCTTGGGTTGTTGACGATTTGGTCGTTGTCGCCCTGGTCGCTACCGTCCTGAGGCATGTGCCAGCGAATACGTAGTGGACTTGGCGTGCGTATGACGTTCGATCTTGCCGCTCAACTCCAGCTGGTCCAAGAGCTGCGTCATCTGATCCTTGTTCAGGCCAAGCGCTTTCTGCATGGTTTTACGGCTGAGCTTCACGCCGCGGAACGCGAGGAAATTGAGCGTGAACTGCTCCAGCGTTTGAGGCGACGGTTCCAGCGTCGCTGTATCGAGCGGGCGGGTACTGACTTGGTCGTCACCGTCCGGGCGTTCGCCGAATCCACTGCCGAGAATCAGCGTCTGCAGTGGCGCGCAGCCGATGATGCGTGCGCCGGCCAAAGCATCTGCGGCGTTATCCGTCATGCGCTGAATCGTGGGGAATGAGTACATTTTGGCATGCTGTGCTTCGTCAGTGGTGCTGGGCGCGGCGGAAGCATCGGCATCGGTCCGATGCGAGGACGCGGCCTCGGCCGATACAGGGATAGGCAGTACCATTGCCACCGAAGTGGGGCCCACGCGCAGTTGCGGACTGACCGCGCTCTGCGCGTAGGCGTCCATAATGCGTTGAATGCCGGTACCGCAGTTCTCGCAGAGGCCCAAATCGGCGAACAATTCAGCCAAACGCGGGGTGCGTGGCTGGCATACGCCGTTGAGTAGATCGTTGATTTCCAAACCATCGGTCAGGCCGCCGAGCGACACGATTTCCAAGCGGGAATCGAAGATATTGATCAGTGTGGGGCCGGAGTACGTGTAATCGCGATGTTCCAGTGCGTTGACCAATGCTTCGCGCAGGGCTATGGCCGGGTATTGGCCGGATTCGTTGATGCCGTTCAGCAGGGCGCTGGCTTGGTCGAGCTGGCGCAGCACCGAGCCGGTGAATGTGTGACGTTCGCGAATGGCGTTTTTGCCATTGCCCTCGAAAATGGTGGCCTTGATAACGAACGGGCATTGGTTGGACAGCAGGGTGGCAAGCGACGATTCGGTGGTGCTGGTGAAGGTGTTGTTGGTGCCGGTGTTGGTGATGCTGCCGGCGGGGACATTACCGGCATCGGCAGAGACGGATGCAGCCATGTTGGTCACAACCGGGCTTTCCCAATCCTTGCCTTCACTGGCAAAACGACCCTGTGCGTATGTGAAAGTGAGCTCACCGCTATCGCCTGCGACGGTCTGGCCCGATGCGGCGTGATCTACGTTGCTCTCCGTTGTCCCCATATCGCCGATGGTACCGGTGCAAGCCGACGTTACGCCGAGGTGTTTTACACCCCTACGGCTAGACTTACACGAGTTTGGCCCCGTAGCTCAGCTGGATAGAGCATGTGACTTCTAATCTCAAGGTCGACGGTTCGAGCCCGTCCGGGGTCACGATGTAATAAGCCCTTGGTCCCTCATCGTTTGTGAGGGGCAGGGGCTTTTGAATATTATGCCGGTCTGGGTCCGTCTGGAGCCTGAACTGTCGACCTTGAGATTAGAAGTCACATGCTCATCACCACCATCCGGGAACACCCTTAAGGGGTGCGTCTCCTGCATAACGGCTATACTCTGACTTGAGATGTGCTGAATAATAACCAGCTATCGCGCGTCCGCCAATGGCGACGAACGAGGGAAGAAGGCCCGTGCCACGAGCAATCATCGAGGTAAGAAACCTACGCAAGGAATACCCCGTCGAGGATGAGACGGTGGTGGCGCTTGACCGTGTCAATCTCAGTATCCCGCAAGGCCAGATCTGCTGCATTTTCGGCGAATCCGGCTCCGGCAAATCCACGCTGCTCAACCAGTTGGCCGGCATGGAAAAACCGACGCGCGGCGGCGTGAGAATCGGCGGCGTACCCGTCAGCAAACTCGACGAGCGTGAGCTGGCGGCCTTCCGCCAGAAGCATCTTGGCTTCGTATTCCAGTCGTACAACCTGCTGCCCAATCTGACCGCGCTCGAAAACGTGGCAATGCCGCTGATGTTCCGCGGCGTGCCCAAGGAACAGCGCGAACGTGCGGCGCGTGGCGTACTCAAACGAGTCGGGCTCGGCCATCGTCTCAGCCATTACCCGCGCCAGATGTCGGGAGGCCAACAGCAGCGCGTCGGCATCGCCCGGGCGTTTGTGACCAAGCCCGAGGTGGTGTTCGCCGATGAGCCGACCGGCAACCTTGACTCTAAAACCAAAACCGAGGTCATGACGATGATCTGTGCATTCGCCCATGACTTCAACCAGACCATCGTGCTGGTCACACACGATCCGCAGATGGCTTCATACGCCGACCGCATCGTCACCTTGCTCGATGGCCGCATCACCAGCGATCGGCTCAACACCGACCTTTCCCGCCCAACTGTTCCGTCCACGCCGTCCGCCCAAAGAACCCAAGGAGTTGACCGATGAAGCACCTCTCCCACCGCACCATCGCCATCATCGTCGCGTTGCTCTCCACGCTGTCACTGGCACTTGCCGTCATCTCCCTTCCGCATCAGGCGTACGCGGTCGACGGCACAGACGGCACAAGCGGCACGAACAGTACGTCTCAGGGAAGCGACGGCGATTCCGCGCCGATCGCCGGACCGGTGCCGAACATCATCGTCACCAACTTCACCTATGGCGGCGATTCCGTGGCCGCCGGCGCCGATTTCAACCTCGACTTCACCTTCCAGAACATGGGTCAGGTGGCGGTGACGAACATGGTCATCACCGTGGACGGCGGCGAGAGCTTCGCCATCGCGGGAGGCACGAACACGTTCTACGTCGACGCGCTGTGGGGCGGTTACGCCATGACGCAAAGCGTGCCGATGCAGGCGCTCGCCTCCGCGAAAAGCGGTGCCCAGCCCGTGACCGTGAACTTCCGATACGAGTATGTGGACGCCAGCGCCCGCTCCTCAAGCCAGTCCGATGTCAAGATTTCCGTGCCGATCAGTCAGCCTGACCGGTTCGAAATCAGTGATCCCGTAGTGCCCGACCAGGTGATCGCCGGTCAGGAAAACACGGTCACGATGGAATATGTGAACAAGGGCAAAGGCGATATCGCCAACGTCGAGGCCACGATGGAGGGCGAAGGTTTCGATGCCACGATGAAAACCCAGTACGTGGGCAATGTGGCTTCCGGCGCCACCGGCACGATTGGTTACGCCTTTACGCCGCACGCGTCAGGCGAGCTGAAGACCACGCTCAAAGTCACGTACGAGGATTCCGACGGGCAGACCAAAACCAAGGAATTCCCGCTCGCCATACCCGTAACCGATATGCAGCCGGTGGATGATTCCGACATGGCCGATCCGAACATGGACCAGAGCGCCAATCAGGGATTGCCGGTGCTGGTGTATGTGGTCATCGTCGTGATCGCCGTGGTCATTATCGTGGTGATTGTGCTGCTCGTGCGTCGCCGGCGCAAGCAGAAGGCCAAGAAGAACGATATTGATGAGGACTGGGATGATTGGTCCGAAGGCAAGGATGATAAGACCGATACCGACGTGACGGATGGTGCTGCGGCAGACACCGCTCCTATTGCACCAGCCTCACCAGCCTCACCGGCCGGCCCGTCCCACAAGGCCTGAAAGGCCCGACCATGCGATTCGGCGACATACTGCGGCTTTGCAGACAAAACCTATGGCGGCGTAAATCCCGTACGATTCTGACCGTGCTGGGCGTTATCGTCGGCTGCTGCTCGATTGTGCTCATGGTCTCTTTGGGCCAGGGCATTAACGAGCAGAACGAGAAGATGCTCAAATCGATGGGCGATCTGTCCATCGTCACCGTGTACACCAACGGTTATGCCGGTCCGATGGGCGGTGGCGGTTCGTCCGAGATGGGCGATACCAAGCTCGACGACAAGGCCGTGGAATCCTTCCGCGCGATGAGCGGCGTATCCGGCGTGACGCCGATGATGAACTTCCCTTATAACGTGACGGCCAGAGCCGGCGCGGGCGGCCGTTACCTCTACGATTACGTGCAGATCATGGGCATCGACATGACCCAGTTCGACCAGATGGGCTACAAGCTCGTCGGTGGCGAGAAGCCGGTCAAAAAGGATCAGGTGCTTGCCGGCGAATGGTTCGCCTATGGTTTCATGGACACCCTGAAGAACGGCGAACAACGCACCAGCACACGCGGCGGTCAGTATTCCTCATGCACGTTTGACCAGACCACCGGCCAGTGCGAGGAAGACCAGGACGAGGATCCGTTCTTCGACCCGCTCGCCACGCAAATCAGGCTGACCACCGGCACCAATTATCAGGGCGACCAGTACACCATGAACATGTACGGCGGCGGTGGCGGCACAGGCGGTGCGGGTGGCAACACCGCGGGTCAGTCGGAAAACGTCACCTTTGATGTGCGGGCTTCCGGCATTGTGGCGGGCGACTACAACAAAGGCTATGCCACCTCCGACGGTCTGGTCATGGATTTGCAGGCGTTGAAGGAACTGGCCGCCAAAGTCGATCCAGCCGCCGCCAAAAAAGCCACCGCCTATAATCAGGTGCTGGTCAAGGCCGCCGACCTCAAGTCCGTGCCCGAAGTCGAATCACAGATCAAAGCGTTGGGCTACGAGACCTCCTCCTATGAAGACATGCGTAAGTCGTTGGAAGAACAGTCGCGCGCGATTCAGCTGATTCTGGGCGGTATCGGTGCGGTTTCGCTGTTGGTTGCGGCCATCGGCATCGCCAACACAATGGTTATGTCCGTAACCGAGCGCACGCGCGAGATCGGCATTATGAAGGCGCTTGGCTGCTACGTTCGTGACATTCGCGTCATGTTTCTTGCGGAGGCCGGCGCGATCGGATTCTTCGGCGGATTGGTCGGCTGCGTGCTGAGCGGACTGATATCGCTGGGCATCAACGTTGTCGGCGCGTTGTATGCGGGCGGCATGAGCGGCGGCATGTCTGGCGGTATGGTCAGCGGTGCAGGCGGGGGCTCCGGCGACGGTACCGGTGGCGGAACATCTATCTGGACCATACTCTGGCAGGCGATAGTTGGTGGCGAGAATGTGACCCGTTATTCGGTGATTCCGTGGTGGCTGTTCCTGTTCGTCGTACTGTTTTCCACGCTGATCGGCTTGCTGTTCGGCTTCGGCCCGGCCAATAAAGCCGTTAAAATCCCGGCCCTAGACGCCATCAAAAACAACGAGTGATCGCCTCTGTCACCTGCTCCACCGTTAGTCCATAACGTTCGTTCAGTTCGCCCAGCGGCACGCGGTCGGTAAATTCCTTGGCTGCGCCGAAGTTCAGCACATGAGGATTACGGCTGCCGTCCGAGACATGATGATTCGCATAATATGCGGTCACTTTCTCGCCCCAGCCGCCTTCAAGCTGCCCGTCTTCAAGGGTGATGACCTGCTGGTGGCCATCACGCAACGACTCCAGTACGTCTGAATCCAGCGACGTGCACTGGCGCGGGTCGATAACCGTTGCCGTGATGCCATAATCGGCAGACAATGCGGCGGCCGTCTGCTCCGCCAACGGATACGCATTGCCCAGTCCGATAATCGCGACGTGCGAGCCCGTCTGATTGACCCGCCAATCCAGCATGTGACGCACACCGGCACGCTGAGCCGTTACGCTAACGGTCCCGCGGACTGTTGCGGCAGATATGCCCCCGCTGGCGGAGCTGACGGAGACTGGCAGCGAAGTTGACTGGGGGCGGTCAGCGATCTGCCCACCCGTCACCGGCAGCAGCGTCGCATCCCGTTCCGCCGCCAGAATCGCCTCGCCCGGCACTCGAATCACCGCCGGACCAGCAGGGGCGTCCGCCGAACCGGCCGGCGCGGTAGCCCATGCCAGATCAGCCAGATAGTCGCGAGCCGAAGTCGGCACCAGCATCGTAACCCCTGGAATATTGGAGAACATCGTCACGTCATATGCGCCGGAATGCGTATTGTCCGAACCGGACAGGCCGCCCAGAAAATCAAGTACCGTGACCCGCGAACGGTTCAGGCTCATCTCCTGGAAGAACTGGTCGTACGCGCGCTGGAAGAAGGACGCCGTGGTGGCCACCACCGGCGTGCCACCCGCCCGTGCGATGCCGGCAGCGTACGCCACGGCATGCGATTCGGTGATGCCCGTGTCCACGTAATGTGCGCCCGCGCGCTCTCGGAACTCATGGGTGATGCCGTTCGAGCCCGGCGTGGCGGGGGAGATGACCACGAGTCCTGGCTCGGCGGCGAAACGCGGTTCGAGCGCGGCCATCGCCATTTTGCCGTAATGCTTGCGCGGATCGTCCGGCTTGCCGATTGCGGCATCCGGATTCTGCCAATGCGAGGCCTCGCACTGGCCTTCATGTGGTTCATGGTCGGACAGGTTGCAGTGATCCGAATGCCACGGCTCGCTGTGGTTCACGTTATCGGTGGGGTGCACGCCGGTGGGGGAGTCGAGTGAGACCGGTAAGGTCGAGGCGTTTTGTTGATTGGCGTGAGTCTCCTCACTGTCATATCCCGCGCCCTTCAACGTATGAATATGGACCACCACCGGATGATCGATGCCGCGCACCTCTTCGAAGGCCGAGACCAGCGCGGAAACATCGTTGCCGGATTCCACGTACCGGTAATCCAGGCCGAACGCGTTGAACAGGTTCGGCTGGGCGGTGCCGCCGGATGCGCGCAGACGGGCGAGCGGGCCGTACATGCCGCCGAAATCGCCGGCAATCGACATCTCATTGTCGTTGAACACAATGATGAGATTGCCGCCCTGCTCAGCCGCGTTGTTCAGTCCTTCAAACGCCACGCCCGAACTCAGCGAACCATCGCCGATCACGGCGATCACATTGCCGATGCCGCTGTTCGGGCCTTCCATATCGCGGGTTTTCGCCAAACCGCAAGCCAATGAAATCGAGGTACCGGTGTGACCGAGCACGAACTGGTCGTGTTTGCTTTCGTCCGGATTGGTGAAGCCGGTCACCTCGCTGAAACGGTCCGGGTCCAGATAGGCGGCGGCGCGGCCCGTGAGCATTTTATGCGCGTAGCTTTGGTGGGATACATCGAACACGATGCGGTCACGCGGCGAATCGAATACGCGGTGCAGGGCCACCGTGGCCTCCACCATGCCCAGATTGGAGCCGATATGACCGCCGTGTTGGTGGCCATATGCCAGCAGCGTGGTGCGAATCTCACGGCAGAGTTCGGCGAGCTCGTTGGGGGCAAGGGCCTTGACATCGGCCGGGCTGGCAATGCGGCTCAGCAGATGGGAGTCGTCGCCATGGGAAGGGGTAATGCTCGGGGGTATGTCGTGAAGGCGTGCGGTCCTCTCGGCAGCGCCGGAGACGGCGAAGGAATCGCTTGAATCAAATCCGTTTCCTGACGCGCTGCGCATACCCTCGAATCTCCCTTCGCTAGTCTTTCCGAAGTTGAATGCTAACGCCCGGCATTGTCCGAGGTCCACATGACGAAGCAATGCCCCCAACATCTCCGTAAATGGGTGATTCGTTCGCTGCGCGATGTGGGACAATGAATGCGGTAATTCCTTTTGATACCAAGGAGCGCGCAATGAAGGCCGTATACGCATCCACCGTCAACCATGCCGATCCGCTTGCCGCGTTGGCAGTGGGCGAGCAGCCCGAACCCCAGGCCCGCCCGTTCTGGTCGACCGTTTCGGTGCGCGCGGTGACCGTAAACCATCACGACGTCTGGTCGCTACAGGGTGTGGGTCTCGCCGCCGAACAGACGCCGATGATCCTGGGCACCGATGCCGTGGGCATTCTGGACGAGGACATCCCCGGCAAGCATGGGCTCAAGGCCGGCAGCGAAGTGGTGCTGTACACGTTCGTCGGCACCGATGGCGCGGGCGTGGCCCCGGGCGAGCGCCGCACGATCCTCTCCGAGAAATACCCCGGCACGATGGCCGAGAAGACTTCCGTGCCGTCCGCCAACGTGTTCGCCAAGCCCGCAAGCCTCACCACGGCTGAGGCGGCCGCACTCGGCACCAGCTGGCTGACCGCCTACTCGCTGTTGTTCGATGCCGCCGGCATCAAGCCGGGCGACTCCGTGCTCATTCAGGGCGCGGGCGGCGGCGTGTCCACTGCGGCCATCCAGCTCGCCCATGCCGCCGGTCTGGAGGTGTTCGTCACCTCGCGCGACGCGGACAAGCGCTCCAAGGCGCTGAAACTTGGCGCGAACGCCGCGCTGGAGACCGGTGCGCGGTTGCCGCGCAAGGTCGATGCGGTGATCGAGTCCGTGGGGGCGGCCACATGGGGCCATTCGGTGCGGTCGGTGCGTCCCGGCGGCACCATCGCCATCTGCGGCGCCACCACCGGCGACCAGCCCGGTGCCGAACTGACCCGGTTGTTCTTCCAGGACATTCGCGTGCAGGGCTGCACCATGGGTTCGCGCGAGGATTTCGCACGATTGCTGCGCTTCGTGGAGCACGCCGACCTGCATCCGGTGATCGATTCCGTGGTCGACGGATTGGACTGCGCCCCCGAGGCGTTCGCCAGGATGATCGCCGGCGACATGTTCGGCAAGATCGTTATTGAGCTGTAAGCCTCACAGAATTATGTATTGAGAACGATTCGCTGCGTGGCTTAACTCCGCTATCAGGAGTACAGTGGGCCTTATTCTCAATAACTAGGGAGTAAATGATAATGGCAAATGAATCCAAGCCCGAAGTCGCAGTGGTCATGGGATCCTCCAGCGACTGGGAGACCATGAAGCGCGCCTGCGATATTCTCGACCAGTTCGGCGTCGCCTACCACAAGCAGGTCATCTCCGCGCACCGCACGCCCGAGCTCATGGCCGAGTTCGCGCACAACGCCCGCGCCAATGGCCTGAAGGTCATTATCGCCGGTGCCGGCGGTGCCGCCCACCTGCCGGGCATGATCGCCGCGCAGACCACACTGCCCGTAATCGGCGTGCCCGTGCGCTCCCACGCCCTGTCCGGCTGGGATTCGCTGCTGTCCATCGTGCAGATGCCCGGCGGCATTCCGGTGGCCACCACCGCCGTCGGCAACTCCGGTGCCACCAACGCCGGCCTGCTCGCCGTGCAGATGCTCTCCGCCTTCGAGCCCGAACTGGCCGACAAGCTTGAGGATTACCGTAACGAACTGAAAGAAAAGGTAGCTGAATCCAATGCCCAGCTTGTCTGAGGAAACAGGCGGCCGCGTCTCCATGCTGATGCCGGGATCGACCATCGGCATCATCGGCGGCGGCCAGCTCGGCCGCATGATGGCTTTGTCCGCCCGCTACATGGGCTTCCGCGTCGGCGTGCTTGACCCGACGCCGAACTGCCCGACCGGTCAGGTGGCCGACTTCCAGATCACCGCCGAATACGATGACAGAACCGCCATCCACGATCTGGCCGTGCAGTCCGACGTGCTCACCTACGAGTTCGAGAACGTGGACGCCGACGCCATCGACGAGGTGCGAGGCATCACCGCCACCCCGCAGGGCACCGACCTGCTGCGCGTGACCCAGCACCGCGTGCATGAGAAGCGGTTCATCAACGACCACGGCACCGCCACCGCACCGTGGCGCGCCGTCAACAACTTCGATGAGCTTGACGCCGCATTGGATGATATTCATTATCCGGCCGTGCTGAAGACCGTGTCCGGCGGCTACGACGGCCACGGTCAGCTCGTGCTGCGTTCCGACGCCGACTTGGAGAAGATCCGCTCCCGCTCCGACCGTGGTGGTGGCTTCCCGCCGAGCATCCTGGAAGGCTTCGTCGACTTCGCATTCGAGGCTTCGATTCTGGTCTCCGGCAACGGCAAGGACTTCGTCACCTTCCCGATTGTGCGTAACGAGCACCGCAACAACATCCTGCATATGACCATCGCCCCCGCCGAGGTGTCCGAACATGTGGCTCGCGAAGCGCATGAACTGGCGATTCGCCTGGCCAAGGGCTTCGAACTGGCTGGCACGCTGGCCATCGAACTGTTCATCACCAAGGACGATCAGGTCATCGTCAACGAGCTCGCCCCGCGCCCGCACAACTCCGGCCACTACACCATCGAGGCCTGCTCGATGGACCAGTTCGACGCCCACATCCGCGGCATCGCCGGCTGGCCTCTGCCCAAGCCCAAGCTGCTCTCGCCGGCCGTGATGGTCAACGTACTTGGCCAGCATGTGGAACCGACGCGCGCGCTGATCGCCACCCACCCGGAGTGGAATGTGCACGACTACGGCAAGGCCGAAGTGCGCCACGACCGCAAGATGGGCCACATCACCGTGCTCACCGACGACCCGGCCAAGACGGTCGCTGACCTTGAGGCCACCGGCTGCTGGGACGACCTGAAAAAGAAGGCGTGACCTTACCGATGGTTGAACATATCGAACGCCAGACCAAGCAGAAGGACGCGATTCGCGCCGCCTTGGCCGACTGCGAGGAGTTCATCTCCGCTCAGGACCTGCACCGCAGGCTGGAGGACGAAGGCTCGAAAATCGGCTTGGCCACCGTATACCGCCAGCTCAACGCCTTGGCCGATGCCGGTGCCGCCGACACGATCCGCCTGGACGGCCAGCAGCTGTTCCGCCTATGCGGCGACGACGGACATCACCACCACTTGGTGTGCAGGCGGTGCGGCAAAACCGTGGAAATCGACCCGCCCAGCGAGGCTTGGCTGCGCAAAGTGGCCGACGGCCACGGCTTCACCGTTGAATCCCACACCTTGGAGGTCTTCGGACTGTGCTCTGATTGCCAAAAGGAGCAGAAAGCGCAGAAGGCTCAGAAAGCAGTGAGCGAATAACAAATGGGATCGGCTTCAAAGCCGATCCCATTTGTTATTCCGCTGCTATTCCACTGACTTCAGCGCGCCGAGCATGCTGTTTCTTTGAGGTCGTGTTCTGCACGATGCCTTTCACGCCGTCCAGCTTCATGAGCTTGGCGCTGCGCGACTCCACATTGGAGGTCTCGTGGTTCTTGAGCCGCACCATATAGGCGTTCGACTGGTGCTGCTCGCCGAACACGTGCTTATAGCCACCCGAAGTCATGAACATGAAATGCCCGAAGTAGGGAAGCCGGCTTGTCACGCAGCTTGCGTTTGGCCGCTACCCAGGCCGGTACCACGGTGCTCGCCCAGGCCAGCAGGAACGCCGCCAGGGTGATGGCAGGGTGGAACGCCAGCATGACACGCCGATGTAAATGCAAATGATAATAATTCTCAATACATGTTATTCTGTCGTGTTGGTGGCTGGGCGATGATGCAGCAACAGCAGCATCGCCCAGCCGTTCGGCTAATTAGAGAGGAAAACCCAATCATGTCCATCATGTCCAACGCCAAGCGCGCGCTCGCCATCGCGGCCGCCGCGGCGACCCTGCTCTCGATGGCCGCCTGCGGTTCCAGCAACGCCGCCAGCGGCAAGTCCGATTCCAGCGGCGCCGCGTCTTCCGGCAAGATCGAGGTCGTCGCCTCCATCAACCAGTGGGGTTCCGTGGCCGAAGACCTCGGCGGCAGCAACGTCGAAGTCACCAACATCATGACCAAGACCAACGTCGAGGCGCACGATTACGAGCCCACCAGCCAGGATGTCGCCAAGTTCGGCACCGCCAAGGTAGCCGTAGTCAACGGCGCCGATTACGACCCGTGGGCCACCAAGGCCGCCCAGCCGACCAAGGCCACGCTGGTCACCGCCGCCGAAACCGCCGGCATCAAGGAAGGCGACAACCCGCACGTCTGGTTCTCCGCCAAGGTGCGTTCCAACACCGCCGACGCCATCACCGCCGCCTACCAGAAGGCCGACCCGAGCCACAAGGACGACTACGCCAAGCTCAACAAAGAATGGCACGCCAAGGAAGACCAGCTTGAGTCCAAGATCAAGGAGACTTCCGCCAAGACCGAGGGCCTGCCGTACGCCGCCACCGAATCCGTGGCCTGGTACCTGGCCGACGACCTCAAGATGACCGACGCCACTCCGAAGGGCTACGCCCAGGCCTCCGCCAACGAGAGCGAGCCGACCCCGGCCGACATCAAGGACTTCCAGGACACCCTGAAGGCCGGCTTCATCAAGATGTTCGTCTTCAACAGCCAGGAAGCAAACTCCACTACTGACCAGATCACCGGTGCCGCCAAGGACGCCAACGTGCCGATCGTGGAGCTCGCCGAGCAGATGCCGAAGCAGTACACCAACCTGCTCGACTGGATGAGCGCACTGGTCGACCAGTTCGCCGCCGCCGTGAAGTAATGCGGCAGTAGCCGTCAATCCGTAACAGCGATAAGGGGAATAATCAAGTCAGATAGCGAGGCGTTGTCTAGGGGAGAACAGAACACTTCGCTATCAGGGATAGGCTCCTTATATATCAGGGTGCTTCGGGGATGTCCCGAGGCACCCTTTGCGTTAGGGTGAATAGTTAGGAAACGGTAAGAAAAATAGTGGAACTATGGATTTTCCAAGGTTCAGCGGCAACAATATGCCCTTGAAAAGTCACATACGGAAACAGGCGAATGAGCGAGAACACTAGTAATACCACCACAGTGAAACCCCATTTCAAGCTTTGGGCCAAAAAGGTCGAAGCCAATGAAGTCACGCCCCAACACCCCCACAAGCCCTTCCCCGGCTGGGTGTACGGCGTGCTCTTCGTTATCTTCGACATCATTGTCGTGACGGCGCTCGAAGTGGGCGTTTCGTCCAGCTCCACCCGTGTGCAGCTGTCCAGTCCGACCGTCGGATTCGGCTTCGTGAGCAAGATGTGGACCGACGGCAATTTCGTATTCGTGCTCAACGTGATACTTGTCGCGTTGCTGTACCTCATGTTGCTGATGCTGTTCAACCGGTTCTGGACGGCAAGCATCGTGATTCTTGCGGTCGGAATCATCGTGGCCGCCATCGAACATTTCAAGGTCGAGATCCGTTACGAGGCCATTCTGCCCGCCGATCTAGGCTTCCTTGGCTCGAACACCGGCAACATGCTCACCTTCATTCCGGCCGGTGCGCATGTGACCATCCTCGTGGCACTCGGCGCGTTCGCCGTACTGCTCGCGCTGATTCTGGTGGTGCGTCATTTCGATGGGCGCAAAGGTCGCATGATTCGTACGGATAACCTGAGCCTGAACCTCACCTCCCGTCTGATTCTTCTGCTGCTGCCGATTCTGGTGTTCGCGTTGTACTGCATTCATGTGAGCACCACCGATTCGCTGGCCAACAAGTTCTCCCGCGCCTTGGGAGACACGCCATCCATGTGGGATTCCGTGTATGACGCGCAGCGCAATGGTCCGCTCGTGGCCTTCACCCGCCAGCTCAACCCGAAGATCATGGACAAGCCGAGCAACTACTCCGAGGAGACCATGAAGAAGGTCGCCGCTCGCTATCAGAAGGAAGCGGAGACAATCAACGCCTCCCGCACCAACAACCTCACTGATTCGACAGTGGTGTACGTGTTGTCCGAATCCTTCTCTGACCCGAGCCGCGTGCCGGGACTGAAGACCAATAAGGATTCGATGCCCAACATCCGCAAGATCAAGGCGGGCACCACCTCCGGCCTGATGCTCTCCTCCGGCTACGGCGGAGGTACGGCCAATCTCGAATACATGGGACTTTCCGGCCTGAGCATGGCCAATTTCGAGTCCTCCCTGTCCAGCCCGTACCAGCAGCTGGTCCCGAGCCAGCATTGGACTCCCACCATCAACCAGCTGTGGGGCGCGCCCGTCAACTCGCTCGGCTACCACCCGTACGAATCCAGCATGTACTCGCGTGCCACGAACTACAAGAAGTTCGGCTTCTCGCACTTCTACACGTTGACCGGTCCGGACGTGATCAAGTATCAGGACAAGATCGACGAGTCGCCGTACGTCTCTGATAAGTCTTCCTATGATTCTGCGTTGGAAGGCATCAAGTCCGGCAAGACGAACAAGTTCATTCAGATCATTACCATGCAGAATCACATGCCCTACCACGAGTGGTATGAGAATAACGACTACACCGCCGAATCCACCACGGGTACGCCGCTGGGTGATGATGAACAGCAGTCGATTGAGACCTATCAAAAGGGTGTGGAGATTACCGATCAGGCCACTCAGGAGTTCCTGAATGAACTGGATGCGCTGGATAAGCCCGTCACCGTGGTGTTCTATGGCGACCACTTGCCGGGCATCTACTCGTCCGCCAGCGAGGATGACAACAACTCCTTGGCCCTGCACCTGACCGATTACTTCATCTGGTCGAATAAGGCTTCCAGCTCCCAAGGCAATAAGGCAAGCGATGCAGCCTACTCCTCGCCGAACTTCTTCGTGGCGCAGGCCGCCGATCACATGAACGCCAAGGTCAGCCCGTATCTGGCGTTCCTGACCGAAATGCATTCCAAGATCGCCGCCATGGAACCGCCTGTGGTCAACAAGATCCAAGGCTGGGATCGTATCCCCGAAGGCCAGAACATCTATCTTGATCAGAACGGCAACCCGATGTCCACCGATGACTTCGACAAGGAAACCAAGCAGTTGCTTGCCGACTACAAGCTCATCCAATACGACATCACCGCCGGCAAAAACTACCTCAAAGACACGGACTTTATGACGCTGCCGTAAAGCAGACAGCCTAGTAGGCTGTCTGTAGGCAGCGTGCGAGCCGACAGACGAGCCAGCAAGGCGCGGGGCGTAGCCCGTCCAAAATTGCAGTAGCGCTGCCGTAAAGCAGGGGGTGCTTTCATGACGAACCAGACTTTCGAACAACTGAAGAAGACTTACGAATCCGGTCGTACCCGGCCGCTGGCATGGCGCCGCGCGCAGCTGAACGCACTACGCCGTCTGGTTACGGAGAACCGTGATGCCTTTGTCTCCTCGGCTATGGCTGACTTGGGCAAGCCCGCGGCTGAAACCGTGCTCATGGAACTGAACCTGGTGGCTGGTGAAGCACAGTTCGTGCGCAATCGTCTGAGCCTTTGGACCGCCCGGCATCCCAAAGCGATGCATTGGATGTTGCAGCCGGCTGCCGGATGGACGATTGCCGAGCCCAAAGGCGTGGTGCTCATCATTTCACCGTGGAATTATCCGGTGCTGCTGGCCTTGGAACCAATGGCTGATGCGCTCGCTGCCGGTAACGCCGTCTGCTTGAAACCGTCCGAGCTTTCACCGAATACGTCCAAGCTCCTTGCTGAGTTGGTGCCGCAATACCTTGACTCCGAGGCCGTGCGCGTGGTCGAAGGCGGGCCCAAGGAAACCGGCGAACTGCTGAAATGCCCGTTCAACCACATCTTCTATACCGGTGGCGGCCACGTCGGCAAAATCGTCATGCGCGCGGCGGCCGAGCATCTGACGCCGGTCACGCTGGAACTCGGCGGCAAGTCGCCATGCTTTGTGGATCGCACTGCGGACATCAATGTGGCTGCACGCCGCATTGCGTGGGGCAAATTCACCAATGCCGGGCAGACTTGCGTGGCACCCGACTATGTGCTCGCCACGCCGGATGTGGCCGAGGCTCTGGCCGAGCGCATCGCCGTAGCCATCACCGAATTCTATGGCGAAGATCCGAAGGCCTCGCCTGATTTTGGTCGTATTATCAACGATCGTCATTTTGAACGACTGTGCAAGCTATTGCCGGTCGGCACCGTGCCGCCTGAGGAGCCGAGCTCGCCGCTGGTGCAGGTGGCATCGGCGGTAGGCGCGGCCATGGATATGGTTGGGCGGCGCTTCAATGCCGTGACTACTGGGCGCGGTGGCGCGGGGGAGATGGCCGGCAGCGCGAACAATGCGGCGAAGCCGACGGCCGGTTCGAATATGGCAGCCGCTGATGATGGTGCGACTGCCTCGGCCGCTGTTGAGCCGAGCGAGATTCACAAGGTGCCCGGCGTGTTCGACCTGGCCGGTCGAATCGTTTGCGGCGGCAAGGTCGATCGTGCCGCCCGGTATATCGCGCCTACCGTGCTGTACGGTACGTCGCCAGATGCGCCAGTAATGAAGGAGGAGATTTTCGGGCCGATTCTGCCGATTCTGGTGGTCGAGGATGCCGAGTCCGCAATCCGATTCATCAACAAGCGGTCCCGGCCGTTGGCTGCATATGTGTTCTCGCGCGATCACGAGGTTCGGCTGACTTTCGAACGTCAGACCAGCTCCGGAGCCTTGGGATATTCGCTGCCGTTGGGCCATCTGCTGTCCAGCCGGTTGCCGTTCGGTGGCGTGGGCGCGTCCGGCATCGGCACCTACCACGGCAAAGCAGGCTTCCTCACCTTCAGCCACGTCAAAACCGTGGTTACCAAGCCGCAGTTCCCCGACACTCTGCGCCTCGTGTACCCGCCCTTCAATGAAGCCAAGGCCAAACTGTTCGACATCATCGCCAAATTCAGCTAGCGTGATATCGCTCGCTGATATTGGGTGATGGCGTTGTCATAGTGACGTTCGCTGTCCCGGTAATTACGTCAATCGATTGATTCGTGTACCGGGCCAGATTTTTCTGTCCTAGTATTTGATTTCGGGTCATTTTTGCTTACCGGGACAAAACTGACGCCGGAAGTATCGTCCGCGTATTACGAAAATGGCGGAATAGTGCGGTTTCGTATGGAAGGGAATTTCAAATATTCCTATATTCGAGGGGTTCAGCTGTCCTGGTTTGCGAAAAAGAGCCGAAATCGGCTACCGGGACAGAAAAATCTGGCCCGGTAGCCACGTCAATCGATTGACATGTCTGCCAGGCCAAAAATATGCAGCAGATGCGCCGCTTCTGTTACTTCAGGGCTTTGAAGCCGATGTCGTGGCGGTAAAACAGTCCGCGCAGCTCGAGCTTGTCGATGATTGCGTAGACCTTGTCCTGGGCGGACTTGATGTCCGGAGCGGAGGTTTCGACGAGCAGCACGCGGCCAGAGTTGGCCACAAGGTTACCGTGCTCGTCAGAGGCGACACCGGCGTAGTAGACGTGCGAATCCTCGTCGACTTCGATTTCGGGCACACGGGCACCCTTGATGACGTTCTCCGGGTAGCCGTTGGAGGCGATGACCACGCCGAGGGTGGCGTTGGACTCATCCCAGGTGAATTCGGGGGTTTCGCCGTCGAGAATGGCGGAGATGCCGGCACCGAGGTCGGAGGTGAGCTTCGGGAGCACGACTTCGGTTTCCGGGTCGCCGAAGCGGGCGTTGAATTCGATGACCTTCGGGCCGTCGGCGGTGGCGATCAGACCGGCGTACAGGATACCGGTGAATGGCGTACCTTCCTCGGCCATGCCTTCGACGGTGGGGCGCACGATTTTCTCGATGGCCTCGTCGACCACGGACTGCGGAATCTGCGGCACCGGGCTGTAGGCACCCATGCCACCGGTGTTCGGACCCTCGTCGCCATCGTGGGCGCGCTTGTGATCCTGGGAGATGGGCATCGGCCAGAAATCGGTGCCGTTGACAAAGCTCATCAGGGAGAATTCCTGGCCGTCCAGGAAGTCCTCGATAACGACCTTGGCACCGGCGGAGCCGAAGCGATGGTCGATGAAGATGTCTTCGAGTGCGCGCTGGGCGATGTGCTCGTCCATGGCCACGGTCACGCCCTTGCCTGCCGCCAGACCGTCGGCCTTGATGACAATCGGGGCACCGTGCTCGTGTACGTAGTCCTGCGCCATCTCGAGATCGCTGAAGGTCTTGTATTGGGCGGTCGGGATGTTGTGTCGGTCCATGAGCTGCTTGGCGAAGTCCTTGGAGCCTTCAATCTGGGCGGCGGCCTTGGACGGGCCGAACGCCTTGATGCCGGCGGCGGCGAAATCGTCCACGATGCCTTCGATCAGCGGGACTTCCGGGCCTACGAACACCCAGTCATAACCATTGTTCTTCACGAATTCGATAAGTGCGGCGTGATTCGACTGGCTCAGCTGCGTGGTGTGGATACCGTCCTTGAGCATGCCCGGGTTGCCGGGAGCCACGGTGACTTCGTCGATGCTCGGTGCCTTGAGCAGCGTGTAGGCAATGGTGTGCTCGCGCGCGCCGGAGCCGATAACCAATACTTTCTGACCCATGTTGTTCCTTTCCTGCGGAAAGCGAGTTACTTCAGTACGATTTGCGTGCCGGTGGTGTCGGCGGTGATGGAGCCGAGCACGTAGGCGGGCTCGTTGTTGTCGGCGAGCAGCTTCAGCGCCTCGTCCTTGCGAGCGGGGTCGATGGCCAGCACCATGCCGATGCCCATGTTGAAGATGTTGTACATCTCCTTATGATCGATGTTGCCGGCCTTCTCCAGCACGTCGAAGATCGGGAGCACGGGCCAGGTGCCGAGCTCGATTTCGGCGGCCAAGCCGTCCGGAATCATGCGCGGGATGTTCTCGATGAAGCCGCCGCCGGTGATGTGGGCCACGCCCTTGACCACGCCCGCCTTGAACAGGGGAGAGAGGGCCTTGACGTAGATCTTGGTGGGGGTGAGCAGCACGTCGCCGAGCTTTTCGCCGCCCAGCTCGTCGAGTTCGGTGTCCACGGTGTAGCCGGCCTGCTCGAACAGGGCCTTGCGCACCAGGGAGAAGCCATTGGAGTGTACGCCGGTGGAGGGCAGGCCGATGAGCACGTCGCCTTCAGCGATGGTGGAACCGTCCACGATGGCGGACTTTTCGGCAACGCCGACCGAGAATCCGGCGAGATCGTATTCGTCTTCGTCGTACATGCCCGGCATTTCGGCGGTTTCGCCGCCGACCAGCGCGGAACCGGCCTGTACACAGCCGTCGGCCACACCGGCCACGACCTGCTCAAGCAGTGCTGGGTCGTTCTTGCCGCATGCGATGTAGTCAAGGAAGAACAACGGCTCGGCGCCCTGGGCGGCGATGTCGTTGACGCACATGGCCACGCAGTCGATGCCGATGGTGTCGTGCTTGTTGGCCAGCTTGGCGACCATGAGCTTGGTGCCCACGCCGTCGGTGCCGGAGATGAGAACCGGCTCCTTGTAGCCCAAGGAGGCCAGATCGAACAGGCCGCCGAAGCCGCCGATGCCGCCGACCACGCCGGGGCGGTTCGTGCGGGCCACGTGCGACTTGATGCGCTTGACGACTTCGTACCCGGCTTCGACGCTCACGCCGGCGTTCTCATATGCTTTTGGCATTTGGTTGGCCTTTCTACTTATTTTGGCTCCCCTCTGGAGGGGAGCTGTCGGCAAAGCCGACTGAGGGGAGGCAAGCGCCTCTGGTTCAAAGAATTGTTATTGAGCGGATTGGTGGTGAGCTATTCGGCGTCCGGCTGCACGGTGTTGTACTCGTTGCCGATGTACTTGCTCTTGTACAGCGCGAATTCAGGCAGACGCACACGGTCCTCGGGCGTGAGGGACTTCAGGAAGTCGGCCTCGTAGTCGTCGAGCGCAGTGGGGTAGTCGCCGTTGAAGTAGGCGACGCACAGGCCACCGTATGGGGCGTCGGCGTTCAGTCCGATGGATTCGACCAGACCGTCGAGCGAAAGGTAGGCCAAGGAATCCGCGCCGATGTATTCACGGATTTCCTCCACGCTCATCTTGGCTGCGATGAGTTCCTTGGTGGTGGAGATATCGATGCCATAGAAGCAGGGGTACTTCAGCGGCGGGGAGCTGATGCGCATATGCACTTCAGCGGCGCCGGCTTCCTTGAGCAGCTGCACGATGCGCTTGGACGTGGTGCCGCGCACGATGGAATCATCGATGACGATAACGCGCTTGCCTTTAACCACGCTGCGCACAGCAGAGAGCTTCATACGCACACCCTGCTCGCGCAGTTCTTGCGTGGGCTGAATGAAGGTGCGGGCCACATACTGGTTTTTGATTAGACCCATTTCGTTGGGCAGGCCTGCTGCTTCCGCATAGCCGGATGCGGCGGACAATGAGGAGTTCGGCACGCCGATAACCATATCGGCCTCCACCGGGGATTCGGCGGCGAGACGTGCGCCCATGCGCTTGCGGGCGGAGTGCACGTTGACGCCATAGATATCGGAATCCGGGCGGGCGAAGTAGATGTACTCCATCGAGCAGATGGCCAGCTGCGTGTTGTTGGTGTACTGCACGATCTTGTAGCCGTGATCGTTGACCACCACGATTTCACCCGGGCGAATGTTACGCACCAGCTCGGCGCCGACGACATCCAGTGCGCAGGTTTCGGAGGCGAGCACGTAGGCGCCGTTCTTCATCTTGCCGAGGGAGAGCGGGCGGAAGCCGTTCGGGTCGAGTGCGCCGATCATGGCGTCTTCGGTCATCAGCAGGTAGGCGAAACCGCCATGCACCGTGTTGAGCGCTTCCTTGAGCTTGTCCATAAAGGTGCGCTGCATCGAACGGCGAATCAAGTGCATCAGCACTTCGGTGTCGGAGTTCGAATGGAAGATGGCGCCTTCGTCTTCAAGCTTGCGGCGCAGTGACGGGCAGTTCGTCAGGTTGCCGTTATGGCACAGAGCCACGTCGCCGTCATGGAAGCGGAAGATGAACGGCTGGATGTTGTCCGTGGTGCCCGAGCCGGCCGTTGCGTAACGCACGTGGCCGATGGCGCAATTGCCCTTCAGTCGTTCGATTTCGCGCTCATCGCCGAACACCTGGGTGAGCAGGCCGAGTCCGCGATGACCGATGAGATGACCGTTATCGTTGGAGACGATGCCGGCACCTTCCTGACCGCGATGCTGCAGCGCGTGCAGGCCAAAATAGGTGAGTCGTGAGGCGTCGGGGTGGCCCCATACGCCGAAGATGCCACATTCCTCGTGAATGTCTTCGAGTTCAGCCGACAAGCCAAAGCTCCTTTTTCAAACAGGGGATTAACTATCTATCAACCCTACCAATCGGCGGCTACATCGCGTGTTGTGGGGTGGTGGAACTTGTTGGGGTTTGCGGACGCGGTTTAAGCACCAGATCAGTCAAGTATGAATAGTGGCTTAGGATTTTGGCCTTTCGCTGTTTGTGGTGGGTGGTTGTGGTGTGGGGTGATGCCGACGGGTAGGTTGGAAGCATGGATACCTCTTACCTGTTCACCGCCGCATTACCTGGTGCTCCACTTTGTGCTCAAGCGTGATACCGAATTGTCGGTGTGACGTGATCGGTTGACTTTCGTCAACGCAATTTGAAAGGCTCCGACGGTATTATCCGTCGGAGCCTTTCGTCGTATGAATCCGGTGCTTGTTTTTCGGCTTCGTCTCAGTGCCTGAAATGGCTGAAGAACTCGATGGTCTCGGGATCCTGCGACTCGTCCATCACCTCAGCGGGTGTGCCGTTCTCGGCGATGACGCCGTGACGGAGCAGTACGATGCGGTCGGCCGCTTCGTGGGCGAAGCTCATTTCGTGCGTGGCCATGAGGATTGTGGTGCCTTGGGCCTTTAACTCGGCAACCATGTTGAGCACTTCGCCGACCAGCATCGGATCAAGAGCGGATGTGATCTCGTCAAGCAGCAGCAGTTCCGGGTCGGTCATCAGTGCGCGCGCAATCGCCACGCGCTGCTGCTGGCCGCCAGAGAGCTGATCGGGGTAGGCACTGGCTTTATCGCGCATGCCGATGCGTTCAAGCAGTTCCATAGCGCGGGTTTCGGCGCGATCCTTGCTCCAGTGGTGAACCTTGATTGCGGCAAGGGTCACGTTCCTGAGCACCGACATGTGGGGGAAGAGGTTGAACTGCTGGAACACCACGCCGATACGTGCGCGAATCTTGTCCTGGTCGGCACGCGGGTCGGTGATATCGGTATTGCCCAGCCAAATCTGGCCGTCATCGACCTGTTCAAGCAGGTTGACGCATTTCATCAATGTGGATTTGCCTGAACCGGAAGGCCCCAGCAAAGCCACCACCTCATGTTGGTGAATGTCAAAGGAAATGCCACGCAGCACCTGCGTGTTTCCAAAGGATTTGCGCACGTCATCAAGACGCAGCACCGTCTTGTTGCTCACGGGGGAGTCACTCGCCTCGGTGGTGATATTGGTCATTTCGCTCATACCGTTCCTCCGCTGAGTTCGCGCTTACGCAGACGTTCCGTGTACCAGTCGTTCAGCAGGATGAACGGCACGCTCATCAGGATGAACAGCAGGCTGGCGACCACATACGGCGTGAAGTTGTAGGTGCTGGCCACGTCGATCTGTGCGGCGCGCACGGCATCCACCGCACCCAGCACGGAAATCAGGCCGACGTCCTTTTGCATGGAGATGAAGTCATTCATCAGTGCGGGCGCCACTTTGCGCAATGCCTGAGGAATGACGATCAGTCGGGTCGTCTGGCCGGAGGTCAGGCCCAACGAGCGGGCCGAGGCTCGCTGAGAAGGATGTACGTCGTTAAAACCGGCACGCAGCACCTCGGAGACGTAGGCGCTGTATCCCATTACCACTGCAATGGTGCCGAGTACCGAGGGATCGATACGGCCGAACAAGCCTAGGCCGGGAATGCCGAAACCGATTAGATACAGCACGACGATAATAGGCACGCCGCGCATCACAGTCGTGTAGATCAATGCCAGGATACGCAGCGGGAACAGAATAGGGGAGCGGCTGGTGCGCACCAGCGCGATCAGCGTGCTCAGAATCGCCACGCCGACCACTGCGACGAGCAGAACGCGGATGTTGAGCCATAGGCCGTCAAGCACATGGGGAAACGATTTGACGAAGTATTCGCCGGAGAAGAAGGTCTCCTTGACTCGTGGCCAGCCGGGGGAGAGCTTCAAGCCGATGACGATGACCACCACGAACACAATGGTGCTGATCAGACTGGTAATCGTCGATTGAATTTGCTGATGAACACGATATTGGCGTCGTTCGAGCTCGACCTGACTTACCTCGTGTCCGTCAGGGGCATTGTGCTGCCTGGTTTCGGTTGGTGCTGCGGTCATGTGATGAATGTCGCTCGCTTCCTGAATGCCGGGATGGCCGGGTGCCACAGGAAAATTCCCGCAGCGCCCGGCCAAGGTGTTGTGACCTTATGATGTAAGCCTACTTCACTTACTTCTTCAGTTCGGTCAGGTCGGTGGTGTACTCGGCCAGCCACTTGTCCTGAAGCTTCTTGATGGTGCCGTCGGCGTTCAGGTCATCCACTGCCTTGGTCACGGCTGCAGTCAGCTTGGAATCCTTCGGCAGCACGATGCCCATGCCGCTCTTGTCTTCGGAGTCAGGCAGACGGCCGAGCACCTTGGCGTCCTTGACCTGCTCGGACTGCACCATGTACACGCATTCCACGGTGCTGGTGACCAGTGCGTCGATCTGACCGGCGTCAAGTGCCTGAGCCAGTGCGGCATCATCATTGAACGTCTGGATGTCGTCCTTGATGTTCGCCTTGGCGTAGTCGTAGGCAAGGGTGCCGACCATGACGCCCACGGTCGCATCCTTCAGATCGGATACCTTGGTGGCGTTGGCGAACTTGCTGTCTTTCTTGACCACGACGGACTGGCTGTCGTTGTAGTAGCTGGACGAGAAGTCAACGGCCTTCTTGCGCTCGTCGGTGATGCCGAACTGCTGGATGTTGAAATCCCAGTCCTTGGCGCCGGGAGCGATGGCGGTGTCGAATGCGGTGCGGGTCCACACCACGTCGCTCTTCTTGAAACCGAGCTTGTCGGCCACTGCGTAGGCGACGGCCGCCTCGTAGCCCTCACCGCTTTCCGGCTTGTCGTTCATAACCCACGGCTCGTAGGCCGGCTGTCCGGTGGCGATGGTCAGCTTGCCCGGCTTGTACGTCTGCTGGGTGATGTCGTCCGAATCGGTGGAATTGGATGCGGTGGACTGGCCGGAACCGCAGGCTGCGGTGAACGACAGAGCCAGGATGCTGACGGTGGCCGCAATGGTACGGACGATGTGTCGCTTATTGAACATGGGTTTCCTCTCCTCAAGTGTTCGTCATGCACACGGTTCAAACCGTGCTTGATGCATTCGCGCCAATTGTATGGCTATTGGGTTACAAAACATCGATATTTTCGGATGCTGGCTATCGCCATTGCTTATGGCCGACTAGAGCCGCGCAATCTGGCGCGTAAGCGGACGGATATCTCATATTGGCGCAGAGCGAAATGGCGTTCACTGTTCGAGTGTGAAGCCGTCGAATACGAATCCCGGACTGACCACACAGGAGACCAGCGCATCGCCCTGGCCTGGCACTGTGCGCTGCCAGACGCCAGCCGGTACGACCGCATGTCCCGATACGGTTACGTCGGCCTGATCGGTGGTGATGCCGGAACCCAAGGTGATTACGGTTCGCTTGGATTCGTCGGATTCCGGAGTCTCGTCGCTGCCGCCGAGCTCCAGTTTGACCGATGCCGGGCCATGCCACAGCCAGACCTCATCCGCATCGACCTTATGCCAGGCGCTGGCATCTCCCTCGGGCAGCAGGAAGTAAATCAGTGACGATAGCGGTCGGCTTGAGGCCTCATCCGTGTGCGGGGATTGCCAGTCACGCGTGTACCAGCCGCCTTCGGGGTGGGTTTCCAGTCCAAGGCGTTCCACTATGGACCGGGCGTATGGACTCATGTCTTGCAAAGCGACGCTCATAATGAGATCTCCTGTTCTTGGCGGGTTTGCTGGTTTTTGGCTTCTTGATATCAGGTCAGGTCAGCGGTGTCACCAGGCGTTGTTGTAGGCTTCGCGCCCGGATATCACCGTGGCTCGGTTCGTGCCTGCGCCGTGCCTCACCAGTGTTTCCAGCGTTTCTTCGATGCCGGCCGGAGATGATGTGTCGACGGGGATGTCGAAGAACGCGAAATCAGCCAATGCGCCCGCGTTGATTTGTCCAATGCGGTTGCGGCCCACGTGCATGCCCATGGAGGCGGCGCCGCCCAGCGTCATCATACGAATCAGGCGATGTGTCAGATCGTCGCTGGCATAGCCTTGTTCGCGGGCCAGGTCGTAAAGCATCGACACATCATCAAGCAGATCGAGGGTCGGCGTGCTGGAGAGCGAATCGGTGCCCACGCTTACCAGATTGCCTTCCTCGAGGTATTCGCGCACCGGTGCATCTTTGCCGGTGTTGGTAATGCGATTCGATCGGGGGCACAAGGCCACGCCCACGCCGCGCTGACGTAGAATACGCCGATCCTCGCCATTGGCCCACACGCCGTGTGCAATGTGCACATCCGGTCCAAGCGAGCCAAGCTGATCGACGAACTGGATGGCGGAGGCGCCTTTGCCCACTTCCTTGAGCTGCCGGTAGCTTTCCCAATCGTGGTCACTCCAGTCGGCCGCCGAATAAGTGGTGAGCACCGGCGGATAAGTGCCGGCCTCGAGCGGGGTCTCCGCCAGATGGATATGCAGTCGCATGTTCAGCTGACGAGCAATGTCTGGAAGATCAACGAACGGTTCGGACTCCAGCGTATACGGAGCATGCGGGCTGATGCCGAGGTTTGGCAGCTGCTCCTCGTTCATCCGGCGCAACTGCCGGATGAGCTCAGTGCGGCCCTTTTCCATCCATTCGGCGTTGTGCCAGCCCATTACCTCCCAATAAGCGATGCCGTGCATGCCCTGCGAAGCCAGCGCGCCGGCGGCGTCCAAATCGGTGACGATGTCTGCGGCGGCCGTCGTTCCCGATTCGACCATCTGGCGAGCGCCGTCCTCGGCCCACTGCTTCCATGGCTGGGTCTTCTGCGCCTCGGCGTACACCTCGTTGAATGCCAGTTCCCAGGCGCGGAACCGATCGTAGGTGCCTTGCCCGACCTGCACCATGCCGCTGTACTGCAGATGAGTGTGCGCGTTGATCAATCCGGGGGTGAGCACCCCATCCCAATGCCGTTCATGGATGGTGCCGTGAGCCGTCATTTCCTGCTTCAGCGCCTTCAGCACCCAGCGGCGTTTACCTACATGAACCACGCGGTCGCCATGTATGGCAACTGCGCCATCGATGATGACGGGGCCCGTCACGGGGATGATGAGTTTGGCGGAATACAGTGTCACATCATCGATAAGCTCGGTATCGACGGTCGGCCAGGTGTTGTCGGTCATATTCTCCTCGCTGCGTTGTGCTCGGTGCCGTGTCTATGGCTATCGGTCGGCGTTCTCTCGGTCGTTTTCCGCGAATCTGGTCAGTCGCCAATTGTAGCCGTTGTCCTCCACGGCATGGCTGGCTCGGTATCCGCGCGCCTTGAGCGCGCTGGCGGCGATGCGCTGGTCGGTCGCTGCGTCAAGTCTGATAAGCGTGTGATCCAGTGTGCCTCGATGTTCCAGAAGATATGCGACGGCGCTGGCCTGTACGGCGAAGCTCAGATCCATGATCTCGATTGGATTGCCGCCTCCCACCGTGTAGTTCACGCCATCGCCGTCGGCGATTAGCGTGAGCGTTGGTCCGTCGGGAACATTGAGTTGCACGGTGTCCCTGTTGACCTGTGGGGTGAAGTCGCTTACCTCGTCCAAGGCGATTTCGTTGGCGATGCCGCCGATCACTGCGAGCGCCGCGCCCTCGTGCATTGCGCGCATGTGCTCAAGTGTGACCGTATGTCTCACGCCAGTGGCGGACACCACCATATCCGCGCAAGGGAGTGCCTCGTCAATGTCTTGTGCGGCGAAGCCGTCGAACACCGCTTTGAGTGAAGCCACTGGATCGATATCGCAGATGGTGACTTCGGCGCCAAGCGCGCGAATGCGCCGTGCGAAGCCTTGGCCGACCGGGCCGTAGCCGATGACGGTGACGTTCTTACCGTCGAATGCATGCTCGCCGAGAATGCGCTGCATGGTGGTCACGCATGTCTCCCCAGTGCCGTGGGCGTTGTCGAATCCGGTTTTCAGCACACTGTCGTTAACGGCTACGACCGGGTAGGTGAGGGCTCCCGCTTCCTGCATCTGCTGGAACGCGCGTACGCCGCTGGTCGTTTCCTCGGCCACTCCAATGAGGTTCGCCGTGAGTTCGGGGCGTTCGAGCGAAGCGAGACGGGCGAAGCTGGCACCATCGTCGATGATGATGTCCGGCTGTATTTCGTCCAGCAGGTGCAGGGCCGCCTCGTGCGCCTGTTCCGCGGTCCAGTCTCGGCTGGATTCGACCGTGATTCCTTCCCGGCGCAGCTGTTCCGCCACTCGGGGATCCGTGGAATCCGGGCCGCAATATACGCCGACGATTGCGCCGGCGGCCTTAAGCTTGCGCAGCAGAATCGCGGTCTTTGGCTCCAGTATCAGACAGACGGCAATACGAATGCCTGAGAAATCGACGCGAGTGGTGAGGCTATCCATGGTGTCGCGTAATACCGGCATGTGCTGTTCCGCGTACTCCATTGCCTCCAGTCCGCTTGCCTTGCGCATATCGGTGATGGAATCGATGCTTTGTGTGCCGTCGCATAGGAATTCCTCGTTGTGCTCGTCGGTCATCGTGGCATCTTCGACGGTCATGCCCCATTGCTGGGCCTGAGACTTGATTTCGGCATGCTTCTGTGGCTCCGGAATCGCGAGTCGGGCTCCTGCCAGTGATCGATTCGTCTTCTGGGATCGGGCTGCCGCCCACGCTGCAAAATCGCTGTCTGCTGTAATGCTTTTCTTCATATTCCCCATGGTACGCATGCATGCCGCTGCTCCGCCGCTGCGCGTGTGGCGTGGGTGAAGAGCGTGCTTGGGCGCGTTGCGTGCGTCGACTTCGGCAGCTTCAAACAGGCATGTTGCATCGAACAAATGTTCGACTGTGTTGATATGCTGGTCGGGCCAGCGGTGGTAAGGAGGTGATGGCGATGGGCAGCGGAACGGTATCGACGCAACGCGAGCATACCTATATTGCCATTGATCTCAAGTCCTTCTATGCCTCGGTGGAGTGCGTGGCTCGTGGGCTCGACCCGTTGACCACGCATCTGGTGGTGGCCGATGAAACCCGCACCGATAAGACAATATGTTTGGCGGTCTCACCCTCGCTGAAGAACTATGGCATTCCTGGCCGTGCGCGGCTGTTTGAGGTAAAACAGCGCCTGAATGGAGTCAACATCGAGCGCGCGGTCCATGCTCCCGGCGGCCGATTAATCGGGGAGTCCTGCGATGCGTGCGACCTGGAACGCTCGCCGGGGCTCAAAGCCTCGATGGTCATCGCCAAGCCGCGCATGGCGCACTATCTGGAAATCAGCGGGCAAATATATGGCATCTACCTCAAATACGCCGCACCCGAGCACATCCATGTCTACTCGATTGACGAGGTGTTCATCGACGCCACGCCATATCTGCGCTCGCTGGGTATGGGGCCGCATGCGATGGCGCGAACCATCGTGCGCGAAATCCTCACCAAAACCGGCATCACCGCCACTGCCGGCATCGGCTCCAACATGTATCTGGCCAAAGTCGCCATGGATATCGTCGCCAAGCACATGCCCGCCGACAAGGACGGCGTGCGCGTGGCCGAACTGAATGAAATGTCATATCGTCGGCTGCTTTGGGATCATCGTCCGCTCACCGATTTTTGGCGGGTTGGGCGCGGCTATGCCAAGAAGCTCGAGCATGCCGGACTGATGACCATGGGCGATATCGCCCGATGCTCGGTGGGTCGTGCTTCGGATTACTACAACGAAGACCTGCTGTATCGCATGTTCGGTGTCAATGCCGAACTGCTCATCGACCATGCGTGGGGCTGGGAGCCGTGCGAAATCGCGGATATCCGATCCTATGAGCCAGGTGCGCACAGCATTAGCAGTGGGCAGGTGCTCACCGGCCCCGCCGACTATGCCACGGCCCGGCTGATCACCAAGGAGATGGCTGATGCGCTGGCCCTCGATCTGGTCGATAAAAGCGTGCTGACGAACCGACTGACGCTCGCCGTCGGCTATGACATCGGCAGTCTTGATTCGTCAAAGCTCGATTCGTGCGCTGATTATGCGATGAAACGTGCCGCTGAGCGGGCAGCGAAAAGCTATCAAGGGCCGGTGACCATCGACCGATTTGGGCGCAAGGTGCCCAAGAGCGCGGTCGGGTCGATTGGTTTGGGTGATTTCACCTCGTCGTCGGCACGTATTCGTGAGGCCATGACGATGTTGTACGAGCGCATTGTGGATTCACGCTTGCTTGTGAGGCGGTTGACCGTCATCGCCGATGATGTGGCCACTCCGGAGGAGCTGGCCGCCGGCAAACGCTATGAACAGCTCGACTTGTTCGGTGATGACGAGGCCCAATCGTATGGATCCGATTCCACCAGCGAAAAAGATGGAGAGCATGATATCCAGCGTGCGCTGCTGGATGTGAAACGTAAATTCGGCCGCAACGCCGTCATCAAAGCCATGGATATGGAAGACGGCGCCACCGGTCAGGACCGCAACCGTCAGATCGGAGGCCATCGCGCATGACCCTGCAAGAGACCCATGCATACGACGACATCATCAACCTGCCACACCATCAGTCGCGCAAGCATCCGCACATGTCCCGCCACCAGCGGGCCGCGCAGTTCATGCCATTCGCGGCCCTGACCGGCTACAACCAAGTCATCGAGCAAACAGCAAAAAACGCCGAAACCGCCATCGCTCAGGCCGAAGCCCAAGGCGATACCGATTTCGGCGCTTGACAATCGCTCTCGTTGGAGGAAGTCTCAGATTCGTCAGCCTACGTGACGTTCGAAGCGGTGGAAGCCGGTGATCTTGTCGATTTCGGCCATCGCGTCAGCCGGAATCACAAAGCCCGCGGCCTTCATGTTGTTCTCCAGTTGGCTGGGCTTGGAGGCGCCGGCGATCACACAGCTGATCTCCGGGTGCTGCAGGATCCATGCCATGGAAAGCACCGGCAGGTTCGTGCCGAGCTCGTCGGCCACCTTGCGCAGCTGCTCGACCTTGTCGAGGTTCTCATCGGTCAGCAGATCGTTGATCTGGTGGTCGGACTGCCACGTGGCGCGAGAACCGGCCGGCAGCGGCTGACCCTTGCGGTACTTGCCGGTCAGCAGACCCTGCGCGAGCGGGGAGAACGTGGTGATACCGATGCCGAGCTTGCGGCAGGTGCCCATGATCTCATGCTCGATGTAACGGTCGTTCAGGTTGTACTGCGGCTGGACCACGGTGATCGGGTACAGGTTGTAGCGGTCGATGATGCGCTGGGCCTCTTCAAGGCGAGCCGAACCCCACTCCTCGGAAACGCCATAGTACAGCACCTTGCCCTGGGCGACCAGGTCGCTCATCGCGCGCAAGGTCTCGGTAAGGTCGGTGGTCTCGTCAAAACGGTGGCAGAAGTACATGTCCAGATAATCGGTCTGCATGTTCTTCAGCGTCTGGTCGATGCTCTCGAAAATGTGCTTGCGGGACAGGCCGCGGTCGTTCACGCCTTCGCCGGTGGGGAAGTAGACCTTGCTGGAGATGACGAGTTCCTTACGCGGGTACTGCTTCAGCGTCTTGCCGAGGAAGCGTTCGGCCGCGCCGCCAGAATAGGCGTCCGCGCAGTCGAAGAAGTTGACGCCGGAATCGTAGGCGAGCTTCACGGTCTCCTTGGCCACGTCCTCAGCCGCCGTGCCCTTGAGATCCGTGACCCAGCTGCCCAGTGCGACCTCGCTGATCTTCAGTCCCGACTTGCCAACGCTGCGATACTTCATGTGTGCTCCTTGATAATCAATCGTCACCGTCGTCTCTTCATGGCCGGCCGTGAACGCTAACAATTCTTATTGAAACAGTTCAACCCCACTTGAACGCAAGTTGGCGGCTATTGCGACACGCCGGTGGTGACTTCGCGGGCGCAACGAATGAAATCATCAATGACGCTCCACCGATACGATGTGGCCGGAACGCCGAACTGAATGGCATATGCGGTATCCGGGCCGCAATCCAGCACGCGCAAAGTACGCAACCGTTCGCCGTCAAGCAGCGCTGGCAGGAACCGCTCCGGGCATAGGCAGGCACCCATGCCGTAATGGCACAGTTCCAGCAGAGTCAGTACGTTATCCGAACGGGCTGTGACTTTCGGCTCAAAACCGGCACGGCGGAACAGCAGATCGGCAATGCGTCCGTCAATATCTTGTGGGCTGCCTAGGAGAAACGGGCAATGCTCCAGTGAGGAAAGGTCACCTGCGGCAATGGCGCGCTCGTCCGGCGCGGTTCTGACGGCATCGACTTGGCCATTCGCCGCGCCACCGGTAGCGGCCAAATCCATCCACAGTGATTGTGCGAGGACCAGCACCATGCGCTCGTTATAGAAATCCATAAGTTCGATGCCGGCCGGTTTCCCGGCGAAGTCCGCCACCGCCAGATCAAGATCGCCGTTCGCCAGCCATTGTTGAATCTGATCGTTGCGGCCCTCAATGAGTTCAACGATGATATTCGGGCAGTCACGTTGCATCGCCTTCACAATCGGCGGCATGATCGCCCGGCTACGCGTGTAGGCAACACCCACGCGCAGCACGCCGGCCTGATCGCCGGCGATGTCGCGCATTTCTTGGCCAAGTGCATCGCGATCGCGGCGGAATCGCTGCGCATATCGCGCGAACACCGTGCCGGCATAGGTCAATTCGAGCGGCACATGGCGTACGAAAAGCGTGCATCCGAGCTCCCGCTCTAGGGCGGCGATGTTCGCACTCAGCGTCTGCTGCGTGATCCCCAACCGTTTCGCCGCCTTGCTGAAGCTATGTTCCGAGGCCACGGCGGCGAAGTATTCGATGCTGAGAAAGTTCATGGCGATACTCCCGTGTGTATGGCGTTTGCGTGGTGTGTGTATGACGTGTCGTGGCGCGAATCAATGCCACAGTATTAAACCTGTAATAGATATCAGTTTAGTCTGTATTTCTCCTGTTATCTTAGGTCATGGCTCGTGCGAATAGCGTTGATGTTTGCGACTGCGGGTCATGAGATGGAATCTGAGATGAGGCTGTAGCCGGAAGAGGAGAGGATCGCATGCTGGAAGCGGGCACGATGTTGCTGTTCTGTGCGGTGCTGTTTGCCAGCGTCGCCCTCGGCTGGTCGATTATTCCCGCGCTGTTCGTTGGTGTGCTGCTGTTCATGGGGTATGGGCTGGTTCGCCGGTGCTCGTTGCGCGCGATGGCGAGCCGTGCGGCCGGCAGCGTACGGTCCGCGGGGACCGTGGTGGTGGCCTTCGTGCTCATCGGCGTACTGACCTCGCTGTGGCGGGCCAGCGGGACCATCGCCTTCATCGTGGCCCATTCGACCGCGGTGATTCACGCCGCCACGGTGATTCCGCTGTCGTTTCTACTGTGCTCGGCGATGTCGGTGCTGGTCGGGTCGTCGTTCGCCAGTGCGGCGACTATGGGCACCATCTGCATGTCGTTGGGATTGTCGATGCAGGCGAACCCGGTGATGCTCGGTGGCGCGATTCTTGCGGGCGTCTATGTGGGCGATCGTTGTTCGCCGGTTTCCACCAGTGCCTTGCTGGTCAAACAGCTTACGCATACGAACCTGTTCAATACTATTGCCCGCATGCTGCGCACGGGTGCGGTGCCGTTTGTGCTGAGTTGTGTGGTATACGTTGCGGCTGCGGTGGTGGAGTGGCTGTGCGCGAGCGGTGGTTCCGGATTTGGTGCGGCTAGTGCGGCTGCTACGGCTGGCTCGGCTGGCTCGGCTAGAGCGGCTGTTTCAACCAACGCAAGCAGCATAACCGATATCGGCGGATTGTTCTCATCGGCCTTCGATTTGCATTGGCTTACCCTAGTTCCAGCATTACTGGTCATCGTGTTGGCGTTGCTGCGTGTGGATGTTCGGCTGCTTATGCTCGCCAGCATTGCCGCCTCGGTCGCGGTATGCGTGGGCGTGCAGCACATGGAATGGGCAGAACTGTTGCGGCTGCTTATTTTCGGTTACCATGCGCAAAATCCGCAGGTGGCCGCACTCCTGGACGGCGGCGGCATCCTCTCCATGCTCACTGTGATGGCCACTGTCTGTATCTCCTCCGCCTACGCCGGCATTTTTGCCGAGACGCGGATGCTTGCTCGGCTGCAGCAGGTCATCGAGATGCTCGGTCATCGCATCGGCGCATGTGGTGCCACCATGATTACCGCGACTTGCGCGGCGGCGCTCGCCTGCAACCAAACCCTCACCATCATGCTCACTCACCAGTTGTGCGGTGGGCTGTACGGCGACGACGAATCCGAACGCTCCGCACAAGCTATCGATTTGGAAGACAGTGCCGTGGTGATCGCTCCGCTGATTCCTTGGTCGATCGCCGGTGCCGTGCCGCTTGCCACCATCAACGCGCCCACACTCAGCCTGGCCGCCGCGACCTTCCTCTACCTGCTGCCGCTCTCGCGGATGCTCGCCTCGGCTGTACGCCGCCGCTCGGGATTTCGGACTCGGCATCGATCCCAAAATCAAAACCCGGGACTCGCCATCCCACACCGGCCCAAACCCATGCTCCACATGTTCGCTCATGGTTTCCATCCTAAGTCGGGCGATTGAGCGCACGAGGCAATCAGGCCGAGAACTGTTTGCCGAATTCCGAGAAGAGCTGACGGCGGGCGAAGACGAGCAGGCCGAGCAGCACCAGCAGGGAGACCAGCCCGCTGACCATCACCAGTACATCCCACGGAGCCCAGCCGAGCGGAATGAACGTCAGAGGCATCAGACCAGCGACGATGTCGAACGCCAGATACTTGGCGTACTCGTCAATGGCCTTGGCCCGCAGCACGATAAGCAGCACCACGTCAAAGACCAGCGAAACCAGACACGTGATCGGTATGACGAACATGGTGACGACATGATTCATCGTCGCCACAAACCAGACCAGCGCAATCGCCAGCATGATATAGAAATATCGAAACATGAGGCGAAGCGGCCGCGGCACGTGCAGAATCGCACTATTGATGAACAGCACGCTGATGATCAGCGCGGCCGCCGATGCACTGGCAATCGGTATCGGCCACGAAAACAGATAGCTGAAGAAGCCATGCAGCAGCAAAATCGCGCCGGTTACAAACGTGATGATTTCCACCGCCAAACGCCTCGGACGCAGATAGATCTGCTGCGCGGGGAATGCGGCGGGGGAGGCCTCGCCGCGCAATTCGTTCTGGCAGAGCGGGCAACGGGCCATATCGCCGGTGAAATCGACGGTGCAGGCATCGCAATGCTTCATGCCGACGCTCCTTTCTCCACATGCACGCCAGCGATGTTCATACGGCCGCTGATGCCCTGCGCGGCGAGAATCCGACACAGGTTCTTGATGACGTTCAGATCATGGTAGATGGTGGAGATGCCGATGCTCAGGTCGTCGCCGAACGAGCAGACCGTGAAATTCAGGCTGGCCGGTGTGGTGAGGAAGCTCACCGAACGTACATGGCGCGCGAGTCGTTCGTCCAAGGTGACTCGGCCAAGGTTCGAGACGGTGGTCGTGGTCTCGCGGTCGGCGATGAACCGGGCCAGCTCCAGCACCCAGTCCTTGGCAGGGGAGGGCGCAAGACGCAGCACCGGATTCTTTTCCAGCGCAATCATGCGGTTCATATGCGATTCGACGCGCTCGCGACTGGTGGCATGGCCGAGCTGCTCCTGCACATGGCGGGCGATGTCGGCCAACGGCTCATCGGTCAGCAATCCACCCATACCGTTGCCGTGCGCGGTGCGGGCGGCGGACTGCTGGCCGTCGCCGGCTGCGTCTGGGCTTGTTGCGGAAGTTTTCGCGGAGTCCTCATCGGCTTCGATTTCGGCCGGCGTGTACGCCACGTAAGTCATGCCGTAGAAGTTGCGCACGGTCTCCGACCTGAAGAAGGCGCGCAAGTCGACCGGAATATCCACGCGAATCGCGCGATTGCGGGCGCGCGAGGGCATGACGTCGCGAATCGCGCACAGTATCGCGGCGATGAGGTAGGAGGTGAGACTCACTCCGCACTGATGCGCTGCACCAAGCACCTTGCTGGCGCTGACGTGGTATTCCATGAACGTAGGCGCGGCCCGGTCGATGGGGCCGGCCAGCCGGTAGATCTTCGTGCCTGGCGCAGCGCCGGCCTTGTCTTTCTCGTAGTATTTGTCGAAGCTGTTTTCGGCTTTGTCGCTATCCGAACCGTCGTAATCCGAAGGCACGCCCGGCACGTCGTATCGCTCGGCGATGTAGGCGTGCAGCAGCGACTTGAACAGGTTGATGGCGCCGCGACCGTCCGAAATGATGTGCGAGACCTCGAGATTGACACGATTGCGGAAATAGCTTACGCGGAACAGCATGCTTTTGGGCCCGTAATGCAGTCGCGAGCATATCGGCAGATGTTCCGGCTCCACCAGCGGCCGGCCGTCTGACTGTTCGAGGTAATGCCAGAACATGCCGTTGAGCAGGTGCACGTTGAAGCTCGGGAACTGGGCGATGGCATGGTCGAGCGCGTGCTGCAGGATGTCCGGATCGATGCCGTCCGCCAGCTCGGCCGAATAGCGGAACACGGTCTGCGAGGAGCGGCCAGCCTGGGAGGAGTAGAACTTGCCGATGTTGTCTAGTCGGTACCAAGTACGTCTTGCCACGCGTCGCCTCCCTCCGGTGCGTTGGCGGTGGTGCCGGTGCCGGGAGCTGGTTCCAGCGGTGTGCCGTCGAGGAAATGCTCGATGATTCGGTAGGTGGTGGCCACCAGTCCCACGGCCGACGTATTGAGCAGGTAGCCGTGGATGCCATCGTGAATTCGGTAACAGGAGACGTTGTCGTTCACCAATTGCAGGCGACGGGCGTACGCTTCGTCCTCGTCTCTGAGCGGGCAGTATTCGGCGGACAACACCAGCGTGCGCGGCTGATTGCTCAGGTCGTGCGCGGTGAGCGGCGCGAAATACGGATTGGTCAGATCGGCCACGGACGAACGGTACATGTCGATGTAGTCGGCCATGTCCTGTGCGGTGAGGATGTAGTCGGTGCCGTTGGTCCGCACCGATTCGAACGGGCTGGTCTCGGGATTGTAATCGTTGCCGACTACCGGGTAAAGCAGCATCTGCGTGCGCGGCATGAACTCGCCGCGGTCGCGGGCCATGAGTGAGACGGCGGCCGCAAGATTGCCGCCCGCGCTGTCGCCAAACAGCACGATGCTGTCGGGATCCGGTGCTGGGATTGTCGCAGATATATCGCCCCCGCCGGCGGGGGCTGTCGGCGCAGCCGACTGGGGGTGATCAACATCAACAGAACCACCCACCCCAGAAATCGGCAATTCCCCAGCAAACAGCTGCCGGGCTACCTCATAGCAATCCTCAACAGCAGTAGGGAAGCGGTATTCAGGAGCCAGCCGGTACTCGACTGAGATCACACGGCGTTGCAGACGTACGGCCATATGCGCGCAAGCCTGCGTGTACAGGTTGATGCCGCCTGTGGTCCAACCGCCACCGTGGAAAAACAGGATCGTGCCACGCGGCGTGACTGAGGGAAGTTCCGTGTTGGCATTGCCGGAAATACCGTCGGCGTTGCCGCTCGACGTGCTTTCCTTGATGAGTATTTTGGGTAGGACTTTGGGTAATACGGCGGGCAGAATCGCGGATATTGCCGAGGCCACGGGCGTGCCATTGGCGGAAGATTCCTCCAGGGCTTCGGGCAGGGGCGCTCCATAGGCGACCAGCGGCGTGAACACTCGCAATGGTACGGCATATCCATCCGCCATAGGCGCGAAGGCGTCCTCGACACGGCATTTCGGATTGTCGGGTGCCTGCTTGGCGATAAGCTCTTCCGCCACGCGCTGCAATTTGTACGACTTGCCCGCGTTGGGCTTGATGTAGCTGGTGGCCTTCATCGCGGCGAACAATGCCTCGTTGATCGGCATGACGACAGGTCCTTTCAGCGGCGGATTCGGTAGTGCGAACACCCCAACCTTAGCCCATGACCGGCATGAACAAAAAAGGGAAGGAACCCGAGAGTTCCTTCCCTGTGTGCCGTATCAGACGCGATACGCGCCGATTATCAGGCGGTGAAGTATTCCACGCCGGCCTCGAAGATCGGCTGGTACTTGTTGCCGGGCACGTTGACGTACAGGCCGTTGCCGGAACGCTCCGAGTGACCCATCTTGCCAAACACGCGGCCGTCCGGGCTGGTGATGCCCTCGATGGCGAGCAGCGAGCCGTTCGGGTTCACATCCAGGTCCATGCCGGGGGTGCCGGTCTCGTCCACGTACTGCGTGGCGATCTGGCCGTTGGCCCTGAGCTGGGCGAGCACCTCGTCGGAGGCCACGAAGCGGCCCTCGCCGTGGGAGATGGCCACGGTGTGAATGTCGCCGACCGAAGTCTTGGACAGCCACGGGGAGAGGTCGGAGGCCACGCGCGTGCGGACCAGTCGGCTCTGGTGGCGGCCGATGGTGTTGAAGGTCAGCGTCGGGCAGGCGTCGGTCATCGGCACGATGTCGCCGTACGGCACCAGACCCAGCTTGACAAGCGCCTGGAAGCCGTTGCAGATGCCGAGCATCAGACCATCGCGGTTCTTCAGCAGGTCACGCACGGCCTCGGTGACGGCCGGCGCACGGAAGAACGCGGTGATGAACTTGGCGGAACCGTCCGGCTCGTCGCCGCCGGAGAAGCCGCCCGGGATCATCACGATCTGGCTCTTGTTGATCTCGTCGACCAACGCCTGCGTGGATTCGGCGACGGCGGCCGGCGTCAGGTTGTTGACGATCAGTGTGGTCACATCGGCGCCGGCACGCTCGAAGGCGGCGGCGGAATCGTACTCGCAGTTGTTGCCCGGGAACACCGGGATCACCACATGCGGCTTGGCCACGGAAGAGCCGACGTACACGGTCTTCTTCGGCGCGTGGAAGTCGATGGTCTCGACGGTCGCGCCCTTGTCCTCGCCCTTGGAACGGTACGGGAACACGGATTCGATGCCGGACTCCCAAGCTTCCTGCACAGCGTCCAGGTCCAGCGTCTCGCCGGCGGCCTTGAACACGTACTCGGAGGTGGTGGTGCCGATTTCGCCGATCTCGACCAAATTGGAGACGGCCGGAAGCTTGGCATCGTCCGCCAGCTCGACGATGAACGAACCGTATGCCGGGGTGAACAGGTCGTCCACGGCGATGCTGTTGTTCAGGGTCACGCCGATGCGGTTGCCGAGCGTCATCTTGAACAGGGCTTCGGCGGTGGCGCCATAGCCCGGCGTAGAGACGGCCAGGGCATCGTGGAAGTCGGTGAGCTCCTCGATCACGGAGAACACCTCAAGCAGCGCATCCTTGTCCGGGGTCAGACCGTCGGCCAGGTAGCGCGGCGCGATGCGTACGATACGGTGATCGGCGTCCTTGAATTCAGGGGAGGTGGCGCGCTTCATGTTGCCCACGGCCACGGCGAAGGAGATCAGCGTCGGCGGCACGTCGAGATCCTCGAACGAACCGGACATGGAGTCCTTGCCGCCGATGGCGCCGGCGCCCAGGTCCACCTGGGCCATCAGCGCGCCGAGTACGGCGGCCGCCGGCTTGCCCCAGCGTTCCGGCTCGTCGCGCAGCTTCTCGAAGTACTCCTGGAAGCTCAGGTAGGCCTTCTCATGCTCGAAGCCGGCCGCGACCAGCTTGGCCAGCGACTCGACCACGGACAGGTAGGCGCCGGTGAACTGGTTCTTGGACATGATGTACGGGTTGAAGCCCCACGCCATCGCCGAAGCGGTGGTGGTCTCGCCGAACACCGGCAGCTTGGCGACCATGGCCATGTTCGGGGTGAGCTGACGCTTGCCGCCGAACGGCATGAGCACGGTGCCCGCGCCGATGGTGGAGTCGAAGCGCTCCGAAAGGCCCTTGTTGGAGGCCACGTTGATGTCGGTGACCAGCTTGTTCATGCGTTCGGCCAGCGTGCCCTCGCCCCACGGGGTCTCGTAGGACTGCTGTTCCTCGACATGCACGGTCTGGTGCTTGGAAGCGCCGTTGGAGGCCAGGAACTCACGGGACAGATTCACGATCTTGTCGCCGTTCCAGGTCATCACCATGCGCGGGTCCTCGGTCACGGTGGCAATCACCGTGGCTTCGAGGTTCTCTTCGCGGGCGTAGGCCAGGAACTCGTCCACGTCCTCGGCGGCCACGTCCACGGCCATGCGCTCCTGGGATTCGGAGATGGCCAGCTCGGTGCCGTCCAGGCCCTCGTATTTCTTGGGCACGGTGTTGAGGTCCACGAACAGGCCGTCGGCCAACTCGCCGACCGCCACGGACACGCCACCCGCGCCGAAGTCGTTGCAGCGCTTGATCAGACGGCAGGCATCGCCGCGGCGGAACAGACGCTGCAGCTTGCGCTCCACCGGAGCGTTACCCTTCTGCACTTCGGCGCCGTCGAGTTCGAGCGATTCCACGTTATGCGCCTTGGACGAACCGGTGGCACCGCCGATGCCGTCACGGCCGGTGCGGCCGCCCAGCAGGATGATTTTGTCGCCAGGGGCCGGGGTTTCGCGGCGCACATGGTCGGCCGGGGTGGCGGCCACGACCGCACCCACCTCCATGCGCTTGGCCACGTAGCCGGGGTGGTAGATCTCGTCGACCTGACCGGTGGCCAGACCGATCTGGTTGCCGTAGGAGCTGTAGCCGGCGGCGGCGGTGGTCACGAGCTTGCGCTGGGGGAGCTTGCCTTCCAGCGTCTCGGAGACCGGCACGGTCGGGTCCGCGGCGCCGGTGACGCGCATCGCCTGATACACGTAGGAGCGGCCGGACAGAGGATCGCGGATGCAGCCGCCGATGCAGGTGGCCGCGCCACCGAACGGTTCGATTTCGGTGGGGTGGTTGTGGGTCTCGTTCTTGAACAGGAACAGCCAGTCCTCGTCGTGGCCGTTCACGTCAACCTTGACCTTGACGGTGCAGGCGTTGATTTCCTCGGACTCGTCAAGGCCGGTCAGGACACCGTTCTTCTTGAGCCACTTGGCGCCGATGGTGCCCATGTCCATGAGGCAGACGGGCTTGGCGTCACGGCCGAGCTCGTGGCGCATCGCCAGGTAACGCTCGAAGGCGGCCTTGACGGTGGCGTCATCGATGGTCACTTCGTCCAGCTCGGTGCCGAACGTGGTGTGACGGCAGTGGTCGGACCAGTAGGTGTCGATCACCTTGATTTCGGTGATGGTGGGCTCGCGGCTCTCCTCGCTGAAGTACTTCTGGCAGAATTCGAGGTCGGCCAGATCCATGGCCAGACCGCGCTCGTCGATGAACTTCTGGCCGGCTTCGGCGTCCATCTCGTTGAAACCGGCGATGGTCTCGACCTTGCCGGGCACCGGCACCTGGGTCTTCAGGGTTTCCTTGGTCTCCAGGCTGGCCTCGCGGGCCTCGACCGGGTTGATCACGTAATGCTTGATGGTGTCCACGTCGGCGTCGGTCAGGTCGCCTTCCAGCGCGTACAGCTTGGCGGAGCGGACGGTCGGGCGCTCGCCCTGGGAGATGAGCTGGATGCATTCGGCGGCGGAGTCGGCGCGCTGGTCGAACTGGCCGGGCAGGAACTCGGTGGCGAAGACCTTGGCGCCGGCGAAGTCGGGCAGGTCGTAGGCCACATTGTCCACCTGAGGCTCGCTGAACACGGTGGGCACGGTCTGGTCGAACAGCTCCTGGGAGATGCCTTCGACGTCATAGCGGTTCACGATGCGCAGGGCCTTGAGGCCGGTCAGTCCGAGGATCGTGCGCAGTTCGCCCGCAAGCTGCTGGGCTTCGACATCAAAGCCGGGCTTCTTTTCCACGTACACGCGAAAAACCATGGAAATCCTTTCTTGAAATTAAAGACAATTGGCTCCCCTCGAGAGGGGAGCCAGATAATGCATTACTCGGCGACTTCGATGCCTTCGGACTTGGCGAGTTCGGCGAGGCGCTCCTCGATCTCTTCGTAGGCCGGGATGATGCTGCCGAGACCACGGCGGAACAGGTCCTTGTCAAGGTGCTCGACCTTGCCGGAGTGGTCCTTCTGGTCCCACAGACGGCAGGAATCCGGGGTGATCTCGTCGGCCAACAGCAGCGTGCCGTCGGTGGCGCGGCCCATTTCGATCTTGAAGTCGACCAGCTTGACGTCGATCTTGGCGAAGATCTCGATCAGGGCCTCGTTAATCTTGCGGGCCAGCGGGGCGATCTCGGCGAGATCCTCGCGAGTGCATACGCCGAGGGCCACCAGGTCATCGTCGTTGACGAACGGATCGTGCAGATCATCGTTCTTCAGGAAGTACTCAAGTACCGGCTCCTTGAGCGGCAGGCCTTCCTCCACGCCCAGACGGGAGCAGAAGTGGCCGGCGGCCACGTTGCGCAGCACGATCTCCAACGGGAACATGTTCACCTTGCGCACCAGCTGGCCGGTGTCGTCCACTCGCTTGATAAGGTGGCTGTCGATGCCGCGCTTCTTGAGCAGGTCGAAGATGATGGTGGTGATGAGGTTGTTCAGACGGCCCTTGCCGGTGAAGTCTTCCTTCTTTTCACCATCGCCAGCGGTGGCGGTGTTCTTGTATTCGACCCACAGAACCTCGGGATCGTCGGTTGCGTACAGTTGCTTGGCCTTGCCCTCGTAGAGCTTTTCCAGCTTCTCCATGACTCACCTTTCAGGAGTGGAATTTCTGGGTGAACTAACGGTAAAAGGGTACCAATCGAGGGCTACAACAACACTCAGCATGACGCTACGATGCGGCCGGCGCATCATACGTCGCTGCATCGAACGGCCATACGCTGTTGGGATGGCGGAGGCGGCCGTCATTGGCCAGTACGATCAGCTCGTCTCCGGTCGTGTAGCCTTCCGGCATGAAGGTATCTGCAGAAGCGCGTGTGAATACTCAGATGTTCGTCAATAGACGAAACATGACTCTTCGGCCATATACACACGATAATGGGAGTGACGAAATGGTACAAGGAGGTTCGTCATGATCGTTCATCCACGACCCGGACGGCAATAATATTGAGGCCATGCTGAGCTGATCAGGCCGTGGACTACTCCACGGTAATCGTCAACGCATCGGCCACGAGGCCGGCCTTGGCACGGGCGTCGGCTTCGGACTCGCCGACGGCCAGTGCCACGGCCATGCGGCGGTGGCCATGCACTTCGGGCTTGGCAAAAATGCGCAGGTCCGTGCCGGGTTCGGCCAGAGCAGCGGCCACATCGGTGAACTCGGCCTCACCGTCGCCGGCCACCACAATCGCATGGCTTGCCGCCACCGAGCCGGCCGGAATCGTGAGCGCCACATGCTTGGGGGTGATCGGCAGGCCGAGAATCGCGCGGGCGTGCAGCGCGAACTCGCTCAGACGCTGGGAGGCCATTGTCACCATACCGGTATCGTGCGGACGGGGGGAGACCTCGTTGAACAGAATCGAGCCGTCGGTGAGCACGAACAGTTCCACGCCGAATACGCCCCAACCGGTTTCGCCGGCCGCCTGAGCCTTGGCCACCAAGCCTTCAACGGCGGTACGTGCGATGTCGCGCGCCCGCTCGGCCTCACCATCGGGTTCGGTAGCCGGCTGCCAGGACTCGCGGTAATCGCCGGACTCCTGACGTTGGCCGATCGGCGCGCACGTCACAATGCCGGCGGACGAAGAAACAGTCAGTACCGTCAGCTCACGCTCCAGCGGAGCAAGCGCCTCAACGATCACGCGCGACACATCGCCCTCATCGGCGGCGCGGCGGCCCTCCTGCGCTTCGGTCCAAGCGGCATCGATGGCGTCGGCGGAACGCACCACCGACTGGCCGTGACCAGACGAGCTCATCACCGGCTTGACCACGCACGGATAGCCGACTTCCGAAGCTCCGGCGCGCAGCTCTTCCAGCGAGCCGGCAAAACGATACGGTGTAGTCGGCAAGCCCAATTCTTCGTGGGCCAGTACGCGCAGGCGCTCGCGGTCCATGCAAATCGCGGCGATTTCGGCGCTCGGCACCACCTGGGCGCCCGCGGCCGCAGTACCGGCCAGCACATCAGTGGCGATGGCCTCTACCTCGGGCACGATGATGTCCGGCTTGATTTCATCGAACAATGCCTGCAATTCGGCGGCATTCGCCATATCCAACGCGCGATATTCATGCGCCACCTGCTGGGCCGGAGCGCCGGCATACGAGTCAGCGGCGCACACCCACGCGCCCAGTCGCATGAGCTCGATGGCCACTTCCTTGCCCAGCTCACCAGCGCCCAAAAACAGCACGCGGGTGGGGTGCTTGCCCAGCGGTGTGCCCAGCGGGCGGTTGGCTGCGCGAGTTGCGGGGGAGACGGCGGAAGTCTCGGCGGGAATTGCGGGAGAGGAGGTGGAAGTCACGGCAGTATTTACGGCGTTCTCAGTCATACCCACATTCTGCCATGCCGCGATGATTTCGCCTATGCGGGGCTCGGATTCGGCGACGTGCGCTGCGGAGCGCGTGATTCAATATTGGGCAAAATGCGGCAGCCCATACCATTTCATACGCGTTCAGGCAGCGCGGCCGACGCCATTGCAGCGCGGTGGTTTAGGATGAGGCAATGCGCGAAAACGGGATTGAAGAGAGCATTGATCGTCCGCTGACTATCGCTCTTGTGGTCGATACGGTGGGCAATCAGGGCAACGGCACCTCCAATTCGGCCTTGCAATGGGCTGCAGAATTGGAGCGGCAAGGCCATCATGTGAGGCTTGTCGGTATAGGGGCGCCCGAATATCCGGCGCGCGTGAATAGGGTGCCGCTCGTCTCGTGGGTGGCCGCCAAGCAGCTCATGCAATTCGCCGAACCCAGCGACACGTTGTTCCGCACCGCCTTTCAAGGCGTGGATGTGGTGCATATCTATATGCCGTTCAAATTCGGCCGTCGTGCCGCTAAAGTCGCCCACCAAATGGGCATTCCCGTGACTGCCGGATTCCACCTGCAGCCGGAGAACGTGCTGTATTCGGCCGGCCCTCTACGTCGCATTCCCGGTATTTCCAGCTTCCTGTACTGGCTGTTCAAGCACTGGCTGTACAAGCACATTGACCACATCCATGTGCCCACCGAAATGACCGCGAGCCTGTTGCGCGCGCACGGGTATAAAGCCAAGTTGCACGTGATTTCCAATGGTTATTCACCGGTGTATTCGCCGAAGAAGCCGGCCGATCCGGATGCCTCGGCTCCCGTGCCGTTCCGCGTCATCGCTTCCGGCCGACTGGCTAGCGAGAAAGATCAGATTACGCTGATCAAGGCGGTGTCGATGTCCCGGCACGCCGGCGATATTCAGCTGGTGATCGCCGGTACTGGGCCGCTCAAGCAGTATCTCAAGTTCCGCGCCGGGCGTTTGCTGGCGCGCAAGGCCGATATCGGATTCCACAAGCACGCCGATATGCCCGATTTGTTGCGTTCGGGCGATTTGTTCGTGCATTGTTCGATTGCCGACATCGAATCGGTGAGCGTGATCGAGGCGATGGCGTGCGGATTGGTGCCGGTGATCGCCGCGTCCGAACTGTCGGCGGCCAGCCAGTTCGCGCTGATCGACGAGTCGTTGTTCCCCGTGCGGGACGCGGCCCTGCTGGCCCGACGCATCGATTGGTGGATTGCACATCAGGCCGAGCGCGCCGAATGGGGCGAAAAATACGCCGAATACACCAAGGCGCATTATTCCGTGGAAGCCTCGGTCCACAAGTTCGTGGATATGGAACGCAAGGCGATAGGGGAGTAGGAGCCTTCTCGTTTGCGGAGAGGTCTTTCCCTCAGTCCGCCTGCGGCGGCCAGCTCCCTCATCAGAGGGAGCTACGAAAAACCTCCCTCTGATGAGGGAGGTGGCATCGCGAAGCGATGACGGAGGGAGAGATTAGCGAAGGGTTTTACAACAACTCAATAAGTTGATCGACCTCTTCAGGCGTGGTGGCCCAGCTGGTGCAGATGCGCATCACGGTATGCGTGTCGTCGGCCTTCTCGGTAAAGCCGAGCTTGACCTCGCGCTCCAGACGGTCGATAGTCGGCTGATCCATCGTCACGAAAATCTGGTTGGTGGGCGCTTCGAAAGTGAGCGTGTAGCCCTTGGCGCGCAGGGCCTCGCGAATACGATCGGCCGCCTCATTGGCGTTGCGGGCGATCTTGAAATACAGGTTGTCAGTGAACAAAGCGTCAAACTGCGCGCCCAGCACAAAGCCCTTGGCCAGCAAGGCACCGTGCTGCTTGATGAGGGTCAAGAAGTGCTTCGGCGTGTTGTGCTTGGTAAACACCACGGCCTCGCCGAACAGGGCACCCACCTTGGTGCCGCCGATGTAGAACACGTCGGCGATGGTCGCCAGATCCGCGAGCGTCATGTCTGAACCGGTGGCGGTCAGCGCGTAGCCGAGTCGCGCGCCATCCACGAACAGCGGCATGTCGTACTTGTGCGCCACATCGGCGATGGCCTGCAACTCGGCCTTGGAGTAGATGGTGCCATATTCGGTGCTTTGCGAGACGTACACGGAGCCCGGGAACACCATGTGCTCGTAGTTGCCGTCCGCATAGAAGGTCTTGCAGAACTCGTCCAGTTCGGTCGGGTCCATTTTGCCGTTGTGCTGGGGAATCGTGAGCACCTTGTGCCCGGAGAACTCGATGGCGCCGGCCTCGTGCACGTTCGGATGGCCGGAGGCGACCGCGACCACGCCTGCATACGCCGGGGTGATGGTGTCGATGACGACCTGGTTGGTCTGCGTGCCGCCGACGAGGAACCACACATCCGCGTCCGGCTGGCCGCAGGCCTCGCGGATCTTGGCCTTGGCCTGATCGCTCAGTTCGTCGGACCCGTAGCCCGAATACAGATGGTTGTTGGCTTCAGCCACGGCTTCAAGCACCGCGGGATGGGCGGCGCGGGAGTAATCGTTCTCAAAAGACAGCATGACGGACCTTTTGTCCTTATGTTCGGTGAATTGGATATGCCCTGAGTGTACAACGCGGTGGTTCCCGGCATGCCTATTTGGCCTATAACCCAGGAGCGGGGAATTCAGGGAGAAAAAACAAAACCCTTCCGCGAACGGAAGGGTTTTACTGGGGTGGCCAACGCGGCTCGAACGCGCGACCTTCTGAACCACAATCAGATGCTCTACCAACTGAGCTATGGCCACCATAGTGCCGCATTCAGCAAGCTGAATTCGCGCAACAGGTGAATACTATACACAACTTTGCGGATGTGTGCTCATCGGTGTGTCGCGATGGAATCAAGTGGTCGGTTTCATTCTTGGGGCCAGGCTGTGGGCTGTCTCAGATGGCGGGATGTAGACGAGTGGGTCTTGTGCGGCGATTGATGAAAAGTCAAGGCACACGACGGCGTGATGGTACGACTGGGGATTGCAGAAATGATTACGTGAGTGTTCGCAATGTGAGCATTATGTTTCATGTCAACCGCGACCCTCCTAGTTTCATGCGATGTTACCTACACCAAACAAGGGAAGAGAAACACCATGGAAAAGGTTAAAGCCTTTGCGGATTGGCTGACCAAGTGGTTTACGCTCATCGTCATCGTCTGGGCCGTCTTCAACTACTTCGTGCCGGCCGCCAGCCTGTGGGGCAAGGCGTACACCGGCTACATGCTGGGCATCGTGCTGTTCGGCATGGGCCTGACTCTGACGCTGGACGACTTCAAGCGCATCCTGACCCAGCCGCTGATGGTCATCATCGGCACCGTAGCTCACTTCATCATCATGCCGCTCATCGCCGTGGCCCTGTGCGCGATCTTCCACCTGTCCGGCCCGCTGGCCGTGGGCGTGATTCTCGTCGGCTGCTGCCCGTCTGGCACCTCCTCCAACGTGATGAGCTACCTGTCCCGTGGTGACGTGGCCCTCGATGTCTCCATCGGCATCCTCTCCACCCTGTGCGCCCCGTTCATGATTCCGCTGCTGATGCAGCTGCTCGCTTCTCAGTACGTGTCCGTGCCGACTCAGTCCCTGTTCCTCAACGCCGTCAAGGTGGTGCTCTTCCCGATCGCCCTCGGTGTGATCTGCCACATGATCTTCGGCAAGAAGATCGAGAAGGTTACGGTCGCCCTGCCTATCGTTTCTCAGGTGGCTATTCTGCTTATCATCGGCGTGGTCGTTGCCGCCAACGGTCCGAAGCTGTTCGTGGCCAGCTCCCTGATGGCCATCCCGGTGGTCATCCTGCACAACCTGTGCGGCTACTCGCTGGGCTTCGGCTTCTCCAAGCTGATGTACAAGATCTACCCGAAGGGCTTCCGCTACGCACAGCAGAAGGCCATCACCTTCGAAGTCGGCATGCAGGACTCCGCTCTGGGCGCAACCCTGGCCCTGACCTCCTTCGCAACCAACCCACTCGCTGCCGTGCCGTCCACCTTCTTCTCCGTGTGGCACAACATCTCCGGCTCTATCCTGTCCAGCTGGTGGCGCAACCACGATGACAAGCACGAGATCCACTGGGATTCCGACAATGGCGAGAAGGGCTCTGCCAAGAGCACCGTTTCAGCGGCCCACCCGTTCGACGCCGATAAGGCCGCCAAGGTCGCTGCCTGAAATCCTGAAATGGTGAGAAAGGTCGGGTAAGGCACGACTCCAGTCAGTCGGTCATCCACCTTTCCTACCTCGCATAACATAGCCGCTCCCGCTTACTCCCGATTGAGGTATCGGGCGTTTCGCGAGGGCGGTTTTGCTATAATTGGTAATGCAGAAAGCGGCAAGGTAATACGGCAAAGAGGCCGGGTCGCTAGAGGTTCCCATCGGATATGGAAGAGCACGAGGATGTGCTGGAAACAGATAACACAGAAGCGGATGTGGTGAAAAGAAACATAATGTAACCTCCTTGGCGGTGCCCCCGTGTGACATAGTCTCCGCGGGGGGCACCTGCTGTGTGGCGTTCCCTTTTTGCGACGCATTCCCGGGAATATTGCGTTGGGAGAATAGTTGGGTGTGTGTTTTGCGACGCATTGGAATATTGCGTTGGGAGGAGAGGAAAAGTACGGGGGCGCAGGAGGTCCCCAAACCAGTGAGTTGTGGCTCGGCGCGTCGTTGTCCGGAGGAATCGTAATATAGATATTCGTGTGTGCCAACAGCACGCCTTATGTAACAGGCGAGCATGCTGGGATATCCTTCAAACCGCTGATCGCACGCAGTAATGCGCCGACGGGAGGGGCGAAGGCCATCGGGCCGGTGGACTGGGCTATCTTTTCCGATTCGTCGGGTGCCGCCAACAGGCGGATACCAAGCGAGTGTGCTGAAAAGTGTGGGTGCAGTGCGGCGGTCACACAAAAGCAAGAGAAACCACTGAATCGGAGAATTCAAGTTGCCTACTATTGAACAGCTCGTCCGTAAGGGACGTCAGGCAAAGCCGAAGAAGTCCAAGACTTTGGCCCTGAAGGGCAGCCCGCTGCGTCGCGGCGTGTGCACCCGTGTTTACACCACCACCCCGAAGAAGCCGAACTCGGCTCTGCGTAAGGTTGCTCGTGTGCGCCTGTCCTCGGGCATCGAAGTCACCGCCTACATTCCGGGCGAAGGCCACAATCTGCAGGAGCACTCCATCGTGCTCGTGCGCGGCGGCCGTGTGAAGGATCTCCCGGGTGTGCGTTACCACATCGTGCGTGGCGCGCTCGATACTCAGGGTGTCAAGGACCGTAAGCAGGGTCGTTCCCTGTATGGAGCAAAGAAGGCGAAGTAAGAGATATGTCACGTAAGGGACCTTCCAAGAAGCACGTCGTGCTGCCCGATCCGATCTACGGTTCCACCGTGGTGGCGCAGCTCATCAACAAGATTCTGCTTGACGGCAAGAAGTCGATCGCCGAAGACATCGTCTACTCCGCGCTCGATATGGTCAAGGAGAAGTCCGACCAGGAGCCGGTGGCTGTGCTCAAGCGCGCCCTGGACAACATCCGTCCGTCCCTCGAGGTTCGCTCCCGCCGTGTCGGTGGCGCCACCTACCAGGTGCCGGTCGAGGTCAAGCCGAACCGCGCCAACACCCTGTCGCTGCGCTGGCTGACCGACTTCTCCCGCGCCCGTCGTGAGAAGACCATGGCTGAGCGTCTCGCCAATGAGATCCTGGATGCCTCCAACGGCCTCGGTGCTTCTGTCAAGCGCCGCGAGGATACTCATAAGATGGCAGAGGCTAACAAGGCCTTCGCTCATTACCGCTGGTAATCACTCGCCCTGAGTAAAACTAAGGAAAAAGATGGCTGAAGAGATTTCGGACCTCCACGACGTCCGCAATATCGGCATCATGGCCCACATTGATGCCGGCAAGACCACCACTACCGAGCGTATTCTGTTCTACACCGGTAAGAACTACAAGATCGGCGAGACCCACGACGGCGCCTCCACCATGGACTTCATGGCGCAGGAGCAGGAACGTGGTATCACCATCCAGTCCGCTGCTACCACCTGCTTCTGGAGCCGTCAGTCCCACGACACCAAGGACAAGTTCCAGATCAACATCATCGATACCCCTGGCCACGTGGACTTCACGGCCGAGGTGGAGCGCTCCCTGCGTGTGCTCGATGGTGCCGTTGCCGTGTTCGACGGCAAGGAAGGCGTGGAGCCGCAGTCCGAAACCGTGTGGCGTCAGGCTGACAAGTACGGCGTTCCGCGTATCTGCTTCATCAACAAGATGGACAAGCTGGGCGCGAACTTCTACTACTCCGTCGACACCATCAAGGAGAAGCTGGGTGCTACTCCGATCGTGATGCAGCTGCCGATTGGTTCCGAGAACGACTTCACTGGCGTTGTCGACCTGGTTGAGATGCAGGCTTACGTGTGGAACGGCACCGAGGAGCTCGGCGCCAAGTACGACACCACTGAAATCCCGGACGACCTCAAGGACAAGGCTCAGGAGTACCACGAGAAGCTCGTGGAAGCCGCTGCCGAAGCCGACGACGACCTCATGAACAAGTTCTTCGAGGACGGCGACCTGTCCAAGGAAGACATCCGCGCTGGCGTGCGTAAGCTCACCATCGCCAAGGAAGCCTTCCCGATCTTCTGCGGTTCCGCCTTCAAGGACAAGGGCGTTCAGCCGATGCTGGACGGCGTTGTCGATTACCTGCCGTCTCCTGAAGACGTGCCGGCCATCAAGGGCTACAAGCCTGGCGATGAGTCCGTCGAGATCGACCGTCACCCGGTCAAGTCCGATCCGTTCGCGGCTCTGGTCTTCAAGATCTCCACCCACCCGTTCTACGGCAAGCTCGTGTTCGTGCGCGTCTACTCCGGCTCCGTTGTGCCGGGCGACTCCGTGCTCGACTCCACCCGCGAGAAGAAGGAACGTATCGGCAAGATCTTCCAGATGCACGCCGATAAGGAAAACCCGATGGACCGCGCTGACGCCGGTAACATCTACACCTTCGTGGGCCTGAAGAACGTGACCACCGGTGACACCCTGTGCGCCATCGACGATCCGATCACCCTCGACTCCATGACCTTCCCGGATCCTGTGATCCAGGTGGCCGTCGAACCGAAGACCAAGGCCGACCAGGAGAAGATGGGCATCGCCCTGTCCAAGCTGGCCGAAGAGGATCCGACCTTCCAGGTCACGACCGACGAAGAGTCCGGCCAGACCCTGATCGCCGGCATGGGCGAGCTCCAGCTCGACATCATCGTCGACCGTATGCGCCGCGAGTTCAAGGTTGAGTGCAACCAGGGCAAGCCGCAGGTCGCCTACCGCGAGACCATCCGCAAGGCCGTCATGGACCAGGGCTACACCCACAAGAAGCAGACCGGTGGTTCCGGCCAGTTCGCAAAGGTCCTGATGAACTTCGAGCCGCTCGACACCACCGAGGGCAAGACCTTCGAGTTCGAGAATAAGGTCACCGGCGGCCACATCTCCGCCGAATTCATCGGCCCCATCGAGGCCGGTGTCAAGGAGGCCATGGAGTCCGGTGTTCTCGCCGGCTTCCCGGTCGTGGGCGTCAAGGCCACCGTCACTGACGGCCAGATGCACCCGGTCGATTCCTCCGAAATGGCCTTCAAGCTCGCAGGTTCCATGTGCTTCAAGGAAGCTGCCCCGAAGGCCAAGCCGGTCATTCTCGAACCGATCATGAAGGTCGAAGTCCGTACGCCGGAAGAGTACATGGGCGAAGTCATCGGCGATCTGAACCAGCGCCGTGGCAACATCCAGTCCATGACCGACGGTGTCGGCGTCAAGGTCATCGACGCCAAGGTCCCGCTGTCCGAGATGTTCGGCTACATCGGCGACCTGCGTTCCAAGACCCAGGGTCGTGCCATGTTCACCATGGAGATGGACTCCTACGACGAGGTGCCGAAGAGCGTCTCCGAGGAGATCATCAAGGCCCAGCGCGGCGAGTGACACGCGCCACTGCATGAAGTAGCCAGTGTCTTCAGTCAGCGGTAATATCGTATACCGCTGACTGGGTTCTGGCTCTTCAAAGTGGCACATAACCCAGAAACCCAGTAGAATAAGCGAGTTCCTGTGCGAAAGGGTGCAGGAAACTCACGAGACGTCCAGGAGGACAAAAGTAATGGCAAAGGAAAAGTACGAGCGTACTAAGCCGCACGTTAACATCGGTACCATCGGCCACGTCGACCACGGTAAGACTACCCTGACTGCCGCCATCTCCAAGGTGCTGCACGAGGAGTTCCCGGATGTCAACCCGGAGTACGACTTCAACCAGATCGATTCCGCTCCGGAAGAGGCCGCCCGCGGTATCACCATCAACATCGCCCACATCGAGTACCAGACCGAGAAGCGTCACTACGCTCACGTCGACTGCCCGGGCCACGCCGACTTCGTGAAGAACATGATTACCGGTGCTGCCCAGATGGATGGCGCTATCCTCGTTGTGGCCGCCACCGACGGCCCGATGGCCCAGACTCGCGAGCACGTGCTGCTCGCCCGTCAGGTTGGCGTTCCGAAGATCCTCGTCGCCCTGAACAAGTGCGACATGGTCGACGATGAAGAGCTCATCGAGCTCGTCGAAGAAGAGGTCCGCGACCTCCTCGACGAGAACGGCTTCGACCGTGACTGCCCGGTCATCCACACCTCCGCTTACGGTGCTCTGCACGACGACGCTCCGGACCACGAGAAGTGGGTCCAGTCCGTTAAGGACCTCATGGACGCTGTCGACGACTACATCCCGACCCCGGTTCACGACCTGGACAAGCCGTTCCTGATGCCGATCGAGGACGTCTTCACCATCTCCGGCCGTGGTACCGTTGTCACCGGTCGTGTCGAGCGTGGCCAGCTGGCCGTCAACACCCCGGTCGAGATCGTTGGTATCCGTCCGACCCAGCAGACCACCGTCACCTCCATCGAGACCTTCCACAAGACCATGGACGCCTGCGAGGCTGGCGACAACACCGGTCTGCTTCTGCGTGGTCTCGGCCGTGACGATGTCGAGCGTGGCCAGGTTGTGGCCAAGCCGGGCTCCGTCACCCCGCACACCAAGTTCGAGGGCGAAGTCTACGTGCTGACCAAGGACGAAGGCGGCCGTCACTCGCCGTTCTTCTCCAACTACCGTCCGCAGTTCTACTTCCGCACCACCGACGTCACCGGCGTCATCGAGCTGCCGGAAGGCGTCGAGATGGTTCAGCCGGGCGACCACGCTACCTTCACCGTTGAGCTGATTCAGCCCATCGCTATGGAGGAAGGCCTGACCTTCGCTGTGCGTGAAGGTGGCCACACCGTCGGCTCCGGTCGTGTGACCAAGATCCTCGCCTGATTTTCATCAGACAAGAATCTTCGCTTGAACTAGCGTTATAGGAAATCCCCTTCGAGGAAACTCGGAGGGGATTTTCTATAACCGCAGCAGGATATGGATATGTACCACGACTTCCGGCCTGGATGCGCTAGTGTTGCTTTTCAATAGATAAACGGACTGCTGCACTGCGAGGATATGACACTGATGGCAGGCCGGGAAAGAAGGTCGATGATGACTGGTGCACAGGCCGCTCACTGTGGTTCTGTATCCGCAATTTCGCTGGGACTGCCCGTTTCCACGGCGATTCCCGAAGCCAAAGGCACACTGCCGAAAGCCTTGTTCGTAGGCAAAGCGCCGATTTCCGGCAAACTCAAGCAGCGATTGGTGAACGAGATCGAATCCATCACCATGCTGGCGTTGGCCCGGTCGGCCAACACGGGGCTTGCGGACGGCAAACTGATCCCGGAAGTGCTGGTCATCGGACTGAAGCTTACGGCCAAAGCCACCGGCATACCGAACGAAGTCATCGACCTGATCGCCGGACAGCGCAAATCGGGCATCGTGTTCGTGTGCGTACGCGACGTGCCGTTCGAGGGCAGCACGCGTGAGGAATGCGCGTTCGCCGTGCGCCGCGCCATACCGGGGCGTGCCGGGCACACGCCGATCTATCAGGTATATGCCGGCGACTGGCAGCCGGCGGGGGAGGCCCAGCTGGAGCTGGCCGGCTCTACTATTGATGGTCTGTGGGCATCGCTGTGCTCACAGACCATTTTGGGTACGCCGGAGGTCGAGAATCTGGATGCGCGCATCATTCGCCATACTGAAATTGCTCGGCTCGAATCCGAAGTGGACAAGCTCACTCGTGACCATCAGCGCGTCAAGAACCCGGCCCAGCGCAACGAGATCTATGCCAAACTCCACAAGGCCAAGGCGCAGCTCGCAAAACTGCGCGAGGCATAGTGATGTGAAAGCCATTGGGCTTCCGCTGGCGGGAGCTGGCTCGCGAAGCGAGACTGAGGGTGGTCCAGGTCCGTGGCCTAGGGCTACGCCCAAGCTAATTGAAATATTCGTGCATCATACAGCGTACAGTTAAACCATGTTCCCTCTGCTCGAAACCCTGGTCGCCGTATACGAGGTGGGTCAGTTCACGCTGGCCGCCGATGAGCTGAAGGTATCGCAGTCGACGGTGTCGTCGCGTATCGCCCAATTGGAGCAGATGGTCGGCGCGCCGCTGTTCGTGCGCAATGCGAAAAGTGACGTGACGCCCACACAGGCCGGGCGGATGCTGTACCAGACTGCCATCGGCATCGACGGATTATGGCGGGATACGCGTGAGCAGATCGCCCGCGTGCAGGAGGCGCGTGAGCCGCTGGCCGTGTCGTTCTCGCACACGACCGCGGCGATTCTGCTGCCGAAGGCGTTGCCGGTGATGGCTCGGGACATGGACGGTTTCGACTTCGCTGTACACGTGATGAACTCGGATGCGATTCTCGAACAGGCCAGCATGAAGGCCGTGCAGCTCGGCGTGGTGGAAAAGCCGATCGTGAACGATTCGGTGGACCGCGTCACCCTGTGCGAGGACCGGCTGGTGTTGGCGGGGGAGCCTGACGGCGTGTGGATGGTGCGCGAACACGGTTCCGGCGTGCGGTATTACACGGATCTGTATTTCAAGACCGCTCAGGTTGTGCCTGCACGCACGATGGAAGTGTCCAGTAATGCGGCGATTGTGGCGGCGCTGTCCGCCGGGTTCGGGCAGTCGTTGATTTCGGAAGCCGCCGTGCCGGCGGGCGTGCCGGTGCAGCGGGAGCTTGGCGATGAGTTTGTGCGGCGGTTCTATGCGCTGGTGCCGAGATCCGGTCTGACGCACGATCAGCGGGAGTTGGCGGAGACGATTATTGCTGCGCTGCGCGGGTAGTCAGATAGTCGACTGAGGGGAGGTTGCGAACGTTGTTTCTCTCCCTCCGTCCGCCTGCGGCGGCCACCTCTCTCATCAGAGGGAGATCAATTAGGTATCGACAAAATCGATGATATGTATTGGTTGCAATGATTTGACCGATGTAAACGCTTGAGCTTCAATAGACATCATGAGAGAGTTCTGTACAAAATGGTGGAAGCGCATTGCCACCGTTGACATGCTGTTCATTGGTGTTCTGACTCTGCTGGCCTCGCTGTTCGCCTCCTGGCTCAAGCAGTTCCCCGGATTCAGCCTGTTCGGCGCGCTCATCATCGCGCTGCTCATCGGTATGATCATCCAGTTCCCGATCCGCAGTGCCTACGTCGGTTCCAATGATGGCCGCAAGGCAGGCGTCAAGGACGCCGCTGGCCTGATTTCCAACAAGCTGCTGCGCCTCGGCATCATCCTGCTCGGTTTCAAGCTCAACCTCGCCGTGCTGTTCACGCAGGGCATCAAGTGTCTGCCGATCGCCGCTGTGGTCGTTACGCTGACCATCATCGTGTGCTATGCCATCGCCCGCAAACTCGGTGTCGACCCGATGCTCGCCATCCTGACCGCCGGTGGCACCGGCATCTGCGGTGCGGCCGCCGTCATGGGCCTGGCCGGTTCCATCAAGGTGCCTGAGGACAAGCAGGACGAGAAGGACAACGACGTGACCATGGCCGTGGCCATCGTAGCCATTATGGGTACTGTGTTCGCGTTGCTGGAGATCGCGCTCGGCCCGCTGACCGGCATGACCAAGGACCAGCTGGGCATCACCGCCGGTGCTTCCCTGCACGAAATCGCCCACGCGGTCGCGGGCGGCGACGCGTTCGGCGCGGTGGACATCGCCACCATCATGAAGCTTTCCCGCGTGCTCATGCTTGTGTTCGCGGCCATCATCATCGCCATCTGGTGGGAGAAGAAGCATTCCGAGGTTCAGAGCACCGGCAAGAAGACCGTGGCCTTCCCGTGGTTCATGCTCGGCTTCATCGGCGCTTCGATTATCGGCACCTTCGTACCGTTCGTCACCTCCATCACCCCGCAGCTCGTGGACTTTGCGTACATCGTGCTCGGCATGGCCATGGCCGCGCTCGGCATCAACGTGAACTTCAAGGCCATCGCTTCCAAGGGCAAGAAGCCGATGCTCGCCAGCTTCCTGACATCGATTCTGCTCATGTGCTTCGCTGCAGGTGTTGCGATGCTGTTCTTCTGATAAGCGCTCCAAATACAAATAGGCGAAGGCGAACGACAGTGAGCAATTGGAATGTGTCACCTAAAAATCACGTACTTGCACAACGGATAACCCCAGCCGAACTGGCAGGCCATCGCAATGAACTTCACCACATATGGACTCAGCCCGGTCGCACCCGGCATCCAGCCGATCAGCAGCGTGCTGAACGTGAAGTTCCAGATCCACAGCAGCACGAACAGCGCCACGGAACGGGTGAAGTTGCTGGACGATTTGAATGTCACGTTGCGGTTCATCACGAAGTTGTAGGTCGCCGAACACACCACGGCGATGCCGTTGGCGATCTGTGAGGGTACGCCGATCAAGTGCAGAATGGCGAACGTCGCATACTCCACAATGGTCTGCGTGGCGGAAACACCCACATACTTGCCCAGCACGGCGAGTCCATTTTGCTTCGGGGTTGCCGTGCCCGCGGTATTTTCCGCAGTATTCGTTGTGGTCGAGGTATTTGTGGCGCCCACACCTTGATTCGGCTTCACATCCGCTCCATTGTTCGCCATGCCCATATACCTCCCGGATGTACCTGTGACGTTCGACCTCGCAATGATACCGCTGACCGCGTCGGGAATCGGCGTGGCGGTCAGACGAGAAAACCGCAGGCCGCAGCAACGACCGGCACACCCAGCGACAGCACCAGATAGGCCGCTGCGGTGGGGTAGCGGTGTTTGCGGAAGAGCGTCACCATTTCGTTGATTGCGGTCGAGAACGTGGAGAAGCCGCCGAGGAAACCGGTGGCCAGCACTAGCCGCCATGGTTCATCAAGTGTCCCGCCGAGTGCCAGCGCCGCGACCAAACCGGCTAGGAATCCGGCGATGAGATTGATGGTGAACGTGGAAAGTGGGAATGCGCGCTGCCAGTACGTTTTGATGGTCACGTCAAGCAGATAGCGGCAGGAGGCGCCTACGCCGCCGCACAGGCAGACCAAGATTGGTAGGAATACGGTCATCACGCCTTACCTCCCTTGCTGGTCGTAGCGGCATTCGTATCAGCGGACGCTTCGGCGGATACGTTCGAGGAGCCGGCCAGATGCGTTCCTGCCCACACGCCGGCAGACGCACAAACCAGACCCAGCGCGAACGTCACCAGTAGATAGGCAATGCCGGCCGCCACCTGACCGTCGCGGATTGCGGTAAAACCTTCCAGCGCGAGTGTCGACATCGTAGACAAACCACCGCATACGCCCATGCCGAGTCCGCGACTGGCAAGTTCTTTGGAACGTGCGCCGAACCGGGAAGCGCCGGCCAAGTAAGCGGTCAACCCTGCATAGCAGAAGCAAGCCAGCATGTTGGCCACAAACGTGCCGGTATGGAAGCTGCCAGCCGCGGGAATCTGTGCGAACGCATAGCGGATAGCGGTGCCGATCGCACCGCCGCAGAAGACGACCAACACAATATCAAGATGAATATCGGGGAGCTTGCGCGCCGGGGGAGTGGTCGTGTGCGTAATCGGCCGGGCACCTGCGGATGGGGATTGCGAATCCATAATAGCCTTTCCTGAAACCGCTGAATCCTGCTGAAGACACAACGATTCCATGCAATATCAAATCGTGTGTAGGAACTATCAGCAGTGTGCGGTTCGAAACGAGTTCAGGCGGGTTCCATCGCCGGTTCTCCAGATTACTCATGGCGACGAATCGAACAGTGAGCGTATCTCGGATATTGGCCTATCGCAGTGAATTGCTCGGTTGTTGCCATACCTCATGGGTATGGCGAAACATGGTTTATGGCTATTGGTTAATGCAAGGCGATTATTGTTTAATAGAACACGAGGATAACGGGCCTTAAGCGCTCGATGCCGGAAAACAAGGAGTTATGAACGTATGTCTGAAACCATGAAAGCTGCGATTTTCGTGGAGCCTGGCAAGATGACCGTGGAAGAAGTGCCGAAGGCGATGCTTGAACAGGATGATGACATCGTGATCCGCGTGGTGCGCACGTGCGTGTGCGGCTCTGATTTGTGGTTCTTCCGTGGGCTGAGCGGACAGGCCGCACACAGCCAGGTGGGTCACGAGTCCATCGGTGTGGTCGAAGAGGTTGGCGCGGCGGTCGAATCCGTCAAGCCCGGCGATTTCGTGGTTGTGCCATTCCCATACAGCTGCGGCAAGTGCCCGGTATGCAAGGCCGGCTTCGAATCCGTGTGCCCGCACGGCGGCTACTTCTCCGCCTGTCAGGCCGAATACCTGCGTGTGCCCGAGGCGGACGGCACCGTGGTCAAGGTGCCCGGTTCACCGGAAGATTATTCCGATGAGCAGCTCGCATCGCTGCTGACCATTTCCGATGTGATGTCCACCGGTTATCACGCGGCGGTTTCTGCCGAGGTCAAGCCCGGTGACACCGCCGTGGTCATGGGCGATGGCGCAGTTGGCCTGTGCGGTGTGATTGCCGCCAAGATGCGCGGTGCCACGCGCGTTATTGCCATGAGCCGTCACGAGGATCGCGCGGCGCTCGCCCGCGAATTCGGTGCGACTGATATCGTGCCCGAGCGTGGCCAAGAGGCTATTGACAAGGTGCTGGAGATGACCGGCGGCTATGGTGCGGACGCAGTTCTCGAATGCGTGGGCTCCAAGCAGTCCTTCGACACGGCGATTGGCCTGATTCGCCGCGGTGGCGTGATTGGTCGTGTGGGCCTGCCGCACGACGTGGAGATCAGCGCCGAAGGCACGTTCTACGGCAACATCGGCATCAAGGGCGGCCCGGCTCCCGTGCGCCACTATGACCTTGATGAGGGTCTGCTGGACGCGGTGCTCAAGGGCGAGATCAACCCCGGCCGCGTGTTCACCGCCGAGTACGACCTCGACCATATCCAGGACGCCTACGAGGCGATGGACCAGCGCAAGGTCATCAAGGCGCTGATCCGGTTCTAGGGTCAGGTGCGCAGAGAACGGTTCTCACTAAGAACCGTGTGAGCCATTCGCACAAAACCGCACAATCGAACAGGCCGCCGGTGTGATGGGGGAGAGATTGGGGGTGAGCCGGTTCGGTGCATGTTTCCATACCGTTGTTTTCGTGTAGAATCGGCCATCTCTATACTTCTGTTTTCGTGTAGAATAGCATATGCCTATACTGTTGTTTTCGTGTAATGAGGTGATTGCTCATGTTGAAGCGCAAGATGCTGGATAAGCTGATCGCATGGAAACAAAAAGCGGGTGGGCGTGAGGCTCTTCTCATCGAAGGCGCTCGCCGTGTGGGCAAAAGCACCATTGTCGAGGAATTCGGCCGCACTCAGTACAAGTCATATATTCTCATCGATTTCACACGTTTGCCGCGCGATGTTCGCGACATCTTCGAAAACCAGCGTGATGACTTTGACACATTTTTCATGCTGTTGTCTGCGTATTACCGCAAGCGACTGTACGAGCGTGAATCGTTGATTATTTTCGACGAGGTGCAGCGGTATCCGGCGGCGAGGGAGCTCATCAAATATCTGGTTGCGGATGGCCGGTATGACTATGTGGAAACTGGTTCGCTGATCTCCATCAAGAGGAATGTGGCGAATATCGTCATCCCCTCCGAGGAACGGAAAATGGACATGGGGCCGCTCGATTTTGAGGAGTTCTGCTGGGCCATGGGGGAGGAGCTGCTTGCTGAAACGATTCGCAAATCGTTCGAGCGTCTGGTCCCGTTGCCCGATGCGCTGCACAAACGAGCGATGAGGCTGTGGCGCGAATATCTGCTGGTGGGCGGTATGCCGCAGGCGGTTGCCGATTATGTCGAGCAGCGCGATTTTGGCGAGGTGGATTTGATCAAGCGTGGCATCCTGCAGCTGTACAGTGATGATATCGGCAAGTTCGCCAATGGCGATGCCGGCCGCGTGCGGGGCATTTTCGCTCAGATTCCAGGGCAGCTGTCCAAGCATGAGAAACGATTCACTCTGGCATCGGTCGATAAGGGGGCTCGATCTCGTGAATACGATTCGGCGTTCTTCTGGTTGGAAGACGCCCGCTTGGTGAACCTGTGCCGTAATTCGACTGACCCTTTGGTGGGGCTGGGATTGTACGAAGATAACGATTCATTCAAATGCTATATGGCGGATACCGGTTTGCTGGTGTCGCAGGCGTTTGCCGATCGAGAGACAACGCCGGATGATGTGTACCGGGATATTCTGTTCGATAAACTCTCGCTCAACGAAGGGATGCTGGTGGAGAATGCGGTGGCTCAGCAATTCCGGGCGAATGGGCGCAAACTGTATTTCTTCTCGCGCTTGGATAGGGCGGATGCCTCGAAAACCATGGAAATAGACTTCCTCATCGTTCGGGAATACGATAATGCCGCGATGAAGCCTCGCATCAGCCCGATCGAAGTGAAATCCACGAAACGATACGGTGTGTCTTCGCTCGACAAATTCCGCAAAAGGTATGCCCGACGATTGGGCAAGGAATACGTTCTGCATCCCCGCCAACTCGAAGTGGATGGAGAACGCATCAAGCTGCCGTTGTATATGGCCCACTGTCTGTGATTTGTGCTGATTGATGCATGTTTGGGCTGCAAGGTTCAGGCAGTCGAAGAGTGTCCGTTCCGCATAGGACATCCGTGAATGTGGCTGGACTCACACTGGCTCGACTGCAGGGAAAGGAGTTGGCATGGGATATTCCATCGGTCAGGTGTCGCGAAAGACTGGGCTGTCCGAACATACGTTGCGCTACTATGACGGCCAAGGTCTTTTGCCCGGTATCGCTTGAACTGGTTTCGGACGGAGATGCTTCGATGACGGCGATCTTGAATTGCTTGATCTCATTGAATGTCTGAAATCCACGGGCATGAGTCTCGCAGAGATCAAGGATTTTGTTGATATGACTAAGCAAGGTGATGCCACGCTCGAATCACGACTTGCTGTTTTTCGCAATCAGCGAGATGTGGTGAAACGTCAAATCGCCGAATTGCGACGCCGGTACATCAAACTTGACGTGGTCATTACATCCGGTGCCTCTTGCACCTCGTCGATGAAAATCAATATCCCTTATGGGAGTAGCATTTTCTGCCTTGTATGTGCAGAATGCCGCATTTCAAAATGGGGTTTTGGTGCAAAATACCGCATTTCAAAGTAGGGTTTGGTGCAAGATGTCGTGCAAATGGTGAATCGGGTGTGTTTGTAGGGGCGGCTGGATGACTGTGCGGCTGGACTGTTGTGTGGCCGCATGCTTATGCGGCCACAAGTCGTGCGGGCTGTTCGCAAACTATGCGCGGTCGGTCGGCATTCGCCTGCGCTTGAGGTGTTCGATAAGCAGCTCACACTTTTTGACATCCTCGGCGGTCGAGGCCGGTAGGTCGTCGGAGGAGGTGTCGATGATGCGCTGCAGGTAGCCGTGTAGGGTTTGTAGCTCGGTTTCATTGAGACAGTCCAGCATGGAGGAGGTCTGGTCGGGCGCTTTGCCCAGCAGATCGGCGGCCTTGCGGCCCTGGTTGGTGAGGCTGACCATCATGACGCGGCTGTCCCGCCTGGATGGACGGCGGCTGATGTGACCGCTGGCCTCCAGTTTCTTCAACAGTTCGGCCATGGCCTGGCGGCTCATGCCGAACATCGCGGCCAAGTCCTTCTGGCTGGTCTGGTCGGATTCCCTGAGCGTGGCCAAGACGCGGCCTTGGCCACGGCGTGGGTCGAAAGCATGTTCGCCGCGCGGCGATTTGGCGCCGGGGGAGACGAGCCGTCTGTGTATCGCGCGATACGCCATGATACGGCCAATGCTGATGAAACTGCTGAGAACATCGTTCTTGATATCGCCGTCGGCGGTGTCGTGGCTTGTGCCGTTCTCCGCCGATTGACTCGTGGCCATTACGTCGTCGACCGCGTCGTTTCCGGTTACGGCGGCGTTGTTGCTGGTGCTGCTCATGTTCGGAATCCTTACGTCAGTGCTGCATGTTGTCGCCGGTGGATTCGCCGCGATAGCGCATCATCATCGAGCGCTGCATCTCCTGCGCGTTCGGCGGGGTCCAGGTCAGCGCGTTCGCGCCGGCCACGATGGTTTCGGCCATGGACTCGTCGGTCGAACCGCCGCTGGCGAGCAGCGGGATGGAGGGGTGACGCTGCCTGATCTGCTGGACCACGTCAGGCGTCCTGCGGCCGGCCGCCACGTTGATGATGGAGGCGCCGGCCTCGATTTTCTCGTCCAATTCGTCATCGCAGGTCAGGACCGTGGCGATGACCGGGGTGTTCGTGATGCGCGCCACGTCGTACACCGTGGAGGGCGGCGCCGGCGCGTTGAGCACCACGCCCGCCGCACCCTGCATCTCGGCCATCATGGCGAGTTGGATGACGCGCGGGCCGGTGGTGGTGCCACCGCCCACGCCGACGAACAGCGGGGCCTGGGCCGCGGTGAGTAGGGCCTGGGTGATGACTGGTTCGCCGGTGAACGGATATACGGCGAGAATGGCGTCGGCATTGGTGTTGCGGATGATGGCCGCGTCCGTGGTGAACGCGAACGAGTGGAGTTGGCGGCCCTGGACGGTGATGCCGGAAGTGCAGCTGATGATGTCGGGAACACGGGCCGCGGAGGAGCTGATGCGGTTTTCGATGGGGTTCGGTCCGTCTACTTGACGGGATTCCGGGTCGTATTCGGTGAGGTCGTTGCTCATGTCATGTGTGATGTTCATGCCGGTCTCCTTTAATAAGGAAGCGAGCGAAGCGTCGCTGGTCGTGTGTCTTTTTCATCCTCTTCAGTAATTATGTCAAGTACCTGACAGATATGAGTATACGACTCCAGCAAAGATTGTCAAGTACCTTACGTATTGCTGTTGTGTCGCATTTTTCGACAATGCCAACATGCGTATGTTGTTTGATGCGGATCTGAGTGTGGAACGGCTGATTCCCGCACTGTCGATCGAGTCCGGAACTAGGATCACTCCCGAGGATACGCTCGTCATTTTCGATGAGGTACAGGAGGTGCCGAGGGCGATGACTTCGCTGAAGATGTTCAATGAAGCTGCCCCGGAGTATGACGTCTTGGCCACTGGATCGGCGCTTGGCATCGCCATGCATCCTGGGTTTTCATTCCCGGTTGGCAAGGTCAGTAGACTCAAGCTGTATCCTATGTCTTTTGTTGAATTCCTGTATGCGTGCAAACAGTATGCCTTGGCCGAAATGCTTGAGTCCAAGGATTCTCCGCTAATTAACGTAATGCATGACAGGGTCATGACTTGGCTGCGGTATTTCATGTATACAGGAGGCATGCCGGAGATCGTTGAAGCGTTCGCCAGTACTCTGCCGAATCCTGACTTCACGGCGGTTCGTAAATTGCAGAATAGTCTGGTCTCCGATTATCGTGACGATTTCTCCAAACATGTTGATATGCGTGATAGTCCCGCCGTCACCACGCTTCGTCTCAATCAGGTATGGGATTCAATTCCTTCCCAGTTGGCGAAAGAGAACAAGAAGTTCGTATACGGCGTGGTGTGAGCTGGTGGACGTGGCAAGGATTTTGAGAGTGCCATACAGTGGCTTGTCGATGCGTCGTTGGCGTTGCGCGCATCCGCCATCGCGCAAGCGGGAACGATCGCATTCCCGGTCACGAGGATTCCGCTGGTTCCGCCTCCGGGGATCGGCCGGTTGGATGAGGTTACGCCGTCTTGAGAGCCGTCGAACGATCAGGGCCAAAGGTAAAGAAATTCGGTATTCTTGCAAGGCTTTTTGGGTTATCCCGCGGGCATGGGTAGACTGGCATGCGGTAGGAGAGATACTCGCTGAAAGGTGCATGCCAGCTCATGGGAACGGGTGACCAGCCGGAAAAGACCAACAACTAAACCAGCGATTGCTGTCGGCTGGCCGGTAATAGCCGTAACTGCAGCGGACGTTCCCCGCTGCAGGTGACACGCATCGCCGGAGGGCAGCTGCAAGTCCAGGTACCGGTCCGCGGCCACCCCAGTCAGCCGCGCTGACAACCCCCGGCATCATACGCGATGTGCACGTCGTGCACTGCTACGTGCCGTCCGCCGGGCTACCCGTCCAGCGAAAGCGTAACCGGGCAGCTAGCCAGTATCGATACATGTCATAACGTAAGGAAGTAGCCCATGCCATCACACGCACGCACGGTCACCAGGACAACCCATCGCGTTCGCAACGCGCTGCTCGTCGTACTGCTGTTGCTGGTCGTGTGCGCCGCGGCGGCCGGCTTCAGCGGATTCAAACTGTACAAGTCGGCGATGAGCGCCAAAGCGCACCTCAACAATGTCGTTAACGCGGCCAAGGTCATCAAGGACGGTTCCACCGACGACATGGTCAAGGCGCTGTCCGACGTGAGCTACATCCAGAAGGAGGCGGCCGCCGCCAAGCAGGATGTCAGCGGCGGTCTGTGGACGCTGGCGGAGAAGATGCCCGTGGTCGGCGGTGACGTGAAGACGGCGCGCACCGCCATCGGTACCATCGATGACTTCGCGCAGACCACGCTGCCCCAGCTGGGCAAGGTCGTCACCACACTGACCGGTGCCAGCCTCTCCAGTGGCGATGGGCAGCTCAACATGGAGCCGATCATCGCTGCGGCGCAGCAGCTTGCCACGGTCGACCAGTCCGTGCAATCACAGGCCAGGACGATCCAGGATCTTCCCGACGCCAAACTCGGCGTGGTGAACAACGCGCTGCAGAACGGCAAGACGCAGATGGCCGCCCTGGCGCAGGTGACCGAAAACCTGAGCGGCATGCTCAACATGCTGCCGAACTTCCTCGGTGCGAACGGCGCCCGCAACTACGTGCTGCTTGCCCAGACGAATTCCGAGATCCGCGGAACCGGCGGCCTGATCGGTTCGGCCGGTTCCTTCAGCGCGGACAACGGCAAGATCGCGGTGGGGGAGTTCCACGCGGATGCCGAGTTCCCCTCCAACGCCGCGTTGGATGACGTCAACCAGGACGGTGACGGCACGCTGTACAGCGGACTGTACTTCGGTCAAGTCATTCATAATCTTTCGTCCACGCCGGACTTCCCGCGCGTCGCGTCCATGGCCCAGAAGTTCTGGCAGGCGGCTCCGTTCGGCGGATCGTCCGACGGCGTGATGTCGCTCGACCCCGTCGCGCTGCAGGCGATGATCGGCGCCACCGGCGACGTGACTCTGTCCGACGGGCGCGTGCTCAACGGGTCGAACACCGCCGAATTCCTGCTCAACGGCGCCTACAAGGAACTGACGCCCTCCGCTCAGGACCAGTACTTCAGCGAGACCGCCGCCCAGGCGGTCGCCCACCTGTTCAGCGACATGAACACGCAGAAGCTCATGACCGTCGCCAAGACGATGCTCCGGATGGCCGAGCAGCGGCACCTGTACTTCTGGTCGTTCCACGAGGAGGATCAGGCGGTGCTGCGCAGCGCCGGCGTCACCGGCGAGATCACCAACGACGCGAAGAACCCGGTGACCGGCGTCTACTCCAACGAGATGCAGGCCTCGAAGATGGACTGGTACATCCAGCGCAAGTCGACGGTGAAGAGGACCGGCGACAACACCTACCACGTTACGTATTCGTTCACCAACACCCTGCAGCCGGGCGAGGCCGGATCCCTGCCGGAATACATCACGGCGAACGCCAAGGGAGGCGTGGCGGTGAACCGCGTGGTCATCTACACGCCGGCCGGAGGCGAGGTCAGCAACGTGTCGGCGTCGAACGGCAGTTCCTTCGCACAGGTGCAGGCCAAGGACCATATGACCTACATGGACGACATCTCCCTGGCGCCTCAGGACACGGTGACCATCGAATACGACGTGACCACCGCGGCCGGCTCGGCCAACCTCAAACTGGATCAGACGCCGACCATCGGCGACCCCGCGATCACGTACGAGTATTGATCGGTATTGATCTGTGGGTGTGATCTTGGGATTGTGTGCCCTTATGAAAGCGCGCCGCCGACTCCTCTCGGAACAGGTGACGTGCTTCCGGACGACGATGTCCATTACGATCACGGCAGATCGATAGCCGACAATATCGTCACGCTGGTTCAGCTAGTTCGAATTGCAGGTGGCGGACGGTGCCCAAGACGAAAGATTCTCGTCCGTCGTTCGGCCGCCGTCGTTGGCCGTGATGATACTGGAGACCATGAAGCTCAGGCGGCGGCAGCCAAGGGCGAAGTCGAGAAAGAGGTGACGGCGTGACACTTGAACAGAGGTCAGATAGCGCGGCGGCGGAGCGGTGCCGAGCATGACCAACAATCAACGGCCGCAGGCGATCGAAGTGCGCGGGGCGCGCGTGCATAACCTGAAGAACATCGACATCGACATTCCGCTGGGCGAACTGGTGGGCGTGGCCGGCGTCTCCGGTTCGGGAAAGAGCTCGCTGGCGCTCGGCGTGCTGTATGCGGAAGGTTCGCGGCGCTACTTGGAGGCGCTGTCCACGTACACGCGACGCCGCCTGACCCAGGCCAGTCGCGCCCAAGTGGACGAAGTACTGCACGTGCCGGCCGCGCTGGCCCTGCACCAGCGGCCCACGGTGCCTGGCATCCGTTCGACGTTCGGCACGATGACCGAACTGCTCAACAGTCTGCGGCTCCTGTTCTCCCGCGTTGCCTCGCACGTGTGCCCGCATTGCGGGGCGCGCAACGAGTCGACGCTGAACGTGGCGGCCGGACTGCCCATCACCTGTGCTGGCTGTGGCAAGGAATTCCACGCGCCCGGCGCCGAATCGCTCGCTTTCAACTCGGCCGGCGCCTGCCCGACCTGCTCCGGAACCGGCATTGTGCGCGAAGTGAACCGTGCGGCCCTGGTGCCGGATGAGTCGAAAAGTATCGACGACGGTGCGGTGCTGCCATGGGGCTCGCTCATGTGGGACCTTATGAAGCAGGTGTGCGGCGCGATGGGCGTGCGCACCAACGTGCCGTTCAGCGAGCTCACGCCCGAAGAGCGTGACATCGTATTCAACGGGCCGGCCGTCAAAAAGCATATTCTTTACAAGCCGAAGAAAGGCGACGATTTCGCCGAACTCGATTTCACCTACTTCAACGCCGTATACACGGTGGAGAACGCGCTCGCCAAAGCCAAGGACGAGAAAGGTCTGAAGCGCGTGGCTCGATTTCTCAAGGAGGGACCATGCGCCGACTGTGGCGGCACACGACTGAGCGCCGCAGCCCGGGCCCCGCATGTGCGCGGGCTGAACCTGGCCGAAGCCAGCGCGATGACCTTGGATGCGGCGGTGGATTGGGTGCGCGGCGTGCCGGAATCTCTGTCCGCCGACATGCGGCCGATGGCCACCAACATCTGCGAATCATTCCTGGACGTGGCCCGCCGACTGTTGGATCTGGGCCTCGGCTATCTGGCGCTTGACCGCGCCGGTGCCACGCTTTCAACCGGTGAACGCCAGCGTGTGCAGCTCGCCCGTGCCGTGCGCAACCGCACCACCGGCGTGCTGTATGTGCTCGACGAGCCGTCCATTGGCCTGCACCCCTCGAACGTGGATGGGCTGCTCGGCGTGATGCATGACTTGGTGGCGGACGGCAATTCCGTGGTGGTCGTGGACCATGACGTGCGCGTGCTCAAGGCCGCCGACCATCTTATCGAAATGGGACCGGTTGCCGGCGCCGAAGGAGGGCATGTGATCGCGCAAGGGACGGTCGGCGAGGTGGCGGCGAATCCAAGTAGTCGTATTGCGCCGTTCTTGGCCGATAATGTGAGCGCGCGCATCCGTGAGCGCGTGGCGGAACCGCAGGTGTTCGACCTTGGCCGCATCCGCATGACAACCAGCCAGTTGCATACGGTCAAGCCGCTGGACGTTGATATTCCGCGCGGCCGGCTCGTGGCGGTGACAGGCGTCTCCGGCTCCGGTAAAACCACGATGGTGCTCGAATCGCTGATTCCCGCGCTCAAAGCGCAGGCGGCGGGGGAGCGGTTGCCGGAACATGTGCGTGAACTTGAGGCCGAGGGCATCCATCGTGCGAATCTCATCGACGCCACGCCGATTGGCGCAAACGTACGCTCCACCGTGGCCACCTATGCCGATATTCACGACGAATTGCGCCGCGCCTTCGCCCGCACGGACGGCGCCAAGGCGGGCGGCTGGAAGGCTGGCGATTTCTCATACAACACCGGCCGACTGCGTTGCCCCACATGCGACGGCACCGGTTCAATCTCGCTCGATGTGCAGTTCCTGCCGGACGTGACCATCGAATGCCCGGATTGTGGAGGCTCCCGCTATGCGTCCGAAGCCGACGCGATTCGGCGTGCGGTTAAAGCGGCTAAGGGCAAAGCGGCGAAGATGAAGGTCCCGGATAAACGCAAAGCTGCCAAGGAAAAATTGAGTGAGGCGACGGATCAGGGTGGCGGCAACATTTCCCTGAGCCTGCCTCAACTCATGGCAATGAGCGTGGACCAGGCGCTGTCCGTGACCGGCGACCTCAAGAAGGTTCACGCACGTCTGACCACCCTGCACGACTTGGGCCTCGGCTACTTGACGCTCGGCGAACCGACGCCGGCGCTTTCGGGCGGCGAAGCCCAGCGGCTGAAACTCGCCAGTGAAATGGGCAAGGCCCAATCGGACGCGGTATTCGTGTTCGATGAGCCGACCATCGGTCTGCACCCGTTCGACGTGCGCGTGCTGCTGGGCGTGTTCGACCGGCTCGTGGCGAGCGGCGCAACAGTCGTGGTCATCGAACATGACCTTGACGTGATCGCCAATGCGGACTGGATCATCGACATGGGTCCGGGCGGTGGCGAAAGCGGCGGACGCATCGTCGCCACCGGAACGCCGGAACAAATCGCGGCCAATCCGAACAGCATCACCGGGCGGTATCTGCGCTGACTCGTATGGCGGTAACGCGCCTTTGCATAGGACCCTGCGCGAGTAGGATAGCCGTCCATGGTGCAGATTCATGGCATTAGACGCGCAAGCGCGGACGCGAAATATCGGCAGATGACCGGGCAGCCGGTCAAGCCGCTGATTCTCAAACTGTGTTTGCCGGCCGTCATCTCCAACTTGGTGACCACCGCCTACAATCTCACGGACACGTTCTTTATTGGTCAGCTCGGCACCGCGCAGTCCGGTGCCATCGGCATCGCGTTCTCCATCATGACCGTGATGCAGGCGCTCGGCTTCTTCTTTGGCAACGGCGCGGGCAACTCGATGAGCCGCGAACTCGGCAAACAGAACAATGAGCGCGCCTCCCGACTACTGGCCGTGGGCTTCGCGGGTGCGGTGCTCTCTGGTTTGGTGATTGCCACAATCGGATTGCTGACCCTGCGGCCGCTGGTCGTCATGCTGGGATCGACCTCGACAATCGCCCCATACGCCGTGCAATACCTGACGCCGTTGTTGGTCGCCGCACCCTGTGTATGCGGTTCGTTCGCACTCAACGGACTGCTGCGATACCAAGGGCAATCGACGTTCGGCATGATCGGGCTGGTTTCGGGCGCATTGCTGAATTTCCTGCTCGCGCCGTTGTTTATCTTCGTGCTGCACCTCGGAATTTTTGGTGCCGGCCTGGCCACCGCCATCTGCCAGACGGTGAGCTTCACGATTCTGACCACAATGAGCCGCAAATTCGGCGTGATGAAACTGTCCCTGCGCAATTGCAGGCCGGATGTGCTGCTCATGCGCGAAGTGGCCGGCGGTGGCCTGCCCTCGCTGATCCGCCAAGGCGCCGGTTCGATTTCCGTGACCTGCGTGAACATTGCCGCCAATCCGTTCGGCGATGCGGCCATCGCCGGCATGGCCATTGTGATGCGCATTATGTTGGGCGCCAACTCGGTGATCGTCGGCCTCGGCCAAGGTTTCCAACCGGTGTGCGGCTACAACTACGGTGCCGGCCTGTTCGCGCGCGTCAAAGAAGGGTACTGGTTCTGCGTGCGGCTCGCCACCTGCGTGCTCGTGGTGTTGGCGGTGTTGCTGTGGGTGTTCGCACCGCAACTGGTCGAGATCTTCCGCTCCGACCCGGCCGTGGTGGCGGTGGGCGTGGCCGCGCTGCACATCCAATGCTGCACGGTGATTCTCAACGGCTTCAACATGATGGGCAATATGATGACCCAGACCATGGGCCGCACCGGCATCGCCTCATTCCTGGCCCTGTGCCGACAAGGTCTGTTTTTGGCACCGATCGTACTGATTCTGCCGATGATGTTCGGCGTGCTCGGCGTGGAAATGGCGCAATCGGTGTCCGACGTGCTGACATTCCTAGTCACTATCCCGTTCATGCGGCGAATCCTGCATGAATTGCGGTGAATGGTAGATGGCAACTATGAATAATCGAAGTGCAAAGCGGGTGCCGGGCGTTCCTTCTCCCGCGTATATCGAATCGCTGTACCGCACCATGGCTGCCGCCCTTGGCCCGACCGGATGGTGGCCGGCTGAAACCACATTCGAGATTATGGTGGGCGCGGTGCTGACGCAGAATACGGCGTGGGGCAATGTGAATCGTTCGCTTGCGGCGTTGAACGCGGAGGGTGTGCTCGAACCCCATAAGCTGGCGATTATGGGGCCAGCGCATCTGCAGGAACTTATTCGCCCGTCCGGCTTTTATGTCAACAAATCCAAGACGGTACAGTCACTGAGCCGATGGTATGTGGAGCGTTGCGGAGCCTCGCCTGAGGGCGCGGCAGATATTCCCGACGCCGAATTGCGGACCGAATTGCTCGGATTATTCGGTATCGGGGGCGAAACGGCCGACGACCTGATGCTATATGTGTTTTCGCGCCGCACATTCGTGGCCGATACTTATGCTCGCCGACTATTCGCCTTCCTTGGATTTGATGCGCCAGCCGGCTATCTGGCATTCCACAAGGCCTATTCGCCCGTGGTGCTGGATGCGAGCCTCAGCGTCAAGGATTTGCAGGAATTCCATGGGCTCATTGACGAGTTCGGCAAGGCCTACCGCGATGACGCGGCCAAAAGCGAGTCCTTTTTGGGTGGATGGAGGGCTTGACTGCACGGCGAATCGTTCTCAATAAGAAAAGTGTGAGGCCCGCACGGTGCCAATCGCACATCTGAATCCTTGACTGGCTGCGCTCGATGCTGGGTGTCGAAAACGAGTCTGTGACAGAATAGTTCGACCGACGCAATCGCCAAAACGCCGAACAGGAGCCAATGATGACCGAAGACAAGCCGATCGCCAAGCCGATTATCGATGATGCGACGCGCGAGAAAATGGCGCTTATGTTCTCTGGCGAGGTCTACCTGCCGGATGATGTGGACGGCTTTTTTGATCTGCAGGCCGCCCAGCGTGATCTCCAGCTCGAACTCAACGCCACGCCGCTGACCAACCCGAAGCGCCGTACCGAACTCATGCAGGCGTTCTTCGGCGCGGCGGGGGAGGGTCTGTACCTCGAATGCCCGGTGTATGCGAACTGGGGCTGCAATACTTATTGGGGCGAGCGCTGTTACGCCAACTTCAACCTGACGCTGGTGGACGATGGTGAGATCTTCATCGGATCCCACACCATGATCGGCCCCAACGTCACGCTTGTAGCCACCGGCCATCCCGTGCGTCCGGACCTGCGCTATCAGGGTGCCCAGTATTCGTTGCCCGTCCACATCGGCGAGAACGTCTGGATCGGCGCGAATGTCACCGTGCTGCCCGGGGTCACCATCGGGGACAACGCGGTCATTGGCGCCAACTCGCTGGTCACCAAGGACATCCCCGCCAACACGGTCGCCTATGGCAGCCCGTGCAAGGTAATTCGCGAAATCAACGAACGCGACGACGTCTACTACTGGCGCGACCGCCAATTCAGTGAGCGTTTTAAGCTCAAAGAGCAGTAGCGCGAAAGCTCACTCCCACACGTCGAGCTTGCGATTTTTGTAGAAATACTCGCGGTCCTTGTCGCCGATTTCACGCACGACCTCGCAGGGCGCGCCGTAGGTGACGGAGTTGGCGGGGATGGAATGTGTCACGACCGAACCGGCGCCAATCACGCAATTGTCGCCGATGGTCACTCCCGGCAGAATCGACACGTTCGCGCCGACCCACACGTTGCGCCCGCTGATCACCGGAATGCAATACGTGTAATGGTGCTCGCGCAGCACCGGCAACACGGGGTGGCCGGCGGCGCATTAGCACGGGGAACGGTTGAACGAGAAGTGGATTGGCATGTGATGGTATCGAACATACTGATGCGTGTGCCGCCGAGCCTGTCCAGATGGCTGCCTATATGAACCAGTGACAGAAAAGCACGGGAACGCGAGCGAGAGGAGTGTGCATGGGGCAGTTCGGCGTCATGATTGGCCAGTTAGTCGGATTTCTGATCATGCTGATGGTCGGGTATGGATGTGTGAGGCTTCGATTCTACGGTCAGACGGCGTTGGACGGCATGTGCTCGTTGCTGCTCAACGTGCTCATCCCCGTGCTCGTGTTCTCGAACGCCGTCGACGGCGCGGACCGCGCGCAGCTTGCCTCTAACTGGGGCGTGATGCTGCTGACCGCCGTGATGTACGCGCTGCTCATCCTGGTGTTCTGGCTGGTCGCCGAACTGTTGCGGCTCAAAGGTTCGCGTAGCCATGTATTTCAGGCGTCGCTTATTTTCGGCAACGCCGGATTCATCGGCATTCCGTTGATTATGGCACTTTGGCCGCAGAACGGCGCGATTTACGTGGCGCTGATGTCGATCATCGACCAGACGCTGCTCTGGACGTACGGCGTATGGCTGTGCGAGCCGGTCGACGAAACGACTGGCGGCAACGCGATTGGCGCGCGAGGTGCGGTCGTGAACGGTTCGGTGAACGGCGCCGGTTCGGTGGGCAATGCTGGTTCGGCGAGCAATGCCGCAAACGGTGGTTCTCCGGCCGTCGTCCGCCCCTCGCCAGGCACCCGCGTCCTCGGCCTGCTTAAACGATTCGTCAATCCCGCCTTCGTCGGCGTGATGCTCGCCCTGATTCTGATTCTGCTCGGCGTCAAGGTGCCGGACATCATCCTGAAGCCGCTGCACACCATCGGCAATATGGCCACGCCGATGTCGCTAATCTACTTGGGCGGCCTGTTCGCGCTGACCAAGTGGTGGGGCGTCCTCAAACGCTACGAACTCTATGCTGGCCTAGTCGCCAAGATGATCGCATTCCCGCTCGCCTTCTACGCGCTACTGACCGCGCTGACCGGCGCATTGCCGCAACTGCCGATCACCCATGACATGGTGCTGATGATTACGGTCATCGCCGGACTGCCGACCATGACCACCATTGCCATGTTCACCGGTCGCAAGAACAACATGCCCGAGTATGCGGTCGGCTTCGTGCTCGTAAGCACGCTGTTCTCGCTGGCCTCCCTGACGATTGTGTCGGCAGTTGTGTTCTGAATTGTCCCCTTCGACGAAAAGAATGCCGGGGGCCTCCGGCGCTTGGGATCTCATTCATAAATAAATGCTGGCTATTCTTTTTACCACGAATCAGAACCATTTTCTGTTGTTCTGGCCGAAAGATAATCTCAAGGGTTTCGGTCGTCACGAAGACAGCATTATCAACGGTCGCGGCGAGAATCCGGCCGTCATCAAGCGCGACTACGAACTCATGAAATGGGTCAACGCGAACTCCTTCCGTACCTCGCACTACCCGTATAGCGAAGAGAACCTCAGGATGGCTGACCGCGAGGGCTTCCTGGTCATCGATGAATGTGCGGCCGTGGGCTTTATGTCCAGCCTAAAGAACCTCGTGAAACGAATTTCACGAGGTTCTTTCTAGTTACGCTGAATGACTCCCATTAGACTCCCACAAGAGAAGAGCAATGGCGGAACTCCAACGTTGCTAAGCTCTCAAACTCAGATGTGGAAGTAGAGCTCGTACTCGAGCGGGGTCGGAGACAGGCGAGCCTGGTCGATCTCGTCGCGCTTGAGGCCAATCCAGGTCTCGATCAGGTCGTCGGTGAACACGTCGCCGGCGGTGAGGAAGTCGTGGTCCTCTTCCAGGGCGTCCATAGCCTCGGCCAGGGAGCTTGGCACCTGCTTGATGCCAGCGTGCTCTTCCGGCGGCAGCTCGTAGAGGTCCTTGTCGACCGGCTCCGGCGGCTCGATGTGGTTCAGGATGCCGTCCAGGCCAGCCATCAGCTGAGCGGAGAAGGCCAGGAACGGGTTGCAGGACGGATCCGGAGCGCGGAACTCGATGCGCTTGGCAGCCGGGGAGGTGCCGGCCAGCGGAATACGGATGGCGGCAGAACGGTTACGAGCGGAGTACACCAGGTTGACCGGAGCCTCGAAGCCCGGGACCAGACGGTGGTAGGAGTTCAGGGATGGGTTGGTGAAGGCCAGCACGGAGGAGGAGTGCTTGATCAGACCGCCGATGTACCAGCGAGCCAGATCGGACAGACCAGCGTAGCCCTTCTCGTCGTAGAACAGCGGCTTGCCGTCCTTCCACAGGGACTGGTGGCAGTGCATGCCAGTGCCGTTGTCGTCGGCGATCGGCTTCGGCATGAAGGTCGCAGCCTTGCCGGCCAGAGCGGCGGTCTCGTGGACGACGTACTTGTACTTCATCAGGTCATCGCCTGCGTGCTGCAGGGTGTTGAAGCGGTAGTTGATCTCCTGCTGGCCAGCGCCGGCGACCTCGTGGTGGGAACGCTCGAGGATCAGGCCGACCTTCTGCAGGTTGGCGACCATATCGTCGCGCAGATCCTGGGTGTGGTCAATCGGCGGAACCGGGAAGTAGCCCTTCTTGACGCGATTCTTGAAACCGATGTTCGGGGTGCCGTCTTCCTCAACGTCAACGCCGGAGTTCCACGGAGCTTCGATGGAGTCGACCTCGTAGAAGGAGCGGTTCATGCCGTTCTCGAAGCGGACCTTGTCGAAGATGAAGAACTCGGCCTCAGGAGCGAAGGATGCGGTGTCGGCGATGCCGGTGGACTTCAGGTAGGCCTCGGCCTTGCCGGCGACCTGACGCGGGTCGCGGGAGTACGGCTCGTCGGTCAGCGGGTCGACGATGGAGAAGGCCACGTCAAGGGTCTTGTGCTTGCGGAACGGGTCAACGAAAGAGGTCTCAACGTCCGGGACCAGCTTCATGTCGGACTCGTTGATGGCCTGGAAGCCCTGAACGGAGGAACCATCGAACGGCATGCCGTCGGTGAAAGCGTCCTTCAGGAATTCGCTAGCCGGCACGGTGAAGTGCTGCTGAACGCCGATAAGATCGGTGAAACGGACGGAGACATACTCGATGCCTTCCTTGTTGATAAGGGCCTCGACGTCTTCCTTGGACTTGAGCTCGGTCACGGGACCGCTCCTTTCGTATGAGATATAACGGTATCCATCGTAAAATCGCGCGTTTCGCCGGCTCGAAACTTGGGTTACGAGAATGTTTCGTGACTGTGGCCGACAATCGCGCAGGCGCGTTATTTCAACGAAACATCATTACAGAATGGAAACGGAGGCTATCGGGGGAGTAGATAGAGATGTCCGCAACGTGGACAGTGGGTATTGACAGGTGATGTAGGTGGATGTATGTGGACGCGATTATGAGACATATGACGAAGCCCCGGAACCGATTGAACGGATTCCGGGGCTTCTGTGCGATTTGGTTGTGTGCTGCCGATCAGCGACCGCGCATCGCGCGGCGGGAGATCTTCTGCGGGCGGTTCGGATCCATGCCCTTGGGGATGGCATAGCCCTTCTTGGCCTGCAGCGTGCGAAGACGATCGTTCAGCGTTTCCATCTCGGCCTTGGTCAGCAGGAAGCGACGGCGCGGATGAATCTTGGCGATCAGTGCGTTCTTGTGGTGCGTGGGCTCATAGCTCTTGGACTTGATCACCGTGCTACGCAGCTTGGTCAGCGGCACCTGCTTGGGGCCGTGGCCCACGGCGATGCGGTACACCGGAATGGAGGAGCCGGCGGTGACGCCCTTGATATCGCGTTCCTGACGATCCATCGCCTTCATGACGCGACCGTATTCGCCTTCGCCGATCAGGTAGATGCCGTTCATCGAAGTGCCGCGCCAGATGGCATCCTTGGTCTTCGGGTCGATCCACACCGGTTCCTGCGGGAAGTCAAAGCCGGCTTTCTGCATGTTGCTCAGCACGCCGATGGCGGCACCAGGCTTGCCGTCAATCTGCTTGTAGCCGACTGCATCCGCGCGGCGGGTGAGCATCATGGTGGCCAGTAGCATGCCGAGCATGATGGCGGTGATCATGGTGAAGATCCAGGTCAGCCAGGTCCACTTGGCAATCAGACCGATGATGATCATCACGACTACAGGCAGCAGGAAAGCACCGGCCTCAAGCCACGGCAGGGCCTTGTCTTCCTTAGCCGTGTACTTGTAGATCTGGATGATCTGCTTGATTGTGCTCTGCTTCTTCGGCTTCGCGTCCTTTTCCGCCATCACTTCTTCCTTTGTTGGGACGAAACACACTAGACAACATCTTATCAGGTGCGCTGGTCCGAACTTGTTTGTGCTGGTTGGTCTCAGCGTGTGTGTAACGGCCGTCCGTCGGCCTTGAGCAGCGCCTCGCCGAGCGTTTCACTGAACGTGGGATGCGGGTGAACGAGGCGGGCTGCGTCGGCGAGCGGCACATGGTTGCCGACCAGCTGTTCGGCTTCGGCGATGATGTCGGAGGCCATCTGGGAGACCATGTGCACGCCGAGCACGCGCGGGGTGTCCGGGTTGGCCGCGTCGCAGCCGGAGACGATGGTCAGTGAACCGGCCGTGCCGCTCATCAGCATGCGCGCGTTCGCCAGCATCGGATAGTTGGTCTCCTTGATTTCAATGAGATCCTCTCTCGCCTGCGCCTGTTCGACGGTGAGCCCGACCGACGCCGCTTCGGGGAAGGAGAACACGATTTGCGGCACGGTGGCTTCGTCCACCGGCTTGGGATTGAGTCCGGCGATGGTCTCCGCGATGACGATGCCTTGCTCAAAAGCACGATGCGCCAGCGCGTGACCGGCCGTCACATCGCCCACCGCCCATACGCCCGGTTTGTCGGTGCGGCCGTACGCATCCGTGGCGACATGTCCGTGGTCGTCAATCGTCACGCCCCATGCTGGGTCGGTGATCGGGTCACGCCCGATGGCGACAAGGGCGATTTCGCCCCAGACGCTTTGTTCGCCGTCCTGGCCTTCGCACGTGTAGTGCACGGTGGCACCAAGGTTCGCGCCGGTGTCCACATGGGTGACGCTGGCGCGGGTGATGATGTTCACGCCATGACGTTTGAGCTCACGGGTCAGCGTGGTGCCGGCTCTCCGGTCCCAGGCTGAGAGCACACGGTCCTTGCGAATCAGCAAGGTCACCTTCGAACCGGCGGCGTTCCACATCGAGGCGAATTCAAGGGCGATGGCCCCGGCGCCGATAATCACCGCCGACGAGGGAAATTCGTTGACTTCCAGCGCCTGTGTGGAGTCGATGAGGGCGCCGGCGAACGGGTTACCGGGCAATGGGCGTGGCTTGGCACCGGTGGCGATGACGATGTTCGTGGCCGTGAGGTCCATCGTGGGGCCGCTGGGCTCGGGGACATCGGCCTTGTGATAGGTGAGGATGTCGCTTTGGTCGGGGGAAGGGACGAGGTGGACGATGTGGTTGGAAGTTGCTGGAGCGGTCTCATCCGCATGGAACGCGGCATTGGCTCGGAACACGGTGATGCCGCGATGGGCAAGCAGTCCGGCCAGTCCTCCCACCATCGTCTTGACCACGCGCAGGCGATAGTCGCGCAGCGTGCCGAAGTCGATGCCATTCACCGAGGCGTTGACGCCGAGCTCGGCCGCACGGTGCACGGTGTCGATGGTGTGGGTGGCGGTGATGAGCGCCTTGGAGGGGATGCAGCCACGGTTGAGACATGTGCCGCCTACGGTGGCGTCACGCTCGACGAGTGCCACTTTCATGCCGAGTTCGGCGGCGCGCAAGGCCGTGGAATAGCCGCCGGGGCCGGCCCCGATGATGACCAGATCAAACTGTTCGCTCATGATTGCCTCCTTGATACATATAAGTATGGCTCCCACGCTAGGGAGCCATATGCGGCTATCGCCGCCACTTCGCCTAAAAACAGTCCACTGGACTGTTTTCTTTACGGCTCAGCCCCTCAACGAGGGGAGCCAGAGTATATATGGACAATCAGTCCGCCGGCCAGTGACCGCGCTTCGGGTAACGCGGCTTGGGAAGCCTCCAACGACGCATCTGAATCGAACGGCTCCAAGCGTAGGAGAAGGAGCGGGAGCCCTTGGACACGGACTGTTCGCCGTACTTGGCGATGAGCTTGGCCTTGAGCTTGCGCCACATCAGCCATACGTCGATGATCACGGCAATCAGGTAACCGTACATAAGCGCCATCATGATGATGGAAGCCCACTGGTTCTGCATCAAAGAAGTGACGAACATGGAGACGATCAGAATCGCGAAGGCCACCGGGATGAACCATTCGCCAAGGTTGAAACGGGCATCCACATAATCACGGATGTAGATACGCCAAGGCAGGCGTTCCGCCTTGGGCATGTGGTTGATATCGCCCTTCTGCATCGCCTCGTACTCGGCGTTCTCCTTCTCACGCAGACGGGCTTTGGCGGCCTTGGCGCTGGCCTTGCGGTCCACCGGAACCAGCGGACGGATACCGGCGGCCTGAGCCTGCTTCATCTTCGGGGTAGGACGGCCTTTTTTCTCAGAAGGATCGGCGGTCTTCTTCGGGGCCTGCTCAACGGGAACTTGGGCCTCTTCTTTTTTCCTAAACGGATTCCATGTCATGCTTTGAGGTTACGGTGACGTTCAGACACTTGTATACTGGCGCAGCCATTGCAATGACGCCGCTTACACACATATAAAGGAGGACCATCATGGCAACGCTCACCGCTGACGAGATTCGTTCGCGCGTCGAAACCGATTGGAACCGCATCGTCAAGGTGCTGGCCGAAAAGGTTGCGCTGCAGTCGATTTCCGCCAAGGGCATCACCGCCGAACATATGAAGCGCTCCGCTGAATTCGTGGCAGACGAACTGCGCCTCGTGGGTGTGGATGCCAAGGTGGTCCAGGCTTCCAATGCCGACGGCACTCCGGGCGCATGGGAGGTCATCGGCTCGCATATCGTTTCTCCGGACGCCCCCACCGTGCTGCTCTACGCCCATCACGACGTGCAGCCTGTTCCGGACCCGGCCGAGTGGAACACCGACCCGTTCGTGGCCACCGAAATCGACGGCCGTCTTTACGGCCGTGGCTCCGCCGATGACGGCGGCGGCATCGCCATCCACTCCGGTGCGCTGAAGGCTTTGGGCGACGACCTCAACGTCAATATCAAAGTGTTCATCGAAGGCGAAGAGGAGATGGGCTCGCCAAGCTTCATTCCCTTCATCGAGGCTCACCGCGACGAATTCGCCGCCGACGTGATTATCGTGGCCGATTCCGGCAACTGGTCGGCGGACATTCCTTCTTTGACCACCTCGCTGCGCGGCAACACCTGCGTGGACGTGACCGTGCAGGGCCTTGAGCACCCGGTGCACTCCGGTCAGTACGGCGGCCCGATTCTTGACTCCAACACGTTGGCCGCCATGCTCATCGCTTCCATGTACGACGAGAACGGCGATCTGGCCGTGCCCGGCGTGGCCGCGGAAGAGCCAATCGGCGGTTTGCAACGCGACCTTGACGAAACCACCGTGCGCGAGGATTCCGGCGTGGTGGCCGGTTACGAGTTCGCCGGCACCGGTTCGCTGGCCTCACGCCTGTGGACCAAGCCGTCCGTGACCGTGATCGGCTTCGACGCCCACCCGGTCGAGGGATCCTTCAACGTGATCGCCCCGGAGACCCGCTTCCGTCTGTCGCTGCGCACCGCGCCCACCCAGCGCCCTGAAGAAGCGCAGGAAGCACTGGCTGCATTCCTCGAATCCCACGCGCCGTTCGGCGCCAAGGTCACTGTCGAACGCGGCGAAAACGGCATGGGCTGGGCCATGGACCCGACCGCCGTGGCCACCAAGGACGCGCTGGAAGCCATGACCGAGGCCTTCGGCGTTGAGCCCATCAACAAGGGCGAAGGCGGCTCCATTCCGTTCATCCCCGAACTGCAGCGCATTTTCCCCAACGCTCAGGTGCTGGTCACCGGTCCCGAAGACCCGAAGGCCAACGCCCACAGCCCCAATGAGTCCATCTCCCTGCCCGGCCTCAAGAACAACGTGATCACCGAGGCTTTGCTGCTGGACAAGCTCGGCAAGTAGCCGAACCGCATCGGTAATGGTAGTGAGCCGCCGTCAGGTAGGTCACAGATGTGGCTATTGCCTTTGACGGCGGCTTGCTTTATAGTCGGGAGTTGACACGGGAGCTGCCGTTGGGCGGCTGAGAGGAGACTCATAGTCTCGACCGATGGAACGTGACCGGATAATGCCGGCGCACGGAAATGTCGCTCTTACCTACCCGTGCCTGAACCAACCCGCGCGTGGCCACGAACATATGCATCATGTGCGTACATATATCCACGTATGTTCGGCCTGCGTGCGAGCAGAAGAAAGGCACATTCATGACTGAAGCTGTGGCCAAAGCCAATTACAAGTGGCGCGTCGTCGATATCGTCGTCGCCGCAATCATCGCCGTCGCATCCGGCGTTATTTTCTGGGGCTGGGACATTGTCTGCTCCGCCCCGCTGGCCCTGTTTGAAGGCGTGACCCCCGGTTTCGAGGGTCTGCTCAACGGATTCTGGCTGTTCGCCGGCCCGCTCGCTGCAATCATTGTGCGCAAGCCCGGTGCCGCACTGTTTGCCGAAACCCTCGCCGCCTTCCTTGAGCTTACGCTGGGCAACCAGTGGGGCGTCGGCGGCTCGCTGATCGTCGGCATCATCCAGGGTCTGGGTGCCGAAATTGCCTTCGCCGTCTTCGCTTGGAAGAAGTGGAACATCGGCACCACCATCCTGTCCGGTGCGCTCGCCGGCGTGGGCTGCTGGGCCTACTACTGGGCCACCAACCCGGGCTGGAACGGCCTGCGCGTCACTTGGTATCTGGTGGGCTCCATCATCTCCGGCGTCGTGATCGCCGGCGTGGTGGTCTGGTACTTGTCTCGTGCGCTCGCCGCCACCGGCGCTCTGGAACGCTTTGAATCCGGCCGCAGCAAGGCGCGCGTCTGATGCAGGTTAATCCGGCTGCGGTAGAGGCCAGCGGCTGGGGATGGCGGCACGCCACGCGTAAGGACTTCGCGTTGCGTGCCGTCGATTTCACCATCCGGCCAGGTGAACGTGTGTTGCTGCTCGGTGCTTCGGGGGCGGGCAAAAGCACGATGATGGCCGGTCTCGCAGGCGTACTTGGCGGCGATGAGGAAGGCGAGCAGGAGGGCTCGCTCACCATCGATGGCGTCGATGCGCGCGAGGCGCGAGGCCGCGTGGGACTGGTGCTTCAGGACCCGGACTCGCAGATCATTCTTGAACGACTGGGCGATGACGCGGCCTTCGGCTGCGAAAACCTCAACGTGCCGCGCGAGGAGATTCGGCAGCGAGTGCGCGAATCATTGGATATGGTGGGACTCGGCGGACTCGAACTGGATCGGTCCACCCGCCATCTGTCCGGCGGCCAGCGCCAACGTCTCGCGTTGTCCGGCGTGCTGGCTATGAAGCCCGGTCTGCTGTTGTTGGACGAACCGACCGCCAACCTCGACCCCGAAGGCGTGGTCGAGGTGCATGACGCGGTCAAAAAGGTCATCGAGGCCACCGGGCAGACCATGGTTGTGGTCGAACATCATATCGATGTATGGCTCGATCTGGTCGATCGCGTGATTGTGCTCGGCCGGCCCGATGCAAGTTCGCCCACGGGCGCGGTCATTGCCGACGGCAAGCCGGACGAGGTGTTCGCCGAGATGGGCGACGTGTTGGCCGCCGGTGGCGCGTGGGTGCCGGGCCGTGCGATTCCCGATTACTCGCCGAAGCGGGAGCCTGCGCACGATGCGCCGGTGCTCAGCACCGAGAACTTAAGCTTTGGCCGTGGGACCGCTCTTGGCGTTGGTATCAATCTGGATTTCTATCCCGGCGAAGTAACGGCTCTGATGGGTCCGAACGGCGCGGGCAAATCGACCTTGGCCTTGACCTTGGCCGGGCTGCTCGAGCCTATCGCCGGCAAGGTGCTCATCGCCGACAACCTCAAGCCCGCGCATGCCGGGCGTGAGCCGATTGACTGGAAAAGCAAGGAACTGCTGGGCCGTATCGGCATGGTGTTCCAGGAGCCCGAACACCAGTTCGCTGCCAATTTCGTGCGTGACGAAGTCGCCATCGGCCCCAAGTCGATGGGGCAGAGCCAAGACGAGGCTTATCGGACCGCCGACCGCATGCTTGAGCAGATGAATCTCACGCGCTTCGCCAAAGCCAACCCGTATACCTTGTCTGGCGGGGAGAAGCGGCGACTGTCCGTGGCTTCCATGCTGGCCGCCGCACCCAAAGTGTTGGTGATGGATGAGCCGACATTCGGACAGGATTTCAGTACGTGGAATGAGATGGTCAAGCTGATCGCCGCCATCCGCGATCAAGGCTCGTGCGTGGTCATGGTGACGCACGATGAGGCGCTGGTGGATGCGCTGGGCGCACGACGTGTGATGTTCGAGGAGGCGAAGGCATGAGTGACGTGGTAACCGTCAGTCCGCAGGAAACGCGCGTGGAGCCGGTCAAAGCCTCATCGCCCTCATGGTTCATCGCGCGCATCAACGCGGTCAGCCGCATCATCGGTGCGCTGTTGCTGTGCGTTCCGATGTTCATCAGTCTGGATGTGGTATCCGCGTCCACGGCGCTCGGCATCGAATTCGTGCTGCTGTGGATTGGTGGCGTGGCTCCGTGGACCGTATGCCGTAAGACCTGGCCGGTATGGATCGCCGCCGCCGGCAGTTTTATCTCCGTGTTTCTCTACGGCCGCACCTCGGGCGAGATCCTGTGGCAGGGCGGCTGGATTGTGATCAGCGAGGGATCCGTTAATCTGGCCATCGCCACGGCTATCAGGGTGGCGGCCATTGCCGTACCCGGCGTGATTCTGGCCCTGGGCCTCGATCCCACTGATTTGGCGGACGGTTTGGTTGAGATTCTGCACTTCTCACCGCGATTCGTATACGGCGGGTTGGCTGGATTGCGCATGTTTACGCTGCTGCAGGAAGATTGGCGCGCACTTGGCTTGTCCCAGCGTTCGCGCGGCCTTGGTGACGGTAACGCCATCGCCCGTGCCCTCTCCCAAGCGTTCGGACTGCTGGTGCTCTCCATCCGGCGTGCCACCAAACTTGCCACCGCCATGGAAGCGCGCGGCTTCGGCTCCGGCGCCCCACGTTCCCAAGCCCGCATCTCGCGTCTGAAGCCTATCGACTGGATCTTCTACGTCATCTGTCTGGCCGTCCCGCTGGCCTCCATAGGCGTAGCCGTCGGCACCGGGAATTGGCACTTCGCCTTTCAGGGTGTCTGAAAGGCGGCAGACTGGCACAGTGCCTTTCAGGGTGTCTGAAAGGCGACAGATTAGCACAGTGCCTTTCAAGGTGTCTGAACGCCTTATGATGCCCCCGCTGGCGGGGGCTGTCGGCGTAGCCGACTGGGGTGGTTCCAGCCTCGACCACCCTCAGTCTCGCGACTGACGTAATGACCCGGCAGTAGGGTAGTGGCTATGCCCATCAACGCCCAGATTCTTGATAATCCGAAATCCGACCGCGTGCGCCGCATCGCCGATCTGACCCGCGCCAAAGGCCGCGAACGTTCGGGCCGTTTTCTTATCGAAGGCCCGCAATCCGTGCGCGAGGCCGTCACTTGGCGGCCGGACGTGGTGCAGGACCTGTATGTAGAGGTTTCGCAGGCGCTGGAACATCCGCGTATCATCTCCTCCACGTTGGAGAAGATCGTCGAAACCTCGCAGGATGCCACGATTTATGTGCACTACTGCACCGGCGACGTGATGCGCCGCATCAGTCCGGACGCCCAAGGCATCGCGGCCGTCGGCAATGCCGAGTCCATGCACGCCGGAGCCGATGACGTCGAACTTGGCAAGAACGGTCGGGCCCCGCAGATTGCCGCCTTCTGGCAGGTGCGCGACCCGGGCAACGCCGGCACCGTGATCCGTGCGGCCGATGCGGCCGGCTGCGACGCCGTAATCTTCGTGGACGACTGCGTGGACGTGCTGAACCCCAAGGTCATCCGCTCCACCGCAGGCTCCCTGTTCCATCTGCCGGTACTCGCCATGAGCACCGACGAATTCTTCACCTGGACAGGCGACCATAATATGGACGTCTGGGCCGCCGACGTATACGGCACCGAAGAACGCAAGCCGGAAAGCCTGCCCGCAGTACTGGCGGACAAGGCGGCGGTCGAGGCTCCGAAAGCCGTGCTGTTCGGCAATGAGGCGCGTGGCTTGGAACCGGACATCCTCACGCGCTGCGGCCGCATCGTCTCCATCCCGCTTTATGGCAAGGCCGAATCGCTGAACCTCGGCACCTCGGCCGCGGTGATGCTGATGTCGCTGTCTATGTCGGGTCATGTTGAAAGAATGTGAAACCGGTAAAAACGCTGTGAAACGCTGAGAAAACATCAGACGAAAGGGTTCTCGTGGCAGAACAAATGGTGTTCGACGCCGACCAGGTGACCGCTGAGGTTGCCGAGGGCATCGAGAAAATCCAGAACGCCTCCAACCTGGAGGAGCTCAAGGCCATCAAGACAACGTACGCAGGTGCCGATTCGGCGATGACCAAGGCCAGCAAGGCCATTGGCTCCCTGCCCGCCGACCAGAAGAAGGAAGCCGGCAAGCTCATGGGCAAGCTGCGCGCCGACTTCGGCCGCGCCTATGGTCCCAAGGAGGTCGAGCTCAAGGAAGCCGCCGAGAAGGCCGCGCTTGCCGCCGAAACCGTGGATATGACGCTGCCGGTGAGCCGTAAGCCTCTGGGCGCCCGTCACCCGCTGCCTAAGCTGATGGAGGACGTCGAGGACTTCTTCATCTCCATGGGCTGGCAGATCTCCTCCGGCCCGGAAATCGAAGCCGAATGGTACAACTTCGACTCCCTGAATTTCGGCCCGGACCATCCGGCCCGCCAGATGCAGGACACCTTCTACGTCAAGGGCAATCAAGCCAAGGACGCCGCCGGTTTCGTCGGCTCCAACATGGTGGTGCGTACGCAGACCTCCTCCGATCAGGTCCGTGCCCTCCTGACCCGTGGAGTGCCGCTGTACATCGCGTCCCCGGGCCGCGTGTTCCGCACCGATGAGCTGGACGCCACCCATACTCCGGTGTTCCACCAGTGCGAAGCCCTCGCCGTCGACAAGCACCTGACCATGGCCGACCTGAAGGGCGTGCTGGACAAGCTCGCCGTCGCCATGTTCGGCCCTGAAGCCAAGACGCGCCTGCGCCCGAGCTACTTCCCGTTCACTGAGCCGAGCGCCGAACTCGACCTGTGGTTCCCCGACAAGAAGGGCGGCCCCGGCTGGCTCGAGTGGGGCGGCTGCGGCATGGTGAACCCGAACGTGCTGAAGTCCGCCGGCATCGACCCGGACGTCTACACCGGTTTCGCCTTCGGCGTCGGCATGGAGCGCACGCTCCTGCTGCGCAGCGACATCAACGACATGCACGACCTGGTCGAAGGTGACGTGCGTTTCGCCGAACAGTTTGTGATGGGGGAGTGATTCAGCCATGCCTATGATCGATATCGATTGGCTCAAGGACCATGTCGAGGTTCCCGAAGGCCTGACCTACGAACAGCTCGCCAAGGACCTTGTCAAGGTGGGTCTTGAGGAAGAGGAGATTCACTCCTCTCAGGTGACCGGCCCGATTGTGGTCGGCTACGTGGTCGACGCCACCCCCGAACCGCAGAAGAACGGCAAGACCATCAACTGGTGCCACGTGGACTGCGGCGACGAATGGAACGAGACCGACGAAGACGGCAACAAGGTGCCGCGCGGCATCATCTGCGGCGCGCCCAACATGAAGGCCGGCGAAAAGGTCGTCGTCGCCCTGCCCGGTGCCGTGCTGCCCGGCGACTTCAAGATCGAACCGCGCAAGACCTACGGCCACATCTCCAACGGCATGTGTGCCTCCGAACGTGAGCTGGGTCTGGGCGACAACCACAATGGCATCATCCTGCTGCGTCAGTATGGCTTCTCCGAGGCTGAATACGAGGCTCTGAAGCCTGGTCAGGACGCCATGCACCTGCTGCACCTCGACCAGCCTCTGCTTGAGATCAACATCACCCCGGACCGTGGCTACACGCTGTCCTACCGTGGCGTGGCCCGCGAATACCACCACTCCACCGGTGCCGCCTACACCGATCCGGCCGTGGCACTCAACGAGAAGGCCCCGGAACCTGCTGACTACCAGCCCGGCACCCCGGTGGACATCGATGTTGAAATCGACGATAACAATCCGATTCACGGCGTGCCCGGTTGCGACCGCTACTACGCGCGTATCGTCAAGGACTTCAATCCCAACGCCCACACGCCCAACTGGATGCGCCGCCGCCTGATCCGCGCCGGCATGCGCTCCATCTCCTTGGCCGTGGACGTGACCAACTACGTGATGCTTGACCTCGGCCAGCCGATGCACGCCTACGACCTCGACAAGCTCGAAGGCCCGATTGTCGTGCGCCGCGCCAACGAGGGTGAGAAACTCACCACCCTGGACGGCAAGGAACATGACCTGAGCGTCGAAGATCTGCTTATCACCGATTCGCCGAACGGCGAACGCGGCTCGCGCATCCTCGGCCTTGCCGGTGTGATGGGCGGCCTGTATGGCGAAGTGACCGCCGACACCAAGAACATTCTTCTGGAGGCCGCGCACTTCGATCAGGTGACCATCGCCCGTTCGGCCCGTCGCCACAAGATTCCATCCGAGGCCTCCCGCCGCTTCGAACGTGGCGTCGACACCGCGCTGCAGCCTGCCGCCACCCAGATGGCCGCCGAACTCATGGCCAAGTACGGCAACGGCGAGCCCAGCGAGCACCCGAACGACGTGAACAACACGCCGCGCGCCAAGGCCATCCACTTCAAGGCCTCCGAAGTGGCCCGCGTAGCCGGCCTCGACGTGGACATCAACCGCATCTCCGACATCCTGACCGACATTGGCTGCACGGTGGCCGGTGGCGGCAACGGTGAGTTCGCCGTAACCGCGCCGAGCTGGCGTCCGGACTTGAACGAGCCGTGCGACCTGGTCGAGGAGATCGCCCGACTGGTCGGCTACGACCAGATTCCGATCACCGTGCCGCCGGCACCGGTCGAGGGTCTGGTGGGCCTGACCCCGGACCAGCAGCGTCGCCGTCGCGTGGCGGACGAGCTCGCCGAGTTCGGCATGGTCGAATCGCTGAGCTACCCGTTCGTGGGTGACGACGATTACAAGGCCTTCGGCTTCGACCCGGAAGCCACCAAGAAGGTCAGCGTCGAGATCGCCAACCCGCTCTACGGCGACCGTCCGTACCTGCGTCGCGAGATTCTGCCGACCCTGGCCACCACCGTGCAGCGCAACATCCGCCGCGGCATCGAAAACGTGTCCCTGTACGAGCTCGGCCACGTCTACCTGTGGGATCCGAACGCGCCCGCCATCCCGGCACTGCCCGGCGGCGTGCGCCCCACCGACGAACAGCTCGCCGCGCTTGACGCCGGTCTGCCTGAACAGCCCGACCATGTGGCCGGCATCCTGACCGGTCTGGCCGAGGACGATGGCTGGATGGGCGGCAAGCGCCCGGTCGACTGGTCCGACGCCGTCGAGGCCGTGCGCCGCATCGCCGGCCGTATCGGTGCCGCAATCGAACTCGACCAGCCCGCCGCCGACGATGTGCCCGTCCAATGGCACCCCGGCCGCGTCGCCCGCGTCATGGTGGGCGACGTCTTCACCGGCTGGGTTGGTGAACTGCACCCGCGCGTCAACGAGGCGCTCGGCTTCCCGGCCCATTCCGCGGCCTTCGAGCTGAACCTCACCGCGCTGTTCGCCACGCTGACCGGCAAGCCCGTCCAGGCCAAGCCGATCTCCACGTTCCCGCCGGTCAAGCAGGATTTGGCCTTCACCGTGGACGAGACCGTGACCGCAGGCCAGCTTGAGAACGTGATTCGCAAGGCCGCCGGCGCGAACCTCGAATCCATCGAACTGTTCGACGTGTTCACCGGCGAACAGGTGGGCAAGGGCAAGAAGTCCCTGGCCTATGCGGTGGTGTTCCGTTCGCCGAGCAAGACGCTGTCCGCCGAAGACAGCGACGCCATCCGCAAGGCCATCGTGGCTGAGGCCGCCGAAATCGGCGCCCAGCTGCGCGCCTGACCCAACCGATCATCCGAATCGAGGAGCGCCATGAGCCAACCGGAGCAGGACAAGCCGAAATACGGGCAGTACCAGCAGCCTGAATATGGTGCTATGTCTGGCCAATACGGGCCGAATTACAACCCGTATATTTATGGCGCTCCCGAGCCGGATACCAAGAAGGATTCCGCCGCAGCCGCTGGCAACAACGGTGGCGCGGCGCAATCCCAGCAGGCCGGTCAGCCGTACGGCCAGCAGACGCCGTGGCCCGGCAATCAGCAGGCGGGCGGCTGGCCGTATGCTCAAGGCGGCCAACAGTCCGGTCCGGGCGCATATCCGGGCGGGTACCCGGGCATGCAGGGGCAGTCGTATGGTCAACAGCCGAACGGTCAGCCTCACCAGCCGCATTATTACCACGGCATCGACCTGAACGATCCAAACCAGAACCCGCTCTACGGGCACTGGGATTCGTATGCGATCATCTCCTTTATCCTCGCCCTGTTCTTCCCGGTGCCAGTGCTCTCGGCACTGATGGGCGCGGTGGCAATGTGGCGCACGCGCACCTTCCATATGAAGGGCTTCGGTTTGGCCGTGGCCGCCGTGGTGATCAACGTGCTGTACACCATCGCCGTCATCTGGATGGCCTTCAATGGCTATGACGCCATGAGCCTCTACCAGGAAGCCCTCCAGCAACTCACCGGCGGCACCGGCTCCTCCTCCGACTCCATCTCCGCATAAGTAGCGTTCACATACCAACACACCCACTGCATAAATATGCAATAGTCTGCATAATCGCGTATACTCATCCCAAGACACATCAGTGAAAAGAGATGAGTATGGCGAAATATACAGTGGCCGTGGCCGGTGCCACGGGCTATGCCGGCGGTGAAGCGCTGCGCATTCTGGCCGCGCACCCCGACTTCGACATCACCTGCGTGGCAGGCCATTCCTCAGTGGGGGAGTCGATGGCCAAGCACATGCCGCATATTCCCCAACTGGCCAATCTGGTCGTCGAAGATACCACGCCCGAAGTGCTGAACGGGCATGACGTTATCATCCTCGCACTGCCGCACGGTGCTTCGGGCAAGCTCGCCTCGCAGCTCGATCCGAATGCCGTGGTTGTGGATTTGGGCGCCGACCATCGTCTCGAAGAGCAGGCCGCTTGGGATGAGTTCTACGGCGGCGATTTCTATGAGCATTGGACCTACGGCATGCCCGAGCTCATCACCGGCAAAGCCGCGGACGGCTCATACACCCGCCAGCGCGCGGCGCTTCCTGGCACCAAGCGCATCGCAGGCCCTGGCTGCAACGTCACCGCCACCACGCTGGCCCTCCAGCCCGGCATCGCCGAAGGACTGGTTGAATCGCAGGATATCGTGGCCGATCTGGTCGTCGGATACTCGGGTGCCGGCAAGAATCTCAAGCGCACCAACCTGCTTGCCGCCGAGGCCCTGCAATCCGCCCTGCCGTATTCGGTGGGCGGCAAGCACCGCCACATTCCCGAGATCCTGCAGAACTTCGCCCACGCGGCCGGCAAGAGCGCGGCCGAAGCCAGCGAATTCACGCTCGGCTTCACGCCGATTCTCGCCCCCATGTCCCGGGGCATCCTCGCCACCGTGTCCGCCCGCATGACGGACAAGGCCAAGGCACTGAGCGATGAGGAGATTCGCGCCGTATGGTCCAAGGCCTATGAAGGTCAGGACTTCATGGTGCTGCTGCCCGAGGGCACACTGCCCGCCACCGGCAACATCATCGGATCCAACGCAGCCCACCTGCAGGTCGTCGCCGACCGCAAGGCCGGCCGCATCTACGCTTTTGCCGCCATAGACAACCTCAACCGTGGCACCGCCGGACAAGCGGTCCAATCACTGAACATCGCACTCGGCCTGCCGGAAGACGCGGGCCTGACCAAGATCGGAGTAGCACCGTGAGCGTTACATTTGCACAAGGTTTCTCCGCCGCCGGCGTGGCGGCTGGTATTTCATCCGTCGAAGGCAAGAAGGACTTGGCCCTCGTGGTCAACAACGGCCCGCTCGACGCGGCTGCAGGCGTGTTCACCTCGAACCGTTTCTGCGCCGCCCCGGTGCAGTGGAGCCGTAAGGTCGTCGCCGACGGTCACGTCAAGGCCGTGATTCTGAACTCCGGCGGTGCCAACGCCTGCACCGGCGAGGCCGGTTACGCCCAGTCCGTCACCACCGCGGAAACGGTCGCCGGTCTCATCGGCGCCGAACCGAATGATGTGGCTGTCTGCTCCACCGGTCTCATCGGTGAACTGCTGCCGTTGGACAACGTGCTGGCTGGTGCCAAGAGTGCCCATGAGGCTCTTGCCGCCACCGCCGAAGCCGGCGCCGACGCCTCCCACGCCATCATGACCACCGACACCAAGCCGAAGACGGTCGAACTGACCGGCTCCAACGGCTGGAAGATCGGCGGCATGGTCAAGGGCTCGGGCATGATTGCCCCGCAGCTGGCCACCATGCTGTGCGTCATCACCACCGATGCGGTCGTCTCCGCCGGCCAGATGCAGGCCGCACTCGCCGTGGCCGCCGAACATTCGTTCAACCGCATCGACGTGGACGGCTGCATGTCCACCAACGACACGGTCCTGCTACTCGCCTCCGGTGCCTCCGGCGTCGAACCGGACAAGGACGAATTCAACAAGCTGGTGCGTGAGGCCTGCGTCTCCCTGTCCCGCCAGATCATCGGCGACGGCGAAGGTGCCTCCCACGACATCCGCATCACTGTCACCGGTGCCACCAGCGAAGACGCGGCACTTGCCTGTGGTCGTGCCGTCGCCGCCTCGAACCTGCTCAAGTGCGCCATCTCCGGCAACGATCCGAACTGGGGCCGCATCGTCAGCTCCCTGGGCACTGTGCCGCCTGAAGTCGCGCCTTACGATTCGAACAAGGTGACCGTGGACGTCAACGGCGTGCGCATCTGCGAGAACGGCGGCGCCGGCCGCGACCGCAGCGAGGTCGACATGACCCCGCGCGAAGTCCACATCGACATCGACCTGAACACCGGCTCGGACGCCGAGGCCACCGTCTGGACCGACGACCTCACCCACGAATACGTCCACATCAACGCCGACTACGAAAGCTGACAAACAGCCCAGTGGGCTGTTTGTAGCAGCCGGCAGCGATAGCGTCGCCGGCGTCGCAGAAAAGAGAAAAATTGGCTACAGAATTGAAGGGACCTGGGTTCCATTTCGACGTGCACACCGATTTGCGCGCCGATCAGAAGGCAGAAGTGCTTATTGAAGCGCTGCCTTGGCTGGAGGAGTTCGCCGGCCAGCGTATCGTCGTCAAATACGGCGGCAACGCCATGGTCGATGACCATCTGAAGCAGTGCTTCGCCGAAGACATGGTCTTCCTGCGTCAGGTGGGCCTGCATCCGATCGTCGTGCACGGCGGCGGCCCGCAGATCTCCCACATGCTCAAGGCCCTCGGCATCAAATCCGAATTCAAAGGCGGCCTGAGGGTCACCACCCCCGAGGCCATGGACGTGGTGCGCATGGTCCTGACCGGCAAGGTGTCACGCGAACTGGTCGGCCTGATCAACGCGCACGGCCCGCTGGCCGTAGGCCTGTCCGGTGAAGACGGCGGCCTGTTCTCGGCCATGCAGCGCAGGCCCATCATCGATGGCAAGCCCACCGATATCGGCTTGGTCGGCGATGTGGTTTCCGTCGATGCCTCGGCAGTCGAGGATCTGGTGGCCGCCGGTCGTATCCCGGTCGTCTCTTCCGTGGCTCCGAACGAAGAAGATGCCACTGAAGTGCTCAACGTGAACGCCGATTCCGCCGCCGCCGCTTTGGCTGCCGCTGTGGGCGCACGCAAGCTTGTTATCTTGACCGATGTGGATGGTCTGTACGCCGATTGGCCGGACAAGAATTCTCTGATTGGCCGGATCGGTGTGGAAAACCTGCGCGATATGCTGCCGGACCTGGAATCCGGTATGCGACCCAAGATGGAGGCCTGTGTCAGGGCCATCGACGGTGGCGTGCCCCAAGCCCATATCATCGACGGGCGCAAGCCGCATTCGATTTTGAATGAGATATTCACCTCCGCAGGCATCGGTACCATGGTTATGCCCGATGAAGGACTGGAAATGAGGAGCTCTTATGGCTACTGAGCATGAGGAAAAACTAGGTACGGAGGACAGCAAGTGGCTGGGAGAGTACTCTCAGGTCCACATGAATGTGTTCGGTACGCCGTTGCGCGTCATGGATCACGGCCAAGGTGCCCACATCTGGGATGTTGACGGTAACGAATACCTCGATTTCCTGGCAGGCATCGCCGTCAATTCCCTCGGATACGCCCACCCCAAGTGGGTCAAAGCGGTTGCCGATCAGGCTGCCAAGGTGGCTCATATCAGCAACTATTTCGCGTCCGAGCCGCAAATTGAGCTGGCATCCAAATTGGTCAAGCTGGCTGGTGCACCTGAAGGCTCCAAAGTCTACTTCGGCAACTCCGGTGCTGAAGGCAATGAAGCTGCCCTCAAGCTTGCCAAGCTGTATGGCCGCACCTTGCCTGGTGCCCTGCCTTCCATCGGCGGCAAGCCCGCACGCATTCTCTCAATGACTCACGGCTTCCATGGCCGTACGATGGGTGCGCTGTCCGCCACATGGAAACCCGGTATCCGCAAGCCGTATGATCCGCTGGTGCCGAACATCGAATTCGTGCGCGCCGGCGACAAGGTCGCCCTGCACGACGCTTTTGCACAGACCGGTCTCGGCCGCTATGGCAAGGGTCCGGTGGCTGCTGTGATTCTGGAACTTATCCAGGGCGAAGCCGGCGTGCAGCCGTTGGGCGCCGATTACGTCAAGTTCGTGCGCGAACTGTGCGATATCAACCACGCGCTGCTCATCATCGATGAAGTACAGACCGGTATCGGACGTACCGGCAAGTGGTTCGCATTCCAGCGTGACGATCTGTCCGGCGGCGTGACGCCGGATATGGTGACTTTCGCCAAGGGCGTGGCAGGCGGATTCCCGATGGGCGGCATGATCGCTTTCGGCGAGAAACTTGCGGCTCTGTTCACTCCTGGTTCCCACGGCTCCACCTTTGCCGGCAATCCGCTGGGTGCGGCTGCGGGACTCGCCACTCTTGGCGTGATTGAAGACGAGAATCTGGTGGCCAACGCCGAAGCTCGCGGCGAACAGCTGCGCGATGGCATTATGGCCACCGGTAATCCGCTGTTCGTTTCCGTACGCGGTCGTGGTTTGCTGGACGCCGTCGAGCTCAAGCATCCCTGCTCCCACGCGGTGATGAACTACTGCCTCGAACACGGGCTCATCGTCAACGCGGTGGCTCCCAATGCTCTGCGTTTCGCACCGCCGCTGATTGTAACCGCTCAAGACGTGGATCAGGCACTTGCCATCCTCAAGGATGTGCCTACGGACCTGCCCGACGACTGATTTCTCGCCGTCACTGCCGACCCACCGATCCAAGGAGATCATCATGACACCAGAACTTCGCCACATGCTGCGTGACGACGACCTCAACCATGAGGAGCAGAAGCAGGTGCTCGAACTTGCCATCAAGTTCCACCATGACCGCTTCTACAAGCAGCCGTTCGCCGGTCCGCAGGCCGTCGCCGTACTGTTCGACAAGCCATCCACCCGCACCCGTTCCAGCTTCTCCATCGGCGTTGCCGAGCTTGGCGGCTACCCGCTGGTCATCGACAAGTCCGGCTCCCAGCTGGGCCGTGGCGAGCCCGTGGCCGATACCGCTCGTGTGCTCGACCGCATGGCTTACGGCGTGGTGTGGCGCACCTTCGGCCAGGACCGCGTCGAAGAAATGGCCAAGTACTCCACCCATCCGGTGGTCAACGCCCTGACCGATGACTTCCATCCCTGCCAGATTCTCGCCGACTTCCAGACCATCGCCGAGCACCGAGGCGGCGTCGACAACCTGAAGAACCAGACCATCGCCTACCTCGGTGACGCGGCCAACAACATGGCCAACTCCTACCTGCTCGGCGGTGCCGTGGCCGGCATGGACGTGCGCGTGGCCGGCCCCCACGGCTACCTGCCCCGCCCGGACATCGTGGCCGACGCCAAGCGCGTCGCGGCCGAGACCGGCGGCTCCATCCTGGTCACCACCGATGCCAAGGAAGCGGTGAAGGACGCCGACTGCGTGTTCACCGACACCTGGGTCTCCATGGGCGAGGAGGCCGAATACGCCATCCGTTCCAAACCGTTCTGGGATTACCAGGTCAACACCGAACTTATGGCATTGGCCAAGCCGGATGCGCTCTTCCAGCACTGCCTGCCCGCCTACCGCGGCAAGGAAGTCACCGCTGAAGTGATCGACGGCCCGCAGTCCGTGGTGTGGGACGAGGCCGAGAACCGTCTGCACGCACAGAAAGCGTTGCTGACTTGGTTGACCGGCAAGGCCCGTGGAGATGAAAGTCTGCTCGCATGAGTGAAACCGGTCCGTCCCTGCAGCGCCCTGCCACCAGGGCGGCGCGGCTGAGTGCCATAGAACAGGCGCTCGCCACGCATATCATCACCTCGCAATCACAGCTGTCCAAAATCCTTATCGACGAGGGCATTGCGGTGACTCAGGCGACCCTGAGCCGCGATCTTGATGAGATGCATGCGGTGAAGACCCGGCTGAAGGACGGCACGGTGGCCTACACGGTGGGTCGCAGCGTCGTTGCTTCGGAAGGTGAGGATGTAGGGGAGCGCGGTGAGGCACAGATGTCCCGCGTGCTGAACGGACTGGTCACCTCGGTGGCCGCCGCCAGAAATCTGGTTGTGGTGCACACGCCTTCCGGTGCCGCACAATACGTGGCCTCGGTGATTGACAGGCAGCCGATCGAAGGCGTGCTGGGCACCATCGCCGGAGACGACACCGTCATGGTGATTTGCACCAATGACGACACCGCCGTCTCCCGCTCCGACTGGCTACTAAGCCTCGCCTCCAAATAACCAACACGCCGTGCATAAATATACAGTCTTCTGTATATAATTGCATCAGTTTGTTTTTTTCAGACCTTGAACGAAAGGGAAGCAATGGCAGATAACAAGCGCATTGTTCTGGCCTACTCCGGCGGTCTTGACACCTCCGTCGCCATCTCGTATCTGAAGGAGCGCACCGGCAAGGACGTCGTGGCCGTGTCCCTCGATGTCGGCCAAGGTGGTGAAAGCCTTGAGACCATCAAGCAGCGCGCCCTCGCCTGCGGTGCCGTTGAATCCTACGTGGTCGACGCCCGTGACGAGTTCGCCAACGAATATTGCATGAAGGCCCTCAAGGCCAACGCCATGTACGAAGGCGTCTACCCGCTGGTCTCCGCCATCTCCCGTCCGCTGATCTCCAAGCACCTCGTGCGCGCCGCCCACCAGTTCGGCGCCGACACCATCTCCCACGGTTGCACCGGCAAGGGTAACGACCAGGTTCGTTTCGAGGTCTCCATCGCCTCCATTGACCCGACGCTGAAGGCCATCAGCCCGATTCGTGACCTGTCCCTGACCCGCGATGTCGAGATCGCGTTCGCCAAGGAGCACAAGTTGCCGATCACCCAGACCGAGAAGTCCCCGTACTCCATCGACCAGAACGTATGGGGCCGCGCCATTGAGACCGGCTTCCTTGAGGATCCGTGGAACGGCCCGACCAAGGATTGCTACTCCTACACCGACGACCCGGCTTTCCCGCCGGTCGAAGATGAAGTCGTCATCGAGTTCAAGGAAGGTGTGCCGGTCAAGATCGACGGACGTGACGTCACCCCGCTGCAGGCCATTGAAGAGATGAACCGCCGCGCCGGAGCCCAGGGCATCGGCCGCATCGACCTCATCGAGGACCGCCTGGTCGGCATCAAGTCCCGCGAGCTGTACGAGGCTCCGGGTGCCGTGGCTCTGATCACCGCTCACCAGGAACTCGAAAACTGCTGCCTCGAACGCGAACAGCACCGCATCAAGCGCGACATCGACAAGCGCTGGGGCGAGCTGGTTTACGATGCGCAGTGGTTCTCCCCGGCAACCCAGTCGCTCAACGCCTTCATCGAAGATACCCAGAAGTACGTGTCCGGTGAGATTCGCATGGTCCTGCACGGTGGCCGCGCCGTCGTGACCGGCCGTCGTTCCGACTCCTCGCTGTACGACTACAAGCTCGCCACCTACGATTCCGGCGATACCTTCGACCAGAAGTCCTCCAACGGCTTCATCGACATCTACGGCCTGCCGTCCCGCGTGGCCGCAGCCCGCGACGTCAAGTTCGGCAACGGCATCGAGGTCCCGAAGAACACCGTCGAGTAATCATTTACTTTGGCTCCCCTCGTTGAGGGGTCGCGCCGTAAAGCAAACAGCCCAGTGGGCTGTTTGCAGGTGAGGTGCGAACGACAGTGAGCCAACAATCAGCAGCCGTCAGGCTGTCCGTAATTACAGGACGCTGTCGCCGCAGATGACTGAGGGGAGTACGAGCAAAGATTATGCTCGTGCTCCCCTCGTTTTTTTTGCCGATGACGGAAGAAGCTCAGTGCTCTCCGTAATGAGTTCGGCAGACGGCTATTTCCAGGTTTTGAACATCGTTACCCGTAATGCGGTATACGATGCGGTTCTTTTCATCAATACGACGTGACCAGTATCCCTGACATTGCCGCCATGGAATACGAACAACTTGAATCCACCGGTATGTAGCCCAACGCTGATAGTCTGACAAGCAGTCTGATTTGTTTGCAATCCATGGTTTCAAGGAGCCTTCATGACTGAGAACAACGAACATCTGGCCCTGTGGGGTGGTCGCTTTACGTCCGGTCCGTCGCCGGAATTGGCCCGACTGTCCAAGTCCACGCAGTTCGACTGGCGCTTGGCCGACGACGACATCGCCGGTTCCCGCGCCCACGCCCGTGCTCTCGGCCGTGCGGGACTTCTGACCGCCGACGAGCTGCAGCGCATGGAGGATGCGCTCGACAAGCTCCAGCGCCACGTTGACGATGGCTCCTTCGCCCCCATCGAAGACGATGAGGACGAGGCCACCGCCCTCGAACGCGGACTGATCGACATTGCCGGCGACGAACTCGGCGGCAAGCTCAGGGCCGGCCGTTCCCGCAACGACCAGATCGCCTGCCTGATTCGCATGTGGTTGCGCCGTCACTCCCGTGCGATTGCCGGACTCCTGCTTGACCTCGTCAACGCCCTGGTCGAGCAGAGCGAAAAGGCCGGCCGCACCGTGATGCCGGGCCGCACCCACATGCAGCACGCCCAGCCCGTGCTGCTCGCGCACCAGCTCATGGCCCACGCTTGGCCGCTGATTCGCGACGTGCAGCGACTGATCGACTGGGACAAGCGCATCAACGCCTCTCCGTACGGCTCCGGCGCACTGGCCGGCAACACGCTCGGCCTCGACCCGGAGGCCGTGGCGCGTGAGCTCGGCTTCTCCCGCGTGACCGACAACTCCATCGACGGCACCGCCGCACGTGATCTCGTGGCCGAATTCGCGTTCGTGGCCGCCATGACCGGCGTGGACATCTCCCGCCTGTCCGAGGAGATCATCATCTGGAACACCCAGGAGTTCGCCTTCGTCAAGCTCGACGACGGCTATTCCACCGGCTCCTCCATCATGCCGCAGAAGAAGAACCCGGATATCGCCGAGCTCGCCCGCGGCAAGTCCGGCCGACTCATCGGCGATCTGACCGGCCTGCTGGCCACCCTGAAGGGCCTGCCCACCGCCTACGCTCGCGATCTGCAGGAAGACAAGGAGGCCGTGTTCGACCAGGTCGATACGCTCGAAGTGCTGCTGCCCGCCTTCACCGGCATGGTCAGGACCATGCACTTCGACGGCGACCGCCTGGAAGAGGAAGCTCCGACCGGCTTCGCGCTGGCCACCGACATCGCCGAATGGCTCGTCAAGAACGGGGTGCCGTTCCGCCACGCGCACGAGCTCTCTGGTGCCTGCGTCAAGCTCGCCGAAGGCCGCGGCCAGGAACTGTGGGATCTGACCGACAATGACTTCATCGAGACCTTCGCCGCGTTCCTGCCGGCCGACAAGGCTCCGGGAGTACGCGAAGTGCTCTCCAGCCACGGTTCGGTCGACTCCCGCAACGGCAAGGGCGGCACCGCTTACGGTCGCGTGCGCGAGCAGATCGCCGACGCCAAGGCCGAGGTCGAAGAACTCAAGCTCTTCCCCGCATCCACGTCGGATGGCTCCGCCTACAAAGCCCCCGGCACGTTCTAGTCCCAATGAAGCTCCCTCTGATGAGGGAGCTCTATTTTGTTGTTGTCACTGCAACGGCATACACTGAGAAACCGTAACGAACGGGAGCCGTGAGGCTGAGAGGAAGTCGCCAGACTTCGACCGGGGAACTTGACGCGGGTCATGCCGCCGTAAGGAATCGTTGTCGCAGATTTGCCGGGTTCTCCGATACAGCTTTCATTCCGTTTGCATAATTCAGCCGTGAGACGGTCGTGATGGAGCCAATACATCACAGCGGTCGAACGGTCGCATGATTGGGTTCATGAATGGGCGCACCACTTAAGGTACGGTTCGTTTCGTGCACCCTTTTTTACTATCTGAAAGGATATTATGCAGGTTAACGGAGAGCAGGTCACGCTCGAGACGCCGGTCAGCGTCGCCGATTATCTCGAAGCGCACGGATTCCGCGCCGAGCGTGTGGCCATCGAACTCAATGGTGAGATTATCCCGCGCGATAAGCGTGCCGACGCCATGCTCGACGACCAGTGCGTCATGGAAATTGTGCAGTTTGTACAGGGTGGATGAAAGGAAAAGCTATGAGCAATATTAATCCGGTTACTGAAGCATCTGTTGAGGCGACTCCGCTGCCGCCGCAGCCCGCCGTCACCAATCCGGTCGGCACCGCCGCGCCGATTCTGCCAGTGGAAGACAAGCCGCTGAACCTGGGCGGTCACGAGTTCCAGTCGCGATTCATTCTGGGCTCCGGCCGCTACGACCTGAACCTCATCAAGGCCACGGTCGAACATGCAGGCACGCAAATCGTCACCATGGCACTGCGCCGCGCGCAGACCACCGAGAACAGCGTGCTCGACTACATTCCCGAAGGCATCACGCTGCTGCCCAACACCTCCGGTGCGCGCAACGCCGAGGAAGCCGTGCGTATCGCCCGACTGGCACGCGAAGTGTGCCACACCGACTTCGTCAAGGTCGAAATCGAACACGAGACCAAGTACCTCCTGCCGGACAACGCCGAAACCATCCGAGCCACCGAAATGCTGGCCAAGGAAGGCTTCGTGGTCATGCCCTACATGTTCCCGGACCCGATTGCCGCACGCCAGCTGGAGGAGGCCGGTGCCGCCGCCGTTATGCCGCTCGGTTCGCTGATCGGCTCCAACATGGGCCTGCGCATGCGTGACTTCATCGAAATCATCATCGCCAACGCGCATGTGCCGGTCATCATCGATGCCGGCATCGGACGCCCGAGTCAGGCATGCGACGCCATGGAGATGGGTGCGGATGCGGTGATGGCGTACACGGCCGTTGCCTCTGCTGGCAATATCCCGCTGATGGCTGAGGCGTTCAAGCACGCCATCGATGCTGGTCGTGCGGCGTATCTGTCCGGTCTGGGCAAGGTGACCGAGGGACAGGCCGTGCCGTCCAGCCCGACTACGGGGTATTTGCACTGACACTTTTATTAGCTCCCCTCTCTGAGGGGAGCTGGCCGCGTAGCGGACTGAGGGGAGATGGAAACATGGAGAAAACATGGCATTGACTGATGAACAGGTGGAGCGGTACGCGCGCCATCTGATTTTGAAGGGGCTGGGCGTCAAAGGGCAAAAGCGGTTGCTGGCCTCCAGCGTGCTCATCATTGGAGCGGGCGGGCTTGGCTCTCCGGCCGCCCTGTATCTGGCGGCGGCCGGCGTCGGCCATATCGGACTGGTGGACGGCGATGTGGTGGATATGAGCAATCTGCAACGCCAAATCATCCATACCACTGCACGTGTCGGAGCGCCCAAAGTGGAATCCGCGGCCACAGCCATCCGCGCGCTCAACCCGGATGTGACGGTTGATACCTACTACGAGCTCGTCGACGCGAGCAACATCGCCGGCCTCATCGAACCGTACGATCTGGTGATCGATGCCACCGACAACTTCGCCGCAAAATTCCTCATCAATGACGCCTGCGTGCTGGCCGGCAAGCCGTATATCCATGCCGGCGTGGTCGGATTCGCCGGTCAGGTGATGACCGTCATTCCCGGCGAAGGCCCCTGCTACCGCTGCATCTTCCGCGACCTGCCCGCCGCCGGTGAGATTCCGACCTGCAAGGAAGCCGGCGTACTGGGCGCGGTGGTCGGCGTGATCGGCAGTCTGGAGGCGACTGAGGCCGTCAAGCTGATTGCCGGCGTGGGGGAGCCGCTCGTGGCTCGCATGCTCACTGTGGATGCCCTGACCATGAATATTCGACGGGTCCCACTGCCAAAGCATGTGCCGGATTGCCCGGTGTGCGGTGAGCAGCCGACCATTACTGCTATTGATCCGGCCAACTATATTCAGCCGGCCTGCGCGATTTAGAGCTATGTGGTGCCCCTCCTTGAGGGGTGCCAAGATCAGAACGAGAGGGGAAGAACATGCCTATTGCTTTGCATAATGCGGTCGATGACGATGAGAGCAGTGAAGCATCGTACCGCCGCATCACGCCGGCGGAATTTGCCAAGCTCGACCCGAATACGGTCACGCTGCTCGACTTGAGGGAACCAGCCGACTTCGCCGCCCACCCGGTCGAAGGTGCCATCAATGCACCACTCGACCCTCTGGCCCATGTGCTCAAAACCGTGCCCACAGATCGAACTGTCGTAGTCTATTGTGCTCAAGGATGGTGGAGCGAGGAAGTAGCTGAAATCCTTGCCGATCGCGGCTACGATGTAGCAAGCCTCGATGGCGGTTTTCAGGGTTATCTCGACTATCTTGAAACCCACCACGATTAACGGTTCCCGTTGTCGTTCTTTTGGATGAGTGTGCACGGACATATTTGTGCCCTACAATCGGTCACGGTATTACTCGATGGATTCTTGAATATCGCCGGGTAATCGTAATTCACAACAGGGGATTGCACTGAACCAACCCAAAACGGGAAGGACCGAAAATCGTGGGACATCTGCTCACCCGAACGCAGATTCAACGCCTGGTCGCCAAGCACGGCCGTGAGGTCATCGAGCATCGCCACATGCAGATCGAACGCTGCTGCTACCAGCACGGCAATGTCACCACGTTCGAACATTCCGTGCGTGTCGCCTGCCTGGCTGTGTGGATGGCCGACCGCGCACACCTGTGGTACCGCGTCGACCTCAAATCCCTGATTCGCGCGGCCCTCCTGCACGATTACTTCCTGTACGACTGGCACGACTGGGATAACGGCGAACACCAGTGGCATGGCTTCACCCATGGCCACGCCGCCCTGGTCAATGCCCTGAAGGACTTCAAGCTCAACGATATCGAACGCAACAGCATCGAGAACCACATGTTCCCGATGACCCCGGTGCCGCCGCGCTATATCGAAGGCTATCTGGTCACCTTGGCGGACAAATGCTCCGCCACCGCCGAGACCTTCTCGTTCGACCGGTTCAACAAGCGCGCGTTGCCCGCCGCGAAGCCTTACGCCGAGATCGAAGCCCGTCGATGATCATCACACTCGAACATTATTTCCTCTGGTTTCTGTTCTACAGTTTCGTCGGCTGGATGTACGAGTCCATTCTCGTCTCCTGCCAACAGCACCGCTTGGTCAACCGAGGGTTCCTCAACGGCCCGCTGTGCCCGATCTACGGCACCGGCGCGATACTCGGCGTCGCCATTCTCGGCAACGTACATAACCCGATCATCATCTTCCTGATTTCGATGGTGGGCGCCACGATACTCGAATACACAACCTCGTGGGTCATGGAGCAGCTGTTCCACGCCCGCTGGTGGGATTACTCGAACTTCCGCTTCAACCTCCAAGGCCGCGTCTGCCTGCTGGGCGCGTTGATTTTCGGCCTCGGCGGCGTGGGCGTGGTACTTGGTTCGCAGCCATATGTCGAGCGGGTCACGGATATGATTCCGCTGCCGATGCTGCATACGCTGGTCACGGTACTGGCCCTGATCACCATCATCGACTTGGCGGTCACGGTTGCGGGCATGCTCGAATTCGAGCGGGTGCTCGATTCCGTCTCTCAGGTGGTGCAGGATGTGGCGGCACGCGCCGGTGGCACGTGGCAGTGGGGCTCCAGTGCGGTATCCGACAGGATGCGTGAGCTTTCGCAGGATACGGTTGAGCGTCTGCGCTGGGCCGTCAATGGCGTCATCAACGCACAGCAGAAGCGTATGCTCAAGTCCTTCCCGAAGTTCCAGGTGCCGGATCGTCAGGACATCATCGACTCTTTGCGCGAACTTATGGGCCCGCGCCGCTAGAATAAGGCGTTTTACTGAATCGCGCGGCTCGGCTGGTGTTCGGCACTGTCGCCATGTTCTGCGAAACTTGACTGTGCCCAATTGGGCAGTCTTATTCACAATTCGATAGGGAGAAGCGACAAGCTATGGCTCACGTCACCGACTTCAAGGAAGCGGGTTTCAACACCCTGCTTGAGGAACTGGAATGGCGCGGGTTGATTTCCCAGTCCACGGACCGGGATCGACTCGCAGAAGCACTGAACGGCGAGCCCATCACCTATTATTGTGGCTTCGATCCCACCGCTGCATCGTTGCATATCGGCAACCTCGTGCAGCTCATCAACATGCGTCACCTGCAGCTTGCGGGCCATCATCCGATCGCTTTGGTCGGTGGCGCCACCGGACTCATCGGCGACCCGCGCCAGTCCGGCGAACGTACGCTTAACCCGAAGGACGTGGTGGCCGGCTGGGCCGATCGCCTGAAGAATCAGATCGGCGGCATTCTGGACACCGAAGGCGCGAACGCCGTACGTTTCGTGTCCAATTACGATTGGACCGCCTCGATGACCGTCATCGACTTCCTGCGTGACGTCGGCAAGAACTTCCGTCTGGGCACCATGCTCGCCAAGGACACGGTCGCCCGCCGCCTGAACTCTGAGGAAGGCATCTCCTTCACCGAGTTCAGCTACCAGGTGCTGCAGGGCAACGACTTCCTCCACCTGTTTGACGAATACCACTGCACGCTGGAACTCGGCGGCTCCGACCAGTGGGGCAACCTCACCTCCGGCCTGGACCTGATCCACAAGGTGCGCGGTGTGGACGTCAACGTGTTCACCAGCCCGATTATCACCGATGCTTCCGGCAAGAAGTTCGGCAAGTCCGAGGGCAACGCCGTCTGGCTCGACGCCACGATGCTCAGCCCGTACAAGTTCTACCAGTTCTGGATCAACCGCCCGGACGTGGAGATGGAAAGCCTGCTGAAGGCGTTCACCTTCCTGCCCAAGGCCGAAATCGAACGACTGGTCGAGGAATCCAAGACCAACCCCGGCAAGCGCGAGGCCCAGAAGACCCTTGCCTGGGAGGTCACCAGCTTCGTGCATGGCGAGGCCGCTACCCAGGCTGCCATCGACGCTTCCGGTGCGCTGTTCGGCCGCGGTGGCAACCTCGAAGACATCGACGAGGAAACGCTGGAATCCGTGCTCGACGGTTTCAAGGTGGTCGACGAGAACGGCGAGCACGTCTTCCCCGTCTCCAAGCCCGGCGATCGCGTAATCGACGCCGCCCAGGCTGCCGGACTGTTCAAGTCCGCTTCCGAGGCACGCCGCGCCATCAAGTCCGGTGGCGTGTATCTCAACAACAACCGTATCGAGGATGAGGAGCAGGTGCTGGCCGAAGCCGACTTCCTGGCAGGCCGCTTCGCGCTTATCCGTCGTGGCAAGAAGGCGCTCGGCGCCGTGGAAAACCGTTAATCAACAACGAATTAAGGAAAACAAGTAATGGCAGAAGGTAACGAGCGTTCCGGCAAGTCTTACGGCGGCGGCCATAAGGGGTATGGCGATCGCCGACCGGGCAACCGCGGCGGCAAGGGTTTCAAGCCGCGCGGCAAGGGCGGTTTCAAGCCGCGTCATGATGGTGAGGGTTTCAAGCCGCGTCGCCGTGAGGATGGCGAGGGCTACGCGCCGCGCCGTGACGGTGATGGCGAGGGCCACGGCGGCTACCGCAAGTCGTACGGCAAGTCCGGCGGCTTCCACAAGGGCGGCCGCTCCGGCTTCGGCGGCAAGGGCGGTTACCGCGGCAATGGTCCGCGCCGTGACGGCGAAGGCTTCAAGCCGCGCCGCGAAGGCGGCTACCGTTCCCACGAAGGCGGCTACCGTTCCCACGAAGGCGAGAACGGCGAGAATCCGCGCTACCAGCACCGTGATAACGATCGTCGTGATTTCCGCCGCGATGGTGAGCGTCGCAGCTTCCGCCGCAACGACGACCGCCGAGATTTCCGTAGGGACGACCGTCGCGATGGGGACCGTCGTGACTTCCGTCGTGACAATGACCGTCGTGACTTCCGTCGCGATGACCGCAGGGATAACGATCGTCGTGATTTCCGCCGCGATGGTGAGCGTCGCAACTTCCGTCGCGACGACGATCGCCGTGATGGCGACCGCCGCAACTTCCGCAGGGACGACCGCCGCGATGATCGTCGTGACTTCCGCCGTGACGATCGCCGCGACAACAACCGTCGTGACGGCGAATTCCGCGAGTTTTCGCAGGAAGAGAAGCGCCAGTACCGTGAGGAGAAGCGCTCTGAATACATGAGGCGCCCGCGCCGTAACTCCGACGGCACGATGAGCTTCCCCTCGCAGAACCCGTACACCGACCGTCGTCCCGACGAGCCCAAGATGCCCAAGGGCATGGAATGGTCGATGCTGTCCAAGGATGAGCGCGAACGTCTGCGCGGCCTGTCCAAGGAGCACGCGGAGAACATTGGTCTGCACATCCTCGCCGCTTTCGCGCTGGAGGAGAGCGACCCCGAACTTGCCTTGGAGCACGCCAAGTGGGTGGCCCGTCAGGCCTCCCGCATCGACTTCGCCCGCGAGACGCTTGCGTTCGTGGCCTACCGTCAGGGCGACTACAAGCTGGCCCTGCGTGAGTTCCGCACCGCCTACCGTATGAACGGCTTCCTCGACTACCTGCCGTTCATCGCTGACTGCGAGCGTGGCGTCGGAGAGCCGAAGAAGGCCGTGGAACTGGCGCTGTCCGATGAGGGCAAGCAGCTGCATGGCGCTCCCAAGGTCGAGATGTTCCTGGTGTACGCCGGTGCCCTTGGCGATTTGGAGATGTGGGACAAGGCCATTGAAGTGGTTCACACCGTCGGCCGTTCCCAGGGGCTGCCGGGTGAGTACCGCATGCGTGCCGTGCAGGCCGAGCAGTACTTCCTTGAAGAGGCCGGCCGCAGCAAGGAAGCCGAGCAGCTCAACGACCTGCTGGACCGTCTTGAGGACCAGTATGCCGACGAGGAGATTGACGAAAACAGCGACGACGTGGTGATCGATCACGATCTCGAAGACATCACCGACGACTCCGACGTGCTCGAAAAGCTCGGCATCGATCCGGATGAGGCGCAGTACGCCCCGGATCCGGAGCAGGAATACGGCGATGAGGATGACGAGGCTGAAGACGGTGATGCCGAGTCTGATGAGGCCGACGAGACCGAGACCGATTCCGCCAATGACGCCGAGGCTGACGATTCCGCCGAATCCGCCGACTCCGACTCCACCGAACCCGAAACCGAAACCGAGGAGTGAACGGCGTAATGACCCGTTTCCTCAAAGGCACCGATCGCCCGCTCGCCGAGGCCTATCAGCTTGCGCTGCTGGACCTCGACGGCGTGGTGTATCGCGGCAAGAATCCGGTCGAATACGCGGCCGATTCCATTCGTGCGGCCGAAGCCGCCGGCATGACCATCGAATACACCACGAACAACTCCTCGCGCTTCCAGCACGTGGTGGCCGACCAGCTCAAGGGCTTCGGCTTGGACGTGGAGCCGTGGCAGGTCATCACCTCTTCGGTGGTGGCCGCCCGTATGGTGGCCAAGGCGTTGCCCGCCGGCGCGCGCGTACAGGTATTGGGCGCCGAGCATTTGCGCGATGAGGTCACCCGCAACGGCCTGACCATCGTGGACGGTCCTCAGGACCGCCCGCAGGCCGTCATTCAGGGCTGGTATCCGGATATGACTTGGCAGATGATGGCCGATGCCGCGTTCGCGGTCGAGGCCGGAGCCACGTATTTCGTGACCAACCGCGACCTAACGATTCCTCGTGAACTGGGCATCGCCCCCGGTTGCGGATCGATGATTCGCGCCGTGATCACGGCCACCGGCGTCGAACCGGTCGCCTCCGCTGGCAAGCCGGAAGCGTACATGTACGATGAGGCCCGCGAACTGAACGCCGCCGAAGGCCACGATTTGGTGCCCAAGGAGGCGTCCATCGCCATTGGCGACCGCCTCGACACCGATATCGAGGCCGGTAACCGCGGCGACTACGATTCGCTGGCGGTGCTGACCGGTGTCACCAACCCGACCGAACTGATGCTGGCTCCGTCACACCTGAGGCCCACATTCATCGCCCCTGATCTGCGTGAACTCGGCGAAGCCCAACCGGAGCCGGTCCGCGATGAGAGCGGTACTTGGGAATGCCGCAAGGCTAGCGCTTGGTTTGAAAACGGCCAGGTACACGTCAGCGACCCCACCAGTATGGACGGCCTGCGCGCCGCCGTATGCGCCGCATGGGAAGCCGCCGACCAAGGCGCACAGCTTAGCGAGGCCACGGTACCGGTGTTCGCCATCGAGGCATAGTCCTATGCCTACGGATAGCGAACATGCGCCGGTCACCGAGCGATACCCCGAACTTGCGGATATCGATGAACAAGACAACGACCGCAAGCTTGAGACCTATCGCAACGTGCTGGAATCCTTACAACACGAGCTTGATAACAGCCGCAGCTAGCAGAGGTGATTCATTCTCCCGCCAGCGGAAGATGACGTGAAGTGCTGGATGGTGGCTCCATGCCGAGCCACCCCGTTGGTGGATGGTGGGCCGAAAGGAAGATATATGACCGAGCAGCATATCGATCCCGCGACTCCACTTGACCGACTTGACATGATGCTCGTGGCTTCGGGACTGGTCGAATCGCGGGCCAAAGCGCAGCGACTCATCAAGGCCGGGCATGTGCGCGTGGACGGCGAGACCATCACCAAGCCATCGTTCATGGTCAAAGCCGGGCACAGCGAACTCGCCGTGGATAAGGGCGACGACTACGTCTCCCGAGGCGCTTACAAACTCTTGGGCGCGTTCGAAACCTTTGCCGGCAATGGCCTTACCGGGCCGGAAGGCTTGGAATGTCTGGATATCGGTGCCTCCACCGGTGGCTTCACCGACGTACTGTTGCGCGGGGGAGCGGCCAAAGTCGTAGCGCTCGACGTTGGGCACGGCCAGCTCGACCCGCGCATCGCCAATGACGAGCACGTCATCGAAATGAGCGGCGTCAACATTCGCGAAGTAGAGGCCGACGACCTGCCTTACCGGCCGGCGATGATTGTTTCCGACGTCTCCTTTATTTCCCTGACCTATGTGATCCCGGTAATCGCGCGCATCGCGGCTCCCGGTGCGCAGATTGTGTTACTGGTCAAACCGCAGTTCGAGGTCGGCCGGGCAGGACTCGGCAAAAACGGCATCGTTGAAGATCCGGCATTGCGGGAGCGGGCATTACACGACGTGGTCGCCTGTGCTGAACAGCACGGACTTGACGTGGTGGCCACTGCCGATAGTCCCATCATCGGCACCCACGGTAATGAGGAATACCTGCTTTACGCTGTCTTGAGATGAATGCGTTGGCAGTCTCCGTTCACCAGCAGCACGCTGGAGGTACGGTCGATGCCTAGTGCGGTGGCACACGTGGCGCTTTCCACCGCACTGCCGTTGCGTAGCATGGCGGAGTCCGCCGTCAAAGTCCGGCATTGCAGATGGTTGGCTTCAACCGTGACGGCTGTGATATGGCGAACCGTGCTGCCATCCTCATACCCATCCATATCAAAACGGGAAAACATCGTACTGCGGAGTGGATGAACTTCCAGAGCCCTGCTGTTGACGTCATGACCCTTCAACACGCCGTTCAAGCGGACTGTCTGACCGCTAATATGACGGGTGCCTAGGGAGCCATTGACGGACAGATTTCCGGAACAAACGATATCGCCGTTGCATCGTAGTTTGCCGGTAAAGGTTATTTCATCGCAAATAATGTCGCCGCCGACTTCGATGTCGCCGCTGCCGCTGATGCTGGATACGCGAATATCACCATCACACCGCACAATGCCACTTTTGATGACCAGTTTGTCCCCTTCTATAACTGAGGCCTCGAGGGTGCTGGTCACAATCATGGTGTGAAAATGCGCGCCATCGGCAAGACGGGAACGTTGGTCCACTCCTATGGTGCCGTAGACTCCTTTGCCTATCAGCGTGCAATTCTGCGTATGCTTGCCCATGATGATAAAACTCCCCTTATTAATATGGACGTACAGCTTTATGGCTTATTGCCACAATAATGAGCGCATCCATGTTGAGGGGGTTATATCGGTCACGATGTGAGCAGATAGGGGGTATAGCGAGCGCAGTTAGGGGGTTAGCCTTGGATGAAGTGGTCGATCTGATCCTGCTTGCCCATGAGGATGAGTTCGTCGTTGCGATGCATGACCAGTTCCTTGGAGCCGTACTGGAACTCCTTGCCTGGGGCCTTGAGGCCCACCACGGTCACGCCGTACTTGTCATGTACTTGTACGTCCTCGATGCTGCGGCCTACCGCGTACAGGGGCGTGTGGACCTTGACGACGGTGTACGGCCCGTCGATTTCGATGTAATCCAGATAATTGCCGGCCACCAGATGGCCCACGCGCTTGCCGGCATCGGTCTCCGCGTTGATGATGTGGCGGGCGCCGATGCGCTGCAGAATGCGCGCATGCTCCTGGGACACGGACTTGGCCCACAGGTCGGAAACGCCGGCGTCCAGCAGGTTGCCGGTGATGATCACCGAAGCCTCGATGCTGTCGCCGATGGCCACGACGGCCGTGTCGAACTGGGAGGCGTCGATCTGCTCGATGGCCAGCACATCGGTCATATCGGCCTGAATGGTGGGCAGATGCGCGGACCAACGGGCCACAAGCTCCGGGTTCTTGTCCACTGCGAGCACATCCTGACCCATCTGGTCGAGGGTGGCGGCCACGGACCCGCCGAAACGGCCCAGTCCGATGACCAGCACGCTTTTGTTGCCGCTCGGTTTTGCTGCCATGATGATGGTCCTCTCTATGTCAGATTGCTGGGCGCCGATTGAATGGCCGATCAGCCAACGATAATGTTTTCCTGCGGATAACGAATAGGTTCGGGAGCCATCGGTCGGCTGATGGAGTAGGCGATGGTCAACGGGCCAAGTCGTCCGACAATCATCTCGGCGGACAGAATAAACAGGCTGGCCGGATTGCCGGCGCTTGCCACGCCCACCGAATAACCACCCAACGAGAAGGCCGAGCAGGCTTCGAACACGGCGTCCACGAACGCGCAGCCGGTGGTGAACATCAGCATCATCGCACCGACCATAACCAACGCAAAGCAGGCCGTGGTCACGGACACGGCGGTCATCTGAATACGGCGGGGGATACGGCGGCGGAACACGGTGACATCGCGATGGCCGGTGAATGCGGCGCGGCAAATCAAGAGAATCACCGCGAACGTGGTGACACGGATGCCGCCAGCGGTGGATGAGGAACCTGCGCCGATGAACATGAGTATGCTCATGAACACCTTGGTCTCATTCGTGACTTCGGGCACCCAGGAAATATCGAAACCGGCGGAGCGGGGCATGACGGCGGCGCTCATCGCACGGCGCATCTTCATGCCGGGGTCATCTGCGGGGAACAGGCCGGTATTGCTCCACTCGACCAGCAGGAACCAAGCCAGTGAGGTGGCCACCAGCACAGCGGTGGTCATCAAAGTGAGTTTGGTGTGCAATGTCCAACGTTTCGGGCTGAGCCGCCGGCGTGCGCACTGCACCAGATTCAGCACCACGGGGAAGCCGAGCGTTCCGATGAATGCACTGATGAGAATCGGCAGCCCCACGCCCCAACGGTTCACATGCAGACCAGTGGCATCCGGCGTGAAACCGGTGTTGTTATAGGCCGACACCGCGTAGAACAGCGCCTGCCACAAGGTACGCCCCATATTGCCATGGTTCACGCGGAACAGGTCGGGCAGCAGCAGCACGAAGGTCAGCACCTCGGCGATGATGGAGGTGCCCAGCACCACGGTGAGCACGCCTTTGACCTCGGAAAGCTTCGTGGTGCCCAGCTCGTTCGCGGTGAGCATACGCTGGGAGACCTTGAGTCTGCGGGAAACGCCAAGAGCCACCATCGAGGCGAAGGTCATGACTCCCAGACCGCCGAACTGGATGGAGAACAGGACGACGACCTGGCCGAACATCGACCAGTATTCGCCGGTGTTCACCACCGGAATGCCGCAGGTGGACAGGGCCGAGACGGCGGTGAAGAACGCGATCGGGAAATTGGTGAAGATGATGTCCGATGTGGAGATCGGCAGCAGCAGCAAACCGGTGACGATGATGATCAGTGCGCCGAAATACACCATGGACAGACGGCCCGGGTGCCTGAGCAGACGGTCGGTGATGCTGATACGTCGAATGCGCTTGGCGGTTTTATCGCTTTTGTCTCGGCTCAGTACATCGGCTGAATACCACCATGACAGGTCCTTCGAGGCCTCCTCATTGGCGGAGGATTCGTCGAAGTCATTGGCCATGGGTCCTCAAGCTCCTCAACTGATACTGCTGTACGGTCATACGGCATGCCATCGCGCTGCGCACGGCACGCGTACGGTGATTGCGCGGCTGTACGCCATTGTATGCCGAAGCCTTACGATAATCGACTCTGTGGAACGTTGCCGGCGACGCGCCACGAAGCAGCATTTTTCGAACACCTGTACGACTGATGACGGTGTCTGCGGCTAGAATAATGAGCAGTGCGACCGAATCGACAGGAGGATGCCATGGCCAAGCGCAACGCGGTGGTGGTGACGCATACCAGGCTCAGGCAGACCGGAACCGTAGTGGGCGAGGCGGTGAGCCAGCTGCGAGTGGCCGGTTTCGAAGTCACCATCATCGACAACACCGAGGCCCCCGATTTCGGCGTGCAGCCGCCGTGCGTATCGGACGACACCGAAATCGTCGTGGTCCTGGGCGGCGACGGCACGATACTGCGCGCCGCCGAACTCGTCCACTGCACCCAGGTGCCGATTCTCGGCGTGAACATGGGGCATGTCGGCTTCCTGGCCGAATTCGAAAGCTTCCAGATCGACGAGGCGATCCGCCGGATCGCCACCCACGACTATTCGATCGACGAACGCATGATCGCCCATGTGGACGTCTGGCTGCCCGGCGCCACCAAGCCCATTGAGGATTGGGCGCTGAACGACATCACACTGGAACGCGCCGACCGGGGCAAGATGGTCGAACTGTCCATCCGCGTGGACGATGTGGAGATGAACTCGTTCGGCGCGGACGGCGTCATCGTCTCCACGCCCACCGGTTCCACCGCCTACGCCTTCTCCGCGGGCGGTCCGGTCATGTGGCCGAACGTCAAGGCCCTGCAGTTGATTCCGTTGGCCGCGCACGCCCTGTTCGCCAGGCCGCTGATCATCGGCTCCGGCTCGACCTTCACCATCGATATTCTGGACGATTCCATGTCCGAAGGCTGGATTTGCTGCGATGGACGCCGTCAGCGCGCCCTGCCGCAGGGTACGCGCGTCATGGTGCGCGAATCGCGCGATACCTTGCGCCTCGCCCGACTCTCCGGCGTGCCGTTCACCAACCGTCTGGTCTCCAAGTTCGATCTGCCCGTGGTCGGTTGGCGCGAGCACGCGCGCAACGAGGCCTCGAGCCAGTCGCTGCATCACGGGCACACGTTCCCGGCGGCCGCGTATGCGGCTGGCGTTGCCGTTGCCGGTGACGCTGGCGTCGCTGGTACCGAGCCCGACAAGCCGGGCGAACGTGACGGCAAGGCAGGGGCCTGATGCTCGAAGAACTCGATATCCGCAATCTGGGGCCGATTCGAGAAGCCACCATTGCGCCGGCCGCAGGCATGACCGCCATCACCGGTGAGACCGGCGCCGGCAAATCCATGCTGCTCTCCGCGATCCGACTGGTTTCCGGTGGGGCCGCCGAATCCTCGCGCGTCTCGTCCGGGGCGGACGAGGCTTGGGCCCAGGCGATTTTCGCGCTCTCGGATGATGCCGTCGCATCTGAACATTCCGGCGACACCAACGATGCCGGTTCTGGCGATGCCGACAGTGGGTTCACCGGTGCTGCCGCGGCCGTGGCCAAGGCCCATGACGCGGGCGTCGACCCCGAAGACGGCGAACTGTTCCTTTCCCGCACCGTACGCGCTTCCGGACGTTCGCGGGCCGTGCTCGGCGGCAAGTCCGTACCGCGTTCGGTGCTGGGGGCCATCGCCGGCGAACTGGTTACCATTCATGGCCAGACCGATCAGCTGAAAATCGCGGCCTCCTCACGGCAACGCGAGTTTCTGGACCGGGTGGCCGGAGACGAAGCCGAACTGGCCGCCTACCGCAAGGCGTGGGATGCGCTGGCCGCCATGGATGAGCGGCTGGAACGCCTGCGCTCGCAGGAATCCTCTGCCCGCCAACAGGCCGACTACCTGCGCGAATCCATCGACCGCATCAACCGAACCGACCCGCAGCCGGGGGAGGATGAGGAGCTGAAGGCGCGCCGCGAACGCATCGAAAACGCGGCCGACATCGCCCAAGGCGTGGGTTCGGCGCTGGGCGCACTGGATGCCTCGCAGGTGGATGTGGACGCCGCCGACGGCGCTTCGGCCGTGGAACTCATCAATCATGCGGTGACTTCGTTGCGCGCGATTCGCGTCGGCGGCACGTTCGCCGAGCAGGCCGATCGGCTTGAATCCATCAATGCCGATTTGGGCGACGTGGTGTTCGCCCTGAGCCAGGAGCTGGGCGACGAAGGCAGCGTGGAGGATCTGGACCAGATCAACGGCCGTATCCACGAGCTTGGCGACCTCACCCGTCGGTGGGGCCCCACCTTGGCCGACGTGCTCGCTTGGCGGGACAAGGCGGCGTTCGATCTGGAGGATCTGGATGCCTCGCCGGAAAAGGTCGCCGAACTCGAATCCGAACGGCAGACGCTGTACGATGCGGCCCTCGCCGCCGCCGACGTGCTGAGCGCCGCGCGCGTGGCTGCCGCTGCCGACTTGGGTGCGCGCGTCACTGAAGAACTCGGCTCGCTCGCCATGCTGGGCGCTTCCTTGGAAGTGCGCGTCACGCCGCGAGACAAGGCCGATGATCCGCTCGGCCCGTATGGTCGCGACGATATCGCGTTCCTGTTTACGCCGTTCGAGGGGTCGCCGCAGTTGCCGATGGGCAAAAGCGCTTCGGGCGGTGAACTGAGCCGACTGATGCTGGCCTTGGAGCTGGTGGCCGCCGACACGCGCGGCGGTGCCGACCAGACCTTCATCTTCGACGAGGTTGACGCCGGCGTGGGTGGCAAGGCCGCGGTCGAACTGGGCAAACGTCTGGCACGGCTGGCCCGCAGCGCGCAGGTCATCGTCGTCACCCACTTGGCGCAGGTCGCCTCGTGGGCGGACGCGCAGTTCGTGGTCACCAAGGAGCCGCCGGATGCCGATGACGACGATTTGGGCGTGGTCACCACCATCGCCGAAGTCAACGGCGAAACCCGCGTCCACGAAATCGCCCGCATGCTCTCCGGCAGCGAATCCGAAGCCTCCCTGGACCACGCCCGAGAACTCCTATCCGATTCTCGGCTTACGCTCCCGCTGGCGGGAGCTGGCGCCGCAGGCGACTGAGGGTGGTTGAAGAAGATGGAGATTAGCAAATGACCAAGGCCGCCATATTCGACCTCGATGGCACCCTCCTAGACTCCATGGGAGTCTGGGACCAAGTCGACATCGACTTCCTGAACAAGCGCGGAATCGAAGTGCCGCCCGACTACATGACCAAAGTTTCTGCCATGCAATTCCGCCAGATCGCCGAATACACCATCGCACGCTTCGGCCTTACAGACACGCCCGAAGAGCTCATGCAGGAATGGGACGACATGGCCAGCGTCGCCTATTCCACCACGGTCGAAGCCAAACCCGGCGCGCTTGACTATCTGCGCGATCTGAAAGACTCCGGTGTCAAACTGGGCGTCGCCACCTCGCTGCCCCCGCGTCTGCGTGAGCCGGCGCTACGCCACGTCGGCATGTTCGATTTGTTCAACGATATCGTCTCCGTCGATGACGCGAACGACGTCGGCAAGGACCAGCCCGACGTCTACCTGCTCGCCGCCAAGCGCCTGGGTGCTGCACCGGACGACTGCACAGTGTTCGAAGACCTGCTGGTCGGCATGAAGTCGGCCAAATCGGTCGGCATGAAGGTCTGGGCCATGCACGACGACTCCTCCGCCTCCGACTGGCCCGAAATCTGCCACCTAGCCGACGGTGTCCTCTTCGACTTCCACGACGCCCCGCGCGTGCTGTGATAAAAAAGTTACGCCCCCGCTGGCGGGGCTGTCGGCGGAACGGCGTTGTTCGGCATGGGTACCCCTTTCCGAGGCCATTGTAGGCACGGCCCATGTTTCGACACTGTATGTTGGCGAGGTGTTTGTTCACCGTTTAACTGTTATGTAACACACCTTGACAGTTAAGCAGAACAGTTATACTGTGTTGTATAACAGCTAAACAGCTGGGGTGCTAGTCAACCACAACCGAAAGGGGCATAGATGAAACTGATCATCTCATCCGTGTCCGGTGAGCCCATCTACGAGCAAATCAAAACCCAAATCCGTTCGGCGGTGCTCGGCGGCGAGCTGAAGGCGGGCGAGGCCCTGCCTTCCCTGAGAAAACTCGCCAAGGAGTTGCGCATCTCCGTACTCACCGTCACCAGGGCGTACAACGAACTGGCCGATGAGGGCGTGGTGCAGAACATCCAAGGCAAAGGCACTTTCGTGATGGACAAGGGCAACGAACTGATGCAACGTCAGCTCGAAACCCAGATTCGTGAAAGCCTGGCCGAGGCAAGCCGGGGCGCCAAAGCCGCCGGCATTCCGCTGGACGCATTGGACCGCATGCTCGAAGAGGAATACCGCAAGGAATAACCTCAAGAAAGGACCATGGCCATGACCGCCATGTCCGAATCCGACGCGATGGCGTTGCAGGTCACCGACGTCACCAAACACTATGATTCCGGCTTCACGCTGGACGACGTGACCTTCGACCTGCCCAAGGGCTACATCATGGGACTGATCGGCCCGAACGGCGCCGGCAAATCCACCCTCATCAAACTCATCCTCAACATGATCCACCGCGACGCCGGTTCGATTCACGTGCTCGGCCTCGACAACGTCGCCGACGAGGAGCCCGTCAAGGAACAACTCGGCGTGGTATTCGATTCCAGCTACCTGTATGAACAGTGGCAAGTCAAGAACGTTGAACGTATTGTCGCGCCACTGTATTCATCATGGGACAGTGGATGCTATCGCAAGTATCTGGATACTTTCGGCCTTGGTGGCGCACAGAACGGCAAGAAACATATCAAGGATCTTTCCCGCGGTATGCAGATGAAGCTGATGCTCGCCATCGCATTGAGCCATGACGCCAAACTGCTGATTCTCGACGAGCCGACCAGCGGACTCGATGTGCTTGCCCGCGACGAACTCATGGATATCCTGCATGCCTACATTGAGGATGGCGAACATTCGGTACTGTTCAGCACCCATATCACTGCCGACCTCGAACGTGCCGCTGACTTCATTACCTACATCACCGATGGCCGTCTCTACTACACCGGTCCGAAAGACGAGTTTGAGGAATCGTTCCGCCTGATTAAGGGCGGTCCAGACGAACTGGCACAACTGCCTGCGGACGTGGTGCTGGGCTCACATATGTATGCCACCGGATTCGATGCGCTGGTCCGGTCAGACAGGCTTTATGCTGTTGCGTCGGTGGTTTCGGGGCTTGCCGTTGAATCGGCTTCCATTGATGACGTCATTCGCTTGACCAATGCCCATGATTCCAATCGTGACTTGAGCGGGAGGTGAGCGGTCATGGGGGCAATACTGAGGGTGTCGCGGTCTCGGCAACATGCATTGACCACTGCATTGCGCGTCGATATGGCCTACCTGTGCGTCGGCGTACAGACTGTGTTCTCGTTGTTGTTGGCACCGTTGTTCTCCGTCATCTTTCAAGGTGAAGTTTATGGTGATGGCTTCGGCTATCGCATGGGTGTCATCATGACGGTATTCACCTGCGCCATGTGGGTGCTCACCATGGCTGTTGCTGACCTGCAGAACGGATATCGGCTTCGTGGCATTATTCCGTCTTCAAGGAAGAACCAGGTGGCCGCGCGATATGTGGTTGGATTGGTGATTTCCGTATTGTCGGTAGCGATGATTGTGTTGATTGATGGGTTGCAAGTGCTGATCAATCCGGATTGGTCATTCGCGGGCAATCTGTGGGCGGCGCCGTTGGGAGGTTTCTGCACCGCGCTGATGATCGCGCTTATCGTGCCCACGGGTTATCTGTGGACCAAACTAGGCGGTCTTCAAGTCACGATGATGGTGATTTATGTCGTTGTATTGGCTGGATCCATACTGCTATCTATTTTGCCTGCTTCGGTGACCAGAGGATTGGCCCATGCCGCGAATGCCGTCATCGCGCAACGATTGTGGCTGGTTATTGCGGTATTGACAACGACGGTTGTGGCATATGGGATCTCGTATGTGATTGCCTCTCGCATATTTGCTTCAAGGGAGTGGTGACGATGAGCTGGAAATCCGTAGTAAAGCAATGTCGATTCGATTGTGTCGGGACGGGTCTGTTCAGCGTGGCGAATATGGTGTTTCTGCTGGTTTTCCCGGTGCTGTCTATCGTGGTATCGCTGGTGATGATATCGACCCATGTCGATGAACACGTTGCCAGTGGTCTGATGGGCGGATTCGGAGGTCTGGCATCGGTGATGGCATATATGAGTGCATTGGGGCCTGCTGCATCCGAGGAATCTGCAGGGCACAGTGCCATGCGAGGGCTGATTCCTGTTTCACGCACTGCGCAAGTTGTAGGTCGGTACCTCTTTCTGTTGGTGGTTGGCCTGCTCTGGGCTCTGGATGTGGTGATATGCGGTGGCATCTTCATTGTCTTTGGCGATATAGCAGATATGGGGTGGATTGGTGCCTTGGCATCAGGTGCCTCCATCTTCGCTTTGGCTATCATTCTTGGGTCGGTGCTGCTGGCCTGTGCATACCGGTTCACCTTCCGCAAGATGATGATGGCCTTTGGCGCGGTCATGGTTGGCTTGTATGCCGTCATTGCGCTGCTGGCTCGATTGCCTGTCGACTGGCAATGGCTATTGCTGAATATTGCCGATTTCCTGACGATCTGGTGGCATACGGCGCTTGTTCTCGCCGTGTTGTGTCTGCTCGCATTTTTTGGCTCCATGCTTATAGCCATCCGCATCTACCGAGCCAAAGAACTCTAGCCGCGCATTTGTCCGACCGCGAATGAAAAGAGACCGACAGGAATCTGTCGGTCTCTTTCCGTTATCGGTGTGTTATCAGTCCACCAGATCCAGAGCGATTGGCTGGTGCGGTTGCTGGGAATCGCTTTCATTGGCCGTGCGGCGCGCGCGGATGGCGGCGGCTGCGCGCTTGACGGTCTTGATAACTTCCTGCAGCACCACCACGCCGAAACCGACCGCGATGATTTTCAGCCACATGTCGATCGGCAGCGGCACGGTGCGGAACATCGCGCCGCCGAATTGCACCACTAGCACCTGAAGTGCGAACATCAGCGCGAACACGCCGATCATCACCTTATTGCGCAGCAGATTGGCGAACAGGCTGGCGTTGCCCAGCTCGCGGCTGTTGAAGGCGTTGAACAGCTGGAATACCACGAACAGCGTGAACAGAATGGTCGACTGCTGTTCGGCGGTGCCGCCCATGAAGTTCGTCCAGCTTTGCGCCATGAACACCACGGCGATGAACGCGCCGGAGACGATGATGCGCTCCAGCATGCCGCGCGAGACGATGCCGGCGTCACGGCGGGTGGGCCTGCGGTCCATAAGATTGTCGCGAATCGGCTCCATACCGAGCGTCAGCGCGGGCGGGCCATCCATGATGATGTTGACCCACAGCAGCTGCAATGCGGTGAACGGCGCGGCCAGACCACTGAACAGCGAGGCGAGTACCACGACCACCGAAGACAGGTTCACGGTGAGCTGGAACTGGATGAATCGCTGGAAATTCTCGTAAATGCCACGGCCCCAGTGCACGGCCTTGACAATGGTGGCAAAGGAATCGTCCAGCATCACGATATCGCTGGCTTCCTTGGACACCTCGGTGCCGGCGATGCCCATGGCGATGCCCACGTCCGCGTTCTTGATGGCGGGCGCGTCGTTGATGCCGTCGCCGGTCACCGCCACCACATTGCCCTGGGCTTTCAGAGCGTTCACCACGCGCATCTTGATAACCGGCGTGCTGCGGGCGATCACGCGGATGCGGCCGATTTCGCGGGACAGTTCCTCGTCGCTCATTTCCTCGATCTGGCGCGCCTCGACGGCGATATGCCGCTCGTCCAGAATGCCGAGTTCGTTGGCGATGGCCGTGGCGGTCACGATGTTGTCGCCGGTGAGCATCTTGAGCTCGATGCCCGCCTTGCGGCAGCGCTCCACGGCACCGGGCACATCCTCGCGCAGGGGATCCACGATGGCCACGAAGCCGTCGAACATCATGCCGGATTCCAAGCCGGCGCGGTCGGCAGCGTAATCGAGAGCCGCAGTGTCGGCGTCCTTATCGGAAATATGGCGGTGGGCGAAGCCGAGCACTCGGCAGGACTGCGCCTGGAACTTCGCGATCTCCCGTTCGATTTCGCCGCGCGTCTTGGCGTCGACGGCGCACAGGTCGAGCATCTTCTCCGGGCTGCCTTTGGCGAACACGGTAATGCCGTCGCCGTCACGCACCACAGTGGTCATGCTCTTGGTCTCCGACGAGAACGGATACGTGTGGAGCACCGTCGCGCGCTCGCGGCGAATCCGGTAGTCGAGTCCGGCCTTGTGCGCGGCGACCAACAGTGCGCATTCGGTGGGGTTGCCGATGAATTCCGGCATCGCGCCGGCCTCGGCTTCGGTGGCGCCCGGGAAGGTCACGTCGGCGGTGCCGTTGACGCAGAAGTTCTCCAGCAGCATGCGGTTCCTGATCTGCTCGGGCTTCTCCAAGGCGCGGCCCGGTGCATTGTACGCCTCGATCACGGTCATGCGGTTCTGGGTCAATGTGCCGGTTTTGTCCGAGCAGATCACGTTGATGCAGCCGATGGTCTCGCACGCCACCATCTTCTTGACCAGCGCGTTCTGCTTGGACATTTTGATGATGTTCACCGCGAGGCACGCGGCCACGATGGTCGGCAGGCCTTCGGGCACGGCGGACACGATCAGCGTTATGGAGGTGATGAACGCCTCGGAAATCGTGTCGAACGAGGCGGTGCCGGAAGCCACGAACCGGGCCACCTGAAGCACGAACACCAGTGCGGCCACAATCGAGCCCACCACGGCGATCACCTTGCCGAGCTTCGCGAGCTTCTCCTGCAGCGGCGTCATACCGGTGTTGGCGGCGCGCAGTTCGCGGGCGATCTTGCCGAACTCGGTGTCGTCGCCCACGGCGGTGACCACGGCACGGCCATTGCCGGCGGTCACGAAGCAGCCGGAATAGAGCATGTTCGTGCGGTCGGCCACCGGGGTCTTCGGGTCGGTGAACACGGCGTCGGTGGCTTTGGCACTCGGCACGCTTTCGCCGGTGAGCGCGGATTCGTCGGCGGTCAGATCGTTCGATTCGATGAGGCGCGCATCGGCCGGCAGCTTGTCGCCGGTGCTGATCTGCAGCACATCGCCGATGGTGATGTCTCGCTGCGACACCAGCGTGACCTCGCCATCGCGCACCACGGTGACGGTCGTGTCGTCATTGATGTCGTTCAGCGCTTCGAATGCCTTGGCGCTGCGACCCTCCATCACCACGGTGATTGTCACGGACAGGGCGATGGCGAAGAAGATGCCCACGCATTCGAGAATGTCGGCGTGGCCGCCGGCCATGGCGCGGGTGATGTTGACGCCCAGGGTGATGGCCGCCGCGATCATAAGCATGATGAGCATCGGGTCGGCGGCCGTCTTGACGATGCGGGAAAGCATCGATTCCGGCTTCGGCTTGGTGAAGGCGTTGGGGCCGTACTGGTTCAGGTTGTGCGCGGCCTGTTCGCTGGTCAGGCCTTGATGTGCATCGGTGCCCAGCGTGCTGATGACTGCTGGCGCATTCTGCATGAATGGTGCGGGCGTCTGCCCGTTGGCCGTGGTCATATGTTCCTCTCGTTTGGTTGACACACCGCACTGAAACCCGCGTAATATCACTCGCGTACCGCGCAACATGGCGGCACGCAGCCAAACGAATCGTTGACGACCATGTATCGCATACTCCGCGGTACATGAGTCTCGTCATTTAAGGCAAAGCCAGACCGTAACGGAACTGCCGACGGCCACGATGTTGACTTGCCACATTGCGGTTTGGGCCGAGCCCTTCGCCGCAATGCTGTCTACTCCCTCATGGGACTATTCAGTTGCAGAAACAGAACCTAACAAACCACATGGATTTTCCCGTTCGCCGGCAGCATGGCGATTCCCGCCTTCCTAGAAAAAACAAGCAACACGCCATTGGCTCGTTGCAGGTGAAAAGCCGCAAGAAAGCCGCGCGTGACAAGGCTCGGACATGCTTGAACATGCCTGGACCTTCGACTTGTGACATCAGAAAACAAAAAACCGATACATGCTGGTAAAGCATGTATCGGTTGGGAATTGTCAGTTAGTGCCGTCAGCGGACTATCACAGCGCCTGGGCGGCCTTTTCGACGTAATCTTCCATGCCGTCGATGGCCACAACGTCCTTGAACCGCACGTCGGCGGTCTCAAGACCACGCAGGGCGGCCGGGGCGGTGGTGCCGGTCTCGTGGGCCAGCACATCCATGCACTCGAAGTCGGTGCCGGTGGCGTCGAAGCCCAATGCCTCGTTCACCACGCGCGGGAACTTGTAGGGGCTGGCGGTGGAGAGCAGCACGCGCGGGGTCAGCGGGTCGCGCGGCATCTGCTCAAGCAGGTAGTAGCCGCAGGCGGTGTGCGGGTCGATCACGTAGTGGTTCTCGTCCCAACAGTGCTTGATGGACTCGCGTACCTGATCCTCATCGGCCCAACCGGTGCCGAAGATCTGACGAATCTTGGCCAGCAGTTCTTCCGGGATCTCGTACGTGCCCCACTTGTTGAGGTCGTTCATCAGCATGGAGATCAGACGGGTGTCGCCCTCGGACAAGTAGTACAGCATGCGCTCCAGGTTGGAGGAGATGAGGATGTCCATCGAGGGGGAGATGGTCTGGAAGAACGGGCGCTGGCGGTTGTAGGTACCGGTGGTCAGGAAGTCGAACAGCACGTTGTTCTTGTCGGAAGCCACCACGAGGTGCTTGACCGGCAGACCGAGCAGCTTGGCATAGTAGCCGGCGAGGATATCGCCGAAGTTGCCGGTCGGGACCACAAACTCGACCTCATCGCCGACGTTGATCACCTGGTCGGCGAGCAGTTGGGCGTAAGCGGAGAAGTAGTAGACGACCTGCGGCACCAGACGGCCCACGTTGATGGAGTTGGCGGAGGAAAGCACCACGTGCGAATTGCCGGCGAGACGCTCGGCCAGGGCGCGGTCGCCGAAGATGCGCTTGACCGCGGACTGGGCGTCGTCGAAGTTGCCTTCCACGGCGGCCACCTGCACGTTGGAGCCGGCTTGCGTGGTCATCTGCAGCTCCTGGACCTGGGAGACCTTGCCTTCCGGGTAGAAGACGGTGATCGCGGTGCCCGGGGCGTCCGCGAAGCCGGCCAGCGCGGCCTTGCCGGTGTCGCCGGAGGTGGCGGTGAGGATCATGATCTTCTCGTCCGCGTCGCCATCGGCCGGCGTGGTGTGCGCCATGAAGCGCGGCAGGATCTGCAGCGCCACGTCCTTGAACGCGGAAGTCGGGCCGTTGAACAGTTCGAGCACGTAATCGTCGCCCAGGGGCTTGAGCGGGGTGATGCGCTCGTCGGACCACTGTTCGCCGTAGGCGTCGGCGATGCACTGGCCCAGCTCCTCGGCCGTGAAGTCCGGCAGCAGCGCGCCCAGCACCTCGGCGGCGATTTGCTGGTACGACTTGCCCGGCAGGGAGGCCACGTCCACCTTGGTCTTGCCCAACGCGTCCGAAACGAACAGGCCGCCGTCATCGGCGATGCCCTTACGAATCGCCTGCTTGGCGGTCAGCGAATCGGTGGTGCTACGGGTGGAATGGAAGGTGGTTGTCACGATGAATCCTTCTGCCTGAAAGGGATGATGAATCCACATCAGTCTAGCGTGGGCCGTGGGCAGAAGGGCCGTCCGTCTCGCATAACCGACCGGTCGCACCGGCGAAAATCACCATTGCCATCGAACGGGGACCGGCCATATCATGAAACAGGCCGGCTGCAAACGGGCCATACGGTAAGGCGACAACGGCGAATCAATTGTCGCTTATACCAAAGAGCACCCATGACCGCTTCACCCCTTGCGCAGAAGGCAACCGATGCTTTCAACGCGCCGATCTGCGAAACCGATCCTGAGATCGCCGAACTGCTGGACTCCGAACTGGGCCGCCAGCGCAGTGGCCTTGAGATGATCGCCTCTGAGAACTTCGTGCCGCGAGCGGTACTGCAATGCCAGGGCTCCGTGCTGACCAACAAATACGCCGAAGGCTACCCCGGCCGTTTCTACCACGCCGAGGCGTACGGCGTGAACCCCGAGACCTTCCGCACCGACCCGGAGATCATCCGCCAGCGCACGCTCGACGGTGCCAAGATCCTTGCCGAACGACTACTGGCCGACGACGTCAAGGCCAACGGCATCTCCGTGCTGACCGGCGGCACCGATGTGCATCTGGTGATGGTCGACCTGCGCAACAGCGAGATGGACGGCCAGCAGGGCGAGGATCTGCTCGCCGCCTGCGGCATCACCATCAACCGCAACACCGTGCCCTTCGACCCGCGCCCGGCCTCGGTGGCCTCGGGCCTGAGAATCGGCACGTCCGCCCTGGCCACCCGCGGCTTCGGACCGAAGGAATACGAGGAGGTGGCCGACATCATCGGCACCGCGCTCGCCGCCGGCCCGTCCGCCGACGTGACCGCGCTGAAGGCCCGCGTCGACAAGCTCGCCGAAGACTTCCCGCTCTACCCCGACCTGGACCAGATTCACTGATTTTTTGCGGATGTACGCAGCTCCCTCATCAGAGGGAGCCGCGCTTATATCCCCGGCTATCTTCGGTGCAATATGGGTCGAAACGGGCAATGCGGCCCATTGTGGGTTACTCTTGTTTTTTATGAGCGATGAATTGAGTCCTGAGGTGTTCGACGCGGTGTGCCGCCAGGCCGATCAGGCCGCACGCGCACAGGAGCGTCTTGCACAGGCAAATACCGAAGCCAAAAACGAACTGTTGCTTGCCATTGCGGACGCGTTGGACGAGCATGCTGCGGACATCGAAGCCGCCAACGCGCTGGACATGCTCGAATCCAAGGAAAACGGCATGGATGCGGGCAAGCTCGACCGCCTGCTGTTCGACGTGCCGCGCGTGGCCGCCGCCGCCCAAGGCGTGCGCCATGTGGCCACCCTGCCCGATCCGGTCGGCGAGATCGTGCGCGGATACAACCTGCCCAACGGTCTGCGCCTTACCCAGACGCGCGTGCCGATGGGCGTCATCGGCATGATCTACGAGGCCCGGCCGAACGTCACTGTGGACGTGGCCAGCCTGTGCCTCAAGTCCGGCAATGCCGCGTTGCTGCGAGGCGGCCACGCCGCCGAACGCACTAACGCCGCCACGTTGGGCGTCATCGCCCCGGTGCTTGAAGCCCACGGTTTCGAATCCGCACTGGTGCAATCCGTCGACCAGTACGGGCGCGCCGGCGCCACCGCCATGATGGAGGCGCGAGGCCATATCGACGTGCTCGTGCCGCGAGGAGGAGCGGGTCTGATCCAAGCCGTCGTGCGCAACTCCAAAGTGCCGGTCATCGAAACCGGTGCCGGCAACGTGCATATCTATATCGACAAGTCCGGTGATCTCGCCAAGGCCATCCCGATCATCATCAACGCCAAAACCCAGCGCGTGGGCGTGTGCAACGCCGCCGAAAAGCTATTGGTTCATAAGGATGTCGCCGCCGAATTCCTGCCGCAGATCGCCGCCGCTCTGGCCGAGGCGAACGTCGTGCTGCAGACCGACACCACGTCGTACGGCATCATCTCCGGCGCGGCAATCGAGGGCCTTGACCTCAACCACGCCGCCGAAGAGGATTGGGACACCGAATACCTGGCCCTCAAAATGGGCATCAAGGTGGTGTCGGACCTGGACGCGGCCATCGACCACATCAACACGCATTCCACAGGCCACACCGAATCCATCATCGCCGAGGATTATGCGGCCATCGAGGAATTCACCAAGCGCATCGACTCGGCCGTGGTCATGGTCAACGCCTCCACCCGCTTCACCGACGGCGGCGTGTTCGGCTTTGGTGCCGAGCTTGGCATCTCCACGCAGAAGATGCACGCACGCGGTCCCATGGGATTGCGGGAGATGACCACCACCAAGTGGATCGGTTACGGAACAGGACAGGTGCGCGCATGAACGAGGACGGCAACATGAACACTACGGCTGACACGGCAAACAAGGCAAGCGAACTGCGGCCCGACATCGACCTCAACGATCCCAAGCTCGGCCTGAAGATCGCGGCCGAACGGCTCAGCATCGTCCGCTACGTGTTCCTCGTGCAGATCGAGGACGGCATCGCCTCCGCCGCCCAGCGTGCGTCGCTCGAATACGCGGACGCCGTGCTCATCGGTTGGCCCGAGACCGATTCGCCCGAAGTCGCGGACCTCGACGATGCCCAGCTCAAGATCGTGCGCGAACACATGGAGCTCATGGAAGGCTACATCGGCAAATACAGCCAGATGGAGCACGACGGTGACCTTGACGGCATGACCGACACGCTCATCCGCATCACCGAGCGTGTGGCCGAGGTCCGCCGCCTCTACCAGCCGGACTTCCCGCTGCCCACCTTCGCCGAAATTCGTCGCGTGGTCCAGGACGAATGGGATGAAGACATGGGCAAGATCGATCCCAGGGAAGACAATCCCACCGCCGGCGAAATCGAAGAGGAAACCGAATCAGCCGATGACGCCGCTGGCGAGGGCGACCAGGCATGAGTGGTGTTACCGACAGCCACAAAACGGCTGCGTCAGTTCAGTCCGAAAAATCAGTGGAATCCGCCGAGCCCGCCGAAATCGTTGCCGTCACCCAAGGCGAAACCGAACGGCGCATGTCTGACCTGTCCGCGCCGGCCGGGGCCAGCAGCCATGGCAAAGGCAGGCTTTCCGCACGCGGCAACTGGCATACGCGCCTGCGCGTCGGCATCATGGGCGGCACGTTCGACCCGATTCACAACGGCCACTTGGTCGCCGCCTCCGAAGTAGCTTGGGTATACGACCTCGATGAGGTGATTTTCGTACCCACCGGCCGACCTGTGTTCAAGCTGGACAAGCACGTCACCAACGCCGAAGATCGGTATCTGATGACTGTGATCGCCACCGCATCCAACCCCAAATTCACCGTCTCGCGTGTCGACATCGACCGTCCGGGCGTCACCTACACCATCGACACCCTGCGCGATATCCGCGCCCAACATCCCGACGCCGAGCTGTTCTTCATCACCGGCGCAGACGCCGTGGCCGAAATTATGCAGTGGAAGGACGCCGACCTCATGTGGGACCTCGCCCACTTCGTGGCCGTCACGCGCCCCGGCTACTCCAGTCCGGACGGCGTGACCTTGCCCGAAGGAAAGGTCGATACGCTTGAGATCCCGGCCTTGGCCATCTCTTCGACCGATGTACGCCGCCGCGCCGAACACGACGAGCCGGTCTGGTATCTGGTGCCTGACGGCGTGGTGCAATACATCGGCAAGCATGGTCTGTATTCATACGAGGACTGACGATTCGTACGAGGACTAGTGTGCATTTGTACGAGGGCTGGTGAGGATTAGCGCGAATCAGTGCGCATCAATCCTCACCAGTGCAAAGGATAAGCAGTCAGGCCAGTCCCATCTTGATTTTCAATGCCATTACGCGAGTCGCCGCCGCCGTCACTTTCGAAGCGAAAGCCGGATCGGACTTCGCCCGTTCGTTGAGGCCGTCCACAATTGGCTTTACGTAATCCGTCTGACCGATGCAGGACATGTCGCCGCCCGCCTCGACAAGCTTTACTCCCAATTGGCTTACATCGTAGCTGCTTAACGCTTCGGCAGACATCGAATCCGAAATCACCACGCCCGTGTACTTCAGGGCGTTGCGAATATGACCGTCGATAATCGTAGAAGAAAACACCGCCGGATTATTCGGGTCGATGGATTGATACGTGGCCAACGACATCATCACCATCGCAGGATCGGTCTTGGTGATCGCCTGGTCAAAGGCACCTGCCTCGGCCCCGCCCAACGTGGTGGTCGTATCCAGAATGCCTTCGGTGGTGAAGTCGGTATTGCCGCTTACCGCGCCCAACCCAGGATAATGTTTGACCGCCGCGCCGACCTGAGCGTCTCGCAAACCTTCAATAACGGCGATGCCATGTTCGGCGTTGCCGGCCGCATCCAATCCGAAATCACGATCCAGCGCGCCAATCGGAGCATTTGAGGCACGATCGCCCACCACCGTGCCGAGCACCGGTGCCAAATCGACATTTATGCCAGCAGCAGCTAATTGCGAACCCCACGTGCCTGCCGATTGACGCAATGCGTCAGCGGACATTGTGCCCTGCTCAACGGCACTGGGCATTGTGTCGAAACCGGTACCAGTCAGATGCTGCACCTGACCACCCTCCTGATCGGTGGCGATGATGAGACGATTGCCGGCCGGCGCATATCCTTGGAGTTGCGCGGTCGCGGTCTTGACCGTATCGGCGCCGGTATTCCAATTGCCAATGAGAATGGCCGAGCCAATGTGCTCATCGGCGATTGTTGAAGCCAACGAGGAGGGATCGGAACCGGCAAGCAACGGCACCATCACTAACTGTCCCACACGTTCCTCAAGTGTCATGGCGGATACCGCACGTTGGGCTTGTGCGGCCGGTTCGTTCTTCTTCGGGGAAGGAACGTCGGCGCGTGGTAACGCACTTGTCTGGGAGGTCTGGGGAGTGGTGGTGTTGCCGTTTGATGTGGATTTGGCGAACCATCCGACATGCCATCCGTAGGCTGCCACGCCGGCCAACACCACTGCCAAAGCACATATTGTCGCCACGATTGGAGTGCTCCTGTGCCGAAGTTGGCGTGTGGCGTGTGCTGAGGGACGCATATGTTGTGGCCGTTGGCTGTTCATACCGGCAAGCGTAGAACGGAGCGTAGAACAGAACGCTGCCTCATTCTGTGCTCAGGGCATAACCTACCTCCCGCCCTTTCGATAGGCTTGAGTTATGTCTTTTAACGATCCTTTCTCAATACTGTTCGGCAATGGCGGCGATTCACGACGCAACAATGCGAACAATGACGATCCGATCATCCTCGATGTCGAGGCCGATGGGGACGGTCCGGCCCGCAACACCAACGCCGGCCCCTCCGGGTCATCCCGCCCTCCACGTGGCCCGGCCAATCCGCGTATCACCCGTAAGCCAGCGTCCGGTGGCTCAGGAGGCAGCCGTGGCAGCAAGATTCTGATCGGCGTGGTGCTGGCCTTGGCCATCATCGTCGGTCTGTTCTTCGGCCTGTCCCGATTCATCACCGATCTGATGTGGTACGGCCAGCTCGGCTTCCAGTCCGTGGTCTGGACCCAGCTCGGGGTGAAAATCGGTCTGTGGGTGGCCTACGCGCTGCTCATGGCCTTGACCGGCTTCGTTTCCGCCTGGCTGGCCATTCGAGCACGCCCTGATTCGGCCGACGGTTCCACCATTCGCATTAACGGCGATGTGGTCGAGGTCGGCAAATCCGTCAGCTCGAAAACCGCTCGCCGCGTGGCCGTGGTGATTTCGCTGATCGTCGGCGTCATCTTCGGCTCTCAGTTCAACGCGAACTGGAGCGAGATTCTGCTCATGTTCAACGCGCAGTCGTTCGGCACCACCGATCCGCAGTTCGGTCTGGACAACGGCTTCTACGTGTTCGTGCTGCCGGGCCTGAAGCTCGTGCTCGCCGCCGTGGCCATGCTGCTGGGCGTGGGCCTTGTGTTTTCCGTGGTCACTCATGTGCTGATGGGTGGTATCCGCATTACTATGCCGGTTAACGGACGCGGCCTGTTCTCCATCACCAAGCGTTGCCGTCGCCAGCTTGGCATCTGGCTGATGCTCAACATGTTCGCTTGGGCAGTGCGCCAGATGATCGGCGTCTTCGACCAGCTCACCGTGCAGGGTTCACGCATCACCGGTGCCTCCTACACCGCCGTGCATGCCAACATCCCCGTCACCTTCATCATGGCCGCGCTGACCGCCATCCTCGGCGTGGTGCTGGGCATCTGGCTCATGCGTTCCCACACGCTCGAAGGCCAGGCGTCCATCGGCGTGCGCGCCTCCGCCGCGCTCAAGGCCTGGCGTGTGCCGGTGACCTCCATTGCCGTCGTGGTCGTGGTGGGTCTTGTGCTCACCGTGGCATGGCCGGTGCTGTTGCAGCGCTTCCGCGTCAACCCGAACGCACAGGAGATGGAATCCACCTACATTCAGCGCAATATCGACGCCACCCGCGCCGCCTACGGTCTTGACAAGCTCAAGACCGAGCAATACAAGGTAACCGACAAGGGCGAGCAGGGCGCTCTGGCCAAGGAGGGCGACACCACCGCGCAGATTCGTCTGCTCGACCCGCAGGTCGTCAGCCCCACATTCAAACAGCTGCAGCAGTCCAAGCAGTACTACACCTTCGCCGACACTTTGGCAGTCGACAAGTACGAGATCGACGGCGTTTCCCAAGACACCGTGATTGCCGCCCGCGAGCTTGACCTGGCCGGCAACGACAACCGCAATTGGGTCAATGACCACACCGTGTACACCCACGGTTACGGCGTGGTGGCCGCTTACGGTAACAAGGTGACCGCCGACGGCCAGCCTGAATTCTTCGAATCCGGCATCCCCACTCAGGGCAAGCTCACTGAATCCGAAAAGTATGAGCCTCGCATCTACTTCTCGCCGAACACCACCGAATACTCGATCGTCGGCGCACCGGAGGGCACGCAGGCTTGGGAGTTCGACTACCCGACCGGTTCGGAAGGCGCCCTGACCACGTTCAAGGGCGACGGCGGCCCCTCGGTTGGCAACCTGTTCTCCCGTATTCTCTACGCAATCCGCTTCGGCTCCGATCAGATTCTCTTCTCCGACCGTGTGACCAGCGAATCGCAGATTCTTTACGATCGTTCCCCCAAGGAGCGCGTGGCCAAGGTGGCGCCGTACCTGACGCTTGACGGCCGTGTGTATCCGGCCGTGGTCGATGGCCGCGTCAAGTGGATCGTCGACGGCTACACCACCTCTGATGCCTACCCATACTCGCAGATGACCGACCTCGGCTCCGCCACCAAGGATTCCACCACCGTCTCTTCCGCAACGGTCTCATCCTTGGGCTCGCAGAAGGCCAACTACATCCGCAACTCGGTCAAGGCCACCGTGGACGCCTACGACGGTTCCGTGGATCTGTACGTATGGGATCAATCCGACCCGGTAATCAAGGCATGGGAGAAGATCTTCCCCGGCCAGTACCACCAGCTCTCCGATATCTCCGGCGACCTGATGAGCCACATGCGCTACCCGGAAAGCCTGTTCAAGGTGCAGCGCGAGCTGCTCTCCAAGTACCACGTGACCTCCGCCAACCAGTACTACTCCGGCGAGGACTTCTGGCAGACGCCGGTCGACCCGACCGAATCCCAGTCCCAGCAGGACCAGGACATCCTGCAGCCGCCGTACTACCTGACCTTGCAGACCGGTGGCACCAAGGAACCGGTGTTCTCGCTGAGCTCCACCTACATTCCGGCTGGCCAGTCCACCCGTGAGATCCTCACCGGCTTCCTGTCGGTCGACTCGGATGCCGGCAATGAGAAGGGCAAGATAGGCTCAAACTACGGCACCATCCGATTGCAGGAGCTGCCCAAGGATTCGAACGTACCGGGCCCCGGCCAGGCGCAGAACAACTTCAACGCCAACGCCGACGTGTCCAAGGAACTGAACCTGCTGCAATCCGGCGACACGCAAGTGGTGCGCGGCAACCTGCTCACCCTGCCGCTCGGTGGCGGACTGGTGTACGTGCAGCCCGTGTACGTCAAGTCTTCGGGTGCGACTTCATTCCCGCTGCTCAAGAAGACGCTGGTCGCGTTCGGTGATCAGGTAGGATTTGCGGATACGTTGGATGAGGCCTTGGATCAGGTGTTCGGTGGTGATTCCGGCGCGGCCGCAGGCGATGCCGAGAACGTGTCCGGTGACGGATCGTCTGGTGACCAGTCGTCCGGCATATCCGGTGACCAATCTGGTTCCGATACCAATGGTGGCCAGTCCGGCACCACGGACGGCAAGTCGGATTCCGGCTCGTCTTCCGACCGTAGCCCCGAACTCCAGCAGGCGCTGAACGATGCCGCCCAAGCCATGAAGGACAGCCAGTCCGCCATGAAGAACGGCGACTGGACCGCCTACGGCAAGGCGCAGAAGGAGCTTGAAGACGCCCTCAACAAGGCCATCGAGCTCGACAAGTAGTTCCGACAGGAATTGGCTCCCCTCAGGGTGAGGGGAGCCATCGCCGAAGGCGACTGAAGGGAGTCGGTTACCTCAACTGACATAGCCCGTCCTTATCATAAGGACGGGCTATTTGCGTATTCAAAGGAACCTCATGCCATACACCTTCCGTCCGGCCGTCGAATCCGACGTCCAAGCCATCGCCGACATCTACAACGCCTCAGTGATGGCCGGCGGTGCGACCGCCGACCTCACCCCGCGCACCTTCGACCAACGCCGCGCCTGGGTCGAATCCCATACGCCGCCCTACGGCGTTTTTGTTGTGGAATCGGAAGACGGTTCAATCATTGGCTTCGGTGCGCTCTCCGTGTTCTATGACCGCGCAGGATATGACGGTGTCACCGATTTGGCCTATTACATCGATCCGGCATGGCAAGGCAGGGGAGTAGGCACGTTCATGCTTGACAGGCTGCTCACCGAGGCGCTGGCCCGCCACATGCGCAAGGCCTGCGGCATCATTTTCGCCGATAACGCCGGCTCCATTGCCCTCATGCACCGCTTCGGCTTCACCCAATTCGGACTCATGCCCGCCGCTGCCACCGACTCTACCGGCACCATGCGGGACATGTCCTACTGGTATTTGGACCTGCAGCCTTGCAGTAAGTCATTTCAGTCAAGAAAAGTGTGAGGATGCCGGAGCAAACGAGCTTGACGGCGGCGTTGAGTACAATCTTGACGGTTGGATCCGGCCGGGCATGGGCCAGTGCGCGAGGCGAACGCGCGCATGACGTACGGAACGTACAGAACGTGCATACGGGAATAAAGGAAGACGGACGAGGAGCGGATTATGGCATCGGATTTCTGGCTGATTGCGGGACTGGGCAACCCCGGCAAAAAATATGAGGACACGCGGCACAACATGGGCTTCATGGCCGCCGACGTGCTCGCCGAACGTTGGACGGTGAACTTCGCCGATCACAAGGGCTTGGCCATGCTCGGTAAAAGCGTGATGAACCTGGACGGCCGCACCGTCAAGTTCTTTCTGGCCAAGCCGCTGACTTATATGAATGATTCCGGCAATGCGGTGGCTTCCATTAGCGCCTATTACCAGATCGAGCCCGACCATATTGTGGTGATTCACGATGACATGGACTTGGAATTCGGCCGTATCAAGGTCAAGGCAGGCGGCTCCGCAGGCGGCCACAACGGCATCAAGTCGATTGACCGTTCCCTCGGCACGCCGAAATACGCGCGTGTGCGCATGGGCGTCGGTCACTCCAAGCGCGGTGCGAACGCGCATGACAACACGGTGAACTGGGTGCTGGGCGGATTCGGTCCGGACCAGCGCAAGCAGCTGCCCGAATTCCTGGCTGACGGCGCCGACGCCGCCGAGGACATCATCTTCCACGGTCTTGCCAAGACCCAGGAGAAGTTCAATGGCCGGTGAGGCGACGCACCCGGACCTGATCAACGGCTCACTGGCAGGCATCCTGTCTGAGCTGGAACAGGACAAGACCTTCCTGAAGCTCGCCGCCGGCGACATCGAGGCTTCGGACGACGTCGACAACTCCGTCCTGGCCGGCATCCCCGAAGGCTTGCGCCCGGCTTTGGCCGCCGCCATCGGGCAGGGTGTGGCCGGCAAACCCGGCAAGCCGGTCGTGCTGGTCGTGGCCTCCGGCCGCGAAGCCGAAGAGACCGTGGGCTCGCTGCGCTCCTGGTATGATGGCGACCCGAACGACATCGCCCAGCTCGAAGCCTGGGAAACCCTGCCGCACGAGCGTCTGAGCCCGCGCGCGGACACCGTGGCCAGCCGCATGGCCGTGTTCCGCAGACTCAAGCATCCGAGCGATACCGATTCGATGTTCGGCCCGATTCGCATTCTCGTCATGCCGATCCGCTCGCTCATCCAGCCAGTCGTCCAAGGACTGGGCGATGTCGAGCCGCTCGTGTTCACCGTGGGGGAGGACCTGCCCCTCGACGAAGCCGCCAAACGTCTGATCGAAAACGCCTACACGCGCGTGGACCTGGTCATGGACCGTGGCGAGTTCGCGGTGCGCGGAGGCATTCTTGACGTATTCCCGCCCACCGCACCGCACCCGGTGCGTATCGAATTCTTCGGCGACGAAATTGACACCATCAAGGAATTCCACGCCTCCGACCAGCGTACCTACGGCGACGGCCTCAAGACCATCTGGGTCACCGCATGCCGTGAACTGCAGCTGACCGACGCCGTGCGCACCCGCGCCAAAGCCTTGGTCGGTTCGATTCCCAATGCTGAGGACATGCTCGAATCCATCGCCAACGCCATTCCGGTCGAAGGCATGGAATCCCTGATGCCCGCACTCGTGGACCATCTGGAACCGGTGGGCTCCATGCTTCCCAAGCACGCCGTGATCCTCCTGAGCGACCCGGAGAAACTACGCCGCTCCGCCGAAGACTTGGCAAAAACCGCGAACGAGTTCCTGGCCGCCAGCTGGCATGTGGCCGCCTCCGGCCACGGCGCCGGCGCGCCCATCAGCTTCGACGAAGCCAGCTTCCTCGACTATGCGGAAACCATCAGCTCCCTCGAATACTCCGAACATCCGGTGATTCGCCTCACCAGTTTCGGCGTGGACACCACGTTGACCGGCCATGTGCAGCTCGACGCCCAGAACCCGGCCGAATTCCGAGGGGATGAGGCCAAGGCCTCCCAAGGCATCGAAGGCCTGCTCGATGCCGGCTTCCACGTCACCATCACCGCCGCTGCGGCCGGCACCTTGGCCAGGCTCAAGCGTGCGATCAACACTACCGGCATCGCCAATTTCGACGTCATCCGCTCTCAGGCCATCGACGGCTTCGTGGACAAAGCCGCCAAAATCGCCCTGCTCACCGAACGCGACCTGACCGGCCGCACTTCAGCCGTGGCCGTGGCCAAAACGCCGAAACGCCGGCGCAAGGCCATCGACTTGGTGGAGCTCAAAAAAGGCGATTACGTGGTGCACGAGCAGCACGGCATTGGCCGGTTCATCGAAATGCGTCAGCGCACCATCGGCACCGGCGCCAACAAAACCACTCGCGAATACCTGGTCATCGAATATGCGCCTTCCAAGCGCGGCGCCCCGGCGGACAAACTGTTCATCCCCACCGACCAGCTCGACCAGGTCAGCAAATACATCGGCGCTGAAGCCCCCAAGCTCAACAAGCTCGGCGGCTCCGACTGGGCGGCCACCAAGGCCAAGGCCCGCAAGCACGTCCACGAGATCGCCGACGACCTGATCAAGCTGTACTCCGCCCGCCAGCGCGCCAAGGGCTTCGCGTTCAGCCCGGACACCCCATGGCAGAAAGAGCTGGAAGACGCCTTCCCCTATCAGGAAACCGCCGACCAGCTCACCACCATCGACGAAGTTAAATCCGACATGGAAAAGCCCGTGCCGATGGACCGCCTCATCTGCGGCGACGTGGGCTTCGGCAAAACCGAAATCGCACTGCGTGCCGCCTTCAAGGCCGTGCAGGACGGCAAGCAGGTGGCCGTGCTCGTGCCCACCACGCTGCTTGTCCAGCAGCATTACGAGACGTTCAGCGAACGATTCGAGGGTTTCCCGGTCAATGTGGCGGCCATGAGCCGATTCCAGACCACCAAAGAGATCAACGAGGCCATCGAGGGGCTGGAAACCGGCACGGTGGACGTGGTCATCGGCACGCACAAGCTGCTGAACCCGAAAATCAAGTTCAAGGATCTGGGACTCGTCATCATCGATGAGGAGCAGCGTTTCGGCGTGGGACACAAGGAGACGCTGAAAGCCCTGCGCACCAACGTGGACGTGCTGTCCCTGTCTGCCACGCCTATCCCGCGCACGCTGGAAATGGCCGTGACCGGCATTCGCGAGATGTCCACGCTCGCCACCCCGCCCGAAGACCGGTTGCCGGTGCTGACCTATGTGGGCGCCTACGAGGATGCGCAGGTCACCGCAGCCGTACGCCGCGAACTGCTGCGAGGCGGCCAGGTGTTCTATGTCCACAATCGTGTGCAGGACATCTCGTCCATCGCCGACAAGATCCACACGCTGGTGCCCGAGGCGCACGTCGGCATCGCCCACGGCAAGATGGGGGAGAAGCAGCTCGACCAGATCATCCGCGACTTCTGGCATCGCGACATCGACGTGCTCGTGTGTACCACAATCATCGAGACCGGTCTTGATATCTCCAATGCGAACACGCTGATCGTCGACCATGCCGACCGTTTCGGCTTGAGCCAGCTCCATCAGCTGCGTGGCCGCGTCGGTCGCGGCCGCGAGCGCGCGTACGCCTACTTCTTGTACGACCCGTCCAAGCCGATGACCGAGCAGTCCCATGACCGGCTCGCCACCATCGCGCAGAACACGGCGCTCGGCTCCGGTTTCGATGTGGCCATGAAGGACTTGGAATTGCGCGGCACCGGTAACCTTCTGGGCGACGAGCAGTCCGGCCATATCGAGGGCGTGGGCTTCGACCTGTACGTACGCATGGTGTCCGAAGCCGTGGAAAAGTACAAGGAGCCCGAAGAGAACGTCGAGCCGGTGGCCGTGTCCATCGACCTGCCCATCGAAGCGTCGATTCCGATCGAGTACATCGATTCGGACAAGCTGCGTCTGGAAGCGTACCGCAAGCTCGCCTCCGCCCGCAACGAGGCCGATCTGAAGGATTTGGAAGAGGAACTTACCGACCGTTACGGCAAGCCGCCGGTCGAATTCGAGACCCTGTTCGACGTGGCCCGTCTGAAGTTCAAGGCCCGCAAGCTCGGCATTTCGGAGATTCTCGCGCAATCCAACCGCGTGCGCATCGGTCGCATCGACCCGCCCGAATCCATCCAGATGCGTATGGGCCGTATTTACAAAGGCACCCAATACCGTCCGGTCACCCACCAGCTCATCGTCCCCACCCCGTTCACCGGCTCCCTGGGCCAAGGCCCCATGAGCTCCGACCAGGTAGTCCTCTGGACCAACCAGTTACTTGATGATTTGGCATGGACCCCGTCGTCAAGCAAACGGCAGAGCCGTTTGTAGACGGGGTGCGAGGCGGCAGTCGAGCCAGCTATGGCTCACCGGGCAACATCCGGTGAGCCATATTCATATTCATGCCGTCGTTTGTGACGATGATTCACCCCAGACGGAATCGTTCCGACTGTCCAGCGAGCGAGATTAAGTGACTGCTATGAGCGAAACGACTACGAACCGCACGAACCAGAGCGCGACCACGGCAACACTTGCCGGCTATGAGATTCCCCGCCTCGGCATGGGCACGATGGCGCTCGCCATCGAGGGGCGCCCCTCCAACCGTAATCAGGCAATCGAGACCATCCATGCCGCGCTCGATGCCGGAGTCCGTTATTTGGACACGGCTTGGTCCTATTATCTGCCCAGCGCACCCGGCACCGGCGAACCGGAGGATATGGGCTATGGCGAATATCTGGTCCGCGATGCTCTGCACTCGTGGCATGGCCCCAAAGATCAGGTGCTCGTAGCCACCAAAACCGGCTGGCTGCGCACGCTTGACGGCAACGGCAACTACGGCTGGCAGGCCGACGCCCGACCTGAAACCATGATCGCCAATGCCAAGGAATCAGCCCGCCGCCTCGGTGTCGATACGCTCGATTTGCTCTACTCGCACTGCAATGATCCGCAGGTGCCGTACGAAGACCAGATGGGCGCACTCAAGCAGCTCGTGGACGAAGGTGTGGCCAAAGCTGTCGGCATCTCCAGAATCGACAACGCGGACATCGAAACCGCCCACAATATTTTGGGAGATCGTCTCGTGGCCGTCCAGAACCAGTTCTCCCCGGTCCACCGCGACCCTGAGCACACGTTGGAAACCTGCGAAAAGCTCGGTTTGGCTTTTGTCTGCTGGTCGCCGCTCGGTGGATTCCTTGACCCGTTCAACGAGCATCTGTTCGACCGGTTCCGCGAAGTCGCCAAGATTCACGACTGCTCCTACCAGCGCGTCACGCTCGCGTGGGAACTTGCGCAATACCAATATCTGTTCACGATTCCCTCGGCCAGAAACCCGCAGGAGATTCAGGACTCGTTCAAAGCCAGCGAACTGAAATTGTCCGACAGTGAAATCGGCTACCTCAATGGCAAGGATGTTGACTGAGCGATTTCGTCCGTACTGCCTTGCAATCAGGCGGCACACTGGCATTGTGAGCGCTAACGCTAAATTTTGGGCGTGTTGTTCACAACGTCCACAAATCGCACTATTCTTAAGAATGTCATTCAAGATACACAACCGTTTTAAGGAGTAGTTGTGGCAGTAATTGAAAGCGTGTACGCGCGTCAGATTCTCGATTCCCGCGGCAACCCGACCGTTCAGGTCGTTCTGGACACCGAAGACGGCGCCCAGGGCCTGGGCCTGGTTCCGTCCGGTGCCTCCACCGGTGAGGCCGAGGCTTGGGAGCGTCGCGACGGCGACAAGTCCGTCTACGGCGGCAAGGGCGTTCTTAACGCGGTCAAGGCCGTGAACGAGGTCATCGCTCCGAAGGTCATCGGCATGGACGCTGCTGACCAGCGCGCTCTGGACGACCTGATGATCGAGCTCGACGGCACCCCGAACAAGGGCAAGCTGGGCGCCAACGCCATCCTGGGCGTCTCCCTGGCTGCCCTGTACGCTTCCGCCGAGTCCGCCGGCCTGCCGCTGTACCGCTACATCGGCGGCACCAACGGCCACATCCTGCCGGTCCCGAACATGAACATCATGAACGGTGGCGCTCACGCTGACTTCGCCACCGACATTCAGGAGTACATGATCTCCCCGTACGGCTTCGACACCTACTCCGAGGCTCTGCGCGCTGGCGTTGAGGTCTACCACACCCTGAAGAACGTCCTGAAGAAGGAAGGCCTGAACACCGGCCTCGGCGACGAGGGCGGCTTCGCCCCGAAGATGAAGTCCAACGAGGACTCCCTCAAGTACATCATGGACGCCATCTCCGCCGCCGGCTACGAGCCTGGCAAGCAGATCGGCATCTGCCTGGATGTCGCCTCCTCCGAGTTCTACAACAAGGAGACCGGCAAGTACCGCTTCGACGGTGAAGAGCGTGACTCCGCCTACATGCTCGACTACTACGAGAACCTCATCAACGAGTACCCGATCGTCTCTATCGAGGACCCGTTCAACGAGGAAGGCTGGGAAGACTGGGCTGCCATCACCGCTCGCCTCGGCGATCGTCTGCAGTTCGTCGGCGACGACCTGCTGGTCACCAACCCGGCTCGTCTGCAGAAGGCCATCGACCTCGGCGCCGCCAACTCCCTGCTGGTCAAGCTGAACCAGATCGGTTCCGTCACTGAGACCCTCGACGCCATCGAACTGGCCACCGCCAACGGCTACACCTCCATGGTTTCCCACCGCTCCGGCGAGACCCCGGACACCACCATCTCCGACCTGGCTGTTGCTAAGAACACCCGCCAGATCAAGACCGGTGCCCCGGCCCGTGGCGAGCGCGTTGCCAAGTACAACCGCCTGCTCGAGATCGAGGAGGAGCTCGGCTCCACCGCTCAGTACGCCGGCTACAGCGCCTTCAAGGCCTGCAAGAAGTACCTGGCCAAGTGAGCTGAAACGCCCGTAAAGGCGTGAGTTTCCACTGAAGCTCGATACCCGTCGTATTCGTCAAGTCGAATGCGGCGGGTATTTTCGTGTGACATGAGCAAGTCGTCCCGTACCGGCAAACCTGGCAAAACCGGCAAAGCACAAGTTAGGAAAAAAGGGTCGGCGGGGCCTATAGCGTTCTTCGTCTCCCTGTTCATTATCGCCCTTGGCACCATCCAGCTGGTCTCCACCTTCCACACCTATGCCCTGAACCTGGCCGAACTCAATGGTCTCAAGCGTGAGGAGGCTTCGCTGATCGCCAAAAAGCAGGAGTTGGAAAACGACATCAAGCGTTGGGATGACAAGGCCTACATCACCGCCCAGGCCCGTGAACGCCTCGGCTTCGTATTCCCCGGCGAACAGGCCGTGCGTGTGCTTCATCCCGAAGCCGTGACCGGCTCCGATAGCGAATCCCAGAAAACGGAAGATTCCAGTAGCAGCAACAAAAAAGTCCTGCCATGGTACAGCGAACTGTCTTACTCGCTCAAAAAGGCCGATGAGCCTGTGACCGATAGCGAGTCCGGCAAATCCGATATTTCCGGTTCCTCTGACTCGTCATCCAACGACTCATCCAAGCGGTCCGATAAGTCAGACCAGAACACCCAACAGAACACCCAACAGAACACAGGGGAGGGAACCCAACAGTGACCATCGATATCGCCGCCAAGGCCAAGGCCCTTGTCGATACCGTGCTTGCCGAGCCCGCCAACGATCATGACATCGACCTGGTGCAGCGTCAGCTCGGCCGATACCCGCGCGGCATGGTCGCCGTGGGGGCGCGATGCGTCTGCGGTAGGCCACTTGCCGTAATCACCCGTCCGGTGTTGCCCGGCGGAATCCCTTTCCCCACCACGTGCTATCTGACCGGTCCGGAAGCCGTCAAGGCCGCCTCCCATGTCGAGGCCGCCGGCGTGATGCAGCAATACAACGACATGTTGGCCTCGGACGAGGAGCTCAAGGCCGCATATGAGCAGGCCCATAACCTGTATCTGGCATTCCGCCACGAACTGGCAGGACGTCTTGGCGACAGTGAGGAGCATATTGAAGGCACTTCGGCCGGCGGCATGCCGGTGCGCGTCAAGTGCCTGCATGCCCTGCTGGCCCAATCCCTGGTTATGGGACCGGGCGTCAACCCCATTGGCGATTTGGTACTGGAACGCGTCAAAGACGAATTCGATCCGACCGTCTGCCGCTGCACGCTGGACGATTGATCAACAGATGAGCCAGCGCGAACAGTCCATTCATACGCACTAAGGGATACGAGGAGAAGGCAATGAGCAAGGAATCCGTAACCGTCGCCGGCATTGATTGCGGCACGAACTCCATTCGACTGAAAATCGCACGTGTCGATGCCGATGGCATGCATGAGGTGGTGCCGCGCATCCTGCGTGTGATCCGTCTCGGCCAGGATGTGGACAAGACCCATCGTTTTGCCGACGAAGCGTTGGAACGCACCTATGTGGCCGCTCGGGAATTCGCCGGTGTGATTGCCGAACATCCCATCGACGGCCTGCGTTTCGTTGCCACCTCTGCAACTCGTGACGCGGAAAACCGTGAGGAGTTCGAGGATGAGATCGAACGTATCCTCGGCGTGCGCCCCGAAGTCATTCCCGGCACCGAAGAAGCCGACCTGAGCTTCCTTGGTGCCACTTCCGTGGTCAATCGCGACGATCTGCCCGCCCCCTATCTGGTGGTTGATCTCGGCGGCGGGTCCACCGAGCTGGTCATCGGTGGCGACGGCGTCAGTGCGCCCACTACCCAGGTTCAGGGCGCGTTTTCCATGAACATCGGTTCCGTGCGCATGACCGAACGTCATCTGACCAATGATCCGCCGACCCAGACACAGATCGATGAGGCCGTTGCGGACGTCGATGAACATATCGATGAGGCCTTCCGCACCGTGGACGCAGGCAAGGCCCGTACCATCATTGGCGTGTCCGGCACGGTGACCACGATGACCGCCTTGGCCATGGGATTGAAGGAATACGACCACACCGTGGTCGACGGGCATCGGTTGAGCCTTGAAGACGCCTATGCCGTGGACGACAAGTTCCTTAGGATGACGCGCGCCGAGCGCCGCGAATACAAGACCATCCACCCCGGCCGTATCGATGTGGTCGGCGGCGGCGCTGTGGTCTGGAGCCGTGTGCTGGCGCGTGTCAGCGAAGCCGCCAAGGCCGATCATGGTGAAGCCATCGATTCGTTCGTTGCCAGCGAACACGGTCTGCTGGACGGCATTGTGCTCGATTATGGTCGCCGGTTGCTGGCTCAATAGCGTAAGTGGTAAGTGCCTCCAGCGGGCTGAGCCGTTAAGCAAACAGCCCGGTGGGCTGTTTGTAGGCGAGGGGAGCGGCTATGCCGCGACGGCTGCACGAAGTGCAGCAACCCGCAAGCAATGCTCAGGGCAGGAGATAGCTTATAATAGAAAAGTTGGCCTCCGTGGCGAAATGGTATACGCAGTCGACTTAAAATCGATCGCTTCGGCTTGTGGGTTCGAGTCCCACCGGAGGCACCTTGAAATCGGCCTGTGGCCGATGCCGTTTTGCGGCTGTGCCGTGGTCTCTCCCCAGTCGGCTTCGCCGACAGCCCCCCTCGTCAGAGGGGGCTCGCAGCTCACTATGTGGAGAGCTCATAAGGCCGAAACAAAAGGCCGTTAGGCTATGTGGCGTTGTGACGATGTACCTGATGAAACGAGGAATCCACATGGCTTCACGCTGGACCGATGTCGAACGAGTCGAACAAGGCGCCCTGCCCACCATGCTTGCCCAAGCCGTCATTGCGGGCACTGCACTCACCGTTGGTGCCATCGCCTGCTCGGGATTCTATCTGTCCATGATCGGCAATGTGGCCGCACTCCTGCCATGGGCGACTATCGTGATACTGATCGCCGTGGCGTTCACCTACATCGTCGGCTTCGCCCTGTTGTGGTGTGCCGAAGCCCTGACCCTGCGTGCCAACGACAAACTCAAGCCATGGCTGTACGGCGTCGTCGGATTAATCGGCTACGGCGTGTGGGGCATGTTCGTGATGAGCGCGATGATGAACACGCTGAACCAGCCGCTGAACGGCGTGGTGTTGTCGAACGGCGATGTGATGGCCCTGACCGTCAACTACGCGGTGTTCGGCTTCATCGCCTTCCTGTTGGCACAGGCGTACGCGCCCAAAATCGCCACCAAGAAGGGACTGACCATCGGGCTGATGGTGGTGCAGATCGTATTGGCCATCATCGGTATCATCGTACTGGTCATGATGTTCTCCGCACTGTCTCACTGACTGACTTATCGCTCGCCGGCACGACGCGCGCGGCCATCATCGCACAAGGCGAAAGCGATTCCGGGCGCTGGGCTGGGATACGATATCGTGATGGCATGACGCCTGGTAACACCGGCATGCCGAACCAGCAGGGGAGAAGGAGCCAAATGTTCAGTGTGCTTGACATGTTCACCATCGGCGTCGGACCTTCATCCTCGCACACCGTAGGCCCGATGGTCGCGGCACATGCTTTCGCCTCCTCGTTGCAGGCCGACCATTTGGTCGATCGCACCGCACGTGTCAAAATCACGCTTTATGGTTCTCTGGCGCTGACCGGTCTCGGCCACGGCACCGATCGTGCTACGATGGCCGGGCTCGAAGGCAATCTGCCGGCCACCGTGGATACCGACCACATGATGCACATCCGCGAGATCTGCGCGTTGGACGATACTCTGAACCTCGCCGGCCTCAAACGCATCCATTTCGACTACGACCGTGACGTGGTGTTCGAACAATGGAAGCGCATGGCCGCGCACCCCAATGGCATGCGATTCCAGGCGTTCGACGCCGCCGCAAGCTTGGTCGACGAACAGGTCTGGTATTCCATCGGCGGCGGATTCGTGCGCAAAGGCGCTCCCGAAGACCCGATGATCGGCATTCATGAACGCCCTCCGGAAGGTGCCTCCTTTGCCGATGCGGACGAGTCATCATCCACTGATTTCGGCGTCGAGGCACCCTACCCGTTCTCATCATGCACTGAACTGGTGTCGTTATGCCGGGAACATCATCTCAGCATCGCCGAACTTGTATGGGCCAACGAAACCGCTTCACGCTCGGGCATCCAGGTCCGATCCGATATTGATGCCATCTGGCGTGTTATGCGCGCCTGTGTGGACCACGGATGCACCTCGGCGGAACCCACATTGCCCGGTGGCCTTGACGTACCCCGCCGCGCGCCGAAAATGTATCGGCGTCTCGCCTCGAATTCCGATGTGCTGCGCCGCGACAGCCGGCGCAAAGACGCCGTGCTCGAGTCTTCCGACGCCGCATGGGTGGATCTCTTCGCCTTGGCCGTCTCTGAGGAGAATGCCGGAGGCGGGCGCATCGTAACCGCTCCGACCAACGGTTCCGCCGGCATCATTCCCGCCGTGCTTCACTATTACTGGCATTTCGTGGACAACGCCAATGAACAGGGCGTGGTCACGTTTCTGCTGACCGCCGGTGCCATCGGATACCTGTTCAAACGCAACGCCTCAATTTCCGGTGCGGAAGTCGGTTGCCAGGGCGAAGTCGGCTCGGCCTGTTCGATGGCGGCGGCCGGACTTGCCGCAGTCGTGGGCGGCACGCCGGAACAGGTGGAGAATGCTGCTGAGATCGGCATCGAACACAACTTGGGTCTGACTTGCGATCCGGTGGGCGGATTGGTGCAGATTCCATGCATCGAGCGCAATGCCATGGCCGCCAACACCGCCATCAACGCCGTGCGTATGGCCATGCTCGGCGACGGCTCACACATCGTGACCCTTGATCAGGCCATCGAAACCATGAAGCAGACCGGTGAAGACATGATGGCCAAATACAAGGAGACCTCCAAGGGCGGGCTTGCCGTCAATGTCGTCGAATGCTGATTGACATGTCCGGTATTCACCAGCATGATGACCGGAATTGACGTATACGACCAGCGTGTCGTATCGCACAGGGATGAAGGACTACCGCCGATTCGCCGATGGTGCTAAGGTAGGGCGCATTGTGTCTTTGAAGGAGGACTAATGACAGATCAGATGCCTCAGGTGAACGCCGAATTCGGCACCACGCCCGTTATCGAGTTCCCGACGCCCGAAGCCCCGAAGGGCCTCAAGGTTGTGGAGCTGACCGAGGGAGACGGCCCGATCGTGCGTCGCGGCGACACCGTCACCGTGAACTACCACGGCGTGGTGTGGGGTAAGGACACCCCATTCGACTCCAGCTTCGACCGTCATCAGCCCGCCAGCTTCGGCATCGGCGTGGGACAGGTCATCAAGGGCTGGGACCAGACTGTGCCGGGCCATAACGTGGGTTCGCGTCTGGTGGTTTCCATTCCGCCGGAATACGGCTACGGTTCCCGCGGCATCCCGCAGGCCGGCATCGGCGGCGAGGACACGCTGGTGTTCGTCATCGACATCATTTCCACCCGCTGACCATAGGTCAGCACATGACGAACGCCGGGGTCATAGCCGGCGTTTTGTCATAAATCACGAAGATTGTTTCAGCATCGACAACGGTTCAGGAGGACGATATGGCTGAGGACAAGGTCTACCTGCTGACGCAGGAAGCATACAACAAGATGAAGGAAGAGCTCGCCCATCGTGAAGGTGAGCTGCGTGAGGAAATCGCGCACAAGATCGCCGTGGCGCGTGCCGAGGGCGACTTGTCCGAGAACGGCGGCTACCAGGCCGCCCGTGAGGCGCAGAGCAAGAACGAGGGCCGCATCACCGAGCTCACCGTCAAGCTGCGCGATTCCAAGATCATCGAGAATGCTCCGGAAGGCACCGTGGGCGAGGGCTCTGTGGTGACCATCGAGCTCAACGGCAACGAGATGACCTACGTGCTCGGCAGCCGTGACATCGTGGCCGGCACCGACTACGACATCATGACCCCGGATTCCCCGATTGGCAAGGCCATCGAGGGCGCCAAGGTGGGCGACGTCGTTTCCTACACCGCACCGAACGGCCGCGAGCTGTCCGTGACGGTCAAGGCCGCCAAGCCGCTGGCCTGAGTTAAGTGACTGGTATGCCCCCGTAGGCGGGGGCATACTTATATGTCGTAGCGCTTATTGCCACAGCGAGACGATCACCATGTAGATGGCCACCATATGGCAGGCATATCCGGCCACCGTTCCGCAGTGGAAAATCTCATGGAATCCGAAGACGCGAGGCCAAGGGTCGGGCTTGCGCAAGGCGTAGACGATGGCGCCGAGGATGTAGCAGGCACCGCCGGCGCACAGCAGCACCACCACGGCTGGCCCCGCATACGGCGAATTCCAGAACATCACCATATAAGCCAGGCCGTAGATGCCGAAGATGATGTACACCACCGTATACAGCCAGCGTGGTGCATTGATCCAGATCACATGAATCACGATGGCGATGGCCGTGCACGCCCACATCGATATGATGATCACATTGCGCCAGAATGGTTCCAGCGCAAACGAAACCGGGGTATACGTGCCGGCAATGAGCAGGAAGATGTTGACATGATCGATACGCCGCAGCACATCGGTGACGCGCGGGCTCCAATCGCCCAGATGGTAGCAGGCCGAATTGGTGAACAGAATCAGCGACGCTGTCATGAACACGGCACACGCCCACTTCAGACTCGCGCCATGTGCCAAGCATATAAGCACGATGCCTGCCGCCAATGACAGGGGAGCGGCAATCGCGTGAATCCAGCCGCGCATCAACGGCTTTGGCCGTCCGTGCACGTCGAGACGAATCTTGCGTTCCACTTCCGCAGGGGCAATGCCCTCGATTTTCAGTGCACGGTTCTCCGCTTTGGCGAGCTTGTGCCGGGCCTTCTCCTCGGCTTTGGCTCGAATGGCCTCGGCCTTGAACTGGGCCTTGGCCCGTACGGCATCAGCCTTGGCCTGCAACGCCTGTTCGCGCGCCTCGATAGCCGCCTGACGCTTGGATGCGATGGTGGCATCCTCTGCAATCGTCGCGCTGTTATGAGCGTCGTGATGCATCGTCTTTTCCGAGTCGCCGGTTGTTGATGCCATGGTGATGCCCCCGTTTCACGAGTTGACGATACGCTTCTTACGCTGCCGTAACCTACGTTAGCGTAACTTTTATGCTTGTCAATACCGACTCGCACGAACACTATCACCCAATGGCGGCGATACTATGGAATCCGAAGATGAGAACGTCGCAGCAATAAAGGGCTCGGCGATGGTGTATTGCACGGAGTGTGGGTTTGCCAACGAGCAAGGAAATGCCTTCTGTTCGCAGTGCGGAAGCCCATTGGAGCAGCCCGAGGCCAATCCGGCGGCCCCTGCTTCTCCTGAACCTCCCGCCGGGCGTCCTGGCGTCGATCACACCAAAGCGGTGGTGATTGTGCTCATCGCGCTGATTTGTGTCGTGGCGTTAGTCATCGGCTTGTTCATCACCCATAGCATGGGATTGTGGGGAGCTCAGCCGCAGGCGCAAACATCGGCACAGTCGACCGGGGCCGATGCGTCGGATTCCGCCGATGATGGCACGACGGATTCTTCTGACGCCAAGTCCAAGGCCAAGAAGAACACGTCTGATAGCGCCAAAGACAAGAACAGCGACGATTCGTCCAAGAAAAGCTCGACGGAGAAGTCGAAGCCTTCCACTCCGGTGATCACATCCAGCCAGTTGTCTGACATCGCGGATTCATACTCGTCCTCCGATGTGGCCGTCTCCGCCATGGTCATCGATGGAACATCCGCCGACTCCTCAGAGGACGCCACCATCGCGACCACGTCGCAGTCCGGCAAGCAATTCGTGGCTGCCGATTTCTATCTGCCGGTCTATCTTGCGGCCCAGGACAATGGCGATGACAACGCCAAAGCGCAGGCAAACGCGATGATGGGTTCCATGGACACAGCAATGCCGGCAATATGGTGGCGGCTTCGGATATCAAACTGTACGTGATGCTTGCCGTGTACGATAAGCAACATGCCGGCACCTTGGCCACGGGCGGGAAGCCGTGCAACGCGATTGGCGCGGTATTGAAGATGCATGCGATGTCGTCATAGTCGTCGTACTTGCCCGTGTGGCTTGCCGCGACGGCGGCGGTGCGTCTGCGTATGATAGGGATATGGCTGATTTTTCACATATCCTTGCAACGCGCCCCGACTTCGACGACGAGGACCGCGAGTGGCTGCATCATCTTGTCGCCGATTGGCAGGTGATCGCCGATTTGAGCTTTGCCGATCTGCTGCTGCTGGTACAGGATGGCGATGGCAAATACGTGGTGGCCGAGCAATGCCGTCCATCCACCGTTATGACGCTGCGGGCGGAAGACGTGGTGGGAAACGTCATGCCGGACGACATGGTCGGCGAATTGGACGCCGCCATGCTCTCCAGCGTGGTGTTCCGCTCCACGGTATTGAGAACCGTGGGCAAGGCGACCGTCTGCAACGTGTACGCGCCGGTTCGGCACAATGGCAAGACCTTGGGCTTGGTCGTGCGTGAGACCAATATGGCCACACGAGAATCCAACGGCCGATATGAGTCGGAAAGCATCAACGCCGGCAAGCATCTGTACGAGATGATTCCGCGAGGCCAATTCCCCTACAAGGATTCGGTGATGAGCCAACGCCATATCGCTCGCGTGGCGGACGGCTTCATCATCCTGACCATGGACGGCGTGGTTCGATACGCAGCCCCGAACGCCATCAGCTGCTTTAGGCGTCTCGGTCTGCTGACCACCATGCCTGGCCATTACCTCAGCGAACTCGGCACACAGCTATTGAAGGAGAACGACCTTGTTCCGGAAACCCTGCCGTTGGTGTTGACAGGCAAAGCCGCGGTCGACTCCGAACTCAACGCCAACCGTTCCGCCGTCTCGATGCGCTCGTTGCCCTTGTATGACAACAACGGCCGTATCGGAGCGATTCTGCTATGCCGTGACGTCACCGAGCTGCGCCGTCGTGAGCAGGAGCTGCAGACCAAGGACGCTACGATTTCCGAGATTCACCATCGTGTCAAGAACAACCTGCAGGCCGTCTCCGCATTGCTGAGGCTTCAGGCTCGTAAGACCAAGTCGGATGAGGTCAAGAAGGAATTGCAGGAGGCGCAACGCCGCGTGCAGACCATTGCCATGGTGCATGAGGGATTGAGCCAGACCGCCGACGAGGTCGTCGACTTCGACAAGGTGATCGCCAACCTGCTGCGCATGGCCGTGGACCTAGCCACGATGAAAGACCAGCACATCGATATCAACTACATGGGCAAGTTCGGCATGATGCCCGCTCAGGATGCCACGCCGCTGTCCCTCGTGCTGACCGAGCTCATCACCAATTCGGTGGAGCATGGGTTCGAAGGCCGCAAGGATGGCCATATCACGATTTCCGTGGGCCGCTCCGGCCCGAACCTCAATGTGGTGGTCGAGGATGACGGTTCCGGTCTCGGCTCCGAAGAACAGGGTGGATTGGCTCGTTCTTCCGGTTCCGGTTTGGGCACGCAGATCATCAACACCTTTGTGACCAATGATTTCGGTGGTTCCGTGCATTGGGAGCCGCGCCGCGAAGGCGGCACCCGCGTGGTGCTTGATATGAAGCTCAGGGCTGTTCAGGACGAGTGATGCGAAGCCCGAAATGAGGAAACCCTCCCAAGCGGGAGGGTTTCCTAGTATGACGAAGCGATAATCAAAACATCAGATTTGCATCTGCATGGCCTGAGAACGGCGGGCGCGCATGGCGCGGCGCTTCAGCGCACGACGCTCATCTTCGCTCAAGCCGCCCCACACGCCGTAATCCTGATTGGTGTCCAGTGCGCACTTCAGGCATGCGTCAATCACTTTGCAGGTGCGGCACACGGCCTTGGCCTCCTCAATCTGCTGATAGGCTGCACCGGTGTTGCCCACCGGGAAGAAGAGTTCCGGATCCTTGTCACGACATGCGGCCTTGGCTCGCCAATCAAAAGCGCTGCTCATTGCTTGCCTCCCTTAAAAGCCCCGTGGCTGGTGTTGTTCCTTAAGTCCAGTACCAAGGTAACCACGAACCGTGGTGATTTTCAAGAGGTTTTGCCGAGAAAAAACCGAAGTTTTCACGAAGCGCACTGCACCAGACATGCCGATGTGCCCTCGATGAGCACGGCCCGGCCCGCGTTGTCGGCATCGATATGACTCATCATATCCAATAGGCGAGCGGGGACTCCGGCCATAAGATCGGACGTTCTCTCCCCGCACGGGAACACGATTCTGGTATTGCAATGCTCCGGTATACGTATCGGGCGAATCGTGCTGACGGCGAATACCACGCTGACGGACTCATCGGCCAACGCATGTGTGAAAGACAGCGCCTGCTCGTCGGTGCGGAATGGGTCGAACAACTCATCGGCGTCGTCGACGAACCACACGATATGTGGAGGCGGTGGTGCATCCGAGCTGGCATACGGCGTGCAGCGGCCGCCATGAAGCCATTGCGAGCTCCATACCCGACGATGCGGGGAACTGACACGTACCGCCAAGCCATCAGCCATGCTGGCGTGTCGAGCCAATGTTTTCAGCAACGTGGTTTTGCCGCGCCCCTGCGGGCCGATGACACCGATATTGCCACCGGTGAGGGATACCGTCGCCTCTCGCAGGTTGATGCCATCGTCGGCAAGTCCAAATCGAATGCGTTGCGGTGCGTGGTCGGCCACAGTCCGGTCTTTTACGTGCCGGGGGAGTGGCGCGGTAAACAGGGACGGTTGCGGCGGGCTTCCGACGAACCGCGATGCGAACGCGATCTGGCGGCACACCGCATCGATATCGCGTGCCGTTGCACAGCGGAATGCCGTCACCTGTTCGGAATCGTTGCAGAACGCCGCACCGGGCATTGCCGGACTGAGGTCGGCGGCACGACCATCGCCAAGCAGCTCGCATGATTGCAGACGGTCCCGAACCCGTAAACAAATGCTGACGGACATATTCGCCTTCATATCGGCACTGACCTGACCCATGGGATTCTGCGTACAGGCGATCAGATACATGCCCAGTGACCTGCCGAGCGAGGCAATACGCACCAGACGATTCACATAATCCGGGAGCTGGTCCTTCAGGGCATGGAATTCGTCAATGACCACGATCAGGCGCGGTGGTGGATTGACCATATCGCGGATATCGGAAGCATGGACAGCGGCGGACAGCTGTTCACGGCGTGTCAGTTCGGCTTCCAGCGCACGCAACGCGCGTACGGCATGCGCCAGATCCAGATCGCATACGCTGCCCACGGTATGCGGCAACCGTTCGAGTTTGCGGAACGCGGAACCGCCTTTGAAATCCAAGAACACGAAATTCAGATGCTCAGGCCCGTTCATCGAGGCGAGCGCCAGACACCAGCTTTGCAGCAACACGGATTTTCCGGAACCAGTGGTGCCGGCCACCAGAGCATGCGGCCCCTGACGGTTCAGATCGAGCATCAGCGGCTCGCTTCCGGTCATGCCGATCGGCACCGCAAGGTCAAGGGGTTCAAGCCAGCGGCCCACAATGGCGCGCCATGGCAGGCGTGCGAAGTGCAGCAGCGATTCTATCGGCTGCGACGGCGCATGACGGAGGTCTGCGGCGCGGTCATCGGCGTCGCCCGTGATACCGACATCGATCGTTGCCTGTTGCGGATCGGGAGCCTTCTCCGGGCCTGGAGGCGAGGGGAGCGTCAGCAGCAGGGACACGAGACAGGCGAATATGCCCGGTGCGATCATGGCGGCGAACAGCCATTGCCCGTGCAACAGCAGTATGACCATCATCAATGCCTGCGCGATCATCGGGCATGCCGCGGCAAACATGGTCAGGCGGGCGCGCAATGGCGGCGCGCCCAAACGGTGCTTCGCCCGGGATACGGCGGATGCCGTATGGACGGAATGTCGCTTCGAATCGTTCTGCTGTGATGTCATGCTTCCAGCGTGGGGGAACGCATGCCGAAAGCGCAAGCCGAATCAAGGTATGTGGTTCTAGCTTGCCGAGTTATCCACATGACATTTTGCCCGTGCATGATTGGCGGTGTAGGCAACGGTGACGATCATGCGCCGATGATGAAGCCGATGGGCTCCGGGAAAGCGTCGGTCAGCCTTCCGCCAGATTGCCCACGGTGCCGGCCTTATACGTGCCGTCGGCAAGTTGATTGAACAGTTCGGTGTTCTTGGCGTCGTCAAGCAGCACCGAGGAACCAACGCCATCAACGTAATAATCGGGGTCGGACCAGTACACGCTGCCGGAGATGCCATTCGAGCCGGTGGCGCTTTTGAACGCCAACGCCATGGTGAGCAACGTGTAAGGGTTGGTCTTCTCGTCCACGGTGAGTGCGCTCATCGCGGCATTGGACACTGCCACGATTTTGGACGGATTGGTCAGGGTCTCACTGCTGGAAGCCTTCTTGACGATGGCCGAGATGACCTGTCGCTGGCGTTCGTTGCGTCCGAAGTCTCCTCGCGCGTCGGCATATCGCATACGAGAGAAGGACAATGCGGTGGAACCATCCGCCGTATGGCATCCCGCCTTCCAGTTCAGTCCGGAATAGGAATCCTGAACATCCTCGTCATAGCACAGTTCGATACCGCCCAAGGCGTTCACCACGTTCTGCAGACCGCCGAACTTGATCTGTGCCACATGATCGATTTTCTGGCCGGTGATCTGCTCGACGTTGCTTACCAAAGCCTTCTTGCCCGCAATCAGCGCCACCGCATTGATTTTCATGTACTGGTTATCGACGTTCATGAGCGAATCGCGGGGAATGGAAACCAACGAACTCGGCCCGCTTTTGGGCTTGATCAGCACCAGAATCGTATCGGTCCTGAAGCCAGAGATATTGTCTACGCCGCCGTAATCGGTGGAACCGTCACGCTCATCGGAGCCAAGAATCAGCCAAGTCGAGGCCGGCGTGTTGGGGGTGTCGGTCAGCCAGTCGCTCCGATTCAGTTTGCTGTCCACCCATTGCCAGGCACCGAAAACGGAAAGAATCAACGCCGCCACCAGTACCGCGATTGCGCATAGGGTGATGCGTAAGGCTCGCGGACGGCGTGCCGTTACCGTTTTCGCCGTTGCCGCCGCCGGCCGGCCAAGATGGCTGAACTTCGTGGACACGTTTGCTGCTGGCGATGAGGGCCGGGAAACCGGCATATCCGACGGATTGCGCACGGCGTTGCGGGATGAGCCGGAAGACATCCGCGCTCGCGACGGCGGAATGCTGCGCGGTGCGGCGGCATCCGGAGCCGTGCTGCGAGTGGCGCGTCCGGTTTTCGGAGAAAAACTGGGCGGAGTCCGCCTGCCGTTGTCCGCGACGTTGGCGCTTGCCGTGGCGTTGGCGTTCAGTTGAGGCTCTTCGATGTCATTTCCCGTGACGGACGGACGGGCCGATGGAGCTTGACCTGACTGGCGCGAGGTTCGGGCGGGGGCGAAGGAGCGTGGCACCTGCCCGGAAGGCCGGGTGCGTCGATTTCCCGCAGGAATGAAGCTTGGCGGGTTGATATGCGGATCCGCCCCACCTGATTCCTGCGTCATAACCCCTCCTGAAACTGTCGATTGTCTGAATGACACTTTGACACAGCATCCGCCGGGTGTTCCTGCGCTATGGTGTTCCTGCGCAGGAACGGCACAATATCATGTGCAACGGCGTCAGGGCATCGCGTTCACGCCATAGCACACAGTTCCATAAAAATGATGTAATGACACGAGAAAGAATTTGACAAAACCGAAATTGCATGTGTGTAATTTAGTCCGTATGAAAAGCTCAATAGGCAAGGAGAATCGCATGTGGGGTGTGGTCGACGATTCAGCCGAAGAGCCATGGCACGAATTGTGGGGACTATTCCGACCTGATGGCGATGTATCTTGGCAGCACAAGGCGTTGTGCGCGCAAACCGATCCGGAGGCGTTCTTCCCGGAAAAGGGGGGCTCGACCCGTGATGCCAAACGTGTGTGCGCAAAATGCGAAGTGCGTGAGCAATGCCTGAAATGGGCCATCGACCATGATGAGCGATTCGGTATTTGGGGTGGTATGAGCGAGCGCGAACGCCGTCGATATAAGCGAGAGCACCGGGAGCGGGCGTAGCTCCACACACCCCCTTCAAGTCTGGTGCGTACACTGGGAGTTTATGAGTCCGACAGGTAATAGCGATATTCATGAGGCGTTGGCCGACGCCATGTCTTCTCGACCATATACGCATAGGCAGGATGTGGATACCGGCATTACGGCTGTGATCACCGTTGAGGAGGATATGCGTTTCCTCCGGTCTACATTGCGTTCGGTATTGACGCAGAATGTTCTTCCGGGGGTCGTCATCATCGCCGACGCGACCGGGCGCACCAGTTCGAGGATAACCACCTCGTTCGAGGTCATCCCCTCGCCATCGGGGCCGGTGATGGAGGTGCCGCAGTCCAAGCATGTGACCATTCACATCGTCTCGGCCAAGGGCGCACGCTCCTTCGGCGATGCGGTCAGCCGGGCATTGGATCGTGCCGATCTGGATGACGCTCCCCGCGCATTGTGGCTGCTCCATGATGATTCCCGCCCTTCGGATGACTCATGCCTTGAACGATTGCTTGAGGCGTGGCGCAATACGCCGGGCGCCAGTGTGCTCGGGTGCAAACAGTGCGATTGGGAAGGCTCCCATCTGCATGATGTCGGTATGTATGCGGGTCACCACGCCGTGCATTCCCTGGTGGTCGATGGAGAACCCGATCAGGAGCAGTATGACGGGCGGCAGGATGTGTTTGCGGTGTCGCTGGCAGGCGCGCTGGTGTCCATGTCGCAATTCACGCGACTGCGGGGCATCAATGCCTGGCTGACCACCTACAGCGAATCGGTTGATTTCTGCCGCCGTGTCTGCCTGAGCGGCGGACGCGTGGTGGTTGTCCCGCAAGCGGAGATATCACATCGTCGCGCACGGTATGAGGGCATTCGTACGCGAGGCGGGGAACCGCTTAAGGACGATCACACGGTCAATCATGCGATGACGGTGCATCGCTCCCAACAGCGGTATCTGTACACGGACCTGGCCATGTCGTCCTGGTTTATCGTCTGGCTGTGGAGGCTGCTCCGCAGTTTTGGCATGGCCATATCCATGATGTTCGGCAAGAAGCCGTATGAAGCATGGGTGCAATTGTGCCTGCCATGGCTGGCCTTGGCCGATATCGCGGGAAACATGAAATCACGCAGTCTGGTGGCCAGACAATCGAAGGTCGCCGCATCGTCCCTGCATGTCTTGTTCGCAGACAGCCAGCAGATCAAGCAGTTCCATGATCGTCGGGATGCATTCCAATCCCAGCAGGGCAGAGTGCTGCTCAGTCCGCTGGAACGTGCCCATCTGCGGACACGCACCATATATCGCTGGAGTGCGGCCGTGGTGATGGCGCTGGTGTGCTTTGCGGCCATCGCGGTGATGTATTGGCCGGTGTTCCGTTCGATATTCTCCGGCGGATCGTTGTATTCCGATGTGTTGCTTCCCACCGGTGCCAGCTTCACGCAACTGGTGCAGTCCGCCACCACGCCGTGGGTGTTTGGCAGCGGCACCGGCATTCCTGCGCCGCCCACGCCGTGGCTGCTGGTGCTGATGCTGGCCTCGTTGGTCACGCTCGGCCATGTGACCGCCGCTTTGGCGATGATACTGTTTGTGGCCGCGCCGCTGAGCGCATTGTCGTTCTGGGCGCTGGCGGGCGTATTCACCCGCTCGGACGTGGTTCGTGTGCTGGGAGGACTGCTGTGGGCATCCACCGGCATTATGTTCGGCTGGTATGCGCAGGCCAATATGCCGATGCTTACCGTAATGGTGTTCCTGCCGGCCGCGTTCGCATTCGTGTTCCGTGCCGTGGGCATGTACCATACCGAAGACCCGCTCAAGCCGCGCACATCCGTTCAGGCCGCGGCCATCGCCGCACTGTGCTTCATCCCTGTGGTGGCCGCTGAACCGCAGCTGCTGTTCGCGCTGATCGTCGTGTTCCTGATGTTCCTGCTATTCGTGCGTCGCAAGCGCGCCATGCTGTTGCTAATTCCGGTTCCTGCCGCCTTTGCGGTGGCTCCTACGCTCGTCAATGCGGTGCGTTACGCCGATTTGGGCATGTGGCGTCAACTGTTCGGCGACATCACGGTGCCAACGTCATCCGCCAACGGGTCGCCGGCGTCGCTGAGTCTGCTTGAGGCCGCACAGCGTGCGCTGGGATGGCGAATGGGGTCGACTGATTATGCCGATTTGGCGGTCACTGTGCTGTTTGGCGTCATCACGCTGCTTGCTCTTGCTTCGCTGGTGCTGCCGTTCGCGTTGCGGACCTCGCGACTGATGTGGGTGGTAATCGTCTGCGGAGGCGCGCTCGCCCTGGTCTCCAGCCGTGTGGCCATAACCGTGGATGCCGATGGTGTCGTGGCCGGTTCCGCGCAGCCGGGCATCGCGATGATGATATTGGGCTTCCTCGCCTGCGTGTGTCTCGTCGCTGGTGGGGCGGTGAAGCGATTCCAACCGTTGCATGCGTCTGGCAGTGATCCCGCATCGAAAAAGGACCGTCTGCATGTGCTCATCGTGTCTGGCCGTGTGGTGCTTGCTCTGATACTGGTGTGCTGCATTGGCATCCAATGCATGTATGGCATCGAACGTCATAAGGATGCGGGACTGGGCGTGTCTGAAAACGGCCTGCCCATGGTCACCACCGATTATCTGGAGGCCGGTGCCGATCATCGTGTGCTTGCCGTGAGCGCGGAGACCCGCAACATCGTCAACTATGCGGTGATGCGCACCTCGCGCGGCGATTTGATCGACAGCTCTCCGGTCCAGCGGGCGCGCCTGCTGTCCGGCAAGCATGATGCGGTTGACGAACAACTGGCCCAGGCCTGTGCCTCGCTGCTGTCCAATCCCGACGAAGAGGCCATCGCGGCCATCAGCGCGCTTGGATTCGGCGGCATCTACGTGGTTCCCGAGACCGGCGATTCCTTGAACGACATGCCGTATGAACAGTTGAGCGCGAATATCGCCGCATCGAACGGCACCCAGTCCCTGGTCTCCACGGATAGCGGCAGCTACTATCGTCTGACGCTGCGTAGCAGCGCCTCACAGCAGGTGGATACCTCATGGCAGCAACGTGCACAGCATAGTGTCTGGAGGCACGCCTGGCTGATATGCCTAGGTGTGATCACGGCGTTGTACTGCTTGGTCGCCATGCCTCGCAGACGACCGTCCTACGGATTGGAGGAGCAGGCATGAGCAACAAAACTTCTGGTTTCAAACGTGCGATCGGCATCGTGCTCGGTGTGATCACCATGCTGGTGTTGATTGCGCTGTTCGTCGTTCTCGTCATGGCCCCCATCCCCAATATCTGGGTGGATAAGGTGACCGCTTCCGATAATGCCATCGACCAGACCGTTAGTCCGACCCAGTCCGAAACCTACTGCCCGGCACCTATAGGATTGGCCGATACCGGCACGTACGGCGACAGCGCCTTCCAGGCCACTGTCGGCAATCTGAGCACACAAGCGCGCTATGCGGCGTTCGGCTCCGTCTACAGCGCCACTGTCTCGGCGATCGGACAAAAGTCCAGTTCAGATGACGTAACTTTGAAAGACGCCGATTCGACCGACGATTCCTCGGTGAAAACCGGTGCTCAGAAGATCAATCAGGGAGCTCGTCTGATCAATACCCGTATGCTGCAGGCCGCAGCTGGCACCGGCACCGTCGGCACCATCGCATCATGGGCCGATGATGGCGATGTGAGAGGCATATCGGCGGCATCCTGCGTATCGACCTCGCTCAGCCAGTCGTTCCTGCTCTCCGACAGCACGACCGGTACCACACAGCAGCTCATCGTCTCGAATCTCTCCACCAAGCCGACCACCGTCGACATTGCCGTCTGGGGTTCCGAGACAGCCGGGAAAATGGCATTGTCCACCCAATCCACGCTGTCTGTGCCAGCCGAGGGGGAGTCCTCGATGGAACTGTCCGCCGCGGTCGATGGGCAGCATGGTCTGTTCGTGACCGTTTCCAGCAAGGAGACTCCTATCGCGTCCGTGGTGCGCACGGTGACCATGGATGGTCTGACACCGAAGGGTTCTGATTTCGCGCTGCCGCTGCCGACCGCATCCAATGCATCGGTGGCGCCGTCCATCACTGCCGGCGATGCGGTCACCGCTTATCTGTTCGCCAAGGCAGACACCAGCACCGGGCTGTCATGGATTACCGCCAAAGGCTTGGTTCCCGCCAAAGATGCCACCGTCACTGCTGATAAAGTGACGGCGATCGACTTGGGAGAAGCTCCTGATGGGGCGTTGGGCGTGATGTCCACCGCAGAGGACGCCGTGTCGTTCTCCGTCAAGGCCACACGCTCCGGTGACTCCGGCCAAGCCGATTTCGCATTGGTCAATGCCGGCGAGCCATCCGAATTCTCGGGGTTGGCCCTTCCCGACGGAGTAAAGGCCTCCATCACGCTGGCCAATACGTCCAATGCGCGCAGGACGGTCACCTTGCGCGCCTACGATGATGCCGGTGCTTCGGTAACCTCCAAGGAAATCACACTGGATGCGAACGCAGCACAAACGATTGAAGCCGGCAATCTTTCCGGCGATCATGGCACCGCGGTCGTGCTGATGTTGGAGGACTCATCCAAGAAAGTGAGCTGGGGAGCGCGGTTCAGTCACGATTCGTTGCAAGACAAGGACATCGCCGGATTGTCCGTCATCGACGCTTCAACGCTGATGCCCGCCACGGTTCATGTCTGGGCTCGGAACGATTCCTCCATCGTCAAGTAGAAGGGTATGCTCGCCGAAGCGTCAGTTTGATGATGTTTCGGCGGCGATATAGCTGCGGGCCGTGCCACTACCTTATTACAAGTGACACGGCCCGCAGTGTTGTCACAGGCCCCAGTCGGGGTCGATTTCCTCGGGCCTGCGCCCATACAATTCCGCTATGCGGGCCACCAGCTCATCCCTGACGGCCAATTGCAGTTCGAGCTTGGTAGGTGCCTCGGTCTGCAACGGCATGCGGTAGAGCACGACTCGTGCGGGAATGCCGTGGCTGGCGGGGAAGCACTGGGACGTCATATTCGGCTCGGTCTGCCAAGGCGTCGGATCCGAAGGCGGCACATCCTCCACCGCGAACTGGAGCGGACGTATCAGTTCCGGCCACGCTTGGCCGAGCCTGCGAACCTGGGCCGCCACCATATCGTCGAACATGCCGGTGCGAGTGCGGTAACGGGGCAGACGGGTGCCGAACATCGGGGTTCGTGTGCCGCGACCGTGGCGGTTGCGGTAGATTCGTGCGTTCCAAGGTGGCTGAAGCATGGTTCCCACCATAGGGCATGGCGGAGGCAACATGCGTTAGGATTGGTTCATTGGCTGTGAACATTCGTCAACGAGGGAGGCACGACAAATGGTGGTACGTTCGTGGTCCGAACTTGATTTCGATAATGTCTGCTCCAACGCCAAGGTGTTCGGTTTCGATTTGGACAACACACTGGCCAGCTCAAAACAGCTGATGAAGCCCGCGATGATCGAACGGTTCTGTGCGTTGCTCGACCATACGGTGGTGGCCCTGATCTCAGGGGGCGGCATGGCGGTGGTCACCTCGCAGGTGCTGGATGTACTCACCCCGAATGCCAGGCGCGGCAATCTGCATGTCATGCCTACCTCCGGCTCCCGGTATTACCGGTGGGATGGCACGCAATGGGCCTTGGTGTATGCGCATGATCTGTCCGAAGCCACCGTGGCCGCTGTCTCGGAAAGTCTTGAGCGACATGCCCGGGAACTGGGATTGTGGGAACAGCAGGTATGGGGGCCTCGAATCGAGAACAGGGGCAGCCAGATCACCTTCTCCGCTCTTGGGCAGTTCGCGCCCGTAGCGGCCAAGCAGGCATGGGATCGCGATAACACGAAGAAACAGGCGCTGGTCGAAGCGGTCAAGGCCGATCTGCCGCATATGCGGGTCAGGGCCGGCGGATACACCAGTGTGGATGTCAGCGAATGCGGCATCGATAAGGCCTATGCCGTGCGCAAGCTGACGCAGACACTTGGCATACGGGCCGATGAAATGGTGTTCGTGGGTGATCGCATGACGCCTACGGGTAATGACTATCCCGCGGTTGAGGCCGGTGCGATCGGTGTTCGTGTTGAGAATCCGCAAGATACGGTACAACTGCTGGATGCACTGCTTGCGCGATTCGATACTCCAGCTCGATAGTGACGCGTTATGGACGGGCCGAGCGTATACAAGTGGTGGCATGCGATGTGGGCACAGGTCTGCAATCTGCTGTTTCCACGCGGCTGCGCTGGGTGTGACGCGCCGGATGAGGTATTGTGTGCGGCATGCTGGGCCCTGTTCGCGCAATGCCGGGAACGGGATGCAGACAGTGGTGGCGGAGCCCGTATATGGTCCGCATCGATTTATCAGGGAGCGGTACGTCGTGCCATTCTCGACTGGAAGGACCACGACGATACCGAGCTTGACGGCCCGTTCGGCCGCATCATGGTGTCGCTGCTGAACAAGACGCCAATACCATCATCATGCTTGGGTCATCGCGTATTGGTGGTTCCGGTGCCATCATCGCTGGCGTCAATGCGCCGAAGAGGACGTGCCCATACGGCACCGTTGGCCAAATCGGTGGCAGGGGCATTGCGTGGGTGCGGCGTCGATGCGCGACCATGCAATGCCCTGAGCTCCTCCACCAAGGCACGCTCCGTGCAGCAGGTCTCTTCGGCACAGCGTGCCCGTCGTATCACCGGTCATGTCAGGGTGAAGCGTGATCTCATCGGCCATGGCGACGCGGTGCTTCTCGTTGATGACATCGTCACCACAGGTGCCACCGTGCGGCAATGCGTTCAGGCGTTTCAGCAGGCCGGCACCAAGGTGGTGGGCGTGCTGGTATTGGCGGATGCCGTGGTGCGACGGTCCGATGACGATATCAACGGGTGAATGACATCGGTTACGATGCCCCAGATAGCAGGCGAAGCGCCGTTGCTCGGCATGTAATCGGGGTATCGCGGATTCTCGGCGTGCAATATGGTGATGCCGGCCCGTGAAACCAGCCGCTTGATGGCGATTTCGTCGTCCATGACAGCCGCAACCACATCTCCGGGGACTGGTGTTAACGAACGATCGACAATCAGCAGATCGCCGTTGTGAATACCGGCATTGATCATGGAATCGCCGGCCATCTGCATAACAAACAGCGTGGCCTCGTGCGCCATGGCCTGTGACTCGGATTGCTGTGTCATGCTGCGCCTCCCACCCTGTATTCGAACATCTGTTCGAATACAGTATACGGTAGGACGTCGGACAATATCAGCGTTCGGCGATGTGATATTTAGGCAGGATGATTTCGAAATCGGCACCTCGCGTGTCGTCGACCACTTTGACGGTGCCACCGTGCAATTGGGCCGCCCAGCGCGCGATGGACAGGCCAAGACCGGTGCCGCCCGACTCGGTGCCGGGACCCGTCTTGCCTTTGACAAAGCGCCGGAAGATGTCCAAACGGTCGGAAGGCGCAATCTGGGAGCCGAAATTCACCACATTGGTCACGATGGTGCCTTGGTTTTCGTCCTCGTGGGCGTCGACCAGCACGGTGGTGCCGTCGGCCGAATGTTTCAGCGCGTTGGCGATGATGTTGGTGAATAGCTGGCGCAGGCGGTCCTGATCGCCTTCCATCGTGATGTCGGCCGGCACGGTGACGCGGATGTCGTGGGCGTGGCCACCATCGGCGATTTCCAACGGCTCGATGGTCTCGTCAAGAAAGTCGGCGAAGTTGAACTTTTCGATATTCAGACTCGCCGCACCGGCCTCCATACGGCTCAGGTCCAGTAGGAAGGCGATGAGATCGGAGAGACGCTGCGTTTGGGTGAGGATGCTCTCCAGATTGGTGGGAGTGGGCTCGGTGACGCCGTCGGCCATGTTCTCGACCATCGCCTGCAAAGCGGAAACGGGCGTGCGCAGCTCATGGCTCACATTGGCGATCATGTCGCGGCGCATTTTATCGGCATGCTCGAGTTCGCCGGCCATCTCGTTGAACGAGCGAGCCAGCTTGCCGACCTCGTCATGACGATCCTGATCGATATCCACGCGGACCGTGTAATCGCCATCCGCCATGGCTTCGGCCACATCGCGCATCTGGCGTAGGGGAGCGGTGATGCCGCGAGAGAAGAAATAGGTGATGCCCAAGGCCACCACCAAAGTCAGCGGCATGGCGATCCAACCGGACCAGCCGAATTTCAGGAGGAACCAGCACATGGCAAACGCGATGGCAGTGGCGATAACGATCAGTGCGCTGAGTTCCAGCTTCAGAGATGAGAACAAATCAACCGGCTTGACGCGAGGTTTCATCGCATCAAGCCGGGATTGCTGTTGTTTTTTGGATGCCATCACGCGGTCGGCGGCTCGAAAGCGTAGCCCACGCCATGCACGGTGCGGATGGTATCGGCACCGAGCTTATGGCGCAGCGCCTTGACGTGGCTGTCGACGGTGCGGGTGCCGGATGCGTCGACCCAGTCCCAGACCTCTTCGAGCAGCTTTTCGCGGGTGAGCACCGACTTCGGGCGGCGGGCCAGCGTGGCCAGCAGATCGAACTCGGTGGGGGTCAGATGCACCTGTTCGCCGTTCACGGTGACGATGCGCTGGGCCGGGTCGATGACCATCGAACCGAAGTCGAGCAGCTTCTCGTTCTCCGAGTTCTTGGCGATGACCTTCGCACGCTCCACGCGGCGCAGCAGCGCCTTGCAGCGGGCGATAAGCTCGCGCATGGAGAACGGCTTGGTCATGTAATCATCGGCACCCGCTCCCAGACCGATGACCTTGTCGGCCTCGTCATCACGTGCGGTGAGGATCAGCACCGGCACCGGACGTTCGGCGACGATGCGTTTGGTGGCCTCTAGACCATCCATAACCGGCAGCATGATGTCCATGATCACCAGATCGGGGCGTAGCTGGGACGCGGCCTGGACGGCGGAAGCGCCGTCCCCGGCCACGCGAGCGGTCCATCCTTCAGCGGTGATGCGCTGGGCGATGGCCGTGGCGAGCGTGGGCTCGTCCTCGACCACCAGCACCGTGCGCGGTGTCGTATTCTGACGCGCTGTGGTATTGAGCATAAATAAACCGGTTACCTTTCAGCCTGTTGACCAGTTCAGTCTTCCGGCTTCAAGAATACAACTCCCAGAGCCGGAACGGTGATCTTCGCCGAGAACGGACGTGAATGATATTCGCCCTCGACCGCTTCGAAGGTGCCGTTGTGGATGTCGGAGCCGCCGTACTTGGCGTCATCGGTGGTGAACACTTCGGTCCACTTGCCGCCGGTGGGCAGCGCCACCTGGTAATCGGACCAGGCCTCACCGGAGAAGTTGACCACCACGGCCAAGGTCTCGCCCTTGGTACCGATGCGCAGGAAGCTCAGCGTGTTGTGGTCGGCATCGTCGCTGGTCAGCCACTGGAAGCCGGCCGGGTCGAAGTCCTGGCTCCATAGTGCCGGATGCGCCTTGTAGAAGGCGTTAAGGTCGGCGACCATGGTCTGGACCTGACGGTGCTCCTGCCAGTTCAGGCAATCCCAATCGATGGAGGCGTCGTGATCCCACTCGCCCCACTGGGCCAGCTCGTTGCCCATGAAGGAGAGCTTCTTGCCTGGGTGAGCCCACTGATAGGCGAACATCGAACGCACGCCGGCCAGCTTCTGCCAGTCATCGCCCGGCATCTTGCCGTACAGGGAACCCTTGCCGTACACGACTTCGTCGTGGCTGATGGGCAATACGTAGTGTTCGGAGTAGGCGTACACCATGGAGAAGGTGATCTCGTTGTGGTGCCACTTGCGGTTGATGGGCTCCTCGTGCAGATACTCGAGGGTGTCGTGCATCCAGCCCATGTTCCACTTCATGCCGAAGCCGATGCCGCCGGCGGAAGTGGGGGCGGTGATGCCCGGCCATGCGGTGGACTCCTCGGCGATCACCATGACGCCGGGGTTGTTCTTGTACGCGGTGGCGGTGGCCTCCTTGAGGAAGTCGATGGCCTCCAGGTTCTCGCGTCCGCCGTAGATGTTCGGGCGCCAATGGCCGGGTTCGCGGCTGTAGTCGAGGTAGAGCATGGAGCTGACGGCATCCACGCGCAGTGCATCGACGTGCAGGTCCTCAAGCCAGAACAGGGCGTTGGCCACCAGGAAGTTGCGTACTTCGCGGCGTCCGAAGTTGAACACATAGGTGCCCCATTCAGGGTGTTCGCCGCGCAGCGGGTCCGGGTCCTCGTACAGCGGGGTGCCGTCGAAGCGGCCGAGCGCGAAGGCATCCTTCGGGAAGTGGGCGGGCACCCAGTCCATGATCACGCCGATGCCGGCCTGATGGAACTGGTCGACCAGGTAACGGAAGTCGTCGGGGGAACCGAGACGGGAGTCGACCGCATAGTAGCCGGTGACCTGATAGCCCCAGGAGCCGGAGAACGGGTGCTGGGCCAGTGGCATGAACTCCACGTGGGTGAAGCCTTCCTGCTTGACGTAGTCCACGAGCTGCTTGGCCAGGTCGCGGTAGGTCAGTCCCTGCCTCCAGCTGCCGGCGTGCACCTCATAGATGGAGACCGGGCCATCATGCGGGTTGGTGGTGCGGCGGTGCTGCATCCAGGCGTCATCGTTCCACTTGTAGGTGGATTCGGTGACGATGGAGGCGGTGTTCGGCGGAACTTCGTGCTGACGCTCCATCGGGTCAGCCTTCATCTCCCACGTGTAATTGGCGTTCAGGATCTGGAACTTGTAGGTCTCGCCCGCGCCGATTCCGGGGATGAAGATCTCCCACACGCCGGAGGAGCCGAGCTCGCGCATGGCATGACGGCGGCCATCCCAAGCGTTGAAGTTACCGACTACGCGCACGGCATGGGCGTTCGGGGCCCACACGGAGAATGCGGTGCCTACCACCTGTTCGCCGGGCGTGCCGTCTGCGCCGCCCATCGGATCGTCATAGCGCAGCACATGCGCGCCAAGCGTCTCCCAGAGCTTCTCGTGACGGCCCTCGCCGAACAGATAGGTGTCCATGTCACCGACTGTGGGCATATAGCGATATGGGTCGTCCTCAATGAGCACTGCGCCGCTTTCCCACTCGGTCCTGACACGGTAGTCGGGAATCGTGGGCTGCTTCTTAGTGCCGGAAGCCGGCACGGTAACCACGAACACGCCGTTGTATTCGTGGGTCATCGGGTATTCGCCATCCTGGGTGAGGATGGTCACGGACTTGGCAAGCGGACGCAGCACGCGGATTGTGGCGGTGTCGGCATGCTTGCCGATGCCGAGATGCCCGCCGAGAACTCCGTGGGGATTGTAGAATTCAGCATTGCTCACCGCATCGAGGTCGCCTTGGGCGACAGGCACGGTGACGGTATCTTCCTTGATCTTCGTTTCTTCAGCCATGACCCAAAGTCTACGTGCGTTGGAGTCGTAAACGCTACATTGGCGCGTCGAAAATGGCGAATTCTTGCCCTTTTCGGTGTGTCTTCGTGGTTGTGAGCGCTCTCATAGGGGCGGTCCAGGCCGCATGGCATAATTATTCGAGTTTTTGTGTGTAAGCCGTCAGTTCTCGGAGGGTACATGTCTTACAAAGTCGGCGATATGGTCGTCTATCCGCGTCATGGTGCAGCGAAGGTGGAGGCCATTACCGAGCGGACGGTCAAGGGAGTGACGCGCGAATATCTGCAGTTGTCCGTACTCTCTTCCGATGGTTTGGTCATCAACGTTCCCGTGGACAATGCCAAGAAGGTCGGCGTGCGTGACATCGTCTCCGCATCCGAAGTGGCCAAGGTATTCGGCATCCTGCGGACCCCGATCATCGAGAAAGAGATGAACTGGTCTCGCCGTTACAAGCTGAACGTCGAAAAGATCGCCACCGGCGATGTCAACAAGATCGCCGAAGTGGTTCGCGATCTCGCCCAGCGCGATGTCGACGAGCACGGCCTGTCCGCGGGGGAGAAGCGTATGCTCACCAAGGCCCGCGCCATTCTGACTTCTGAGATCGCCTTGTCCGAGAAGATCGACGAGGCGGAAGCCCAGCGTCTGCTCGACGTGAACCTGGGCTACGAGCCCGCTCAACCCGGTGACGACAAGCATCACACCGCCGAGCCCGAAGAGGCCGCGGCCGATACTTTGGCTCGTGTCGAAGCCGAGAAGAAGTCCAAGAAGAAGTGATTTGATTGTTGAGGCCCCGGTCGTGTCCTTATGCGATACGCCGGGGCTTCGTGATTCATAATCGTTTGCTGCCGTTCGTCTGGGCAGCGCCATCGAAGGGGACTGCATGGGGTCTGCAGGAGTGTTGATAGGGCAGGGTTTTGACGCTCACCGTTTTGCGCCTGCCGGCTCAGGCCGTGAACTGTGGATTGCCGGGCTCTACTGGCCGGCGTCTGATTCATGCAGCGAGGCCGATGCCGCCAAATACGAGGGGATCGAAGGCGATTCCGATGGCGATGTGGCCGCGCACGCTCTGATTGACGCGTTGCTTGCCGCCGCCCGCTTGGGAGACATTGGTTCACTGTTCGGTGTCGGTGCGGACGCGCATGGTGCCGGAATGCATGGCATCGATATGTTGCAAGAAGTTGTGGCGCATCTGGCATCCAACGGGTATACGCCGGCATCGGCCTCGGTGGCGATCATCGGCAACCGCCCGAAAATCGGCACACGCCGTGCTGAAGCCGAAGCCGCCCTGTCTGCGGCGGTTGGTTGCCCGGTATCGGTTACTGCCACCACCACCGACCATATGGGATTCACTGGCCGCGGCGAAGGCATCGCCGCCATCGCCAATGCCTTGGTGGAGAAGATATAACAAAGCCCCCGCTATGAATTCGCCAGCGGGGGCAAGAAAAAATGGATGAGATTACTTCCGCATCGTCTCCACGGCTTTGGCGATAGCCCAGAACAGGGTGGAAAGCGTCACGATGATGAAGCTCGGGGGAGCGGGGAACATCGCCGACAGCACGAGTCCGGCCCAAATCGACACCAAGCACAGCACGCTGGCGATCACCATTGCCTTGAATGGGGAGCCGGCCAGAATATTGGCGGTGGCCGCGGGCGTAATCACCAGTGCGAAAATCAGCAAGGTGCCCACTGCCGGCACGGCGATGGTGATCACACCGGCCATAATCGCCATAAACGCCACGTTCATCAGCCCGATCGGCACACCCTTGGCCTGTGCCACCTGCTCATCCAGCGAGCTGAACAGCAGCGGGCGGTAGATGATGGCCAACAATGCCAGCAGCAGTACGTCGAACACGGCGAAGCCGATGATCTGGCCGGTGGTGATGGTCAGGATCGAGCCGAAGAGGATCGACTGCATCTGCTGGGAGGCGGAACTCGACAATCGCGCGAAGAACAGACCCAAGCCGGTGGCGAAGGCCAGCACGGTGCCGGTGGCGATTTCACGCTCGGAAACGCGCTTGCCCAAAGCACCGATCACCAGTGCGCCGCCCAGTGCGAACACGCCCATGCCCAGTGACACGGGCAGGCCGAGCAACACCGCGCCGGTCGCGCCCGGCAGACCGATATGGGCCAGCGCATGGGCCGCGAAGGTGGAACGACGGGCGATGGTGAAGTATCCCATGACACCGGCGGCTAGGGCAATGCACAGGCCGGCGATGAAGGCGTTGGTCATGAATGGAGCGGACAGTGTATCCAGCCATTCGGGATCATACGAAAAGTTGATGGTGCTCATGTCTCTGTATTTTCTCCATGCCTGAGCTGCAGTCCGTTGATGGGCTGTGGGTCGGCTCGCTTGATGTTATCGATTCTCGGCGCTGATGGCGGCACTGCCATTGGTGGCATTGCCGTGCTCGTGATGGTGCAATTGCGCCACTTCGGCTGCCGTGTGCATATCCTGCGGCTGGTCCTGGAGCTCATCCGGCGTCGGGGTCACGAACATGTCTCCCTGCGGAGTGGTGACCACCTGCACCTGTGTGCCGTAGAGGTGGGTGAGTAGGTCGGAGTCGAGCACTTTGTGCATATCGGCGTAGTGCGGGTGACTGTCGAGCAAGTAGACGGCACCGGTCAGAATCGGCAAGAGCATATTGAGATCGTGCGCAACCACCTGGATGGTCATGTTCAGTTCGCGGTTCAGCTTGGCCAGCACGTGTACGGTGGCGCGCTGACTGGCCAGATCGAGGTTGGCCAACGGCTCGTCAAGCATCAGCAGTTGTGGGTCGCACACCAACGCCTGGGCGATGGCCACACGCTGGCGCAAACCGCCGGACAGTTCGGACAGACGGTACCGCGCCTTGTCGGCGATGCCGGTGAACTCCATCGCCTCGAGCGCTTTGGCTTTCTGGGCCTTGGTGATGGGGTGGATGCCGAATCGGGTGCCGGTCAGGCCCAGCAACACGGATTGTTCGGCGGTGAGATTGGAATCGACATTCGCCACATAGCTCTGCGGCACATATCCGATGCGTTTGTTCATCTCGCCTGCGGGCTTGCCCAGCACGGTCAGGCTGCCATGGCAGAGCGGCAAAAGGCCCAGCTCGGCCCTCATCATCGTGGTTTTGCCGGTGCCGTTGGTGCCGACGATGGCCGTGACCGAACCGGTGGGAATGGCGAAGGTGCCATGCTGCCAGATGATATGGTCGCCACGCTTGATGGCGGCATCGCTGAACACGATGCAATCGGAAGTTTCACTCATAACGCCCGATTGTGGCAAACGATGCTGACAATCGTTCTCAATATCGTGTACGGATGGTGATAACCAAAGAGAAGGGTTGTGCGGCCATCTCGACAATGGTCGCACAACCCTTCTCATGCAAGGCGTCTATTGGCATTGGCGCGAATCCGATGCCGGTGTCCTTTGCTCCTAACTATTTGCCGGAGTCGGTCTGGTCGTTGCCGGAGGCATCGCCGGGATCGCCATTGGCGGCATCGGCCTTTGCCGAATCCTGAGATGAGTCACTGGATGCGGCCGCCTTGCACTGACGGATGTACTTGGGGTCCGTGCTGGAACCGGTGCTGGCCTTGGAGTCTTGCGCATTGGCATCATCCGTGGCGGAGCCTTCGGCGCTGGAATCATCGGAATTCGCGTTGCTGTCCGCGGTATCGCCGTCCGTGGCGTCTTCGCAGCCATAGCTTGGATCCACCGCGTCGATGATGGTGTTGATGAGCTGGTTGATCCAGGCGTTCAGCGTGTCGGCGTCCTTGGGCATTTGTTCGGAGACGTCGACTACCGGCACATCGGCGCGACCGGCAGCGCCAGTGATCATATTGGTCGCGTCACTGGCTTCCTGCGTGTTGTTGACCAGCACATCCACGCCCTTGTCTTCGATGAGTTTCTGGAAAGACTGCAGGTCCGCGGGTGCCGGTTCGCCGCCGGAAGCGGTCGATTGCGTATACCCCTTGGGCGTCTGATCTTTGAACCCAAGATCGGCCATCAGATAATAGACCACGGGTTCGGTGGCTGCATAGGTGAGGTTGGAGTGGGACTTGGTGAACTCGGACGCCCATGTTTCCAACGATTTCTCGTCCGCCTGCCATGCCTTGAGCCGCTTCTGGAAGGCTTTCTTCTTGCTGGGGAGTGCCTTTATATATGCATCGGTGATGGCCGTGGCCATGCTGGATCGAGCGTCTTTGGAGAACCACAGATGCGGGTTATCGCCCTCGACGGCACCCATGACGGAAGCGGCGGATACGATATTCGTGGTCTTGGTCATCGATTTGGTGGCCCAGGAATCGTAGCCCGCACCGTTGGCCACGATGATTTGGGCCTTGGACAGCTTGGCGACATCCGAGGTCTTTGGCTCGAAATCGTGGGCATCCACATTGGTGGAGTTCACGATGGACGTGACTTCCACATCATCGCCGCCCAGCTCGGCGGCCAGCGAGCCCCATTGATTGAGGGAGGCCACCACATTGATCGGCCCGGTCGGTGCGGGAACGCTGGTCTTGTTGTCCGGCTCGGTTTCAGCGGGGGAGGTGGCTGCGCATGCGGTGGTCGCGAACAACAGGACGGCGCTCAGGCCGGCTGCGGCGAGTCGCGTAAGTCGTGTGATTTGAGTCCCCATGGCACGCCTTCTTCGTGAGAGCGAACGATATATAATCCTGACTTGTTCCAACGATAGCCTATCGTTTCGATAGAATGCACCGAAACTACAGGGGAGGGCGTTGATGTCCACAAAAATCGACGGTAAGCAGATTGCGGCCGAAATCAAGACCAACCTTGCCGAGCGAGTGAACAAGCTCAAGGCGCAGGGCATCCAACCGGGGCTGGGCACGCTGCTGGTGGGCGAGGACCCCGGGTCGATGAAGTACGTGGCCGGCAAGCACGCCGATTGCCAGGAAGTGGGCATTACCTCAGTCAAGAAGGAACTGCCGGCGGACGCCAGCTTCGACGACATCGCCGCTGCCGTACGCGAACTCAACGAAGATCCGGCTTGCACCGGGTTCATCGTCCAGCTGCCGTTGCCCAAGGGCATCAACGAGAACGCGATCATCGACATGATCGACCCGGCCAAGGATGCCGACGGCATGCACCCGTACAACCTCGGCGAACTGGTGCTGCATGTGCGCGGCGACATTTCGACGCCGCTGCCTTGCACTCCGCGCGGTGTGCTCGAGCTACTCGACGCCTATGACATTGATCTGAACGGCAAGGAAGTGTGCGTGCTTGGCCGCGGCATCACCATTGGCCGCACGATTGGCCTAATGCTCACGCGCAACGCCGTCAACGCCACCGTCACCCTGTGCCACACCGGTACCCGGGATGTGGCCGACCACATGCGCCGCGCCGACGTGATCGTTGCCGCAATGGGTTCGGCCGGATTCGTGACGCCCGACAAAATCAAGGACGGCGCCGTGCTGGTCGACGTGGGCGTCAGCCGCGTCTACGACGAAGAAGCCGGTCGCTACCGCATCAAGGGCGACGTGGACAAGGCCTGCTACGACAAGGCCTCCGCCTACACCCCCAACCCCGGAGGCGTGGGCCCCATGACCCGAGCCATGCTCCTAGCCAACGTCGTGGAAATGGCCGAACGACACGCCTAGAGTTTCCTAGGAAATTTGGGCAGAGTTGCTTGTATTGTGAGTATCTGTATGCCTGTAGGGTGTGCGTATAACTGAATATCGAGAAATTATCCATCCACTATTAGAAACCATATATTTACATGGCAGAGAACAACACTGAAGTCACCAAGGTTGCCATCAACGACATCGGCACCGAAGAGGACTTCATCAAGGCAGTCGATTCCACCATCAAGAACTTCGATGATGGTGATCTGGTTGAGGGCACCGTCGTCAAGATCGATCACGACGAAGTCCTCCTGGACATCGGCTACAAGACCGAGGGTGTCATCCCCTCCCGCGAGCTTTCCATCAAGAAGGACGTTGATCCTGACGAAGTCGTCGAGGTCGGCGACACCATCGAGGCCCTTGTCGTCACCAAGGAAGACAAGGAAGGCCGTCTGATTCTGTCCAAGAAGCGTGCCCAGTACGAGCGCGCCTGGGGCGACATCGAGAAGATCAAGGAAGCTGACGGCGTCGTTGAGGGCACCGTCATCGAAGCCGTCAAGGGCGGCCTCATCGTCGACATCGGTCTGCGTGGCTTCCTGCCTGCCTCCCTCGTTGAGATGCGTCGCGTCCGCGACCTCTCCCCGTACATCGGCCAGAAGATCAAGGCCAAGATCCTTGAGCTCGACAAGAACCGCAACAACGTGGTCCTGTCCCGTCGCCAGTACCTCGAGGAGACCCAGTCCGAGGTCCGCGAGACCTTCCTGTCCCAGCTCAAGAAGGGCCAGATCCGTGAGGGCGTGGTGTCCTCCATCGTTAACTTCGGCGCTTTCGTCGATCTCGGCGGTGTTGACGGCCTGATCCACGTTTCCGAGCTGTCCTGGAAGCACATCGACCACCCGTCTGAGGTCGTCAAGGTCGGCGACAAGGTCACCGTCGAGGTGCTCGACGTCGATCTCGACCGTGAGCGTATCTCCCTGTCCCTGAAGGCGACTCAGGAGGATCCGTGGCAGCGCTTCGCTCGCACCCACGTTCCCGGCCAGATCGTCAAGGGCAAGGTCACCAAGATCGTCCAGTTCGGTGTCTTCATCTCCGTCGAGGACGGCATCGAGGGCCTGGTGCACATCTCCGAGCTCGCCAACCGTCACGTCGAGAACCCGGAGACCGTGGTCAAGCCGGGCGAGACCGTGTTCGTCAAGGTGATCGACGTCGACCTCGATCGTCGCCGCATCTCCCTGTCCCTCAAGCAGGCCAACGACTCCGTTGACCCGGCTTCCGAGGACTTCGATCCGGCCATCTACGGCATGCCGGCCGAGTACGACGAGCAGGGCAACTACAAGTACCCCGAAGGCTTCGACCCGAACACCAACGAGTGGATCGCTGGTTACGAGAAGCAGCGCGAGGAGTGGGAGTCTCAGTACGCCGCCGCTCACGAGCTGTGGGAGGAGCACAAGGAGTTCGTGGCCAAGGAGCTGGAGAACGCTGCCGAATCCGCAGCCGCCGACGGCCAGGGCCCGAAGGAAGAGAAGCCGGTCGAGGAGACCTCCAACTACTCTTCCGCTGCTCCGGCTACCGGTACCCTCGCCGACTCCGATCAGCTCGCCGCCCTGCGCGACCAGCTGCTCGGCAAGTGAGTTTGCCGCGAAGCTAGCGCTTAGCGTGTAAAGAAACCCGGTCCGATTGGGCCGGGTTTCTTGTGTTTTTGGAGTTATCCGCCAATGACTCCCCTCAGTCTCGCTACGCGAGCCGGCTCCCCTCCCTGAGGGGAGCTGTCGGCGATAGCCGGCCGAGGGGAGCGCCAGCTATCATGGGCACCATGATGCGAATAGGACTGACCGGCGGCATCGCCGCGGGCAAAAGTACGGTGGCGGCGCAACTCAAGCAACTCGGCGCGTTGCATATCGACTACGATGCGCTGGCGCATCAGATCGTCGAACCCGGGGGAGTGGCGCTGCCACAGATCGTCGCCGAGTTCGGTCCTGATGCATTGCTCGCCGATGGCACTATGAACCGGCCATGGATTGCCGATCATGTCTTCGGCGCGAACGCCGCGCCGGGCGCACGTGAACGGCTCGACGCCATCGAGCACCCATTGATCTATGCCGAGGCGGCGCGACTGGAGCATGAGCACCCCGAGGCAGCCATCATCATTCACGACATTCCACTGCTCGCCGAGGTCATTGACGATATTCCATTCGCCTTTGACCATATCGTCACGGTCGAAGCTCCCGTGTGCATGCGGCTCGACCGTATGGTCGAGGAACGCGGCATGAGCCTGGAACAGGCCGAGGCCCGCATCCGCCACCAATCCAGTGAGGAGGAGCGGCGGGCCATAGCCGATATCGTCATCGACTCCACCCATCCATTGCCCGAGATGCTGGCCCAAGTGGGTGAGATATACGCAGGATGGTGCGCAGGTCGCTAAGATGAGGCCCTATGGGATTCAATATCGAGCGCGCGGACAAGCCTTTCGTCGTCAAATCGCCATATAAGCCATCCGGCGACCAGCCGCAGGCCATCGCCGAACTGGCCGAACGCATCGAAAACGGCGAGAATGATGTGGTTCTTATGGGTGCCACCGGTACCGGCAAAACCGCAACCACCGCCTGGCTGATCGAAAAGCTGCAGCGACCGACCCTGATTATCGAGCCCAACAAGACGCTCGCTGCGCAGCTATGCGCCGAATTCCGCGAACTCATGCCGGACAACGCCGTGAGCTACTTCGTGAGCTACTACGACTACTACCAGCCCGAGGCATACATCCCGCAGACCGACACCTATATAGAAAAGGACTCCAACATCAACGACGATGTGGAGCGCCTGCGCCACCAAGCCACCGCAAACCTGCTGACCCGCCGCGACTGCGTGGTTGTGGCCACCGTCTCCTGCATCTACGGCTTGGGCACGCCGGAAGAATACGCCGGTCGCATGCTCTTCCTCAAAGTCGGGCAGGAAATCAACCGCGACGACCTGCTGCGCCAATTCGTGGCCATGCAGTACAAGCGCAACGACATCGCCTTCACGCGCGGCACCTTCCGCGTGCGCGGCGATACGGTCGAAATCATCCCCGTCTACGAGGAACTGGCCGTGCGCATCGAATTCTTCGGCGACGAGATTGACCGCATCTCCACGCTGCACCCGCTGACCGGCGACGAGATCGACGAGGAAAACGAAGTCCACATCTTCCCGGCCTCCCATTATGTGGCCGGCCCCGAACGCATGGAACGGGCGCTCAAAACCATTCGCGAGGAACTCGACGAACGCCTGGCAGAACTGCGCAAACAAGGCAAGGAGCTGGAAGCGCAGCGCCTCAACATGCGCACCACCTACGATCTGGAAATGCTCACCCAAGTTGGCGTGTGCTCAGGCGTCGAAAACTATTCGCGCCACTTTGACGGCCGCGCCGCTGGCACCCCGCCGCACACGCTGCTCGACTTCTTCCCTGACGACTTCCTGCTGGTCATCGACGAATCACACGTCACTGTGCCGCAGATCGGTGCCATGTACGAGGGCGATGCCTCCCGCAAGCGCACGCTGGTCGAACACGGCTTCCGCCTGCCCTCCGCGATGGACAACCGACCACTCAAATGGCCGGAATTCCTGCAGCGCGTCGGCCAGACCGTGTACCTGTCCGCCACGCCAGGCGACTATGAGATGGGACTGTCCGATGGGGTGGTCGAACAGATTATCCGCCCAACCGGTCTGCTGGACCCGAAGATCGACGTACGCCCGGTCAAGGGGCAGATCGACGATCTGCTCGCCGAGATCAAGGCCCGTGTGGCCAAGAACGAGCGCGCGCTGGTCACCACTCTGACCAAGAAGATGGCCGAGGACTTGACCGACTATCTGCTGGAACGCGGCATCAAGGTCGAATACCTGCATTCTGATGTGGATACGTTGCGCCGCGTCGAACTGCTGCGCATGTTGCGCGAAGGCAAGATCGATGTGATTGTCGGTATCAACCTGCTGCGTGAGGGCCTCGATTTGCCGGAAGTATCGCTGGTGGCGATTCTTGACGCCGACAAGGAAGGATTCCTGCGCTCCTATCGTTCGCTCATCCAGACCATCGGCCGTGCGGCCCGAAACGTGTCCGGCACGGTGATCATGTACGCCGACGAGACCACCGAAGCCATGCGGCAAGCCATCGACGAGACTGACCGTCGCCGCGCCAAGCAGATTGCCTACAACCAGGAGCATGGCATCGATCCCAAGCCCCTGATCAAGAAGATCAGCGACGTCAACGACATGCTCGCCAAGGAGGATGTGGACACCCAGACCTTGCTTGAAGGTGGCTACCGCAACGCGGGCAAGGCCGGCAACACGCACCTGGGCGTGCCGGTACTCGATCCCAACGAGGCAGACAAACGCCACGAGGAGATCCTGAAGGCCGGCCTGCCCGCGCAGGACCTCGCCGACCTGATTCGCCAACTGAGCGAACAGATGCACACCGCCGCCGAACAACTCCAGTTCGAACTTGCGGCCCGTCTGCGCGACGAGATCCGAGACCTCAAAAAAGAACTCCGTCAAATGACGGAAGCCAACAAGTAACCAAATTCCCATACCCGAGGCGGGCAGTCAGGGGATGCGTTGTCGACCGTAAAGACTTGGCCTGAGCGGCCCGGAGCGTGTCGAACAACACATCCCCTGACTGCCTGGCGATCAGCGCTACCGGAACGGCCCCAAAACCGTCACATACATAAGTTAGTGTAGGGAATCATGGCAGAAACCCCACTCGCATTTGAAATCATCACCTTCGTGGTGCTCGCGTTGTTCTTTATCGTCGACCTGTTCGTCATCGGGCGTCGACCGCATGTGCCCTCCACCAAGGAATGCGTGCAGCATATCGCCTTCTTCGTGGTTATGGCGCTGATCTTCGGCGGATGCATCTGGTTCTTCGCCGGCTCCAAGCCCGCCATCGAGTTCTATTCCGGCTGGCTCACCGAATACTCGTTGTCCATCGACAACCTATTCGTGTTCGTCATTATCATGTCGAACTTCGCGGTGCCCAAGCAGATTCAGAAGTATGTGCTGTCCATCGGCATCACCATTGCTTTGATTTTCCGTGGCATTTTCATTCTGATCGGCGCGGCCCTGATCTCCCGCTTCACGTGGGTGTTCTTCCTGTTCGGTGCCTTCCTGATCTACACCGCCGTCAAACTGGTGCTCGGCGGCGATGAAGATGAGGAATATCACGAGAACGGCATCATCCGTAATCTGCGCAAGATCATCAAGATTACCGACGACTACGACGGCGAGAAGCTGCGCACCACCAAGAACGGCGTGCGTTACTGGACCCCGATGCTCATCGTGTTCCTGACCATCGGCACCACCGACGTCATGTTCGCTTTCGACTCGATTCCCGCGATCTTCGGCCTGACCAAGGATCCGTTCCTGGTGTTCACCTCCAACGTGTTCGCACTGCTCGGCCTGCAGCAGCTGTACTTCCTGCTGGGTGCTCTGCTCGACAAGCTCGTCTACCTGCCTGCCGGCCTGTCCGTGGTGCTGGGCTTCATCGGCGTCAAGCTCATCATGGAGGCCCTGCACGGCAATACCTTGCCGTTCATCAACGGCGGCGAAGGCGTCCATTGGGTGCCGGAGGTGCCCACATGGCTGTCGCTGGCTGTGATTGTGCTCGCAATTGGCGGCGCATCCGTGGCTTCCGTGATCAAGATGAAGAGCATGGAAAGCGCTGAAAAGGCCTGAAATCGTTAGAGAATACAACCCTTAAACCCAGTCAACACAACAATGTGAGCGCTCACAACACACCGTGAAGAAAACTTGTCATGAGTCGGCTCGCGCTAGTAGACTGGGTTTCGGCAAATGGGGCAATCGCGCCTCGAACCAAATTGAACAAGAATAGGCAGGCATTCATGCGTAAAGCCAAGATCGTAGACACCATCGGTCCTTCCACCGAGGATTACGACAACCTCCTGAAGCTCGTTGAAGCTGGTATGGACGTTGCTCGTCTGAACCGCTCCCACGGCACCCCCGAGGATCACCTCAAGGTCTACAACAACGTGCGCAAGGCCAGCGAAGCCACTGGTCGCAACGTTGCCGCGCTCGTTGATTTGCAGGGCCCGAAGATTCGCTGCGGTTGGTTCAAGAAGAACGCCGATGGCGAAGACAAGGTTCAGCTGCAGCTCGGCCAGGAATTCGTCATCACCACTGATGACGTCGAGGGCGACGAGCACATCACCTCCACCACCTTCAAGGGCCTGCCGGGCGATTGCCACCCGGGCGACCCGATCCTGATCGATGACGGCAAGGTCCGTCTTGAGGTCACCAAGGTCGAGGGCAACAACGTGTACACCAAGGTCGTCGTGGCCGGTCCTGTGTCCTCCCACAAGGGCATCAACCTGCCGGGCGTCGCCGTCTCCCTGCCGGCTCTGACCGAGAAGGATGAGGCCGACCTGCGTTGGGCCATCCGCACCGGTGCCGACATCATCGCCATGTCCTTCGTGCGTTTCGCCACCGACATCGACCGCGCCCACGAGATCATGGACGAGGAAGGCCGTCGCATCCCGATCATTGCCAAGATCGAGAAGCCGCAGGCTCTGGAGAACCTCGAAGAGATCGTCAAGACCTTCGACGGCGTCATGGCCGCCCGTGGCGACATGGCCGTTGAGTGCCCGCTGGAAGAGGTCCCGCTGGCCACTAAGCGCATCATCGAGCTGGCTCGCCAGTACGCCAAGCCGGTCATCGTGGCTACCGAAGTCCTCGGCTCCATGGTGAACTCCCCGGTTCCGACTCGTGCAGAGGCTTCCGACTGCGCCAACGCCATCCTCGACGGCTCCGACGCCACCATGACCTCCAACGAGACCGCCGTTGGTAAGTACCCGGATGTGACCGTGGCCACCATGGCCCGTATCTCCGGCTACGCCACCGACCACGGCTTCGACCGTATCCCGGAGCTCAAGAACCTTGACATGTCCTCCACCGGCGCTGTCTCCTCCGCCGCTGTGGACCTGGCCGACAAGCTCAACGCCAAGGCCATCGTTGCTTACACCCAGACCGGTGCCACCGTGCACCGCGTCTCCCGTGAGCGTCCGGCCGCCCCGATCTACGGCCTGACCAGCAACGAGCACACCTACCACTGGCTGGCTCTGTCCTGGGGCACCGAAGCCTTCCTGCTCAAGGAGGACTACCACGACAAGTCCCGCAAGGATCTCATGGTCTACACGGACAAGGTCCTCAAGGATGCTGGCAAGGTTGCTGACGGCGACAAGATCGTCATCCTGAGCTCTGCTCAGGGCGATCACCAGCCGGGCCGCACTGACTCCATCTACGTGCACACCGTTGGCGCTTGCGACTGATTTCAGGCTTCTGGTAGCTGCTGACAGCTAGCATATAGCACACGAAAGCCCCCATCCAAAGTGGATGGGGGCTTTCGTTATCTGTTATGTTGCGATTGTGTGGTGATTGCAATGGCCCACAGTCACCGCGGTGATCGAGCGTGGCGATCAGTCGTTGAGATGATCGAGCGTGCCGCTCTTCAGGCGCAAAATGGCGACCATGGTCTTGGCATCCACAATCGTGCCATTGACCACCATCTCATAGGCATCGTCCACCGACACCATACGCACGTCGGAACGCGGAGTCTCCGGGCCGATTTCCTGACGGGAAGCCGGGGTAAGACCGGTGGCGAAGAAGATTGCGGTGTGCTGGGTGGAATAGCTCGGCGTGTTCATAAAACGGGTGAACTGCGTAAGCTTGGTGGCGTCGAAACCGGCCTCTTCGGCCAGCTTGCGCTTAGCTACATCGGTCGGGCGTTCGGACGGGTTGTTGGCGTGACCGGCCGGAATCTCCAACGTCCAACGATGGTTGGCGATGCGATACTGCTCGACCAGCGGAATCATGCCATCATCGGTGACGGCCAGCACAGCCACAGTGTCGCCATTGTTCTCCTGAACAAAGTAGCGTTCAAACGAACCGATTTGATTCGACTCATAGGAGACGTGATCGACATTGAAATAATGCGTCTCCACAATCTGTCTACGGGAAATCTCCTTGACCGGAGAGGGGCGCCAGGGATCGAACTGACGGTAAGTTTCGTTGCTCATAAGCCCTCCTAACAAAAGCGATACATCGAAACTACAGCCCATTGTAAGCGGTGAAACCACGCAGGAGAACGGGCAACACACGGGTGCGCCGTCCGCGATATCGACGTGTTTCGCCTGTTTCACCGGGGGGAATGGAGGATTGGCGCGTGTCTTGTGTCGCAAGAGTCGAATTGGTATGCTACTCTCTTCAGAGTGCTTTGGCACGCCCTCGTATCCCAATTGGTAGAGGAAGCAGCCTCAAAATCTGCGCAGTGTGGGTTCGAGTCCCACCGAGGGCACTTTAGTTAGGAGTTCGCTGAAATTATTGTGAACCCCATTGTTGGGTAATTCAAGAAAGAGGTTGGCATGGCTGCAAGGAAGAAGTCCGAAGAACCGAGTATCAACATCGATGAGGTGCTGACCGACGAAGAGCTCAAGGCCGTGGCCAATGAAAGCGAACCTGCTGAGCGCAAGGCCAAGCCCGAGGACGGTCCGCGTACCGTTGTCGTGGCCGAGGACGAAGCCGTGAACCGCATGGATCTGGTCGCCATGCTGGAAGACAACGGTTATGAGGTCGTTGGTCAGGCCGCCAACGGCGAGGAAGCCGTGGAACTGACCCGCAAGTACCGCCCTGATGTGGTGTGCATGGATGTCAAGATGCCGCGTATGGACGGCATCACCGCTGCCGGCATTATCTGCGATGAAAACATCGCCCCCGTCGTCATGCTCACCGCATTCTCCCAGACCGATCTGGTGAAGAAGGCCACCGGCGCTGGCGCCATGGCATACGTCACCAAGCCGTACGAGGAATCCAAGCTGCTGCCGACCCTCGAGGTGGCCATGGGCCGTTTCGCCGAGATCAACGATTTGCTGGACAGCGTGGAGCGCAGCGAACGTAAGCTCAAGGAAACCACCGATCAGCTCAAGGAAACCGAAGAGAAGCTCAAGAAGGCCGAAGACACGCTTGAGGAGCGCAAGCTCGTCGACCGCGCCAAGGGTCTGCTGATGGACAAGGCGGACTTCTCCGAGCAGGGTGCCTTCCGTTGGATTCAGAAGACCTCCATGGACCAGCGCATCCCCAAGAAGCGCCTGGCTCAGGCCATCATCGCCAAGTACGGCGATCCGAAGCCTTCTGATTCGGGCGAACGCTGATTATCGGCGTCGCCGTACTGAGTCGTAAAGCAACACAAACACACTATGGGAGAGGCCAGCGTGACCGTACCCACCAATGAAACATTGCTGGTGGTGGACGGCCACTCGCTGGCCTTCCGTGCATTTTTCGCCCTGCCGGTCGACAACTTCAGCACCTCCAGCGGCCAGGCCACCAACGCCGTCTGGGGTTTTGCCACCATGCTCGCGCAGGTGATCGATGCGGAGAAGCCCGACCATCTGGGCGTCGCCTTCGATGTGAAGGGCGGCACATTCCGCAATGAGATGCTTCCGCAATACAAAGGCACCCGTGAGGCGGCTCCCGAAGAGCTGCTCACCCAGCTGCCATTGATTCAACGCATGCTCACGGCCCTCGGCGTCACCTACATCGAGAAGCCGGGATTCGAAGGCGACGACGTGATCGCCACCCTCGCCACCATGGGAGACAAGGCCGGTTACCACACACTGGTATTGTCCGGTGACCGAGACGCTTTCCAGCTGGTGGATGACAACGTCACCGTGTTGTACCCGGGCCATCACTTCAAAGACCTGAAGCATATGACGCCGCAGTCCATCATCGACAAATACAAAGTCACTCCCGCACAATATCCGGATCTGGCGGCACTCCGAGGCGAAACCGCCGACAATATTCCCGGTGTGCCCGGCGTAGGCGACGGCTTTGCGGCCAAGTGGATCAACCAATTCGGTTCCCTCGACGGCATTTGCGAGCACGCCGATGAAATCGGCGGCAAAAAAGGCGAATCACTGCGGGCCAATATCGACCAGGTCAAACTCAATCGCAAAGTCAACGCACTGGTACGAGACGTCGATCTAGGCGTCGATATCGAGGATCTGACATTCGGCACCGTGGACGTGGCACAGATCGACGCCCTGTTCAAGGAGCTTGAATTCGGACCTCGCACCAAGAGTCGTGTACTGAAAACCTTCAATACCGGGGCCAAGGCATCCAACACATCCGGAGCTGGCGAGTCTACGAATAATGAGCAGAACGAGCAGGATAGCAGCCTCGATCTGAACCTGCCGGAACCCACGAGCATCACTGCTCCGGAGCAGTTCGACGAATGGGTCAAGGCCCATCGCGTCGAAGTCAAGGTTCCCGGTGAAATCGCCGATTTCACGGTTTCCGACTATGGCGATGGCTCGCAGCGGCATGCCATCTGCGGCGACGCGGTCGGCCACGCTTGGACCGTGGCCGCATGGGGCGACGAAAGGCCGGGGCGTGCCACGGCACAAGCCATTGCCGTGGCCACGGCAACATCAGCGGCCATAGTGCCCCTTCCAATCACCGATACCCTGCGAGCACAGCTTGCGCGGTTCCTGAAAAGCGAACACTCCCGCACCATCGTGCATGGGTATAAAGAATTGCTGCATCTTTTGGGCGCGGTCGATCTTGACATGGACCTGCCGATGTTCGACACCAAGCTTGCCGGGTATCTGGCCCAACCGGATTTCCATGCCGATAGCCTCAAGCAGGCGGCCGAGCACTTCCTCGACATCCACTTCACCGAAACCGAACAGCCTTCGCAAGGCACGTTGGACTTCGACGACGATCAGGTCGAAGAAGATCCGAACGAACATCGTCTGCGTGATTTGGCCATTATCCGCAGCCTCGCCGTCACGCTCGGGCCGATTATCGACGAGCGTGAACAATGCTGGCTGATGCGCGCGATTGAACTTCCTGTTTCCCGCGTGCTGCACGGCATGGAGCACACAGGAGCCAAAGTCGATAGCGTTCGACTCGTCTCCATGCGTGACCAGTTTGCCGCCGAGGCTCGCCAAGCGCAGGAAATGGCTTGGGAGTATGCCGGCACCGAAATCAACCTGCAAAGCCCCAAGCAGCTGCAGAAGGTGCTGTTCGAAGATATGGGTTTGAAACCCACCAAACGCACCAAGTCCGGCTCATACACCACGAATGCGGCCGCATTGCAGGATCTGTATGTCAAATCAGTGGACAATGAGCGGGCCAACGGTTTCCTCGGAGCGTTGCTGCGCCATCGCGAGATCAACAAGCTCAAGCAGATCGTCCAAACGCTGATCGATGCCACCAACACATCAGATGAGCGCATCCACACCACTTTCGAGCAAACCGTTGCCGCCACCGGCCGATTGAGCTCCGTGGATCCGAACCTGCAGAACATCCCCAATCGGAACGCCGCCGGCCGTGAGATTCGTGGCGTGTTCGTGCCGGGGGAGGGGTACGAGGCCCTGATGAGCTGCGATTACTCACAGGTCGAGCTGCGCATTATGGCTGATCTGTCCGATGATGAGGCGCTGATCGAAGCGTTCCGCTCCGGAGCCGACTTCCACAAATACGTGGCCTCGATGGTCTACAAGCTGCCGGTCGACCAGATCACCGGCGACCAGCGCAGCCACGTAAAAGCCATGAGCTACGGATTGGCCTATGGTCTGAGCACGTATGGTCTTGCCCAGCAACTCAAGATCGCGCCACGTGAAGCGGAAGCGTTGAAAAACCGGTATTTCGATACCTTTGGCAAGGTGCACGATTACCTTGAATCGCTGGTGGCCAATGCCCGAGAGAAGGGGTATACGGAAACCATTTTCGGACGACGTCGCTACTTCCCGGCCCTGCATTCGACCAATCGTGTTGCGCGTGAGGCCGCTGAACGTGCGGCACTCAACGCACCGATTCAGGGATCCGCCGCCGACATCATGAAGATTGCGATGATTCGCGCCGAGCAGACCTTGGCCGAGGCTCACGTCAAGAGCCGTATCATTCTGCAGATTCACGATGAACTGGTAGTGGAAATCGCGCCGGGAGAAGGCGACCAGGTCACCGAACTGGTGCGCAACGCCATGGAACACGCCGTCGACCTTGCCGTGCCGCTGGACGTATCGTGCGGCATCGGTTCCGACTGGCAACTCGCTGCACACTGACAATTTCTAGCTCCCCTCGGGTGAGGGGGCTGAGCCGTTGAGCAAACAGTCCAGTGGATTGTTTGTAGGCGAAGGCGAGCCGATAGTCGAGCAATGAAGAGCACGAGCATGGCTTGTCCGCAATTGCAGAATGAGTCCCTTGCAGCAATAGCCCACTACAATGGGACATATGCCGAATCTCAAGCAAGTCATCGACGTTCTCGAGACCCTGTACCCATTGCGCTACGCCGAGGAATGGGATGAGCCGGGCCTCATTGTCGGCGATCTGAGTCACGACGTGCACCGCATCGTGTTCGCCGCCGACCCGACCTCCGCCATCATTGACAAGGCCATCGCTACTGGCGCGGACCTGCTCATCACCCATCACCCGTTGTTCTTCCGTTCCGTACACGAGACGAGCGGACTCGGTTTCCGGGGCGACATCGTCCGCAGACTCTACCAGCACGGCTGCGGGCTGTGGGTAGGGCACACTAATGCCGACGCTGCGTATCGCGGCGTGGGACAGGCGGCGGCCGACTACTTCGGACTCATCGACCAGAAACCACTCGTGCCGATTGACGATGCAAACGCCTCTCATCCGGTCGGCTTGGGGCGTGTGGGTCGTTTGCCGAAGCCTGTTGCCCTGAAGGATTTCGCTCAGCGAGTATTCGACGAAGTGTCCGATCATGGCATGACCAGCGCGCTCGGCATCCAGGTATGCGGCGATTCGGACACTTTTGTTCAGTATGTGGCCATTCTGCCTGGCTCCGGGGACTCCCTGTTCAACGAGGTACGTGCCACCGGTGCGGACGTGTACGTAACCAGCGATTTGCGTCACCACCCGGTGACCGACGCCATCGAACAAGCCCGGTATGAAGCCCGTATGAGGTCCCAAGGCATCATGCTCGGCCATGGAATGGCGGGGGAGAGCCATGTGCGTCCCTGCTTCATCAACACCCCTCATGCCGCCATCGAATCCATGTGGTTCAACTACGCGATCGATGACGTGCCAGCCGCCATCGAACAAGCGACCGGAGCAAGGCCTGAAGTCGAGTGGTTCCACGACACGACCGATCCATGGACGCTGTCCATTACCGCGCATCGAGATTAAGACGCTATAGTAACGTGGCAAAAACGTTTTTTCCGAGGAGATGACATGTCTGGCGGAAGCAAGCAGGAACAACTGGAGCATCGGCTCGACCATAAGCTGAACGCCTCCTCGGACGGCATCGACATGGACGTGCCCGCCAAAGTGATCAGTAGCGAAACCGTTTATACCGGGCGCATCTTCCACGTGGACGACATGCGCATCGCTCTGACCGACAAGCAGGGCAAGGAACACGAGATCGGCCGCCAGGTGCTGCGTCACGCCCCCTGTGTGGTCATGCTCGTGCACGACATGTCCACCGACCGTTACCTCATCGAACGCGAATACCGTGCCGGATCGGACATGTTCGCCTACGGGCTTCCCGCCGGTCTCATGGACGAGGGCGAGGACATCATGGACGCGGCCCTGAGGGAACTGGCCGAGGAAACCGGCGTGGTGCCGGACCGTGACACCATGGGTGTTGACTTCGTGGGCGATTTCTACTCGTCCGAAGGCATGACCGACGAACTGGCCCACATCATGGTGTTGCATTTGGGCCCGTTCAGGCGGGAGCAGCGCCATTTCGACGCGGACGAGCACGTGGAATCCGCGTGGATTCCGTGGAGCGACCTTGCCGCCACGCGCATCACCTCATCCAATTCGATGATCGCCATCCAGCATGAGGCGTTACGCAGACTCATCGTCAGGAACTCCGACAAAGACAAGCCGTCGCTGTTCTCCTGACGTTCAACTCCCCGGCACATCAGTGACACAAGAAAGTGGGATACTGAAAACTATGCAGATCAGACCTGGATCAATGTATCCGCTGGGCGCCAGCTATGACGGCGCCGGTGTGAACTTCGCGCTGTACTCACAGGTTGCGCAGAAAGTCGAGCTATGCCTGTTCGACGAGCACGATGCGGAAACGCGCATCGAAATGACCGAACAGAACTCATACGTATGGCATAACTATATCCCCGGCCTCCAGCCCGGCCAACGCTACGGCTACCGCGTCTACGGTCCCTATGACCCGATGCACGGCCTCAGATGCAACCCCAACAAACTGCTGCTCGACCCGTATGCCAAGGCCATCGAAGGCAACATCGACGGCGACGAAAGCCTGTTCTCCTACTGGTTCAAAAGCCCGGACGACACCTCGGCGATGAACGACCTTGACTCGGCCGCCCACACCATGAAGTCGGCCGTCATCAATCCCTACTTCGATTGGGGCAACGACCAGCACCCCTACATCTCGTACCACGATTCGGTGATCTACGAGGCGCACGTGCGCGGCATGACCAACCTCAACATGGACGTGCCGCCGGACATCCGCGGCACCTACGCCGGCCTGGCCTACCCGAGCGTCATCGAATACCTGAAGAAGCTCGGCGTCACCGCCATCGAACTCATGCCGATCCACCAGTTCGTCAACGACTCCTTCCTGCAGGAGAAGGGCCTGTCGAACTACTGGGGCTACAACACCATCGGCTTCTTCGCGCCGCACAACGCCTACTCCTCCTCCGGGGAACGCGGCGAGCAGGTCAACGAATTCAAGTCCATGGTCAAGGCCTACCATCACGCCGGCATGGAAGTCATCCTCGACGTGGTGTACAACCACACCGCCGAAGGCAACCATATGGGCCCCACCCTGAGCTTCAAGGGCATCGACAACGCCTCCTACTACCGACTGGTGGAAGGCGACCAGCAGCACTACTTCGACACCACCGGTACCGGCAACTCGCTGCTTATGCGCTCGCCGCACGCGCTGCAGTTGATTACCGATTCGCTGCGCTACTGGGTTACCGAAATGCACGTCGACGGCTTCCGCTTCGATCTGGCCGCCACGCTGGCACGCCAGTTCCAGGAGGTCGACAAGCTGTCCGCGTTCTTCGACATCGTGGAGCAGGACCCGATCATCTCGCGCGTGAAGCTGATTGCCGAACCGTGGGATCTGGGCTCCGGCGGCTATCAGGTGGGCGGCTTCCCGTCCAGCTGGTCCGAATGGAATGGCCGCTACCGCGACACGGTGCGCGACTTCTGGCGCTCACAGCCCTCCACGTTGCCCGAATTCGCATCACGCCTCATGGGCAGCTCCGATCTGTATCAGGTCAACGGCCGTCGACCGGTGGCGTCCGTGAACTTCATCACCGCGCATGACGGTTTCACGATGAACGACCTGGTCAGCTACAACGAAAAGCACAACGAAGCCAATGGCGAGGGCAATCGCGACGGCGAGAGCAACAATCGCTCTTGGAATTGCGGCGTTGAAGGCCCGACCAATATTCCGGACGTCAACGACTTGCGTCAGCGTCAGATGCGCAACATGTTCGCCACGTTGCTGTTCAGCCAGGGTATCCCGATGATTTGCGGTGGCGACGAAGTGGCCCGCACCCAGCAGGGCAACAACAACGCCTACTGTCAGGACAACGAGATCTCCTGGACCAACTGGCATCTTGACAAGGGACGCAAGGAACTGCTCGCCTTCGTTTCCAAACTCATTCATCTGCGTTTGGATCATCCGGTGTTGCACCGCCGTCGCTTCTTCACAGGCCGTGAGCCCGGCGACGATTCGAACATGATTCCGCAGGTCGAATGGTTCGACCACACCGGCTCGATCATGGATATGGACGACTGGCAGAACACGCATGCGTTCTCCATGATGATCTATCTGAACGGTTCGGATATTCCGGAGGTCGACTGGTACGGCAACCGGATGGTCGACAATGACTTCATCCTGATCTTCAACGCGCATTACGAGCCGATTATGTTCACCCTGCCGGATGAGCGATACGGCCGCAAATGGCAGCTGGTCGTGGATACGCACAACCCGAATGAGCCGGCGCTGAGCTATGAGGCGGGCTTCATGATCACCGCCCAGTCCCGCAGCTTCCTCATGCTCATGAGCGCCAAAAAGCCCAAGAAGCCCATGGGCCTATAACCAGACCGAATTTAAGCTCCCTCTGACGAGGGAGCTCCCGGTGTAGCCGGGTGAGGGAGAGACCGCAGCAAAGCCGCGAACCCCTACTCGCGCCCCTTACGCTCCTCCACGAGCCGAGCATCCCCGAACGCAAGTAGATGCTCGCCGGCAAGCGGGCGCGGCTGGTCGAGCAGCTCGCGGAAATCCAGGATTCCATCGACTTCATCGACGCCAAACAGCGCTTCTACGACGACGTCCTGTCTGGCGCAACCCCATACGTAAGCGTGCTCATCCCATCCGCGGCGCTCGCAAAGGAGTCAGAGGAACCGGGAGAATTGAAGGGGTGGAGAGGAAATAGGTTCGACCGAGCTGTTTCTTCCTCCGGGATACAAGCGCGAACAACGGTTTGTTGTACCCGCGCTTGGCGAACGGGACATGCCCTTAGACTGGAATCAGCAAGCGCACAGCGAGACGCGCGAATCGTTTTCCGATGTCGGGAGGTAGTCATGTCGATCGGTCAGGTTATCAAAGTCGTGCGCGAGGAGCGAGGTCTTACGCAGTCGCAGTTCGCGCACGAGCTGTTCGTCACCCAACAGGCGCTTTCCCGCTGGGAGAAGGGAACGGCAGAGCCGAGCATCGACATGATTCGGCTTATCAGCACCCGTTTTGAGGTGCCGATGGCGAGGCTTATGGAAATGCCGGACAATGGTTTTTGCCAAAGTTGTGCCATGCCGTTTTACCGCCCGGAAGATCACGGCACCGAACCGGATGGAACGCGAAACGGAGATTATTGCAACTACTGCTATGAAGACGGCGTTTTTCTTCAGGCCTATGCCAATAGCGATGAATTGGTCGCCGCGTGTGCGCCGATGATGGCGGAATCCTGCCATATCAGCGTCGAACAGGCCGAGGACTGCATGTCGGCGCTGTTGCCAAACCTCAAGCGGTGGCGGCGTCAGGATGAGATCGATGCGGTGGCGGAGGGGAAATGAGCGATGGCATTCGACTATAAAAAGGAATATAAGGACCTGTATCAGCCGAAGAGGATGCCCGCCATCGTCACGGTGCCGGCGATGCGGTTCGTCGCGGTGGACGGTGTAGGAGATCCGAACGAAGAAGGCGGCGACTACGCCAAGGCGATGCAACTGCTGTACGGCATTTCGTTCACCATCAAAATGAACAAGAAGTCAAATAATCCGGACGAGCACATTGACGGGTACTTCGACTACACCGTGCCTCCGCTGGAGGGCTTATGGAGCATGGAGAAGGGTGTGCCCGGCGTCGATTACACGCGTAAAACCGACTTCTATTGGACTTCGATGATTCGTCTGCCGGAATTCGTGACCGATGAGGTCTTTGCGTGGGCCAAGGCATCGTTTGCCTCCAAGCATCCCGAAGTCGACATCAATCGTGCATATCTCTTCGACTTCGATGAAGGCGTGGTCGCGCAGGTCATGCACAAAGGCCCGTACGACGACGAGCCCGCAACCGTGACGATTCTGGACGGCTACGCGCGTTCGCAAGGCTACGGGCTCGACTTCTCCGACGCCCGCCGCCATCACGAGATCTACCTATCCGACCCGCGCCGAGCCAAACCGGAAAATCTCAAAACCATTATCCGTCATCCGGTAGTGAAGGTGGGTTGACTTTCGGCGAACTGCTCGAAGCGCTCACCGCGCAGTAGCGTGAACAATCTGCCGGAATCCTTACCGGGGTCAAAGAGCGCTACCAAGAACTCGATAAGCAAAATAACTAGAAGCACGGGTTCCTCTCGGAGAGATTCTGCCCGAGCGACCTTATAAATCCTTGCGCGGGTCACCTTTCCCTGTGCAGGAAGCATCCAGGCTCATGTGCATTGATGACGCCGATGGATTGCAGATAGGCGTAGACGATGGTGGTGCCGATGAATCGCATGCCGTACGTCTTGAGATCCACTGCGATGGCGTCGGACAGAGGGGATGTAGTCATGCCTGTCTCGTAGATGACGTGACGGCCGGTGAACCGCCAAATATAGTCGTCGAAACTGCCGTACGACGTCTGGATATCCCGGAATGCGTTGGCATTACCGACCGTCGCGACGATTTTGCGACGGTTGCGGATGATGCCCGGATCGTTCATGAGTTCGGCGATCTTGTTCTCGTCATAGCGCCGGATCCGTTCGATGTCGAACCCATCGAACGCCTGACGGAAACGCTTGCGTTTGTTCAGTATCGTCTCCCATGACAGTCCGGCTTGGAAGGTCTCGAGCACCAGCATCTCAAAGAGGTGGTGGTCATCATGCGACGGAACCGCCCATTCGGCATCGTGATAGGCAACATAGACGGGATTGCTGAGATTGCACCAGCCGCAGCGTGGTCTTATATCGTCCATGTGCTCTCCCTATGGGTCGTTGGAGACGGTCGGTTCTAGATGTTGATTCGATGTGTGATCTAGTATAAACGGTGTGTTCGGATAGCGGTCTGGATGTGCGGATTGTCTGAACCATATTTGCCGGATTGCAGGTATAAAGGGGTTAGTTACTGCGGTTGCGGGTATTTCGGTACTAGTTAGGGGTGATTCTGGGCTGTAACTCGACACCTTTTACCTGCAACCCACTCCCGCCCACGGGATTGCACAATCGGTTGCAGGTATTTTGGTGTCATTTGAGATTGGGAAGCGGAAATCGATGTCGCATGGAATCGAACTGACTAGCAGGTTGGGGTCCCAACATCACAAAAGTCCCTTATACCGCAAGGCCATATAGGTTCTACGGTCATCGGATAAAACCGGATAAATCGTTTAGCGGTCGGATAAAAGAAGAAGCCCAGAATCGTTGAGATTCCAGGCTTTTTTGTTTGTCGGGCTAGCGGGATTTGAACCCACGACATCCTGCTCCCAAAGCAGGCGCGCTACCAAACTGCGCTATAGCCCGATGCGCCATTAAGGCACAATGAATCATTGTAAACGACGCTGGATACATTGCGTGTCGAGCATGTGAATTCAAAAGGTTCTGGATTCTCTTGATAGCTTATGAGTGACATCTTTATTCATTGATGCTCTACAACGACTAGGTTTGGATCTGCATCGATATCCGGCGCATCCGCTGGACTAACAAGGACCGTGCAAACGATGTGGCCCCCGACTTCCTGCGAGGAAGTCGGGGGCCACATCGTTTGCACGGTGGACTATCGGATCAATTCTGATCAGATCAGCTCGAGGTCGACATCGAGGCTGATCGGCTTGTCCGCCGGGATATGGTACTGGGGGTGCACCGGCGACATCCAGGAATCATCGCCGCCAACGCCCATCTGTGCGGCAAGGACGCGCAGGAACATGTGCTTCGGCTTCGGCAGCTCGTCCTGGTGCTGAGCCTCCTCAAGCATGAAGCTGGAGTACGGCAACAGGCTTACCGCGAACGGCGCGGCACCATCGGCGCGGCTGACGCGCATGCCGTGGCCGTGATCGTCGGTAATCTCGGCCCAACGCACATCCTCATGGTTGCCCGTCTCCTGCGGCATGAGGTACGGCGCATGATCCGCGAAAGCGTTGGTGCTCCACACGCCGAGCTTGGCGTGTTTGCGGTCCAGGTACGTCTCCGCCGGGCCGGTGCCGAAGAACCTCAGGTTCGTGTACTGCACAGGCAGCGTCCATTCGATGCCGAACGCCGGGATGGTGGGCAGGTCACCCTGCTCTCCAGGGTATTCGACGTGCAGGTTCACGCGGCCATCGGTGTGGGCCGTGTAGGAGACGGTCACCTTGGTGCGCTGCGCGGTGGCGAGCTCATACGTGTACGTGCCCTTGAGCGTGCTGTCGTCGATCTGCTCGAGCACGTTGTCCACGCAGCGGGCGTAGCGGCCGGCGCCCAGCCACTGGACGCGCTCGAAACCGTGACCGGCGCCGCGATCGTTGTCGGTCAGCGGACGGAAGGTGGTGATTGCGGGACGGCGCAGCACGAACTCGTTGCCGGCGAAGGTATAGGAGACCATGCCGCCCTGGGTGCGCGACAGCAGGACCTCGCGTCCGGCGCCTCGCACGCCGGCGTTCCAACGGCCCACGGTGATGGTCCCATCGGCCGGCTTCGTGTCGGGCGTCGCGGTGGCGTCCGCGGGCACCACGGTCTGTCCGAAGGCGAGCTCGTAGCCGCTTTCGGCCCAATCGGTCGCCTTGGCGAGACGCTGCGAAACCTGCAGCACCAGTTCGCGGGCGTCGGCGCGGTACGCCGCCACCGGCCATGCGACATCGAACGTGCGGGTCTCACCGGCGGGCACGTCGAAACGCCGGGTGGACTGCCAGACCGGCTTGCCGTCGGCGAGAACGCTCAGGACGAACACGTAGTCGCCGGTGGCGGTGAACAGGTTGTCGTTCTTGACGGACACCGAGTCCTTCGTCACGTCGATGTGGACGTTCGAGTACAGCTGCTTGACTTCCTGGGCCTTGGGGGAAGGCTTGCGGTCGGCGAACAGCAGGCCGTCGCCGGAGAACTCGTAGTCGGACGGACGGTCGCCGAAGTCTCCGCCGTAGCGCAGGCTCCTGGTGCCGTCGGGCTGGGTGGCGTAGATGGCCTGGTCGATGAAGTCCCAGATGAAGCCGCCCTGATACTTCGGGTAGCGTTCGAGCGCCGTGTATTCGTCCATGTTGCCCACGGAGTTGCCCATGGCGTGCATGTATTCGCAGGAGAGGTACGGCTTCTTCGGGTCGTCCTTCAGGTACTTCTCGATCTCGTCGGCATGCGAGTACATACGGGTCTCGATGTCGGTGACGTCATCGTAGTCACGGTTGTGGGTCACGCCCTCGTAGTGCACCGGACGGTTCGGGTCGATGTCGTGCACGTGCTTGTACATGGCGCGGAACACGTCGCCCACGTAGGATTCGTTGCCCAGTGACCAGATCAGCACGCTCGGGTGGTTGTAGTCGCGACGCATCATGCTGTTGACGCGGTCGACGCAGGCGCCTTCCCATTCGCGCTTGCTACCCGGCACGATGGTGTCCTCGGTGAGGACGTCTCCGGGCAGGGACCAGCTGCCGTGGGCTTCGAGGTTGGCTTCGTCGATCAGGTAGATGCCGTACTCGTCGCACAGTTCGTACCAGCGTTCCTGGTTCGGGTAGTGCGAGGTGCGGATGGAGTTGATGTTGTGGCGCTTGCAGAAGACCACGTCATCGATCATGTCCTGCTCGGTGATGGCGCGGCCCCGTTCGGCGTCGAACTCGTGGCGGTCGGCGCCCTTGAACACGATGCGCTTGCCGTTGATGGTCAGGATGCCGTCCTCGATGCGGAAGCGGCGGAAACCGACCTTCTGGGACGTGCATTCGATGACGTCGCCCGCCTGGTCGATGACGTCGACGTCAAGCTCGTACAGCGTCGGGCTTTCGGCGCTCCAAGGGGCGATGCCCTGCAGCGGCCCGCTGGAGATCGCGGTCTGCGCCTCCGCGTCGCCCGTCGTCTGCCACACCGTGTTGCCGTCGGCGTCCTTCAGGGTCGCGCGGACCGTGGCCGCGTCGGCCGCGTTGAGCACGGTCAGCGCGGCATCGAGGGAGGCGGTGCCGGCCTCGGGATCCCAATCGGCTTCGATCTGCGTGTTCTCGATGTGCACATGCGGGCGGGCGGCGAGTTCGACGGAGCGGAACAGGCCGTGCAGACGCCAGAAGTCCTGATCCTCAAGCCAGGAGGCGCTGGAGTATTCGTAGCAGGCGACGGCCACGACGTTCTCCCCGTCGTGCAGCAGTTCGGTGATGTCGAACTCATTGGGCGTGAAGCCGTCCTCGCCATAGCCGACGAACGCGCCGTTGACCCACACGTAGATCGCCGTGGCCATGCCGTGGAACACGATCGACACCGATCCGCCGGCCTGCTTGGCGTTTGCCACGGGGGCGGAGACGGTGAACTTCCTGCGGTAGAGCGCGACGTGATTGTTCTCCGGGATGTTCGGTTCCAACGGGTTCTCGTGGCCGTCCCACGGATACTGGACGTTCACGTACTTGTGGTTCATCAGACCGGCCGTCTGCAGGTGGCCCGGAACCTGGATACGCTCGAACGAGGAGTCGTCGAACGACTCGGCCGTCGCGGGTTCCTCTTCGAGGTTGATGTCGGCGGCCTGAACGACCTCGACCCGCCACTCGCCGTCAAGGCTCTGCTTGAGATCGGACCATTGTCCGCTCTGGGGGTCGCGGGCGTACCACTTGTGGCTGGAATGGGCCGGAGTCCGGTTCACCTCGAACACCGTCGGGTCGGTCAGCCAAGCCTGCGATGCGCGATCGACATGTGTGACGTCTGTCATGCTCTCCTGCTTTCTGTCATTACCTCGTTGTGAATGATATTATGGAAGAGGCCGGGGCCTCCTTTACCGAAAAAGATAAACAGTTTTTATATAAAACGCAAATCCTGTTTACCGCTTCCAAATCACTGGCACTGCTTGCCGTCGACGCTACGCCGCGTCCATGCAATGTCTCGGTTCAGCTCATGTTATCCCATCCTTGCGACACGCTGTTTATCTCCTTGTTTACTAATGCTTTTTACTTTCAGTGATAAAACTTGTATGCTTACGGTGATAAAACTTGTATGCTTACTTTACAAAATCAATGAGTGATTCCATGCTCTGGGTTCTTAAGGAGAAGATTAATGAGCAACGAAAATGTCGCGGACGGTGACGTCCGCAGGAAGGGCGGGTTAGGCCAGCGCATCGCCTACGCGTGCGGCAACTTGGGGCAGGCTGCCTTCTACAACGCGATGAGCACGTACTTCGTCACGTACGTCACCAGCTGCCTGTTCGTCAGCTACAGCAAGGCTCTCGCCGCCCAAATGATCGCCGTCATCACCGGCCTGATCGTCGTTATCCGCATCGCCGAGATCTTCATCGATCCGCTGCTGGGCAACCTCGTGGATAACACCACCACCAAGTGGGGCCGTTTCCGCCCGTGGCAGTTCATCGGCGGACTGGTCTCCTCCGTGTTGATCGTGCTCATCTTCTCCGGCATGTTCGGACTGGTCAACGTGAACACCACGCTGTTCATCGTGCTGTTCATCATCACGTTCATCGTGCTTGACGTGTTCTACTCCCTGCGTGACATCTCCTACTGGGGCATGATCCCGGCGTTGTCCTCCGACTCCCACGAACGTTCCACCTACACCGCCCTTGGCACCTTCACCGGCTCTATCGGCTACAACGGCATCACCGTCATCGTCATCCCGATCGTCAGCTACTTCACCTGGACGTTCACCGGCGCCAAGGGCCAGGGCCAGGCCGGATGGACCTCCTTCGGCTTCATCGTCGCGCTCCTCGGCCTGATTACCGCCTGGACCGTCGCCTTTGGCACCAAGGAAAGCACCAGCGCGCTGCGTGCCAAGGCCCAGAAGAACGGCAACCCGTTCGAGGCGTTCAAGGCGCTGTTCCAGAACGACCAGCTGCTGTGGGTCGCCCTGTCCTACCTGCTGTACGCCATCGCAAACGTCATCACGACCGGTGTGATGTACTACCTCTTCGTGTTCGTGCTTGACGAGCCTGCCGCCTTCTCCATCACCGGCATCATCCCGCTGATCGCCGGATTCATCATGGCGCCGCTGTACCCGATTCTCAACCGCTGGATTCCCCGTCGCTACCTGTTCACCGGCGGCATGGTCTCCATGATCATCGGCTACACGATGCTCGCCCTGTTCTCCAGCAACCTGCCGGTCGTCATCGTCGCCCTGATCTTCTTCTATGTGCCTGCGCAGTTCATCCAGATGACCGCGATTCTGTCGCTGACCGACTCCATCGAGTACGGCCAGCTGAAGAACGGCAGGCGCAACGAGGCGGTCACCTTGTCGGTGCGTCCCATGCTCGACAAGATCGGCGGCGCGATGTCCAACGGTGCGGTCGGTGCCGTTGCCCTCGCGGCTGGCATGACCGGTCATGCCACGGCAGCCGACATGACCGCGTCCAACATCGCCACGTTCAAGACCTTCGCCTTCTACGTCCCGCTTGTTCTCATCATCCTCAGCCTCGTCGTGTTCTGGTTCAAGGTCAAGATCGATGAGAAGATGCATGCGCAGATCGTTGAGGAGCTCGAAGCCAAGCTCGCTTCCGGCGAGATCGTCGACGATGAGGCGCAGGCAGTTATTAAGAACTGATCTCCCGTTCCCATCCCTCCCATAAGGCCCGTCCGCCTGAACCGCAAGATGCGGTCCGTGGCGGACGGGCCTGTTCGTTCCTGCGGTCGGCGGTCATGAACATACCCATGTCGGTTCCGGCAGTGGGGCCGGAACCGGCGGCGTGTCGACTATCGGCCAGGAGTGTCTATCAGCTGGTATCCGATATGGGCCGTGGCCCTGCGCCGCCTGCCAAAGGAGATAACCGTGCGTGCATGACGTGACTTCGTATGGCCAAAACTGCTGACCGCGGACGGACGCGGCATCGCTTTCGGTGGCGACTATAGTCCCGACCAATGGCCGGAGGAAATCTGGGATGACGACATCCGCCTGATGGGCCAGGCCGGCGTCAACACCGTGGCCCTTGCCATCTTCAGCTGAGATCGCCTCCAGCCCATCGAAGACCATTGGGATTTCGACTGGCTCGATCGCGTCATCGACAAGCTCGGTGACGTGACCGTCGCCGGACCGCATGTGCAGGTGCTTGCCTCGTATGCCGGCGAAGAAGCGGATGAGTGGGAGCTTGACGGCATGGCCGCGATCACCCGCAACACGTACGGCGAAGGGGAGGCGTATTTCCTCGGCTGCGATCTGGGCGTGAGCGATCTGACGCGATTCGTGGGAGGCTGGCTTGCCGCGCAGCCGCAGGATGGCCGGCAGCCGGAAGCCAACCTGCGGTCGCCCGCCAGCGGCGTGACCTCTGACGTTCTGCACACCGTGCGTCAATCCGACGACGCCATATTCGACTTCTATCTGACACGTGGCAGATCGGATGTCGAACTGCGCGACATCGCAGGGGAGCCGATCGTCCTGTTCCGGGCGGAACGGGGCAGTGACGGCGGCGCGTATACGGTGCATCGCAATGGCGTTTTCGTGACGAAGCGCCCGAACCCGTCGGTGTAGTCAGTTGCGACGAAACAGGAGGGCGGAGCCGCGGACGGTTTTGTGAGACGATCCGCGGCCTCACCGTTGGAAGCCGCGGACTCGGATCATCAGCAACGGACGCGCCGTTGATTTCCACTTCCGGAGCAACGATGGTGAGCTTTGCCGCGACGAGATGCTGCAGGACGGTGCCGACGTACATGGTGCCCGGATTCTCCCTTCGCCGCTGCGCTGCCTGCCGCAGCAGATGTTCCACGGCCGCATCAACGGAAAGCGAGTTGTCGGACTCCAGCTTGAATGGTTTGCTGGTGAAGAACGCCTGAATTCGTTTGACCCAGTATTGCTCGATCTCGGTGAATTGCTCTGCTGTCGGACGTAATTCATTGATGAGCTCGGCATAGTCATGCATCAGCGCCATGGTACCGCGGCTGGTTCGTCCCTTAAAGGTTGAACCGATAGAACCGTCATTCATTACTTTTTCAACGATACTGACACGCTCATTCGATTGTGTCCAATACTGCTTTCTTTCTGCATGAACAACGGTACTCGGCAAGGCGGTAACGATAGTCGCAAAGGCTAAGAAGCCCGTACATAATCGTTTTTTTGTAGTGTTTCAGATTTTCAGTAGAATGGCGACAGCCAAATCCCGCTGGCTTGCTAGTAAAGCGTTGTCCTCGGGGGGAGTTTTGTTTGTTGTTGAAAGATAACGCGGCATCGAATAGATAGGGGAGGCCCGGCATGGGACGTCATCAGCGTGCAGAAACCTCCGGACTCATCTCCTTCTTGATTTGCGCCGTCGTTGGCGCGGTATCGATGAACCTGTACATGGAATACGCGCCGGCCATCTGGCAGCTGACGCAACGCCGATTCATGGTATGTTCGGGCATCGTGGCGGCATGCGGCGTCATTTCCTTCATTATTGGCTATGCGCGCAAATCACGTTCATTGAACCTCAAACATGGTTGGTTTGCACCGATTCGTCGCATTTTCGAAATCGTCGCCCTTTCGGTGGTGTATGCCTCGACCATTTTCCTGTCGTCTTTTGCACTCATCGGTGCGGCCAACGACATGATGGGCAATGCCATCTTCTCCGGCTATATCTCCAGCGTCTGCGCCGCCTTCGCCGGCGTGGTGGGGTACATGACCTTTGTACAGGCGGAGATGATGAACGCCAAAACTATTGCCAGTCTGTTGCCGTTCTTCGTCATCTCCGGCGTGGTCACCGCCGGCATGACCACCGACGACCCATACTGGTATCACAACAACTTTTCGCAGCTCGGCGACAGAACCACGTTTGCGGCCCGTATGTTCAACTCCACGCTGATTCTTGCCGGCACATGCATCATCATCGTCAGCTACTTCGCCATCTCCGAACTGGTGACCACCGAACGGCTACAGCGCCTCTGGCACGACCGCACCAACAGAGATCCGAATCGCGGCTACGAAATCCCACATTTCATGCTGCGCATCTCCATTCTGTCCTTCCTGCTGATGGTGGCCGGCCTGGCATTCATCGGCATCGGCGTGTTTCGGTACACGCCACACAATCTCTTGCACAATATATGCGCCAAAGGCCTGCCGTTCGTCATGCTGCTGCTGTTCGTGCTCCTGCCGTGGCTTGCGCCACGCCTGTCCAAAGCAGTGATGGTGGCCTCCGACCTGACCGCGCTCGTATGCGCTGCATTCTGGGTCAATATGATGATGGGTCACAACACCCTCACCAATGTGGAGGCGTTGGCTGGTCTGGCGTTCCTCGGCTGGTTCATCGTGTTCTCGCGCCAGATCGCCGCCATCGAGGCCGATCGCGCGGCCGCTCAGTTGTTGCACGCGCAGGCCATCGAAGGCGGTTTTGAGCAGCCGTCTTCCGCACCTGATCAGCAGATCGAATCCCGCATCGCTGCCGACCGGTGAATAATTTGTTTGATAGATTTGGCCTTATGACTGAACGACTCACGAATCTCTGGCCTGCCCCGCTCGCCGCACAGCCGTTGAACGCTACGGTAACGGTGCCGGGCAGCAAGTCCCTATCCAACCGCTACCTGATTCTCGCCGCCCTCGGCAGCAAGCCCGTTACTCTGATTGGCCTGCTGCGTTCGCGCGACACGGACCTTATGATGGGCGCACTCGAAGCCCTCGGTGTCCGCTGCGACGTGGATTCCGCAACCGACACCACCGTAACGGTTACTCCTCCTGTATCCGGCCGATTCCATGGCAACGTCAATGTGTTCTGCGGACTGGCCGGCACGGTGATGCGTTTCGTGCCCGGCCTTGCCCTGTTTGCAGATGGCCCAGTGAATTTTGATGGCGACGAACAGGCTTATGCACGTCCGATGAAGCCGGTGCTTGACGGTTTGGAACAGCTGGGTGCAACGGTTGATTACCACGGCGAGGTTGGCCGTCTGCCGTTCACTATTACGCCGCCTGCAACCTTGCCGGCTGCCCAGGCGCAGGTCAGCATCGATTCGTCCGGTTCTTCCCAGTTCATCTCCGGCCTGTTGCTGATTAGTTCCAAACTGCCTGGCGGTCTGCACCTCGCGCACACGGGGGAGAAGACCCCGAGCCTGCCGCACATTCGCATGACCGTGGCCGATGTGACCGGTGCCGGCGGTGCGGTTGAGGCCGACGAATCCGCCCGCACATGGACGGTTGAACCGCGCGCAATGCAACTGCCGAGCAAGGTGACCGTTGAGCCCGACCTGTCGAACGCGGCTCCATTCCTCGGCGCGGCATTGATCGCCGGCGGCACGGTCCGGGTGCCTCATTGGCCTGAGACCACCACCCAGCCGGGTGGTTTGTTGCCGGGCTATCTGGAACAGATGGGTGCCAAAGTATCGTTCCCGACAATCGATGGCGTGCGCTATTGCGAAGTGACCGGTGACGGCACCGTGCGTGGGCTGGGTACGTTCGATTTGACGGCGGCCGGGGAGATTGCGCCCTCGTTGGCGGCGATTCTGGTGTTTGCTGATAAGTCGACAGACATGGTTGGTATTGGTCACTTGCGCGGCCACGAAACGAATCGTCTGGAGGCATTGGTCAACGAGATTCGTCGTGTTGGGGGAGCGGCTGAGGAATTGCCTGATGGATTGCGTATCGAACCGGTGCCGGCGGAGACGTTGCACGGTGCTGTGATGGAAACCTATGCTGATCACCGTATGGCCACGTTCGCCGCGATGCTGGGGCTGCGTATTCCCGATATCGAGGTCATCAACGTGTCCACCACGCGCAAGACCTTGCCTGACTTCGTCGGTATGTGGAGCGGCATGCTGAGGCAGTAAGGGGTCCTGTGTTCTGGTGGAACTCCCCTCAGTCCGCTACGCGGACAACTCCCCTCTCTGAGGGGAGCTGTCCACCGGAGGCGACTGAGGAGAGTATGACGCGGGGGTAGTGGTCTCATGACCATATACGAATGGGGGCTGATTCCAATCGGAATCAGCCCCCATAGTGTTGCAACTAGAGATTGGTGAGATGCCTAACGGCGGTTACTTACTTGGCGAAGGTGTTGCCGTAGGTGTCGGTGCCGGCTTCGGCGATTGCGGCGGACTTGCGGGCGATGGCCAGCTCTTCGTTCGTCGGAATCACGGCGATGATCACGGAGGAGTCCGGAGTGGAGATGATGCGCGGTTCCTTGGAGCGGGTGGCGTTCTTCTCCTCGTCCAGCTTGACGCCGAACGGAGCGAGCTTGTCGCACACCATCTTGCGGACCACGTCGTCGTTCTCGCCCACGCCAGCGGTGAAGGTGATCACGTCGCAGCCACCCATCTGGTAGGTGTAGTTGCCGATGTAGCTGACGATGCGGTGCACGTAGACATCCAGAGCCAGCTTGGCGTCCTCATTGCCCTCGGACACCAGACGGTGAACCTCACGCAAATCGCCATAGCCGGTCATGCCCATCATGCCGGAACGCTTGTTGAACAGGGCGTCAAGCTCGTCCACGTTCATGTGGGCGTTGCGAATCAGGTGGAAGACCACAGCCGGGTCGATGTCACCGGTACGGCCACCCATCATCAGGCCCTCAAGCGGGGTCAGACCCATGGAGGTCTCAACCGGCTTGCCGGAGACCTCAGCGGAAGCGGAAGCGCCGTTGCCGATGTGCAAAACGATCTGCTTCAGGCCTTCAGCCGGCTTGCCGACGACGTCCGGCACCACGGAGGAGATGTACTCGTGGGAGGTGCCGTGGGCGCCGTAGCGGCGGATGTGGTACTGATCGGCGATTTCCTTGTTCAGCGCGTAGGTGCTGGCGGCCTTCGGCAGCTGGAAGAAGAAGGAGGAATCGAAGACGAAGATCTGCGGAACGTCCGGCAGCAGGGAGCGCATGACTTCGGCGCCCTTGGCCTCCGGGCCGTTGTGCAGCGGGGCGAGCACAGCCAGATCCTTGACCTGGTTGATGGTCTTGTTGGTCACGAGGGCCGGCTTCGGGAAGATGGAGCCACCCTGCACCACACGGTGGCCGACGGCGACAATGCCAGCCTCAGACAGGTTCGGGCCGTACTCCTCGAAGAAGCCGAGCACGCGCTTCAGACCCTGCTCGTGGTCGTGAATCGGCTCTTCAAGCTCGTGCTTTTCGCCGTTGTACTCGTGCTTGTAGTGGCCGTCGACCGGCTCACCGATCTTCTCGACGAGGCCGGAAGCGAGGCCTTCGCCGGATTCGAGATCAACCAGCTGGTACTTGATCGAGCTGGAGCCGGAATTGATGACAAGGACGGTTTTCGCCATTGTGGGCATCCTCCATTGTGATTGAATGTTCCCGTGAGACACGGGTTACCGTTGATTAGATTACTCGTTGCTTGCTACAAAATAAGCATTACGGTGGCTCCCGCTGGCGGGAGCCACCGGGAGCTAAGCCGGGCTCACTGCGCTTCGATGGCGGTGAGGGCGATGGTGTTGATGATGTCCTGCACCAGAGCACCACGGGACAGGTCGTTTACCGGCTTGTTGAGACCCTGCAGCACCGGGCCGATGGCCAAGGCGCCGGAGGAGCGCTGCACGGCTTTGTAGCCGATGTTGCCGGCGCACAGGTCCGGGAAGACGAACACGTTGACGTGTCCGGCCACATCGTTGCCCTTGGCCTTGGTGGCGGCCACGGTGGGGGACCAGGCGGCGTCGAACTGGATGGAACCGACCACCGGCAGATCCGGAGCCTTCTCCTTGAGCAGCTTGGTGGCTTCCTCGACCATGTCCACGTCCGGTCCCTTGCCGGAGCCGAGGGTGGAGTAGGAGAGCATACCGACCTTCGGGTCGATGCCGAAGGCACGTGCGGTCTCGGCGGACTGCAACGCGATTTCGGAAAGCTGCTCGGCATCCGGGTTGAGGTTGATGGCGCAGTCGGAGAACACGGCCACATGGTCCTTGAAGCACATGAGGAATGCGCCGGAGACCAGCTTCTGGCCGGGCTTGGTCTTGATGACCTGCAGGGCCGGGCGCACGGTATTGGCGGTGGAGTTCACGGAGCCGGAGACCAGGCCGTCGGCGTAGCCGAGCACCACGAGCATGGTGCCGAAGTAGCTGGCGTCGGCCAGCTGCTTGCGGGCCTGCTCCTCGGTCATGCCCTTCTTGGCACGCAACTCGCACAGCTTGGCGACCATGGGCTTCAGCACGTTCTCGTCGTCCATAGCCTGGAAGCGGGCGCGCTCCAAGTAGTTCAGGCCCAGTTCCTTGCCGCGAGCCAGAATGGCGTCCTTGTTGCCCACGATGATGAGGTTCACGATCTCGCGCTCAAGCAGGTAGTCGGCCGCCTTGATGATGCGGTCCTCCTCGCCTTCGGGCAGCACGATGGTCTTCTTGTTGCTCTTGGCCTTGCCGAGCAGGCCGAACTGGAAGGCGTACGGGGTGATGGGCGCGGTGACGTCCACATCGAGCGCGGCGAGCACTTCATCGGTGGGAGCGTTCTTACGGAAGGTCTCCAGCGCCAGATCCTTGGTGGATTCATCGGTGAACGGCACCTGCGGCAGAGTCCAGACCGGCAGGCCGTACTTGGCGAGGGTCTCCTTAACGGAGAAAGCGTGGCGCGGCTCGCATCCGGTCACGAAGATGCCGAGCACCTTGTTGCCAGCGGCCTCCATGCCCTCGATGGACAGCTTGACGGTCTCGTCGAGCTCGTGCGGCCAACGGTCGATGGTGCACACGGCTAGGAACACGCCGGCCTTCAGATCAGCGGCGACATTCGCGTCGAATTCATAGTTGGTCGGATCGTTGACGTGGGACTTGTCGGTGCCCACGATCAGGGCGGCGTCCGCGCGGGAAACGTCCATGGCATCGTTGAACGCGCCGACGATATCGCCACGGGCGGTGTCCTTATCCTCGCGCACCTTGTGCACATCGAGGCCGGTGGACAGGGCCACGCCGAGTCCGGCATTGGAGGCGGCGAGCAGGATCGGGGTGAATTCGTCATGGTTGGACACAGCAGGGCGGAACACCATGGTCTTGTACTTGGAAGTCAATGCGTTGAGCATGCCGTAAGCGACGACGTTGCGGCCATTGGCGCCTTCAGGGCTGGCGATATATACACGGGTGACGGTCACGATGTTTTTGTCTCCTTTGATAATCAACACGATAGGGACCACACCTCATTGTAGTGGCGATTACTGTTATCGCTCACGCCGGTGTCGCGCCAATCGGAAGAGCGTCCCCTTGGCGACGCTTTCCGGGGAATGTTGCGCAAAAGTCGGCCGATAGGCCAGAAAACGAGAAAGGCCGGTGCATGAAGCACCGGCCTCGATTGTGGAGCTAGGGGGATTCGAACCCCCGACCCTCTCCATGCCATGGAGATGCGCTACCAGCTGCGCTATAGCCCCGAGTGAAGCTATCCGATTCATGGGAGTCGCAAGACCCGCCATGAACCAGCGGAGAAACCACCATATCGCCTGACTTGATGGCTTCGTCGTGGAGCTAGGGGGATTCGAACCCCCGACCCTCTCCATGCCATGGAGATGCGCTACCAGCTGCGCTATAGCCCCGTTTTCAGTTGTCGGCCCGTTGTTTGGACCTCGTATACATTACGACGAGATGTCGATTCTGGCAAAAGCCGGCGTGTCGCCAAATGGCAAAAGTGGGATTTGGCGACACTTTTTGGCTTGTTTCCGCCATTATTCAGGCATTGGGTTATTCAATTACTGCTTGAACGGTTTTTCGAATACACTGAACCTGTTGGCTCAGCAGGGGAGCCGTGACACGATCAGCGTTCGCGTTCCCACTCGTCGGTGTCGGCGATGGCCGGACCGTGATTGTAGTCCAGCAGACGCCAGCGCACAGTGCCATCGGGATTGTCCATCGGCACCAAGCGCACCCAGTGCGCATTACGCAATGAAACCACCGTGGAAAAGGTCGGATCGATTGCAGAAATGCCCAACAGGGTCTGCAATGTCTGCGCAATCCATGCGCCGTGCGAGAACACGAACAGGTCCGTGTCGTCTCCGGCACGCGTGGACCAGTCCTCAAGAGCCTCCACGCCGCGCTTGCCCACAGCTTCCTTGGGCTCGGCTCCATACTTCAGCTCGCCGCCCCGAGACTCCATCCAGGAACGGAAGTCCTCGGGGTAGCGTTCGGCCAGTTCGGCCACGGCATGGCCATCCCAATCACCGAAGCTGCGTTCACGGACGCGACGATCATCGACGGGCTCGATTCCACCCAATACGTCGGCGAAAGCTTGCGCGGTGGCGTGCGCACGCTTCAAATCGGAGCAGACAATGAACCGGTGGTTGATTTCCGGCCGACGATCGACGTACAGGCTTTTCAAGGCCGCGGCGGTCTGCTTGACCTGCCATTCACCCACGGCGTCCAGCGGAATGTCGACCTGGCCTTGGAGCTTGTGAGCGGCGTTGTAGGAGGTACGTCCATGACGGATAAGGAAAACGGAACGAACATGATTGGTCATAGTGACGATCCTTTCGGTTCCAGTGAGGAAACAGGAAAAAGGGAGGGCTGCCTGGTGCCGTCAATGACGTTCGGCAACAGGCAGCCCGACACGCGAATATCAGCGAATATCAGCGAATATCAGCAAGTATCAGCGTTACGCGATTCGCACGTTACGCGGTGGTGACGGCAGCATCTTCCGCATGCTCCGCCGTTTCCGGGTGTGCGAGTTCAAGATCGATGGCCGGGCAGTCGCGCCAGAGTCGTTCGAGCCCGTAGAATTCGCGCGATTCCTCGTGCATGACATGAACCACGAAATCACCGTAGTCAAGCAGCACCCACTGGCCCTCGGTCAGGCCCTCGCGCGAGCGCGGCTGGCGGCCGGAGCACTTAAGGAACAGGTCCTTTTCGATTTCCTCGGCCACGGCCAGCACCTGGCGCTCGTTGGAGGCGCCGGCGATCATCATGATGTCGGTGATGCCGAGCAGGTCGGCTACGTCGAAGGCCACGATGTCGGTGGCTTTGATACGGTCCGCGGCCTCGGCGGCCACGCGGACGGCGTTGATGGAATCCTGAAGTGCGGGCATGGTTCAGCGCTCCCAGGCGGGCTTCCAGCCCTCGACGTTGTGTTGCGTATTCTCGGAGTAGACCATCGTGTCGCTCGGCACGGCGTGGCGCACCACGGAACCGGCGCCGGTGGTCACGTTGTCGCCCACTTCAACCGGGGCCACGAACAGGTTGCCGGCACCCACGTGGCAGCCGGAGCCGATGGTGGTGCTGTTCTTGTGCACGCCGTCATAGTTGGCGGTAATGGTGCCGCCGCCGATGTTGGTGTGGTCGCCGAGCTGGGCGTCGCCCACGTAGCTCAGGTGCGGCACCTTGGTGCCGTTGCCGATGTGCGCCTTCTTCATTTCGACGAACGCGCCGGCCTTGGCATCCTCGCCGAACTCGTTGCCCGGGCGCAGGTAGGTCCACGGGCCGATGTTCGTGCGTGCGCCGATGTGCGATTCCTGTACGCGGGAACGCTCGACCACGGCACCTTCGTCCACGGTCGCGTCGATCAGGGTGGTGTACGGGCCGACGATGGCGTCCTCGCCGACCACCGTGTGGCCTTGCAGGAAGGAGCCGGGCAGGATGGTGGCGTCGCGGCCGATTTGGACATCGTCCTCGATCCAGGTGGTTTCCGGGTCAAGAATGGTCACGCCGTCGCGCATCCAGCGCTCGCAGACGCGGCGGTTGTAGGTCTTGGACAGCGCGGCCAGCTGCACGCGGTCGTTCACGCCTTCGACGGTGAGCGGATCCGGAGCGGCGAACGCGCCGACCTTGCCAGCGGCCTTGGCGGTTTCCAGCGCGTCGGTCAGATAGAACTCACCCTGCGCGTTGTTCGACTTCAGTCCGGCGATTGCCTCGGTAAGCACGGAAGCCTCGAACACGTAGACCGAGGTGTTCACTTCCTGCACGGCGAGTTCGCTGCGGTTGGCGTCCTTCTGCTCGACGATGCGCAGCACGTTGCCTTCGCGATCGCGGATGATGCGGCCGTAGCCGGTCGGGTCATCGAGGATGGTGGTGAGCACGGTGGCGCCGTTGCCGGAGGCGGTGTGGAATTCGACCAGGCGGTGCAGCGTCTCGCTGTCGAGCAGCGGCATGTCGGAGGCGGCGATCAGCACCGGGCCATCGACCTTGCCAGCCTCGGTGAGCTGTGCCATTGCGCACTGCACGGCGCGACCGGTACCGGGAATGTCGTCTTGGTTCACGATGGTGACCTGCTCGTCATAGGAGCGGGCGGCTTCGGCGACGCGCTCGGCCTGGAAGTGCACGACCACGGCCAGCGTGTCGGGGTTCAGGGCGGTCACCGAATCCATGACCCTGTTCAGGAAGGTCTTGCCTGCAAAAGTATGCAGCACCTTCGGCTTGTTGGAACGCATGCGGGTACCCTCGCCGGCGGCGAGGACGATGGCTGCGGATAATGCCATAACTGACGTATTCCCTTCGATCGGAATGTCTATTGAGGGTGGAAACACCTCAAAACAATAGACGGCCGCCCGGATGTCGAGCGGCCGTCAGCCGTTCCCCCACCTGGACTCGAACCAAGACAAAGGGTTCCAAAGACCCGTGTGCTGCCATTACACCATGGGGGAGTCGTGGGCTTTCGGCCCACAAGTGTTCATTTATACCATACTGTCGGTATTTACCGAAAGACTACGCCATGTCGCGTCTCGCATCGTGTGCTTTCCTTGAACAAACACGCACGTGATCAGGCGAACAGGAAGCCTTGACCGTGGTGCTCGGGGTAGGTGTCGAACAGTTCGGCGACCGAGCCGTCCTCGAATACGGCGCGGATGGCGCTGGCCAGCAGCGGGGCGATCGACAGGACGGTCAAGCCATCCCAGCGCTTTTCCTCGGGAATCGGCACGGTGTCGGTCAGCACGACCTCGCGCGCACCGCAGTTCTTGAGCCGCTCGATGGCCGGGCCGGAGAGCACGCCATGCGTGGCGACCACGGTCACCGACTTGGCTCCCGCGTCCTGCAGCACGTGGCATGCGCCCGCGATGGTACCGGCGGTGTCGATCAGGTCATCGACAAGCACGCAGTCCTTGCCGGCGACGTCGCCGACCACACGGTTGGCGACCGCCTGGTTCGGGCGGGTGATGTCGCGCGTCTTGTGCACGAAAGCGAGCGGACCGCCGCCGAGACGCTGCGCCCACTGCTCGGCCACGCGAATGCGGCCGGCGTCGGGGGAGACGACGGCGACGTTGTCGAGATGGCCCTGGAAACGATCACGGATGTAGTCGACCAGCACTGGCATGGCCACCAGATGATCGACCGGGCCGTCGAAGAAGCCTTGGGACTGCGCGGCATGCAGATCGACCGACATGATGCGGTCGGCACCGGCGGTCTTCAGCAGGTCGAACACCAGACGGCAGGAGATGGGCTCTCGGCCGCGGTGCTTCTTGTCCTGACGGGAGTAGCCGAGCAACGGGCAGACCGCAGTAATGGAACGGGCCGAGGCGCGCTTCAATGCGTCGATCATGATGAGCTGCTCCATGATCGCCTTGTTGATGGGCTTGTAGTGGCTTTGCAGCACGAACACATCGGCGCCACGCACCGATTCAGTGTAGCGCACGTACATCTCGCCGTTGGCGAAATCGTATGCGGTGGTTTCAAGGACGTCGATGCCGAGCTGCTCGGCGACATCCTCAGCCAACTTCGGATGAATCCTTCCCGTAACGAGAATAAGATTCTTATCGGGCTTCCCTTCAAGGATTGCGCTCACCATGTCTCCCAACGTGTGGTCTCGTTGATGCAGTCTTCAGCATAGCCGTTCTTCACGACTGGTTGGACAACTCAGCGTTGCCTGCCGTTCACCTGCCGCTTGCGATCCATTGTTCGATGGCCTGTTTGACCGCCTTTGCATAGATATCGCTATCCATGCTCGGGTGGATGCCGTCGGAGCCGAGCACCTGCGCGTTCGCGTTGGCTGTGGCATCCCAATCCACCAGCACCACATTGTCTGGATGTGCGGCCGCATAGTCGGCAAGCACCTGGTTGGTAGGTGGAATCCACGTACGGTCTCCGTGGGCATTGACCAGTACCAGCACGCGGTCGGGGCCGATCATATTACGAATCTGGTCCAACTGATCAGGGGTGATTGCCGAATTGGTGCCAAGGCCGATCAACACCCACTGCCGCAGACTGCCGGCGGACAGAGCGTTGCCGATGAGTTCGGGGGCGACCATGATGGAGCGGGAAACGCTCGCGTCGGTCTGAATGCCGGGGAAGACTTCCGAAAGGCCCTGTGATGAGGCCAGCATCACCGAATCGCCTATGGCGGTAATCTGATCGCCGGTGGGCATCTCATGCTTGGGCTTGGGCGGTGCCGGCACGGCATGGCGCAGCAGCACGTGTTCGGTTTTCTGCATACGTTCCAGTTGTGCGGCCTGTTGCTCCAGCTGGATCTGCATGGCGGTTTTCGCAGGTGCATGAGCAATGCCCTGCACGCAGCCGGCCAACGACAGCACCAGGATAACGTCAACGGCAATAACCCGGGCCACATGATTCTTCTTGTTCGTGCGAAGGGGCACCACGACGGATACCGCCGAGTGCGTTGCCGCCGGTTTCTCCACCATCAGCCAGGAAATCATCACCGCAATGGCGGTGAGCAACGCGGTCATGATGAGAGGCCAAGGCCCTACTGCCTTGAAGATCTTCGGGGCAAGGGCGCTGGAAAGAATCCACAACGGCCAGTGCCACAGGTAGATGCCGTACGAATACTTGCCGAGGGAGGCCAATGGCTTGAACACCATGAGGCTTTGCATCCAGGAATCGTCGGAGATGGTACCGGCAATCAGCAGCACGGACAACAAGCTGGACAATATGATGCCACCGCGGAAGGCGAATGCATCCTGTTTGCCGATAACCGCCATGGTGACCAAGGCAATCAGGCTGAGGAACGCCAATACCGGTGCCGCCGCATTCCAGATGCGATGCTCCACGGGAATCTGAGGTAACGGAGCCCGATGTGCGGCTGCCGAAGCGCTCGAGCTAATGGTGCGGGGCATCGGCACAGCCCTCTGGCGAGCGTGGCCCAACTGAGGAGCGGTGACCCACCAGGCGAGAGCCACACCCAGCATCAGGCCCATGCTGTGGGTATCGGTGCCGAAGTAGACGCGGGTGGGGTCGCCTTTGGGCACATACATCACCCACATGGCGATACTGCTGAACGCCGCGAGTCCCAGTGGGATGAGTGAAGACAGTTTCGTCTGGCGGAGCTTCCACATCAGCCAGACGATGAACGGCACGATGACGTAGAACTGCATGAGCACGCCAATGAACCACAGATGGCGAAACACCTGCGGGTTCATTTGGTCGAAATAGCTTTGGCCTCCGGCAATGGCGTACCAGTTGTAGCAGCCCAGCAGCACGGTGATGACTTGGTCGCGGATGGAAACTAGAATGTCGTGATCGAACAGCCAGCCGACGGAGACGATGACCGGAATCAGCAGAAACAGCGCCGGATAGAGACGTACTGCACGCTTGGGAATATATCGCACGAGATTCAGCGATCCGGTTTTCGCCAGAGAACGAATCAAACTGACGGCAATCAGGAATCCAGAGACGGTGAAGAACACGTCGACTCCGTAGAATCCGCCTGGCAGCCGTTGCTGCATGCAGTGGTACAGCACAATGGCTATCAGCGCTAGTCCTTTAATACCGTCTAAACCCACGAACCGCTTCACGGATAATCCTTCTCTTTCCGTAGTGCTGATGGCATTCCCCGTTCTCTCCAACAAACGGAAAACAAGCCCAGCATGGCCGAGGGGAGAGACAATGCGACAGCAGCGAATCGTCAGGCCGCATGCTGCATGATTACCGGCTTGACGATTCGCGGCATACCGCGCTTATCGGTGGCGCTTACCGGTGATACAGACTCACCCGTTCGTACTTCGGTTCGCAGCACACGTTGATGCCGAGTTTGCGATACAGCGCCTCGTCCGTGGATGAGATTATAACGGAGAAAAAGGCGTCGCAGCCCTGCAACTGTTTGAGCCCGTCGATGACGCGAGCGGCCACAGGACTGGTGGCGCTGGTGATTGACAATGCACTCAGCGTTTCATCCGAGTGCAAGCGTCGGTTCACGCTGTTGAGATGTTGGCGGCTTGCAGTTCGATGTATTTTTCGTTGTCGAATCCCTGGCGCAAAGAGGTCGGCATCCCTTTCCGGACGACGTCGTAAGCGGAAAAATTATACCGGGCATCGTCGGCAACAAAAAAGGGATTCCCCGATGGAGAATCCCATTCGTCACAGAGAGCAATTACTCCCATTCAATTGTGGCCGGAGGCTTGCTCGTGCAATCGAGAACGACGCGGTTGATCTGTCGGCATTCGTTGGTGATGCGCGTGGAGATCGTGGCGAGCACGTCGTAGGGCACGCGAGACCAGTCGGCGGTCATGGCGTCCTCCGAGCTCACCGGACGCAGCACGATGGGGGAGCCGTAGGTGCGCTCGTCGCCTTGGACGCCAACCGAGTGAACGTCGGCGAGCAGCACGACCGGGCACTGCCAGATGTCACGGTCGAGGCCGGCCTTGGAGAGCTCCTCGCGGGCGATGGCGTCGGCCTCGCGCAACAGGTCGAGACGCTCCTTGGTGATCTCGCCGATGATACGGATGCCCAGACCCGGGCCGGGGAAGGGCTGGCGCCAGACGATCTCATCCGGCAGTCCGAGTTCGGTTCCGATGGCGCGCACCTCGTCCTTGAACAGGGTGCGCAGCGGTTCGATGAGCTGGAACTTGATGTCCTTAGGCAGGCCACCGACGTTGTGGTGGGACTTGATGTTGGCCGCGCCGTCGCCGCCGCCGGATTCGACGACGTCGGGGTAGAGGGTGCCCTGCACGAGGAACTTGACTTCCTTGCCGCGCGCGCCGGCCTCTTCAAGCACTTGGCGCTGGGCCTTCTCGAACGTGCGGATGAACTTCTCACCGATGATCTTGCGCTTGCGCTCCGGCTCGGAGACGCCCTTCAGGGCCTCAAGGAAGTCGTCGGCCGCGTCCACGGTGATGAGCTTGATGCCGGTGGCGGCAACGAAGTCGTGCTTGACCTGCTCGACCTCGCCCTTACGCAGCAGGCCGTGGTCCACGAACACGCAGGTGAGCTGGTCACCGATGGCCTTGTGCACCAGAGCGGCGGCCACGGCGGAGTCCACGCCGCCGGACAGGCCGCAGATCACCTCGGCGTCGCCGACCTTCTCGCGGATCTTCTTGACTTGATCCTCGATAATCGAGGAGGCATCCCAGTCGTTGGGCAGCGCGGCGCAACGGTGCAGGAAGTTTTCGATAAGCTTCTGGCCAAGCGGGGAGTGCTTGACTTCCGGGTGCCACTGCACACCATAGAGCTTGCGGGATTCGTCCGCCATGGCGGCCACGGGCGCGCCTTCGGTGTGGGCCAGCACTTCGAAGCCGGCCGGGGCCTGTTCGACCGCCACACCGTGGCTCATCCACGTGGTCTGCTCGGCGGGGGAGTCGGCGAGGATGCCGTCGGCGTCGTCGATGGTGGCTGAGGTCTTGCCGTATTCGCCGAGAGCGGCCTTATCCACCTTGCCGCCGAGCTCATAGGCCATGACCTGGAAGCCGTAGCAGATACCAAGCACCGGAACACCGGATTCGAATACCTTGGTATCTATGGTCGGCGCGCCGGGCTCGAACACGGAGGCCGGGCCGCCGGACAGAATAATCGCCTTCGGATCCTTGGCCAGGATCTCGTCGACCGGCATGGAATGAGGGACCAGCTCGGAGTACACGCCTGCTTCGCGCACGCGGCGGGCGATGAGCTGGGCGTACTGGGCGCCGAAGTCGACGACAAGCACAGGACCGTTTGCCATTGATATTCCCCTAACGTTCATTGGAATTTTACGTGGGCTGAACACCCCTGATTATCACTGGTCAAGGCGACAAGGCCGACACGCAGGGACTATGTGCGCAAATCGAACAAACTACATGCCTGTAGTCGGACAACACGCCGATTTCGAACATGGGAAATCGAACGTGCGCTGTTCTAGCCAGATGCTAGATTTCCGCATGCTTCCGCCGTTCTGAAAAAGTATGTTGAAAAAACTAATGTTGACAAACGGTCAGTTGAACCGCACAAATACTGAAATTTCCGCAACAATTTCGAACACACCCGCAAGAAATCGTTCAAAAGTCGCGTTGTCCTCGTACCATGACGATTGATTGGGAACGGAAAACCTTGGCACCGCAAGGGTCAGGAACCGTGACCGAACAGAAATAATCAATCGCACGATTACGTGCAGGAGTACAGGAGTACACATGACGAGTCCTGTTATTGGCACCCCTTGGAAGAAGCTCAACGCTCCGGTTTCCGAGGAAGCCCTCGAAGGCGTTGACAAGTACTGGCGCGTTGCCAACTACCTTTCCATCGGCCAGATTTATCTGCGTTCCAACCCGCTGATGAAGGAGCCCTTCACCCGCGAAGATGTGAAGCACCGTCTGGTGGGCCACTGGGGCACTACCCCTGGCCTGAACTTCCTCATCGGCCACATCAACCGTTTCATTGCTGACCACGGCCAGAACACCGTGATCATCATGGGCCCGGGCCACGGTGGCCCGGCCGGTACCTCCCAGTCCTACCTGGACGGCACCTACACTGAGACCTTCCCGAAGATCACCAAGGACGAAGCTGGTCTGCAGAAGTTCTTCCGTCAGTTCTCTTACCCGGGCGGTATTCCGTCCCACTTCGCTCCGGAGACCCCGGGCTCCATCCACGAGGGTGGTGAGCTGGGTTACGCTCTGTCCCACGCTTACGGTGCCATCATGGACAACCCGAGCCTGTTCGTCCCGGCCATCGTCGGCGACGGCGAGGCCGAGACCGGCCCGCTGGCTACCGGTTGGCAGTCCAACAAGCTCGTGAACCCGCGCACCGACGGTATCGTGCTGCCGATCCTGCACCTCAACGGCTACAAGATTGCCAACCCGACCATCCTGTCCCGCATCTCCGACGAAGAGCTCCACGAGTTCTTCCACGGCATGGGTTACGAGCCCTACGAGTTCGTCGCTGGCTTCGATGATGAGGACCACATGTCCATCCACCGTCGCTTCGCCGAGCTGTGGGAGACCATTTGGGACGAGATCTGCGACATCAAGGCCACCGCTCAGACCGACAACGTGCACCGTCCGTTCTACCCGATGCTGATCTTCCGCACCCCGAAGGGCTGGACCTGCCCGAAGTACATCGACGGCAAGAAGACCGAGGGCTCCTGGCGCGCTCACCAGGTGCCGCTGGCTTCCGCCCGCGACACCGAGGCCCACTTCGAGGTTCTCAAGAACTGGCTCGAGTCCTACAAGCCGGAAGAGCTGTTCGACGCCAACGGCGCTGTCAAGGACGACGTCCTTGCCTTCATGCCGAAGGGCGAGCTGCGTATCGGTGCCAACCCGAACGCCAACGGTGGTGTGATCCGCAACGACCTGAAGCTGCCGAACCTCGAGGACTACGAGGTCAAGGAAGTGGCTGAGTACGGCCACGGCTGGGGCCAGCTCGAGGCCACCCGTACCCTGGGTGCCTACACTCGCGACATCATCAAGAACAACCCGCGCGACTTCCGCATCTTCGGACCGGATGAGACCGCTTCCAACCGTCTGCAGGCTTCCTACGAAGTCACCAACAAGCAGTGGGATGCCGGCTACATCTCCGACGAGGTCGACGAGCACATGCACGTCTCCGGCCAGGTCGTTGAGCAGCTGTCCGAGCACCAGATGGAAGGCTTCCTCGAGGCCTACCTGCTGACCGGTCGTCACGGCATCTGGAGCTCCTACGAGTCCTTCGTCCACGTGATCGACTCCATGCTGAACCAGCACGCCAAGTGGCTTGAGGCTACCGTCCGCGAGATTCCGTGGCGCAAGCCGATCGCCTCCATGAACCTGCTGGTCTCCTCCCATGTTTGGCGTCAGGACCACAACGGCTTCTCCCACCAGGATCCGGGTGTCACCTCCGTCCTGCTGAACAAGTGCTTCCACAACGACCACGTCATCGGCATCTACTTCGCCACCGATGCGAACATGCTGCTGGCCATCGCCGAGAAGTGCTACAAGTCCACCAACAAGATCAACGCCATCATCGCTGGTAAGCAGCCTGCTGCCACCTGGCTGACCCTGGACGAGGCTCGTGCCGAGCTCGAGAAGGGTGCCGCCGCTTGGGATTGGGCTTCCACCGCCAAGAACAACGATGAGGCCGAGGTCGTGCTTGCCGCCGCCGGCGATGTCCCGACTCAGGAGATCATGGCTGCTTCCGACAAGCTGAAGGAACTGGGCGTCAAGTTCAAGGTTGTGAACGTTGCCGACCTGCTCTCCCTGCAGTCCGCCAAGGAGAACGACGAGGCTCTGACCGACGAGGAGTTCGCCGACATCTTCACCGCCGACAAGCCGGTGCTGTTCGCGTACCACTCCTACGCTCACGACGTGCGTGGCCTGATCTACGACCGTCCGAACCACGACAACTTCAACGTCCACGGCTACGAGGAGGAGGGCTCCACCACCACCCCGTACGACATGGTTCGTGTCAACCGCATCGACCGCTACGAGCTGACCGCTGAGGCTCTGCGCATGATCGACGCCGACAAGTACGCCGACAAGATCGACGAGCTCGAGAAGTTCCGTGATGAGGCCTTCCAGTTCGCCGTCGACAACGGCTACGACCACCCGGACTACACCGACTGGGTGTACTCCGGCGTGAACACCGACAAGAAGGGTGCCGTCACCGCTACCGCCGCTACCGCTGGCGACAACGAGTGATAACACCTCCACGGTGTTGTTAGTTCGCTAACACCAAAGGGCTCGGGATTCGTCCCGAGCCCTTTGCTTATTCATAAGCCCTGTCACGGCGGGGCAGAACAAAGCGAACTGTTGTGATGTTTTAATCGCGTAGCACCCTGAAATGCAGCAGGGCATTGCGCACACCGTCGTGGTCCACATCGTCAGTGATGTAGTCGGCGGCGGCCTTGGGCTCGGCGGTCGCATTGCCCATCGCGACCCCGATGCCGGCGTAGGCGAGCATATCCGTGTCATTGCCGCCATCGCCGAAGGCCATGGTCTGCTCGCGCGTGATGCCGTAATGCGCCATGAACCGCTGGATGCCGCGCGGCTTGCCGCCATCGGCCGGAATCAGATCCGTGAAATCCGGATGCCAACGCACCCCGCGCACATTGCTGCACAGTCCCACCAGTTCGGCCTCCAGCTCGGGCCCGACAAAGGGACTGATCTGGAAAGTCTCATGATCCAGCGCGCGGGTGCGCGGGTCCTCGAAATACCGGGTCGGTGCGGTTTTGCCCAGTTTGCTCCACGTGGCGCGAAGCAGATCATTGGACTGGTTGAAGTACACGTAATCCTTCTCGCCGAAATTGCACACCACATCGGGGTGACGGTCCAGCCAGTCGAGAATCACCTCAATATCAGCAGTATCCAAGGCCTGCGAGGCAAAGAAGCCGGTGTCATCAAAACAATACTGCCCATTGAACGCCACCACGCCATCGAACGTCACCGGCATGGTATCCAGCACCACGTGCATCTGTGAAGGCGCGCGGCCCGTGCAAATCAGCACCTTGACGCCTGCGGCCTGCAGCCGGTGAATCGCCTCGATTGTGGAATCCGGCACCGTATGGGTCGTGAAACTGGTGAGCGTGCCATCGATATCGAAGAATACGGCTCGGATATCGGCATTGGCAGTATCGGTAGTCATAGCTTCCATTGTCAAAGCCCCTCTCGACGTGCTTTCCGGCGTGTTCGGCACGCCTATAGCGGGTTATCAAACGCACGAATCCCGGACATTGCATGCGCGCCATAAAAGACACCTATATGGCAATCGGCCATTTTCCGTCACTTTCGCGGTTCAAGCGCGTTATGGTGTTACCCGACATCAATTTTGGAGAGAGGAAATCCAATGACAGCAGCAACCCAGCCGGCAACCCCGGCCGCTCCTAACAATAACGAGCCGGTGCGTGTGAACCACACCGCCCGCAACGTCATCATCACCATCGTGGTCGTGGCGATTATCGCCGTAGCCGCGTTCTTCGGCTACCGCGCGTTTGCCGGTGCCAACGAGTCGTCCGCCAAGGGCAGCAAGGGCAACCCGGTCAAGATCGGCGTGGTCGGCGCTACCAACCCCGAATGGGTCAAGTTCAAGCAGGACGCCGAGAAGGCCGGCATCTACGTCGACATCGTCGACTTCCAGGACTACACCTCCGAAAACCCGGCCCTTGACTCCGGCGAGCTGGACCTCAACGAATTCCAGCACCTGCTCTACTTGGCCAACTACAACGTGAGCAACAAGAAGGACCTGCAGCCCATCGGCGGCACCGCCATCTACCCGCTCGGCGTGTACTCCACCAAGGTCAAGGACATCAAGGACCTGAAGCAGGGCGACACCGTCACCATTCCGAACGACGAAACCAACCAGGCCCGCGCTATCGGCGTGCTCAAGGCCGCCGGTCTCGTGACGCTCAAGGGCGACTGGACCGCCTTCTCCACCCCGGCCTACATCGACGAAGCCAAGAGCAAGGTCAAGGTCACCCCGCTCAAGGCCGAACAGGTGGCCACCACCCTGAAGGACCCGACCATCGCCGCTGGTGTGATCAACAACGACTACGTGGCCGATGCCGGTCTCGACCCGAAGGACGCCATCTACCAGGATGACGCCGAATCCGAAGAGGCTCGCCCCTACATCAACGTGTGGGTGGCCCGCAAGGCGGACGTGAACAACGAGACCTACAAGAAGCTCGTTTCCATCTACCAGCAGAAGGATGTGCTCGACGCCCTGCAGGAGAACTCCGGCGGTACCGCGGTGTTCGCCGACAAGTTCAGCGCCAGCGAGCTGCAAGGCTTCCTGTCCGACATTGAGAAGGATGCCAAGGCCCAGCAGTGAGCCGCGGCTGATACGAGCGCACGACTAGCCTGTCCATAGCCATTACCACCAAGCGGAGCGAGTACCCGAGCCAACAATCGGGATTCGCTCCGCTTCCGTGACCGGACACCAACAACCAGCATCAGGGAGCACTATGAGCGACCCCATCATCACCTTCGACCATGTCGTGAAGGAATTCAAAACACGCGGACGCGGCGCGAACATCGCACGAGCCGTGGATGACGTCAGCCTGACCATCGATCGCGGTGACATCTTCGGCATCATCGGCTATTCCGGTGCAGGCAAATCCACACTGGTCCGGCTTATCAACGCGCTCGAACGACCCACCTCCGGCACTGTGACCGTGCTTGGTACTGATATCACCTCTCTGAGTGAGACCAAGCTGCGGCCCATCCGCCAGAAAATCGGCATGATTTTCCAGCAGTTCAACCTGTTCTCCACCAAAACCGTGGCCCAGAACATCGCCTACCCACTGCAACTCGATCACTGGCGCAAGGACTATCAGGATCGTCGTGTCAACGAACTCCTTGAATTCGTGGGCCTCAGTGAGCACGCAAACAAATACCCTTCGCAGCTGTCCGGCGGCCAGAAGCAGCGCGTCGGCATCGCCCGCGCACTGGCCACTAATCCGGAGATTCTGCTCGCCGACGAAGCCACCAGCGCGCTCGACCCGGAAACCACCACCGAAGTGCTGGCCTTGCTCAAGCGTGTGAACGAGGAATTCGGCATCACCATTGTGCTTATCACCCATCAGATGAACGTGGTCCAGCAGATTGCCGGCCGCGTGGCCGTAATGAGCGCCGGACGCGTGGTCGAATCCGGCGACGTATACGATGTGTTCGCTGCACCCCAGCAGCCGGTGACCAAGCGATTCATTGCCACCGCATTGTCTGGCCTGCCCGAGGAAGACCGGGTCGAGCGATTGCATCACGAATGGTCGGGCCGCATTGTCACCGTGCTTATCCGCCAAAAGGACGTTTCCGGCACCCAAGGCCATGAACTCAAGGCATCCGGACAGAATATCTCCGAACTCATCGCCAAATACGGCGTCGAATCCAGCCTGCTCTACGGCGGCATCGACACGGTCAAGGGGACCGCCATCGGTGCCATCACCTACGAATTCAACGGGCCCGGCTGGCATGTGGACGAATTCCTGCGCGAGCTCGCCGCCAATAGCGACGTCATCGACTTCGGCACCGCCGCAAAGCCTGTGGCCTACGCCGACGCAGTCGCCGGACATGCCTCCTACGCCGAAGACCGCGCCCATGACCCACTGGCGGCCGATACTGCCACCGCGCCCGCCGCGTCCGCCGCCGCACATGAAGGAGCCAACGCATGATCATCCTCGCCAACCCGCGTAGCGACTGGAACGTACTGCGTCCACTACTGTTCGAATCCATTGGCCAGACCCTGACCATGGTGCTCGTCACCCTCGTCATCGGCGGATTCCTCGGCCTGATCCTCGGCGTGGTGCTCTATGGCACCCGCCCCGGCAACCTGTTCGAGAACGCGGTCGTCTACCGCATCCTTGACATCATCGTCAACATCGTGCGCCCGATTCCGTTCATCATCTTCCTGGCAGCCATGCAGCCGCTCACCATCGTCGTGGTCGGCACGTCCATCGGCACCGTGGCCGCCATCTTCCCGATGGTGGTGATGTGCACCTTCGCCACCTCGCGTCTGGTCGAACAGAATCTCGTGCCGGTCGACCCGGGAGTAATCGAGGCCGCGCGTTCGATGGGTGCCGGCAAGCTCACCATCATCCGCACCGTGCTCATCCCCGAAGCCCTGGCACCGCTGATCCTGGCCTACGCCTTCCTGTTCATTGGCGTGCTCGACATGTCTGCCATGGCCGGCTACATCGGCGGTGGCGGTCTCGGTAACTTCGCCATCGCCTACGGCTACCAGAAGTTCGACCAGACCGTCACCTGGACGGCCGTGATCATCATGATCGTACTGGTCCAGGTGGTGCAGGGCATCGCCAACGCCATCGCCAAACGACTGCTCAAACGCCAGCAATAACAAGGCATACTGACCCCATAGATCGCGGCCCTCGCCAATATGGAGCGAGGGCCGCAATATATTCTTCGCGCTACTAGAATCGGGAACCATGAGTGAACATATCGACATCGACCACGAACTCATCACTATCCGCCACTACCTGCACGCCCATCCGGAGCGTAGTTTCCGTGAATTCGGCACCAGCATCTATCTGACCGACCAGCTCAAGGCGCACGGCATCGAGATCCTGCACAACCCGCTGGAGACTGGTGTTGTGGGGCTCATTCAGGGCGAGGCCGGTCCCGGGCCGCGTATCGGGCTGCGCGCTGACATCGACGGCCTGCCCATCGTGGAAGACTCCGGACTGGAGTTCAGCTCCGTCAATGAAGGCGTGATGCACGGCTGCGGCCACGACCTGCACATGACCGGTCTGCTCGGTGCCGCCTTCTGGCTCGCCGAGCACCGTGACAAGTTCGCCGGCTCGATCAAGATTCTGTTCCAGCCGAGTGAGGAGACCGGCCAAGGCGCTCGCGCCATGATCGACGCCGGACTCGTGGATGACGTCGAAGCCATTATCGGCACGCACAACAACCCCAACTATGCGCCCGGCCAGCTGGCCATCGGCGTTGAGCCGATGATGGCCGGCTGCGTGAAATTCCGCGTGACCCTCCACGCCCAAGGCACCCACGCCGGTTACCCGTACAAGGGCACCGGGCCCATCGAAGCGCTCGCCAGTATTATTCTGAGCCTGCAGACCATCGTGAGCCGCAACGTCACGCCCTTCCACCCGCTGGTGCTGTCCGTTACCGAAGTGCACGGCGGCCATGTGTGGAACGTGGTGCCCGCCGAAGCCGGATTCCAAGGGACTGTGCGCTATTTCCACAAGTCGGATGGCAATCTGGTCGGCCGCCGATTCAAGGAAGTGGTGGAACACACCGCCGAGGCATACGGCATCAGCGCCGACGTGGTCTGGGATGACTTTCAAGACCCGCTGGTCTCCGATCCAGGTCTCGCCAAGGCCGTGGCGGCGGATGTCAACGACTACGCGCAGCTCGAACCGATACGTCAGTCGATGGCGGGGGAGGACTTCTGCGAATTCGCCAAGGTGACGTTGCCGGTGTTCGCGTTCGTCGGGTCAAACGGCCAGGAAGGTTGCGCCGACTGGCATAGCCCGCATTTCGTGGGTCTCGACGAATCCATTCCCACCTTCGTCAACTTCTACGTCAACACCGCTCTGCGCGTGCTCAACGAGCTGAAGTAAATCCTTTTCTGGCTCGCCTCCGGAGGCTGAGGCGTTAGGCAGACAGCCCAGTGGGCTGTCTGTAGCCGAAGGTGAGGCGACAGCCGAACCAGATATGCGCGGGCCTCGCCCGTCCATAAGTGCAGGACGAGCTATCAGCGAAGCTGACTGAGGGGAGTGGCATTCGTTCATTAGGTCGATTCATCGTCCATTAGGTCGGTGAACGGCGATACTGGTTGTTGGAATCGCGCCATTGCAACGACTGATATCGCATTGCAGTGACCTAATGAACGCAAAAACGACCTAATGAATGACGCCAAGCCGGAAGAACAGGCAATCCGACGTCATACGCGGCTACACTAAGAATCTATGACACAGCTTCGCTTCGCACTCGCCCAGATCGACACCTGCGTCGGCGCGCTTGACGCCAACGCCGCCAAGGTGCTCGACTACTCCCGTAAAGCCGCCGCAGGAAACGCCCAAGTGGTTGTTTTCCCGGAAATGACCCTCACCGGATACCCCATCGAGGATCTGGCCCTGCGCCGCACCTTCCGCCAAGCCGCATGGGACAAGGCCAACGAACTCGCCACCCAGCTCAACGACGACGGCCTCGGCGATCTGTTCGTGGTGGTCGGCACCGTGGGCACCGACCGCAAGACCTCCAAGCCGCGCAACCGACTGGTGGTCTTGCACCAAGGCGTGGTCTGGGCTGGCTACGACAAGCACTTCCTGCCCAACTACGGCGTGTTCGACGAATTCCGCATCTTCTCCGCCGGCGACCGCTCCGTGACCCTCGACGTGGACGGCGCCACCATTGGCGTGGCCATCTGCGAGGACATCTGGCAGGACGGTGGCCCGGTGGCCGACCTGGCCACCAAGAACATCGACCTGCTGCTCACCATCAACGGCTCGCCGTATGAGGAAGGCAAGACCAACACCCGTTTCGAGCTCGCCCAGCGTCGTGCCGCCGAGGTTAACGCCCCGGTCATCTACCTGAATCAGGTCGGCGGTCAAGACGACCTCGTCTTCGACGGCGGCAGCTTCGTGGTCGACGCCGACGGCACGCTTATCGAACGCAGCCCGATGTTCATGGAAAACCTGACGTTCTGGGACTTCGATTCCGCCGCCGAACATCAGGCCAAGGCCGAGATCGTTCCGGAACTCGACCCGGACGAAGAGGTATACACCGCCTGCGTGCTCGGCCTCAAGGACTACATGGCCAAGAACCACTTCACCGGCGTGACGCTGGGCCTCTCAGGAGGCATCGACTCCGCACTGGTAGCCGCCATGGCGGCCGACGCATGCGGCGGCGAGAACGTCTGGGGCATCTCCATGCCCTCCATGTACTCCTCCGACGGTTCCAAAGACGACGCCGCCGATTTGGCCTCCAACATTGGCGCCCATTACGAGGTCCAGCCCATTGAGCCATTGTTCAACGCCTACCAACAGCAACTTGACCTTGATGGCGTCTCCGCCGAGAACCTGCAGGCCCGCATCCGCGGTGTGATCGTGATGGCCAGCTCCAATTCGCGCGGTCTGCTCGCCGTGGCCACCGGCAACAAGTCAGAGCTCGCCTGCGGCTACTCGACCATCTACGGCGATGCGGTAGGCGGCTACGCACCCATCAAGGACCTGCTCAAGACCCGTGTCTGGGAGATCAGCCGTTGGCGTAACAAGGCCGCGGCCGCAGGCGTCGGCATCGGCGGTCTCAAGATCGTGGGCAACGAGGACGGCAACACCGGCATCCCGTTGAAGGACGGCGTGATGATTCCGGTCTCCTCCATCGAGAAGGCACCCTCGGCCGAGTTGCGCCCCGGGCAGAAGGACTCCGACTCCCTGCCCGAATACGCGCTGCTCGACAAGGTGCTCGCCGCATACATCGAGCACGCGCACGGCCGCGCCGACCTGTTAGCCGACGGCTTCGACCAGGTCACCGTAGACACCGTGATGCGATTGGTGGACCGCGCCGAATGGAAGCGCCGCCAATACCCGCTGGGACCGAAGGTCACGGCCCTCGCGTTCGGCCGCGACCGCCGACTGCCCGTCACCAACGCATTCAGGGAATAAACATATATTGCTCCCGCCAGCGGGAGCAAGTAATACCGTTGAGGAGGTACCAATGACAGACGATAACAAGAAGCAGTGGTATTTCAACACCGTCAAGAAGCAGGCCGAGTTGGGCATGGTCTCACCGATCGAACAGCGCATGGGTCCGTACAAGACCAAGGAAGACGCCGAACATGCGTGGGACATCGTGGTGGACCGCAATGCCAGATGGGAGGAGGAGAACCGGCGCTGGAAGAACTACGGCGTGAAACCCGCACAGGCTCGCCCCGAGGATTGACGGTCGAAAACTGACGGATACGGTTCTGCTGTCAATCTCAAGACCGAACCGCTCATACGAACATCACAGTATGAGCGGTTTCCCATATCTGGAGACGTGCAATAGTCCCATCAATATCTAGAAGCCATTGGAATGGTAGCGTTCACAGAAACAATGTGAGATAGCTCACTCCCAATTTCAGCTTTTCTCAAGCAAGTGCCAACTACACTGTTGAACCAAGGGTTCCGTGAAGATGCGAAACCTACAACCCCATTTAAGGAGTGACATGACCGCAGTGGAAAATGCAGCTGTCTCCCAGGAGGAGCTCGACGCCAAGGCGTGGGCCGGCTTCACCGAGGGCAACTGGCAGAAGGATATTGACGTCCGCGACTTCATCCAGAAGAACTACACCCCGTACGAGGGCGACGAGACATTCCTGGCTCCTGCCACCGAGAAGACCAAGCACCTGTGGAAGTACCTCGACGACAACTACCTGGCCGTGGAGCGCAAGCAGCGCGTCTACGACGTGGACACCCATACCCCGGCCGACGTCGACGCCTTCCCGGCCGGCTACATCGACTCCCCGGAAGTCGATAACGTGGTCGTTGGCCTCCAGACCGACGTTCCCTGCAAGCGCGCGATGATGCCGAACGGTGGCTGGCGCATGGTCGAGCAGGCCATCAAGGAAGCCGGCAAGGAACCGGATCCGGAGATTAAGAAGATCTTCACCAAGTACCGCAAGACCCACAACGACGGCGTCTTCGGCGTGTACACCAAGCAGATCAAGGTCGCCCGCCACAACAAGATCCTCACCGGTCTGCCGGACGCCTACGGCCGTGGCCGCATCATCGGCGACTACCGCCGCGTCGCCCTGTACGGCGTGAACAAGCTCATCGCCTTCAAGAAGCGCGACAAGGACTCCGTGCCGTACCGCAACGACTTCACCGAGCCGGAGATCGAGCACTGGATCCGCTTCCGTGAGGAGCACGACGAGCAGATCAAGGCTCTGAAGAAGCTCATCAACCTCGGCAACGAGTACGGCCTCGACCTGTCCCGCCCGGCCCAGACCGCGCAGGAAGCCGTGCAGTGGACCTACATGGGCTACCTGGCCTCCATCAAGTCCCAGGACGGCGCCGCCATGTCCTTCGGCCGCAACTCCGCCTTCCTCGACTGCTACATCGAGCGCGACCTCCAGGCCGGCAAGATCACCGAGACCGACGCCCAGGAGCTCATCGACAACATCGTCATGAAGCTGCGCATCGTGCGCTTCCTGCGTACCAAGGACTACGATTCGATCTTCTCCGGCGACCCGTACTGGGCGACCTGGTCCGACGCCGGCTTCGGCGATGACGGCCGTTCGATGGTCACCAAGACCTCGTTCCGTCTGCTCAACACCCTGACCCTCGAGCACCTCGGACCTGGCCCCGAGCCGAACATCACCATCTTCTGGGATCCGAAGCTGCCTGAGGCCTACAAGCGCTTCTGCGCCAAGATCTCCATCGACACCTCGGCCATCCAGTACGAGTCCGACAAGGAAATTCGTAGCCACTGGGGCGACGACGCTGCCATCGCATGCTGCGTCTCCCCGATGCGCGTGGGCAAGCAGATGCAGTTCTTCGCCGCCCGCGTGAACTCCGCCAAGGCCCTGCTGTACGCCATCAACGGCGGCCGCGACGAGATGACCGGCATGCAGGTCATCGACAAGGGCGTGATCGAGCCGATTACCCCGGAGGCCGACGGCACCCTCGATTACGAGAAGGTCAAGAACAACTACGAGAAGGCCCTCGAATGGCTGTCCGAGACCTACGTCATGGCCCTGAACATCATCCACTACATGCACGATAAGTACGCGTACGAGTCCATCGAGATGGCCCTGCACGACAAGGAAGTGTACCGCACCCTCGGCTGCGGCATGTCCGGTCTGTCCATCGCCGCCGACTCCCTCGCCGCCGTCAAGTACGCCAAGGTCTACCCGATCTACAACAAGGACGCGAAGACCCTGGAAGGCCACGAGTACGAGTACGTTGAGGGCGCCGACGACGACCTGATCGTCGGCTACCGCACCGAGGGCGAGTTCCCGGTCTACGGCAACGACGACGACCGCGCCGACGACATCGCCAAGTGGGTCGTCTCCACGGTCATGGGCCAGGTCAAGAGGCTCCCGGTCTACCGCGGCGCCGTCCCGACCCAGTCCATCCTGACGATCACCTCCAACGTCGAGTACGGCAAGAACACCGGTTCCTTCCCGTCCGGCCACGCCAAGGGCACCCCGTACGCTCCGGGCGCCAACCCGGAGAACGGCATGGACTCCCACGGCATGCTGCCGTCCATGTTCTCCGTCGGCAAGATCGACTACAACGACGCTCTTGACGGCATCTCGCTGACCAACACCATCACCCCTGATGGCCTGGGCCGCGACGAGGACGAGCGCATCGGCAACCTGGTCGGCATCCTGGACGCCGGCAACGGCCACGGCCTCTACCACGCGAACATCAACGTTCTGCGCAAGGAGACCATGGAGGACGCCGTCGAGCACCCCGAAAAGTACCCGCACCTGACCGTGCGTGTCTCCGGCTACGCGGTGAACTTCGTCAAGCTCACCAAGGAGCAGCAGCTCGACGTCATCTCCCGTACCTTCCACCAGGGTGCCGTCGTCGACTGATGACCAACCCCGCGAACCGCGGCAATGACTAACTGAAGGGGTGGGGCACGGCTCCACCCCTTCCTTATTTCCCACAGACTTTCGCATCATTTGGAACAGGAGGACAACGATGCCCGCAACACCCACGTTCCGCACCACGACCAGGCATATGCTCAAGGAATCGAAGACCTATGCCTCGCAGACTTTGATGGGTGGCCTTTCCGGCTTTGAATCCCCAATCGGACTCGACCGACGTGACCGCCTTTCCGCCCTGAAATCCGGTGATATCGGCTTCGTCCACTCTTGGGACATCAACACCTCCGTGGATGGACCGGGCACCCGCATGACCGTGTTCATGTCCGGCTGCCCGCTGCGCTGCCAGTACTGCCAGAACCCGGACACTTGGAAGATGCGCGACGGCAAGCCCGTCTACCTTGACGCCATGATCAAGAAGGTCGATCGTTACAAGGACCTGTTCAAGGCCACGCATGGCGGTATCACCTTCTCCGGCGGCGAATCCATGATGCAGCCCGCCTTCGTCTCGCGTGTGTTCCATGCCGCCAAGGAGATGGGCGTGCACACCTGCCTCGATACGTCCGGCTTCCTCAACACGAATTACACCGACGAGATGCTCGAGGACATCGACCTGTGTCTGCTCGACGTCAAATCCGGCGACGAGGAGACCTATCACAAGGTCACCGGCGGCACCTTGCAGCCCACCATCGATTTTGGCCAGCGACTGGCCAAGGCCGGCAAGAAGATCTGGGTGCGATTTGTGCTCGTGCCGGGCCTGACCGACTCCGAAGAGAACGTCGAAAACGTGGCGAAGATCTGCGAGTCCTTCGGTGATGCCGTCGAACACATCGACGTGCTGGGATTCCACCAGCTTGGCCGCCCGAAGTGGCACGAACTGCGCATCCCATACCCGCTGGAGAACCAGAAGGGACCCAACGCCGCCACCCGCGAACGGGTGACCAACCAGTTCAAGGACCACGGCTTCACCGTGTATTAAATTGCAGGGCCGAACCGCGCGTAAATACCACGATTCGGCCCGTTCGCCCATACCCTAGAGATATGGCCGACATCTACGCATTTCCTACGGGAGAGTCCAACGACGGACGCCCCGTGCGCCCTCAGGGTGTGCCGGATGAAGTATGGGCAGCCGTCGAATCCGTCAGCACCATGAAGCGCATCCATGACGTGCGCTATCGGGAGATTCCCGTGCCTTCCACCTTGGCCGATTATGGTATCGGCGTGGAATTCGAAGCGGGAGAGCGTGCCCTCGGCGATGCCTTTTCCGCCGGTCTTGGCAGCGATGCCGAATCACGAATCGCCACAGGCTGGATCATGATGCTTTATGCTCATGAGCTGCGCATTGACTGGGATTCCAACTGGCGTTGCGTGGCGTTCGCGCGACTGCCGCTGGAAACCGCCGAAAACGATTCTCTGACCCCCGGCATGTACTGGGATGACATGTGCGACTATTTCGACGGCATCGAGCCGGATTCGGTATCCGGCACAGTCACCGTGACCCAAAACACGGCTTTTGGCTCGATGGCCGGCTCCACCAGCGCCGGGTGTGAGATTCGCGTCTCATGGACCCCGCTTGACGGGACCGGGCCGGACGGTACTATGGACGCCGGCGCACAAGTCCGCTCGTGGGCCGCATTCATCAGATCCACCATCCGTTTTGAGGAGGATGACGCCAGTTGAGTGACGTCCGTGACACCGAACCCCGACTGCTGAAAGAGCCTCGCGGGGGAGTACCCGATGTCACTTCGACGCTGGACGGCTATCATCGTGTCTGCGATGCGATGGCCGAGGCGACGGGCTCGCTGGCCGCCGACGCCGAACGGGCGTCCGGCTTCCGCTATGGACACGAGGATTGGCTGATTCAGTTCAAACGTGAGGGTGCAGGCATCGCCTTGCTTGATCCCGTCGCCCTGACCCGGGCCGGAGCTGATTGGAATGAATTCAATGACGCCGTGGGCGACGCCACGTGGATTCTGCATGATTCTCTGATGGACTTGCCCGGATTCGCCGAAATCGGGCTCAAACCCAAAGCCCTGTTCGACACGGAAATAGCGGCGCGATTGCTCGGCCTGCACCGCTTTGGTCTGGCCGCCGTCACCGAACACTACCTCGGCATCACGCTAGCCAAAGAGCATTCCGCCGCCGATTGGTCCTACCGTCCGCTGCCGCGCGACTGGCGCAACTATGCGGCGCTCGACGTGGAGGTGCTTATCGAACTTGAAACCATGATGCGTCGTGACCTGAAAGCCGCAGGCAAGGACGAGTGGGCCGCTGAAGAGTTTTCTCACGCTTTGGTTGCGGGCCTTGCCCCGCGCAAACCGCATCCGATTCCTTGGCTGCGTATCTCGCGCATCACCCAGCTGAGTCGTGATCCAAGGGGCTTGGCCATCGCCAAATCCCTATGGGAGGAGCGCGACCGACTCGCCCGGCAATACGATATTGCGCCCAGCCTGTTATTGGCCGATTCATCAATCATCGAGGCGGCGACCAACAAGCCGCACAATGCTGCCCAATTCCGCGCGCTCCGATCCCTGAACGAGCGTGTGCGCATCCATACCGGCACCGAGCAGGACAAAATGTTCGAGCGGTACGCGCCGATTCAGCGTGCGGTCAAACCGAAGGTCTGGAAGCAGGCCATCGATCGAGCCATAGCCCTGAAGCCCACCCAATGGCCTACCATGCCCGCCCCCGAACAGGACGAAAACGGTGTGGTGAACGCGCCCCGATCCATGCGGCTGTGGCAACAGCGCCATCCGGAGCGTTATGACCGTCTGCAACGGGTGCGGCGTGTGATCAACCGCATCGCCGAAGACACCCGCACGCCGGCCGAGATGATCATCAAGCCACAGATCCTACGCAACCTGTGCTGGGTGGAAGACCCGGTGGAAGTGGACGTCGAGACGTTCCTGATCGAGCAGGGCGCAAGGAACTGGCAAGTGAAACTCATTGCACCGTCCGTAAGTGGCGTTATCATGTAGAGGTTGCCTTACGGCAGAACTGTAAGAAATAACGACTTTTGAGGAGTCATTAGCGTGAAGATCAGCGTTCGTAACCTCGAGCCCACCAAGGTGAAGCTCACCGTCACTGTTGAACCGGAAGAGCTCAACCCGTATCTGGATGCGGCCCGTAAGGAAATCGCCAAGCAGGTGAACGTTCCCGGCTTCCGTAAGGGCCACGTTCCCGGCAAGATCATCGACCAGCGCATCGGTTTCGCCGCCGTCGCCGGTGAGGCCGTGAACGACGCGGTCCCGGAGCTGTACTCCAAGGCCCTGGATGAGAAGAAGATTCGTCCGATGGCTCAGCCGGAGTTCGACGTGCAGGATGTTCCGCAGTCCGCCAACGACGAGACCAAGCTGAAGTTCACCGCCACCGTCGAGCGTCGTCCTGACATCGAACTGCCGGAAATCGACGGTCTTGAGATCGCCATCTCCAAGCCGGAAGTCAAGGATGAGGACGTCGACAAGCGCCTCGAGACCCTGCGTCAGCGCTTCGGCACCTTGGTCGGCGTGGACCGCCCGGCCGCCAAGGGCGACTTCGCCAACATCGACCTGACTGCTGAGATTGACGGCGAGACCGTCGACTCCCAGGAAGGCGTGAGCTACGAGCTCGGCTCCAACACCATGCTCGACGGTCTGGACGAGGCCCTTGACGGCCTGTCCGCCGGCGAGGAGACCACCTTCGAAGGCACGCTGGAAGCCGGCGAGCACGAGGGCCAGAAGGCCACCGTGAAGGTCAAGGTCAACTCCGTCAAGGCTGAGGAACTGCCGGAGCTGAACGATGAGTTCGCTTCCGAAGCTTCCGAGTTCGACACTCTGGACGAGCTCAAGGCTGACATCCGCAAGGCTGCCGCTCAGGACGCCGAAGGTCGTCAGGCCACCGAGGCTCGCGATGCCTTCATCGCCAAGCTGCAGGAAGGCCTCGAGATCCCGGTGCCGAAGGGCGTCAAGGCCAACATGGTCGAAGAGCAGCTCAAGGGCATGACCCCGGACCCGGAGAAGGCCACCAAGGAGCAGAAGGCTCAGGCCGAGGAGACCGTGGAGAAGGATCTGCGCGATCAGATGGTGCTCGACGCTCTGGCCGAGAAGCTGGACGTTCAGGTGTCCCAGTCCGACGTGTTCAACTTCCTCGCTTCCATCGCCCAGCAGTACGGCATGGATCCGAACAACTTCATCCAGGCCATCATCAAGAATGGCCAGCTTGGCTCCGCTGTGCAGGAAGTCGGCCGTTCCAAGGGCCTGCTCGCCGGCATGCGCGCCGTCAAGTTCACCGCTGATGGCGAGGTTGTGGACCTCTCCGCCTTCCTGGGCGAGGCCGCTGAGGACGAAGAGTCCGAGTCCGTCGAGGCCGCTTCCGCTGCTGCCGCCGTGGCCGACGAACTGTCCGCCAAGGATGACGCCAAGGATGCTGAGTGAGCATAGCCTCATCGCGTTAGCATGATTGTTTGAGCCCGGAATCGTGTTTCATGGTTCCGGGCTCTTCCTATTCTGGCAAAAGGACTGTTTCTTTGGCTCCCCTCTTTGAGGGGGAGCTGTCGAGCGTAGCGAGACTGAGGGGAGTTCCCAAGGCATACTCGTTGCATAGGGTGCGGAGGTTGACATGCAGCCAACGGTTACTATCAAACGCCTTGGTTGGCTCGCTGCGGCGACCATTGTGCTCGGCGTGCTCATCGGTGTGGGAGCAGGTCTGCTGACCCTGTTGCTCTACGGCGTTGAACATGTGCTGCTCGGCTACATCGAAGGCCCAGAATTGCCTGGTCCATTCGGCGTGCCCGCTGCACGCCGTGCGATATCGGTGACCGTGGGACTCAGCATCGCAGGCATTATCTGGTATCTGATGCGACACAAAACGACTGCGGTGCCCTCAGTCAAGAAGGCCGTGGCGGGAAAGCGAATGCCTTTCTGGCAAACCATTGCGCATGTGGTATTGCAGATTTTCATCGTCGGCTCCGGTGCCTCGATCGGCCGAGAAGTCGCCCCACGCGAACTCGGCGCCATGCTCGCGCAACGTTTCTGCGACCTGTTCCATATCGAGGGCGTTGACGGCATCGACCGGCGCATGGTGGTGGCAGTGGCTGCCGGTGCTGGTCTAGGAGGCGTCTATGACGCGCCACTGGCCGGCATGTTCTTCGCCGTCGAAATCCTGTTGGTAGATGTGACAATCGAAAAAGTTGCGTTTGGACTGGGCATGTCTGCCATTGCCGCATTCGTGGCGGTTGCGATCAAAGGGCATCACCTGTTCTACGACATTACCGCCATGCAACCGGAATCCACGCCAACGTTAATGGTGTTCGCTCTGATCTGCGGTGCGGCATGTGGAGTGGGCGGCGCATTGTTCCGAAAAGGTTCGCAATGGGCGGAAGCGCACAAGCCAACCGGTAAGGCTATTCTGTGGCAGATGCCGCTGGCTGGTCTCATCACCGGTTTGGTGGCGACTGTTGTGCCGCAGGTGATGGGCAACGGCCGTGCCGCAGCGCAACTTGGATTCAGCACATTCATTCCTGAAACCGCCGGCACTGCTGGTGCCATGCAGTCGGCATCTTCAGCGGCCGCCTCTCCATGGAACTTGCTGACGGGCGGCGGTAATGTATCCGATTCGGCCTCTGGCGGGGGAGCGGGCTCTGGAATGGCATCGTTCTGGGCCATGCTTCAGGGTGGGAGCGGCCCTTCTGGATCCGTGATGAACGCCGGTTTCCCGCTGTCCCAGTCCAATATCTGGATGTTGCTGGGTGTGTTGGCACTCACCTTTGTTGCCAAAGCGCTGGTGACGCTGATGACCATTCGCTCCGGTGCGTCGGGCGGTGTGCTGCAGCCCGGCATCGCATTAGGTTCCACGCTGGGTGCGATGCTCGGCCTCGTATGGATACTGATGTTTCCGACCGATTCGGTAACCGCGTGTGCCTTGATCGGTGCGGCTTCGTTGCTTTCGGCCTCACAACAGGCACCGCTTATGGCCATGTGCTTGGTGATGGAGCTCTCTGAAGCGCCGATTACCTTCTTTGTGCCGGTCGGCATGGCCGTGGCCACGTCGTCACTGATATCAAAGTGGTTGCTGAGTCGTAAGTAAATACATATATTCTGGCTCCCCTCTCTGAGGGGAGCTGCCCCGGTCGAAACTCCCCTCAGCCGCCTATGGCGACAGCTCCCCTCAGAGAGGGGAGCCGAGGTAAAGAAAGCTATGTCAGAAAATACAGAAATTCGCTCGGCACTTGAATTGCTTGCCGCTGAGCCGCTCACTGAGCAGATTGACTACTATCGAAAGCCATTCATGGTGTTATGGGCCGCCATTCAGGAGGCAGCCAGCGATGTGGCCGAAGACTACGACTTACCTGCGGATATGGCCCAATTATGGGTGGCCGAACAGATGCGCCAAGTCGCCGATTCACTGGTCGATCGGCTCGCGGAAAAAGCCGTGGCCCATGGTGCCAGCAAGTCCAACGTAGCGCGAGCCGCCGGTGCCAGCCCCGCCAATGCCGCCCGTCGCTTCCCGCGTCTGGGCGACGATGCCGCCTCCCAGACCCGCCTCCTCATTGACGACGTCCTCGACACCCTCGAATAAACCGAAATCCCTACGCTGCCCGCCAAAAAGCACGCGAAAAGCCGCCTTCAGTCGCTTCAAGGCGGTAGTCTGAACAATGTTCGAGTAATTAGAAGGAGAATCAAGGTGAGCAATACCTTTGCGACCTTGCCGGTCATGGCGGGCGATGACGTCCCGGCCGGCCCCGTCGACCCGATTTTCAACCGTCTGCTCAAAGACCGCATCATCTGGATGGGTGAAGAGGTCAAGGACGATATGGCCAACCGCATCTGCGCTCAGCTGCTGATGCTGGCCGCCGAAGACCCGAAGAAGGACATCTGGCTGTACATCAACTCGCCGGGCGGCTCCATCACCGCCGGCATGGCCATCTACGACACCATGCAGCTCATCGAGCCTGACGTGGCGACCGTGGGCCTGGGCATGTGTGCTTCCATGGGCCAGTTCCTGCTGAGCTCCGGTACCAAGGGCAAGCGTTACCTGACCTCGCACGCCCGTGTGCTCATGCACCAGCCTTCCGGCGGCATCGGCGGCACCGCCACTGACGTGCGCATCAACGCCGAGCTCATCATGGACATGAAGAAGACCATGAGCGAGCTGACCGCTGAGCAGACCGGCCACACCCTCGAGGAAATCTACCGCGACAACGAATACGACCACTGGTTCACCGCCCAGGAAGCCCTCGACTATGGCTTCGTGGACAAGCTCGTGACCACGCCGGACACCATCGGCAACAACCAGCAGGGGGAGTGAGACTCATGGCAAGTGAAGAAGCAAAGTTCGCCGCCCGTGCCGACCGCTTGGCCGGCCGTCAGGGCGTAGCCGGTTTCATGCCGGCCTCCGCCCGCGCAGTCCAGCCCGCGCCGACCAACCGTTACATCATGCCGCAGTTCGTGGAGAAGACCCCGTATGGCATGAAGACCCAGGACGCCTACTCTCGCCTGTTCGAGGATCGCATCATCTTCCTCGGCGTGCAGGTGGACGACGCCTCCGCCGACGACGTGATGGCCCAGCTGCTGGTCCTCGAATCCCAAGATCCGAACCGTGACGTGATGATGTACATCAACTCACCCGGCGGTTCGATGACGGCCATGACCGCCATCTACGACACCATGCAGTACATCAAGCCCGACGTGCAGACCGTGTGTCTCGGCCAGGCCGCCTCCGCCGCCGCCATTCTGCTGGCCTCCGGCACCAAGGGCAAGCGCCTGATGCTGCCGAACGCCCGTGTGCTCATCCACCAGCCGGCCATCGACCAAGGCTTCGGCAAGGCCACGGAGATCGAGATTCAGGCCAAGGAAATGCTGCGTATGCGTGAATGGCTGGAGGAGACCCTCGCCAAGCACACCGGCCAGGACGTCGAGAAGATTCGCCGCGACATCGAAGTGGACACTTTCCTGACCGCTCCTGAAGCCAAGGAATACGGCATCGTGGACGAGGTGTTGGAACACCGCCAGTAAAACTTCCGGACATTGCAATACCCTCGGTCGGCAACGACCGGGGGTATTGTATTTCAAGGATGACAATGATAATGCGCAGCGTGGCGGTTCGACGGTGCGGCGCAGTCGGCAAAGGAGAATCATGGGACGTGTGGTGAGCTACAACGAGGACGTACCCCGTTGCACGTTCTGCGGCAAAACCGAACATCAGGTACGAAAACTGGTGGCCGGTCCCAATGCCTCCATCTGCGATGAATGCATCGCCCTGTGCGTGGACATCATCTCCGAGGAGCGTGTCAAAGATGCCGAGGTCAATTCGCTGAGCCTGCCCAAGCCCGCTCAGATCTTCGATTATCTCAACCGCTACGTCATCGGTCAGGAGAACGCCAAGCGCGCATTGTCCGTAGCCGTATACAACCATTACAAGCGCGTCAACATGGAGCTTCAGGAGTCCGCTGAGCAGCTTGACGGGAATAACGGGCACAGTGGCCAGACCGGCAAACAAGCCAAGCAATCCGTTCCCACCCAGACGCGTGCTGCCCGCCGCAGCAATGACCCTTTGGCTGACGTCGAGGTCGCCAAGTCAAACATTCTGTTGCTCGGCCCCACCGGCGTGGGCAAAACCTATCTTGCGCAGGCGTTGGCCCGCGTAATGAACGTGCCGTTCGTCATCACCGACGCCACCACCCTGACCGAAGCCGGCTATGTAGGCGACGATGTGGAAACCGTGCTCCAACGTCTCCTCCAAGCTGCGGATGGCGACGTAAGCCGAGCCCAGCACGGCATCATCTACATTGACGAAATCGATAAGATCGCCCGCAAATCCGGTGAGAACACCTCCATCACCCGTGACGTGTCCGGTGAGGGCGTTCAGCAGGCGTTGCTGAAGATCTTGGAAGGAACCATCGCCTCCGTGCCGTTGGAAGGCACGCGCAAGCATAAGGAGCAGGACGTTGCGCAGATGGACACACGCGGCATCCTATTCATCTGCGGCGGTGCGTTCGTGGGGCTGACGGACATTGTTCGCAAGCGATTAGGCCGTCGAGAGACCGGCTTCGGCGCGAATTGGCACGACGCCGACATGAAAGACGAGGAATTGCTCGAACAGGTCAATGCCGATGATCTGGCCGAGTTCGGACTGTTGCCTGAGTTCATCGGACGTTTGCCGGTCACCAGTGTGCTGAAGGAACTTACCGTAGACGATCTGACGGCGATTCTCACCCAGCCAGCCAACGCGCTGATCAAGCAGTACCGTAAACTGTTCGCCGTCGACGGCGTCGATCTGCAATTCACAGAACAGGCCATTCGGGCGATTGCTGATATCGCTATCAAGCAGGGGACCGGCGCACGCGGTTTGCGTTCGATTATCGAACGTACGTTGCAGGACACGATGTTCCAGTTGCCGAGTTTGGATGATGTGAGGCAGGTGATTGTGGACAAGGCGTCCGTAGAGGGTTCCAGCACGCCCAAACTCCTGCGCGAAGCCGTGGATGTGCCGCAGGGACGTCTCAAAGTTGCGCAGTCGGTTTTGCTTGACCGAGTCCGTACACACGAGGCGTGAGGCCAGTAAATACGCCGTTGCGGTAGTGGTCGGGATGGTGCGACTCGCCGCAACACGCCGAGTTGCATTCAGCTGAACGGCGTGTATTATATATCGAGTTGTCTGAAAGACAACATGCGCCAGTAGCCCAGCGGATTAGAGCAGCTGACTACGGATCAGCAGGTCGCAGGTTCGAATCCTGTCTGGCGCACTCCCGAACCACGGGGACAACGGTGGTATGCGCCAGTAGCCCAGCGGATTAGAGCAGCTGACTACGGATCAGCAGGTCGCAGGTTCGAATCCTGTCTGGCGCACAGTAAGCCTCGAAAGCGAAATGCTTCCGAGGCTTTTCCAATTGTATTGGCCCGTTTGAGTCGGCCACACAGGGGTGGGGTAAGGTTGCCCTTCGCGACTCAGCCCGGAGCAGAACGTCCTGAGATATTCCGTACTATTACATACGGTTCATCCAAGAGAGTACAGCAAGGAGACGCGATGGCCACGACCGCCGGCGCGAAGAAGGGACTTTGGTCCACCATCAGGCGAATCGCCGCCTCAGACCGTATTTCCGGACTCATCATGCTCGGCTTCGCGCTCACCGGCCTGGTGCTCGCGAACCTGCCCGCCACCGCGCATGCGTTCGAGACCGTAGCGGAAACGCATCTGTTCATCCCCTACACCAATCTCGACCTGCCGATTGGCCATTGGGCCCAGGATGGTCTGCTTACCATCTTCTTCCTGACCGTGGGCCTCGAACTGAAGCAGGAACTCACCACCGGCTCGCTCGCCAATCCGAAAGCGGCCGCCGTGCCGATGCTGTGCGCGGTGGGCGGCATGATCGCCCCGCCCATCCTGTTCCTGGCCGTCACGGCATTGTTCTCTCAGATCGGGCCTGGTGAACCCGGCACGCTGATTCTGACCACCACCGGCAGCAGCATTCCGTTCTCGGAGATGTCGCACGGCTGGGCAGTGCCCACCGCCACGGATATCGCGTTCTCACTAGCCGTGCTCGCCCTGTTTGCCAAGGCCCTGCCCGGTTCGATCCGCGCGTTCCTGATGACGCTTGCCACCGTCGATGACTTGCTGGCCATTATTCTGATCGCCGTATTCTTCTCCTCGATCAACGCCTGGTATTGGTTCATCGGCATCGTCATGTGCGCCGTCATCTGGGCATACCTCGTACGACTGAAAAAAGTGCCGTGGATTGCGGTCGGCATCGTCGGCGTCCTCGCTTGGATCATGATGTTCGAGGCAGGCGTGCATCCCACACTGGCCGGCGTGCTGGTTGGCCTGCTGACTCCCTCCCGTGAAATGCACGGCGAACTTTCACCGCGTGCCGAACGCTATGCCAACAAGCTTCAGCCATTCTCCGCACTGCTGGCCCTGCCCATCTTCGCCTTGTTCGCCACCGGCGTACACTTCGAGTCGATGAGCCCGCTATTGTTGGCCTCGCCGCTGGTCATCGCACTGATTGTGGCTTTGGTGGTCGGCAAACCTCTGGGTATCATCACCACCGCATGGCTGTCCACGCATGTGGGCGGGCTCAAGATGGCCAAGGGGCTGCGTGTGCGCGACATGATTCCCGCTGCCGTCGCCTGCGGCATTGGCTTCACTGTGTCCTTCCTCATCGCTTCGCTGGCGTACAAGAACGCGGAACTTTCCGCTGAGGCGCGCTTCGGCGTGCTGGTGGCCTCCCTGATCGCCGCCGCGATTTCCGGTGTGCTGCTGAGCCGTCAGTCCAAGCGATTCGAGAAGACCGCAGCCGCAGCAGCGGCTGATGCGGAGGATGACGAATCGATTGATGGTGATGGCATCGGGCAGCCAAGCCACACCACAGAGCCCGCCACGCCCACGGAACACCCCGGCACCCTCGCCGACGGCACCGCCAGTGTGGAAATCGACTTCCGCCACTGATGGCTTAGACGGTCCCTACTCCATTGTTGGCCTTGTTTCGTGAAAACCGTACGCTGAGACGCGCTCAGTGTACGTTCTTCACGAGATGAGGCCTTATTTCGCGGAAAACGTACGCTCAGTGTCACTCACCGTACGTTCTTCACGAAGTCAAGGATGATTTCGCGGAAAACGTACGCAGAGCTTCAGGCGCTAGAATGCGAAGAGTCGATAGCGCCGTACAGGAGGACATTGGATGGCAAAGAAGCAGAAGAAATCCAAGAAGAACGACGGCAAAAAGGCCGCTGAAGCAAAGAATCTAGCCGAGGCCGCATCCAAGTCCGCAGTCGTGGACGATATGGAACCATTGGAAGCCACAGCCGCGAATGATGCGGCGGCGTTGGAGGCTGAGACGGCAACTGAGGCTGCGGCCACACCGGTGAACCCGGTCGATCTGGAGGACGCCTCGCCGCTGGGCGATACCTATCATCGCGGCCCGGTGATTCTACGCGGCCAGATGATTCCCTCGGACAACACCACCGCCAACCTGCTGAAACCCGATCAGGACACCGACTGGCTGCACATGGACCCATGGCGTGTGCTGCGCATCCAATCGGAATTCGTGGACGGTTTCGGGGCGCTCGCCGAGCTCGGACCTGCGGTCTCTATTTTCGGCTCCGCACGCACCCAGCGCACCGAATCGATCTACAAGGCAGCACGGCGCATGGGTAGCCAGATAGCCAAGCGCAACATCGCCGTCATCACCGGCGGTGGTCCCGGCATCATGGAAGCCGCGAATAGGGGAGCGGCACTGGCCGGCGGCAAATCGGTGGGACTTGGCATCGAATTGCCGCACGAGCAGGGGTTGAACCAGTGGGTGAACCTCGGCATGAGCTTCCGGTACTTCTTTGTGCGAAAAACCATGTTCATCAAGTATTCCTCCGGCGTGATCGTATGCCCGGGAGGCTTCGGCACACTGGATGAGATGTTCGAATTATTGACCTTGGTCCAGACCCACAAGGTGGCGAATATTCCGGTGGTGCTCTACGGCAAGGAATACTGGCAGGGGCTCTTTGACTGGCTCAACGGTCCGGTGGCCGAGCATGGCATGATCTCGACGATCGACCCGAAACTGGTCACCGTAACCGATGACGCCGACGAAGCCGTGGACGTGGCCGTCAGCGCAATTGTGAGGTAAGCGAGATAGAGTGGCTCCCCTCTCCGAGGGGAGCCAAGGACAGAGTTACTTTTTGTAGGCGATGAGCAGGCCGGTGCCGTCAGGGGTGAGCGTGGACTCGAAACCTTCGTCATCTTCGACGGTGGTGAGCAGCTCACGCATGGCGATGGCCTTGTCGCTGCGGTCGGCCGGATTGATCACGCCGCCCTGACCGTCCTCCAACGCCAGCACATCGGTGAACACGATCACGCCGTGCACGCGCAGCAGACGGGAGGCCTGGGCGAACGTGGCGGCATAGTTCTCGGCGTCGCCCGCCACCACGATCAGATCGTAATCATTGGCGTTGAGGCGCGGCAGAAACACGCTGGCCGGGGCGTTCACCGCACGCAACGTGGTGTCGGTCTCGTCCTGCAGCTCGGCGAACGCCTTGCGAATCAGCGCGATGCCCTGGGCGGTGGAATCGACCGCAGTCAGCAGGCCCTTGTTATCCAGTGCATGGGCGAGCTGCAAGGTCTCCACCAGCGAGCCGGTGCCCACGGCAATCACCGAAGCGGCGCCGGTGATGCGCACCAGCATGCCCAGCAGACGGGCCTGCGCCGCCGAACCCTGCAACTGGCCGGACTCGTCGGCGGCCGTACGGGTGTCGGTCAACGCATCGGATTCACGTTCGCGCGCGTGTTCCTCGGTGAATTCCCATGCCTTGGCGAGGTTGGTGTACTGCGTTCTGTCCATAATTCGTTCTTTCATGTCTTCTCTCGTGCGGGCACCCAGCGGATGTATCGACTACGTGTTGCAGCGATTGCCGTAGCTGGTCGTGGCGCGGCTTAGCGCTCGCGGACCTTGGCCACGATCTGCCACATCTCCTCGCCCACATCGATGCCGCGCGGGCAGTGGCGGGAGCAGGCGCGCACGGACTGGCAGGCGGCCACGCCGTCGGCGGTGTCGATGGCATCCATACGCTCCATGGCCTTGGTGTCGCGCGAATCGTTGACGAAACGGGAGGCCCAAATCAGCGCGGCCGGGCCGATGAAGGCGTCGCCGCCGGCGTACACCGGGCAGGCGCCTTCGCACACGCCGCAGGCGATGCAGTTGCTCAGCAGCTCGTATTTGGCGAGTTGTTCGGGGTTCTGCAGGTATTCGAACACGTCCACCTTGCCTTCGGCGGTGGTGGCGAGCACGCCGTCCGCCTGAAGATACGGGGTGAGCTTCCTGATCTGGTTGAGCATAGGGTCGATGTCGGCGATGAGATCGCGCTGCGGCGGGAAGCCGGGCAGGGACGCCAGTTCGATGACTCCCAGCGAACCGTTTGCGGCTGAGTTCTGGGCGGCCGCCGCGTTTGCGACGTTTTCCGCGGAATCGTCGGATTCCTCAGCCTCGGTGCCGGTGTGTCGGAACCCTTCGTCATCGACTTCGGGCATGGCGCCGGGTTGCTTGGCCCAATCGCGGATGGTGGCTGTGCACAGCAGGGTGGGGGTGCCGTTGATGGCCACGGCGTCCGAACCGCACATGCCATGACCGCACGAATAACGGAAGGCCAGCGTCGGGTCGACGGTGCGTTTGATGGTCAGCAGACAATCCAACACAGTATCCGAAGGGCGCGCGGGAATCGTGTACTCCTGCACCCACTGCTTGCCGCGCGGACGACGGCGCGCCGCCGAATCCGAGCCGCCGCCGAACGGGGAGCCTTTCTTGGCAAACGGGCTGCCACCGCGTGCACGTTCGGCACGCTCGGGTCGCGGCGTGAAACGATGCACTTGCAGGGTAACCGTCGTGTTGCTCGCCTCAGCCATGTTCTGCCTCCATGAAACAGTGGGATGTCAAGTCCAATATTAGCCAACCTATTGTGCCACAAGCCCTAGGCGGCTTGGGTATTACCACCAGCGGATCAGTACTCGCGCTTCTTGGGCGGATAGTCGGTGATGTGCACCGGCTTGAAACTTACCGAACCATCATCGGCGACCATCGAGTGAGCAAGGAAATGCTCATCGTCGCGTTCGGGGAAATCAAGGCGTTGCATGGATCCGCGAGATTCCTGACGGGATTCGGAAGCGTGCAGCATGACCTCGGCCAGTTCGATCAGATGACGGACTTCCCAGATGGCGGTGACCTCCTGATTGAAAGCGGCGGTCTTGTCATGGGCCCGCAAGGTATCGGCAACCGGTGTGATGTCACCGTTGATCTGGGTCAACGCCGTATCGATGGTCTGAGCGGTGCAACGTACGGCCAGAGCCTGCTCCATCACTGATCCGAGTTGGGCCATGAGCTGATAAGGATTGGCGGTGGGCACTCCATCGTCTGAATCATCTATTGGCCCGGCGAGCAGTTCGTCAAGCTCCGCTTTGCGAGAATCGGCAGCCTGATCGGCGGCATCGGTCAGCATGTCATCGGCCGAATCATCGGCCATGGGGGAGTCAACCGGGTTCTCGGCGATGCGTGCGGCCATCGTCTGACCAGCGCGTGTGCCGAACAGGCAGGCGTCGAGCAGAGAATTGCCGCCCAGACGATTCGCACCATGTACGGAGACACAAGAGCATTCGCCAGCGGCGAACAGTCCATCGACTACCTGCACGGCACCGTCGGCCCAACGGTACACCTCGCCGTCGGTGGTGATGGGGATGCCGCCCATCGTGTAGTGTGCAGTGGGCTTGATGGGTACTAGGTCCTTGGCCGGATCGAGGTTCGCGTACTGCTCGATGGTTTCGACCACCTGCGGCAGCACTTCCTTCATACGTTCGGGGTCGATGCCGGTCATATCCAGCCAGACGCAGTCCTTCGGACCATCCGGGTCCTTCGGGTCGGCGACGCCGCGACCGGCGTCGATCTCCGCCATGATGGAGCGGGAGACCACGTCTCGTGCGGCCAGATCCTTATGCTCCGGAGCGTAGCGTTCCATAAACGGCTCACCATCGGCGTTCCTCAGAATGCCGCCCTCGGCGCGGGCCGCCTCGGACAGCAGGATGCCGGTGTGCACGAGCCCGGTGGGGTGGAACTGCACAAATTCGATGTCCTCCAGCTGCAGACCGGCGGCCAAGGTCAAGGCCATGCCGTCGCCGGTCAGATCCCAGGAATTTGACGTGGTGTGGAACAGTCGGCCCGCGCCACCGGTGGCAAGCAGCACGTTGCGCGCGTGGATGGCCTGAATCTTGCCCGAATGCGTGTCAAAGGCCACGATGCCGGCCGCCTGCTTGCCGTCGTCGGCGAGCACCAGGTCGGTCACATACCATTCCTCGGCGAACTCGACGCCGGCGGCCACGCACTGCTGCCACAAGGCGTGCAGAATCTGGTGGCCGATGCGGTCGGCCGCATAGGCGGCGCGCTTGACCGGGGCGCCGCCGAACTCGCGCGTGTGGCCGCCGAACCGGCGCTGGGCGATATGCCCGTCCTCGGTACGGGAGAAGGCCACGCCCTGACGCTCCAGGTTGATCACGGTCTGCGGCGCGTATTCGGCGAGCAGTTTGGCCGCATCCTGGTCCACCAGCCAGTCGCCGCCCTTGATGGTGTCGTAGTAATGCCAGTGCCAGTCATCGGACTCCACATTGCCCAGGCTCGCGGCGATGCCGCCCTCGGCTGAACCGGTGTGCGAACGCAGCGGCTGCAGTTTGGAGACCACGAGGATCTTCGGGTCCACGCCTTGTTCCTTGAGCTCGGTGATCTCGGGGGAGCGCAGCAGTCCCAACGCCGCCGACAGGCCGGCCGCTCCGGCGCCGACGATCACCGCATCATACATATCTTCCAAACGTTTCGGACTCATGGGTTCGATTCTCGCACACCCGCCGAACAGCCTTCGAGCCGTGTCATGGAAGCCGATTAGCCGACACGGCTGCTCAGCTTGAGTATGCCGGCATCCCGCTCGATCACTCCCTTCAGCTCCAATGCGCCGAGTAGCTCAAGTATGGTGCCGATATTGGGAATCTCGTCGGGTACCGTCTCTCGCGCCACACGCAATAGTGCGTCCGGGGTGACGATGAGATGTCGTTTACGGCATTCACGAATCAATGCCACTAATGTGCGTTCCATTTCCGGCAGCTTGGCGATAATGATACGTTGTTGGGCTTCCTTCTCGGGATCGGGCTTCGGCTTGACACGAAGATCCGGCATCTGATGTGACGAGGGAAGCTCTTCACCCTTGCTTTTGTCGTTACCGGAATCGGCAGTTGCGCTCGCCGGCCCATCCTTGGATTGAGTGCGCGTAGGCTGAGTATGCTTGGTCTTCGAACGTTTCGAATGACCTGAATCTTGTGACGACTCCTGTGACGCCGATGATTCCGAGGATGCTGGCGATAACGGAGTCGTTGCCGGCACTTCCATGGCCTCCTCGTTTTCGGACGAGTCCTGACCTGTGGATTTCGATATGCCTGGGCATGCTGCCATAACGGGCTTATGCCGTTCATGGCATATATCCTCGGTGGATGTGGCGGCACACAGAATCATCGCTCGGTGGTCGCCGATCATCTTATTGCACCCGGCGTTGCAAGGCTGATTGATGTCACCGGGAACCGCATACACTTCGCGCAGCAATTCGCATGCCCATCCCGCGGTGTTGAGCGCTCCGGAACGCAACCGGGCTTGCGTCACAATCAATGTGGAAGACATGGCCGCGATAATGCGGTTGCGAAGCAGAAAACGACGGGCTTCGGGAATCGTCCCGGGGCACAGTTCACTGATCAGTGCACCACCCTGCGCCTCGATGCGTTCGAACAGCGTGCGGTTACGCATCGGTCCGATATGGTTGAGCCCGCCGGCGAATACGGCAACGGTTTTGCCCACATTGGCGGGCATTCTGCCGTGCAGCGCATTCAACGTTCCCCAATGTGCCGCCGCATCCGTGCCCATCGCGCCTCCGGACACGACCAGATGCCCGGCAACGGCTGCCTGTTCGGCTACGGTGTGTGCCACATACCGGCCATATTCGGTCACGTCCCGTGAACCGACGATGCCGACCGGTTTGGCGCAACTGGTCAATGCGCGTGGATCGCCTTTGATCCACAAACACAGCGGTGGCGCCCAATCGGAGCGAATGGACAGGTCGGCCAACTGCGAGGGCCAACATGGATGGCCAGGGCCGATAATCCATTGCGTGCCATCCATAGTGAACCAGTCGGCCAGTTGGATGATGTCTTGCGAGGGCAGGTCCATCATGCGGTTATGCCAGCAGGCCAGTGCATTGCGGAAGGAGCGCATCGCGTTCGCCGACGCCTTGCGGCCCCATCGAGTGAGGCCGTCCACGAACATGCGGTCAATACGTGACAGCGCCGGGCCGCAGATTTCAGATGGCTGGCTTGGATGGGATTGCGCCAACGCATGCCAGAGGGATTCGGCGTTTTCCGCGCCTTTGAGCGTGGCGTACATCATCACATCCGCGCCATCAAGACAGAACGTGAGCGCGGCACGATACAACGTATCCGTGGGAGGTACGGGAATAGTGCGCGAAACGGCGAGACTCGTATCGGTGTGATCCACACTTCCTGCGGTGCCGCCAGATTGCCGGATATCAGTAGCGTTACTCATGTCATCCTCGTTCTCATTTCGATGCCCTGATGGACGTCCTGTTCAGTGGGGGATACGCGGCCGGCCAGATCGGCGAGCGTCCAAGACAGACGCATGGCGCGATCAGCCCCGCGCAATGTGAGTTGATGATTGGACAGGGCCCGATTGACCAATTCCATCGCTTTCAGCGATGTATTGGCGTGCAGCCATTTGCCCGAAGCTTGCGCGTTGCACACCCATCCATACTGTCTGAACCGGTCTTTGGCCACTTGACGGGCACGAATCACACGAGCTTGTATCCCGGCACTGGACTCGCCGATTGGCTCGCTTTGCGCGGCAATGCGCGAGACTGGTGGCACCGCCATCTGAATATCCACACGATCCAGTATCGGTCCGGACAATCGCGAGAAATAACGTATACGGTCTTTTTCCCGGCAAGCGCAACGTTCGCCGGTGCCGTAATAGTATCCGCACGGACAGGGGTTGGCCGCCATGATGAGTTGGAATGAGGCCGGGTAGTAGGTGCTGCCTTTTGAACGGGAAAGCGCCACATACCCGGATTCCAATGGTTCGCGCAACGTCTGCAGGGCGCGTGCGCTGAATTCCGGTGCCTCGTCCAGAAACAGAATGCCTCGATGCGCGCGTGTGATTGCGCCGGGAACGGCGATGCCGCTGCCACCACCCACCAAGGCCGCCGTGCTGGCGGTGTGGTGCGGTGCCTCGAACGGCGGCATGTCGGTGATGCCGTACTGAGGCAGTATGCCGCACAGCGATCGAATCGATGCCACCTCCAGCTGTTCCGCCTCGTTCAACGGGCACATGATGCCGGGCATACGTGAGGCCAACATGGTTTTGCCGCTGCCTGGCGGGCCGGTCATGATGAGATTATGCCCGCCTGCCGCCGCCACTTGCAGTGCCCATTTGGCATGCTCCTGACCCAGAACCTCGTTCATATCGCCACAATCGTTGGGATGACTTGTGGGCGATTGATCCGTGGTGGTCTCGTCGGTAACCGGTGTATCGGGAATCGTATAGGTGGCATCGCCGCCCATCAGTTCGATGAGCTCACCCACATGCCTCACGCCCACTACATCCAGTCCATCCACCATCGAAGCCTCGTCAAGATTGCGATGGGGAACAATCATTTTGCGCACGCCACGTTCCTCGGCATGCAGCATGATCGGGAGCAGCCCATGAATCGGCAGCACCGAGCCGTCAAGATTCACTTCGCCGAGCACAATGGTATCTTCTAGGCAATCATGCCCTATGGCACCCGCCGCACATAGGACGCTGGCCGCGATGGCCAGATCATGCGACGAACCGCGTTTGGGCATGGCCGCAGGGCTCATGTTCACGGTCACACGGGTTTGCGGCCAACCGAATCCAGTGGCTTGACACGCTGATTTCACGCGCTCGCGGGCTTCGGACAACGATGCATCCGGCAATCCGATGATGCTGAAGTATGGCAAGCCAGGGCTGATGAAAGCCTGCACTTGGACGATGAAGGCCTTAAGGCCGATCAGTCCGACTGAGAGGGTGCTGCCGATAGCCATGTCTACTCCTTTCACAATGTGTTTCGCAACGTGGCTGTTTTTTTTTGGGGGGGGGCTTCAGAAGGCATTTTCAATGTGATGCACGAGCGGCCTGCCCACCCGAAGCACGATGGTGACGACATCGAAACGGACCGCCGAATGCGGCACCCGATTACGCCGGTCAAGTAGCCAATCGCAGGCGGCTTTCCTGAGATTGTGCTGTTTCGCCGGCGTAATGGCCTCTTGCGGATATCCGTAATGCATGGACCGGCGTGATTTCACTTCGACGAACACCACCGTGTACTCGGGATTGAGCATCACGATGTCCAATTCGCCGTAACGGGTATGCCAATTGCGGCTCAAGGTCGTCCAACCGTGTTCCTCCAGCCACGCGGCGGCATACTGCTCGCCGAGCGCGCCGAACTGTTTGGGCGTCAGATTGCGGTCGCCCATCGTGGCCGCAATCCGTTCCGAAGGCAGCATTGCCTGCGGATCAGGTGAAGCCAGCATGGGCTGGTGAAAGGCAAGACCGGCGTCGATGCCGGACTTCGTCGTCGGCTGAGTAGGTGGTAAAGCGTTCATGATTCCACTGTGCGGGTTACTTATGTAAGAGCACAAGCGCAACCGGCAAATGTGGATACTATGACGCGGTTTGGCGTGTTGTGGATAACGTGTGGATGAAAACTCGGTTATCCACCATTAGTTCAGAAGGTTTACCAAGGCTCACCAGTCGACTTCCCTGTGACGAAAAAACAACCCATCGGATTGTTCGCTGAATACGTCAGACCCAGTGAGCGGAGAGGGGAGCCAAGGTGCGGTCACTTCACCAAATCGGTGAGTTCGCCAAGGTTCAGTTCGAAACTGACGCCACGATCCTCGAAATGCGGCTGGTTACGGGTGCTGACCATGGCGTGACGCACGAACTCACCGGCGATTTCGGCCGACTCGGCCAGGCCGCGGCCGGCCATCACCGCGCCGCACAGGGCAGAGGCGAAGGCGTCACCCGTGCCATGAATCATGTATGGCAACTTCTCATGAGCCAGCTCGATCTTGCCGGCAACACCGGTGGAAGCGCTGGCCACATGGTTGACGATTTTGCCATCGCCATGGTCAATGCCCTTCAGCACCACGTTCTTGGCACCCAACTCCAGCAGAGCACCAAGCAGCTCGTTAACCGTGGCCTCATCAATATCCTGGCCAGGATAGTCACGCTTGGTGAGAATGCTCGCTTCGGTGAGGTTCGGCATCAACACGTCGGCACCATCGGCCAGCGCGCCCATTGCCTCGCACAGCTCCGGTGTGTACGTGGGGTACATTTCGCCGGCGTCTCCCATCACCGGGTCAACCAGACGCAGCGCGTTCGGATATTCGCGGTAGAGACGCTGAATGATCGCCACCTGATCGGGGGAGCCGAGGAAGCCTGAATACACGCCATCCAGCTCCACGTCTTCCTTCTGCCAGGCATCCAAGTAACCGGAGAGAATATCCGTGGTGTCATGGAACGTGAACACTGCATAGCGTGTGTGCGCCGAGAACAGGGCGGTCGGCACCGGGCACACATCGCAGCCGGCGGCCGAGAGAATCGGAATCGCGGCGGTCAGCGAGCACTTGCCGTAGCCGCACATGTCGTGCACGGCGGCCATGCGCGGAATATAGTTCGGATCACGGTCATACAGAGTTACATCGGTCATGTCTGTTCGAATCCCTTCACCATGTTGGCGGAATAATTCATTGGCGATGTTTGACTGTAGTCGTTCGTCATGTAAACCATGTAACCGGGCGGCAGAAAAATGAAACAGACGTCATCACCGAGCGGGCAAACCGTCTTGGTGACGGGTGGAACAAGCAATCATCACGGACACTTGAGCCATGCGCGAAAGGCATGGCAGCGATATCACCGTGACCGCAGTCGACCTTGAAAGCGCATGCGTGCGGCCCGGCGTGTCGCGATAATTTCAACGACTTTTTCGTGACTTCTGACAGTCGCTCACGTCAATGATTCCAAGGCTTTATAAGCCCTTATAGGCAAGTCCGATAACGTTCAGCTTGCGCCGCGCGGCCCAAGCGTCGTAACTTCATAACCAACACCTCGCCAACCGCCCGAACACGGCAGGCGGGTGGCAAGGAAAAATCCTCGCGACCTAGCACAACCAAGGAGAATACCATGGCCGAGAACAACAAGAAGTACCGTTTTGAAACCCTGCAGCTGCATGTGGGCCAGGAGCAGGCCGACCCGGCCACCGACTCCCGTGCAGTCCCGATCTACGCCACCACCAGCTACGTCTTCCACAACTTCGACCACGCCGAGGCTCGCTTCGGTCTCGCTGACCCGGGCAACATCTACGGCCGTTTGACCAACACCACCCAGGGTGTCTTCGAGGACCGCATCGCCGCCCTTGAAGGTGGTACCGCTGGTCTGGCCGTCGCTTCCGGTGCCGCTGCCGTTGAATACGCTGTGCGTAATATCACCCAGTCCGGTGACCACATCGTCGCCGCCAAGAACATCTACGGTGGAACCTTCAACCTGCTGCGCCACACCCTGCCGCGTGACGGCATCACCACCACCTTCGTTTCCGCCGAGAACCCGCAGGAGTTCGAGGACGCCATCCAGGAGAACACCAAGCTCGTCTACTTCGAGACCTTCGGCAACCCGAACGCTGATCTGCCGGACTTCGAGGCAATCTCCGAAATCGCCCACAAGCATCACCTGCCGGTGATCGTGGACAACACCTTCGCCACTCCGTACCTGTTCCGCCCGCTGGAGCACGGCGCCGACGTCGTTGTGGAATCCGCCACCAAGTTCATCGGCGGCCACGGCACCACCCTCGGCGGCGTGATCGTGGAAGGCGGCAAGTTCAACTGGGCCGAAGTGCCGGGCAAGTTCCCGACCCTGACCGAGCCGGATCCGTCCTACCATGGCCTGAACTTCTATGAGGCCCTCGGCGGCGCCGCCTTCGTGACCCGCGTGCGCGCCATCCTGCTGCGCGACACCGGCGCCACCCTGTCTCCATTCGCCGCCTTCCTGCTGCTGCAGGGCACCGAAACCCTGTCCCTGCGCGTCGAGCGCCACGTCCAGAACGCTCTGAAGGTCGTCGAGTACCTGCAGACCGTGCCGGAAGTCGAGTCCGTCTCCCACCCGTCCATCCCGGGCCGTCCGGATCACGACCTGTACGAGAAGTACTTCCCGAACGGAGCAGGCTCCATCTTCACCTTCGATATCAAGGGCGGAAAGGATGCGGCTCGCGTCTTCATCGACAATCTGCACCTGTTCTCTCTGCTGGCCAATGTGGCCGACGCAAAGTCCCTCGTCATCCACCCGGCTTCCACTACGCACTCCCAGGAGACCCTGGAAGAGCTCGAGGACCAGGGCATTCACCAGGGCACCATCCGCCTGTCCATCGGCACCGAGAACATCGAGGACATTCTCGATGACCTGAAGGGCGGCTTCGAGGCCCTTCGCGCTTCCGGCTTGGCCAAGTGAGGTCGACAGGAGGGTTGACGGCCCGATGAGAAGGGGCGCGATGCTAATGGGGTGCATCGCGAATCATCGAGCCGCATGGGGTGCCTTCCGTCCGATAACTTGACTCAAGGAGTAGAAAGCTCGCACTGACGTCATGCAGTGCGGGCTTTCTTGCGTCTGTATGCCTCACACTGTTTGCGCAGAGGCATGAATAGTGTGAGACCTGAGACGACATAATCCTCAAGGATGAGGGCCGGCGCGTGGCCGACCGCCCAATTCAGTCTGGCGCACGATGGGGCGCGCCGTTATTTCTTCATAAGTTGGAATCATCATCCGGGCATAAGGCCCGGCCCAATATGGAGAGGCATTATGAACGTGCAGAACCCGTCCGCATCGCGCGGCATCGTTATTCAGGCCGTCGACTTGGTCAAGAACTACGGCACCGGCAGCAATATGGTTCACGCCCTGCGCGGCGTGAACGTGAGTTTCGAACGCGGCAAATTCACCGCCATCATGGGCCCATCCGGTTCCGGCAAATCCACGCTGATGCACACGCTCGCCGGTCTCGACTCCGCCACTTCCGGCCATATCTTGTTCGGCGGCGCCGACCTGACCCGCATGGACGACAAGCAGCTCACCTTGCTACGTCGCCACAAGATCGGCTTCATCTTCCAAAGCTTCAACCTGTTGCCCATGTTCACCGCAGAGCAGAACATCCTCATGCCGCTGACTTTGGCCGGTGATAAGCCCGACCGTGCCTGGTTCGATCTGCTCGTAGAAACCTTGGGACTCAAGCAACGGCTCAACCATCGTCCGAACGAGCTGTCCGGTGGCCAGCAGCAGCGCGTGGCCATCGCCCGCGCGCTGATTACCAAGCCGAAGCTGGTGTTCGCCGACGAGCCGACCGGCAACCTCGACTCCGTCTCCAGCGCCGAAGTGCTCGGCTTCCTGAAGCGTTCGGTCAACGAACTTGGCCAAACCATCATCATGGTCACGCATGATGCGGTCGCCGCGTCTTACGCCGACCGTGCGCTCGTGTTCGCCGACGGCCAGATCGTGGCGGACGTGAACAAGCCGACAGCAGACCAGATGAGTGAACTGCTGATGAAGGAACGTGAGGCCGCCACAATGAATGTGGCTTCCGCGAGACATTCCCGCTAAACGCACTGTAGAAGCATTCGAAGAAGGGAACAGAATCCACCATGTGGTCCATCACTTTGAAACTCATGCGAAAAACCAAGCGCATGCTCATACCCGCAGGCATCGCCATCATGATCGGCACGGCGTTCATCGCCAGCACCTTCCTGTTCGGCAATGCCATGAACGACTCCCTGACACGGCAGCTGACCGCCATGTTCGGAAACGCCAACTATGCGGTGAGCATCAACAGCTCCGACCTGAGCGATAAGGAACTCAACGAGGCGTATTCCAGCACTGTCGGCGACTTTCATCTCGACCAGATCGCCGGCATCGAAGGGGTTGGCGGCGTCCGTGCCTCGGTGGAAACCGGCGTCAGCGTTTCCAAGGGAGACAGCACCGTCAGCGGCGAGATCATTTCCACCGCGGCACAGAAGAACATGCTCCCCGTGAATATCACGGAAGGGGACCAGCCGAAGGATTCCAACGAAGTCGCGCTGCCGGAAGACATGGCGAAACAGTTGAACGTCGGCGTTGGAGACACTGTAAGCCTGACCTCCCGATATGCGGTAGGCGACGATGGCAAAGCCAAGGCGGACAACGTGCGCGTGGTAGGACTCACATCCGATCCGAACGGCGCCTACTCATACTATGGTGGTGCGATCGTAGGATCCAACAATCTGCTTGCCGCAATGCAGGGAGTGGACGATTTCAACGCCACCGGAACAACAATGGTGTATCTCGACCTTGCCTTGGATGGAAACAGCGTATCCGCAAAAACCATCAACGGTGTGAAAGCGTTGCTGCCAAAGCATTTCGATCTGATGTCACGACAGCAAATCAGTGACGAAAGCATCAAATCCTTAAGCGGCAACCAAACCAACATCGTCACCACATTCCTTATGTGCTTCGGCGTGCTTGCCATGTTCGTGGCGGCTCTGGTGATCGCCAACACGTTCCAAGTGCTCGTGGCGCAACGCCGCCGCACACTCGCCTTGCTACGCACCATCGGCGCAAAGAAAGGCCAACTGTATGGTTCCGTGCTGTTCGAAGCGGTGGTGCTCGGCTTCGTCGCATCCGTGCTTGGCGTGGTGCTGGGAAGCCTGCTCATGTGGGGCATGTGCGTCAGCGACATCATGCAAGAGGGTATGCGGTTCAACTTCTCCTGGCAAGCCGCCGTCGTACCTATTCTCTTCGGTATTGTGGTGACGGTGCTCGCATCCATGGGATCCGCACGTTCCGCCACCGCGGTAACGCCATTGGAGGCATTGCGCCCGATTGAACTGACCGACAACCATCGTTCCAGCCTTACGCGAGCCATAATCGGTATTCTGATGGTGGTGGTCGGTATCGCCATGGCCATATTCTCCATCTGGCAGGTGCAGGCCACCAACGGCGGCGAGGATGCGAGCGGCGATCAATTCACGATGATTCTGCTCATAGCCATCGCCGGTGCCGCACTGGTGTTCCTCGGCATGGTGGTCACCGCGGTATTCTGGATGCCGACCCTCATGAAGGGCGTTGGAGCGTTGGCCTCGCTGACAGGTCCTTCCGCAACAGTTGCACACGCCAACATTCAGAAGAATCCGCGACGCATCGCAGCAACCGGTGCCGCTCTGCTCATCGGTGTCACCTTGGTCTCCACCATCGCAACCGGTGCCGCTAGCGCCAAAGAGACTATGAATGGTGCGCTCGCCACCCGTTATAGCGTCGACATCGTGGCCATGGGCGATGACATCAGCCAGCAAATGGTCAAGGATGTATCTGACATCAACGGCGTGTCCGACACGTTGTATGCACCGGCGGTTTCCGTGACCTTGGAGAAAGCGGATGGAACCCAGCCTACGTCCGCATTGCTGGTCGGCGTGAAAAACATCGATCAGGTCAAGCAGGTCATGCGTGCCAACTTGGGTAACGCCTCCATCGACAGTGATAGCGTGCTCATGCCAACATACAATGCGCAAACCGGCAAGGAGCTGCAGTTCGCCAATGGCACGGCTGATTTCTCCACCGAATGGAACCAGGACGGCGACGCTACGCGTTCGCTGACATTGCAAGCAAACCAAGCCGATTACCGTCGCGTATCCGCACAGTATGGAGCTGTCGGATTCGTGGATGAAAGCCATTTCACCAATGGTGACCTTGACGCCGCCACCCATGTGTTGCTGGTCAAGGCAGATACTGACAAATCGGGAGTTTCCGTTGACGGCATCTACAACAACATGCAGGCCGCATTGGAGAAGAGCACTGATGCAACAGTGACCGGACCGATTGCCGAACGCATCGAATGGGCGAACATGATCGACTCCATGATGATGCTTCTGGTGGGGTTGATCGCCGTGGCCGTGCTCATCGCACTTGTCGGCGTAGCCAACACGCTGTCGCTGTCAGTGATCGAACGCACCCGAGAATCCGCCACACTGCGTGCCATCGGCATGACTCGAGGCCAGTTGCGACGCTCCCTCGCGGTGGAAGCCCTGCTCATCTCGCTGGTATCCGGCATCTCGGGCGTACTACTTGGCACACTGTTCGGCTGGCTGGGCGCATACGTGGTGTTCAGCATGTACGGCAAAGTGGTGTTCCCGTTCGAATGGGGCATTAATGGCATCGTACTCGCCGTGGCAGCCGTGGCAGCACTGCTCGCCAGCGTATTCCCCGCACGCAGGGCAGTGAGCACGCCTCCTGTTGAGGCGCTCGCCGAAGCCTAAGCTTCATAGCAAACACAACGAAAAGGACTCCTGCCACAAACATGGCAGGAGTCCTTTTCGCGTATCATGCATACGCAAAACAACAAATCAATCAGACCAAATGGTTTTCGTAAGCGAACACCACCGCCTGCACACGGTCACGTGCATTGATTTTCGCCAGAATATGCGCCACATGCGTTTTCACCGTCGGCAGGCTGATGAAAAGCTTGTCGGCAATCTCCTGATTCGACAATCCATGCGCGATCTCAATAAGCACTTCGCGCTCGCGATCGGTCAGCTCGTCCAATTCCGGATCGGTATATGTTGAATCCGTAGCAGAAGTAGTTGCGGAATTTTCAGGCCTACCGACGTTCGTAGCCATGAAGTCGCCTTCCATCATTTTCTCGATAAGACGTTTCGTGGCGGACGGTGCGATAATCGCATTACCTTGAAAAACCGTGCGAATCGAATTCAGCAACGTTTCCGGTTCCGTATCTTTCAGCAGAAAACCGGAAGCTCCGGCAGTGATCGCAGCCATAACATATTCATCCAAATCGAATGTCGTCAGAATGATCACTTTGGTATGAGTGACTTCTGATTGCGTTCCATCGGCAGCAAAGCGATGCTGCAACGCACTGATCTGCCGAGTCGCCTCAATACCATCCATGCCGGGCATACGCACATCCATCAACACCACGTCAGGATGCAGCGTTTCCGCCAACGCCACAGCCTCTGCACCATCGCGAGCCTGCGCCGCAACCGTCATATCAGGCTGGGAGCCGATCACCATGGCGAAACCGGCGCGTACCAATTCCTGATCATCGGCAATGACCACACGAATCTTCTGTTCTTCACTCATACTCTCCACCTTATCGGCATTGTTCCGCTCACAGCGCGAAACAAACCCTTAAATCTCCCTGAAAAACTTGAATCGGCTATCGAGGCACGCGCTGCAGCTGCTCCTCCAATGGTGCTGCGGGCCTCAACTGCAGTTCGCTCGCACTACCGGCATGAGCGTCATCGCTGAAACCAGTCTCACGAAGCACGCCAAGCAATTCGCGCATACGCTTAAGCGCGGCGCGCCCCTGCTCGCCAATGGCTTTGAACGCTGCGGAAATCTCGTCGGCGGTAGTCTCTTTGCCTTGTGCTTCGGCGCTATCCAGCATGCGGATACCATCGACGGCTTGACTAATCACGCTGTTCAACGTGGCGGTGACTTCAGCCTGAATGCTGGCACTGATACGGTCACGTTCCATATTCGCCGCGAGAATACGCTGCTTCTCCTGCTCGGCCACCAGTGCCTCTTCGCGAGCCTGCAACACCAGTGCGTTTGAATCACTGGAACGCGCCCAACGTGCCCACGCCATGATGCCGGCGCACAGCATCAGCACTGCAACCGTATACATGACGCCGGTAAAGAATGCTGCACTACTACTTGACGTGGCTGAAACCGGTTTTGTTAAGCCCACGGAAGCGGCGATGGCGCCGAACAAGGTAGTGTATCCGTGTTGATCAGCTGCGATTTTCAAGCCCATCAGAGCTGAACAGGTGACAGCGGCAAGACCGGTCCAACGCCATGCGTGTTCACGCCCATACAATACGGCTGAATACAGCGCACACAGCGACGCTACGATATGTCCAACCTCAATCAATCCCAAAAAAACCAATTGCACAACCGACAATACGAACACAATAAGCGCGCAAGTCTCGGGGAACCTGCGTCGAAGAGCCAGTGCCAGCAAGCAGCATGCGGCGATCGCATGAGAGAGCTGTGCATCGCGTGAACTATCAAAAAAGAATGTAATCGACATGCGATTCAGCAGCATGACCAATACCACGGCACCAACGGAATCCATGAGCACATAATGGTGCTGCGTCCACGCGGAAACACGTTCCACCCAATTCAGCCCTCGCGAATTGGATGTATTTGCAAGTTCTACGGATTTCAGTTTCAGCGATGTGAGCAAATCATGCAGATTGGGTGCGGTGATGCGCAAGTGTTGCAGGGCGTTCGAACGATGGTCGCGACCGGTTGGTTGGTTGGTTTCCTGCGTCTGTTCCGATGGTTGATCGGGGATTCGCGCCGATATGTTGACGGCTGTGTGAGATGCGATTGCTTCGTCGGATAATTTCGCTTTGCTGGATATGGCAGTTGTGTTGCAAGATTCGGACTGTTCCGAGGCATACTGTTCGCCGGTTTCGTCTGTCGCTGGCTCTTTACCGCCGTAAGGCAGGGTGGCCATAACTTCGAAGCCTCCGCCGAGTTGAGGGCCAGCCTGCAATGAGCCTCCGGCCGATTCGATGCGTTCCTTCATGCCCAACAGGCCGTAACCTGGCGTATGCCCGTCGATATTGGCCGCCGCGCCACGACCATTGTCGGTGACGGTCAAAGTGAGTAAACCGTTGTTCCATGACTCTTTAATATGCACATCGACGTGCGGCCCCGCATACTTGCGGATATTCGTCAGCGCCTCCTGCACTACATGGTAGGAAGCTATCGAGGCTTGTTCACCGAGTTGTTCTGGGCTGGCGGTGCCGGTGATATTCCATCGGATTCGAATGTCGGGGGAGACGTTTCGCGCTTGTTCCACAAGATTGCCTATATCGTTATAATCGGCGTGCGGTGAACCCCCGAATACTCCCAGAAGACGTTGCATGTCATGCAGTGCGCGTTCCGATTCGTGTCGAATCGTCTCCATGGTGTTTCTAGCCACCGCGGGATCATGCGTGCCTGCATAGCGGCCGCCATCAGACTGCACGATGATGATTGATAGGGTGTGCGCCACCACATCATGCATGTCGCGTGCGATGCGTGCTCGTTCCGCCAACGCGGCGATATCGCGTTCGTCCTGGTCTCGTGCGGCGATCGCCTCATTGCGTTCCCGCATCATACGAACGGTTGCCAGACGGGCACGCTGCCAGAACGCTACAATGACGGTGGAAATAATGCATACTTCGAAAATCGGCGTCAGCACCAACATGTATTGCGCCACCATGTTGGCGACTTCCGACATGGATGTTCCTGTGTAGATGGAGCCGAGAGTGTCTTCCGTGACCATTGAGCCATTTGGATTTGAGCCATTCCAACTGCTCCACGTATGCACTTTGCCACCGGTGAGCAGCGGCCCATTGGTCATGGTCCATGCCATCAACGCCGAAGCCAGAAGACCGATGGCCAACGCTAGAATAATGAAGGCTTTCGTGTTTTTGGGATTGCCGTAGACGATCACCGAATACAGCATGACCAATGCCAGAATATCGGCGCCCAATATGCAAGGGCCGAATATGAGATGCGTCAAGGCCAATGCCACACAGAGCAACGCTCCGGTCTGTGGCCGCCATCGACGGATCAGCAGCGGGATCAGCATTGCCGCTTCCCACGCCATCTGTATGGAAGGATTAAGGTCAAACAGCAATCCCGGATTATAGGTGATGCTGCCGGTCACGCCGAACAGCAGAACACCTATAACAAGCGTGAGGATGAGATCGCCTGCGAAGACATGACCATGCATCCACGACAGGAAACGCTGCTTGAAATTCGACATACGCTCCACCCTAGCGCCAGATATGCTGTGACGCCATCGTGCGCAGGAATGAAATAACGGTAAGATAAAGCCGCTTTTGTGAGGTAAGGTTATCTCCGCATGTGGGTGAGATGGAATCCATCAAGAAGTCACTACCCGCATTGAATATGCCGATGACGCCAAGGAAAGGTGAATGCATGACGTTGCTGAGCGAATACTACGTGCCCGGATTGCATATTGAGGATCGTTCCATCAAGGTGCCGTTGGATTGGGCGGGTCACGAGCCCGGTCATGGGTTCGATGGCGAATCGATCAGCCTGTTCTACCGTGTGGTCACCGCTCCCGAACATGTGCATGACGACCTGCCGTTGCTCGTGTTCCTGCAGGGTGGTCCCGGCGGTTCCGGTCCGCGTCCGCTCGGCCCAAGTTCCGATGGTTGGATCGAGGAAGCGATCAAGCATTTCCGCGTGGTGTTGCCGGATCAACGTGGTACGGGGCGTTCGTCTCGTGTCGACACGCATGTGATTGAGGGCATGGACGGCGACGGCAAGGCCGGTGCCGCGTTTTTGAAGCGTTTCCTCGCCGATTCGATCGTTCGTGATTTCGAGCATCTGCGTCGTACCGAATTCGGGGGCGCACGTTGGGTCACGCTTGGTCAAAGCTATGGCGGATTCCTGACGCTGACGTATCTTTCGCTGTTTCCGCAAGGAGTTATCGCCAGTTTCACCACGGGTGGCATTCCGCATGTTCCCGCCGATGCGACCGACGTGTACCGTCATACGTTCCCACGCATGGTGGCAAAGACGAAGCAGTTCTACGAGCGTTACCCGATCGATATCGAACGTGCCGCGGCCGTTGCCGACGTTCTGCAGTCGCGTAAGGTTGCATTGCCGGACGGCGATCCGCTCACGGTGGAACGTTTCCAATGCTTGGGATCCGATTTCGGTATGAAGCCAAGTTTCGAACGCGTGCATTGGATTCTTGACCAGGCATTCCTTGACGGCGACGGGTCGGCCTCGACCTCGGCGGAACTGTCTGACGAATTCCTGTCTTCCGTGATGGATGCGACTTCATCTCGCCCGCTGTATTGGCCGTTGCAGGAGTTCATCTACGCCAATGGTGAGCTGGAAACGCCGATTTGCTGGGCCGCCCAGCGCGTGCGTGGCGAGTATCCGGAATTCGCGGGTGACATTCGTCCGCTTAATTTCACCGGCGAGGCCATGTTCCCGTGGATGTTCGAGCAGGAACGTGCGTTGCGTCCGTTCAAACCAGCCATGGACGTGCTTATGGAAGACACGCATTTCGGCACGATCTACGATGCCGACCAGTTGGCGCGCAATGAGGTTCCGCTGCAGGCTGCCGTCTATTTTGACGACATGTATGTCGACTCCGGTCTGCAATTCGATACGCTGTCCCGTGTGGGACGATCGCACTATTGGACCACCAACGAATTCGAGCACGACGGCGTACATGGTTCCGTGGTGTTCAAGCACCTGTTCGACGAGGCGTTGAACAGGGGAGACCTGGAAGAACTGTTCTGACATTCCCGAAATTCTCCGAAACCATCGCATCCAAAACAATTACGTCCATTAGAAAAGACGACAAGGAGGACACCATGTCCAATCCAACCATCGGATTCATCGGATACGGCAACATGGCGCAGGCCATCGCCGAAGGACTCGTCGCAGCCGGCGCCGTCGACGGTGCCGACATCGTGGCTTGCGCCGCGCATTACGACAAGCTGGAAAAGACCACGATGAAAGTGGGTGCAAAGCCATTGCACAACGCGGCCGAAGTCGTTGCAGCGTCCGACATGGTCGTCATCGCCATCAAACCGTACCGAATCGAAAGTGTCATCAAGCCAGTCATCGGCGCGATTGCCGACGAAGACAAATTCGTCGTATCCATCGCGGCGGGCTGGGATCTTGACAAATACCGAGACTTGTTCGGCGCCGATTTCAACGCGGCGCATATCCAATGCACCATTCCGAACACGCCGATGGCCGTCGGCAAGGGGGTACTCGTCACCGAAGCCGACAACACGCTGACCGACACGCAAGCCGAAGTGTTCGAGCGGCTGTTCTCATCGATCAGCCTCATCGAACGCGTTGATTCCGCGCATATGGGCATTGGCATGTGCATTGCAGGCTGCGCACCGGCATTCACCGACATGTATATCGAGGCGCTCGGCGACGCGGGCGTGAAATACGGCCTGCAACGTGCCACCGCCTACCGTCTAGCCGCGAAGATGGTGGAAGGCGTCGGTGCGCTATACCTCAAAAACGAAACCCATCCGGGCGTCATGAAGGACGCCGTCTGCTCGCCGGGCGGCACCACAATCAAGGGTGTGACCTCGCTGGAGGAAAGCGCGTTCCGCGGTGCGGTCATCAAGGCCGTCGACGCCATCGAAGCCTAATACTAAGCTAGGGAATCATGTCTCTTACTATCGGAATCGTCGGACTGCCCAACGTCGGCAAGTCCACCATGTTCAACGCACTGACCCGCAACAACGTGCTGGCCGAAAACTACCCGTTCGCCACCATCGAGCCGAACACCGGTATCGTGCCGCTTCCGGATGATCGTCTGCCTGTGCTGGCCAAGCTGGTCAACACGGAGAAGATCGTGCCGGCCACGGTGACCTTCGTGGACATCGCCGGCATCGTCAAGGGCGCCTCCGAAGGCGAAGGCTTGGGCAACAAGTTCCTGGCCAACATCCGCGAGGCGGACGCGATCTGCGAGGTCGTGCGCGCCTTCGAGGACGACGACATCGTCCACGTCAACGGCAAGGTGGATCCGGCCGACGACATCGACACCATCAACACTGAGCTGATCCTCGCCGACCTGCAGACCATCGAAAACGCGCTGCCCAAGCTGGAGAAGGATCTGCGCGGCAAGAAGATCGAGCCGGCCTACATGGACGCAGTCAAGCAGGCAAAGACCATCCTTGAAGCCGGCGAGACGCTCGACAAGGCCGCACGCGAAGGCCGCTTCGACAAGGATTCCGTCTACGACCTGCATCTGATGACCGCCAAGCCGTTCATCTACGTGTTCAACGTGGACGACAACGAGCTGGCCAACAAGGACCTGCAGGCTAAGCTCGCCGCATCCGTGGCTCCGGCTCCGGCCGTGTTCCTCAACGCTCAGTTCGAGGCAGACCTGACCGAGCTCGACGAGGCGGATGCCCGCGAAATGCTGGCCGACGCTGGCTTGAGCGAGTCCGGTCTCGACCAGCTGGCCCGCGTGGGCTTCGACATCCTCGGCCTGCAGACCTTCCTGACCGCAGGCGTCAAGGAAGTGCGCGCCTGGCAGATCCACAAGGGTTGGACCGCTCCGCAGGCTGCCGGCGTGATTCACACGGACTTCGAAAAGGGCTTCATCAAGGCCGATATCGTCTCCTACGACGATTTCGTGGCTGCCGAAGGCTCCATGGTCAAGATCAAGGAGGAAGGCAAGCTACGTCAGGAAGGCCGCGACTACGTCATGGCCGACGGAGATATTGTGGAGTTCAAGTTCAATGTTTCCAAGTAGGGTCTTTAGACCCTGCAAAACGGCGTGATTCCAAGGGGTCCGGAGTGTCGGAACGTTGGAATCACGCCGTTTTTCGATTTACGGAAAACCGCCGTTTTACGCACGTATTCCGCCGTTTTACGCGGCGATAGAGTGTAAATAGAGTGCACTTCGGAAACACCGGAGGACACTCGCCGCAACGGTTCTCGCCATGTGCGTGGACGCTCATTGAGTGCTCTCGGACACAAGGAGAACACCATGACGGCGAAGACCTCACGGAAGACGGGCGGACGGTCGCGGCGCACGAAGGGCGCGGGCAGCATCATCCACCGCGCGGATGGACGATGGGAGTTCCGCCGCGAGATCAGCCGGGACCCCGCGACCGGCAAGCGGCGGTTCATAGCGGCGACCGGCCGGACGAAGGCCGATGCCCGCGAACGGTTCGACGCGAAGGTCGCCGAGATGGAACGCACCGGCCTGCTGCCCGGCGCCAAGAGCCCGTACCTGAAGGATTACGCGGAGCGGTGGCTGGAGGAATACCGGCTCAACGTCAAGCCCACCACGTACCGCACCCGCGCCGGCAGGATTCATGCGTGCATGGAGGTCATCGGCTGTATCCGCCTCACCGAGCTGACCCCTGACCATATCCGCCAATGCATGCGCGTGCTTTCCAAACGGCTCGCGCCCTCCACGCTCAAGGACCATTTCGTGAGCCTGAAGATGATGCTCGACCAGGCCGAGCTCGAGGAGCTCATCCCCGTGGATCCGTGCCGCAGGGTCAAGCCGCCAAGGGTGGAGCCCACCGAGACCAGGATCCTCTCGCCAGACCAGCCGAAGCAGCTGATCGAGGCCGTGCCCAACCGGGGAGCGAAACGACGCGGACCGGCCCTGACCGTGGACGTTGACGAATCCTGGATGCTGCTGTTCGAACTCGCGTTCGCGGCCGGCATGAGGGAAGGCGAACGCTACGCGCTCATGCCCTACGAGCTCGAACAACGCGACGGCGTGCCCGGCATCAACGTACAGCAGCAGATCCAGCAATACGGCAGGCCGGAACAAGCCGTCATACCCGCCTGGCTCAAAGCCGAGCACCTGTACGGCATCCTGTGGCTCACCACGCCCAAGACCCGCGCCGCGCACCGGTTCGTGCCCATATCCATGAGCCTGTGGCAGCGATTGTGGGCGCGCGTCAAACGACTCGGCATCGGCCCGCGCCAGCTCATATTCACCAACTCGCGCGGCAACCCGATACGCAGCAGCACCGAACGCTACAACTGGAACAAGGCTCTGAAGGCCGCGGGCCTTCCACCGGTCACCATCCACAGCGCACGCCACTGGACCGCCAGCATGACGGCCCGCGCCAACATGCCCGACGACGCACGCACCGCCATCATGGGCCACACCAGCATCACGATGACCAACCACTACACCCACAGAGACGAAGCCAGCCTCGCCAAACTCCTCGGTCAGGCCATACCCGACCTCCACGACGACGCCGACATCATCGAAGCCGAGGTCATTGAGGAAGCCTCATAAACGAAACAAACGAAAGCCCCCGGCGCTCACAATGAGTGTCGGGGGGCTTTCGCCTATTCAACGGGATGTTTGCGCGGCCTGCCGCCACCGACCCCACGACCGGGACGGGCCGCGTTCCACCGGTCGATGGTCTCCGGCAGCCAGCCGCGCGTCGTGCCAATCAGCGCGTCCGGCTTCGGCAGGTTGTAGCCCTTCGCGGCTGGATTCTTCACGCCGAGGCGCTCGCCGACCTCCTTGAGGCTCAGGAAACGTTCGGTCATCGTTCTCCTCCCGCGAGGTATCCGAAGACGCCGGCGGCGGCTCCGAAGATCCCGGCGGCGATGGTCCGTCCGCCGATGGCGAGGATGAGGCACATCGCGCCGCATGCCAGCGAGACGAACCTGTATGCGCTTTTTGCGTTCATGATGATTCATGGATTAGTCTGGGAAAGGAGCCGTAGCTCCGGATAGTAGGGTTATTCGGAATCTACGGCTCTTGCTCTACCTGCGTGGCCTGCGCCGCCTGCGTGGCGGTTTTGGCTTCGGCTTGGGCGATGGCTCGCTGCCGTTGGACTTGAGCGCGGCGATGACGGCCGCAATCCCGACAAGCAGGGAGCCGATGGCTTCGATCGCTTTCCAGACCTCGTCCATGTTCACCTCCTTTCACTGTTCTGTTTTGCTGACATAACTAATATACCTCAATTATGCAAGTATGTCAAATCAGAAACAATCGACACGACCGCAACCATCTGTAAAATCTACGTAGGGCCGCAATGAGACGGCTGCAAAACGATAGATTGGGGCATGATGCCAAACGGACAGCATACGGCGAAGAAGAAAACGTCCCTACCAAGAATCATTGGCATGATTGCGTTCCGAGCGCTCGCCGCCATAGCCTGGCTGTTCGCGTTGTTGTTCGTGGTTGCCGGATTCAAGGTAAACCTTTTGGGGCTCATATTCGGGATAATCGTGGCGGTGGCACTGGCTTTCGTGGGATTGGTGCTCTGGATCATAGGTGACATGATCAAAGACCCGGAAGAATTCAAGAGAAAGCAAGCCAAAACCGCGACCGAAAAGACCGAGGGAAGCATAGCTGGCATCACAGGGCAAGCTGATGCGCGAACGATTCTAGACTCCACTGCCTCGGCTGTTGACCTTCCTGAGGAACCGTTCGTGGCCGGTGCCGCAGGTTTCCATGCCGAGAAAAGCTCAGACGACCACATCCGTAACGAAAGCGGTGACCACCCTGATGCCGATTACATCGTTCTCGATCTCGAGACCACTGGCTTCAGTCCGAAGACATGCGGCATTATCGATATCGGAATCGTGTACGTCAAAAACGACGAATCGATTGGCGAATACTCACAACTTATCAATCCCGGCATTCTGATACCGCCTGAAATAACCAATTTGACCGGTGTCGACGATGACATGCTCAAAGAACAACCGAGAATCGTCGATGTCATACACGAGCTACGCCGCCGAATCGGCGACCTGCCCATACTCGGCCACAACATCCAATTCGACATCGGATTCCTCAACCAGGCATTCCAAGACGCCGGACTTCCCAACCTCGGCAACGAGACCTTCGACACTGCGGATCTCAGTCGGGAGAAATACCCGACTGCCACCAGCCACACCCTCCAAGACGTCATGCGACGCACCGGCATCAACAAAACCGAGGAACACCGAGCGCTCGCCGATGCCAAAGACACCCTGGAATGCTACAAGAGACTCAAAGCCATCACGGCACCCCAACAAGTCAGTGACGATGACGAGCAGATCACCTTGCGCCAGAAGCGGCAGAAAACCCAGACGGTATTCCGCAGCCGCCACATGGCCAACGCCGGAATCGAACTGCGCAATGAAAAACCCTATGGAATCGTCATACCCTCCAAAGGCGGCGTCGAAATCGTAGGCGAAGAAGAACACCAGGACAAACTCAATGAGTACGGAGCCGGCGCATGGTTCTGGGTCGAACTCCAACGAGGAGAAAACCCGAAAGGCACCCACATGGGAGAACCCACCATCCTCGTCACCCTCGACGGCGAACAAATCGGATGGATGACGCCCACCAACACCTCACGCCACTACCACCAAGTCCCCAAGATCGGCGGCGTCGCGCTCGCCCACACCAAATCAGGGAAAACCGCAGCCGTTAAACTCGACGTCCGCGTGGAAATGCCGGAGGCTGAGACCCCTTCGGAGGAATACAAGACGGCGCTCGCCGAATCCCGCCTGATGACGCAAAACAAATCCCCAATGGCATCTCAGACTCAGCAGGGGGCTCTGACATCTCAGAAGGCAAGAGCCGCAGGAGAAGACGCGGAGACAAACATGTCCACATGGGGAACCGCAAACAAAATGCCCCACAAGAAAGACATCACCGGCCCCAAACGCACTCCGATCAAACTGAACGACAATGCCAGCGAGACGCTGGATCAATACGAAGACGGCACGCTGCTATGGGCGCTCCTGCGGAAGACTGTTGTCGACGGCATGCTGGGCGTGCAGGTCAAAATCGGCCGAAAGCAGATCGGGACACTGGACCTGACGGACAATGCGGCATGCCTCGACCTGATTACAGATAACGGAGCCATGTCGAAAATCGAAATCGGAACCCAAGGCGGATTACGAACAGCTACCGCACTCATACGATAGGCCAAACAACATAATCAAGCCCCGGCGCTCGCACGAGCGACCGGGGTGATTTATATTCTAACGATTTTTGAGGCACATATTCTAGATGGATTGCCGAGCGGGGAGATGGCCCTGCGCCCAATTGACGTAGATTCTACAGAATTTTCTTTGCGGCCTCATCGACCGGTTTGTCGAGATAATCAGGGACTTCGGCGCTTGCTTGAATTCTCCGCAAGAGTTCCTGGCTGAGCTCCAAGGTCGTGTACTCGGATAGCGAGTAGCCCCTTGCGGCTTTGCTGGCCTCTTCCTCGGTCAGTGAGCCAAGGATTACGAGAGCTTCGATTGGCGAACGGCCGAAGGCTCGTGCGATTGTGATCGCATCATCCGAGACAAAGGCGTCTTCCGTCCATTTGCGATGAAATGTGGCGACGGTCATGCCGACCTTTTTGGCGAGCTCTCGGTTGCTCATATTGCCGCCGGAGATCTCCTCAATCCATTTCGTGAATGCACTCATGTTTACCTCCTAACCATGTGTCTCATTTATTAAACATACCGTATCAAATACGGTTTGACAACCGTTCAAGTTGTGGTACAGTTCGTTTAAGAAATTAAACACTTTGATTAAGGAGTGAGACATGGACGGGCTGGTCATATCCCCTAAGTTCCTCGCCTCGTTGGAAGAGGAGCGCAAACTCAGTCATCCGGCATTTGTTGCCGCCTGTGGATTGACGGAGGAGCGGTACAAGGAGTTGACCAACGGCAAGACGCCATCGGCAGTGGAAATCATAAGAATCGTGTCCGGATTCCAGCTAACCAATGGAGTCCCGATGGTGCCGCGCTCGCAGAAGTTGGTGGCGTGATGTGCGTCAACGTTTCCTACTCGTCATTGCCTGAAAGTCTTAGGTCTCGATTGGCCGCGGTCTTCGGAATGAAGCCCGGTGAGGTCGCCCGGTTCGAAGAACATCCACTGCAGGTCGAATACCTGGACAACGGCACCGCGCTGGTCCATGTCACGAAAGTCGTGCTGACGGACGCGGCCGCACTGCAGCACCTGCTGTCTATAGACGGGCCGGCATCGCCATCCGGAGATGTTCACGCTTCGTCGCATCAGGCGAAGGGAGCCAGCTGATGGTTATATCCGTTTGCACCCCACCCCAGATCGCTGATTCAACGAAGTCGAAGCTCGTGGATGATCCCTTGGGCATGTCGCCCAGCTCGTATGACTTGTCGCCATTGTATTCCGCCCTCACATCGAACGCATCGAAAGCGTTGCGGTTCGTGACCTCGTACACGACGCTGCGGGGTCGCGACTGCTCGAACCCCCAGACGGGAACGGCGGCGGCTTTCGCCTGCGCCATGGTGTTTTTGGCGATACCGGCAGGCGTGGCCTGGCTGCTGCGTTTTTTCTCGGACGATCATCCGATCCTGTTCTGGATCGTGATGGCCCTGGTTCTGTTCCTCGAATTCAATTTCATGGTTTCCCTTGAATCGAAGGGAACGGTGTTATGAACGAGACAACCAAGGAAGCGCTGGCCGGGCTCATGGAGGACTCCGGCAGATACGAGTTCACGGACGCCACGCCATACGGCATCGTGTTCAGCACCGCGCCCGGCAAGTTCGAGATCGGCGTCACCCAGCTCATGCTCGACAACCAGGGCCACCTGTTCAGCCTCGACGCGGGCTGGGGCGGCGAACACGTGTTCGTCACCGGCACCCCGCGCCAGATTCTCCAACGCCTCACGGCCAAGATCAAGAGCTTCTAAGGAGACCGACATGAGCGAACCGAAGAACGCCGAAGCATTGAAGGACACGAGCCGTGTGCCACTGGGAGAGCGGCAGGCATGGTCGCCCGCCCAAGCCGCTCAGGTGTACTCACTCGACTACGAGGGGGTACGCCTGGCGATCAACAACGGTGACCTCGACACATTCCGCCCGCCGAACCGCTTCGGCAAGCCAGGCCGACGCAGGGTCACGAAAGCCGCTATGGATCGCTGGATCCGCGGCATGGAGGAATAACCCATGAACACGGACAAGACCACAACCGACTGGCCATACACACGAATCGAGGCCATCATGCTCGCCGCCGTCACGCTGCTCGCCCTGGCATGGCTGCTCACGCACGACGGATGCATGCACCCCGTGGGCAACACCATCGCCCTGATCGTCTACGTGGGCTGCGGCGCGGCGCTCGCCACACCGTGGGCGGTGCAGAAACTCGAACCATATCTCACCGACGACGAACAGGAAGAGGAGGAGTAGATGGCGAAGGATCCAAGCATGGTCATCATCCGCGGCAGACTCGCCGCGGACCCGGAGCTCAGAACCGTCGGCGCACAGGCCACGCCGGTCGTGAACCTGCGCATCCTGTCCAGCGGCTGGGAGAAGGACACGGCCGGCCAGCCGGTCGATCTGACGCCCACGAGCTGGAACTGCGAGGCATGGCGCGGTCTGGCCGAACACATCGCCGCGAGTCTGGCGAAAGGCTCCCAGGTGATCGCGGTGGCAAGGCCGAAGACCGACCGGTTCACCGCGCAGGACGGCACGGAGCGATGGTCCACGAGATACGTCATCGACGACATCGCTGCCAGCCTGCAGCGCGCCACCGTGCAGATCACGAAAACAAACGGTGGCCGGAACGGCGGACGATACCAGGCCGCGCCGACTCCCGCGCAGGGTTATGCGGGAGCCGTAGGGAACGATGACGATTTCGATACCGGGGAGTGGTGATGACCAAACCGAAGTACACGCAGCAGGAGCTCGAACAACTGTATGCCATCGCTTTGCGCGACGGCTGGGACCAGCTGGAGCAGTCCGAACGGCTCGCCGTGGGACGGTACTGCAGGAAACACGGCCTGCAGCGCCCCGGCGTCACGCCGAGCGTGATCACCCAGCCGGTGCGGGCCGGAACCGAAGGCGACAAGCCCGCCGAATCCCGGCCGGAGCCGCTGGCCTCACTGCTGTCGGATCCCACTGAGACGAAACCAGTGGAATCCGAAGCCCGGACGGTGGAAAAGGACGAGGATCTGGCGTTGCTGCGCTCGGTCCGGTTCATCGCGGACTGGCCCGCCGACATCCACGTCAAGCCCGCACGGCCGGAAAGTAAATGGTCGAAACCCGCCAAAGCCCTGCGCAGATTCGAGGGACGCATCGCCGTCATCGGCGAGAACATGGAGCGTCGCGCCGCGTTAAACCTCAAGCAGCGGATCCTGCATGGCGGCATCAAGGCCTTCACGCCCAAGGGCGCCTACCGTGTGGAGGTGGCGCCCGACCACCGGCACGAAGGTAAATGGATAGTCTGCGCCCAATATCCGGGCGACAATCCGAAAACCGCGAAGAGGCCACGATGAATACGACGCATGTGATCGTCGTCGAAATCCCCAAACCATTGTGGAAGAACGACAACGGCTCGCACGGCAACTGGTACGCGCACAACCGGCTCATGCAGACCCTCAAACGCCTCGGCTGGGCCGAAGCTGCCGACTGGAGAAACCGGCACGACGGAGTGAGCTTCGAGCATTGCCGGCTCGACGTGTACGTGCAGTACCCGCCCAACGGCCGAAGCCGCGCCGACCCCAGCAACGCCGACAACGTAGGCAAACCCATCATCGACGGCTTCACCAAAGCGGGCCTATGGCCGGACGACAACTGGAGGCACGTGGAAGGCCCCTTCTACCGGATGAGCCCCACCATCGCACCCAAAGGCCTGCACAGGCTCGAATTCCACATCACCGAAACCACCGAAGGAGACGACAAGCATGGCCAAGCGTAAGCACGGACGCCAGCAGCTCGAACACCAACGCCAACGGGCACGCCGCAAACGCCTGCCCCGCACCCCGATGCCCACCACCATGTCCAACGACCTCAAGGAACAGTGACCCGCCCCCATGGAAACCAACGCCACAAGCCCGCTGATCGTGGACATCCCCGCCACGCAGCTCAAGCCGAACCCGGCCAACCCGCGCAAGAGCGTGGGCGACGTGACCGAACTCGCCGCCAGCATCAAGGCCCAGGGACTCCAGCAGCAGCTGCTCGTCACCCCGGCCGGCAACGATAAGGACGGCAAACCCCTCTACCGGATCGTCATCGGCCACCGCCGCTACCAGGCCTGCATCAAAGCCGGCCTGAGCATGATCCCCTGCACCATCCGCGACCTCACCGACAGGGAGGAACGCGAGATCATGCTCATCGAGAACACGCAACGTGCCGACCTGACCCCCATCGAGGAAGCCGACGGATACCAAGGACTCCTCGACCTCGGCGCATCGATCGACGAACTCGCCGACAAAACCGGCCGCAGCGCCAGCTTCGTGCGCCGCCGCATCAAGATCGCCGGCATCCCGCAGACCACCCGCGGCAAAGCCAAGGACTTCAGCCAGCTCACCCTCGGCCAGCTCGACGCGCTCGCTGAATTCAACGACGACCCCGAGACGCAGGCGAAGCTCGCCGAGAAAGCCGAAAGCCCGGACTGGCGGTGGGAACTCGAGAACGCGCGCGACCACAAACGCATGAACCAATGGCGCCAGGCCGCCGACGAATACATCACCGCCAACCACCTGCACGCCATCAAGGTCAAGAACCTGTGGACCGACATGGACGGCTACGGCGCCACCCACGCACCCACCACGTCGAAACCATTCGCCGAATCATGGAAGGAATACCTGAACAACGGCGGCAACCCCGCCAGCCTCATCCTCACCACCGAAAACTCCTGCTACGGATGGGCCGAACCCACGACCCCCAAGGATCCCACGGAAAACACCGCGAAGGTCGAACGACTCAAGGCCATCACCGCCAAGGAACGCGAACGCAAGACCAAACTACGCGAATACACGACCACCAGCAGCCGCCTCCGACGCGAGTGGATCCGCAAAACCAGCACCGACTGGACCGGCCAGCAGATGCGCGACGCCATCCAAACCCTCGCCAGACTCGAAACCATCGGCACCGGCACCTACCTACCCACCGGCCTCGACGCCAACCAACGCGACCAGATGATCACCGCCTACAACCAGATCAGCGGCAAACCCCTGCCCGACGAGCACAAGAACCCGAAGGAAGGCATCTACCACCTCGACACCACGGCCAACCTCAACGAGCTGCGCCGCCGGGCCGACAAACCCGGCCAGGAACTCCGCCAACTCACCCTCGTCATGCTCGCCCGCCAGGAAGCACGCATCACCCCCGAAACATGGGACGACACCGGTTACGGCAGCACCCTCAAAACCGTCAACGTCTACTACCAGGCGCTCGCATGGCTCGGCCACCAACCCAGCAGCCGCGAACAACAGGCACTCGACGGCAGCCTCACCACCCGGAAGGACCAGCAATGAGCCCGCAACACGAAACACAACGCATGAAACGCCAACAGGCGCTCGCCGTAGGCCGCATCGACACCGCCAGCACCCTCACGGACACGCTCATCAGCATCGTCAACGCGATCCGCGACCAAGGAGCCCCCGAAGACACCTTCGAACACCTCACCCAGGCGCTCACAGGCCTCAACCAGACCCGAAGGGCGCTCGCCGCCGCATCACGCAGCCTCTACCGGCATTCGGAGGAACAGCCATGAGCCGCAGGGAAGCCAGAGGCCGTCTCGACCGGCTCGCGCCCACCATGAGGGAACTGCTGATCGCGCTCTTCAACCACACCATGCTGCCCGCCACCTCCAACAACAGCCGCACCTTCGCCGCATTGGAGGAACGCGGGCTCATCCAACCCGACTTCTACGACAACTGGGCGCTCACCGACGAAGGCCACAAAACCGCGCTCGACCTACTGAAAAGGAGATAACCATGAGCAGATACGTCGAGAACATGAACCGCCACGTGCACAGCCGGCACATGGTCGAACAGGACATGGACTGGCTCAAGGAATTCCGCGACGACCCCGACTATCCTGGCCCGGACGCGGAACCATTGCGCGCATGGAGAAGCCGCGACTACCAGGCCATGCTCTACATCGACCGCGACAGCGGCATGAAACGGCTCGCCATCACCCGCGTCCAGATCGACCGATACACGGGCGAATACCGCGAAGGCATCAGCTGGGACGCACTTCAGCAGATCAAGAACGAAACCATGGGCGAGGACTGCTGGGCCGTCGAATGCTACCCGCCACAGCGGTACGTGCAGAACGTTGCCAACATGCGCCACCTGTGGATCCTCGACAACGAGCCACGCTTCGGCTGGAAACAACCCACCGGCCATGCGCCGGAACCAGGACACGACAACGACGACAACGAGCAGCCGTCCCACCACGGCGGCATCCAGCAGATCATCATCGGAGGCGAATCATGAGCATCGAACTCGTCGCACGCGCCAAGAAAACAAAACTCCACGGCGACAGCACCGCCAAACTCCTCCTCATCGTCCTCGCCGACTACGCCAACGACGACGGCATGGCCTGGCCAAGCGTCGCCACCATGGCCCAAGAGGTCGAGAAATCCGAACGCAGCATCCAACTTCTCCTCAGAAAACTCGAGGCAAAGGGACTGATCCGCAAGGGCGACCAGAAACTCGTCGGCAAATACGCCAAAGGACGCCGACCCGTCGTCTACAAGCTCTTCCCCAAGAAAAACAAAACCGAAAAACCCGAAGAACCGCGACAGGACGCGGAAAACAGGGGTGAAACAGACTTCACCCCCGAAACCAGTTTCACCGGTGAAACAGACTTCACCCCCGAAACCAGTTTCACCGGTGAAACAGGCTTCACCCCACAGGTGAAACAGGCTTCACCCCACGGGCGAAACCCACTTCACCCCACGGGTGAAACCCACTTCGCTTTAGGGGTGAAACAGGCTTCACCCAAACCGTCAAAGGAACCGTCAATAGAACCGTCAAGAGAGAGTACGCGCGCGAAAAAACCGAAAACCAACCCAAAACCGAAGACCAAGCCGAAGACGACGCCGGCCACGGATCCACGCCAGACGCTCGTCGATTTCCAGCCCGACCAGTCGCACATCGCGTTCGCCGACGCGTTCGGACTCGACCTCGACTACGAGCTCGCCAAATTCCGCGACGCGCTCGCCGCCAACGGCAGGTATCCGGCCGACCCGGCGCCGGCGTTCCGCAACTGGCTGCGCCGCGGCAAGGAAATCGGCCTGAACGGCGCCAAACTCGGCACCGGCATGACCGACGCTTCGGATCCGGCCGCTTCGGAGCTGGAACGCAGGGCGCGCAAACTCGTGGACAGCAGCACGCCGCTCAAATGCCGCCAACCCGACGACCAAGCCCGTCGCGCATGGATTCCGGCCGTGGCCAGACTCCTCGGCCAGGGCAAGGCGCCCACCGACATCGTGACCCTGATCTGCTACGGGGAACCGGACGAACTCGCCGAACTCGGCATCCACGTCGACGGACTCGAGGCCATCGCATGAACGGCAAAGTCCAGGAGGCCATCGACTGGCGCACCGCCAAACCCACGGAGCTCGACGGAGCGCGCTGCATCCTCATGACCCAGACCGGCACCATCATCGACGGCCGACTCAAAGCAAGCCCGCCACGAGACGGCTACCAGGCCACACGGTTCACCCTCGACGACGCCGAGCAAAACCTCAAAGGCATGCGGATCCTCAGCATCAGCCCCAAACACGAAACCGCGATCCTCCAACCCCACATCAAAACCCTCACCGTCCTGAAAGGCTAGGAAACCCATGAACACAAGCGACGCGCACACCATCACCGTCGGCGGCGACCCCATCACACCGAACCCCACCGCCGCGCTCCTCTGGCTCGACGTGGAAACCACCGGCCTCGACCCGAACACCTGTTCGATACTCGAAATCGGAGCCATCTGCACCAGCCTCGACACGAACACCGAATACGGCCGCTACGAGACCTTCATCCACATCGACTCCAGCCAGCTCCTCGAGATCGCGCTGCCCGCCCTGAAAATGCACACCGCCAACGGCCTCCTCGCCGACTGCGAACAAGCAGGCAGCAGCGAACAGGAAACCGCCGGCCACCTCGCCGACTTCATCGACCGGCTCACCACCAACCAAGGCCTCACCCTCCACCCCGCAGGCACCAACGTCCAGCACTTCGACCTACCCGCCATCGACCACCTGCTCGAACGACACGACTACCACGGCTTCCTCGTCAACCAACTCCACTACCGGGCCCTCGACCTGACCAGCCTGCGCCTCCTATGGCAATCACTCGGCCACAACCCCTACCAACACCACCAGCACGGCACCCACCGCGTCCACGACTGCCTCACCAGAGACATCACCGAATACCGAACCATCCGCCGACAGATCAAGGACCACACCGCATGAAACGCACCAACACCACCCGCAACGCACGCGCCACCCTCACCACATTCGGCAAAACCATCCTCTCCATCAACCTCCTCGGCGTCGTCTTCACCGCACTCCGCCTCGCCAACATCACCGACTGGAGCTGGTGGATCGTGCTCCTACCCATCTGGGGACCCGCCGCATACGTGGCACTCACCCTCGCCTTCTGCACCATCGGACTGCTCGCCGCAACCATCCTCGACCACTTCGACCACCTCGACCACACCAACACCAAGGACAACCAATGAACAAGCTCCTCAACCACATCTTCAAAGACTGGACCCTCGAAGAATTCACCGGCCTCCTCTTCGCCCTCATAGCACTCATCGCCGCCACAACCCTCATCGCCGCCATCGGACTCATCGGCTACACCATCGCCACCGGCAACGACCAACCCAAACAAACCACCATCCAAAAAATCGAAACCACCGGCGACATCAAACGCTTCTGCGTCGAAATCAAAACCGGCGACCACATCGACGCAATCGACTGCGAACTTATCGACCCAGTGACCGGAGGCGTAGCCAAATGACCGAACGCCACGGCAAAATCCTCACCTACCGACAAATCAAAACCGCGCTCGCCCGCGAAGCCAGCTTCATCTACGACAACTACGGCGCCAACTACTACATCGAATACCCACCATCACCGCCAAAAACCAACACCAACCCGTGAGACAATAGGCAACGGGCATGAAGCCAACCGAACAGCAGCAGAAACCACACTGACGGACCCGGAGGAACCATGCCCACACCAGCCCAACAACTCCACAACCACCTGCAAACCCTCAAAGACGGCTGGCCCATACTCAGCCTCATCGCCGCCAAAAAAGCCAACATCATGGCACGCAGCACCGGCAACGGCACCCACAGCATCGCACCCATCCCCGTCAACATCGACGCATGGCAACTCAAGCAAGACATCGACCTACTCACACGCAAACTCACCCGAGCCGCAGGCCTACACCCACACCGAGGCATGGCCGTCCCAGCACTCCTCAAAGGCATCATGCTCCACGAAACCAACCTCCTCACCCACGACGACGCCGACACCATCACCGAGCAAATCGCGCTCGCCGCCGAGCGTATGGATCGGATGCTGAACCCGCCGCCGGCGTGCAAGATGATCGGTCCATGCCCGAAGTGCGGCTATGAGCTGTGGTGCACTGAGCTGGAGATGTTCTCGGGGTACAAGGCCTGTGACCGTTGCCGAGGCGAGTGGCGGATCAAGGATGTGCAGCAGGCCAGCGTCCTGAGACTGGCTCTCGGTGGAGCTCAGGGCACTGCGGCGGCCATCGCGCGGTGGATGGATCCTTATGGGGTGGCGGTCAAGCCGAACACGATAACCAAGTGGGCGAAACGAGGGATTCTGGAACCGGTGAACGTGGATGAGAACGGCAATCCGGTCTACAACGTATGGGATGTCTGGCAGACCTTCACCCGACGTGACAAAGACAAGTGACACGCCGAAGGTCTTGACAGACGCAAACTGTCACCGCTAGAACTACTAGCGTTGGTTATTTTTGTAACCACTTGGATACTTTGAAACCCCGGGCGCTTGCGCTTCGGGGTTTTCTTATGCCCGATCCCGCGAAGGGAGGCCACAGAATGACGGCTCCCAGCAGAAAGGTCAGAAAGGGCGGACGCCAGTTCGAGAAGGACCGCAAGGCGTTCTTCCTGAAGTGCAAGGCCGAGCATGCGGTCTGCTGGCTGTGTGGAATGCCCATCGACTATGACGCACCGCAGAACAGCAGCGATGACTCGTACAACCTCGACCACTTCTACCCGGTGACCAAACGCCCCGATCTCCAGCATGACCCGGCCGGCTTCAGGCCAAGCCATACGCAATGCAACAACCTGCGCGGCAACAAAGACCCAGCCACACCAATCGGCACACTCAGCAGACAATGGATCATAACAGCATAGGAGCAAACAATGCCCAGCGAACAAATCATCAGGCCAGTGCCACTCACACTCCACATCGGAGTCACAGTCGGCAACCTCAGCACCGACCTAGCCAGCGTCGAACTAGACATGCCAATCGAGATCAAACCCACAGCCATCGACCCCACAATCCCCGGCATCGGAAACGTGAAACTCGTCGCGACACCGCCGAACAACAAACAAATCGTCCAACTCATCAACAACGGCGTCGAAGCATTCATCGAAGCCTTCGCCCAATCCCCGGAGGGGCGGTAAAATCCCAAAACCAGCCACGGGCGGGACACTACCCGCGTGCCCGCAAGACCTCTCCCTCCGATATTGACCACCCCATCGCGCGTGCGCGCGGGAAAGGAGCCGATGATGGCGAATCTGAAAATCGAGACCATGCCCATCGGCGATCTCACCCCGTACCATCGCAACCCGAGGCGCGGCAACATGGCAGCAATCGCCGAAAGCCTCAAGGCGCGCGGCCAATACAAGCCCATCGTCGTCAACAAAGGCACCAAGACCGGCATCGCCAACGAAATCCTTGCCGGAAACCACACATGGCAGGCGGCCAAAAGCCTCGGCTGGACGACCATCGAAGCCGTCATCGTCGACCTTGACGCGGATCAGGCGGCGCAGATCGTGCTCGCGGACAACCGCATCGCCGACTTGGGTGGCTACGACACCGACGCGCTTGCCGAACTTCTGGAAAGCATCGAACAGCCGACGGTGGGCACCGGATACAGCGCGGACGACATCGCCGAGATCATCGCCGCCGCGAAGCCCGCGCCCAGCGAGCTCAAAGACCCCGACGATGTGCCTCCGGTGCCGAAGAAGCCGTATACGAAGCCCGGCCAAATCTGGAAGCTCGGTGACAGCTTGCTCGTCGTCGGCTCCAGCACTGACGACCAACTCGTCACGAAGGCGGCCGGCATGATCGGCCAGCCATCATGCATCTGGACCGACCCGCCATATGGCGTCGCATACCAGGGCGGCACCAAGGACCGTCTCACCATCGAGAACGACAACGACCCCAACAAGTCCGTCGAAATCACCAAACAGGCCATGCAAGTCGCTGCCAGGATCTGCAAGCCCGGCTGCCCGTTCTACATGGCCCACTCCGACAGCCTGCGCGTCCAATTCCAGCAGGCAGTAGAATCCATCGGCCTCAGATGGCGGCAGACCCTCATCTGGGTCAAGGACCAGTTCACGCTCGGCCACTCCGACTACCAGCAGCAGACCGAACCGATAGCCGCCGGCACCATGCCCGACGAACCGCTCACCGAATACGAACCCATCGGCTACGGATTCACGCGGGGGGGGGCTGGGCGCCTCGGCCGAGGAAGCGCGAACTGGCGCGGCGACAACAAACAATCGACCGTCCTGCAATTCCCCAAGCCCAAAGCCAACAGGGAGCATCCGACGATGAAACCCGTTGAACTCATCCAAAGCATGCTCAGGAACAGCTGCAGACCCGGCGGCATCGTCTATGACCCGTTCGCCGGCAGCGGCTCCACGCTCATCGCCGCCCACGGGCTGCGCATGAAAGCGCTCGTCGTCGAACTCGACCCGAAATACGCCGACGTGATCTGCCGGCGCTTCCAGGAATACACCGGCATCATGCCGGAACTCGACGGCAAACCCCACGACTTCACCAAGGACAACTGAAGGGAGGTGAGGAACCTTGACCGCCGAATCCGACGCCAAGGCCCTCAACCTGTTCCTCGCCGCCACACCCATCGGCCAGATCAAAACCACGATGGGCTACCGGTCGACCACAAGCGCGATGGCGGCAATCACCCGCGCCCTCAAAAGCGCGCGATCCGGAAAGAACCCGGACGCCGCGCGCAGCATCGAGATCGAACGCCTCGACAGCATCTACAGGCAGATCTACCCGCTCGCCCTGCAACAGGATGCTAAGGCCATCGACCAATGCCTCAAGATTGGCGAACAACGCCTGCGGCTCATGGATGCGCCGACCAAGGCGCAGAAGGGCCTGCTCAAAGCATATGAGGACACCGTCAAAGCGCTCGATGACCGGCTGAAGCCCGAAGACAGCGCTCTGATTCAATCCGGCCGAATGATCGCCAGCCAGATCGACTACGCCGTCACCCACGGCACCGGCATCGAAGTCACCAAAGCCCTCTACCTCATGCCGCACTTGATGAACGTGCTACGGGAGCTCGGAGCCACGCCGGACGCTCGCGGCTCCATCGCCAACGCGATCCAGGATGCGAAGCCGAAGCAGGTGTCCGACGAATTCGAGGAATACCTGGCGAAGATGACCTAGGAGGATGCGCATGGACATCGGCGAGATCGACGACGACGCCCACGGCATCACCACCCCCAGAATCTACACGCCACCGCTCCGGCCCCTCACCCCGGCCACATCCGACGGCTACGGGGTCATCGAATTCGCCGAACGATTCCTCCACGTGAACCTCTACCCATGGCAGAAATGGCTGCTCATCCACGGACTCGAAACCAACCCCGACGGATCCTACCGGTTCCGCCGAGTCGTCGCCGAAGTCGCACGACAGAACGGAAAAACCACCGTCATGAGCGTCCTATGCGCATGGTGGCTGTTCGTCGACTCCGGCCGCCGGCCCAAACTCTCCCCATCATGGAAGTTCCTCATCGTCGGAGCAGCCCAGACCCTCGACAACGCCAGAGCCCCATACTCCGCCGTACTCAACTGGTGCAACCCCACGCCACAAACCGACGAGGAAGCCGCGCTCGCGGTGCCTGCCCTCCAGAAGCGTGTGCAGCGGGTCAACAACAGCCACGGCGAAGAGGCAATCATCTGCCGCAACAAGGCGCAGTACATCGTTCGAGCCGATAAGAACATCCGTTCGAAGTCCGCCAGCCGCGTTGTGTTCGATGAGCTTCGCGAGCAGCATACGGACGATGGCTGGAACGCGGTCAGCCAGACCACGAAGGCCATCTGGTCCAGCCAACTGTGGGGCATCAGCAACGCCGGCGACTACCGCAGCATCGTGCTGCGCAGGGTAGTGGACGAGGGACGCCGGCTCTCCGACTCGTGGAACGCGAGCGTCGAAACCGGCCAGCAGACCGTCGAAGAATGGACGGAGGCGCACGACGCATCCTACGGGTACTTCGAATGGAGCGCGCCGGATGGGTGCGGGCTCGATGACCTGGATGGCATACGTCAGGCGAATCCTTCCCTCGGCTATGGGCCGATGACCTACCGAAGCGTGATCGCCGACATCAACGGCATGACCGAAGCGGCATATCGCACCGAGGTGCTCTGCCAGTGGGTGACCGCGGACATTACGCCGTTCATCGATCCGAAGCAATGGAAGCGCGGCATCGACAAGAAATCCAGTATCCCGTTCGAAAACCGTGTGGTGCTCAGCGTGGATACCTCGGCGGACCGTGAGACCACATACATCGCAGCCGCCGGATACCGGGCCGACGGTCTGCCACACGTTGAACTGATCATGCGGCGCGACGGCATGCTCTGGGTACCCAAGTATCTGGGCATGCTGCGTGAATCATGGCCGAACATCACCGAGATCGCCATCCAATCCAAGGGATGCCCGGCCGTCGACTTCTGCGATCCTCTCACCGAAGCCGGCTGGACCGTACATCTCATCGAGGGATTCAGGGTGGGCGCATGCACAGGCCGGTTCAAGGACCGCGTGAAGGAAGGCAAACTCCGGCATCTGCCGCAACCGGCCATCGAACAGCAGGTGAGCGTGGCCATCACCAGACGGCTTGGCGAAGTCGAAGTGTGGGACCGGCAGAAATCGGCCATGCACATCAGCGGGCTCATCGCCGAAAGCCAGGCGCTCTACGCGTTGGAAACCATGAACGCCGAACCGGTGAAACAACAGCGCAGCGCATACGACACCGAAACCGGACACGGACTGCTCGTTCTCTAGGAAGGAGGCTGAATCTTGAGCATCTGGCAGAAACTCACCGACATATTCCGCCCCACCTACCACATCAGCTTCGACATGGCCGACGCGATGACCATCATCCAAGGCCAATCGGAGACCGAACTGTACAAGACCCAGCCGCATCTGCGCACGGTCATCAGCTTCCTCGCCGACAACGTCGCTCAGGTCGGATTGAAGGAATTCCGCAGAATTTCCGATACCGACCGCCAGCGCATCACGGATTCGCCACTAATCAACCTTCTCAAGCAGCCGAATCCAGACATGACCGGCTTCGAGCTGCTCCGCCAATTGACCGCGGATCTGGCACTCCACGACGTGGCCTACTGGATCGTCACCCAAGCCCCCGACCGGGACATGGAACGCTTCGGCGGCTGGCAGATCAGGCCGATACCCCCATCATGGGTGACCGCCAAGCAGGAAGGCAGCGTGTTCGCCCCGGCCTCCTACCGCGTGGATACGGGACTCGGCCGTGGATGGATCGACGTGCCTGCCGAGGACATGCTCGTCTTCCATGGCTGGAATCCCACCGACCCGACCAACGGGGTCACGCCGGTCATGGCTTTGAAGGACATCATCAACGAGCAGATCCAAGCCTGGAGCTACCGCACGCAGACATGGCAGCGCGGCGGCCGAGTGGGCACCGTGCTCGTCAGACCGAAGGACGCGCCGCCGTGGGACGACACCGCGCGCGAACGCTTCGCCCGCGGCTGGAAGGAATTCACCGACAAGGGAGCCCGCGCCGGCAGCACCCCGCTGCTCGAAGACGGCATGGAACTCAAACGCCTCGGCTTCAACGCGCGCGAGGAGGAATTCAGCGAAGTCACGAAGCTCAGCCTGCAGACCGTGGCCAGCATCTACCACGTCAGCCCGGTCATGGTCGGCATCCTCGACAACGCGAACTTCTCCAACACCAAGGAATTCCGCAAAATGCTGTATTCGGAGACCTTGGGCCCGACCATGCGCATGATCGAGGACCGGCTCAACACGTTCCTCGCCACGATGATCGGCGCCGACCCGCTCGACTACGTGGAATTCGACATCCGCGCGAAACTGAGCGGCGACTTCGAGGAACAGGCCAGCGTGCTCTCCACATCGGTGGGAGCACCGTGGATCACACCCAACGAAGCCCGAGCCACACAGAACCTGCCCCGCATCGAAGGCGGCGACAGCCTCACGGTGCCACTCAACGTCACCCAGGGAGGCCAGGCAAGCCCTCAGGACGGCGGCGACCCGATACGGCCCTCATCCGATACGGACGAAACCGCGAAGAACCACATCATCGCCATGTGGAGGGCAAGGCTCGACAAAAGCGTGCGCAGCAAACTCGGCGCCGGCATCGACGTGGAAAGCATCGGCTGGCTCAAATGGCAGAACGAGCTCCAATCCGACCTGACCATCACCGCGCATATCGACCAATTCAACAGCGGGCTCATCGCCCTGGACGAAACCCGCAAAGCCCATGACGAATACGCGAAGGAGCAACAGCATGCGGACCAAACAGCTTGATTGCCGGTTCAAGACCAACAACGAGACCGACGACCTGCAGGAAGGCGAATTCATCGCCTATCCCAGCACGTTCACCCGCCAACCCGACTGCTACGGCAACGTGGTAGCCCCCGGAGCGTTCCTCGACAGCATCACCCACTGGAAGGAAAGCGGCAACACCATGCCTGTGCTCTACGGGCACCGCATGGACGACCCCGACTACAACATCGGAGGCGTCACCGACATGGGCGAAGACGACCACGGCTGGTGGATCCGCGGCAGCTTCGACATGGACTCGCCCAAGGCCGCGCAAACCTACCGGCTCGTGAAAGCCAAACGAATCTCGCAGCTCTCCTTCGCATTCGACGTGGACGACGAAGGCACCGTCACCCTCGACGACGGCACCAAAGCCAACGAGCTCCGGAAACTCACCGTCTACGAGGCCAGCTTCGTCCCCATCGGAGCGAACCAGGACACCAGCGTCGTCGCCATCAAAAGCATCAGCGAACAATTCACCAAAGCCGGCCGCATGATCAGCGCCGCGAACGTGGACATGCTCACCAGCATCAGCGAACAACTCGCGCAGGCCTCCAAACAAATGAAGGATTTTCTGGCATCGGCGACGGCCAGCCAGGAGCAGGAAAACACCCAGAGCGACGGTGCGAAGGCATCGGAGCCGGACAAGGCCAAGAACGAGGAGCCCCAAGGGGCCAAGTCCGAGGAGCCCAACCGGAAAGCCGAAGCGGAAGCGCTCGACCTCGCCATTCGAATCGCCCTCAAAGGGCAGAAAGGAGAGTAGACATGTCCACTCTCATCGAAAAGCGAGCCGCGCTGATGGCGCAGCTCAAGGAGAAGCAGGCCGGACTCAAGGCCGGGGAAATCAGCGACGATGACGCCACCGCCATCAAGCAGCTGCTCGACCAGGTCGACCAGCTCGACCAGCAGATCGGCAAGGCCGAAGACCAGGCGCAGATGATCGCCAAGATCGGTGCGCTCGCCGCCGCATCGACCCCCACCGGCAATGACTCCGGTGGCCAAAACGATGACGCTCCGGCCAAAAGCGCCGGCGACCTGTTCGTCAAGTCGTATGCGAAGAACGTGGGCACCCGTCTCAAGGCCGGCTACGCGGTCGAATTCAAGGCCAACACGGACACCCAGACCGTGGGGGACTCCACCGGGGCGTTCGCACCTTATACGGTGCAGACCGACACCCAGGCCGTGTTCCCGTACCAGCGTCCGCTCGCGGTGGCCGACCTGTTCAGCCAGGGCACCATGGGAGCCTCCACGAACGCCGTCAAATACCCGGTGTTCGGCGAACTCGAAGGCTCCGCGGGCACGGTCGCCGAAGGCGGCCTCAAGCCCCAGCTGCACTTCCCGGATCCGAAGTGGAAGGCCGATGACCTCAAGGAGGTCGCCGGCTGGTTCGCCATCTCCGACAACATGCTCGACGACCTCGACTGGCTGCGTGGCGAGATCACCGACTTCGCCGCCTACAACATCCAGCTGCTCGAGGAAACCCAGCTGCTCTCCGGCGACGGCGCGGACAACAACATCGACGGCCTGTTCAACCGAGAGATCCAGACCCTCGGCCAGGGCGCAGACTCCGACGCGGACCGCATCTTCAAGTGCCGCAAGCTCATCGCCACCGCCACCGGCTTCCAGCCGGACGGCATCGTCATCAACCCGACCGACTACGAGGCCATCCGCCTGTCCAAGGACGCGAACGGCCAGTACTTCGGTGGCGGTTTCTTCACCGGCCAGTACGGCCAGGGCGGCATCATGCAGGATCCGCCGCTGTGGGGCGTCAAGACCGTGGTCACCGAAGCTATCGCACCCGGCACCGCGCTCGTCGGCGCTTTCAAGGCCGGCGGCAAGGTGCTGCGCAAGGGCGGCCTGCGCATCGAATCCACCAACGCGCATGCCGACTACTTCATCAATGACAAGGTCGCCATCCGCCTCAAGGAACGCCTCACCCTCCAGGTGAAGTACCCGAAGGCCTTCGTCAAGGTCACGCTCGGCAAGCCGACCCCGGCCACGAAGTAACCCCGATCACAGGAAGGAGAGCCCAGATGGCAGAACCCCCCAAAGGCACCCCGGACATCATCGAGAACCCCGGAGAGTTCACCACGGACGGGCTCTTCTTCCTCCGTGCCGCACAAGCCGCGATCCGTCGCGAATGCGGATGGCACGTCACCCCAAGCTGGACGCACACTATCCGCGTCGACGGCTACGGCGGCGGCACCCTCATACTTCCCAGCATCCGCGTCACCGACATTGGCGGCCTCGAATTCGACGGCATCGACCATGCCGATGACATCGACTGGTCGGAGAAAGGCACCGTGGTGCTCCGCCACGGCACGCTGCCGGATAGACCCGGAGCCATAAGGGTCACACTCACCGACGGCTGGGAACCCGAAGACGTGCCGGAACTACACGCGCTCATGCTCTCCCTGGCCAAACGAGCCGCCACGGCACCGGCGCCGATGATAGCCTCGCAAAGCACCAACGGCAGCAGCATCAGCTACATCACCAACGGCGGCGCCCCAATAGGACTCCAACTATTCGAAGCGGAAAAACGCCAGCTCGACCCATACCGACTCACGTGGGGAGCACGGACGGCATGAACGCGCTCGACTACATCACCAAAAGCTCAAACGGATTCTCACTCTCCGGAGCCACCGACTTCCAGCGCCTGCGAGCCAGACGCACACCTCGCGCCATGAATCCGAAGCAAACCGATGAGGACTGGCAGCATCCCGACATCATCGAACTTCGCGGCGCTCTCGCATCCTCCACCAGCACGCGGCTTCCCGACGCGCTGGATATGCAGACCACCAGCACCGCCGTGCTCACCATCGACAATCCCAAAGCCGATGTGCGCATAGGCGACCGCATCAGAGCCATGCCGGATGACGGCCGCCTATGGGAGGTCAGCGGCTTCCCCTCGAACGACGTGAACGCGTTCAGCGGCTGGCAGCCCACACTCGAAATCCAACTCACCGAATGGAGGGGATGACACATGCCGGCGGCAGGACAGACCACGGTCGACTTCAACAACTCGTTCTTCGACGAGATGCTCAACTCGGCCGGGGTGCGGGCCCTGACCAGAGGGGCGGCGGAGAAAGCCCTCAACATCGCCAGGGCGAACGCCCCGGTGGATACCGGAGCCTATCGAGACGGGCTCCAAGTGGAGGCCGTGCAGCATGCGCACCGCACCACCTACAGGGTGGTCGGCACCGACGCGAAGACAATGCTCATCGAATCACAGACCGGCAACCTCGTCAAGGCATTGAAGAAGGCGAAATCATGAGCGTGATCTCACCGGACATCGAGCAATGGCTGTGCGATTATCTGCGAGACCGGGTCTACGACGTGGAAGGCCTGCAATTCGACAACCGGAAACCGGAAGCCTATCGCGGCGATTATCCGCTCGTCACCATCCGCGACGACAGCGGATCCGGAGACGGGCTCGCGCAATTCGATCGCAGCATCGGCGTCAACATCTACGGATGGACCCGCGCCCATGACAAACCATGCAAGGACCTCGCCCGCCGAATCCAAGCTCTGCTCATGGACGATGCCATCGCATCCGCCGAGAACTCTCCTGTCATCGCGGTCGACCACTCCCAATGCAACGGCCCCTACGTGGTGCCGGAGAACGAACCCACCGCCCACTACTACCTGATCATCGCCTATTCGGTGATCGGAGAAATCCAATAACCCAACCAACAAACACCGAAAGGAACCATCATGACAGCAGACGCTCAGGGCAACGACCTGACAGCGGTCAAGTACGTAACCTCATCCAAGATCATCATCGCCCCATACGATCCAACCGCGAAGCTCACCGCATCCATGATCGCGAAGACCGTGGCCGACCCGATCACCACGCTCAAGGACATCTTCAGCAAGGGGCACGCGGTCGGCCTCATCACCAGCGACGGCGCGCCGCAGGACGCGCGAGACTCCGATGACGCCACCGAATTCCACCAGCCCGGCTACATGCTCAACGCCGACCCGAACCTCACCCTCGCGTTCACGGTCGCCGAAGACAACGAAACCGTGCGCGGCATGACCATCGGCACCCCCGATGCCGACGGCGTCTATCACGTGAGCGACACCATCCAGGATTCCAAGTGGATCGCCTACCAGGAAACGCACTACAAGACCGGCACAATCCGCCGCCGCCTCGGCGTACTGCAGACCACCGGCAGCGAACCCGCGCAGGACACGCGAGGCGAAGTCTCCGGCATCGCGCTGACCACCACCTGGCAGAAGGACAGCATCGTCGACAACGGCAACAGCCGCTACCTGCAGTCCTACTACATGCCGACCACCACCGCCACCGAGACCGGCAAGTAAACCGAACGTCCCTCGCATGAGCTTCTTCTCCCATCGGCATGCAAGGGACCTCCCGCCGATGGGAGAAACCGATAGGAGAACACCATGACCGCAACCGAATGGACGCCAACCCTCGAAGACTTCGAAAACTGGACAGACGACGACGAACAATCCGCGCTCGACGCCATCGCCTCGCGGATGAAGATCCGCCACATCATCAAGAACGACGAATACTGGGCGCTCGCCCCCGGCGGAGTCATCTACAAGCTGCCAATGTTCCTCAGCATCCACGATTTCGAGGCCCTCTCATCCGCAGCCGATGATTCCGAAAGCATCGAACAGATCAAACGCATCCTCACCCAGTTCGCCGGCGAGGAACAGGCGAAGAAGCTCGAAGACGGGCCGACACAGATCGCGTTCAACCTGCTTCAGGACTACGGGGCCACCCTGATGAAGACCCAAGGCGTCGAATTGGGAAAATCGCAGGATTCTGCAGAACCCTCAGCTCCAAAGAAGGAGTGAAGATCCGCGCCGACTTCGCCAAAGCCGGATGGAGCCTGGAACGCGACCTCGGCCGACGACTGCGCTACGCGGACGCGATAAGCCTCCACGAAGCCATGAGCGTCGACCCGTCAACATACACGGGAGCTTCCGCCCTGGGGCTCGCGTTCCCCATGACCGCCACCGACATCACCATCCTGCACGCCATCGGCGCCAACGGACTGGTGGACACAAGTGACGACAGCGGGAATCCGGATGATGCGGCGGCGCCGACGGAAATCCGCGACGCCGAGCCCCACGAGAGCGCCCTATTCAGCATGTAACACCTAGCAAGGAGGAATTCCGATGGCGGGAGGCGCAGAGGTCGGCACCGGCCACATCTCCATATTCCCCGTGATGAACGGCTTCAGAAACGCCGTGAACAAGGAGATGAAGAACGCCGGCAAAACCGGGTCGAAAACCTTCGACAAGGCCTTCGGAACCGGCAAGAAGATAGGCAGCCGGTTCGGCACGTCCTTCAAGAACGGATTCAAAGGCAGCGCAGACCAGCAGCTCGCCGACGACGTGCTCAAGCCGTTCAAGAAGGACGTGGCGCAAGCCACCTCCAAAGCCTCCGCCGCCCTTCTCAACTACAAGCAGTCCACCGTGGCCGTCGCCGCGGCCCAGGACAAACTCAACGCCGCCATCGCGAAATACGGTGCCGACAGCACCCAGGCCCAGGCCGCAGCCATCAAGGTCGAACAAGCCCAGCTCCGTCAAGCCAATGCACTAGAGAAATCTCAGGAAGCCTCGGAACGGGTCAGGGAGGCGAAAAGGGCGCTTAATGCCACAGAAAACGAGTTGAACACCACGACCAGCAAAACGACGGGTGTATTCAAATCGTTCGCGTCCGGGCTCAAAACCTCCGATTCCGCACTGCTTGGCGCAAAAGGCATAGTCGAAAACACATCCGAGGCATTCGGTCTCCTCGTGCGCAGCCTGCTCGGCGTCGATGCCATCTGGAAACCGTTGGGCACGAAGATCAGCGGCTTCGCCAGCACGGCAGTGGCTAAACTCAGCGGCTTCGCCGTACAGGTCGGCGCGAAAATCCAAACCGGACTCAAGGGAGCCATCAGCGCCGCCCAACAAACCCTCAAAGGCTGGGGCAACAGCATCGCCACAACCGTGTCAAGCATCGCCAAACCAATCGGCGCGGCAATCAACGCCTGGACACAACCAATCCGCGACTGGGGAAGCAGAACCGGCTCCGTCATCAAAAACGCGGTCACCACCTGGACCGCACCCATCCGCTCATTCGGAGGCAAGATCGGCTCCGCCATCGGAAACGTCGCCGGAAAAGTAGGACAGAAACTCGCGCCTGTTGCCAACGTAGCCAAGAACTACTTCGGCAACATCGCCACCGCCGCCGGAGCCGTATGGTCCAAACTCCCAGCCGGAGCACAGACCGCCGCCGGGGCAATCGGCAGCACGCTCGGCAACCTCGCCTCCAGCGCGGGCAACGCATTCAAGAGCCTCGCCTCCAGCGCCGGCTCGCACCTCAAGAGCCTCGCCACCGGAGCGGTCGCCGCAGTGGGAGCGGGCATCACCGCCATCGGAGCCACCGTGCTCGCCACAGGCAAGCAGGCGCTGGCCGCCTACGCCACGTGGGAGCAGGCGGTCGGTGGCGTGGACACCCTGTTCAAGGATGCCAGCGGCACGGTGCAGAAGTACGCGTCCGAAGCGTACAAGACCGCGGGCATCGGCGCGAACGACTACATGAACCAGGTCACGAGCTTTGCGGCAAGCCTCGTGAGCTCGCTGGGCGGCGACACCGCCAAGGCCGCCGAGATGGGCAACCAGGCCATCATCGACATGTCGGACAACGCCAACAAGATGGGCACCGACATAGGCAGCATCCAGCAGACCTACCAGTCGCTCGCCCGCGGCAACTACGCCATGCTCGACAATCTCAAGCTCGGCTACGGCGGCACCAAGAGCGAGATGGAACGCCTCATCTCGGATGCGAACAAGCTGCCCGGCGTGCTCAAGGACGGCAACGACCTGAGCATCGATTCATTCTCCGACGTGGTCGAGGCCATCAGCCGAGTCCAGAAGGAGATGGGCATCAGCGGCACCACCGCCAGGGAGGCAGCGACCACCATCGAGGGATCCGTGGACTCGATGAAGGCCGCATGGCAGAACTGGCTCGCCGGCCTCGGCAACAGCAACGCGGACATGGGTGCGTTGAGCCAGCAGCTCGCCGAAAGCATCGCCGCCGCGCTGAAGAACATCCTGCCCCGAGTGGGCCAGATCGCCAAGGGCGTCGTGAAGGCGATACCCGCATTGTTCTCCGATCTGGTGACGCTCCTGCCCAAACCGTTCCAGAACGCGATCAACGCCATCGGCAGCGTGTTCAACGGATTGGGTGACATGTTCAAACCCGTGCGGAACGCCATCGCCCCGCTGATAGCCTCATTCGTGGCGCTCGGGGCCGGAGGCATAGCGCCGCTGCTGTCCAAGATTCCGCTGCTTGGCGGGGTCCTGGGAGGATTGAGCGGACCGCTGGCCGCATTGGGCGGACCCATCGGCATCGCCGTGGCCGCCATCGGCGCGCTCATCGCCACCACGCCGAAACTGCGTGACGCGTTCGGAGAACAGGCCTCCGCCCTGTTCACCCGGTTCAAGGCCGAGATCGCGAGCATACAGCCTGCGTTCGACGCGTTGGTGAAAAGCATCCAGGGCATGCTCAAGCAGATCATGCCGGTCATCACCGATGCCATCGGCCAGTTGATACCGGTTGTTGGCTCCATCATCCAGACGATGCTGCCGCTGATCCCCACGATCATCGAGCCGCTCATCAACGGACTCACCGGCCTCATGCCGGCAATCAGCCAGATCGTGACGAGCCTGCTGCCGCCATTGACGGACGCCATAGCGGCATTGCTGCCATTGGCCGCGCAGATCATCAGCATGATCACGCAGATATCCGGACAGGTGCTCGCCGCCCTCATGCCCGTCATCCAGCAGATCGTGGACTTCATCGGCCAGATGGCAGCCGCCATCGGCCCGGTAATCCAGCAGCTGATCCCGGTAATCCAACAGGCCGTGGCAGGCATAGTCGCGCTGCTCCAGCAACTCATGCCGGTGATACAGGGCATCGTCTCGGTGGTGGGAACCGTGGTATCCGCGATCATCGGATTCATCACTGGCTCGCTGCTGCCGGCGGTGCAGGCGATGCTCCCATACGTGTCAGGCGTGATCAGTGGAATCAGCGGCGTCATCCAGGCCGTCGTCGGCGTAGTCTCCGGCGTCATCAGCATGGTCACCTCACTGATCAACGGCGACTGGCAAGGCGCATGGAACGCGTTCAAGAGCATCCTCTCCAACGCGGCAAGCGGCATCGGCAGCGCACTGCAAGGCGTCATCAGCGCCATCAAAGGCGTGTTCGCCGGAGCAGGCACTCTGCTTCTCAGCGCAGGCAAGGCCATCGTCCAAGGCCTTATCGACGGCATCACCGGCATGATCAGCAAAGCCGGCAGCGCCATCAAAGGCGTCATGGATACCATCAGCTCGTTCATCCCGCACTCGCCAGCCAAGCGAGGCCCCTTCTCGGGAAGCGGATGGACGCCGCACCGCGGCCGCGCCATCGTCGAAGGCCTCGTCGAAGGCATGGACAAGGCAAGCCCAGAAGCAGCCAAATCCATCCGCGGCGTGATGGCCGGCATCAGCGGCGCCATGACCACGAACAGCCAGATCGACACGACAGCCGCAGCCATCGGAACAACGGCGCTCGCCACCGGATCCGGCGCCAGCCTCGCGGATCTCATCACCGAGATACGCGGCCTGCGCTCCGACCTGCAGTCACTGCACGCCGACCTCGGCCCGACCATCGCGAAATACGCGCCGGCCATGACCATCCGCGAAAGCAAGCGCAAGCTCGGCATAGTCCAAGGAGGGAACCGATGAGAACCATGACCTACACCTGCGGCACCACCCAGCACCGCGTGGTCGACCTCATCGCACCCGACGGCATCATGGTCAACCGCATCGAATCCCTGCGCACCCACGCATGGGATGTGGAACTCGCCGCGCACGGCATCGACTCCGCAGCACTCAACGCCTCCACCGTGCAACTGGAGGCGAAGTGCGCGGATCTGACGATGCTGGACACGGCAAGCAACCTGTTCGACGCCGACATACGGGCCCTAGCCTCCACGGGAAACCGGAACAAAGCCGGAACCATCACCGTGGACGGCTGGGCCCAGGCCGCACTCATCACCGGCATCGAACCATCACAAGACCTTCCAAACCCAGCGAAATACGCGCTCACCGTAGCGCTCCTCGACGGCGTATGGCGCAAACCAGCCGACACGCAGCACTTCCTCCCCGACGAACTGCAATCCGGCCTCTACCTTGACTACCCCTACGACTACCCCTACGACTACAAGGCGCCAACGCGCGGCGCCAACGCCATCAACACCACCGGCGCCCCAATGCCGTTCAAAATGGTCATCTTCGGCCCCTGCACGAACCCGTCAATCACCATCGGCGGCAACCGATACGAACTGACCATGACCATCCCAATCGGCGCATACGTCACCATCGACAGCCAAACCGGCCACAAAACCATCACGATGACCGACATCAACGGCGGCACTACCAACGTCTTCGACAAAGCCACACGAGGCACCGGCCTAGACGGCGGACGCTACATCTTCCAACCGATACCAGCCGGTGAAACCAACGTCCAATGGAACGGATTCGGCTGGGACCTGACCATCATCATGGAAAGGAGCGTCCCAGCATGGCTGACCTCATAATCACCGACAGCGCTCGCAAGCCCATCGCATCCCTCGACGACTACGAGCTCGACCTGGCCTACGGCAGCGATGAGAACGACTTCAAACTCACCTGTCTGCCACAACCGGCGGCCGGCTCTCTCATCATGATGGACGGCACCGAGTATGGCGGCATGGTCACCGTCCGTAACACGGACGGCAGCGTGGAAGGCCCCACCTGGCATGGCATGCTCTCACGTCGAATCCTCCAGCCCGATGCGGGTAAGGACTACCTCACCGTGAGCGGCAACGCCGCGACAATCCTCAACACGTTGTTCAAACGCATCGGCCTCGATAGCTTGTTCACCGCCGATGCAAGCACCGTGACCATCGGCGGCTGGCAGTTCGACCGATACACGGATGCGTATACGGGCGTCACCAAGATGCTCACGGCAAACAACGCGAAACTCCGACTCACATGGCTTGACGGCCACGTGCACGCCATCGCCAAACCAGTCGATCATTACGGCGACACCATCGACAGCGACCTGCTCGTCTTCCAGGCGTCGCTCGACTCGCAGCCGGTGAACCACCTCATCGGCTTGGGGCAAGGGGATCTGCATGAACGCGTGGTCGTCCACTGGTACGCGGACTCCAACGGCAAGGTCAGCCAATCCAAGACGCTCACAGGGCTCGCGGAATACACAGCCATCTACGACTACAGCAATGCCCAAGCCGACGAACTCAACGAGAAAACCAAAGAGAAACTCGAAGAGCTCCAGACACAGGGCGGCGTGAGCGTCACTCTCAACGACCGTAGCCTCTCGATGGATGTGGGAGATACCGTCACCGGCCGAGACAACCGGCTCGGCATCACGATTACCGTGCCGATCTCCAAGAAAATCGTCAAGGTCAACAACGGCATCATGAGCGTCGACTACGAATGCGGCACCGCGGACGGCGTCACCACAAGCCTCAGCGGCACGGCGGAATCCGGTGGTTCCGGTGCTACGTATTACGCGGATGGCACGACCATCACGATGAAGAACAACACGTTCTCGGCCGTGGTGACTCCGAGCCGCGTCGACGGGGTGGAGAAGACCGCCACCGACGCGTACACGCTCGCATCCGGTTTCTCGTCCGAGATCGGCAAGGCGCAGCAGACAGCCACCGAAGCCAACGCCATAGCGGCGGCGAACGTGGCGGCTATAACCGCGGCCCTTCCCTTATCCGCGAGCAGAAATGGTCAGGCCGTGCACCTCACGGCAGCGGAGGCCACAGTCAACGGATCAGGACTCATGAGCGCTGCGGACAAAAAGAAACTCGACGGATTGGAGAACTACACGCTTCCAGCCGCCACCAACGGCACAATCGGCGGCGTCAAACCGGACGGCAGCACCATCACCGTCAACGATGATGGCGTCATCACCGCGCACGCCACCTCGGCCGGAGGTGGACCCGTGATGCCGATTGGCTATGTGGTGATGAACACCACCGGAGCCAATCCGGCTAGTGACTTCGGCGGCATCTGGGAGCAGCGCCCTTCGCTGGGCGCATATGTGTGGGAAAGGACGAAATGAGATGACGGCGACATTAGGCAGGCTCGGCCTGCTGGAGGCGAGGCTGCTGCTCGTGGCCGGCGTGACCAACCGGATACGACTGCTATGGGTGCGCAACATCCTGCGAGCGGACGGCTCTCGCGCCGCGGTGCCGGTGGATCTGACCGGCTGGAATCCCCGGCTGCAATTGCGCAGGGATGGCAAGGTGCTGGCGGATCTGAGCGACTGCGTGACGCTGGACTCGCACGGTCATGTGGACGTGAGCGTCACAGACGAACGCTCCTCGACGCTTATGCCATGCGCGGGTGCGTGGGACCTGCTGCTGGAAAGCCCGCAGGGGGAAGTGACGCGCCTCGTATACGGCGAATGGGTGGTCGCCAGCGCCATCAGCAGAAAGGAGCTCTCATGATCCGCACACTGGACGGCTGCTCGTGCGACGAGGGGCCGGTAATCATCCTCGAGGACGCGATCATCGGCGACGTGAGCATCGTCTACGCCACCGACGCGGACATCGACAACCTGTTCCCAACACCAACCACAGATAAGGAGGAACACGATGGCTAACACCAGCAAGGTCATCGACCTGGACCGGCTCGCCCGGTTCAAAGCAAAGCAGGACGCGGCCAACGACGCCAAGTTCGCACTCAAGGGCGAAGGCGGCTCGATCGCCACGGCCGACAAGGCGGGCATCGTCAAGCCCGGCGGCGATTTCGACATCACCGAGGACGGCACCATCAGCCTGTACAAGGCGATGGGCATCAACTCGCTCACCGTTTCCCCATCGCAGGCGGAACGCGGCTCGACGGTCGCGGACGTGACCGTCGCATGGAACCTGTCCAAGACGCCGAAATCGCTCACCCTGGACGACAAGGCGCAGGACACGGCATCCAAGGGCACGACACTCTCCGGCGTGAACCTCAAAGCGGACAAGACGTACACGCTCAAGGCCACCGACGCGCGAAACGCCGTCGCCACCCGCACCGCCGACGTCGCTTTCCGCGACAAGCGCCACTGGTGGGTCGCCGTCAGCCTCGACGCGGCGGGAGTGACCGACCAGATCATCAACCAGGCGACCGGCGAACTCGCCGCATGGTACAGCAAAACGTTCACCCTGAACGCGGCGGCCGGGCAGCACATCTACTACGCGTTCCCCGCGTCGTGGGGCACGCCCCGATTCTTCGTCGGCGGCTTCGAAGGCGGCTTCGCGTTGTTGAAGACGTTCGACCACAAGAACGCGAGCGGCGCGACCATCAGCTACGCGGTCTGGAAATCCACGAACGCGGGTCTCGGCAACACCACCGTCGAAGTGAAGTAAAGGAGAACCCTGATGGCAATCGAACTGATCGACACGCTCGCGCCGAAGAACAACGGCACGTTCCCCATGGTCAAAGCCAAGGATGTGGACGTCGACGGCAAACGACTCCCCGAGAAACTCAAGGAGCTCGAAACGGCTGCCGGAAACATCGAGACCGCCACCGACGACGACATCAACAACCTGTTCAACCCCAGCAGCAAGTAACGAAAGGAAACCATCATGGCCACGAAATTCATCAACCTGAACAACCTCGCCACATTCCTCGCCAAACTCAAGACCCTGTTCGTCGCCAAGGAACTCAAGACCGGCAGCCCCAACACCTACAAGGTGCTCTCCGACAACAACCTCACCGACGAACTCGTCACCAAGATCCAGAACGCGGGAGACTCCACGTTCTCCGGCGCATACGCGGACCTGACCGGCAAGCCTTCCATCGGCGGCAAGGAGATCGCCAGCGGTAACCAGACCGCGGCCAGCCTCGGCCTCGCCACCCCCGCGGACGTGACCACCGCCGCCAACAACGCGCGCGCCGGCGCCGTCAACGACGTCAAGAATCTCGGCTACCAGACCGCAGCCAACGTCAACACCATCGTCACCGGCAAGGGCTACCAGACCGCCGCCCAGGTCGACACCATCGTCACCGGCAAGGGCTACCAGACCGCCGCCAACGTGGACGCCAAGGTCAACGCCGCGAAGACCGAACTGCAGAACTCGCTCGGCTCCGCATTCCGCGCCAAGGGATCCACGATGTTCGCCAGCCTGCCCGCCCCCGCATCCGCCACCAAGGGCGACGTGTGGAACATCACCGACCAGTTCACCACCGACGACCAGTTCGTCGACGGTTCAGGCAAGACCCTGCCCGCCGGCACCAACGTCGTCGCCGTGGCCGTCACCGCCGGCGACACCACCGTCATGAAATGGGACGCGCTCACAGGCATGATCGACCTGAGCGGCTACATGCGCAAAACCGACCTCACCCCGGCCAGCGACGCCGAAATCGACGCCCTGTTCGCCTAAGGGACCCCGGCCATGGCGGAAACATACGTCACCCTCCACGGCCTCGCACGGGCGGTCACGAACCTGCTGCAACGCACCAACACACGCACTATGTTCACGGCCGCCCACCCCATCGGCGAGATCATCGAAACCACCCCCAACCTCGACCCCAACACAATCGGCGGCACATGGACACGCCTCCCCGACACCATCGGCCGAGGCCGCCTCTGGAAACGCACCGCATAAACGTCAGGAGAACACATGACAGTCGAACTCATCACCGGCTACGCCGGAACCCCACACATCGGCAGCGACGACATCGGCGCATTCCAGGCCGGCATCGTCGGACCTGGCGACTACGCGCTCGCCACCGGTAATCAGCTCAAGGCCACCATGAGCAACGCGAACACCATCGCCGTCCAATCAGGCGACGCCGTATTGAACGGCCGCCATGTGCACCTGACCGGCACCACCACCGCCACCGTGCAATCCGGCACCCAAGGCCAGAAACGCAACGATCTCGCGGTGCTTCGCTACACGAAGAACACCACCACCGGCGTGGAAACCTGCTCAATCGTGGTCCTCAAGGGCACTCCCACCACCGGCGCCCCGGCGGATCCGGCCCACAACACCGGCAGTATCCTCGACGGCGTCGCCACCCACGACATGCTCCTCTACCGCATCCCGATCAACGGCATCACCGTCGGTACCCTCGTCCCGCTCTTCAACGTGCTGAAACCAATGAAGGACGTGTGGGATTCGCTAACCCC